>Ga0209310_1000120_pt1 | contig 128631 bp, 119 predicted proteins | sample AD_UKC030_MetaG_FD_184415 | JGI IMG/M metagenome (GOLD analysis project Ga0209310, IMG submission 184415) | Active sludge microbial communities of municipal wastewater-treating anaerobic digesters from USA - AD_UKC030_MetaG (SPAdes) (version 2) | ecosystem: Engineered > Bioreactor > Anaerobic... | reverse complement strand
CGGCATTCCCCGCGCCGAGTGGGATGCGGCGGTGCAGAGCCAGGTGGACCGGATGCGCCAGCAGTTGCCCGGCGTCGACGTGAAGCTGATCGACACGCCGCAGCTGCGCCGCGAGGTGCTCGACCGGCTGGTGCGCGAGCGGGTGCTGGCCGCGGCTGCCGCGCAGCAGCATCTGGGGGTCAGCGATGCGCAGCTGCACCGTCTGTTCACCACCGATCCGCAGTTCGAGCCGCTGCGCAACCCCGACGGCACCGTCAACCGCGAGCTGCTGGCTGCGCAGGGCATGAGCTCCGACGTGTTCGCCGAACGCCTGCGGCAGGAACTGGCGATGCGCCAGGTGCTGCAGGGCATCGCCGGCAGCGTGGTCGCGCCGGTGGCGGTGGTCGACCCGGCGATCGACGCCGTCTTCCAGCGCCGGCAGGTGCAGCTGCAGCGCTTCGACCCAAAAGACTACCGCTCGAAGCTGAATCCCACCGAAGCCGAGATCGAGGCCTACTACAAGGCGCACGAGCCGCAGTACCGCGCGCCGGAGCAGGCGACGATCGAGTACGTGGTGCTCGACGCCCAGGCGCTGAAGGCCGGCATCAGCGTGCCCGAGGAAGAACTGCGCCGCTACTACGACGAGAACATCGCCCACTACACCACCGCCGAGGAACGGCGCGCGAGCCACATCCTGATCGCGGCCGACAAGGGGCTTGCGGCCGACGAGCGCGCGAAGGCCAAGGCGAAGGCCGAAGCGCTGCTCGAGCAGTTGCGCCGCAACCCCGGCGAGTTCGCCGAGCTGGCGCGCAAGAGCAGCAACGATCCGGGCAGCGCCGCCGAGGGCGGCGACCTCGGCTTCTTCGGCCGCGGGGCGATGGTCAAGCCCTTCGAGGATGCGGTGTTCGCGATGAAGCCGGGCGAGATCAGCAACGTCGTCGACACCGACTTCGGCTACCACGTCATCCGCCTCGATGCGGTGCGCGGCGGCGACAAGAAGCCCTTCGACGCGGTGCGCGCCCAGATCGAGGACGAGGTCAAGAAGCAGTTGGCGCAGAAGCGCTACGCCGAGGCGGCCGAGCAGTTCTCCAATACGGTGTACGAGCAGAGCGACAGCCTGCAGCCGGTGATCGACAAGCTCAAGCTCAGCCCGCACCGCGCCACGGTGCAGCGCACGCCGGCGCCCGGGGCGACCGGGCCGCTGGCTTCGGCCAAGCTGCTCGAAGCGGTCTTCAGCGACGACAGCGTGCGCAACAAGCGCAACACCGATGCGGTCGAGGTCGGCCCGAACCAGCTGGCCGCCGCACGCATCGTCGACTACCGGCCCGCGCACACGCTGCCGCTGGCCGAAGTGAAGGAGCGCGTGCGCGAGGCGGTGATCGCGCAGCAGGCGGCGGCGCTGGCGCGCAAGGACGGCGAGAAGCTGTACGCCGAGCTCCAGGGTGGTGCGGCCACGGCGCTGCCCGAGTCGCTGGTCGTGGGCCGCGCCGCGCCGCAGGGCCTGCCGCGGGCGGCGGTCGAGGCGATCCTCGGCGCCGACCCTGCCAAGCTGCCGCAGCCGGTCGGGGTGGACCTGGGCGACCAGGGCTACCTGGTCGCGCGCGTGCAGCAGGTGCTGCCGCGCGACCCGGGCCTGGGCGCGCCGCAGGCGCTCCAGGCGCAGTACGCGCAGGCGATCGGCAATGCCGAGGCCCAGGCGTACTACGAGGCGCTGAAGAGCCGCTACAAGGTCGAGATCAAGCCGGCTGCGCAGGCTTCGGCGCCGGAGCGCTGAGCGCGGCCGCAGACAGCGGGCCGCCTATAATTGCGGCTGCCGTGGTGGCTGTAGCTCAGTTGGTAGAGTCCCAGATTGTGATTCTGGTCGTCGTGGGTTCGAGTCCCATCAGCCACCCCAAAAAACTCCAGTCGTACGCGCAGGGCCTTGATTTCCTTGGGAATCAAGGCCTTGTCGCTTAGGCGGAGCAGCCGGTTGCTGCACGGTCTGTCACACAACCCCTTGTGGAGCAGACCTTCAGAGTAGTTTCCGAAAGCGTTCATGCACGCGGCAAGCACGGCAACCTGTACGTGCGTCGCCGCATCCCCGCCGCCACCCGTGCGGCGTATCCCGCACACCAAGAGCACATCGTCTGCAGCCTGGGCACGTCGGACCGTGGCGCAGCCAAGGAACTGGCGCGGGCGGAGGACACGCGCATCGACATCGAGTTCCGGCAGAAACGCCAGGAACTCGACCTGAGTCGCGCGTCGCTGTCGGCCAAGCGCATCGCCAAGCTCGATGACGAGCAACCACGAGGTCTGGCGCTTCAAGGCGCGCGAGGCCGATCGCCGTCACGTCGAGGACTCGATCCGTCAGGGCCGGCACGACGTCGACTGCTGCACCGAGCGCAAGGGCAGCCCGCATGGACTGGTGTGCACCAAGAACCAGGTGAGCTACGCGCGCAGGGTCGCGCAGCGGTGGGCCGCCTCGACGATCTGACGCGGCTCAAGGCGTAGGCCTGCTCGGCCGGGCGGCCCACCGGGGCGAGATGCCGTGGTCTTCGCACCACCGCCGTGCGATCGCCTCCATCGCCTGCCGCTCGAAGGCGAACCAGGCCTCGCGTTGGGCCGGGTGCGCGGCCAGCACGTCCTTGAATCGACGGAAGGGCTTGCGCTGTTGCAGCGCTTGCCCGAGCGCCCGGGCCAGACGGTCATCGCCGCACTGATCGACGAAATCCTCCATCACGCGGAAGGCCTCGGACGACTCGATGGGTTCGATGAACAGCCGGCGGTCGTCATCGCGGGGGTCCCCGTCGGCTTCGTCATCGGCATCGGGTCCGATGAGGGACTGGATCGTCCCGGACTCGATGTTCAGCCAGTGGCGGCTCTCCCCGAGCGGGTCGCGCGAGTTCAGAGCCCAGATCAGTTCCTCGAGGTCGAGGGTCAACACCCGCGCGGCATCGCTCCTGCGGCCGGGCGGGGTGCCGTCCGTGCTCACCTCGATATCCCCAAGGCGTCCCACAAGAACTGGTAGGACACGGCGGGCCTGCCTTGGGCGGCGGACTGCTGCCGTTCGCCTTCTTCGTACTCGCGCAGCAGGCCCTTCACGCGCTCCAAGCCTGCCGGGGTGGCGAGGGCCTGACGCGGCGTGCGTCCGTCCAGGGCGGGAATCGTCTCGTCAGCCCAGTTGGCGTAGTGGCGATGGAGCATTTGCTCGATCGCTTGTGCGATGACCTCGGGCGGCAGCTCCGGTGTGCTTGTTGAGGAGGATCGCGGCGTGCGGCCCGTATCGCCGCCTCCGGCTCGGGCGAGATGGCCTGCCGGATCGGTGATCTCTCGCGTCAGGTGCTGCACGGCCGCGCCGGCCACGTCTTCGAACCAGGCGCGGCCTGCATCGGCGAGCCGCTGGGTGCGGTGGAAGAGTTCGATGCGGTCGGTACTGCGTCCTGGGTTGATGGTCGACAGGCTGCGCTGCGCGCCGTCAGCGCCTTCGGCCATGCGATTCCATCCCTGCCGCGCATCGCCGCTGACATCGGGCTGCGACGCCACGGCAGCGGCGAGCGCCGCCGCATCGAGCACGCGGTAGTGGTCGGTCACCAGCAGCAGGGGATCGCCGGTCGATGCATCCTGGATCTGTGGAAGCGATGGGGGCGCGAACCACTGGTCCAGCCAGGCACGGGCGATCGTCAGCTCGAGCAGATCGCGTTGGTTGTCGACGTGGAGCTCGAGTTCGGCAGAGCCGGCCATCGCCTGGCGGGCCTGCGCCAGCACGGCCGCTTCCGCCAGTTTGGAGAAGGGATAGATGGCGCCCGAGAGCTCATGATGCCCGTCGACGCCCGCGCCGGTGGCGACCTCCATGATGCGCGCGCCGATCAGCATGCCCGGCCTCGCACTGCGGCTGCCGCTGATCTCGCGCACCTGCTTCGGCTGGGCCTGCGGGTCGAACTCGTCGATCAGGGTCATGCCGGCGCCGGGCTGCACATCGGTGACCCGGTACAGGCGCAGGGGCCGGGCGCGCAGTTGAGCGATCCAGTCGCGCTGTCCGGGCGTGAGAAACGGGCCGTCCCGCCCCAACAGGTAGGCGTTGATCTCTCGCAGGCCACCACGGGCGTTGATCTCCCCGCGGGAGATCAACCACTCGCCGGCGTTGATCGACACCATGGTCATGCCGTCTTCGTCCAGCTGCCAGCCGTCACGCGGACCTTCGGGCCGCCAGAGGTCCAGCAGGGCCTCGAACGCGCTGCGCCAGCCCTTGCGATGACGCTCGGCCAACCATGAGATCGCGACGCGGGCCGCGTCTTCGTGATCGCGCGCGCGCAGGGGGTGAACGTTCATGCTTGAAATCAGGTGCGGTGGTTGAAGCGGGTCGAGCTGTTGCCGAACGCGGCCACGGCACCGCGCTGATCGAAGGCAGGGTGCAGGGTCGCAGAACGGCGCTTCGTGGTCTTGTATGCTATTGTCATACATCCTCTAGGGAGATGTCCTCGTGCCAACCGCCTCCGCCGCCGTTCTGAGTGTTCGCGTCAGTGCCAGCGAACGTGCCTTGCTGGAGGCCGCGGCCGAACAGGCCAGTACCAACCTCAGCGACTTCGTGAGGCGGCGTGCGCTCGAAGCGGCCGAGTCCGACCTGCTGAATCGCCGCATCGTGACGATTCCAGCGAAGGACTGGGCCCGGTTCGAGGCCTGGGCCCGCTCGCCCGCGCGGGAACTGCCGGCGCTTCGAAAGCTGTCCAAGACTCGCCCAGTCTGGCAGAAGTGACCTCAGGCGCGATTCCCCCGATAGCCGCCTTCACGCCACCGCGACCCCTGGCGGCTGCTGACGATGCAGCGGCCTTCGATTGCGGGCGCGATGCGTTGAATCACTGGTTCCGCCGGCATGCCTGGCGCAACCAGGAACTGGAGGTCACGCGGACCAGCGTGATCTGCGATGGGGAAACGGGCGGTATCGTCGGCTGCGTGAGCCTGTCGACGGCGCAGGTCGAGCGAGCCTGGTTGCCGAAGGCACAGCAACGCAATCGACCCGACCCGCTGCCCGCCATTCTGCTCGGCCAGTTGGCAGTCGACCTGCGGTGGCAGAAGAAGGGTATTGCGCGATCGCTGATGTTCTATGCGCTCACCACGGCGGTGCGCCTGTCCGGCCAGGTCGGCTGCTTCTGCGTGCTGACGCATCCGCTGGATGACGATGTGCGGGCGCTCCATGCAGCCTTCGGATTCGAAGACCTTCCGTTCGATCCCTCGCGCAGCATGGCGGTTCGGATCGCGGATCTGGTTCGCAGCGGCTTTGAGGCAGCTGGCTGAGGTTGCTTCTCCCAGTTCACTGGCGTCAATGTGGCGGGACGAGCCGCTGCGATGGCGACAGGATCGCACCAGAATGGTGGCGGCTCGTGGTCTCATGACGTCCCGCGCGGACTGGGGGAACAGACAGGGGAACAGCGCGAGATGTTTCCTGAATCTTCTCAATGAGATCAACAGCTCAGGTCGCCGTTCGTATCGCATCAGCCACCCAACTCGCTCCCGGCGAGCCCTACGCAGTGGGCCTCTTCCTCGTCGGCGCATTTTCGGCGCTGGCGTCGAGGGCTTTGCGGACGCGGGCCGGCATCAGCGGGCAGGCAGTTGCCTGCGCAGCGCCGCCCGCAGTCGCCAGCCCAGCAGCAGCGCGACGATTGCCGCATAGACCGCGACCTCGGCCAGGTCGTTCTTCGCGCTGCGCGCCCACAGGAAGTGCAGCACAGCCAGCAGCGCGATCGCGTAGACGCTGCGATGCAGCGCGCGCCAGCGCCTGCCGCCGAGCGCGCGCACCGCCCGGTCGAACGAGGTGCCCGCCAGCGGCAGCAGCAGCACGAAGGCCAGCGTGCCCACGAGCACGAAGGGCCGCTTCGGGATGTCGCGCACGATCGCCGCCGCGTCAAAGCCCATGTCCAGCCATGCATAGCACAGCAGGTGCGCCAGCGCGTAGGCGAAGGTCCACAGCCCGAGCATGCGGCGCAGCCGCAGCAGCGCGTGCCAGCCGAAGGCTTCGCGCAGCGGCGTCACCGCCAGCGTCGCGCACAGCAGCCGCAGCGTCCAGTCGCCGGTGCCGCGCGACAGCGCCTGCGCCGGGTTCGCGCCCAGCGTGTCGGCCCATGCGCCCCAGATCAGGTGCAGCAGCGGCAGCGACGCCAGCACGAAGGCCGCCGGCTTGGCGGCCGGATGGCGCAGCGCCGCATTGACGGCGGCGGCGATCGCGGCGGGCGCGGCGCCGCGGGCGTCAGAAGTCCTTCGCCAGGTCCATGCCCGCATAGAGCTGCCCGACCTGCGCCTCGTAGCCGTTGAACATCAGCGTCGGGCGCTTCTTCGCGAACAGGCCGTCCTCGCCGATGCGCCGCTCGGTGGCCTGGCTCCAGCGCGGGTGATCGACTTTCGGGTTGACGTTCGAATAGAAGCCGTACTCCTGCGGTGCCGCCCGCTCCCAGCTGGTCGCCGGCTGCTTGTCGACGAAGCGGATGCCCACGATCGACTTGGCCGACTTGAAGCCGTATTTCCACGGCACCACCAGGCGCAGCGGCGCGCCGTTCTGGTTGGGCAGGACCTCGCCGTACAGGCCGAAGGCAAGCAGCGTCAGCGGGTGCATCGCCTCGTCCAGCCGCAACGCCTCGGTGTAGGGCCAGTCGAGCACCGACGAGCGCAGCCCCGGCATCGCCGCGCTGTCGGCCAGCGTCGTGAACTGCACGAACCTCGCATTGCCGGTCGGCTCGACGCGGCGGATCAGTTCGGCCAGCGAATACCCGATCCAGGGCACCACCATCGACCAGCCCTCGACGCAGCGCAGCCGGTAGATGCGCTCCTCCATCGGGCTGAGCTTCAGCAGCGCATCCAGATCCCAGCGGCCGGGCTTGCGCACTTCGCCGTCGATGGTCACGGTCCAGGGCCGGGTCTTCAACTGGCCGGCGCGGCGCGACGGGTCGGACTTGTCGGTGCCGAACTCGTAGAAGTTGTTGTAGGTGGTGACGTCCTGCCAGCGCGTGGGCTTTTCCATCGTCATCGCCGCGGGAACCGCGCTGCGCACGCCCGGCAGCGGCGGCAGCCGCCCCGCCGGCTGCGTCTGGGCAACCACCGGCGGCCGCAGCCCGGCGATCAGGCCGATGCCGGCCGCAGCCTGCGCCAGCAGCCGCCGCCGCTGCGCGTACAGCGCGGGCGGCGTGATCTCGCCGGCCAGGCTCCTGCCATGGCCGCGTTCGGGAAGGAAATGCATACGAAGCCTCGTCGAGGCGCCCTGGGCCGGGCGCCCGGCGCCGACCTTAGCGCCGGTGCAGCAGCGCGTCGGCGCGAGGGTCTTGGCCGTGCGCCGCGCCGGTCAGTGCAGGCCGGCCATGTAGTCGGCGACTGCCTTGATCTCGCGGTCGTTCATCTTGGCCGCCACGTCCAGCATCGGCTGGCTGTTCTTCCGCTCGCCCGAGCGGAACGCGCTCAGCTGCAGCTCGGCGTACTCGCCGTGCTGGCCCGCCAGGCGCGGATACTGCTTCGGGATGCCGGCGCCGTTGGGGCTGTGGCAGCCGGCGCAGGCGGCGATCTGCCGATCGGCGATGCCGCCGCGGTAGATGCGCTCGCCCAGCAGCAAGGTGTCCTTGTCCTTGGCGTCGCCCGGCTTGGCCGATTTCGACGCGTAGAACGCGGCGACGTTCAGCATGTCCTCGTCGCTCAGGATCGCGGCGAAGCCCTGCATGATCGCGTTGACGCGCTGGCCCGACTTGAAGTCCTGCAGCTGCTTGACCAGGTACTCGGGGAACTGGCCGGCGAGGATCGGATTGGCCGGCAGGCCGCGTGTGCCGTCGAAGCTGTGGCACGCGCCGCAGATCTGGGTTGCGGTCGCCTCGCCCTTGGCCAGGTCGGCCTTGGCGGCGGGCTTGGCATCTGCAGCCAGCGCCGGGGCCGAGAAGGCGGCGGCAATGAGCAGGGCGAGGAGCTTTTTCATGTGCGGCTTCGTCGGGTTGTGGCGGCAGGCTGACAAGCGCGCGAATTTTACAATGGCCGATGACCGCACCAGCCCATTCCCGTGCAGCGGCTGCCGCTTTCGATCCGGCACAGCGTGCCGCGCTGGCCTGGCTGCACGGCGCACGCTTCCTGACCACCGCGTCGCAGCTGCCGCAGCTGCCGACATCCGGCCTGCCCGAGATTGCCTTCGTCGGCCGCAGCAACGCCGGCAAGTCCAGTGCGATCAACCGCCTGACGCAGCAGCGGCGGCTGGCTTTCGCGTCGCGCACGCCGGGACGCACGCAGCACATCAACCTGTTCGCGCTCGGGCCCAAGGATGCGCCCGATGCGCTGCTCGCCGACCTGCCGGGCTACGGCTACGCATCGGTCGAACGATCGGCGAAGCTGCGTTGGCAGGAAGTGATGGCGCAGTACCTGGCGCAGCGGCGCAATCTGGCCGGGGTGGTGCTGCTGGTCGATTCGCGCCTGGGGCTGACCGATCTGGACGAGCGGCTCGTGAATTGGCTGCAGGGGCGCCTGGCCGGCGGCGCGCTGCGCCTGCTGGTGCTGCTGACCAAGTCCGACAAGCTCGGCCGCGCCCCCGGTGCGCGCGCATTGCGTGACGCCGTCGGACGCCTCGAGCCGCTGCTGCCTGAAGGCGCCGATGCCGCCGTGGCGTTGTTCTCCGCGCTCGACGGCAGCGGCGTCGGCGATGTCGCGGTGACCTTGCGCGGCTGGGTGCCGCTTCAGACGACGACGTAGTTGCCCTTCAGATAGGGCAGTGCCGCGCGCAGGTGTTCGCCCAGGTGCGGGAACAGCGCCGAGGTGGATTCGCTCGCGTAGATCGGGCGCACCGCCTGGCGTGTCGGGTTGCCGATGTTGATCAGGCAGGCGGCGCAGCCGTCGTCGTACTCCAGCAGGTCCGGGCCGACCGGGCGCAGCACCCAGCCTTCGGAGCTGCATATCTGGCCGTTGGCGGCGGCAATCAACTGGCTCGGGGTGGGTGGCGGCATGGCGGCTGCGGACGGTGGGTGATCGGGTGCTGCCGCGCCGACAGGCGGTCGTCGAGCAGGCGATGGGCGGCAGTGTAGGGAGCCCGATGCGGGGCCCCATCCCCATGCTTCGGGGGGCACGGGCGCTGTCGGCGGCCACACCGTGTGCAACTTCACGCCCGCCGGCCGGTGCGGCCCGAAGGCCGGCGCGCAGCCGGTGCGTGCCGCTGCATGAGGCCGCATGAAGCTGCATGAAAACAGCCCGCGGCCTTGCGGCGCGCGGGCTGTGCTGCACGGTGCGAGGCGGCCGGCTCCAGCGGCGGCCGCCTCGCGGCGGGCGCGGACTTACATGTCCATGCCCATGCCGCCCATGCCGCCCATCCCGCCCATGCCGCCGCCCGGCATGGCGGGGCTCTCGTCCTTCGGCGCCTCGGCGACCATCGCTTCGGTGGTGAGCATCAGGCCGGCGACCGACGCGGCGTTTTGCAGCGCGGTGCGGGTGACCTTGGTCGGGTCGAGGATGCCCATCTCGATCATGTCGCCGTACTCGCCGGACTGGGCGTTGTAGCCGTAGTTGCCCTTGCCGTCGAGCACCTTGTTGATCACCACGCTCGGCTCGTCGCCGGCGTTGGCGACGATCTCGCGCAGCGGCTGCTCGACGGCGCGCATCACGATCTTGATGCCGGCATCCTGGTCGTGGTTGTCGCCCTTGAGCTTCTTGCCCAGCGCCTGGCGCGCGCGCAGCAGCGCGACGCCGCCGCCGGCGACGATGCCTTCCTCGACTGCGGCACGGGTGGCATGCAGCGCGTCCTCGACGCGGGCCTTCTTCTCCTTCATCTCGACTTCGGTCGCGGCGCCGACCTTGATCACCGCCACGCCGCCGGCCAGCTTGGCCACGCGCTCTTGCAGCTTCTCGCGGTCGTAGTCGCTGGTGGCTTCCTCGATCTGCACGCGAATCTGCTTGACCCGGGCCTCGATGTCCGGGGCCTTGCCGGCGCCGTCGATGATCGTGGTGTTTTCCTTCCCGATCTCGATGCGCTTGGCCTGGCCGAGGTCGGCCAGCCCGATCTTCTCGAGCGTCATGCCGGTCTCTTCGGCGATCACCTTGCCGCCGGTCAGGATCGCCATGTCCTCGAGCATCGCCTTGCGGCGGTCGCCGAAGCCCGGCGCCTTGACCGCGCAGACCTTGAGGATGCCGCGGATGGTGTTGACCACCAGCGTCGCGAGCGCTTCGCCCTCGACTTCCTCGGCGACGATCAGCAGCGGCTTGCCGCTCTTGGCCACCGCCTCGAGTGCGGGCAGCAGCTCGCGGATGTTGCTGACCTTCTTGTCGTGCAGCAGGATGTACGGGTTCTCGAGAATGCAGACCTGCTTCTCGGCGTTGTTGATGAAGTACGGCGACAGGTAGCCGCGGTCGAACTGCATGCCCTCGACGATGTCGAGCTCGTTGTTCAGGCTCTTGCCGTCCTCGACGGTGATCACGCCTTCCTTGCCGACCTTGTCCATCGCGTTGGCGATGATCGTGCCGATCGAGTCGTCGGCGTTGGCCGAGATCGCGCCGACCTGGCTGATCTCCTTGCTGGTGGTGGTCGGCTTGCTGATCTTCTTCAGCTCATCGACCAGGCCCTCGACCGCCTTGTCGATGCCGCGCTTCAGGTCCATCGGGTTCATGCCGGCGGCCACGTACTTCATGCCTTCGCGCACGATGCCCTGCGCGAGCACGGTGGCGGTGGTGGTGCCGTCGCCGGCGGCGTCGCTGGTCTTGGAAGCGACTTCCTTGACCATCTGCGCGCCCATGTTCTGGAGCTTGTCCTTGAGCTCGATCTCCTTGGCCACCGACACGCCGTCCTTGGTGACGGTGGGGGCGCCGAAGCTGCGCTCGAGCACGACGTTGCGGCCCTTCGGGCCCAGGGTGACCTTGACCGCGTTGGCCAGGACGTTCACGCCCTCGACCATGCGTTGACGCGCGTCGGCGCCGAAGATGACGTCTTTTGCTGCCATGTGTGTTTCTCCGGATTCAGTGCTTGGATGGGTCGGCGATCGGCTGCCGGAATGCGTCTGCGGCGGGGCTCGCTGCCCTCGACCCGGCTGCGCCGGATCGGCCTGCGACGCAAGCGGCGGCCTCAGGCCATCACTTCTCGACGACGGCGAAGAGGTCTTCTTCCTTCATGACGAGCAGTTCCTCGCCATCGACCTTGACCGTCTGGCCGCTGTACTTGCCGAACAGCACGCGATCACCGGCCTTGACATTCGGCGCCACGAAGTCGCCCTTGTCGTTGCGCTTGCCCGGGCCCACTGCCAGCACCTCGCCCTGATCGGGCTTCTCGGCGGCGTTGTCGGGAATCACGATGCCCGAGGCCGTCTTGGTCTCGTTTTCCAGGCGCTTGACGATCACACGATCGTGCAATGGACGCAGTTTCATTCCATCTCCTTTGGGGTCGATTCGCTTTCGGTCATGCGCACCGTTTGTTGGTGCGCACTGACTACCTGACCGGCTGGATTGAATATCCTGCCGAACTGTCAGCACTCAAGCCATGCGAGTGCCAGCAAGCAGGATTATAGGGACGGGCTTCGCGACTTCAAGGCCCGCGCGGCCCCGATCAGCCTCAGATCAGTGCGGCCATGCCGGCGAGCCGGACGCATCGGACGCATCGGGCGCATCCGGATCGGCGGTCGGCGGGTCGGCCACGCGGTAACCCTCGGCCGCCCAGGCGCCGAGGTCGATGCTGCGGCAGCGCGCGCTGCAGAAGGGGCGCGACGGGTTGCCGGGGCCATAGACCGCCGGCTGCCCGCAGCTCGGGCATCGGACGGTCCGGGGGCGCAGCGGCGGCGTGTGGTCCATCGCGGTCAGGCGCAGAGCATCAGGTCGAAGGCCACGTCGTCGGTGCAGGGCCGCAGGCGGCCGCCGCTTTCCCAGCGCAGCAGCCGCACCGAGACCATCAGCCGATGGCCGCTGAGCTCGGGCACGAGCTCGCCGGCGGCATCGAGCCCCACCCGCATCAGCTGGTAGCTGCGTCCGACCGGCAGGCTCTGCTGGAACTGGCCGCCCACGGCAACCTGGCGCTGCGCGTGGCCGCCTTCGCGCACCAGGCTGAGCAGCAGGTGCAGCGCGTCGGACAGCGGCGTGAAGCTCGAGGTCCATTGCCGCAGGTCGGCCCGGCGCCGCTCGGCCGGGTGCTGCTGCCAGGCAAAGTAGGAGGGCAGGTCGAACTCGCAGGTGCCGCCGGGGATGTTCATGCGGCTGCGCAGGCTCATCAGCCACTCGTTGCCGGTCAGCGCCTGCCCGGCCTTGCCGACGAGCTGGTTCAGCTGCTCGTGGCAACGGTCGACGCGCGTCGTGATGTCGTCGAGCGCGGCTTCCGAGATGCGCGGGTTGCCGCGGTAGCCCTGCAGCTGTGCGCGGTGGCGCTCGAGTTCCTTCAACAGGTCGGATTTCAGGTCGGCGCGCGCCGCCACGTCCATGATCTCGAACACCGTGGCGAGCGCGAAATGGTGATCCAGCGGCGCGTCGCGCGGCAGCAGTTGCCCGAGTCGGCCGAACAGGTGCTCGAGCCGCAGCATCGTGCGGATGCCTTCGTTGAACGGGTATTCGTACAGGACCACGGTGGGTGCAGCGGCGGCGGTCGCGTCGCGCACCTGGCGCGCGGGCAGCACCGCCGATTGTTCCACAGGCCCTCCTGCGGCCCGGCGCGCGCCGGCGCCCGCGTGCCCCGCCCGCCAGGCCTGGAGGTCAGTGCAGCGGATGCCAGGCCTGCCAGAGGGCGCGCGCCTCGGCGCGCAACTGGTCCAGCGACAGGCCGTCGTTGTGGATCACCGCATCGGCGATCGAGCGCCGCAGCGCGCGCGGCGACTGCTGCGCGATGACCTTGCGCACCTGCGCGTCGCTCCAGCCCGAGCGCTGCATCACGCGCTGCACCTGCACGTCCTCGCTGCAATCGACGACGACGATGCGCGCCACGCGAGTGCGCCAGGTGCTCGAGGCGGCGAGCAGCGGCACGTCGAAGACTACCGGCCGGCCGGCTCCGGCGGCCGCCCGGCGCCCGGCCTCGACGCCGATCATCGGGTGCAGGATGGCCTCGAGGCGGCCGCGCGCCGCCGGTTGGTCGAAGGCCAGCGCGCGCATGCGGCTGCGGTCGAGCGCGCCGTCTGCACCGACCACGCCGGCGCCGAAGGCGGCGGCGATCGCCGGCATCGCCGCGCCGCCGGGGGCGGTCAGCGCGTGGGCGATGGCATCCGTATCCACCAGCAGCGCGCCGCAGTCCACCAGCGCGGCGGCCACGGTGCTCTTGCCGCTGCCGATGCCGCCGGTCAGCCCGATCGCGAGCGCCATCACAGCGTCGGGAACCACCAGGCCGTCAGCTGGCGGCCGAAGAACATCGCGGCCAGACCGCCGCCCACCAGGTAGGGGCCGAAGGGGATCGGCACCTCGCGCTTGTGGCCGCCGAAGACGATCAGCCCGATGCCGACCACCGCCCCGACGGCCGAGGCCAGCAGCACGATCGACGGCAGCAGCTGCCAGCCCAGCAGCGCGCCCAGGCCGGCGAGCAGCTTGAAGTCGCCTTCGCCCATGCCTTCGACGCCGCGCAGCTTCTTGTAGCTGTAGGCCAGCAGCCACAGCCCGCCGTAGCCGGCGAAGGCGCCCCAGGCGGCGTCGGCCAGCGGCACACCGGTCCAGCCGAAGCCGGCACCGGCGATGCCCAGTCCGAGCAGCGGCAGCGTCAGGTCGTCGGGCAGGTACGTGGTGTCGAGGTCGATCAGCGCCATCGCCACCATCAGCGCGACCGCGGCGCACCACACCAGTGTGGTCGGCTGCGCGCCGAACTTCCAGGCGCAGGCGGCGAACAGCAGCCCAGTCAGCGCCTCGACCAGCGGATAGCGCGCCGAGATCGGCCGGCCGCAGCCGGCGCAGCGGCCCTTCAGCCGCAGCCAGCCGACGACCGGCAGGTTCTCGTGCCAGCGCAGTTCATGCCCGCATTGCGGGCAGCGCGACCGGGGTCGCGCCAGGCCCAGGGCCGGCAGCGCCGCGACCGCGTCGCCGATCGCCGCCGCCGCCTGCGCCAGGGCCGGCGGCGGCGGGGCGTCGCGGCCCGCGAAGCGGCGCCACGCGGCGGCGTCGCCGAGCTGGTGCTCGGCCGTTTCCTGCCACCAGGCGCGCTCGAGCATCTGCGGCAGCCGGTGCGCGACCACGTTCAGGAAGCTGCCGATGCACAGCCCGAGCAGGCCCAGGCCGGCCGGGGTCAGCAGCAGCGCGAACAGCTCGCCGGCGGGCATCGGCGGCGCGTCAGACCACCGCGCCGAGCTTGAAGATCGGCAGGTACATCGACACCACGATGCCGCCGATCAGCACGCCCAGGATCACGATGATGAAGGGCTCCATCAGGCTGGACAGCCCCTTGACCATGTCGTCGACCTCTTCCTCGTAGAACTCGGCGCACTTGGCCAGCATGTGGTCGAGCGATCCCGATTCCTCGCCGATCGCCGCCATCTGCAGCACCATCGTCGGGAACACGCCGGTCGAGGTCATCGACGCGGTCAGCGCCGAACCGGTGGACACGTCCTTCTGGATCTGCTCGGTCGCGATGCGGTAGACCGCGTTGCCCGAAGCGCCGCCGACGGAATCGAGCGCCTCGACCAGCGGCACGCCGGCGGCGAACATCGTCGACAGCGTGCGCGTCCAGCGCGCGATCACCGACTTGTCGATCAGGTTGCCGAACACCGGGATCTTCAGCAGCAGCCGGTCCATGAAGACCTGCATCTTCTCCGAGCGCTTCCAGGCCTGGAAGAAGAAGTACAGCCCGCCGAACAGCAGCCCGAAGATCGCCCACCACCAGCTGACGAAGAACTCCGACATGGCGATCACCGCGAGCGTCGGCGCCGGCAGGTCGGCCCCGAAGGAGCTGAACACTTCCTTGAATGCCGGGATCACGAAGATCATGATCACCGTCAGCACGACGAAGGCGACCACGAGCACCGCGATCGGGTACATCAGCGCCGACTTGATCTTGCTCTTCAGCGCGAGCGTCTTCTCCTGGTAGATCGCCAGCCGGTCGAGCAGCGCCTCGAGGATGCCGCCGGCCTCGCCGGCCTCGACCAGGTTGCAGTACAGCGCGTCGAACTGCATCGGGTGCTTGCGGAAGGCCGCCGACAGGCTGGTGCCGGTCTCGACGTCGTTGCGGATGTCGGTCAGCAGCCGCGTCAGGCGCGGGTTGGCGCTGCCGCGCGCGACGATGTCGAAGGCCTGCAGCAGCGGCACGCCGGCCTTCATCATCGTCGCCAGCTGGCGCGTGAAGACGGCGATGTCCTTCTGCTTGATCGCCTTGCCGCCGCTGGTGCGCCGCTTCTTGACCTTGGTGATCAGGATGCCCTGGCGGCGCAGGCTGGCGTTGACCACCGCCTCGCCGCCGGCGCGGATCTCGCCGCGCACCAGCTTGCCGTTCTTGTCCTTGCCCTCCCACTCGAAGATCGCGTCCTTCGGGTTGCGTGCGGCTGCAGCGGTGGCCATCGTGTCTCCGGGGCGGGGATTCGGGTCGGTCGGGGCGGCGGGTCCGGGGTGCGCAGTGTCCGCGGGCGGCGGCTCACTCGTTGGTGACCGAGATCACCTCTTCCAATGTCGTCACGCCGGCGCGGACCTTTAGCAGCCCGGCCTGGCGCAGGTCGCGCACGCCGTCCTTCTGCGCCTGCGCGGCGATGTCCATCGAGCTGCCCTCGGCCAGGATGATGCGCTGGATCGACTCGGTGATCGGCATGACCTGGTACAGGCCGACGCGCCCCTTGTAGCCATTGTTGCAGGCCGTGCAGCCCACCGCCCGGTACGGCCGCCAGCTGCCGTCGAGCTCGGTGTCGGCGAAACCGGCGCGCTGCAGCGCCTCGCGCGGGTAGTCGGCCTGCGCCTTGCAGTTGTCGCACAGCCGCCGCGCCAGCCGCTGCGCCGTGATCAGCAGCACGCTGGCGGCGATGTTGAAGGGTGCCACGCCCATGTTCAGCAGCCGCGTCAGCGTGCTCGGCGCATCGTTGGTGTGCAGCGTGCTCATTACCAGGTGGCCCGTCTGTGCCGCCTTGATCGCGATGTCGGCGGTCTCCAGGTCGCGGATCTCGCCGACCATGACGATGTCCGGATCCTGCCGCAGGAAGGACCGCAGCGCCGCGGCGAAGGTCAGGCCGGCCTTGTCGTTGACGTTGACCTGGTTGACCCCCGGCAGGTTGATTTCCGCCGGATCCTCGACCGTGCAGATGTTCACGCCGGGCTGGTTCAGGATGTTCAGGCAGGTGTACAGCGACACCGTCTTGCCGCTGCCGGTGGGCCCGGTGACCAGCACCATGCCGTAGGGGCGCTTGACGGCGTTGAGCAGCCGCTCGCGCTCGATCTTCTCGTAGCCCAGCGCCTCGATGCCGAGCTTGGCGCTGCTCGGATCGAGGATCCGGATCACGATCTTCTCGCCGAACAGCGTGGGCAGCGTGCTGATGCGGAAGTCGATCGCCTTGTTGCCGAACTTGAGCTTCAGCCGGCCGTCCTGCGGCACGCGCTTCTCGGCAATGTCGAGCCGGCTGATGACCTTGATGCGCGACGCGAGCTTGTCCTTGATCGCCACCGGCGGCTGGGTGATCTCGCGCAACTCGCCGTCGATGCGAAAGCGCACGCGGTAGTTGTATTCGTAGGGCTCGAAGTGCAGGTCGGACGCGCGCATGTTGATCGCGTCGACCAGCATCTTCTGCAGGAAGCGCACGACCGGCGCGTCCTCGACCTCGGCCGAGACGTCGGCGCCTTCCTGTGCGGCGCTGTCCTCGTCGCTGACGTCGAAGTCGAAGTCGCCGCCGGCCAGCGACTCCACGGTCGCGTTGATGTCGGCGCCTTGCGCCTCGAGCAGCCGCACCAGCTTGTCGTATTCGACGATCACCCACTCGGGCGACAGCTGCGTGGCGAACTTGATGCGCTCGGCCGCCTCCTGGTCGGTCGGATCGGCCGCGCCGATGAAGATGCGGTTGCCGCGCTTGCCGAGCACCGCGATCTGGTACTGGGTCGCCAGCTTCGCGTCGACGATGCCGCGCGGCAGTTTGGTGTTGTCGATCGCCGCCAGATCCAGCAGCGGCAGCGCCAGCGCGCTGGCCAGCGTGTGCGCGAGATCGGCCGGCTGCACTGCGCCGGCGGCGATCACCGCCGACACGAAGCTGGCGCGCCGCTCGCGCGCCGTCTTGGCCAGGTCTTCCGCGGCCTTCTGGTGGAGCTTGCCGGCGTGGACGAGCACGCGCGCCACCCCCGTCAGGTGGGACTGCGGCGACTCGACCAGCGTGTCAACGGGCATCAGCGGGGGCGGCCGGTGTCATGAACGGCGAATGATCGCCGATGGACTGCGGGCTGTAAATCGGCCGGGCCGCTGCGCGTGCATTCGTTCATGCCGGCACTGCCCGCGCGGCCGCCTGCGGCCGCCCGACACTGCCGCCGACAAGGACATGTGCGCGGCGCACAAAGATGCACAAAACGCGAATCTTAAAATCCGCGGCTCCGGCGCAACGCCTTGCAAGGGCGGCGCCCGATGGCCGCGCATCGACGCGGCCGTGCGCGGCCGCAGTGCCGGCGAAGAACCAGCGGAAAAGGAAAGCGCGCATGGACAGTGCGGTCATCAGCTTGCTCGGGGCCTTCCTGTTGTCGCTCATCGGGCTGTTCGTGTTCATCTGGTCGATGCGCAAGGGGCTGCTGGTCGAGAACCCGCGCGCGGCGTCGGTGATCTTCGCGCCCGGCGAGATCGGCCGGACCGACGATCCGGCCCTGGCGGGCGCCGGGCGCGCCGGGCTGCAGGCGGCCGCCGCGGAAGCGGGCGATTCCGAGCATCCGCCCGACCCGGCCGAGATGGCGCAGCGAATCGAGGCCGACCGCTCGAGCGCCTTCCCGGTGTTCATGTTCATCGCCTTCGCCTGCCTGTGGCTGCTGCTGGGGTCGGCGGCGGGGCTGACCGCGTCGCTGAAGCTGCACCTGCCCGACTGGCTGGTGGGCGAGGCGTGGCAGACCTTCGGCCGCGTGCGCACGATGCACCTGACCGCGGTGCTCTACGGCTGGATCACCAACGCGGCGCTGGGCGTGATCATCTGGCTGCTGCCGCGCCTGCTGCGCACGCCGCTGGTCGGCGCGATGTGGGTGATGCTCGGCGGCGCGCTGATCAACACCGCGATCGCGAGCGCGATCGGCGCGATCGGCGCGGGCTGGACCGACGGCATGGAATATCTCGAGATGCCGTGGCAGATCGGCCTGTTCTTCGTCGCCGGCATGGTGTGCATCATCGGCCCGGTGCTGTACACGCTCGTCAACCGCAAGGTCGAGTCGCTGTACGTCAGCGTGTGGTACCACGTCGCGGCGCTGTTGTGGATCACGCTGCTGTTCCTGGTCGCCAAGCTGCCGGGCGTGCACTTCGGCGTGCAGCAGGCCACGACCAACTGGTGGTACGGCCACAACGTGCTCGGGCTGTGGTTCACGCCGGTCAGCGTCGGCGCGATCTACTACTTCCTGCCGAAGATCATCGCGCGGCCGGTGCGCTCGTACAACCTGTCGATCCTCGGCTTCTGGACGCTCGCGTTCTTCTACGGCCAGGTCGGCGGCCACCACCTGGTGGGCGGGCCGGTGCCGGGCTGGCTGGTCACGCTGTCGATCGTGCAGAGCATGATGATGATCATCCCGGTGGCGGCGTTCACGATCAACATGGCCGGCACGATGTGGGGGCGCATGCACCTGGCGCGCTGGTCGCCGACGCTGCGCTTCATGATGTTCGGCGGCTTCATGTACATGCTGTCGTCGCTGCAGGGCTCGTTCGAGGCGCTGCGCTCGATCAACCAGATCACGCACTTCACCCACTTCACGGTCGCGCACGCGCACCTGGGCGCCTACGGCTTCGTGACGATGGTGCTGTTCGGCGCGATCTACTTCATGCTGCCGCGCGTGCTGCACTGGGAGTGGCCGTATCCGCGGCTGATCTCGCTGCAGTTCTGGCTGGCGGCCATCGGCATCGGCATCTACTTCGTCGGCCTGTCGATCGGCGGCTGGCTGCAGGGCGAGTACATGCTCGACGCCTCGAAGCCGTTCATGGACTCGGTCGCCGTGACCATCCCCTGGCTGCAATGGCGCAGCGTCGGCGGCGCGCTGATGGTCGCCAGCCACCTGGTCTTCGTCGGCCACTTCCTGGCGATGGCGCTGCGCTTCGGGCCCGAGCGCGTGGGTGCTGCGCTGTTCTCCGCCCAACCCAAGGCCGTGGAGCTGGTCCATGGAGAATGAAGTCAAGCTCGCCGCCGGTGCGATGGTGACGCTGGGCGTGGCCACCGCGGCGCTGGTGGTGCTGCCCTACATCCAGGTGCGCGACGTCAAGGCGCCCGAAGGGCTCAAGCCCTACACCAGCGCCGAGCTGCGCGGGCGCGCCGTCTACATCGCCAACGGCTGCATGTACTGCCACAGCCAGCAGCCGCGCGACCGCAGCTTCGGCCCCGACGCCGAGCGCGGCTGGGGCCGCGCCTCGGTGCCCGGCGACTACGTGTACGACCGGCCGCACCTGCTGGGCAGCATGCGCACCGGGCCGGACCTGCTGAACATCGGGGTGCGCCAGCCGAGCAAGGACTGGCAGCTCGGCCACCTGTACCAGCCGCGCGCCTACGTGCCCGGATCGATCATGCCGGCGTATCCGTACCTGTTCGAGCTGAAGGATGCGGCCGAGCCCGGCGACGAGGCGGTCCAGCTGCCGCCGGGCCACAGCCCGCAGGGCAAGGTGGTGGTGGCGCTGCCGCAGACGCTGGATCTGGTGAAGTACCTGCAGGCGCTCGACCGCAGCTACCCGGTGCTGCCGCCCGAACCGCGGCAGGCTGCGGGCCCGGCCGCGCCTGGCGCCGCCGCACCGCCGGCTTCGTCGCCGGCCCCGGCGCCGGGCGCGCGCACCGCGCCGTCATCCTGAGGGGCAGCCCATGAGCCTGGACATCGAAAGCCGCGCGCAGGAGCGCGAGAACGTCGACCCCGAGGAAACCATCCGGCCGATCCCGCTGGCCGCAGCGGTCGTCACCCTGGTGATGGTCGTGTTCGGCGTGCTCTACATCTTCTTCTCCGAGCCGCTGGCCAACTCGCAGTGGGGCGACCAGCGCACGCTGGCCGACCTGTCCGGCCCCAGGCCCGCCGCCGCAGGCGCGGCCGTGGACGGCAAGGCGCTGTTCGCCGCGCACTGCGCCGCCTGCCACCAGGCCACCGGCCAGGGCCTGCCGGGCGTGTTCCCGCCGCTGGACGGCTCCGAATGGGTGCACGGCGACACGCGCGTGCTGGCCAACATCCTGCTGCACGGCGTCACCGGCGAAATCTCGGTGAAGGGCGCCAAGTTCAACGGCACCATGCCCAGCTTCCGGCAGTTGAGCGACGCCGAGCTCGCCGGGCTGGCCAGCTACATCCGCAGCAGTTGGTCGAACAAGGCCGATGCGGTACCGGCCGAGCTGTTCGCGCGCGAGCGCAAGGCCGACGACCGGACGGCGCCCTTCGAGGGCGGGGCTGCGTTGCAGGCTTTGCTCCCGAAGTAGGCGGCGGCGGCATGCTGCGCACCGCGCTGGCGAGCATGTTGCTGCTGCTGGCCGGCTGGGCGGCCGCGGCCTGGTTGACGCACGATTTCCAGGCCTGGACCGACGAGGGCGCACGCCGGCTCGAAGTGGCGCTGGCACCGGTCGCGGCGCCGACGGTGATCGTCGAAGGCCCGGACGCGGCGGCGACCGAACTGCCCGCGTTGCTGGCCCAGCACGGCGGCGCGACCATCGTCGACTTCTTCTACACCCGCTGCGAAACCGTCTGCCGCTCGCTGGGCAGCAGCTTCCAGCAGTTGCAGGCGGCGCTGCAGGCCGGCGGCGGGCACGCAGGCCAGGCGCCGCGCGTGCGGCTGCTGTCGATCAGCTTCGACGCTGCGCACGACGACCTGCAGGCGCTGCGGGCCTACGGCCGCGGCCTGGGCGCCGACCCCGCGATCTGGCACTTCGTGCGCGTGCGCGACGAGGCGCAACAGCAAGCCCTGTTGCGCCGGCTGGGCGTGGTTGTCGTCGCCGACGGGCGCGGCGGCTACGAGCACAACGCCGCGCTGCTGGTGTTCGATGCGCAGGGCCGGATGGTGCGCGTGTTCGACCTGGCCGAGCAGCAGCTCGCGCTCGACTACGCGCGCCATCTGGCGCAGGCGCGGCCATGAAGCGGCTGCGCGCCGCCTGCACGCCCGCCCGCCAGGGTGCCGCGGGGCTGGCGCTGGCCGCGCTGCTGGCCTGGCCCGCAGTGCGCCAGGTGCTGGAAGCCAGCATGTGGCGCCAGATGCTGCTGCAGTATCCGCTGTGGCTGCTGGCAGGCGCGCTGCTCGCGGCCGTGCTGCCGCAGCGAGCGCGGGCCGCGCTGGCGCGCTGGAACGCCCACGGCATCACGGGCCTGGTGCTCGCGGGTGTGGTGCTGGCCGTGCTGATGGTGCCGCGCCTGCTCGACCTGGCGCTGCGTGACCCTGCGGTCGAAGCCGCCAAGTGCGCCGCGCTGCTGCTCGCAGGCGCTGCGCTGCGGCTGTCGTGGCGCGCGGCCGGGCGGGTGGTGCAGGGCTTCTTCCTGGGCAACGTGTTGCCGATGACCGTGGTGGCCGGCCAGCTCTACATCGACGCGCCGCTGCGCCTGTGCAATGCCTATCTGCTGGACGACCAGCAGCGCCTGGGCCGTTGGCTCACCGGCCTGGCCGCATTGCTCGCGCTCGCATGGCTGGTGCAGGTTGCACGGTGGGCGACGGCGCCGCGCCCCGTCGACGCTGCGGGGCCGGATGCACCGGAAGCGCCAGGCCCGTGCACCCGCAAGGAAAACCTGGTCGGGGTGAGAGGATTCGAACCTCCGGCCTCTACGTCCCGAACGTAGCGCTCTACCAGGCTAAGCTACACCCCGAGGTGCCGTGCATCTGCACGTGCTGGCCGGGAGCCGTTCAGAACGAACGGTGGACCGACCGAACACACAATTCTAGCAGGGCCTCGCGCGCCGCCGACCGCGGCAGCCGCTGCAGGCAGGTTCGCGCCTGCTCGGCCTCGACCTCGGCCATGGCCCGGGTCGCCTCGATCGCTCCGGTGCGCCGCACCACGTCGACGATCTGGTTCAGCCCCTGCACTTCGCCGTGCTCGATCGCGTGGCGGATCAACGCACGCTCGGCATCGTTGCCGCGCTCCATCGCGATCAGCAGCGGCAGCGTCGGCTTGCCCTCGCGCAGGTCGTCGCCGACGTTCTTGCCGAGCGCGTGCGGGTCGCCCTCGTAGTCGAGCAGGTCGTCGACGAGCTGGAACGCGGTGCCGAGCGAGCGCCCGAAGTCCGCGCAGCATTCCTCCAGATCCGGCGCGGCTCCGCCGATCACCGCCCCGAGCCGCGCGCTGGCCTCGAACAGCTTGGCGGTCTTGTAACGGATCACCTGCAGGTAGTCGGCCACGGCCAGATCGGCGTCGTGGATGTTCATCAGCTGCAGCACTTCGCCCTCGGCGATGACATTGGTCGCATCGGCCAGCACGTCGAGCACGCGCATGCGGTTGACCGACACCATCATCTGGAAGGCGCGCGAATACAGGAAGTCGCCGACCAGCACGCTGGCCGCGTTGCCGAACATCGCGTTGGCGGTCTGCCGCCCGCGGCGCAGCGACGATTCGTCGACGACGTCGTCGTGCAGCAGCGTCGCGGTGTGGATGAACTCGACGATCGCCGCGAGCTCGTAGCGCTCGGGGCCTTCGAAGCCCAGCGCCTCGGCGAACAGCAGCACCAGGCGCGGGCGGATGCGCTTGCCGCCGGCGCTGATGATGTAGTGCGAGATCTGATCGATCAGCGCCACGCGCGATGCCAGCCGGACGCGGATCACCTCGTCCACCTTCTGCATGGCCGGCGCCATCGGATCGGTGCGCGGCGCGGTGGCGGCAGGGGGCAGGAGCACGTCGCAAGGGGTGGCTGGGCAGGTCGGGGATTATAGGAATCGCGCTCGGGGCCGCATCCGCGCCGGCGGCGCATGCTTCGATGCGCGCGCAGCCTGCCGCGAAGCCCGCGTACGCATCCTTCGAGCGCGCAACCCGCGCATGCTAGAATTCCAGATTCTGCGCCCAACGTGACCGCGCCCGCAGGGCGGCGTTGCGGGGTGCACAGGGGCAGCCTCGGCTGCCCGCGGCGGCGGGTCGGCAGGGTTGTCGATCGTGCGGCACGCGGGTGCGGCGCTCCCGGCGAACCAAGAGTAAAGGACGGTCATGTACGCGGTCATCAGCACCGGCGGCAAGCAATACAAGGTTGCAGCCGGCGAGAAGGTCAAGGTCGAACTGCTCGCGGCCGAGGTCGGCCAGGAAATCGTGATCGACCAGGTGCTGGCCGTGGGCAGCGGGGCCGATCTGAAAGTCGGCACCCCGCTGGTCGGCGGTGCGAGCGTGACGGCCACCGTGGTCGCCCACGGGCGGCACCCCAAGCTGCGCATCTTCAAGATGCGCCGGCGCAAGCACTATCGCAAGCAGGCCGGCCACCGTCAGGGCTACACCGAACTGCAGATCAGCGCGGTCAACGGCTGAGGCCGCGCCCAGCGCAACACCAGAGGATTGCACCATGGCACAGAAAAAGGGCGGCGGCTCCACGCGCAACGGCCGCGACTCGAAGCCGAAGATGCTCGGCGTCAAGGTCTACGGCGGCCAGCAGATCAGCGCCGGCGGGATCATCGTGCGCCAGCGCGGCACGCAGTTCCATGCAGGCCGCAACGTCGGCATGGGGCGTGACCACACGCTGTTCGCGCTGGTCGACGGCCGGGTCGACTTCGACGTCCGCGGTGCGCTGAACCGGCCCACGGTTTCGGTCGTCCCGGCCTGATCGCTGCCGGCGTCGGGATCGAAGCCCCGGCGTGCCGGGGCTTCGTTGTTTTCGGGGTGCGCGCTGCCGTCGGGCCGATCCAGCCATGAAGTTCGTCGATGAAGCCGTGATCGAGGCCGCCGCCGGCCACGGCGGTGCCGGCTGCGCGAGCTTCAGGCGCGAGAAGTTCATACCCTTCGGCGGCCCGGACGGCGGCGACGGCGGCCGCGGCGGCAGCGTGCGCGCGGTGGCCGACCGCAATCTGAACACCCTGATCGACTACCGCTACGCCCGCCGGCATGTCGCGCGCAACGGCGAATCCGGCCGCGGCGCCGATTGCAACGGCGCCGCCGGGTCGGACATCGTGCTGCGCATGCCGGTCGGCACGATCGTCACCGATCTCGACACCGGCGAGCAGGTGGCCGAACTGCTCGAGCCCGATCGGCCGGTGCTGCTGTGCAAGGGCGGCGACGGCGGCTTCGGCAACCTGCACTTCAAGTCGAGCACCAACCGCGCGCCGCGGCAGAAAACGCCGGGCTGGCCCGGCGAGCAGCGGCGGCTGCGGCTGGAGCTGCGCGTGCTGGCCGACGTCGGCCTGCTCGGCCAGCCCAACGCGGGCAAGTCCACGCTGATCGCCGCGATCTCCAACGCGCGGCCGAAGATCGCCGACTACCCGTTCACCACGCTGCATCCGAACCTGGGCGTGGTGCGCGTCGGGCCGGAGCGCAGCTTCGTCGTGGCCGACATCCCGGGCCTGATCGAAGGCGCGGCCGAAGGCGCCGGCCTCGGCCACCATTTCCTGCGCCACCTGCAGCGCACCCGGCTGCTGTGGCACGTGGTCGACCTGGCGCCCTTCGACGACGCGGTCGATCCGGTGAAGCAGGCGCGCGCGATCGTCGCCGAGCTCAAGAAGTACGACCCGGCGCTGCACGCCAAGCCGCGCTGGCTGGTGCTGAACAAGGTCGACCTGATCCCGGACGGCGAGCGCGAACGCAGGGTCGCCGAATTCGTGCGTCGGCTGCGCTGGAAGGGCCCGGTCTTCGCGGTGTCGGCGCTCGCGCGCGAAGGGCTGCAGCCGCTGCTGCACGCCACCTGGGCCGAGGTCGCGCGCCACCAGGCGCCCGTGTTGGATCCCGATCCACGCTTCGACGCCGATCAAGCCGCCGGCGAGACCGGTCATGGCTGAAGCCCTGCGCCAGGCGCGGCGCATCGTCGTCAAGGTCGGCTCGAGCCTGGTCACCGACGAAGGCCGCGGCATCGACGCAGCCGCGATCGGCAACTGGTGCCGTCAACTGGCGACGCTGGCCGCGCAGGGCCGCGAACTGGTGATGGTGTCCAGCGGCGCAGTGGCCGAAGGCATGAAGCGCCTGGGCATGCGCCGGCGCCCGAAGCAGCTGCACGAGCTGCAGGCCGCCGCCGCCGTCGGGCAGATGGGCCTGGCGCAGATGTACGAGACCCGGTTGCGCGAGCACGGCCTGACGAGCGCGCAGGTGCTGCTGACCCACGCCGACCTGGCCGACCGCGAGCGCTACCTGAACGCGCGCTCGACGCTGCTGACGCTGCTCGAGCGCCAGGTGATCCCGGTGATCAACGAGAACGACACCGTGGTCAACGACGAGATCAAGTTCGGCGACAACGACACGCTCGGCGCGCTGGTGGCGAACCTGGTCGAGGCTGACGCGCTGATCATCCTGACCGACCAGCGCGGCCTGTACGCGGCCGACCCGCGCAAGGATCCGGCCGCGCGCTTCATCGACGAGGCGGCTGCCGGAGACCCGACGCTCGAGCAGATGGCCGGCGGCGCCGGCAGCACGATCGGCCGCGGCGGCATGATCACCAAGGTGCTGGCCGCCAAGCGCGCCGCGGGCAGCGGCGCGAGCACGGTGATCGCCTGGGGCCGCGAGCCCGACGTGCTGCTGCGCCTGGCCGCCGGCGAGTCGATCGGCACCGTGCTGCTCGCGGGCACGCCCAAGCTCGCGGCGCGAAAGCAGTGGATGGTCGACCACCTGCAGCTGCGCGGCGCGGTCGTGGTCGACGACGGCGCGGCGGCCAAGCTGCGCGGCGCCGGCAAGAGCCTGCTGCCGATCGGCGTGGTCGAGGTGCAGGGCGAATTCAGCCGCGGCGACGTGATCGCGGTGCGCACCCTGGCCGGCGTGGAGCTGGCGCGCGGGCTGGCCAACTACTCGAGCGCCGAGTCACGCCTGATCGCGCGGCGGCCCTCGTCGCAGATCGAGGCGGCGCTGGGCTACGTCAACGAGCCCGAACTGATCCACCGCACGAACCTGGTGCTCGCCTGAAGCGAGCCCCGCGGTGCGGCCGCCGGCGCCTCAGCGCTCGTCGACGGCCGGATCGGCTGCCGGCATCGCGCTGTCGGACCGCATCGTGCCGCCACAGGGTTGCGCCATCGACTCGTGATCGTGCCGGCGCGGCCGCATGCCGCTGCGCAGGTAGCGGTTGTGCGGCTGGGTGCGCGGCAGGAAGCGCGCGAGTTCGGTCAATGCGCGCTCGTAGACGCCGCGCTTGAACTCGATCACCACCTCCAGCGGCACCCAGTACTCGTTCCAGCGCCAGGCGTCGAACTCGGGGTGATCGGTCGCCCGCAGGTTCATGTCGCTGTCGCGCCCGATCAGCCGCAGCAGGAACCAGATCTGCTTCTGGCCGCGGTAGTGGCCGCGCGACTCCTTGCGGATGAAGTGCTCGGGCACCTCGTAGCGCAGCCAGTCGCGCGTGCGCGCGATGATCTGCACGTGCTCCGGCCTCAGGCCGACTTCTTCGTGCAGTTCGCGGAACATCGCCTGCACCGGCGTTTCGCCGTGCTTGATGCCGCCCTGCGGAAACTGCCACGAATGGGTCCGCAGCCGCTTGCCCCAGAAAACCTGATTGCGCGAATTGAGCAGTATGACGCCGACGTTGGGCCTGAATCCATCTCGGTCGAGCATAATCGACCCCCGATTTCTACCTTGGAATCATTATTGCATCGGCACCGCGCGCGTGCCATGCCCGCGACCTCCAGCCCTGCCGATGCCGGCCCTTGACGCCGGTGTCGCGCCGCTTTGCCCATGAAGGCCAGCCAGTTCTTCGTCTCCACCCAGAAGGAAGCCCCCGCCGACGCCGAGGTGGTCAGCCACCGGCTGATGCTGCGCGCAGGCCTGATCAAGCGCCTCGGCGCCGGCATCTACAACTACCTGCCGATGGGCTTGCGCGTGATCCGCAAGGTCGAGGCGATCATCCGCGACGAGATGAACCGCGCCGGCGCGGTTGAACTGCTGATGCCGGTGGTGCAGCCGGCCGAGCTGTGGGTGGAGTCGGGCCGCTTCCAGGCCTACGGGCCGGAACTGCTGCGCGTGAAGGATCGCCACGGGCGCGACTTCGTGATCCAGCCGACCAGCGAAGAGGTGATCACCGACATCGCCCGCCAGGAGCTGCGCAGCTACAAGCAACTGCCGAAGAACTTCTATCACATCCAGACCAAGTTCCGCGACGAGCGCCGGCCGCGCTTCGGCATCATGCGCGGCCGCGAGTTCACGATGAAGGATGCCTACTCCTTCGACCGAGACCAGGCCGGCGCGTTGCGCAGCTACCAGGCGATGTACGACGCCTACTGCCGCATCTTCGACCGCTTCGGGCTGAAGTACCGCGCCGTCGCAGCCGACACCGGCGCGATCGGCGGCGATGCGTCGCACGAGTTCCAGGTGATCGCCGACACCGGCGAAGATGCGCTGGTGTACGCCACCGGCAGCGACTACGCCGCCAACATCGAGCTGGCCGAGGCGCTGCCGCTGATCGCGCATCGCCATGCGCCGCGGCACCTGCTGGCCAAGACGCCCACGCCCGACCGCAGCACCTGCGCCGAGGTGGCCGAGTTGCTCGGGCTGCCGCTGGCGCAGACGGTCAAGTCGCTGGTGCTGGCCACCGACGAGCGCAACGCCGCCGGCGATATCGTCGCCACCACGGTGTGGCTGCTGCTGGTGCGCGGCGACCACGAGCTCAATGAAGTCAAGGCCGGCAAGATCGAAGGCCTGCGCGGCGGCTTCCGCTTCGCCACCGTCGCCGAGATCGAATCGCACTTCGGCTGCCAGCCGGGCTACCTGGGGCCGATCGGCACCACGCGGCCGGTCAGGATCGTGGCCGACCGCACCGTCGTCAACATGAGCGACTTCGTCTGCGGCGCCAACGAGGCCGACTTCCACTTCACCGGCGCCAACTGGGGTCGCGACCTGCCCGAGCCCGACCTCGTCGCCGACATCCGCAACGTGGTCGCCGGCGACCCGTCGCCCGACGGCCACGGCACCCTGGCGATTCAGCGCGGCATCGAAGTCGGCCACGTGTTCTACCTCGGCACCAAGTACAGCCGGGCGATGAACGCCAGCTTCCTGGACGAGACCGGCAAGCCGCAGTTGTTCGAGATGGGCTGCTACGGCATCGGCGTGACCCGCATCCTCGGCGCCGCGATCGAGCAGGGGCACGATGCGCGCGGCATCGTCTGGCCCGACGCGATCGCGCCCTTCACCGTGGTGGTCTGCCCGATCGGCTACGACCGCGTGCCCGCGGTGCGCGATGCCGCCGACCGGCTGCACGACGAGCTCGCCGCGCTCGGCGTCGACGTGCTGCTCGACGACCGCGGCGAACGCCCGGGCGCGATGTTCGCCGACTGGGAGCTGATAGGCATCCCGCAGCGCGTGGTGCTGTCCGAGCGTGGCCTGAAGGACGGAATGGCCGAAGTCCAGGGCCGGCAGGAGCCCGAGGCCGTGAAGCTGCCGCTGGCCGGCCTGGCGGCGGCGGTGCAGGGGCGGCTGCGCGCGTGACGGCGCGAGCCGCCCGCCTGCCGCCGCCGCGGGGCAGCCGCAGGGCCGCCGCGCTGCTGGCGCTGCCCGCCCTGCTGCTGGCGATGATCGCGCCGCGGCCGGCTGCGGCCGGGGCCCAGCTCGAAGAGCCGCTGGCCGACAAGGTGCGCACCGCGCTCGCCGCGGCGGTGGCCGACAGCGCGCCGCCGCGGCCGGCTTTCGAGGCGATCGAAGACCGGCTCGCCTACCTGCGCTGGCTCGGCGCGATGAGCGAGCGGCTCAAGCAGCGCAAGGCCGAGCACGCGCTGCGCGTCGAATTCCTCGAGACGGTGTGGTACGAGGCCAAGCGCGCCGGGCTCGAGCCGGCGCTGGTGCTCGGCCTGATCCAGGTCGAGAGCGCCTTCCGCAAGTACGCGATCAGCCGCGCCGGCGCGCGCGGCTACATGCAGGTGATGCCGTTCTGGGCGCGCAGCATCGGCAATGGCGACGCCGCGGCGCTGTTCCACCTGCAGACCAACCTGCGCTTCGGCTGCGTGATCCTGCGCCACTACCTCGAGATCGAGAAGGGCGACCTGTTCCTCGCGCTGGGCCGCTACAACGGCAGCCGCGGCCGTGCCGAATACCCGAACGCGGTCTTGGCCAACCGGCGTCAGTGGATCCACCTCGAAGCGCCGCCGGTCGCGCAGCGCATGCCGCCGGGCGCCGCAGACGGCGGCTGAGGGATCTTGCCGCGGCGGCACCGCTGCGTGCCGTGGATGGGCGCAAGGATCCGGTCGCGAGCCGCCGCGCCGCGGCGATGTTCAGCCCGCGGCGAGCACCTGCTGCAACTCGCCCGACTGGTACATCTCCATCATGATGTCCGAGCCGCCGACGAACTCGCCGTCGATGTACAGCTGCGGGATCGTCGGCCAATTGGCGTAGTCCTTGATGCCCTGACGAATCGCTTCGTCCTCGAGCACGTTCACGGTCATCAGGTCGTTCACGCCGCAGGCGCTCAGCACCTGCATCGCGCGGCCGGAGAAGCCGCACATCGGGAAATCCGCCGTGCCCTTCATGAAGAGCACGACGCGGTGGCTCTTGACCAGTTGTTCGATGCGTTCTCGGGTATCGCTCATGGTGGTGGCGCCGAAGCCGGCGCAGACGAAGTCAGCCCGCGTTTATACGGCAAAGCCGCGCGTTGAAGTACCGGCCGCCGGCAATGGCCGCCGCGGGACGCAGGGCATCAGCCTTCAGAACGCGTAGTTGACGCCGAGCTGCAGCATCGGCGCGAGCCGCAGTTCGCGGATCACGTCGTCGGCGCCCTGGCTGCCCGACAGCAGCCGCGTGACCCCCACCGCGCCGCCCGGGCTCTGCACCAGCACGCCGACGTCGGCCCAGAAGCCCCAGCCGCTGCGCGCTGCCGGCGTGCTGTAGCCCAGGCCCAGGTAGGGCAGGGCGCGATAGCCGTCACCCGCCGCTTCGCTGCCGAAGGCGGCGGCGCCGGAGGGCAGTGCGCGCAGAGCCGCCGTGCCCGATCCGCGCGACGACAGTGCCAGATCGGCGTACGACGATCCTGCCTGCCGGATCAGCAGCCCGCTGCTGGCGCGCAGCCCCGAGCGCCAGGACGACGGCTCGCCTGCGGCATAGAAGTAGTAGTCGCCGATCAGCGTCGCGCCACCTGCTGCGCGCATGCCGGGCCAGGCCCACGCGGCTGCTGCCGGCCCGTAGGTTTGAGTCTCGACCACGGTGGCGCTGACTCGCAGCGAGCCCGGCCACCCCAGCCGGTCCGCCGCGGCCGACCAGGCGGTCTGGCCGGCCGGCAGCTTGATCCCGTCCTGCGCCAGCGCCGGCATCGCGGCCGCGAGCGCTGCGGTGACCGACAACAAGCGACGGATGCTGATCATGGCGGACTCCCTTGGCGGTACGCCGGCCACGGTGTGTGCCGGGCCGACGGTCGGGCCATCCTACGGCGGCTTCGGCGGCAGCGGCACCCCCAGTGTGCGACGGGCTGCGGCAACAGCGCTGCGGCGTGAAATCCGGGCGCCGTTGTGGTGCCGGCGCCAACGCGCCGTCAGGGCCGGCGCCCGCCGCTGCAGCGCGGGCGGCCGCCCAGGTCGGTGCGGCCTTCGACCGCCTCGAAGCCGGCTTCCCACAGCAGCCACTGCACCGCTTCGGCCTGGTCGAAGCCGTGCTCGAGCAGCACCCAGCCGCCCGGCGCCAGGTGCGGGCCGGCGCCGGCGACGATCGCCTCGAACGCCGCCAGCGCGTGGCCCGGCGGCACCAGTGCATCCAGCGGCTCGTGGCGCAGCGCGTGCAGGTGCGGATCGCCGGGGGCGACGTAGGGTGGGTTGGACAGCACCAGGTCGAAGCATTGCCCTGCCAGCGGCTGCCACCAGTCGCCGGCCTGCCAGTCGACCGCCAGCCCGAGCCGCTCGCCGTTGGCGCGTGCGACCGCCAGCGCGGCCGCGCTGCGCTCGACCGCGGCGACGCGCGCCCGCGGGCAGCGATGCTTGACGGCCAGCGCGATCGCGCCGCTGCCGGTTCCCAGGTCGACGACGGCCGGCTGCGCCCGCGATGCCAGCGCCCCGGCGAGCAGTTCGAGCGCCCAGTCCACCAGCGTCTCGGTATCGGGCCGCGGCACCAGCACCGCCGGGCCGACCTCGAGCCGCAGGCCGTGGAATTCGCGCGTGTCGACCAGGTAGGCCAGCGGCCGGCCGTCGCGCAACCGGCGGCAGCCGTCGGCAAAGGCGGCTGCGGCCGCGGCGTCGAGCGGCGCGTCGGCGTGCGCCAGCAGCCAGGCGCGGTCACGGCCGAGGATGTGCGCGAGCAGCAGCTGCGCGTCCAGCCGCTCGATGCCTTCGGCCCTGGCCGCGGCCAGCGCCGCGGCGACCTTCAATGCCCGGTCTCCAGCGCCGCCAGCTGCTCGGCGGCGCGTGCCGCGCGCAGTGCGTCGACCAGGTCGTCGAGCTCGCCTTCCATCACCCGGTCGAGCTTGTACAGCGTCAGGTTGATGCGGTGGTCGGTCACGCGGCCCTGCGGGAAGTTGTAGGTGCGGATGCGGTCGGAGCGGTCGCCGCTGCCGATCAGCCCCTTGCGTGTGGCCGCCTCCCTGGCCTGGCGCTCGCTGCGCTCCTGGTCGCGCAGCCGCGCCTGCAGCACCGCCATCGCCTTGGCCTTGTTGCGGTGCTGGCTGCGGTCGTCCTGGCATTCGGCGACGATGCCGGTGGGCAGGTGGGTGATGCGGATCGCGCTGTCGGTCTTGTTCACGTGCTGGCCGCCGGCACCGCTGGCGCGGAAGGTGTCGATGCGCAGCTCGGCCGGGTTGAGCGTGATCTCTTCGGCCTCGTCGGGCTCGGGCAGCACCGCCACCGTGCAGGCGCTGGTGTGGATGCGGCCCTGGCTTTCGGTGGCCGGCACGCGCTGCACGCGGTGGCCGCCGCTCTCGAAGCGCAGCGATTCGAACACACGCTCGCCCGCCACGCGCAGCACCAGCTCCTTCCAGCCGCCGAGCTCGGCGGGGCTTTCGCTGATCACCTCGGTGCGCCAGCCGCGGCGCTCGCAGTAGCGCAGGTACATGCGCACCAGGTCGCCGGCGAACAGCGCGCTTTCGTCGCCGCCGGTGCCGGCGCGGATCTCGACGAAGGCGTTGCGCTCGTCGTCAGGGTCGCGCGGCAGCAGCGAGGCCTGCAGCTCGGCGTGCAGCCGCTCGAGGTCGGCCTCGGCGGCGGTGATCTCCTCGGCCGCCATCTCGGCCATCTCGGGGTCGGCCTGCAGTTCGCGCGCCGCAGCCAGGTCGCGCTCGCGCTGCTCGCAGTGGCGGAACTGTGCGACCACCTGCGCCGCTTCGGCCTGCTCGCGCGCCAGCTTGCGCCAGCGGTCGTGGTCGGCCATGAGCTGCGGGTCGGCCAGGCTCGCGTCGAGCTCGTGCAGCCGCAGGCTCAGGCGTTCGAAGCGTTCGCGCAGGGTCGGGGTCATCGGAGATGGGGATGGGTGGGCGGCGGCAGCAGCAGCCGCCGAGGCCGCGCCGGCGCGGCGCCGGCCGGCTGTGCGGCGTGCGCGCCGCTAACGGCCTTCGCCTTCGGGGTTGCGGGTGGTCCGGCGCAGGAACAGGCGCGACACCGCGTGCGCCACCTGTTCGCGCTGCGCGCCGTCGGCGCCGTGCAGCTCGGCGAGCGCGCCGTGCAACATCTTCTGCGCCAGCGCGCGCGCCATCACGTCGAGCACCTGGTCGGCGCTCTCGCCGCGCGCCAGCCGCTTGCGCGCGCGCGCCAGCTCGATCGCGCGCCAGGTGTCGGCCTGGCGGTTCAGCGCCTGGATCAGCGGCACCGCGGCGCGCTGGTCGAGCCAATGCTCGAAGCTCTGCACGCCGGCATCGACGATCGCCTCGGCCTGCGCCACCGCGGCCTGGCGCTTCTCGCCGGCGGTGGTCACCAGCGCCGACAGGTCGTCCACGGTGTACAGGTAGACGTCGGGCAGCTGCGCGACTTCGGGCTCGATGTCGCGCGGCACTGCCAGGTCGACCATGAAGATCGGCCGGTGGCGGCGCGCCTTCAGCGCGCGCTCGACCGCGCCCAGCCCGATGATCGGCAGCGTGCTCGCGGTGCACGACACGATCACGTCGAACTCGTGCAGCCGCGCCGGCAGCTCGGCCAGCCGCAGCGCCTGCGCGCCGAAGCGGCCGGCGAGCTTCTCGCCGCGCTCGAGCGTGCGGTTGGCCAGCGCGATCGCCTTCGGCCGGCGCGCGGCGAAGTGGGTGGCGACCAGCTCGATCATCTCGCCGGCGCCGATGAACAGCACCTGCAGCTGCCCCAGGTCTTCGAACAGCTGCGCCGCCAGCCGCACCGAGGCCGCGGCCATGCTGATCGAGTGCGCGCCGAGCTCGGTCGAGCTGCGCACCTCCTTGGCCACCGAGAACGAACGCTGGAACAACTGGTGCAGCGTCAGCCCGAGCGTGCCGGCGGCATCGGCCTGGCGCACCGCCTGCTTCATCTGGCCGAGGATCTGCGGCTCGCCCAGCACCATCGAATCCAGCCCCGCAGCCACGCGGAAGGCGTGGCGCGCGGCGGCGCGGTCCTCGAGCACGTAGCTGTGGTCGCGCAGGCGCTCGTCGCTGATGCCGCCGTGGGCGGCGAGCCAGTCGACGGCCGGCTGCAGCAGCGCCTGCGGGGCTTCGGCGTCGGCGGTCGCGACGTACAGCTCGGTGCGGTTGCAGGTGGACAGCAGCGCCGCTTCGGCGCGGCGCGAACCCTGCACCCGCTCGACGAAACCGCGCAGCGCGCCCGGAAGGATCTCGGGCGCGAACGCCAAGCGGCCGCGCAGATCCAGCGGCGCGGTCGTGTGGTTCAGCCCGAGGGTCAGGACGCTCACGCGGCGATTATAAAATTTGCAGGCCGTTCAAGCACTTGCGCGCCGGCTGCGGTTTGGCGCCGGTCAAGCCGCCGCAAGCGCCCGCCGCCGATGGGCCCGCTCGACGCATTCTGGCACCTGCTCAACTTCTTCCTGCCGGCGCTGTGGGTCGCGGTGCTGGCCGCGGCCGCCGCCAAGCTGCTGTGGCGGCGTGCGCTGGCGGCGGTGAGCTGGCGGCGGCTGGCTGCCGCGCCGGCGCTGGCCGGATCGGTGGTGCTGGTGGCCGGCCTGGTGATCACCGGCCGCGACGGCCGCATGCTGACCTACGCCGCGCTGGTGGTGGCGGCCGCCCTGGCCTTGTGGTGGGTGGGTTTCGGCCCGGGGCGGCGCTGACGACACCCCGGCGGCCGGCCCTGATGGCGGCGCGGCTGTCTGCGATCAAGCCCCGCGCCGCCGGCCGGCCACAAAATGGCGCCATGCGAACCACCGTTGCGAAGAACGACATGAAGCAGGTCATCGGCATCAGCCTGGGCGCGAGCCGGCTGGATTTCGACTTCCACACCACCTTCCTCGGCGTGCCGCTGCGGGTGCGCCGGCTCGGCGCCGACGGCAGCGTCGAGCGCGCCGAAGCACTGCTGCGCGAGCACGACGGCCGCTGCGACGCGATCGGGCTGGCGCTGGTCAAGGACAGCGGCGCGCGCGGCAGCCACAGCCGCGACCGCAGCGCCAACCGGCGCCTGAAGCGGGCGTCGCGCGCCACCGCGGTCAGCGACGGCGCGCGCCTGGCCGACATCTTCCTGGAGTGGGCGGTGCGCCACGCGCAGGCCGAACTGGGGCATTGGTTCGACAACGCGCGCGTGCTGTTCTTCAGCGGCCTGGCGCACCAGAAGCTCGCGCTGTCGATGGCCGAGTACACGCCCAACCTGCGCTTCGCCGATCCGCTGCTGCAGCTGGGCGTGCCCAAGCTGCTGGGCTCGCTCGACGCGCTCGGCCTGTACGCGGCCGGCGCACACGCGGTGGCCGGCTGGGCGCCGCCGCGGCTGGTGCCCGACGTTTTGCGCCAGCAGTGGGCGCAGCACACGCTGCGGCGCGCGCTGCGGCACGCCGACGTGGTGGTGGCGCCGGTACACGAACTCGACCCGATGGGGCTCGAAGAGCTGGCCGGCAAGACCGTGATCACCACCACCGTCAACGACGAGCGCCTCGAGCAGTTCCGCGAACGCGGCGTGCACCTGGTGATCGACGGCGCACCGCAGCGCGACGGCCACGTGCTCGACCCGGCGCTGCTCGACGCGATGATCATCGCCGCGACGGGCAAGGCCGGCGACCAGTTGCTCGACGACGACTATCTCGACGTGCTCGTCGGCGAGCGCCTGGCGCCGCGGCTGCTGCGCCCGAACGGGCAGCGGCGCCTGAACCGCTTCGCCTTCGTGATCCACCCGCTGTCGCAGGAGTACTTCAAGAAGGTGCGGCCGGTCGAGGTGCTGTCGCAGGTGTCGCCGCCGGCGCTGGTGGCGCCGATGATGGACACGCTCGAGAAGGTGATGGCCTGGGCGCCGCCCTTCGTCTACTCGCGCGTCGAGGGCATCCGCAGCCCCACCGGCGCCGAGGCCGAAGGCTGGCTGATCAGCGTCGGCGGCACGCCCAAGGAGATCATGGCGCACGCGCCCGAGTTCACCTACCGCCGGCTGCTGGCGGCCGCCGAGATGGCGCGCAAGCTGGGCGCGCAGATCATGGGGCTGGGCGCGTTCACCAAGGTGGTCGGCGACGCCGGCGTCACGGTGGCGCGGCGCGCGCCGCTGCCGATCACCACCGGCAACAGCTACAGCGCCAGCGGCGCGCTGTGGGCGGCGCACGACGCGCTGCTGCGCCTGGACCTGCTGCCCAAGCCCGAGGGCAAGGGCCGGGTGAAGTTCCAGGCGATGGTGGTCGGCGCCACCGGCGCGATCGGCGCGGCCTGCGCGCGGCTGCTGGTGCGCGCGGCCGAGCAGGTGGTGCTGGTGTCGCCCGAGACCGCCAAGCTGCTGGCGCTCAAGCGCTCGATCCTGCGCGAGACGCCCGATGCCCGGGTGGTGCTCAGCGCGCAGGCCGACGAGCACCTGGCACAGATGGACATGGTGGTCACCGCCACCTCGGGCGCCGGCAAGAAGGTGCTCGACATCATGCTGGCCAAGCCCGGCTGCGTGATCACCGACGTCGCCCGGCCGCTGGACTTGTCGCCCGAAGACGTGGCCAAGCGCCCCGACGTGCTCGTGATCGAAAGCGGCGAGGTGCGCCTGCCGGGCGACGTGCGCATGAAGAACATCGGCCTGCCGCCCGGCGTGGCCTATGCGTGCCTGGCCGAGACGATCGTGCTCGCGCTCGAAGGCCGCTTCGAGAACTACACCGTCGGCCGCGCGATCGAGTGGGAGAAGGTGCACGAAATCTACAAGCTCGGGCTGAAGCACGGCATGCAGCTGGCCGCGATCTCGGGCGTCAACGGCGTGTACAGCGACGACGACATCGCGCGCGTGCGCGCGCTGGCGCTGGCGGCGCGCGCCGGCCAGCCGCGGCGCGGCGCCGGCTGGGCACGGCCCCGGGCGCGGGCGAAGGCGGCGGCCGCGGCGTAGCCGGCGGCGGGTCCGGCGGCCGGATCGCGCCTTTTCCGGCGCATTTCGCGCCTTCGGCGACCCTGGCGGATCCGGGACAATCGCGCACCATGATCGTCTTCTACTGGGTGATGGCGGTGCTGATCGTCGGCACCTTCGTGCCGTCGGCGCTGTACCTCGGGCTGTACGCCGCCACCGGCGAGCCCGCCTGCGCGAGCCGCGCCCGGGCGCTGTGGAACTTCACCCGCGTGCTCACGCTGTTCGGCGTCAACCTGCTGATCTGGGGGCACGTGGTCGTCGGGTTGTGGCGCATCTGGTTCGGCTGACCCGGTCCTGAACGCGCGGGCGGGTGCGCCGCGCGCGCACGCCGCAGCCGAGCGCCGCCGGCGCGCCTGACGCGCATCGGTTACCGTGCCGCCCCATGCCGCCGACCACGACCGACCGCCCCCCCAGCAGCCTGCAACTCGCGTGGCGCCAGGCCGCGCGCGACTTCCGCGCCGGCGAGTTGCGGCTGCTGGCGCTGGCGGTGCTGCTGGCGGTGGCCGCGCTGACGGCGGTCGGCTTCTTCGCCGACCGGCTCGAGCGCGGGCTGGCGCGCGACGCGCGCGCGCTGCTCGGCGGCGACGCCGTGATCGCCAGCGACCAGCCGGCACCGGCCGAACTGGTGGCGCGCGCGCGCGAGCTCGGCCTCTCGACCGCCACCAGCCTGAGCTTCCCGAGCATGGGCCGCGCGCCCGACGAGCTCGGCGGCGCGGCGCGGCTGGTCGCGGTGAAGGCGGTCAGCGCCGGCTACCCGCTGCGCGGCGCGCTGCAGCTGCGTGCCGCGCCCGACGCGCCGGTGCGCGAAGTCGCCGGCGCCCCGCCGCACGGCGAAGCCTGGGCCGATCCGGCGCTGCTCGATGCGCTGCAGCTGCGCGTGGGCGACGATCTGCTGCTCGGCGACTCGGCTTTCAAGATCACGCAGCTGATCGCGGTCGAGCCCGACCGCGGCGCCGGCTTCATGGCCTTCGCGCCGCGCGTGCTGGTCAACGAGGCCGACTTGGCCGAGACCGGCCTGGTGCAGCCGGCCAGCCGCATCAGCTACCGGCTGGCGCTGGCCGCGCCGCCCGGCGGCGAGCGCCGGCTGGCCGACTACGTGGCCTGGGCCGACGCCCGGATCAAGTCGGTGCCGCTGCGCGGCGTGCGGCTCGAGTCGCTGGACAGCGGCCGGCCCGAGATGCGCCAGACGCTGGACCGCGCCGGCAAGTTCCTGAACCTGGTGGCGCTGCTGGCGGCGCTGCTGGCGGCGGTGGCCACCGGCATCGCCGCGCGCGACTTCGCGCAGCGCCACCTCGACGACTGTGCGATGCAGCGCGTGCTCGGCCTGCCGCAGGGCCGGATCGCGCGTGCCTACGCGCTCGAGTTCGCCGGCGTCGGCCTCGCGGCCAGCATCGGCGGCGTGCTCGTCGGGCTGCTGGTGCACCTGGGCTTCGTGTGGCTGCTGGCCGGGCTGGTGGGTGCGCAGCTGCCGCCGCCGGGGCCGATGCCGGCGCTGTTCGGCCTGGGCGTGGGCATGACGCTGCTGCTGGGCTTCGGCCTGCCGCCGGTGCTGCAGCTGGCGCGCGTGCCGCCGCTGCGCGTGATGCGCCGCGACGTGGGCGAGCCCAAGGCGGCGTCGCTGGGCGTGCTGGCGGCCGGCGTGGCCGGCTTCGTTGCGCTGTTGCTGGCGGTGTCGGCCGACCCGAAGCTCGGGCTGATCGCGGTGGGCGGCTTCGCGGCGGCGGCGGCGCTGTTCGCACTGCTGTCGTGGCTGGCGGTGGTGCTGCTGCGGCGCGCGGTGCCCGAGGCGCGCGCGCCGCGCTGGCTGATCCTGGCCACGCGCCAGATCGCGGCGCGGCCGGCCTTCGCGGTGCTGCAGGTGTCGGCGCTGGCGCTGGGGCTGCTCGCGCTGGTGCTGCTGGTGCTGCTGCGCACCGACCTGATCGACAGCTGGCGGCGCGCGACGCCGGCCGACGCGCCCGACCGCTTCGTGATCAACATCCAGCCCGACCAGACCGATGCCTTCCGCGCGCTGCTGCGGCACGACGGCGTCGAGCGCTACGACTGGTACCCGATGATCCGCGGCCGGCTGGTCGCGGTGAACGGCGAGCCGGCCAACGGCGACGGCCTGAGCGACGACCGCGCCAAGCGCCTGCTCGAGCGCGAATTCAACCTCAGCCACAGCGCGACGCTGCCGGCGCACAACCTGCTGGCCGGCGGCCGGTGGCAGCCCGACGAGGCCGACGGCATCAGCGTCGAAGAGGGCCTGGCGCAGACGCTGGGACTGAAGCTCGGCGACCGGCTGCGCTTCGACATCGCCGGCCAGCCGCGCGAAGGCCGCATCACCAGCCTGCGCAAGGTGGACTGGGCGTCGATGCGGGTCAACTTCTTCGTGCTGTTCCCGGTGGCCGACATGCCCGGTTTGCCGGTGACCTACATCGCCGCGTTCCGCGCGCCGCCGGTCAAGGGCTTCGACAACGCGCTGTCGCGCCAGTTTCCGAACGTGACCAACGTCGACGTGTCGGCGTCGCTCGGCCAGGTGCAGCGCGTGCTCGACCAGGTGGTGCGCGCGGTCGAGTTCCTGTTCGGCTTCACGCTGGCGACCGGCCTGGTGGTGCTGTTCGCCGCGGTGACGGCCACGCGCGAGGCGCGCGCGCGCGAATACGGGCTGATGCGTGCGCTCGGCGCGAGCGCTTCGCTGCTGGCGAAGGTGCAGCGCACCGAACTGCTGGGCGTGGGCGCGCTCGCCGGGCTGCTGGCGTCGCTGGCGGCGCTGGCGGTGGGCTGGGCGCTGGCGCGCTGGGCCTTCGAGTTCGACTGGCAGGCCCCCGCCTGGGTGCCGCTGGCGGGCATGGCGGCCGGTGCGCTGCTGGCGCTGGCCGCCGGCTGGTGGGGCCTGCGCGGCGTGCTCGAGCGGCCGGTGGTGCAGACGCTGCGGGCTGCGCCGGAGTAGGCCCCGAGCGCATCCGGTCTGCGCATGGGCGGCTGCGTGCGCTGCTGCTCGACCACTGCGGGGCCGGCACCAACGCGCTGATCGTGCGCGACAGCAGTGCCGCCCAGAACGGACGCTGCATGCGCCTGCGCGGCACGCGGCCCTCTTTTCACGCTCGACCGTGCGGGTTGGTCTTGGCGAAGAGGTCGGTCACCGACCGCACGGGGGCGAGGCCGGCGCGGGTGGACTTGAACCGGCTTTCGCCGGCTTCCTGGAAGCCGCGTACGAGGTGCAGGCGCACGCCAAGAGCTACCTCGCGGCCGGCTTTCGCATCGACTGCGTGCGCGCCAACGGCGAACGGTCGACCTGCACGCCCGACTTCATCGTGCGCGGCACCGCAGGCGGTGTCTGGATCGTCGAGACCAGGGGCCGCGAGGAACTCGACCTGCCGCAGAAGTTGGCCCGTCTGAAGCAATGGTGCGCCGATGCCAGCGCCGCCGGCACCGCCGAGGGCGGGCCGCGCTGCGGCTTCGTCTACGTCGACCAGGAAAGCTTCGATGTGCACGCGCCGCAGAGCTTCGCGGGGCTGGTGACCAGTTTCCGCGACTACCCGCAAGCGCCTTGACGAAAGCCGCCGAACCGTAAATACTGCCGACATGAAGACGACCTTCGATCTGCCCGACCCGCTGCTGCGCAAAGCCAAGGCCGTCGCCGCCGACCAGGGGCGCCCGCTGCGCGATCTGGTGGCCGAGGCTTTGGCCGAGAAACTGGCGGCACTGGCCGTGGCCAAGGGCGCGCGGCGGTCGCGCGACAGCGAATGGAAGGCCTTCGAGGCCAAGCTGCACAAGCAGCCCGACGGCAGCTACATCAACCCCGAGATCCCCGAAGACGACAACTTCGCCGAGATCCTCGAAACCATCCGTGCAGAGCGGCTCGCCTGGCGGCCGCGCAATCCCTTCGAGGGCATTGACTTCGGCGACGAAGACGCGTCAGGCGCTGCACCACCGGCCCCGGGCAAGGGCTGAGCGTGTACCTGTTCGACACCAACGTCCTGAGCGAACTCACCAGCCGGCGGCCGAACGGGGCCGTCGTGCGCAAGCTGATGGCGTGCGACCCGGCGTTGCGCTTCGCGTCGGAGATGACCCGCTACGAACTGCGCTACGGCGCCGCCTTGCTGCCGCCCGACAACCCGATGTGGCAGCGCATCCTGGACGAGATCGTTCCGCGCTGCACCTGGTTGCCGATCGACGCCGCGGTGTGCATGTGCACGGCGGATCTGACCGCCGGATTGCGACGCAATGGCCGCATCCTGGACTGGGCCGACCTGTTCATCGCGGCCACCGCCTTGGTGCACGGCAAGATCGTCGTCACGCGCAACGTGCGCCACTTCGATCGCATCGAGGGCCTGCTCGTCGAGAACTGGTTCCCAGCCGAATCGCGCAAGAGCCCCGAGACATGAGCCGCCCCGACAAGCAGGCCTACGACCCGAGCGACGCCGACAAGCGCGACCTGATCGGGCTGATCCGGCAGGGCCGGCCGCTTCTCGGGAAGGGTTGCGTCATCCGGTTCGAGGGCGAGCGCGGGGCCGAGCCGGGAAGGCCGAAGGCGGTCGCCCTCTTCGGCAACGGCACGGCGCCGCGGTGGTGACCGAACGCACCGATTCGGCGGGCGCGTTCCCGGCCGGCGCGCGGCGCTGGGCCAGAATCGCCCGATGACCGAATGCGCCCCGGTGCGGCAGTTGCGCGTGCTGCACCTGGAAGATTCCGACCTGGACCACGAGCTGATGCTGGCGCAGCTGCGCCGGGCCGGGCTGGCGGTGCAGGCGCGGCGGGTCGAATCGCGCGCCGAGTACGAGGGCGAGCTCGGCGGCGACTGGGACCTGGTGCTGTCCGACTACAACCTGCCGGGCTTTTCCGGGCTGCAGGCGCTCGAGCTGCTGCGCGCCAGCGGCCGCGACTTGCCGTTCATCCTGGTCTCGGGCGAGATCGGCGAGGACACCGCGGTCGAGGCGATGCGCAACGGCGCCAGCGACTACCTGCTCAAGAGCAACCTGGTGCGGCTGGCGCCGGCGATGGAGCACGCGATCGCTGCAGCCGACACGCGCCGCGCGCGGCACAGCGCCGCCGCCGAGCTGCAGGCTTCGCGCCAGCGGCTGGCCGAGCTGGCGCGCCACCTGCAGACCAGCGTCGAGCAGGAGCGCAGCGCGATCGCGCGCGAGATCCACGACGACGTCGGCGGCTCGCTGACCGCGCTCAAGTTCGAGCTGGCCTGGATCGCGCGCCACGCCGGCAGCGATGCGGTGCGCGTGCGCGCGCAGTCGGCGCTGGACACGGTCAGCCACGCGATCGAGGCCAGCCAGCGGATCATGCACAACCTGCGCCCGGCGATCCTCGAGCAGGGGCTGGTGGCCGCGCTGCAGTGGATGGCCAGCCGCTACGAGCGCCGCACCGGCATCGAATGCCGGCTGCAGACCAGCCACGACGCGCTGCAGCTGCCGGCCGGCGTGCCGCTGGTCGCCTACCGCACCGCGCAGGAGGCGCTGACCAACGTCAGCAAGCACGCGCAGGCGCGGCGCGTGCGGCTGGACCTGCTGTGCACGCCCGCGATGCTGTCGCTCGAAGTCGGCGACGACGGCCGCGGCTTCGGTGCGCGCGAGCGCGCCAAGGCCGGCAGCTTCGGCCTGCGCGGCCTGGCCGAGCGTGCGGCCACCGTCGGCGGCTGGATCGACGTGTCGAGCACGCCGCAGGGCACCACGCTGCTGCTGACCGTGCCGCTGGCGCCCGAGCCGCAGCACCCGCAGGCGCCGCCGGTTGCCGGCGACGAGCGCCACGATCCATCCGGCTGGGGGAGCCTATGACCCGCGTGATCCTGTGCGACGACCATGCGCTGATCCGCCGCGGCATCCGCGACACGCTGTGCGATGCGGCCGACATCGAGGTGGTGGGCGAGGCCGGCGACTACGGCGAACTGCGCGCGCTGCTGCGCAGCCTGGGCGACGGCGCCAAGACGCCGGCCTGCGACGTGCTGGTGCTCGACATCAACCTGCCCGGGCGCAGCGGGCTGGACGTGCTGCAGGTGCTCAAGGACGAGGGCAGCGCGCTGCGCGTGCTGATCGTCAGCATGTACCCCGAGGACCAGTACGCGATCCGCGCGCTGCGCGCCGGTGCGCAGGGCTACGTCAACAAGGGCGGCGACCCGCAGCTGCTGGTGCAGGCGGTGCGCACGGTAGCGCAGGGCCGCAAGTACGTGACCCCCGAGATCGCGCAGATGCTGGTCGAGTCGCTGAACGCGCCCAGCAGCGAGCACCCGCACGAGAAGCTGTCCACGCGCGAGCTGCAGACGCTGGTGATGATCGCGTCGGGCAAGCGCCTGAGCGACATCGCCACCGACCTGGTGCTGTCGCCGAAGACGGTGTCGGTGTACCGCGCGCGCGTGCTCGAGAAGCTGCAGCTGGCCAACAACGCCGAGCTGACCGTGTACGCGATCCGCAACGGGCTGGTGGGCGACGCGCCCTGAGGCAGCGCCGGGCGCGCGCTCAGCGCAGCGCCCGCGTCCAGGCCTGGTCCTCGTGCGCGTCAACGGGCGCGGCGGGCGCAGCGGGCGCGGCGCCGGCGCTGGCGCCCCACGCGGCGCGCACTTCGGCGACGAGTTCAGCCGTGCGCCCCGCATAGCGCGGCGAGAAGTGCAAGGGCACGACCGACCGGGCGCCGAGCTCGCGCGCGATGCACCCGGCCTGCTGCGCAGTCAGGTGGTTCTTGCGCGCCGCCTGCGCGGCGTCGGCCTGCAGGAAGGCGCTCTCGATGAACAGCCGGTCGACGCCCGCCAGCAGCGCCGCCAGCGCCTGGCGGTTGGCGTCGGTGAAGCGCAGGTCGGTCGCGTAGCCGATGCGCTGCCCCGGGCCGAGCTCGAGCACCGCCGCCGCCAGCTCGCCGACGCTGCGCTGCTGCGCGTGTTCGCCCAGCCGGTCGCGCCAGCACACGTGGATCGGCGTGTGCGCCGGCGCGCCCGCCAGCAGCGCCTGCTTCAGCGCGCGCAGCCAGGGGCCGGTGCCCAGCCCGAGCGCCGCCAGGCGATCCTTGGCGACGCGTGCGCGCGCCTTTTCCTCGACCAGGAAGGCCAGGCACGGCGTCTCGTGGTCGACACAGGCGGCGCGCACGCGCAGCAGCGGCTCGTCGAGCAGCACGCCGTCCGCGACCGGCCAGCGCGCATCGCCCTCGCGGACGAAGCCGCTGCGGCTGCTGAAGCTCGCCCGCCGGCCGTTGCCGTCGGGCGCCCAGGCGCGCACGTCGAGCTGCAGCGGCACGGCGTAGCGGTGCACCACGTTCCAGGTGTAGGCCAGCAGCCGGTGCTCGACCCGGTCGACGAAGCCCGGCCCGCCGACGAGCACCAGCCGGTCCTTGCGGCCGAGCACCACGCGCAGCAGCGTGTCGAAGCCGGCGAAGTGGTCCATGTGCGCGTGGCTGACGAACACATGCGTCAGCCGCAGCAGCTTGCGCGGCGGCAGCGCCGCGATGTCGCCCAGGTCGAGCAGCAGCGCGCGCCGCTCGCCGCGCAGGTCGATGTACAGCGCCGGGTCGCCTTCGGGGCCGTTGACCAGGCTGGGTTCGAACAGGTGGCGCATGCCGGGCGGCGCCGGGCTCGTCGGCGCGGCACGGGGTCGGCGCGCGGCGCCCGCCCGTCAGCCCGGATGCGCCGGCGGCTGGTGCACCACCAGCACCGGCACCCGGCTGGTGCGCAGCACCAGCTCGGCGTCGCTGCCGAGCATCATGCGCCGCAGCCCGCGCCGGCCGTGGCTGCCCATCACGATCAGGTCGCAGCCGTGCTGCACGGCCTGCTCGACGATGCTGTCGGCCACGCGCCCGGGCGGGAACTCGACCAGCACCGTCTCGGCCTGCACGCCCTGCTGCCGGGCCTGCTCCTGCGCGGCATCGAGCAGCGCCTGGCCCTGCGCGCGCCAGCCGTCGATCAGCACGCGCCAGGCTTCGGTGTCGGCCCACTCCATGCCCATCGGGAAGGTGTCGATCACGTGCATCAGGCACAGCGGTGCGCCGCAGGTGCGGGCCAGCGCGATCGCGTGCTCGACGCCGCGCGACGCGAAATCGCTGCCGTCGAGCGGCACGAGGATCTTCCGGTACATGGCCACGGCGGGCTCCTTCAGGGATCGCGAAAAGCCGCAGTCTGCGGCGCCGGTGCTGCACCACGCTTGACCGGGGTCAATCGCCTCCCGGCGGCCCGCGGCCGATCCGGCCGAGTCGGCGGCGATATCGGCGGCGACATCGGCGGCGATCAGCTCACGCGCACCATCCGCTTGCCCACGTTGGCGCCGGCCAGCAGGCCGACCAGCGCCGCCGGTGCCTGCTCCAGCCCCTCGACGATGTCTTCGCGCACCCGCAGGCGGCCCTCGGCCACCCAGCGCTGCAACGGCGCGATCGCCTCGTCCGAGCGCTCCAGGTAGTCGTGCACGATGAAGCCCTGCAGCCTCAGCCGCCGGGTGACGATCAGGCCGGGCACGCCGCGCGGCCCGTGCGCCGGCGGCCGGCCGTCGTACTGCGACACCGCGCCGCAGCAGGCGATGCGCCCGTGCAGGTTCATCCGGAACAGGCAGGCCTCGAAGACATCGCCGCCGACGTTGTCGAAGTACACGTCGATGCCCCGGGGCGCCGCGGCCTTCAGTGCCGCGTGGAAGTCGGCGGCCTTGTAGTCGACGGCCGCGTCGAAGCCGAGCTCCTCGGTCAGCAGCCGGCACTTCGCCGCGCCGCCGGCGATGCCCACCACGGTGGCTCCCTGGATCTTCGCGATCTGGCCCGCCAGCGAGCCGACCGAGCCGGCGGCGGCCGACACCACGACGGTGTCGCCCGCCTTGGGCCGGCCCACCTCGAGCAGGCCGAAGTAGGCGGTCAGGCCGGCGACGCCGTACACGCTCAGCAGGTGCGTGATCGGCTCGACGCGCGGCAACCGGCGCAGCCCGGCCGCCGGCACCGCCGCCCATTCCTGCCAGCCGGTCTCGGCGAGCACCAGGTCGCCGCTGGCCAGGCCGGGCGCGCGCGACTCGGCGACTTCGGCCAGCGCCAGGCCGGCCATCACGCTGCCCGCTTCGACCGCCGAGCGGTAGGTCGCGCCCTGCATCCAGGCGCGGCTGGCCGCGTCCAGCGACAGGCAGCGCACGCGCAGCAGCACCTCGCCTTCGGCCGGCGACGGCATCGGCGCCTCGGCCAGGCGGAAATGTTCGGTGCCGAGCCGGCCCGCGGGCGTCTCGAGCAAGAGCACCTGGCGATTGAGCTTCGGCATGTTCCGTTCCTGGGTGGACGAGCAGGCGCCGGCGCGCCGTGCTCAGAAATCGAAGCGCACGCCCTGCGCCAGCGGCAGCGCGCGCGAGTAGTTCACGGTGTTGGTCGCGCGCCGCATGTAGTGCTTCCACGCGTCGGAACCCGATTCGCGGCCGCCGCCGGTCTCCTTCTCGCCGCCGAAGGCGCCGCCGATCTCGGCGCCCGAGGTGCCGATGTTGACGTTGGCGATGCCGCAGTCGGAGCCCTCGGCCGCCATGAAGGCCTCGGCCTCGCGCAGGTCGTTGGTGAAGATCGCCGACGACAGGCCCTGCGGCACCGCGTTGTGCAGCCGCAGCGCGTCGTCGAAGTGCTCCCAGCGCAGCAGGTACAGGATCGGCGCGAAGGTTTCCTCGCAGACGATCGCGCTTTGCGCCGGCATCACGGCCAGTGCCGGTGCCGCATACCAGGCGTCGCCCCAGCCGCCGACCGGCGCGCGCTCGCCGCCGCGCACCTGGCCGCCCTGCGCGCGCGCGGCCGCGAGCGCCGCCTGCATCGCGTCGAAGGCGCGGCCGTCGATCAGCGGCCCGACCAGGGTGCCGCTCTCGCGCGGGTCGCCGATCGGCAGCGACGCGCGCGCGCGCTCGAGCCGGGCGAGCAGCTCGTCGTGGACGGCGGCGTGCGCCAGCACCCGGCGCGTGCTGGTGCAGCGCTGCCCGGCGGTGCCCCAGGCGCCGAACACGATGCCGCGCACCGCCAGGTCGAGGTCGGCGCTGGCGCCGACGACGACGGCGTTGTTGCCGCCGAGCTCGAGCAGGCAGCGGCCGAAGCGCGCGGCCACGCGCGGCGCCACCGCACGCCCCATGCGGGTGGAGCCGGTGGCCGACAGCAGCGCGACGCGCGGGTCGTCGGCCAGCGCCGCGCCGAGCCCGGCGCCGCCGGTCAGCAGCTGCAGCAGACCCGGCGGCGCGTCGGCGCCGAAGCGCGCGCAGGCGCGCGCGAACAGCGCCTCGGTCGCCAGCGCCGCCAGCGGCGTCTTCTCGCTCGGCTTCCAGACCACGCTGTCGCCGGCAACCAGCGCGAGCGCGGCGTTCCACGCCCACACCGCCACCGGGAAGTTGAACGCGCTGATCACGCCGACCACGCCCAGCGGGTGCCACTGCTCCATCATCCGGTGGCCGGGGCGCTCGCTCGCGATCGTCAGCCCGTGCAGCTGCCGTGACAGGCCGACCGCGAAGTCGCCGATGTCGATCATCTCCTGCACTTCGCCCAGGCTTTCGCTGCCGATCTTGCCCGCTTCCAGCGTCACCAGCGCGGCCAGCTCGGCCTTGTGCGCGCGCAGCTCGTCGCCGAACAGGCGCACCAGCTCGCCGCGGCGCGGCGCCGGCACGCTGCGCCAGTCCAGGAAGGCCTGCTGCGCGCGGCCGATCGCCGCTGCGGCGTCGTCGGATTCGGGGAGCTGGGCGAGCAGGCTGCCGTCGATCGGCGAGCGCACCGGCAGCGTGCCGCCGCGCAGCGCGGCTGCGGGCACGCCGAGCGCGGCAAGCAGGTCGTGGGCGGGATGCATGGCGTGTCAGCCGATCGACTCGACCTGGCGCAGCTGCTGGTAGGCCCGGCCGAAACGGTTGGCGAGGAAGTCGGGCAACTCTATCTGTTCCTGGCGGACGAAGCCGCGGCGCGGCAAGTGCCCCTCGCGGAACAGGTCGAGCGCCGCACAGATGCCGGCGGCGGTGGTCAGCTGGATCGCCGAGCGCGGCGGGTCGCCGTCGCGGTCGGCGAAGATCTTGCGCGCGAATACTTCCTGCACCAGCTGGCCGTCGCGCAGCCCGCTGACGGTGACGAACACCAGCACCAGGTCCTGCATCGTCGACGGGATGGCGCGCCGCAGGATCGCCTTCAGCGTGGGCTGGTCGTGCGCGAGGCGCAGGTCGCCGAGCAGCGCGCGCATCAGCGCGTGGTGGCCGGGGTAGCGCACGCTCTTGTAGTCGAGCGTGCGCACGCGGCCGGCGAGCGTGTCGCACAGCGTGCCCAGCCCGCCCGAGGTGTTGAAGGCCTCGTACTCGACGCCGTCGAGCGAGAAATGCTCGAGGCCCTCGAGCGGCAGCACCTCCAGCCGCTGGCCGTCGCGGATCGCCTCGCAGGGGCGGCAGTACTCGTTGATCAGCCCGTCGACGCTCCAGGTCAGGTTGTACTTGAGCGCGTTGGTCGGGAACGCCGGCAGCGCGCCGACGCGCATCTGGACTTCGTCGAGCGTGTCGAAGCCGCGCGCCAGATGCTGCGCGACGATGCCGACGAAGCCGGGCGCGAGCCCGCACTGCGGCATCAGCACCGTGGCGGCGCCGTCGGCCAGCGCCTTGATCGCGCGCGTCGCCGCGACATCCTCGGTGAGGTCGAAGTAGTGGCAGCCGATCTCGCGCGCCAGCGTCGCGCTGCGCGCCGCAAGGTGGAACGGCAGCGCGTTCACGATTGCATCGGCGCCGCCGCCGGCGAGCAGCGCGGCGCGCAGCACGCCCGGGTCTTCGGTGTCGACGATGCGGATCGCGAGCGCAGGCCCGGCCAGGCGCTCGAGCGTCTTCGGATTGCGGTCGAACACGGTCACGCGGTAGTCGCCGCAGCCGGCGAGCAGGCGCGCGATGGCCTGGCCGATGTTCCCGGCGCCGAGCAGGGCGATGCGCATGGTCGGTCTCCCGGTGAGGTCGCCGGCGGCCGCAGCGCGCAAGGCCGGCCGCCGGTGCGGCCGGCGCACGCGCCGCCGCATGCGGCATAGCGTAGCCGCTGCGGCGCCGGTGTCCAGCGGGCGGCGCGGGTCTGCGGGCGGCGCGGGTCGGCGGGCGCTGCAACCGGCGGCAGGGCAGCGCCGCGCCGTGCCGAATTGCCTGGACCCACGGGGGCAGGCTGGGTCCAGGCCGGCCCCGGGGCGCTCGTCAGCCGCCTTCGGGCCCGGCCGGCTCGAGCCGCGCCCGCAGCCCATCGCCGTGGATGAAGCGCAGCCGCATCGCGTGCAGTTGCGCGATGCGCTGCACGATCGACAGCCCCAGGCCGCTGCCGGCGTCGTCCTGGCCGGGCGCACGGTAGAAGCGGTCGCCGAGCCGGTGGCGATCGGCCTCGGGCACGCCCGCTCCGGCGTCGGCCACCTCGATCGAATCGGTGCCCAGGCGCAGGCTCACGGTGCTGTGCGCCGGCGCGTGCCGGATCGCGTTGTCCAGCAGGTTGCGCAGCATCACCTGCAGCAGGCCGGCGTCGCCGGCGGCGGGCCACGGCGGCCGGCCGTCGGGCGGCCAATCGCAGGCGAGCTCCACGTGGCGCGCCTCGGCCAGCGGCAGCAGCGCGCTGAACAGCTCCTCGGTCAGCGCCGGCCAGTCCAGCGGCGCGGGCACGGCCTTCGCATCAGGGCGGTCGATGCGCGCCAGCGCCAGCATCTGCGCCACCAGCCGCGACAGCCGCTCGAGCCCGGCGCCGATCCCGGCCTCGGCCGCCGTGGGCGTGCCGCCGGCCGCCTGCGCCGCGGCCCGGGCCGCGTCCCACTGCGCCTGCAGCGCGGCCAGCGGCGTGCGCAGCTCGTGCGCGGCGTCGGCGGTGAAGCGCCGCTCCTGCGCCAGCCCGCGCTCGACCCGCTCGAGCAGCGCGTTGATCGCGTGCACCAGCGGCCGCAGGTCGGCCGGCAGCGCATCCTCGGGCAGCGGGCGCAGGTCGGCCGGGTTGCGCTGCCCGAGCCCCGCGGTCAGCCGGCGCAGCGGCGCGAGCGCGGTGCGCACCGCCGCGGCCATCACCAGCAGCAGCACCGGCAGCGTCAGCAGCCAGGGCACCAGCTGCCCGGCCACCAGCGCGTTCACCAGCTCGCGCCGTTCGTGCACGCGGTGGGCCACGGCCACCACGCGGCCGCCGCCGGCGAGGTAGTAGGTGCGCCAGTCGCGGCCATCGATGCGCTGGTCGACGAAGCCGCCGGCGCCGGCCAGGAAGGGCAGGCGGCTGCCGTCGGCGGACACCAGCAGCGGCTCGCCCGCCGCGGTCCAGGCGGCGATCACCAGCTGGTCGCCGCGTTCGGCCGGGTTGCGCGCCGGCGCCGTGCGCAGCGCCGGCGCGCCGCCGGCCCGTGTGCCGCCGCCGGGCACGGCCGTGCCCGGCGCGCCCTCGCCGGGTGCGGCGCCGGCGGGCGCGGCGGCCGGCAGCAGTGCCAGCACCTGCTGCGCGAGCCGCAGCTGCTGCACGTCGAACAGCTCGTCGATCTCGTGGCGCGCGCGTGCGCGGTCGAACAGCAGCCCCGCGGTCCACACCAGCGGCGCGCCGACAAGCAGCAACAGCAGCAGGCGGCGTTGCAGCGTCACGGTTGCAGGTCTTCGGCGGCGCCCAGCGCGTAGCCGACGCCGCGCACGGTGCGCACGATCTTCGGGTGCAGCTTGCGCCGCAGGTGGTGCACGTGCACCTCGAGCGCGTTGCTGTCGATGTCCTGCCCGAACGCGTACAGCTTGTCCTGCAGCGTGGCGCGCGACAGCACGCGCTGCGGGTGCGCCAGCAGCAGCTCGAGCAGCGCGAGTTCGCGCGGCGCCAGCTCCACCGGGCTGCCGTGCCAGCTGGCGCGCCGCGCGGCGCTGTCCCAGCTCAGCGGGCCGTGCTGCCAGAGCGGCTCGGGCCGGCCGTGGCTGCGGCGCAGCACCGCGCGCATGCGCGCCGCGAGCTCGGCCAGTTGCACCGGCTTGACCAGGTAGTCGTCGGCGCCCTCGTCGAGCCCGGCGACGCGCTGCTCGAGCGCGTCGCGCGCCGTCAGGATCAGCACCGGCACGCGAGCCGCAGCCGGCGCGCCCGGGCGTGGCGCAGCGGCGGACGATCGGCGCCAGCGCCGCAGCCAGTGCAGGCCGTCGGCGCCGGGCAGGCCGAGGTCGAGCACGATCAGGTCGTAGGCGGCCACGGCGAGCGCGGCGTCGGCCTGCTCGCCGTCGCGCAGCCAGTCCACCGAAAAGCCCAGCGCGCGCAGCCCGGCCGCTAGGCCGTCGCCGAGCAGCGGGTCGTCCTCGACGATCAGCACGCGCATCGCGCGCATCTTGCCCGAACGGCCGCGCAGGGCGCCCGCAGCGGCGGCGCTATGCTCGGCCGGCCGTCCGGGCGCCCTTGCGCCGCGGGGCTGTTGCGGAGAACGGATGTGCTCGAGCTGGTCGTGGCGATCGTGGTGGTGGTCGGTGGCGTGTGGGCGGTGGCCGTGTTCCACCTGCGCGGAGCCGACTTGCGGGCATTCGACCGACCGGTGGGCGAGCGCTTCGCGCTCGGCGACGCGCCCGGGCCCGAGATCGGCGCGGTGATCGCGTCGCTGGGCCAGACCGCCGAGTTGCTGCGCGGCGTGCCGATGCGCCGGCGCAATGCCGTGCTGCGCAAGTACCTGGACGAGATGTTCGACGGCCGCGAGCTGGGCGTGCAACTCGTGCCGGCCGATTGCGGCGGCGTGCCCGGCGAATGGGTGCTGGCGCCCGGTGCCGACCCGCGCCGGCGCACGCTGTACATCCATGGCGGTGCCTTCGTGATGGGCAGCCCCAGGAGCCACCGCACGCTGACCTCGCGCTTCTCCAGGCTGACCGGCGGCGCGGTGCTGGCCGTCGACTACCGGCTGATGCCCGAGCACCCGCGGCGCACCGGCATCGACGACTGCCGCCTGGCATACCGCTGGCTGCTCGACCACGGCCCCGACGGCGCGGCTGCCGCGGACGCGGTGTTCGTCGCCGGCGATTCGGCCGGCGGCAACCTGACGCTGTCGCTGCTCCAGTGGGTGCGCGACGCCGGGCTGCGCGCGCCCGATGCCGCGGTGGCGCTGTCGCCGCTGACCGACGCCACGCTGGCCAGCCCGAGCATGCGCGCCAACATCCCGACCGATCCGATGCTGGGCCCGCTGTTCGCGGCGATGGCGCGCCTGCCTACCGCGGTGCTGCTGTGGATCGGCTGGCTGCAGACACGCATCAATCCGCGCGATCCGCTGGTGTCGCCGCTGCGCGGCGACCTGTCGCGGCTGCCGCCGGTGCTGCTGCAGGCCAGCGAAGTGGAAATGCTGTACGACGACAGCCGCCGCTACGTGAACCGTGCGCAGGCCGCCGGCTCGCCGGCCCGGCTGCAGACCTGGGCGCACATGGTCCACGTGTGGCAGCTGTTCAACCCCGAGCTGCCCGAAGCCGAGCAGGCGCTGGCCGAGATCGGCCGCTTCCTGAACGAAGCCGCACCGCCGCGGCCGGCGCCGGCCGCGGCGGCGCTCGAGGCCGCCGGCTGAGGGCTGGATCCCGGCAGCAGCCGAGGCCCGGGCGGGCCGCCGCGCGGCAGCAGCCGCAGCCGGCGGCGGGCGCGGTGCGCTGCCTAGAATGACCGGTTCCGCCCGTCTTCCGGGCCTGCCCCACGCCATGCCCACCGGCCTCATCCGCATCCGCGGCGCCCGCCAGAACAACCTGAAGAACCTCGACCTCGACATCCGCACCGGCGAGATGACGGTGGTCACGGGCCCCAGCGGGTCGGGCAAGTCGAGCCTGGTGTTCGACACGCTGTACGCCGAAGGGCAGCGGCGCTACGTCGAGACCTTCAGCGCGTATGCGCGCCAGTTCCTCGAGCGCATGGACCGGCCGGCGGTCGATCATGTGGACGGCGTGCCGCCGGCGATCGCGATCGACCAGACCAACCCGGTGCGCACCAGCCGCAGCACGGTCGGCACGATGACCGAGCTGAACGACCACCTGAAGCTGCTGTTCCCGCGCGCCGCACGGCTGTTCGACCGGCAGACCGCGCTGGCGGTGCGCCACGACACGCCGCAGACGATCTTCGACGACCTGCGCCAGCGGGCCGCGGCCGCCGGCGACCCGCGGCTGGTGCTGACCTTCCCGGTCGAGCTGCCGGCGAACACCAGCGCCGCCGAAGTCGCGCAGTGGCTGTCGGCCAGCGGCTTCGCGCGCGTGCAGGCCGAGCGCGAGGCCGGCGGGCGCAAGCTGCTCGACGTGGTGGCCGACCGCCTGCGCATGGGCGGCGCCGAGCGGGCGCGGGTGATGGAGGCGATCGAGCTGGCGCTCGAGCGCGGCGGCGGGCGCTTCGGCGCCTACCGGCTGAAGGAAGGCGAAGGCGCCGAGCCCGATCCGTGGCGCTGGTCCACGGGGCTGCACTGCCCCGAGAGCGATCTGCGCTATGCCGATCCGCAGCCGGCGCTGTTCAGCTTCAACTCGGCCTTCGGCGCCTGCGACACCTGCCGCGGCTTCGGCCGCGTGATTGGCGTCGACCTGGGCCTGGTGGTCCCCGATGCGCGCAAGACGCTGCGCAACGGCGCCGTCAAGCCGATCATGACGCCGGCCTGGGCCGAGATCTTCGACGACCTGATGCGCCACGCCGGCGACGCCGGCATCCCGCGCGACACGCCGTGGAGCCAGCTCACCGACGCGCAGCGCGCCTGGGTGCTGGACGGCAGCCCCGACTGGAAGGGCAACTGGCAGCGGCAGTGGTACGGCATCCACCGCTTCTTCGGCTACCTGGAGAGCAAGGCCTACAAGATGCACATCCGCGTGCTGCTGTCGAAGTACCGCAGCTACACGCCGTGCAGCGCCTGCGGCGGCGCGCGCCTGAAGCTCGAGGCGCTGCTGTGGCGGGTGGGCTCGAAGTCGCAGGCCGATGCGGTGCTCGATCCGGCGCGGCGCAACCTGCCGGTCGGCGTGGGCTGGAGCCGCGCGCAGCTCGAGGCGCTGCCGGGGCTGAGCCTGCACGACCTGATGCTGCTGCCGATCGAGCGCGTGCGCCGCTTCTTCGACAGCCTGGACGGCGGCGGCGACGAGGCGCTGCGGCTGCTGCTCGGCGAGATCGGCACGCGCTTGCGCTACCTGTGCGACGTCGGCCTGGGCTACCTGACGCTCGACCGGCAGAGCCGCACCTTGAGCGGCGGCGAGGTGCAGCGCATCAACCTGACCACCGCGCTCGGCACCAGCCTGGTGAACACCATGTTCGTGCTCGACGAGCCCAGCATCGGCCTGCACCCGCGCGACATGGGCCGCATCGTCGAGGCGATGCAGCGGCTGCGCGACGCCGGCAACACGCTGGTCGTGGTCGAGCACGATCCGGCGGTGATGCTCGCCGCCGACCGGCTGATCGACATGGGGCCGGGGCCGGGCGAGCGCGGCGGGCAGATCGTGTTCGACGGCCTGCCCGAGGCGGCGCGCGCCGCCGACACGCTCACCGGCGCCTACCTGGGCGCGCGCCGGCAGGTCGGCATCGGGCTGCGCAGGCCGGTGCACGAAGGCACGCCGAAGCTGCTGCTCGAAGGCGCGCGCGAGCACAACCTGAAGAACCTGTCGGTCAGCCTGCCGCTGCAGCGGCTGGTGGTGGTGACCGGCGTCTCCGGATCGGGCAAGAGCACGCTGGTGCAGGACCTGCTGTACCCGGCGCTGGCGCGCCACTTCGGCAAGGCGACCGAGGCGCCGGGCGCGCACGATGCGCTGCTCGGCGCCGAGCGGCTCGCCGATGCGGTGTTCGTCGACCAGAGCCCGATCGGCAAGACGGCGCGCTCCAACCCGGCGAGCTATGTCGGCGCCTGGGACGAGATCCGCAAGCTGCTGGCCGATGCGCCGCTGGCGCGCGAGCGCAGCTGGGGCGCCGGCATGTTCAGCTTCAACGCCGGCGACGGGCGCTGCCCGACCTGCGGCGGATCGGGCTTCGAGCACGTGGAGATGCAGTTCCTCAGCGACGTGTACCTGCGCTGCCCGGACTGCGACGGCAAGCGCTTCCGCCCCGAGGTGCTCGAGGTCCGGCTGGTGCGCGGCCCGCGCCGGCTGTCGGTGGCCGACGTGCTCGAGCTCACCGTCAACGAAGCCGCGCAACTGTTCCGCGAGGACCGCGAGGTGATCGCGCGGCTGGCGCCGCTGGTGGACGTGGGGCTGGACTACGTGCGCCTCGGCCAGCCGGTGCCCACGCTGTCGGGCGGCGAGGCGCAGCGGCTGAAGCTGGCCGGCTTCCTGGCCGATGCCGCGGCGGGGCCGCGCCAGGCAATTGCGAGGAAGGGCAAGCTGTTCCTGTTCGACGAGCCGACCACCGGGCTGCACTTCGACGACATCGCCAAGCTGATGCGCGCCTTCGCCCGGCTGCTCGACGCCGGCCACTCGCTGGTGGTGATCGAGCACAACCTCGACGTGGTGCGTTCGGCCGACTGGATCATCGACCTCGGCCCCGACGGCGGCGATGCCGGCGGCGAACTGGTGGCCTGCGGCACGCCCGAAGACCTGAAGGCGCACCCGACGTCGTACACCGGGACGGCGCTGCGCGAGTACGAGCTCGCGCTCGGCTTGTCCAATGCCACGAACGCCCAGGAGCCGCGGGCGCGAAGCCTGGCCGACGAAGGCCGGCCGCTGCAGCGGGCGCTGCGCGCGCCCGCGGCAAGCGGCGCGGCCGATGACGTCATCCGCATCGTCAACGCGCACGAGCACAACCTGAAGAACCTGAGCGTCGACATCCCGCGCGGCGCGTTCAACGTGATCACCGGCGTCTCCGGCTCGGGCAAGAGCACGCTGGCCTTCGACATCTTGTTCAACGAAGGCCAGCGCCGCTACCTCGAGAGCCTGAACGCGTATGCGCGCAGCATCGTGCAGCCGGCCGGCCGGCCCGACGTGGATGCGGTCTACGGCATCCCGCCGACGGTGGCGATCGAGCAGCGGCTGAGCCGCGGCGGACGCAAGAGCACGGTCGCCACCGTGACCGAGGTCTGGCACTTCCTGCGGCTGCTGTGGGTCAAGCTCGGGCTGCAGCACTGCGTGAAGGACGGCACGCCGGTGCGGCCGCAGAGCGCCGAGAGCATCGCCGCACAACTGCTGCGCCGCCACCGCGGCGAGCACGTGGGGCTGCTGGCGCCGCTGGTCGTCAACCGCAAGGGTGTCTACACCGACCTGGCCAAGTGGGCCAAGGCGCGCGGCCACACGCATCTGCGCGTCGACGGCGAGTTCCTGCCGCTCGACCCGTGGCCGCGGCTCGACCGCTTCAAGGAGCACACGCTCGAGCTGCCGGTGGCCGACCTGGTGGTGGCCCCGGAGCGCGAAGCCGAACTGCGCGCCGCCCTGGCGCAGGCGCTCGAGCTGGGCCGCGGCGTGATCCACCTGCTGCATCCGCTGACCGGGCTGGCCGAGGCGCTGGAGGCCGGCCAGCCGACCGCCGCGATCGGCACGCTCCAGGTGTTCTCGACCAAGCGCGCCTGCCCGACTTGCGGCACCAGCTACCCGGAGCTGGACCCGCGGCTGTTCTCGTACAACAGCCGGCACGGCTGGTGCCCGGCCTGCGTCGGCACCGGGCTGGCGCTGTCGCGCGAGCAGCGCCGCGCCTTCGACGACTCGGTGCGCGCCGCCGACGATCAGGGCCGCGAGCAGCGCTTCACCAGCGACGAGATCGAGGTCGAAGGCCTGGCCGACCAGCCCTGCCCGGAGTGCGCCGGCACGCGCCTGAACCCGATGGCGCGCGCGGTCAACTTCGACGGCCGGCCGATCGGCGAAGTCGCGGCCTGGCCGGTGGCGGCGGCGCGCGCGTGGATCGAGGGCCTGCTGCGCGACGGGCACCTGAGCGCGCGCGAAGCGGGCATCGGCCGCGACGTGATCGCCGAGATCGCCGCGCGCCTGCGCTTCCTCGAGCAGGTGGGCTTGGGCTACCTGACGCTGGACCGCGCGGCGCCGACGCTGTCCGGCGGCGAGGCGCAGCGCATCCGGCTCGCGGCGCAGCTGGGCAGCAACCTGCAGGGCGTGTGCTACGTGCTCGACGAGCCGACGATCGGCCTGCATCCGCGCGACAACCGCGTGCTGCTGGGCGCGTTGCGCAGCCTCAGCGACAAGGGCAACACGCTGGTCGTGGTCGAGCACGACGAGGACACGATCCGCCATGCCGAGCACCTGATCGACATCGGCCCCGGTGCCGGCAGGCGCGGCGGCGCGCTGGTCGCGCAAGGCACGGCGGCCGACCTCGCGGCCGCGCCGGCATCGGTCACCGGGCGGCTGCTGGCCGCGCCGCTGCGCCACCCGCTGCAGGCGCGCCGGCCGGTGGCCGCCGATGCGCCGGCGCTGTCGATCCAGGGCGCCGCGCTGCACAACCTGCAGCGCGTCGATGCGGCGATCCCGCTGCAGCGGCTGGTGGCGGTCACGGGCGTCAGCGGATCGGGCAAGAGCACGCTGGCACGCGACGTGCTGCTGGCCAACCTGCTGTTCGTCAACAGCCGCGGCGCGAAGCCCGACTGGCGCGGCGTGGCCCGGATCGACGGCTGGCAGGCGATCGACCGCGTGCTCGAAGTCGACCAGACGCCGATCGGCAAGACGCCGCGCTCCTGCCCGGCCACCTACATCGGCTTCTGGGACGCGGTGCGGCGCCTGTTCGCCGAGACGCTCGAGGCCAGGGCCCGCGGCTGGACCGCGGCACGCTTCTCGTTCAACACCGGCACAGGGCGCTGCCGCAGCTGTGAAGGGCAGGGCCTGCGCACGATCGAGATGAACTTCCTGCCCGACGTGAAGGTGCCGTGCGAAGCCTGCCGCGGCCGGCGCTTCAACGCCGAGACGCTGGCGGTGAGCTGGCGCGGCCGCAGCATCGGCGACGTGCTCGCGATGGAGGTCGACGAGGCGGTGGAATTCTTCGCGTCGATGCCGGCGATCGCGCACCCGCTGGCACTGCTGCGCGACGTGGGGCTGGGCTACCTGACGCTGGGCCAGCCGTCGCCGACGCTGAGCGGCGGCGAGGCGCAGCGCATCAAGCTGGTGACCGAGCTGAGCAAGGTGCGCGACGACCTGACCCGGCGCGGGCAGAGATCGCCGCACACGCTGTACGTGCTCGACGAGCCGACGGTGGGGCTGCACATGGCCGACGTGGAGAAGCTGATCCGCGTGCTGCACCGGCTGGTCGACGGCGGCCACAGCGTGGTCGTGATCGAACACGACCTGGACGTGATCGCCGAAGCCGACTGGGTGATCGACCTGGGCCCCGAAGGCGGCGGCGACGGCGGCCGGGTGGTGGCGGCCGGGCCGCCCGAGCGGGTGGTGGCGGTCGGCACCCACACCGGCGCGGCGCTGGCGCCGGTGCTGGCGCGCTGAGCCGCGCCGGCGCTGCCGAGGGCCGGCGGGCCGCGGCCGGGCTCTTTGGCCCCTCGCGGCGCGCAGCCTGGCGTGCGCAGCGCCCGGGTCTTCAGGCTTCGAAGACGGCCGTGCCGGCGGCCGCGGCCGCCGCATCGACCGGATCGAGCCCCGTTTCGGGGCCATACATCAGGCGCATCGCGCGCGACTGCAACTCCACCGCGTCGTCGTGGTCGCCGCAGCGGTCGAGGACGTCGCTGACGCGCAGCAGCACCTTGATCTCCCATTGGGGATCGGCCACCCGGCCGACCAGCGCGGCGGCCTCGAAGGCGTGGTCGCGGGTGCGCTCCAGTGCCGCGTAGCGGCGCCGCGAATCGCTGCCGCGCGCCTGTTCGGCCAGTGCGCAGCCGGCTTCGGCCAGCAGGCACAGGATCTCGACCGCCTGGTCGGCCGCGCCCAGCGTTTGTGCCCAGCGCAGTGCGTGGCCCAGGCAGGCCTCGGCCGCCTCGTGCGCCTGAAGCGCGCGGTAGCAGCGCGCGACCTGCGCCAGCGCCAGGCACATCTCGAGCGGGTTGCGGTAGCGCTCGGCCACGTCGAGCGCCGCTGCGGCTTCGCGCAGCGCGGCGCGTGCGGCGCTCGGCAGCATCGCCTGGTCTGCGGGCATCAGCGGGCGGACGGCGGCAGGCTTGAAGGGCATCGGGTTCTCCGGGGGTGGCGCAGCCGTGGTGCCGCGCGTTCCGGCCATGCTAGGCGGCGCTGCCGGCGGCGCACTCCCCGCGCCTCGGGGGCGGCGGCCGTATCTCGGCGTAACCGCCACACCGTAACCATCGGTGTCGTGAAGGGGTTCACGGCGCGCCGTGCGCCGCCCCGAGCCGCGGCGCGGCGCCGACGGCCGGCGGCCGCGCAGGTTGCATCGGCCGAGGGCCGTGCATGCCGGCGCGGTGCATGCGCGCGCGTGCGCGGCCGCAGCCGTAGCAGCGTGGCCCGCACCGCCTACTGGGTCGCATGCGCGCGCGTGCGCGGCCGCAACTGGGTTGCCCCCGGGTTCTCCAAAAGTAATAGACTAATTACTTCCGGACTCGGAGTTCGACATGCAGGGTCTGCCGAAGCATCTGCCTTCCGAAGAGCGGCGCGCGGCCACGGTGGAAGCGGTGGTCGCGCTGGCGGCCGAACAGCACCCCAGCGACATCACGACCACCGCGATCGCGCAGCGCATGGGGCTGACCCAGGGCGCGTTGTTCCGCCATTTCCCGAGCAAGGAGGCCATCGTCGAGGCGGTGATGGCCTGGGTCGCCGAGCGCCTGCTCGCCCGCGTGGACAAGGCCATCGAAGGCGCGGCCACACCGTCGGCTGCGCTCGAAGCGGTGTTCATGACGCACGTCGATTTCATCGCCGAGCACCCCGGCGTGCCGCGGATGCTGTTCGGCGAGCTGCAGCGGCCGGGCGCCAGCCTGCCCAAGACGCTGGTGCAGACGCTGCTGCAGCACTACGGCCAGCGGCTGCGCAGGCTCTTCGACGCAGGCCGGGCGCAGGGCGAGCTGGACCCGGCGCTGGACGTGGAGGTGGCGTCGGTCCTGTTCGTGGGCAGCATCCAGGGGCTGGTGATGCAGTCGCTGCTGCTGGGCGACGTGGCGCGGATCCGCCGCGACGCGCCCGGCGTGTACGCCATCTATCGCCGCGGCATCGGGAGCCGGGCATGAAGCTTCCGCGTCTGCAGCGCCGCACGCTGGCGCTGATCGCCGTGATCGCGCCGCTGGTGGCGCTGTTCCTGTACGTCGCGCTGCGCTCGGGGCCGCTGGCCCCGGTGGCGGTGACGGTGGCGGCGGTGCAGTCGCAGGCGATCACGCCCGCCTTGGCCGGCATCGGCACCGTGCAGGCCCGCTACACCTACAAGATCGGCCCGACCTACGCCGGCCGCGTCAAGCGGCTGGACGTGCACGTGGGTGATGCGGTCAAGGCCGGCCAGGTGCTCGGCGAGATGGACCCGATCGACCTGGACGACCGCATCGCGGCCCAGCAGGCCGCCATCAAGAGCGCGCAGGCTGCGCTGGCGCAGAGCGAGGCGCGGCAGAGCTTCGCGCAGGCCCAGGCTGCACGCTACGAGCAGTTGCTGCTGGCGCGCGCCACCAGCGAGGAAAGCACGCTGACCAAGCGGCAGGAGCGGGCGGTGGCCGATTCGGCGCTGGCCGCGGCGCGCGCGGACACGATCCGCCTGCGCGCCGAGCTGGAAGCACTGCGCGCGCAGCGCGGCAACCTGCGGCTGGTGGCGCCGGTGGCCGGGCTGGTGGCGGCGCGCGACGCCGACCCCGGCACCACCATCGTGGCCGGCCAGGCGGTGGTCGAGGTCATCGACCCGGCGAGCCTGTGGGTCGACACCCGCTTCGACCAGATCAGCGCCGAAGGGCTGGCCGCGGGGCTGCCGGCCACGGTCGTGCTGCGTTCGCGCCGCAGCCGGGGCGTGGCCGGCCGCGTGCTGCGGATCGAGCCGCGCGCCGACGCGGTCACCGAGGAGACGCTGGCGAAGATCGTGTTCGACGCGCCGCCGGTGCCGCTGCCGCCGCTGGGCGAGCTGGCCGAAGTCACCGTGCAGCTCGGCGCGCTGCCGGCGGCGCCGACGATTCCGAACGCGGCGATCCGGACGGTCGATGGGCGCCGCGGCGTGTGGAAGCTCGCCGGGCGCGGGCTGGCCTTCGCCCCGGTGGTGCTGGGCCGCTCCGACCTCGACGGCCGCGTGCAGGTGCTCGAAGGGCTCGCGGCCGGCGACCGGGTGGTCGTCTACAGCGAAGCCGTGCTCGGTGCGCGCAGCCGCATCCACGTGGTCGAGCGCCTGCCCGGAGTCGCGCCGTGATCAGCCTGGCCGGGCGCGACATCCTGCATGCGTGGGGGAAGTTCGTGTTCACCGGCGTCGGGCTGGGGCTGCTGATCGGCGTGACGCTGACGATGGCCGGCCTGTATCGCGGCATGGTCGACGACGCCCGGGTGCTGCTGGACAGCAGCGGTGCCGACCTGTGGGTGGTGCAGAAGGACACGCTGGGCCCCTACGCCGAATCGTCGAGCGTGCCCGACGACCTGTGGCGCGGCATCCGCACCATGCCCGGCGTCGCGCAGGCGGCCAACGTCACCTACCTGACCACGCAGGTCGGCAAGGGCAGCCAGGACGTGCGCGCGATGGTGGTGGGCATCAGCGCCGGCGAGCCCGGGGCGCCGGGCTGGCCGCCGCAGCTCGTGGCCGGGCGCCAGATCACGCGCGGCCACTACGAGGCGGTGGCCGACCTCGCCACCGGCTTCCGCCTCGGCGACGTGCTCAGGATCCGCCGCAACCACTACACCGTGGTCGGCCTGACGCGGCGCATGGTGTCGTCCAGCGGCGACCCGATGGTGTTCATCCCGCTGAAGGACGCGCAGGAGGCCCAGTTCCTGAAGGACAACGACGCGATCCTGATGCAGCGCCGCCGCACCGAGGCCAACCCGGCCTTCAACCGCCCCGCCGTGCCCGGGCTGCTGGAGGCCGTGATTGCGTCGCAGGCCGGCAATGCCTACGTCAACGCGGTGCTGGTGCGCATCCGCCCCGAGGCCACGCCGCAGGAAGTGGCCGAGCCGATCCGGCGCTGGAAGCGGCTGACCGTGTACGACCGCGAGCAGATGGAAGGCATCCTGGTCGGCAAGCTGATCGCCACGTCGGCCAAGCAGATCGGCGTGTTCCTGGTGATCCTGGCCTGCGTCAGCGCGGCGATCGTCGCCTTCATCATCTACACGCTGACGATGGACAAGATCCGCGAGATCGCCGTGCTCAAGCTGATCGGCACGCGCAACCGCACCATCGCCGCGATGATCCTGCAGCAGTCGCTGGTGCTGGGCGTGATCGGCTTCGTGGTCGGCAAGATCAGCGTCACCTTCGCCGCGCCGCTGTTCCCCAAGTACGTGCTGCTGGTGCCGATCGACTCGGTGCTGGGCTTCTTCGCCGTGCTGGCGATCTGCGTGCTGGCCAGCGTGGTCGCGATCCGGATCGCGCTGCGCGTCGATCCGGCGCAGGCGATCGGTTGAGCGATGCGCATGAGCACGCGCGGCATCCGCATCGAGCACCTGAGCAAGCGCTTCGGCCAGGGCGACACGGCGGTGCTGGCGCTGAAGGACGTGAACCTGCAGGTGGCGCCCGGCGAGGTGGTGGGCCTGATCGGCCCTTCGGGATCGGGCAAGAGTACGCTGCTGAAGTGCCTGGGCGCGGTGATCGACCCGACGGCCGGCCGCATGGTGCTCGACGACGCGGTGATCTACGACGGCGGCTGGAAGGTGCGCGACCTGCGCGCGCTGCGCCGCGACAAGATCGGCTTCGTGTTCCAGGCGCCCTACCTGATCCCGTTCCTGGACGCGACCGACAACGTCGCGCTGCTGCCGATGCTGGCCGGCGTGCCCAACGACGAGGCGCGCCGGCGTGCGCTCGAACTGCTCACCGCGCTGGACGTGCAGCACCGCGCGCAGGCGATGCCCGCGCAGCTGTCGGGCGGTGAGCAGCAGCGCGTGGCGATCGCCCGCGGGCTGGTCAACCAGCCGCCGGTGATCCTGGCCGACGAGCCGACCGCGCCGCTGGACTCGCAGCGCGCGATGGCGGTGATCCGCATCCTGAACGACATGGCGCGCCGCTTCGAGACGGCGGTGATCGTCGTCACCCACGACGAGAAGATCATCCCGACCTTCAAGCGCATCTACCACATCCGCGACGGCGTGACCCAGGAAGAGGCCGGCGAAGGGCGCGGCTTCGACTGACCGGCCGGCGCGCCGCCGCGCGCGAGGACCAGCCGCGCGACCCCGGCCGTGATCGTCCGTGCGCGACCGCGCCGCCGCCCCCCGGGAGGCCTCAGGCGGTCGCGTGGTCGCGCCGCACGGCCACCGGGGTGTCGCGGCCGCCCTCGCGCACCCAGGTCTCGAGGCCGAGCTCGGCGAGCAGCTCGAGGAAGGGGCGCACCGGCAACTGCTCGACGTTGGCCATGCGGCGCACGTCCCAGGTGCCGCGTGCGATCAGCAGCGCGGCCGCGGCGGCCGGCACGCCCGCGGTGTAGGCGATCGCCTGGCTGCCGACTTCGCGCCAGCTCTCGGCGTGGTCGGCGATGTTGTAGATGAAGACTTCGCGCGCCTTGCCGCGGTGCAGGCCGCGCACCAGGTCGCCGATGCAGGTCTTGCCGGTGTAGGTGGGCGCGAGCGATGCCGGATCGGGCAGCACCGCCTTGACCACCTTCAGCGGCACCACTTCCAGCCCCTCGGCGGTGCGCACCGGCTGCTCCGACAGCAGGCCGAGGTTGTTGAGCACGGTGAACACGTTGATGTAGTGCTCGCCGAAGCCCATCCAGAAGCGGATGTCGGGCACGTCCAGGTGCTGCGACAGCGAGTGCAGCTCGTCGTGGCCGGTCAGGTAGGTGGTCTGGCGGCCGACCACCGGCAGATCCCATTCGCGCCGATGCTCGAACATCTTCGCCGCCTGCCAGCGCCCGCCCTGCCAGGACCAGACGGTGCCGGTGAACTCGCGGAAGTTGACTTCCGGGTCGAAGTTGGTCGCGAACCAGCGGCCGTGGCGGCCGGCGTTGACGTCGATGATGTCGATCGAGTCGACGCGGTCGAAATACTCGTCCACCGCCAGGCGCGCGTAGGCGTTGACCACGCCCGGGTCGAAGCCGGCGCCGAGGATCGCGGTCACGCCGGCGCGCTCGCAGGCTTCGCGGCGCTGCCACTCGTAGTTGGCGTACCACGGCGGCGGCTCGCAGATCTTGGCCGGGTCTTCGTGGATCGCGGTGTCGATGTAGGCGGCGCCGGTTTGCAGGCAGGCCTGCAGCACCGCCATGTTGACGAAAGCCGACCCGAGGTTGAGCACGACGCCGGCGCCGGTGGCGCGGATCAGCGCCTCGGTGGCGGCGCTGTCGTGCGCGTCGACCTGGTGGGTGTGCAGCACGGTGCCCGGGCGCGGCCCGCCCTTGGCGCGGATCGACGCGACGATCGCGTCGGCCTTGTGCACCGTGCGCGTGGCGATGTGGATCGCGGCGAAGTCATCGCTGTCGCGCGCGAGCTTGTGCGCGGCCACGTGGGCGACGCCGCCGGCGCCGATGATCAGGATGTTGCGCTTCATGTCGTCGTCTCTCCCTGTTGATCCGCGTGCGCCCGTCACGACAGGCTGTCCACGTAGTCCTGGTAGCCGAAGCGGCGCACCACGCGCTCGCGGCCGTCGAGCTCGCGCACGACGATGGCCGGCATCGCGAGGCCGTTGAACCAGTTCTTCTTGACCATCGTGTAGCCGGCGGCGTTGCGAAACGAGATCCGGCTGCCGACCTGCAGCGGCTCGGGGAAGTCGAACTCGCCGAAGATGTCGCCCGCCAGGCAGGACTTGCCGTAGACCAGGCAGCGGTGCGGGCCGGTGTCGGGCTCGACCTGCGCGCGCTCGCGGTAGATCAGCAGGTCGAGCATGTGGGCTTCGGTGGAGGCGTCGACCACCGCGAGCGGCTTGCCGTGGTGCATCGTGTCGAGCACCGTGACCTCGAGGCTGGCGCTGTCGGCGACCGCGGCCTCGCCCGGCTCCAGGTAGACCTGCACGCGGTGGCGCGCGGCGAAATCGCGCAGCCGCTCGGCCAGCGCCGCCAGCGGATAGCCGGGCGCGGTGAAGTGGATGCCGCCGCCCAGGCTGATCCAATCGACCTGCGCGAACAGTTCGCCGAAGCGCTGTTCGATCTGCGCGAGCATCGCGTCGAAGCGCCCGAAGTCGCGGTTCTCGCAGTTGTTGTGGATCATGAAGCCGTCGATGCGCGGCAGCGCGGCCGCGATGCGCGCCGGGTCGCTTTCGCCCAGGCGGCTGAAGGGCCGGGAAGGGTCCGCGAGGTCGAAGCTCGACGCGCTGACGCCCGGGTTCAGCCGCAGCCCCACCGGCTTGCCGGCGGCGCGGGCGCCGAAGCGCTCGAGCTGGCCCAGGCTGTTGAAGATCACCTTGTCGGCGTGGGACACCACTTCGTCGATCTCGTGCTCCGCGTAGGCCACGCTGTACGCATGCGTCTCGCCGCCGAACTTCTCGCGCCCCAGGCGCACCTCGTACAGCGACGACGAGGTGGTGCCGTCCAGGTACTCGCGCATCAGGTCGAACACCGCCCAGCCGGCGAAGCACTTCAGCGCGAGCACGGCCTTGGCGCCCGATTCGCGGCGCAGCGCCTGGATGCGCTGCAGGTTGGCGAGCAGACGGGTCTTGTCGATCAGGTAGTACGGGGTCTGGATCATGGTGGTCGAAGCGGGCATCGCCGCCGGCGACGGCGGATGCAGGCCGTACGGCCGGCGCACGGCGGGCGCGCCGGAACGGACGTGGTGGCCCCGCGGGGCCGGTTCAGGATCGTCGCTGGCTGCGCAGCAGCGACGGGTGCTGGCGCGCGTGGTGCAGCCCGGCCGGGGCCGGAAGATCCGATGCGGCGCGCACGCGCCTGTGCAGGCGCGCGCGCGGTGCGGCGGCGCACGCCGGCACCCGCAGCCGCGGGATCATCGGGCTTGCCGAAGATCCCGACTTCGAGATTTCCGTTTGGGAGCTGTTCAGACCGACTGAAACGATCCCCAATTGGATCAGGGCGTCGCTCGACATGGCGTCCTTTCCAACCAGCAGATGTGCCGGAGTCCGATATCGTGTCGGACCGACGGCGGGATTGTAGGAAAAGACCCGCAGCGCGCAAACCGATGCCTCGAATCCTCCCGGCCATCCCTCCGCTGATCCTCCCGCCGGGCCGCCAGTCGTCGTGCCCGCCTGCCTGGGCGCTGCCCCGCGCGAGCGTCAACCCGCAAGGCGGCGGCCTGGCCGGGCCCAGCCCCATCCGCCTCGTCACGGCCCACCGGAGAGCGACACCATGAAGGACCTGCTGGACGCGTGCTGGCGCGCTGCCGCCTATTGCCTGCACCCGCGGGTGATCCTGTGGTCGCTGCTGCCGCTGGCGGTGGCGGCGGCGATGGTGCTGGCACTGGGCTGGTGGTACTGGGAGCCCGCGGTCGCGGCGGTGCGCGCCACGCTCGAGCAATGGGCGCTGGTGGCGAGCTTCCTGGGCTGGCTCGACAGCATCGGCATGGCGAGCCTGCGCGCACTGCTGGCGCCGCTGCTGCTGGTGGTGCTGGCGGTGCCGGTGGTGGTGATGGTGTCGCTGCTGCTGGTGGCCTGGCTGATGACGCCGGCGCTGGTGCGCCTGGTGGCGCAGCGCCGCTTCCCGGCGCTCGAGCGCAAGCACGGCGCCGGCTGGTGGGCCGGCGCGTTCCGGTCGCTGGCCCTGACGCTGCTGGCGCTGCTGCTGCTCGCGCTGAGCGTGCCGTTGTGGCTGGTGCCGCCGATGGTGATGGTGCTGCCGCCGCTGCTGTGGGGCTGGCTGACCTACCAGGTGATGAGCTTCGACGTGCTCGCCGCACACGCCAGCCGCGACGAGCGCGTGCAACTGCTGCGCGAGCAGCGCTGGCCGCTGCTGGCGATCGGCGTGTGCGCCGGCTACCTGGGTGCGGCACCGGCGCTGCTGTGGGCGGCGGGCGCGCTGACGCTGGTGTTCGCGCCGCTGCTGCTGGTGGCGTCGGTGTGGCTGTACACGCTGGTATTCGCGTTCTCGGCGCTGTGGTTCGCGCACTTCGCGCTGGCGGCGCTGCAGCGGCAGCGGGCGCAGCCCCCCGCGGCCGCGCCCGACGTGGAACTGGTGCCGGACGCTGCGCTGCGGTTGCCCGCAGAGCCTGCCGCCGACGCGCGGCCCGGTTTGCCGAAACTGCCGGCGCCCTGAGGGCCGCGCCTGAGCGGGGCCCGGGGGGCGGGCGGCCTGCACGCCGGCGCGCACGGCCGGCGCCGACGGCGCAACCGCCATTGCGCCGGTCGTCCGGGCCGATCCCGGCCGGCGCCGCCACCGGTGCGAGACGACCCGTGCCGGCGATGCGCTGCATGCTCCAAAATGGTGCGCGCATCGGCGAGTGTCGAAGTTGGTGCCCGTCGTGCACCGAATTGGTTCAAGACGGCGCGAAACGGGTCGATCGCCGCAGGCTGGCCCGGGGGCGCTGCCGCGGCCGGCGGCTGGCACGCTTTCTGCATAATTTCCGCAGCGTCCGCCGCCGACGGCGGCCGGACCCTGAATCCCCAACCCGATTCGTCCATTTCCAGGAGAACCCAGATGGCCAAGACCGTCGCCGACGTGATGTCGATGGTGAAGGAACACGAGATCAAGTTCGTCGATTTCCGCTTCACCGACACCCGCGGCAAGGAGCACCATGTCTCCGTCCCCGTGTCCGCCTTCGACGAGGACAAGTTCGACGCCGGCCACCCCTTCGACGGCTCGTCGATCGCCGGCTGGAAGGGCATCGAGGCGTCGGACATGCTGCTGATGCCCGACCCGAACACCGCCAACGTCGACCCCTTCTTCGAGGAGCCGACGCTGATCCTGAGCTGCGACGTGATCGACCCGGCCGACCACAAGCCCTACGAGCGCGACCCGCGCTCGCTGGCCAAGCGCGCCGAGGCCTACCTGAAGGCTTCGGGCCTGGGCGACACCGCCTATTTCGGGCCGGAGCCCGAGTTCTTCATCTTCGACGGCGTGCGCTGGGGCAACGACATGTCCGGCGCGTTCTTCAAGATCGAGTCCGACGAGGGCGCCTGGAGCAACGGCCGCAAGTCGGAGCAGGGCAACAGCGGCTACCGGCCGGGCGTCAAGGGCGGCTACTTCCCGGTGCCGCCGGTCGACAGCGGCCAGGACCTGCGCAGCGAGATGTGCCTGCTGCTCGAGCAGCTCGGCATCCCCGTCGAGGTGCACCACCACGAGGTGGCCACCGCCGGCCAGATGGAGATCGGCACCCGCTTCAGCACGATGGTGCAGCGCGCCGACTGGCTGCAACTGCAGAAGTACGTGATCGTCAACGTCGCCCACGCCTACGGCAAGACGGCGACCTTCATGCCCAAGCCGATCGTCGGCGACAACGGCAGCGGCATGCACGTGCACCAGAGCGTGTGGAAGGACGGCAAGAACCTCTTTGCCGGCGACGGCTACGCGGGCCTGAGCGACTTCGCGCTGTACTACATCGGCGGCATCATCAAGCACGCGCGCGCCCTCAACGCGATCACCAACCCCGGCACCAACAGCTACAAGCGGCTGGTGCCGCACTTCGAGGCGCCGGTCAAGCTCGCGTACTCGGCGAAGAACCGCTCGGCGGCGATCCGCATCCCCTACGTGGCCAACCCGAAGGGCCGGCGCGTCGAGGCGCGCTTCCCGGATCCTTCGGCCAACCCGTACCTGGCCTTCGCGGCGCTGCTGATGGCGGGCCTGGACGGCGTGGAGAACAAGATCCACCCGGGCGACGCCGCCACGAAGGATCTGTACCACCTGCCGCCGGAAGAGGACGCGAAGATCCCGACCGTCTGCCACAGCCTGGACCAGGCGCTCGGCTACCTCGACCAGGACCGCGCCTTCCTGACCAAGGGCGGGGTGTTCAGCGACGGCTACCTCGATGCCTTCATCGAGCTGAAGATGCAGGAAGTCACGCGCTTTCGCATGGCCACGCACCCGGTCGAGTTCGACATGTACTACGCGCTGTAGGCGCCGGCCGGGCGAACGCCGCAAGCCACGGCACCGGCGGTGGGCGCGTCGCGCAGTTGCAGGGACGGCAGGCGATGCCGTTCCTTTTCGCTGCATCGGCCCGGCCGGTGGGTGCGCCACAATCGCCGCCGCGCAGCGGCACGGCACCAATGGGGTGGCCGGCCGCCGCCGGAAGGCGAAAGGGGAGGCGATGACACGGCGATCGCGGGGCGTCATGGGCCTGGCCGGGCTGATCGGCCTTGCGGCCACGGCGGCGGCATCCGCGCAGGCCGGCACGGTCTATCGCTGCCCCGGCCCGCCGGTGCTCTACACCGACCAGATCTCGGCGGCCGAGGCGAAGGACAAGGGCTGCCGCCCGGTCGAGGGCACGCCCGTCACGGTGATCCAGACGCGGCCGCCGGCCGCCAAGGCGGGCGGCGAAGCGGCCGGCACGGCGTCGGCGCCGGCGATGCGCCCGCCGGAAACGCGCGTCGATCCGGCGGCGCAGCGTGCGCGCGACAGCGATGCGCGCCGCATCCTCGAAGCCGAGCTGCGCCGCGAGGAGGCGCGCCTGGCCGAGATGAAGCGCGAGTACAACAACGGCGAGCCCGAGCGCCAGGGCGGCGAGCGCAACTACCAGAAGTACCTGGATCGCGTCGCCGAGATGAAGAGCGGCATCGAGCGCAAGGAAGGCGACATCGCGGCGATCAAGCGCGAGATCGCCAAGCTGCCGCCGCCCTGAGTGCCCCCAGGGCCGGGCTGCGCCCGGCCTGCCCCCCGCGGGGGTCGAGGAAACTTGGGGCGGCCCGGCGTTTTGTGGTGAGGGCCCCCATGGCCGGGCTGCGCCCGGCCTGCCCCCCGTGGGGGTCGAGGAAACTTGGGGCGGCCCGGCGTTTCCTCGAGACCGCCCCCGGCTGCCGCCGGAGCAGCCCGCAGTGACCGAGGCCGCGGCGATCGAAGGCCTCGAGGCCTACGACCAGCTGGCCACGATGGTCGCGCTGGCGCGCGCCGACGGCCACTGCCTGTACGCGAACACGACGCTCGAGAACGCGGTGGCGGTGTCGCGCCGCGCGCTGGTGCGCGGCAACGTGCTCGACTGGTTCATCGATGCCGCGCCGATGCGCGAGACGCTGCGCGCGATGCAGCGCGACGAAGTCACCGGCGGCCGCTTCGACGCGCTGCTGCGCCGCTCGGCGCTGGCGCCGGCCGAGCCGCTGCGGGTGCGCGTGACCGCGACCCAGCTGGATCCGAGCCGGCGCGTGCTGCTGGAGATGACCGAGATCGAGCAGCAGACGCGGCAGGACCGCGAGGAGCGCGCGCTCGGCCTGGCGCGCGCGCGCCGCGAGCTGCTGCGCAACCTGGCGCACGAGATCAAGAACCCGCTGGGCGGCATCCGCGGCGCGGCCCAGCTGCTGGAGATGGAGCTGCAGGCGCGCCCGGCGCCCGGCAGCGCGCGGCCGGCACGCGCAGCCGCGGTGCGCGGGCTGACCGAGTACACGCAGGTCATCATCCACGAGGCCGACCGGCTGCAGGCGCTGGTCGACCGCCTGCTCGCGCCGCACCGCCGCGCGCAGGTGGTGGGCGACGTCAACATCCACGAAGTCTGCGAGCGCGTGCGCCTGCTGATCCTGGCGCAGCATCCGGCCGGCCTGGAGGTCGAGCGCGACTACGACACCTCGATCCCCGAGTTCCGCGGCGACCGCGAACAGCTGATCCAGGCGGTGCTCAACATCGTGCGCAACGCGGTCGAGGCGCTGGCCGACGCCATCGCCGCCGGCCGCGCGCGCGTGCTGCTGCGCACGCGCGTCGTGCGCCAGTGCCTGATCGGCCGGACGCGGCACCGCCTGGCACTGGAATTGCTTGTCCGCGACAACGGCCCCGGCGTGCCCGAGCCGATCCGCGACCGCATCTTCGACCCGCTGGTGTCGGGGCGCGACGGCGGCACCGGCCTGGGATTGACGCTGGCGCAGGACTTCGTGCTGCAGCACCAGGGCACGATCGAGTGCGACAGCACGCCGGGCCGCACCGACTTCAGGATCCTGATCCCCTTGCCATGACCGTGGAGCGCCGCACCGCATGAGACCCGTCTGGATCGTCGACGACGACCCGTCGATCCGCTTCGTGCTCGAGAAGGCGCTGGCGCGCGAGCAGTTGCCGGTGCGCAGCTTCACCGGCGCGCGCGAGGTGCTGGCCGCGCTGGCCGACGACACGCCGCAGGTGCTCGTCAGCGACATCCGCATGCCCGGCGGCTCGGGGCTGGACCTGCTGGCCGAGATCAAGCGGCGCCTGCCGGGGCTGCCGGTGGTGGTGATGACCGCCTACTCGGATCTGGACAGTGCTGTCTCGGCGTTCCAGGGCGGCGCCTTCGAATACCTGCCCAAGCCCTTCGACGTGCCCCGGGCGGTCGAGCTGATCCGCCGCGCGGTGGACGAAAGCCTGCGCGAGGAGGTGCGCGACACCGCCGCGGCGCCGATGCCCGAGATGCTCGGCCAGGCCGGCGCGATGCAGGACCTGTTCCGCGCGATCGGCCGGCTGTCGCAGAGCACGGTCACGGTGATGATCACCGGCGAGAGCGGCACCGGCAAGGAGCTGGTCGCGCGCGCGCTGCACCGCCACAGCCCGCGCGCAGCCGGGCCCTTCATCGCGATCAACACCGCAGCCATCCCGAAGGATCTGCTCGAGAGCGAACTGTTCGGCCACGAGCGCGGCGCCTTCACCGGCGCGCAGGCGATGCGCCGCGGCCGCTTCGAGCAGGCCGAGGGCGGCACCCTGTTCCTCGACGAGATCGGCGACATGCCGCTGGAGCTGCAGACCCGGCTGCTGCGCGTGCTGGCCGACGGCCAGTTCTACCGCGTCGGCGGCCACCAGCCGCTGAAGAGCCAGGTGCGCGTGATCGCCGCCACCCACCAGGACCTCGAGGCGCGCGTGCGCCAGGGCTCGTTCCGCGAAGACCTGTTCCACCGGCTGAACGTGATCCGGCTGCGGCTGCCGCCGCTGCGCGAGCGGCGCGAGGACATCGCGATGCTGACGCGCTCGTTCCTGCAAAAGAGCGCCAAGGAGCTGGGCGTCGATGCCAAGCGCATCACCGACGACGCGCTGCAGCGGCTGATGGCCTTCGACTTCCCCGGCAACGTGCGCCAGCTCGAGAACCTGTGCCACTGGCTGACCGTGATGGCGCCGTCGCAGGTGGTCGAAGCCAAGGACTTGCCGCCCGAGCTGCTGGCGCGCGAAGCGCCGATGCTGCGCACCGCCGCCGCACCGACCGAAGCCGCAGGGCCGGCCGCCGAAGGCATCGCGGCGGCGCCGGCCGCACCGGCCGCACCGACCGTTCTGGCCGTGTCGGGCGCACCGGGCGCACCGGCTGCATCCGCCGAGGTCGAGCCGGCTGCGGCCGGCTGGCTGGGCGGCCTGCAGCGCGAGGCGCGCGGCCTGCTCGAGGCCGGTGTGCCCGACGTGTGGGACACGCTGTCGCGCAAGTTCGAGGGCCAGTTGATCCATGCGGCGCTCGAGCTGACGCGCGGGCGCCGCATCGAGGCGGCGCACAAGCTCGGCATCGGCCGCAACACGATCACGCGCAAGATCCAGGAGCTGGGCCTGGACGATTGATGCGCAGCGGCCGCGCCGCCTCGGGGCGGATCAGCGCGGCGTGAAGGCGCGCTGCTCGATGGCGCCGCGCGTCACGCGCACGGCGCAGCCCGGCGGCAGCTCGTGGTGGGCGCCGAGGAGATCGGCCAGCGGCTCGGAGACCACCATGCGGGCGTTGTCCGGGTAGATCCCGAGCTTGGCGTTGCCCGGGTACATCGTCTTCACGGTCTTGGCATCGGCGGTGAGGAACAGCGAGCGGGGAATGCCGCGCGTGGCGTGGCGCGCGGCGTACAGGCTGCTGCCGTCGGTTGCGCAGACCGTCATCTGCAGCCCCTGGCGCGCACCCGCGGCGGCGCACGCCCTCTCCACCAGGCCGGCCATGCGCTCGATCGCGCCGATCGGATCCTCGTCGAGCCCGAAGCCGAGCGCGAGCAGGAACATCACCTCCGAATCGGTGGAGCCCTGCACCAAGGGGAACAGCGCCGGGTCGATGGCCAGCATCAGCTCGCGGCGCACGAGCGGCCAGCCGTCGATCGAGCCGTTGTGGGCGAACAGCCAGCGCCCGTGGCGAAACGGATGGCAGTTGGTCTGCTGCACCGCGGTGCCGGTGGTCGCGCGAACGTGCGCCAGGAAGCACGGCGACTGCAGGTGGCGCGTGATCTCGGCGAGGTTCGGGTCGCCCCATGCAGGTGCCGTCGTGCGGTACTGCAGCGGCGCGCGCACCGCTTGCGGGTACCAGCCCAGGCCGAAGCCGTCGCCGTTGGTGGCCTCGACGCCGAGGCGCGACACCAGGCTCTGCCGGATGATCGAGTTCGCGGGCTCGTAGAGCACCGCGCCGACGTTGATCGGGTCGCCGAGATAAGCAATCCAGCGGCACACGGGGACCTCCTTCGCGCAGGGGGACGTGCCCCTTCATCAGTGCCGCGATCGTGCCACGCCCGGCGCTGCGGGCCGCAGGGCTACGTGCGCAGTTCCACGATCACCGGCGCGTGGTCGCTGGGCCTGTCGTTGCGGCGCGGCTGCTTGTCGATCAGGCAGGCGCCGACCTGCGGCTGCAATGCCCGGCTGACGAGGATGTGGTCGATGCGCAGGCCCTGGTTGCGGCGGAACGCGAGGTTGCGGTAGTCCCACCAGCTCCAGCTCTTGGGCGGCTGCTCGAACAGGCGGAAGGCGTCGGCCAGGCCCAGCGCGAGCAGCGCACGGAACTGCGTGCGCTCCTCGTCGGTACAGTGGATCGTGCCCGCCAGCGCCACCGGATCCCAGACGTCGCGGTCCTCGGGCGCGATGTTGAAGTCGCCCATCAGCACCAGCCGCGGGTTCGCGGCCAGTTCGGTGCGCAGCCACGCGCGCAGCGCGTCGAGCCATCGCATCTTGTAGGCGAATTTGTCGCTGCCCGGCTCCTGGCCGTTGGGGAAGTAGGCGCCGACGATGCGCAGCCCGCCGACGTCGGCGGCGACCACGCGCGCCTGGTCGTCGTCGAAGCCGGGGATGTTCTTCTGCAGCTGCCGCGGCTCGGTGCGCGCCAGCAGCGCGACGCCGTTGTAGGTCTTCTGCCCGTGCCACACCGCGCGCCAGCCGGCGCCCTCGAGCTCGGCGTGCGGGAATCGGTCGTCGGGGAGCTTGGTTTCCTGCAGCGCCAGCACGTCCACCGGGTTGGCCGACAGCCAGGCCAGCACCTGCGGCAGACGTACGGCCAGTGAGTTGACGTTCCAGGTGGCGAGCTTCATCGGATCGAACTCCGCTGTTCAGGGCCGGCCGATGAACAGGTACACCGCCTTGTTGTCGCGGTTGGCGTAGCCGAAGCCCAGGTATACCGGGCCGAGCGGCGAATCCACGCCCAGGAACACCGAGCCCGCGGGCACGTTGAACCGGCCGGTCTTCAGGTCGCCGCCCCACATCGTGGCGAGGGTCGGCTTCAGGCGCGCACCTTCCAGCGAAGCGCCCGCGTACAGGCCGTCGAACACCGGGAAGTCGGCCAGCTTGGTGCGGTACACCAGCCGGGCGAAGTCGAACTCCTGCGCGCGCAGCTGCTGGCGCTGCAGGCCCGACAGGTACAGGAATCCGCCCAGCGGGAAGGTGTCGGTGACGGGCAGATCGTTGCCGCCGAGGCTGCCACCGGCGCTGAACGCGGCGTCGAGCGTGTGCCGGCCCCAGGTGGATGCGCCGTTCAGCCCCAGCTCCCACTTGTTGTAGGTCTCGTCGGCGCCGAGCTGCGCCAGCGACGAGTAGATGCGTCCGGTGGCCAGGTAGCCGTCGTGGGGGAAGTTGACGTTGTCGAGCCGGTCGAAGCGCGCCGACAGCTGCACGCCGCCGATGTTCTGCTGCAACCGTTGCGGAAACAACAGGTCGCCGCTCTGGAAGCGGAAGTTGCGCTGGCCGGCGCTCGCGCCGATCCGGACCTCGCCGTACTCGATGATGTTGGCGCCGATGTCGAAATCCGCGATCCAGTTCGAATCCTGGTAGCGCGCGATCTGGGTGTTGCCGTAGAAGATATAGAAAGGCGTGATCGAGTATCGCAGCTTCGGCGCGACGAAGAAGTGCTGCCGCTCGCCGATCGGCTGGTACAGCTCGGTGGACAGCAGCACGTCGGAGCCGAGCACCAGGTCGTTGCGCCACTCCGCGCCCCACTTGTTGATCCACTTGCGGCGGTGCGACGCATACAGGTCGAAGCCGGCCTGCTTGCCCAGGTTGGCCTCCATCGCCAGGCCGAAGCGGAAGTAGTCGCGGGCGGGCTTTTCCTTGACCAGCACCACCAGCGTGCGCTGGCCGTCGACCTCGTCGATGGTGTAGTTCACGGTCTCGAAGTCGCCGCGGCTGTAGATGCGGCGCATGTCCAGATCGATGGTGTCGCGATCGAGCGTGTCGCCGACCTGGGTGCGCATCGACTGCAGCACCACTTCCTCGGACACGCGGCGGGCGCCTTCGACCCGGATCGCCTGCACCACCACCGCATCCGCACCCGCGGGTGCCGCCTGCTTGCGGCGCAGTTCGGCATAGGCCTGCGGCGGCAGCGACAGCGCGCTCAGCCGCCCGGCCACCTGGCGGGCGGCGGCCTCGCCGATCGGCACCGCCTTGGGCAGGTGGTCGAAGTCGGCCGACGAGAAGTCGCCCAGCTCGGGCACGATCAGGATGTCCTGCGGCCGCAGCTCCTTCAGCGAGCGGGCCACGTTCTGCTCGGTCAGGATGTTGATCATCTGCGCCGTCACGCTCAGCACCGAGGTGATCTCGTCGGGCTTGAGCAGCGGCGTGCCCAGGTTGACCGCGATGATGATGTCGGCGCCCATCGCGCGCGCCACGTCCACCGGCAGGTTGCGCACCAGGCCGCCGTCGACCAGCTGGCGCTTGCCGATCGTGACGGGCGCCACCGCGCCCGGCACCGACATCGACGCGCGGATCGCGCGCACGACGCTGCCTTCCTTCAGCACCACCATCTCGCCGGTGCCGATGTCGGTGGCGACGGCGCGGAACGGGATCGGCAGATCGTTGAAGTCGCGCGCGCTGCTGACCTGCACCAGCCCGCGCAGCTCGCCCTCGAGCGCCACGCCGGTCACCAGGCCCTTGGGCAGTTCGACGCCGTCCTTGCCGATGCCGATCTCGGGGATCAGGTACGGCGTCAGGTCGTCGGTCTTCTGGCGCAGGCTCAGGTCGGCGCGCGGCGCGCGGTCGTTGAACAGCCCCTTGGTGGTGATTGCGCCGATCGCCTCCTCCATCTCGGCCACGCTCATGCCGGTGGCATAGGAGGCGCCGACGATCGAGCCCATGCTGGTGCCGACGATCAGGTCCACCGGCACGCGCAGTTCCTCGAGCACCTTGAGCACGCCGATGTGCGCCGCGCCGCGCGCGCCGCCGCCCGACAGCACCAGGCCGATCCTGGGGCGCGCGGCCGTGCTTGCCGGCAGGGCGGGGGTTGCGGCGGCGGCCTCGCCCGCGGCCGCAGCCGGCCGGGCCGACAGCAGCGCCGTCAGCAGCGCCATCAGCACCACGAGCCGCAGCGGCCGGCGCATCGACATCGACGTCATCGGGTTGGGGCAGCCCTCGAGCTGCCGCGGGCGAAGGGCGCGCAGTCTAAGCCAACGCGCCGCAGCACCACGCAGCGCTCCGCGGGCGGGCGTGCCGCGGCGGGGGTGCAGCGCGTCGCGCGCCGCCGATGCATCGCGCCGCGCAAACGGCAATCCGCTCAATCCGCGCGCCGATGCCACAGCGGCTCGTACGCGGGCTGCATGCCGAGGTGCGAGCGCACCAGCGCGTAGCCGGCCACCGGCCAGTGCACCGGCGGGGCCGCGCCGGCATGCGCCGCGCCGGCGGCACGCCGGGCGAGCGTCACGTGCGGCCGGAAGGGCCTCGTCTCGACGGGCAGGCCGGCCGCGTGCAGCGCAGCGCCCAGTGCCGCGTGCAGCGCGAGCAATTCGTCCGGCAGCGTCGAGGGGCGCAGCACGGCCAGGCCGCCGCGCCACACGGCGACGCTGTCGAGCACCAGCTCGAAGCGCGGTGCCGGCGCGCGCAACGCGTCGGCCAGTGCCGGCACGCGCGCGGCCGCGACCTCGCCGATGAAGTGCAGCGTCAGGTGCAGCCGCTCGTCGGGCACCGGGGCGGCCCCGGTCGGCCAGCTGAAGCGGTCGCGCCGGCGCGCCAACGCGGCGCGCACGCGCGCGCCTGGCCACAGCGCCAGGAACAGCCGCTGGCTGCGGGCGCCGGGCGCGTTCACGCGCGGCGCCGGTACTCGGCGCGCTCGTAGCCGAAACCGAGGCCGGAATCGTGCCGCGTGCGCCAGGCCTCGATGAAGTCGGCGCGCGGCCAGTCGGGGAAGCGTGTGCGCCCGTCGAAGTCGCGATCGATCTCGGTCAGCACCAGCACCTGCGCGCGCGGCAGCGCCAGCGCGAACAGCTGCTCGCCGCCGATCACGAACACGCGCCCGCCGTCGTCGCGCACCTGCTCGAGCGCGGCGTCGAGCGAATCGACCACCTCGGCGCCCGGCGCCTGGAATGCCGCGTCGCGGCTGACGACGAGGTTGCGCCGCGCGGGCAGCGGCCGGAAGCGCTCGGGCAGCGATTGCCAGGTGCGCCGCCCCATGATCACCGGCCGGTCGCGCGTGGCTTCGCGGAAGAAGGCCAGGTCTTCGGGCAGGTGCCAGGGCATGCGCTCGCCGTCGCCGATCACGCCGTTGCGCGCGACCGCGGCGATCAGCACCAGTTCGGTCATCGACAGTCCGCCCGTTTCAGACCGCCACCGGCGCCTTGATCGCCGGGTGGTGCCGGTAGTCCTCGATCTCGAAATCCTCGTACGCGTAGTCGAAGATCGACGCCGGCCGGCGCCGGATGCGCAGCGTCGGGAACGGGAAGGGCGCGCGCGCGAGCTGGGTGCGCACCTGCTCGACGTGGTTGTCGTAGACGTGGCAGTCGCCGCCGGTCCAGATGAACTCGCCGGGTTCCAGGTCGCATTGCTGCGCGAGCAGGTGCGTCAGCAGCGCATAGCTGGCGATGTTGAAGGGCACGCCCAGGAAGACGTCGGCGCTGCGCTGGTAGAGCTGGCAGCTCAAGACGCCGCGCGCGCCGGGCGCGGCCGGCGGCGCCACCCAGAACTGGAAGAAGGCGTGGCAGGGCGCGAGCGCCATCCGCGGCAGCTCGGCGACGTTCCACGCGCTGACGATGATGCGCCGGCTGTCGGGGGTGGTCTGCAGCTGCCGCACGACTTCGGCGATCTGGTCGATGTGGCCGCCGTCGGGCGCAGGCCAGCTGCGCCACTGCACGCCGTACACGGGCCCCAGGTCGCCGCTGGCCGGATCGGCCCATTCGTCCCAGATCGTCACGCCGCGCTCTTGCAGCCAGCGCGCGTTGCCGTCGCCGCGCAGGAACCACAGCAGCTCGAGCGCGATGCTCTTGAAGTGCACCTTCTTGGTCGTGACCAGCGGGAAGCCTTCGGCCAGGTCGAAGCGCATCTGCCGGCCGAACACGCTGCGCGTGCCGGTGCCGGTGCGGTCGGCCTTGGCCACGCCGTGCTCGTACACGTCGCGCATGAAGTCTTCGTAGGTGCGGCGGGCGGGGCGGTCCACGGTGTCCATCTTCGTCGCGCTCTTCTGGTCACGCTCGTCAATAGGCGCCGAACAGGGTGTCGAGCGCGGCCTGGATCTGCTCGCGCGCCGGCCGCAGGTCGGCGACCGGCCTGCGCAACTCGGCGCGCGGCACCGCGCCGATCGCCGCGGTGTCGAGCACCACCGCCTTGCCCGCCACTTCGAGCAGCGGATGCAGGTCGCGGGCGCGCGGGCCGAAGGCAGCCTCGTGCCGCAGCGGAATGACCACCCGCGTGTCCAGGCCGTCGATGTAGTCGTTCTGCACGTCGACGAAGTAGGGTGTCTGCCGGCGTTCGTCGGCGTCGGGATTCGGATAGACCGCGAAGCGCGGCATCTCAGCGGCCCTTCATGAAGCTGCGCCAGCGCGCGAGCGGCAGCCCCTCGCGGGCGATGCGCGCGTTGTAGTGCTCGATCGCTTCGCGGTTGTCTTCGTTCCAGCGCTCCCAGTAGCGCCGCCGCACCTCTTCGGCGAGCAGCGCATCGACGGTCGCCGACAGGTTCATCCCGAGCTCGCGCGCGGTGTCGAGCACCTTCGCGTTCAGGCTCAGGTTGACCGCGCGCTTGGTCGATTCGGCCGATCTGGGCATTTGCAATCCCTACAAAGCATGCGCATGAATTATGCCTGCTCGAACTGCATCGCCGCGAGCCGCGCGTACAGCCCGCCGCGCGCCACCAGCTCGGCGTGGGTGCCGATGTCGACGATCTCGCCGGCCTCCATCACCACGATGCGGTCGGCGCGCAGCACCGTGGCCAGCCGGTGCGCGATCACCAGCGTCGTGCGCCCGCGCATCGCCGCCTCCAGCGCCGCCTGCACCATGCGTTCGCTCTCGGCATCGAGCGCGCTGGTCGCCTCGTCGAGCAGCAGCAGCGGCGGGTTCTTGAGCATCGCGCGCGCGATCGAGATGCGCTGGCGCTGGCCGCCCGACAGGCGCACGCCGCGCTCGCCCAGGTAGGTGCGGTAGCCCTCGGGCAGCGCCTCGATGAAATCGTGCGCGAAGGCTGCCTTGGCCGCGGCGACGGCCTCGGCATCGGTTGCGCCGGGCCGGCCGTAGCGGATGTTCTCGAGCGCGCTGGTCGAGAAGATCACGCTGTCCTGCGGCACGATGCCGATGCGCGCGCGCAGCTCGTGCAGCGCCGCCTCGCCCACCGGCACGCCGTCGACCGTCACCCGGCCCTGCTGCGCGTCGTAGTAGCGCAGCAGCAGCTGCAGCACCGTGCTCTTGCCGGCGCCGCTGGGGCCCACCAGCGCCACCGTCTCGCCGCTGCCGACCGCGAGCGTGAAGTCGGCCAGCGCCGCGTGCTGCGGCCGCGACGGATAGTGGAAGCGCACCCGCTCGAAGGCGAAGGTCGAGCCGCCGGCGGCCGGCGGCAGCGGCCGCGGCTGCGGCGGGTCGGCCACCGGGCTGCGCGCAGCGAGCAGCTCCATCAGCCGCTCGGTCGCGCCGGCGGCACGCAGCAGGTCGCCGTAGACCTCGGACAGCACCGCCACGCTGCTGACCAGGATGATCACGAAGAACACCGTCTGGCCCAGGTGGCCGGCGGTGATGCTGCCGCGCAGCACCGCCTGCGTGCCCTGGTACAGGCCCCACAGCAGCGCACCGAAGGTGGCGCTGATGATGAAGGCCACCAGCACCGCGCGCACGGCGGTGCGCTTGCGTGCGGTCTCGAAGGCCTGCTCGGTGGCGGCGCGAAAGCGCTGCGCCTCGCGCGGCTCCTGGGTGTAGCTCTGCACCACCGGAATCGCGTTGAGCACTTCGGCGGCGATCGCGCTGGAGTCGGCCACGCGGTCCTGGCTGGCGCGCGACAGCTTGCGCACCCGCCGGCCGAAGTACAGGCTCGGCAGCACCACCAGCACCAGGATGCCGAGCACCTGGGTCATCACCACCGGGTTCGTGACCACCAGCATTGCGAGCGCGCCGATGCCCATCACCGTGTTGCGCAGCCCCATGCTCAGGCTCGATCCGACGACGGTCTGCACCAGCGTGGTGTCGGTGGTCAGCCGGCTCAGCACTTCGCCGGTCTGCGCGCTTTCGAAGAACTCCGGGCTCTGCCGCACCACGTGCGCATACACGGCGCTGCGCAGGTCGGCGGTCACGCGCTCGCCGATCCAGCTGACCATGTAGAAGCGCGCCGCCGAAAACAGGCCGAGCGCGGCGCCGACGCCGAACAGCGCCAGGAAGTGGCCGCGCAGCGCCAGCACGCGCTCGCCCGGCCCGGCGCCCACCAGCCCCTGGTCGATCAGCGACTTCAGCGCCACCGGCACTGCCAGCGTCGCCAGCGCCGCCCCGAGCAGGAACAGCAGCGCGAGCGCGATCCGGCCGCGGTAGGGGCGCAGGAAGGGCAGCAGCCCGCTCAGCGAGCGGGGCGAGCCGGACGATGGGGCCGCGTCGCGGCCGGAACGGGAAGCCATGCGCCGAGTCTATGCGGCCGCTGCGGCAGCCCCGGCCGTGCGCCGGCCGGCGCTGCCGGTGCGGGGGGAAGTCACGTCGCCGGCGTGCCTGCCTGCGTCAGCGCAAGGCCTGTTCCGGGTGGTTGTGGTCGAATGCACAGTGCTGCATCATCACCACCACGATGTTCGACCCCGCTGCCGAGCCCCGCTGGATCAGCCGCGCTAGCGCGCTCGCGCTGCGGCTGGGTTTCCTGCCGTCGCTCGCGGGGCTGAGCGCGGTGCTGGTGCTGGCGGTGCTGGCGCTGACCCAGATCGTCACCGTCCTGCTGGGGCTGGGCACGCGGCCGGCTGCGTTGCTGGGCGCCGGTGTCTGCGCGGTGCTGGCCGCGCCCTTCCTGGGCGCCTGGTTGCTGCAGCTGATGTTCCAGCTCGACGCGGCGCGGCAGCGTGCCGGCGCCGCGCCGCGCGACGAGGCCGCGGGCGCGCAGGGCCGGCGCCATCTGATGCAGTTGATCGAGCGCGAATGGGCGCGCTGCCGCCGCTATGGCGAGGACGGTGCGCTGCTGCTGGTCGAAGCCGACCAGCACCGCGCGCTCGAAGCCAGCCACGGCGCGGCCTGCGTAGAGGCGCTGATGCGCGACATCACCCGGCTGGCCAGGCAGTCGCTGCGCCAGCCCGACCTGCTGGCGCGCTACGGCGCGGCGACGCTGATCGTGTTCCTGCCCAACACCGATCCGCTGGGCGCGCTCGACGTGGCCGAGCGCATGCGCGAGCGCGTCGCCGGCCACACGCTGCGCTGGCACGACGGCGGCGTCAGCACCACGCTGAGCGTGGGTGCCGCCTCGGTCGGTGCCGCGCACCTGACGGTGGAGACGCTGCTGCAGGACGCGCTGGTGGCGCTGCAGGTGGCGCGCGACGCCGGCCGCAACTGCGTACGCGCCGCGCCGGTGCAACCGCGTGCCACCGCCGGCCGCGCCGCGACCCGGGCCTCCGGGCTGGGCGGCGGAACGCCGGGCTGATCCGTCCCCGTTGCGCCACCGCGCGTTGCGCGAACTGCGATACGTGCAACGCCGCGCGCGCGGCGACTGATGTCGGTCCGTTGCGGCCGTTCATCGTTTCACCACTTGCAGCCGTTCCTACGCGAAAACGTGGCACACGGGGCCGCCGACGGGGTGGCCAACTCCGTTCAGCCAAATTCTTATTCACTCCGTTGGCCACCCCGCCGTCGGCCCGGGCGGCGGTACGCCCAGACCGCTGTTCGCGCGCTGCTCGACGCAGTGGGTGTTTGCTGAAGAAGCGCGCTGGCGGTGCCGGCAAAGCCGACGAGGGGGTAGCCGGCGGAGTGAATAAGAATTTGGCTGAACGCAGCCGGCTACCCCCTCGGCGGCTTTGCCTCAGCGGTCTCGAAACGAAGCATGAAGCAGCCGCCTTTGCGAAAGGCCGCAACGAGCCGAATCCCGACCGACGGGCTCGCTTCAACCCAGCGCCAACCGGCCGGCGTAGCCGGTCATCTCGAGGTAGCCGCGGCCCAGGCGCCGGCCGGCGGCGTCGCGCAGCTCGCTCAGCCCTTCCCAGTACACGGTGCCGGTGCTGCCGCGGCTGTCCAGCTCCTGTGCGTCGAGCAGCGCCTGCACGCTGAAGCGGCCGGCCGGCGTCGTGATCTGCCACTGCACCGGGTAGGCGGCGCCGGTGGCCGGGCTGCGCCAGATCCGGCCGGGTTCGAAGCGCAGCTCGGCCGGGCCGAAGGCGCGCACCGCGCCGTCGGCCGCGCGCCAGCTGCCGCCGGCCCACAGCGCGCTGCCGTCGGCGCGGCGCAGCTGGAAAGCGGTCAGCGCCGCGCCGTCGTCGAGGTTGATGCCGATCCAGTCCCAACCCACCGCGGCGGCAGGCAGCAGCGCGTCCGACCATTCGTGGTCGAGCCAGCCGCGGCCGCGCACCGCCAGCGTGCGGCCGCCGAGTTGCAGCGTGCCCGCGGCGGCGAGCTGCGGCTCGCTGACGTAGTGGCTGGCCTGGGCCTCGTCGGGGCCCTTGCGCGAGAAGCCGGCGTCGCCTTGCAGCAGCGGCGGCAGCGCGGCGCGCAGCTCCAGCTCCAGGCTGAAACGCTGCGCGCCGGCGTCGTCGCCGAAGCGGGTGCGGTAGACGCTGCCGTGCGCGCCGTCGGCGCGCCGCAGCGTCCAGCCGCCCAGCAGCAGATCGGTGTCGCGGGCCGAGGCGCGTGCAAGCGCCGCATCCTCGGCGCCCGACCAGCGCGCGATGCGTTGCGCGTGGCGGTGGCGGCCGGCGCCCAGGTCGGTCAGCGCGGCGTGGGCGAACAGCAGCTGGCGCGGCACGAAGCGCCCGTCCAGGCCGGCGCCCAGCCCGGTGCGGCTGCGGAAGAACGTGATCTGGAAGCCGAAGGGGCCGGCCGCGGCGCCGCCGGCTGCGGCGGGCGCCGACGCCGCGCGCCCGACCGGCGCCGACACTGCGGCAGCGCCGGCCGCGGACGCATCGGCCGGCACCGGATGCAGCTCGCCGGTCAAGTACCACCATTCGATCGCCGCACCCAGGTGCGCGCCGTGGTCGCGCGGGAACTGCAGCACCCGGCCGCGGCGCACGCCGTCGTCGCCGGCCGGCGCCTGCATGCCGGTCGAAGGCGCCGGGCCGCGCGGCGTGGCCGGCGATGCGGTCAGGGGCCAGGTGCCCAGGCAGGGCAGCAGCGCCAGCAGCCCACGCCGCCGCAGCCCGGGTGCGGCCGCGGGCGCCGCGCACGAAGGGCCGTTGTCGGGCAGCTCGACCCGCGCGGCGCGCTGGCCCAGCCAAGGCAGGACCGCGGGTGCGCGCTCGAGGAACGAGAGGCCGCTGCCGGGTTCCTTGACCCCCACGGCAGGCGGGCTGGGCGGCAGCCCGGCCTTGGCGGCGCCCGCAAGGAAGCGCCGGGCCGCCCCGCGTTTCCTCGACCGCGCCGATCGGCGGGCTGGGCACAGCCTGTGCCCGCGCGCGCTCACCAATCCTCCTTGACCGACCGCAGCGCCGAGTGCGCCGCCGCGGCGCGCGCGCTCAGGCCCGCAGTGGCGCAGCCGGCGGCGAACACCGCCGCCGCCAGCGCCGCCAGCGGCCACGCCGGCAGCACCAGCTCCATCGTCCAGTGGAAGCTCTGCGGGTTGACCACATGCACCAGCACCACGCTGACCGCCAGCCCCAGGCCCAGCCCGATCAGCACACCCGCGGCGAGCCAGGCTGCGGCTTCGCCGACCACCACGCCCGCCACCTGCCGCCGCGTGAAGCCCAGGTGCGCGAGCAGCCCGAACTCCTTGCGCCGCGCCAGCACCTGCGCCGACAGGCTGGCGGCGACGCCGACCAGGCCGATCACGATCGCCACCGCCTGCAGGTAGCGGGTGACGGCGAAGCTGCGGTCGAAGATCGCCAGCGACACCGCGCGCAGCTCGGCCGTGGTCGCCAGCTCGAGCACCCCGTCGCCGGCGAGCGCGCGCAGCGCGTGCTGCACCGCGGCCAGGTCGGCGCCGGGTGCCAGCCAGATCGCCAGGTCGTTGAGGCGGTGGTCGCCGCTCAGCACCGCGTAGGCGTCGCGGTCGATCGCCACCGCGCCGAACTGGCGCGCATAGTCGCGCCACACGCCGAGCACGCGCACCGGCGCCGCCGCGCCGGCCTCGCCGCCGATCGGCAGCCGGATCAGCTGCCCCGGCTGCCAGCCGTAGAGCGCGGCGGCGGCCTCGCTCAGGTACACGCCGGTCTCGCCGGCGCGCCGCGGCAGCGGCGCGGCCAGCAGCGGCAGGTTCTGGGCCGGCTGCGGCAGCGGCCGCGCCAGCAGCGTCAGCGCCGGCAGATCGGCCCGCAGCGCCAGCGCCCGCACCCGCGACGCGCTGACCCGCTCCACCCCCGGCAGCGCGGCGGCGCGCGCCTCGAAGTCCGCCGGCAGCCAGGCCTGGTCGGCGCTGCCGCTGCCGGCGGCGCTGCGCGCGTACAGGTCGGCCGGCAGCACCTGGCCGAGCCAGTGCGCGACGCCGTGGCGAAAGCTCGCCACCATCACCGTCAGCGCCACCGACAGCGCCAGGCTCGCCACCACCCCGGCCACCATCGCGCCGGCGGTGTGGCGCGCGAAGCCGGCACGGCGCAGCGCCAGCAGCGGCAGCGGCCGTTGCGGCACCGGCAGCAGCGCCAGCAGCGCCTGCACCACCGCCGGGATCAGCGCGACGCCGCCGAACAGCAGCGCCGCCACCGCCGCGTAGGCCGCCAGCGGCAGGCCGTCCAGCGGCGGCGCGAAGGCCAGCGCCGTGCCCAGCGCCAGCAGCGCCAGCCCGGGCCAGGCGCGCGCGCGTGGCGGCTGCGCGTCGCCCAGGCCCTTGAGCACGCGCGCCGGTGCCAGCGCCTCGGCGCGCCGTGCCGGCACCCAGCCGCCGACCAGCGCCGCCGCGGTGCCGAGCAGCCCGAAGCCGGCCGCCGCTGCGCCGCCCCACTGCAGCCGCGGCGCCACGCCCGGGAAGTAGCCGCCGCCCAGGTCGCCGGCCAGCCAGCGCAGCGCGGCCGCGGCCAGTGCTGTGCCGAGCAGCAGCCCGAGCACGCTGCCGGCGGCGCCGATGGCCGCGCATTCGCCCAGCACCAGCGCCCTGCGGCCGCGCGCCGGCAGCCCGAGCACGCCCAGCAGCGCGAAGGCCGGCAGCCGCTGCGCCAGCGACAGCGACACCACCGCATATACGAGGAAGGCGCCGACGAACAGCGCCACCAGCGCCAGCACCGTCAGGTTCACGCGGTACGCGCGCGACAGGTTCGACACGCGCTGCGCGGCGGCGCCGGCGGCCACCGGCTGCAGCTCGGGCGGCAGCCGCAGCGCCGCCAGCAGCGCACCCGGGTCGGCGCCCGGCACCAGCCGCAGGTCGATGCGGTTCAGCCGCCCGGCCAGGCCGAAGCGCACCTGCGCCGCCGCCACGTCGACCACCGCCAGCGGCGGCCCGGCGGCGGCGACGCTGCCGGCGACGCGAAAGCGCTGCCAGCCGGGCCCGCTGCGCAGCGCGATCGCATCGCCGTCGCGCAGGCCCAGGCGCGCGCGCGCGGCGGCGTTCAGGAACACCGCGTCGGGGTCGATCGCCGCCAGCCGCTGCTCGCCCGGTGCCGGCCGCGGCAGCAGCGCCGGCGCCAGCGGCGCGATGCCGAGCGCGTCGATGCCGATCACGCGCAGCGCCACGCGGCCGCCGTCGGGCGCGAGCGCATAGCTGTCCAGCTCGAGCAGCGGGCTCGCCTGGGCCACGCCCGCGGACCGCGCGATGCGCTCGAACCAGGCGTCGTCGACGCCGGCGCGCGCGCTGCGCAGGCTCAGGTCGGGCTCGCCGTTGGCGGCGCGCACCGCCCCGGCGAACTCGGCCAGCGCCGACGCATTGATCAGGTGCACCGACCAGGCCAGCGCCACGCCCAGCGCCACCGCCAGCAGCGCCATGCCGTGGCGCCACGGGTGCTGCCGCCACTCGCGCAGCGCCAGCAGCCGCGCCAGCGCCAGCCGTTGGCGCGCGCCGCCGGCGGGCGGGCGGGGCAGCGGGGTCACGACCGTGCTCATCCGGCTGCCGCGCGCGCGCGGCGGCGTGCGGTGCGCGGCCGGCAGCGATGCGGCTCGGCCATCGTCAGGCGGGATGGATGCCGTCGGCGCCGAGCCGCAGCACGCGGTCGGCGCGCTGCGCGGCGGCGGCCGAATGGGTGGCCAGCAGGCAGCCGGCGCCGGTCTCGCGCACCTGCTGGTGCAGCAGCTCGAGCACGCGCTGCGCGGTGGCCGGGTCGAGGTTGCCGGTGGGCTCGTCGGCCAGGATCAGCGCCGGCGCGTGCACCACCGCGCGCGCGATCGCCACCCGCTGCAGCTGGCCGCCCGACAGCTCGGCCGGCCGGCGCGCGCCGAGCGTGCCTAGACCGACCGCGTCGAGCACCGCCTGCACGCGCGCGGCGTCGGGGCGGCCCAGCAGCAGCAGCGGCAGCGCCACGTTCTCGGCCACGCTCAGGTGCGGCAGCACGTGGAAGGCCTGGAACACGAAGCCCAGGTGCTCGCGCCGCAGCCGCGCGAGCGTGGCCTCGCCGGCGTCGTGGACGGCGATGCCGGCTACCGTGATCGTGCCGGCATCGGCGTGCTCCAGCCCGGCGATGCAGTTCAGCAGCGTCGACTTGCCGACCCCCGATTCGCCGACCAGCGCGACGAACTCGCCGCGCGCCAGCGTGAAGTCCAGCGCGCGCAGCACCGGCACCGCGCCGAACGACTTGGCCAGGCCTTGCACTTGCAGCAGCGGCATCCGGTCGATCATGCCGCAAGCGGCCGCGGCGCGGCCCGAGCCGCGGCCGGCTTCGCTCTCAGCGGCGCAGCCGCGCGCGCGCGGCGGCCAGCACCTGTGCCGGTGCGTCGGGCGCTTCGGCGGCGATGCGCTCGACTGCGTCGGTCTTGCGCAGCCAGGTCAGCTGGCGGCGCGCGAGCTGGCGGGTCGCGGCGATGCCGGCGTCGCGCAATTGACCGAGCCGGCGCGCGTCGAGGCTGCCGGCATCGAGCGCCGCCCAGGCCTGGCGGTAGCCGACGCAGCGCATCGACGGCATCGTCGGCCGCAGCCCGGCGCGCGTGCGCAGCCGCCGGACCTCGTCGACGAAGCCGGCCGCCAGCATCGCGTCGAAGCGCGCGGCGATGCGCGCGTGCAGCCAGGCGCGCGACGCCGGCTCGAGCGCGATCAGCGGCCAGTCGCCGGAGCGCGGACGCGCGCTGCCGGCCTGGCCGTGCAGCTCGGACAGCGGCCGGCCCGCCAGCTGCCGGACCTCGAGCGCGCGCTGGATGCGCTGCGCGTCGTTCGGCGCCAGGCGCGCGGCAGTGGCCGGATCGAGCCGCGCCAGCTCGGCGTGCAGCGCCGGCCAGCCCAGGGCGGCGGCGCGCGCTTCGAGCGCCGCGCGCACCGCCGGGTCGGCCGCGGGCATCGCGTCGAGCCCGGTGCGCAGCGCGTGGAAGTACAGCATCGTGCCGCCCACCAGCAGCGGCACGCGGCCGCGCGCGCGGATCGCCGCGGCCGCGGCTTGCGCGTCGTGCACGAAGCGCGCGGCCGAGTAGGCCTGCTCCGGCTCGAGCAGGTCGATCAGGTGGTGCGGCACGCGCGCGCGCTCGGCAGCGCTGGGCTTGGCGGTGCCGATGTCCAGGCCGCGGTAGACCTGCGCCGAATCGACGCTGACGATCTCGGCGCCGCCCTCGGCCGCCAGCGCCTCGGCCAGGTCCAGCGCGAGCGCGCTCTTGCCGCTGGCCGTCGGGCCCGCCAGGCACAGGCCTTTCATCGGGCGTCGCCGTGGCGCTGCACCAGCGTCCAGGCGACCACGCTGGTGGCCAGCGCCAGCGTGCCGATGGTCAGCACCAGCGGCATCACGGTGCCGTCCATCGTGGCGCCCAGCCAGGCGCCCACCACCACCGCCACGGCGGCCAGGATGAAGCCGGCCAGCGCCGATGCCGCGCCCGCCTGCTGCGGAAAGGGCGCGACCACCGCCACCTGGCCGCAGGGCTGGTGGATGCCGTGGCCGAAGGCGAACAGCATCTGCGGCAGCACGATCGCCCACGGCGAGCGCACCCCCGCCAGCGCCAGCGCGACCATCACCGCGCCGCCGGCCAGCGTGAACGCCGCGCCGCGCCGCACCGCGCCGGCCAGCCCGTGGCGCAGCAGCAGCCGCCGGCAGCCGATGGTGCCCGCCAGGTAGCTCAGTGAATTGCACGCGATGAACAGGCCGCAGGCCACGCGCGACACGCCGAGCACGTCGATCAGCACGAAGGCCGATCCGGCCAGGAAGGCGAACAGCCCGCCGTAGGTGGCCGCCACCAGCAGCGCCCACGCGCGAAAGCCCGGGTGGCGCGCGATCTGCAGCCAGGTGTGCACCATCGGCGTGAGCTGCATCGCGCGCGGGTTGAGCGCGCGTGCGGTCTCGGGCAGGCGCAGCACCACCAGCGCCAGCGTGGCCGCGCCGAACAGGCCGCAGCCCAGCAGCGCCGCGCGCCAGCCCCACCACGACGCGATCAGGCCGCCCAGCAGCGGGCTGCCCAGCGCGATGATCCCGAGCCCCGACAGCGCCTGCGACATCACGTGCGCGCCCTGCGCCGGCTGGTACAGGTCGCGCACCATCGCGCGCGCGCACACCACCGCGGCGCCGACGCCGATGCCCTGCAGCGCGCGCCACGCCACCAGCGTGGCGATGTCGGGCGCCAGCGCGCCGCCGATGCTGCACACCACGTACAGCGCCAGACCGCCGAGCAGCACCGGCCGGCGGCCGAAGCGGTCGGCGGCCGGGCCGAGCAGCAGCTGGCTGCCGCCGAAGGCGAACAGCAGCGCCGACAGCGTGGCCTGCACCGCGGCCAGCGGCGCGTGCAGGTCGGCCGCCAGCCCGGGCAGCGACGGCAGGTACAGGTCGGTCGTGATCGGCTGCACGCCCAGCAGCAGCGCCAGCAGCGTGACGATCAGGCCGCTGCCCATGCGCTCCGCCAGCGGCGGGGCGGCCGCGTCAGAAGCGCTCGTCGTCACGCAGGTAGCGCCACTGGCCGGGCGGCAGCTTGCCGAGCACGACGCTGCCGATGCGCACGCGCTTGAGCCCGGCGACCGCCAGCCCGACTGCCTCGCACATGCGCCGGATCTGGCGCTTCTTGCCCTGCGTCAGCACGATGCGCAGCTGGTCTTCGTTGGCCCAGCTGACCTTGGCCGGCGCGAGCGGCTCGCCGTCCAGCGCCAGGCCGTGGCGCAGCAGCTGCAGCGCCGATTCGGGCACGCCGTCGGCGAAGCCGTGGGTCACGCGCACCAGGTATTCCTTCTCGACCTGCGAGCGCTCGCCGATCAGGTGCTGCGCGATGCGCCCGTCCTGGGTCAGCACCAGCAGCCCGGTGGAGTCGATGTCCAGCCGGCCGGCCGGCGCCAGCCCGCGCGCGTGGCCCGGGTGGAACGGACGGCGCTCGTCGGCCCAGCGGTTGTCGGCGGTGACCAGCGCGGCCGCGCTCGGGTAGCCGTCCTCGGGCTGGCCGCTGACGTAGCCGACCGGCTTGTGCAGCAGGATCGTCACCCGCCGCGCCTGCTCGCGCCGCGCGGCGGGGTCGATCTCGATGCGCTGGCCGGGCAGCACGCGCTGGCCGAGCACCGCGGGCACGCCGTCGACCTGCACCCAGCCGGTGGCGATCCATTCGTCGGCCTCGCGCCGCGACGCCGCGCCTTCGGCGGCGAGCCGCTTGGACAGGCGCTCGCCGGCATCGGCCGGCGCCTGGCGCGGCGGCGCGATCCCGGGCGCCGCGGCGGTGGGTGCCGGCTCGTGCGGCGGCGGCACTGCGTGAGCGTGGCCCCAGGGCCGGGCTGCGCCCAGCCCGCCGCCAGCGGGGGGCAGGGAAGTCACCGGCTCGGCCGGCGGCAGGCGGCGCTCTTCGCGCGGGCGCCGCGGCGCCTGGGTGCCGGCGGACGGGCGATCGGGCCGGTCGCGGCGGTCGGGTCGGTCGAGGCGGGCACTGCGCCCGGGCCGGTCGGGCCGGTCGGGCCGGTCGGGCCGGTCGGGCCGGTCGGACCGGCTGGGGTGGGCGCTGCGGTCGAATCGGTCGGGCCGATCAGGGTGAGCGCTGCGGTCGGGCCGAGGGCCTTGGCGCAGCGGCTCGGTGCGCGCGCGGTCGCGCTGCGGTTCGGCTGGCTGATCGCGGCGGCGGTCGCGGCGCGGGTCCGCGTGCGGGCCGGCGCGCGGGCCGAAGCCCGCCGCGCCACTGCCGCGAGCCTCGCTGCCGCGGTGCGGGCCGGTGCCGCCGCGGGCGTGGAAGCTGCCGCGCGTGGCGGCCGGGTCGTCGCGGCCGGTGCCTTTGCGCGCATAGGCGCCGCCGCGGGAGCCCGCGCCGCGGCCGGCACCAGCGCGCGCGTCGGCACTGCCGCGCGGCTCGAAGCCGCCCGACTGCCGGCTGCCGCCCGGGCCGTTGCGCGGGCCGTTGCGCGGGCCGTTGCGCGGGCCGGAGCCCACACGGCCGTGTGCGCCGTGCCGCGTATCGCCCGCAGGGCCGCCGTGCGCAGCACCGCGAGATCGGTCGCGGAAGTCATCGCGCGGGCCATCGCGGGCGTCGCCGCGCCGATCGTCGCCAGGGCCGCTGCGCCGATCGTCGCGAAAGCCGCTGCGCCGATCGCCGCCAGGGCCGCCACGCCGATCGTCGCGCGGCGCGCCGCGGCGGGCGTCGGCCGACGCGCGGTCCGGTCGGCGTTCGGGCGGCGGGCCACGCCGCGGATCGGGGCCTGCCGGCCGGCGCGGGTCGCGCGGATCCTGCGCGCGCCGCGACGGCTCGTGCGGATGGCCGGCGTCCGGGCGCGGCTTGGTGCCGGTGCGCGGCGCCGTGCTGGCGCGCACGCGCGCGCGCTGCGGGTCGCGCGGCGCGGCGCCGGGCTTCAGTTTGAGCTTGGGTCGGTCGGCCATGCCCCGATTGCACCACGCGCCGCCGGGCGGCGCGTTCGTGTGGCGCGCGGCTTCACGGGCCTTCAGGGCAGTGCCGCCAGCACCGCCTCGACCTGCGCGCGCGGGTAGGGCGTGAGCAGCCGCTGCACCGCCGGCCGGGCGCTCAGGCCGAGCCCGTCGGCCAGCGTGACGATCGCCTGCACGGCCGCCATCACGCGATCGACCACGCTCGGATGCATGAGATCCAGGGCGTGTCCCGGCAGCGCCTGCGGGTCGGCCAGCGCACCGAACCACACGACGAACATGTCGGCCTGCGGTGTCGGGTCGAGGTACACCGCAAAGGCCGGTTGGGCCGCGGCGAGCCTGGCGATGAATCGGCGCACGTCGGCGCGCAGCCACACCGGGCCCGGGTCGTCGATGTCGAACACGAGCGCGCAGCGGCCCCACCAGCGGCACAGATCGCGCCGCATCGCGGCCGGCACCGCGCCCGGGTCGAGCGCAGCCAGCTCAGCGAAGTCGGCGCTGTGCAGCTGGGCGGGCTGCACCTCAAGGGTGACCGGCCGGCTGCCCACCTCGGCGAGCCACGCGAAGCGTGCATCCTCGGCCGCACCGGCATCGCGCGGCGCCGCCGGATTGACGCGCGAGGCCAGCACCGCCAGCAGCAGCAGGTCGGTCGCCTGGTCGTCGCTCATCCCCTTGGGCACGATCACCGGGAAGCGGTCGTCGCCCGTCGGCCTGAACACCGTCGGGCGGATCGCCGCATCGGCGATCGATGCCAGGTTGCAGTGCGGGTCGCCGAAGAAGTCGATTGCGCGCCAGCCCCGATCGCAGGCGGCATTGATCGCCGCGAGTGCGCGGGTGTAGATCGGATGGCGCATGCGGTCGTCGGCCTGCAGCACCGAAGCCGAGGTGCCGATGAAAGCGCTGACCGCCTGATTGGCGGCCTGCACCACCTGGTCGGTGTCGGCCGCGTCGTCGTCGTCGACCTCGGGTGTCGGCCGGCGTGCGAGCGCGTCGAGCAGTTCGTCGAAGGCCAGCGGCGGATCCTCGGCGCACAGCGCCAGGCTGGCGATCAACAGGAAGTTGCGGAAGGCACAGCGCTCGCCCAGGCGCGTGCGCGTCAGGTCGTAGGCCAGCCGGTACTCGGGACCGGCCGCCTCGTGGTCGAGCAGCGGCGTCAGCTTGGCGGCGTCGAGCCCCTGCCAGTGGATCTTCTGCTCGGCCACCAGCGCATGCGCTTCGAGCAGATGGCGCACGCTGATGCGGTTGGGACCGCGTTGGTCGAGCCGCGCCAGATGCCGGCCGAGCGTGTCGCGCCGAGCCGGATCGATCCTGCCCTCGATGGCGAGCAGCTTGCGCGGGTCGGCGTCGTCGAGCCAGGCGGCGATCTCGGCGCGCAGCGGCGACAGGCACGCGGCCAGAAGGCGATGGTGCTCGCAGACCCAGCGGTACATGAAGCCCATCGTCGCCAACTGCAGGAAATGCAGCGTCTCGTGGCTGACGGTGTGCATCAACTGGCGCGAGCGTTCGCTGCCGTCCTGCATCACTGCCGGCCATTGGCCCGAGCCCTCGAGGTCGGCGTCGATGAACTGCACGCCGGTCGGCCAATCCATCCAGCCGATGATGCCGGGTGTCGGCCGCTGTACCGCCCAGAGGATGTCTTTCCAGCGTCGGTGGGCCATCGGCGGACCTCCTCAGTCCCGTGGCGGATGCAGCGTGGACACGCTGCGCTCGAGCGTGCCCTCGCGCCAGGTCGCGGTCACGCGCTGCGGCCCGGGCCCGGCCACCGGCAGCCGCGCCTGCAGACGGCCGTGCGCGTCGGCACGTTCGAGTCGCGATGCGGCAGCCGATGCGCCGGCGTCGGCCGGGCGCACGCTGAGCTGCACCACGGCATCGGCGGGCACCGCTGCGAGCACGAGCAACTGCTGCGGATCGGCCGGATCGGCGCGCACCGCGAGCTCGACGTGCGGCGTGCCCGGCGCGATCAACGCCACCAGCAGCGCGAGCACCACGCTGGCGGTCGCCACGCCGGCCCAGCGCTCCGCCGCCTCGAGCTGCCCCGCCTTGTCGCGCGCTGCCCGCGCGTGGACCTGCTCGATCTGAGCCGGCACGCGCGGATCGAACTCGACCGGGATAGGCCGCCGCACGCGCGCCGCCGACCAGTACGCGACGATCAGCAGCGCGCTCGGCAGCGCGAGTGCCAATGCCGCCGGCATCGGTGGGCGCGCGCCGCCGACGCCGAGCACGACGAGCACCGCCGACGAATAGATCGTCCACAGCCAGGCGACCGCGGCTGCCAGCTGCTCGGCCCGCCGCTCGGGCGCACTGACCGCGGCACGGACCAGCTCTTGCGCGTATCCCAGCCAGAAGCGGTCGCCGACGATCAGGTCGGCCAGCGGCTTGGGTTCGCTCATGTCAACCGTCTTGCCTGTCGGCCGGCACCTCGTAGCGGTGCACATGGCCGTTCGGGCAGACCAGGTAGACGCCCACGGTCGCGGATGCCTGCGGCTTGTCGGCCTGGCGCAGAAGGTTGCCGCCCGCAGTGCCGGGCGTCTTCTGCGGCACGTACGCGACCCGGGTGCCGCAACCGGATTCCTTGCATGCGAAGTCCACGACCATCACGACTCCTTGTCGCGCTACTCGGGCGCGCCGCGCAGACTAGCGCAGACCGGTCGTCGCCGCACCGCAGCCGCCGTGCCGGGCGGCGATCAACGCGCCGCTGCGCTCGACGCCTGCGATGCGCCGGCGCGCCGCGCATCGAACTCCAGCGGCTTGCGGCTGGCGTCGTAGCCGCCGGTGGTGTGCAGGCGCAGCGCCAGCACTTCGTCGGGCGGCGTGCCGCGCAGCTCGGCGCTGTAGCGGTGGGTCAGCTCGTAGCTGCGCTCGCCCAGCGATTCCTGCGTGTGCGTCTCGAAGTGCAGGTTGCGGCCGTCGAACTGCAGCTTCTCGATGCCGCGCGGGTAGCCGAGGTAGCTGGCGGTGCCGGTGAGCTCGCCCGCGTGGCGCCGGAACTCGAAGCGCTCGGTGTAGCGCGCACCCCAGCCGTAGGTCACCTCGGAAGACCAGGCACCGACCAGGCGCTGCTGCGCTTCGGGCGGCGGCGTTGCCGCCGATCCACCAGCCGGGGTGCCGGCCGGGGTGCCGGTGGCGGCCCCACTCGCGGCACCGGCCGCAACTTCGGTCACGACCCCGGCGCCGAGGCCGGTGCCCGCGGCGGCGGTGCCTGAATCCGTCCTGGCGGTGCCTGCGGCCGCCACGGCTGCCGTGCCGCTGCCCGACGGCGCCCACGGGCCGAATGCGCAGATCGCGCCGACCACCGCCGCGGCCAGCGCCGCGCCGCCCAGTGCCCACGGCCAGACCCGGCGGGTGCGGACCAGGCCCAGGCTTTGCACCAGCCGGTCGATGTCGGCGTCCCAGTGGGTGTCGGACAGCGCCATCGCGTTGCGCGCTGCGAGCGGCTTCAGCGCCGCGGGCAGCGCGTCGGCCGCCGGCATCGGCGCGCCCTGCAGCAGCACCGGGATCACGCGCAGGCCGGCGTCGAGCGCAGTGGCGACCTCGAGCCGCACCATGTCCTGCGGGTCGTCGATGCGCTGCTGCCCGGGCACGTCGCCGCCGGCCCAGCGCGGGCCGATCAGCACCAGCACCGCCTGCGCGCCGGCCAGCCGCGCGCGGATCGCGCGCACGAAATCCTCGCCCGGGGCGATGTCCTGCACGTCGCGGAAGGCGCTGCCGCGCCCCAGGCGCCGCTCCAGCGCCTCTTCGAGCCGGCCGGCGTAGCCGGCGGCGTCGTCGCGGCGGTACGACAGGAAGACGCGGTTGGCGGCGTCGGCCATCGTCGGGCGGCTCGTGCAGTGTTGGACGCCGTGCGGCACCAGGGTCGCCGGGCTACGTCAGCGGCCGCGCAGGAACAGAGCGTCCAGCTCCTTCAGCGTCAGCTGGCGCCAGGTCGGCCGGCCGTGGTTGCACTGGTCGGCGCGCTCGGTGGCTTCCATCTGGCGCAGCAGCGCGTCCATCTCGGGCAGGCTCAGGCGGCGGTTGGCGCGCACCGCGCCGTGGCAGGCCATGGTCGCCAGCAGCTCGTCGCGCGCGCGCTGCACCGCGCGGCTCGAATCGGCCTGCGCCAGCTCGGCCAGCACGGCGTGCAGCAGCTCGGCCAGGTCGGCATCGGGCAGCGCGCTCGGCCGGCTGCGTACCGCCACCGACGAGGCGCCCAGCGGCGTCACGTCCAGGCCGAGTTCGAGCAGCGCCTCGCGGCACTGCGCGGCGGTGGCCAGCTCGGCCGGCGTGAGTGCCACCGCCAGCGGGATCAGCAGCGGCTGCGCCTGCAACGCGGCGTCGCCGTGGGTGGCCTTCAGGCGTTCGTAGAGCACGCGCTCGTGCGCCGCGTGCATGTCGACGATCACCAGCCCCTGCGCGTTCTGCGCGAGCACGTAGGTGCCGCCCAGTTGCGCCAGCGCGTGGCCGAGCGGGTGGTCGCCGGTGGCCGCGGCGTCGGCGTGGAGGCCGGGTGCGACGCCGGGTAGCAGTCCGGGCCGAAGGCCGGAGGGCCACTCGGTGGCGGTGCTTGCGGCGGCCGCGGCGGCGCTGTCGGCTGAGGTTGCGGCGGGCGCGCCGGCTGCGGTCGCGCCCGCCAGCCAGCGCGGCGGCGGCTCGGCGGCCCACAAGGCCTGCACGGTCTGCAGGCTGCGCGCCGGCTGCAGCGCCAGCCGGCCCTGTTCGGTGGCCGGCCACCCGGCGGCGCCGCGCCCGGCACCCGCGTGCGGCGTTGCGGGCAGCGGCGGCATGGCCGGTGTTGCTGCCGCCGGCGCCATCGATGCCGCCGACGCGCCAGGCGGCGACGATGCCGGCAACGCCGCGCGGCTCGCCGCCAGCGCCTGCTCGGCCGCGTGGCGCACCGCCTGGTGCAGCGCGCTGCCGTCGCGAAAGCGCACCTCGATCTTGGTCGGGTGCACGTTGACGTCGACCCGCGCCGGGTCGATGTCGATGAACAGCAGGTAGGCCGGCTGGCGCTGGCCGTGCAGCACGTCGTCGTAGGCGCTGCGCAGCGCGTGCGCGACCAGCCTGTCGCGCACGTAGCGGCCGTTGACGTACACGTACTGCTGGTCGGCGCGCGCGCGCGCCGCGTCGGGCAGGCCGACGCGGCCGTGCAGCGCGAGCGCCGCCGCCTGATGCGCCAGCGGCCGGCTGTGCGCGGCGAAGTCGGCGCCGAGCACGTCGCGCAGCCGCTGCTCGCCGCTGCCGGCGCGCCACTGCGCGACGGGCTTGCCGTCGCTCCAGACCGCGAAGCCCACGTCGGGCCGCGCCAGCGCGTGGCGGCGCACCGCCTCGAGCGCGTGCGCCGCCTCGGTGGCGTCGCTCTTCAGGAACTTGCGCCGCGCCGGCGTCGCGAAGAACAGCTCGCGCACCTCGACGGTGGTGCCGGTGGCGCGCGCCGCCGGCGCGATCTCGCCGCTGCGCGCGTCGAGCCGGGTCGCGTGCGCGGCCGTGGCGCTGCGGCTGGTGATCGCGAGCTCGGCCACCGACGCGATCGCCGCCAGCGCCTCGCCGCGAAAGCCCATCGTCGCCACCTGCTCCAGGTCGGCGAGCGAGCCGATCTTGCTGGTTGCGTGGCGCTGCAGCGCCAGCGGCAGCTCTTCGGCCGGGATGCCGCTGCCGTCGTCCTCGACCACGATCGCGCGCACGCCGCCGGCGGCGAGGCGCACGTTGACCTGCGTGGCGCCGGCGTCGAGCGCGTTGTCGAGCAGCTCGCGCACCACCGACGCCGGCCGCTCGACCACCTCGCCGGCGGCGATCTGGCTGACCAGTTCGTCGGACAGCGCGCGGATCGCGCGGTGCGCGGCGGGGGCGGTCAGGGCGATCGGGGCGCTCATCAGCGCATTCTAGGAATCCGCCGTTCGCCGCTGCGGCGCCGGGCCGGGCCCTCGGCTTCAGCCCGTCTGCAGCAGTACCGCGACGAAGTGGCAGGCGGTGCCGCCGAGCACGAACAGGTGCCACACGAAGTGGCCGTAGCGCAGCCGCGAGTCGAAATGGAACACGACCGCGCCCAGCGTGTACGACAGCCCGCCGGCCACCAGCCAGGCCAGCTCGGCGGCGGGCAGGCGCTCGACCAGCGGCACTGCGGCGACCAGCGCCACCCAGCCCATCGCCACGTACAGCGCGGTGGACCACAACGGCCGGCGCAGCCGGTTGAACAGCTTGGCGGTCACGCCGAGCGCGGCCGTGCCCCAGACCACGCCGAACAGGCTCCAGCCCCAGGGCCCGCGCAGCACGCCCAGCAGGTAGGGCATGTAGCTGCCGGCGATGAACAGGAAGATCGCCGCGTGGTCGAGCCGGTTGAACCAGTGCTTGGCGCGGCCCGCCGGCAGCGCGTGGTACAGCGTGGACACCAGGTACAGCAGGATCATCGTCGCGCTGAACAGGCTGACGCCGACCACGTCGACGCGCGCGCCGCGCTGCGCGGCGAAGTGCACCAGGATCGGCAGCGACGCGATCGCCAGCAGGCAGCCGACGCCGTGGCTCAGGCTGTTGGCCAGCTCCTCGCCCCAGGTCTGCGCGCGCTCCTGCAGGCGGGTCATCGGCGTGCGCTCGGCGTGCATCTCATCCCCCGGCCGCGGCGCCGGCCGTCAGCTCGTCGATCAGCCGGTCCTTGTCGGCCCACTGCTGCTGCACCCACGCGCCGATGCGGCGGCGGTAGTCGGCGTCGGCGACCGGGTCGCCGCCCAGCACCTCGGCCGGGATCGGCAGCTGCTGCACGCGCACCACCACCGCATCGACGCGGCCGCACAGCAGATCCCAGAAGGTCGGGCGGCCGCCCGGGTAGACGATGGTCACGTCGAGCACCGCCTCGAACATCTCGCCCATCGCCGCCAGCGCGATGCTCAGCCCGCCGATCTTCGGCTTGAGCAGGTGCTTCCAGGGGCTGGCCTGCGCCGCATGCTTGGCCGGCGTGAAGCGCGTGCCCTCGACGAAATTGATCACCGTGGTCGGGATCAGCTTGAACTTCTCGCAGGCCTGGCGCGTGGTTCGCAGGTCGCTGCGCTGCGATCCCAGGCCCTTGCCGCGCTTCATGAACGGGAAGTCCAGCGCCCACCAGGCCAGCCCGATCACCGGCACCCAGATCAGCTCCTGCTTCAGGAAGAACTTCAGGAACGGCACCCGGCGGTGGAAGATGCGCTGCAGCACCAGGATGTCGACCCAGCTCTGGTGGTTGGACGACACCAGGTACCAGCCGCGGCGGTGCAGCCCGTCCACGCCCTGTACGTCCCAGCGCGCGCCCGGGTTGGCGGCGCGGATCCAGGCGTTGTTGACGGCCACCCAGCCGGTGGCGATCGCGTTGAGCCAGCGGTCGGCGAAGCGCCGCACCGGCGCGAAGGGCAGCGCCAGCTTCAGCAGCGCCGGCGGCACGAAGTTCAGGACGCCGACGACCGTGCTCAGCCCGAGCAGGGCGCCGGTCAGCACGCCGCGCAGCGACGGCGGCAGCCAATGCAGCATCAGGAATACGCGCAGGCCCCGGGGCCGTCCGGGTGGCCGCAGCTGCCGCAGGCGCCCATCGCCGGCATCGGCTCGGGCTGGCCGCTGCCGGTGGCGAAGGTGGACAGCTTCTTGTCCAGCTCGGTCGACGCGCAGTGCGGGCACTGCGGCACGGCGGACGCGCGCACCAGCACCTCGAACTCGCGGCCGCAGTCGTGGCAGGCGTATTCGAAGATCGGCATCGGACGGACTCCTCGGCAGGTGAAGGCCCGATTGTGCCCCGGCGCCGGGTGCACGCCGGCGCTGCCGCTGCGACCGGCCGGGCTGGTAGAGTGGCTGCACATGGATGCCCTCGCCGTCGCGCTCGACCTCGTGCTGCACATCGACCGGCATCTGGCCGAGTTCGTCACGCTGTACGGCGCCTGGGTGTATGCGCTGCTGTTCGCCGTGATCTTCGTCGAGACCGGCGTCGTCGTGATGCCCTTCCTGCCCGGCGACTCGCTGCTGTTCGTCGTCGGCGCGCTGTGCGGCCTGGGGCTGATGCAGGCGTCGATCGCGATGCCGCTGCTGGTGGTGGCGGCGGTGGCCGGCGACCAGATGAACTACTCGATCGGCCGCTGGTTCGGCCCCAAGGTCTGGGGCTGGGAGCATTCGCGCTTCTTCAACAAGCACGCGTTCCACCAGGCGCACGAGTTCTACGAGAAGTACGGCGGCGTCACGATCATCGCTGCGCGCTTCCTGCCCTTCATCCGCACCTTCGTGCCCTTCGTCGCCGGCGTGGCCGACATGACGCGGCGCAAGTTCACGATGTACAACGTGGCCGGCGCGCTGCTGTGGGTGATCGGCCTGATCGGGCTGGGCTACGTCTTCGGCAACACGCCGTGGGCGCGCGCCAACATGAGCCTGATCATCTGGCTGATGATCCTCGTGCCGGGTGCGTTCGCGCTGTTCGGCGCGTGGCGGGCGCGGCGCAAGAGCCAGCCGCCGCCCGATTCTGCGGCGGCCTGAGGCGCGGCTGCCTGCGCCGTGCAGGCGGGCCTGGGCGAGCGGGCCATGCCCGGCGCGCGCCGGTCCATGAGCGGCACTCGAGAGCGGCACATGTGCCGGGGCGATCAGGACCCGCGCGAAGGCGGCAAAGATCACGAAGCCCGCCGCGGGGCGCGCGCGCACGAGCCTATGCTTCCCGGTGCGGCGCAACGGCAGCGCCGGCAGCGGCGGGAGCAACTCGGGTGGGCGTGCAGGATCGGGATTACATGCGCGAGCGGGGGCGGCAGGCTCATGCGGCGCAGGCCCCGCGATGGAACGCCCAGGCGCCCGCCGCCAGTCTGCGATTCGGCGCCATGGGCACGGTGCCGAAGGCGCTCGTGATCGGGATCGCGATGTTGCTGGTGTTCCTGGCGGTGCGGTACCTGCTGGAGTTCCGCCGCACGCTGCCGTTTCCGGCGACGGGAGACGTGCACTGGTACATCGGCACCGAACAGCCCCGGGTGGCGCGCCTGACGCTGCGCGCGCGCCCGTCCTCGACGCGCTACACCGTCGTCCTGCTGGACGACTGGGCCACCGGTGCACCGGTGGCGATGATCCCGGTTCGCGCCGGTGAGACCGCGGTCACGCTCGTGCCGCTCGGGCGCTACCGGATGACGATCGCCAAGGGCACCGACTGGCAGGGGCCGGGCCGGCTCTTCGGCGTCGGCGGCAGCAACCGGGTGGTCGTCGATCCGATGGCGTTCTACCGGCGCGGCAACCAGGTCATCGGGCACGAGATCGACCTGGAAGTGCCCGTCGCCGGCAACCTGGAAACGGCGCCGGCGCTGCCCCGATAGCCGCCGCGCGCCTACGCCGCCAGCCGATGCTCGTAGTACGGCCGCTGGCGGTCGTCGAGGATCGCGTGGCTGGCGGCCAGGGCGTGCGGGTCGGGGTTCAGCCAGGCGTCGACATGCTCCGGCTTGATCGGGATGATGCAGCGGTCGTGCCCGGCGGCGGCCACTTCGGGCGGCGGCTCGTCGGTGATCGCGGCGAAGCTCAGCAGTTCGCCTTCGGGCCCGGCCCAGCGCGACCACAGGCAGGCCACCAGCATCGGCTGCTGGTCTGCCGGCGCGAACTCGAGCACCATGTTGCGGCCGTCGCGGCTGACGTTCTCGAAGAAACGCTCGACCGCGAGCAGGCCGTGGGTGCGGCCGAACTGCCCGCGCCAGAAGCCTTCCAGGTTGTTGCGGCGGGCGTTGTAGGTGCCCGGGTAGCGCCGGTCGTAGGAGGCCGGCTTGCCCGCCGGGCGGCACTGGTAGCGCATCGGCAGCGCGGCGCGCTGCCCGCGCTCGCTGACGATCAGCGGCGCGTACCAGCCGGGGAAGATGCGCGAGTCGCGCGGCAGCAGCGTGCTGCGGCGCAGGTCGGCCAGCTTGCCGAGCAGCCATTGCACCTTGTCGCCGGCGATGCGCCGGTGCTCGGCCGCGGCCTTGGTGGCCTTGGTCTGCAGCGCGCGTTCGGCATCGGCCAGGCGCCGGCGTTGCCCGAACAGCTGCTGTTCCCAGGCGGCGGCCTGGCGGGCGTCGAAGGCGTCGATCTGCGCCTTGATCGCGCGCTCGGCCGGGTCGGCAGGCGCGGCGAAGGCGGCGTCCATCGCCTTCGGGATGCGGATGCCGGCGTCGCTCTGGCGGATGCCGTACAGGCGCGCGAATTCGTCCAGGCTCAGCTGCACGCCCATGCGGCGCATGAAGCTGCGCCAGGCTTCGACGGTCTGGGCCGAAAAGCACATGCGCCGATCGTAGCGGGATCGTCATGGTCAGCCGGCGCCCGGCCGCGGCGCCCGCGCCGCAGCATCGGCGCCCGCGCAACGCGCCGCGTTCGGCCTGATGCTCAGAAGATGCCCAGCGCCAGCCCCGCCGCGAGCGCCGCGCCCAGATCGCGGCAGCGCGCCAGATCGGCCGGGCCGATCGTCTTGGGCGCGAGGATCGCCTCGGGCGTCTGCGCGTGGGTGCACACGATCAGCGCCGGCGCCGCGGCCTTCAGCCGCCAGCCGGCGCAGATGCGCTCGATCTGGCGCACGGCGCCCTGGCCGTCGCTGCCGGCGCAGACCATCGCCGCGTAGGGGCGGCCCTCGATGCGGCCCAGCGCCGGGTAGTAGCAGCGGTCGAAGAAGTCCTTCATCAGCCCGGCCATCGATGCCAGGTTCTCGGGCGTGGCGAACAGGCAGCCGTCGGCGCCGAGCAGGTCTTCGGGCCCGGCCTGCAGCGCCGCCAGCAGCCGCACCTGCACGCCGGCTTCGTCGGCAGCGCCGTCGGCCGCGGCCTGCGCCATCTGGCGCGTGCCGCCGGTCATCGACTGCCACACGATCAGCAGCGTCTTCATCGCTGCGCCTACAGCTGGCGGTTGCGCGCCAGCGGCGGGTTCTTGGCGAACCAGCGGCGGATGCCGGTGGCCAGCGCCTCGACCAGCTGCGCCTGGTAGTCGGGGTCGCGCAGCCGCTGCTCCTCTTCGGGGTTGGAGATGAACGCCGTCTCCACCAGGATGCTCGGCACGTCGGGTGCCTTCAACACCGCGAAGCCGGCCTGCTCGACACCGCGCTTGTGCAGCCGGCCGACGCGCCCGAGCGGCCCCAGCACCTCCTGGCCGAGCTTGAGGCTGTCCTTGATCTGCGCGGTGGTGCTCATGTCGAACATCGCGCGCATCACGTGTTCGTCGCGCACCGCGGCCACGTTCAGGCCGCCCACCAGGTCGGCGGCGTTCTCGCGCTGCGCCAGCCAGCGCGCCGCGGCGCTGCTGGCGCCGCCCTGGCTGAGCGCGAACACGCTGGCGCCGCGCGCCTCGGGCTTGAGGAAGGCGTCGGCGTGGATCGACACGAACAGGTCGGCCTGCACGCGCCGCGCCTTGCGCACGCGCTCGTGCAGCGGCACGAAGAAGTCTTCGTCGCGGGTCATCAGCACGCGCAGGTTCGGGTTGGCGTTGAGCCGGTCGCGCAGCTGCAGCGCGATGCTCAGCACCACGTCCTTCTCCTTGGTGCCGGCCGGGCCGACGGCGCCCGGATCCTCGCCGCCGTGGCCGGGGTCGAGCGCGACGATGACCAGCCGGTCGATGCGCTGCTGCTCGGCGGCGCTCGGCGGCGGCGGCTCGGGCGCCGGTGCCGGCGTGCGCAGCGGCGCGGGCGGGGTGGGCGGCGCGGCGGCGACACGCGGCGCTGCGGCCCGGGCGGTCGGCGCGGCTGCGGCGGCCGGGGCGGGCAATGCCGGCGTGGCGGGCGCTGCGGGCGCCAGCACCGGGCGGTCGACGCGCGCGATCAGCTCGCCCAGCGCGTCCTGCACGCTGCGCACGGCGCGCTGCTCGGCCTCTTCCTTCTCGCGGATCAGCGCGAGCAGCGGGTCGTGCGCCTGCGTCGGGTACAGATCGAACACCAGCCGGTGGCGGTAGGCGGCCACCGGCTCGAGCGCGAACTGCTGCGGCGCGACCGGCTGCTTCAGGTCGATCACCAGCCGCACCACGCGCGGCGTGTTCTGGCCGATGCGCACGCCGGCGATGTACGGGTCGTCGGGGCGCACCTTGCCGACCAGCTCGCGCAGCGCCGGGCTCAGCTCGAGGCCGTCGATGTCGACCACCAGCCGCGGCGGGTCGGCGGCGAGCTGGTGGCGTGCGCTCAGCGCCGCGTCGGACTCGATCGTCAGCCGCGTGTAGTCGTCGGCCGGCCACACGCGCACGCCGACGATGGCGGCGCCGAAGGCCCGATCGATCGCGCCGAATCCCAGCGCCAGCGTGCCCATGCGGCGCAGCGCACTGCGGCGCGACAACCCCGGCGCCCTCATCCGAGCAGTTCCTGCCCGCGCGCGCTGCAGGCGCTGACGACCACGTCGCGCGCGGTGTCGCCGGCGATGCGCAGCTCGATCCGCAGGTCGGGCGGCGGCAGCGCTCCGGCGGCATGCTCGGGCCATTCGGCCAGCTTCAGCCCCGGCGCGGCGAAGGTGTCGCGCAGGCCGGCGTCGTCCCATTCGCGCGGATCGTCGAAGCGGTAGAAATCCAGGTGTGCGATCGCCAGCCCCGGCAGCTCGTAGGGCTCGAGCAGCGCGTAGCTCGGGCTCTTGATGCGGCCCTGCACGCCCAGCGCGCGCAGCAGGTGGCGCGCGAAGGTGGTCTTGCCGGCGCCAAGGGTGCCGCGCAGCTCGATGAAGGCGTCGCGGATCGCCGGCCGGGCGGCCAGCGCGGCGGCGAAGGCGGCACAGGCCGCTTCGTCGGGCCAGTGCAGGGTGCGCGTTTCTAGAATCGTCGAATGGGGCAGGTCCATCAGCTCGACGCGCCGCGGCTCGTGCAGCAGCTGCGCGCATGGGCGGACGAGCTGGGATTGTCCCAGATCGGAATCGCCGGTGTCGATCTGGCCGCGGCCGAGCCTGGGCTGCGCGCCTGGCTCGACGCCGGCTTCCACGGCTCGATGGCCTACATGGCACGTCACGGCCTGAAGCGTGCGCGGCCGGCCGAGCTGGTGCCGGGCACCGTCAGCGTGATCGGCGCGCGCCTGGCCTACCTGCCGGCGCAGGCCGGCGGCGATTGGCGCGCGCATGAATGGCAGCGGCTGGCGCGGCCGGCCGACGCGGCGGTGTCGGTGTATGCGCGCGGCCGCGATTACCACAAGGTGCTGCGCGCGCGGCTGCAGCGGCTGGCCGAGCGGATCGCCGCGGCCGTCGGGCCCTTCGGCCACCGCGTGTTCTGCGATTCGGCGCCGGTGCTCGAGGTCGAGCTCGCCGCGCGCGCCGGCCTGGGCTGGCGCGGCAAGCACACGCTGGCGCTGGCGCGCGACGCCGGCTCGATGTTCTTCCTGGGCGAGATCTTCGTCGACCTCGACTTGCCGCCGACGCCGCCGCTGCAGCCGCACTGCGGCAGCTGCACCGCCTGCCTCGACGCCTGCCCGACGCAGGCGATCGTCGCGCCGTACCGCGTCGATGCGCGCCGCTGCATCTCGTACCTGACGATCGAGCACGACGGGCCGATTCCGCTGGAGCTGCGGCCGCTGCTGGGCAACCGCATCTACGGCTGCGACGACTGCCAGCTCGCCTGCCCGTGGAACAAGTATGCGCAGCGCTCGGCGCTGCCCGACTTCGAGGTGCGCGACGCCTTCGCCGCGCCCACGCTGCTGCAGCTGTGGGACTGGGACGAAGCGCAGTTCCTGCAGCGCACCGAAGGCAGCGCGATCCGCCGCATCGGCCATGCGCGTTGGCAGCGCAACCTGGCGGTGGCGCTGGGCAATGCGCTGCGCGCAGGCATCGACGATGCGGCCCGGGCGGCGATCGCGGCCGCGCTGCAGGCGCGGCTGGGCCGTGCCGATGCGCTGCTGGCCGAGCACATCGACTGGGCGCTGCAGCCGCTCAAGGGGCCGCCGGCCGCAGCGCCTGCAGCAGCGCCAGCCACGCCGGCAGCGTGACGATGCTCAGCAGCATCGACAGCGTGACCAGCCCGGCGACATAGGGCCCGTGCCCGCCCATGCGCGCCGCCAGCACGTAGGTCGACGACGCGGTGGGCATCGCCGCGAAGGACACCAGGATCAGCGTCTGCACCGTCGGCAGGCGCAGCGCGAAGGCCAGCCCGATCGCCAGCAGCGGCAGCGCCGCATGGCGGATCGCCAGCAGCCCGGCGCTCAGCCGCGGCGCCAGCGTCAGGCTGCCGATGCCCAGGCCGGCGCCGGCGGCCATCAGCCCCAACGGCAGTGCCGCCGTGCCGATGCGCTGCAGCGTGATCGACACCAACTCGGGCAGCGGCAGCCCGGCCAGGTTGGCAGCCAGGCCGGCGACGGTGGCGATGATCAGCGGGTTGCGCACCAACTCGCGGCCGAAGCCCTGGCCGCCGTGGCGCGCCAGCGGCCACACCGCGCCCAGGTTGCACAGCGGCACCGCCAGCGCGATCACCAGCGCGATCAGCGCGAGCCCCTGCACGCCGGCCAGCCGCTCGGCGGTGGCCAGCGCGAAGAAGGAATTGAAACGGAACGCGACCTGCGCGCCCGATGCGTGCAGGCGCGCGTCGATGCCGGGCACGCGCTTGAGCGCGTAGGCCAGGCCGATGCCGGCGAGCACCACCCCCACGGCGCCGGCGGCCAGCTCGGCCGTCGCGCCGGGCTGCAGCGCAGAGCGGTGGATCGAGTTGAACAGCAGCACCGGGAACAGCACGTAGTACACCAGCCGCTCGACCGCGTCCCACACCGGCCGGTGCAGTGGCGTGAAGCGGCACAGCGCGAAGCCGCAGGCGACGAGCAGGAAGTCCGGGATCAGCAGCCACGCGGGATTCACCCGGTGAGTGTGCCAGCGGCCGGCCGCTATGCTTGCGCACGCCGCGGCGGCTGGCGCCGCCCGATCCCATCCTCGAGACCCACGGAGACCCGATGAACCGCAGACCGCTGCTCTTCACCGCCGCCGCCATGATCGGCCTGGCCGCCGCCGGCACGGCCGGCGCCCAGGCCTGGCCCACCAAGCCGATCCGGCTGATCGTGCCCTTCGCCGCCGGCGGCACCACCGACATCATCGCGCGCGTGATCGCGCCCGGCCTGGGCAAGGAGCTGGGCCAGCAGGTGCTGGTCGAGAACAAGGCCGGCGGCGGCGGCGTGATCGGCGCGCAGGATCTCGCCAAGCAGCCGCCCGACGGCTACGCACTGGGCGTGGCCACGGTGTCGACCACCGCCGCCAACCCGGCGATCAACCCGAAGATCCCGTACAACCCGCTGACCGACTTCACGCCGATCATCAACGTCGCCGCCACGCCCAACGTGCTCGCGGTGCACCCCAGCTTCCCGGCCAAGGACTACCAGAGTTTCATCGCGCTGCTGAAGAAGAACCCGGGCAAGTTCAGCTACGCCAGTTCGGGCACCGGCGGCATCGGCCACCTGCAGACCGAGCTGTTCAAGAACCTGTCGGGCACCTACATCACCCACATCCCGTACCGCGGCGCCGGCCCGGCGCTGAACGATACCGTGGCCGGCCAGGTGCCGATCATCTTCGACAACATGCCGTCGGCGCTGCCCTTCATCAAGGACGGCCGGCTGATCCCGATCGTGGTGGCCGCGCCGCAGCGGCTCGCGGTGCTGCCCAACGTGCCGACCTTCAAGGAGGTGGGCCTGGAGCCGGTCAACCGCATGGCCTACTACGGCATCGTCGGCCCGAAGGGGCTGCCCAAGGAGATCGTCGATCGCGTCAACGCCGCAGTGCGCAAGGCGCTCGAGGATCCGGCGGTGCGCAAGCGCATCGAGGACACCGGTTCGCTGATCGTGGCCAACACGCCGGCGGAATTCGCCGCGCAGATCGCCGCCGAGTTCAACGTCTACAAGGACGTGGTGGCCAAGCAGAAGCTGGTGCTCGAGTAGCGCCGCCGGCCGCCGGCAGCGCCGCCTGCCGCCGGCCGCACCGAAGCCGCCCGCGCGGCGGCACGCCGATGGCCGAGCACCCCGACGCCGAACACCCGGACGCCGACCTGATCACGCGCTTCGTCGACGCGCTGTGGATCGAGGACGGTCTGGCCGCGCACACGCTGGCGGCCTACCGGCGCGACCTCGCGCTGCTGGCGCAATGGCTGCGGGCGACCCAGGCCCGCGGGCTGCTCGAGCTGCGCGAGATCGACCTGCTCGCCTACACCGCCGCGCGCCACGCGGCCACGCGCGCCGCCACCGCCAACCGGCGGCTGTCGGTGTTCAAGCGCTTCGCGCGCTGGGCGCTGCGCGAGCAGTTGATCGGCGCCGACCCGACGCTGAAGCTCGCGCCGGCGCGCATGCCGCTGCGCGTGCCGCGGACCCTGAGCGAGGCGCAGGTCGAGGCGCTGCTGGCCGCGCCCGACACGGCCGTGCCGCTGGGCCTGCGCGACCGCACGATGCTCGAGCTGATGTACGCCAGCGGCCTGCGCGTGAGCGAACTGGTCGGGCTGAAGACGGTGTACGTCAACCTCGACGAAGGCGCGCTGCGCGTGACCGGCAAGGGATCGAAGGAGCGCATCGTGCCCTTCGGCGCGCAGGCGCACGACTGGATCCGCCGCTACCTGCGCGACGCGCGCGCGCGGATCCTGGGCGCGCGCACCAGCGACGCGCTGTTCGTCACCGCGCGCGGCGCGCCGATGACGCGGCAGATGTTCTGGAAGCTGATCAAGGCGCATGCGCTGCGCGCCGGCATCGACGCGCCGCTGAGCCCGCACACGCTGCGCCACGCCTTCGCCACCCACCTGCTGAACCACGGTGCCGACCTGCGCGCGGTGCAGATGCTGCTCGGCCATGCCGACATCTCGACCACGACGATCTACACCCACGTGGCGCGCGAGCGGCTGCGCGCGCTGCACGCGCAGCACCACCCGCGCGGCTGACGCTGCGCCAGGCGCGAAAGCTCTCAGCCCCGGCGGCGGCGCTGCAGCGCCATCAGCATCAGTGCGACCACCGCCAGGTTGAGCAGCAGCAGCGCGGCGCCGAGCGCGCCCGGCCGGTGCCACAGGCCGGCGATCTCGAAGGGCACGTAGATCGCGCCGCTGCCGGCGGCCAGCCATTCGGCCCACGCGCGCTGGTGCCACAGCCCCCAGGCCTCGAGCAGCCGCGCGGCGCTGTAGGCGGCGGCGCCGGCCGCGAGCCACGCCAGCCGCAGGTCGCCGAGCCGGCCGGCGGCCTCGACGAAGACCAGCGGCATGTGCGCCGCCGGGTTCAGGTGCAGGTGCGCGACCAGGCGCGCGGCGAGCGCGTGCAGGTCGTGATGCGCGAGCAGCAGCACGCCGCTGCCGGTCAGCAGCACGAGCAGGCCCTTGGCGGCTTCGAAGCCGGCGACCCCGCGGATCGCGCGGCGCTCGCGGGCGGCGCCGGCCGACACCGTGCCGGCGCGGGCGGGCGGCGGCACCTCAGAACGCGGCGCGCAGCGCGCCGACCAGTCCGCCCAGCAGCAGCAGCACGGTCGGCGCCAGGCCGAGCATGAAGCCGAGCCCGCGCTTGTCGGGCGCGGCGACGTAGGCCTGGCGGTACAGCTGCCGCCCGACCAGGTAGACCGCGCCCAGCGCCGCGACCCAGGCGGCCGGCCAGTAGCGCGCGGCGATGTACAGCGCCGGCACGAACACGACGATCTGCTCGATCGTGTTCATCTGCACGCGATAGGCGCGCTCGAACATCTCGTGGCCGACCACCGCCGGCGCCTTGACGCGATGGCGCACACGGGCCTGGCCGACGAGGGCGCCGAACACCAGGAGTTGCAGCAGCGCCAGCAGCGCGACGAGGTCGATCAGGTTCATGGGCATCGGTGCGGTTGCGGATGTGCGCATTGTGATTGCGCACCGGCATTCCGCCGGCAGCGCACCGGCAACGCAGCTGCAGTGGATGGGCAGGGTGCCGCCAGCGCACCGGCAGGGCGAGGGCAGGGCGCCGGCAGCCAGGCAGGGCCTGTGCCGCCGGCAGCGCTGGGCCGCGCCGGGCTCAGGGCCGCGCCAGCTGCGCCAGCTCGGCGTCGTCGAAGCCGGCGGCGCGGCGCGCGTCCAGGTTGAAGGGGCCGCGCGGACGCGGCGCCTGGTGCTGCGCCGCCAGCGCCGCATGCGTGGCCAGCGGATCGAGGCCGCGCTGCGCGCACAGCCGGCGGTACCAGTGGTTGCCGACGGCGACATGGCCGATCTCGTCGCGCAGGATCAGGTCCAGGATCTCGCCGCCGCGCAGGTCGCCCGCGGCCAGCAGCTTGGCCTTGACGGCGGGCGACGCATCGAGGCCGCGCGCCTCGAGCGTGCGCGGCACCAGCGCCAGCCGCGCGAGCAGGTCGGCGCGCGTGCGCTCGGCCATCTGCCACAGGCCGTCGTGCGCGTCGAAGTCGCCGTAGCGCCGGCCGAGCGTGCCCAGGTGGTCGCGCAGCAGCTCGAAGTGCAGCGCCTCCTCGCGCGCGACGCCCAGCCACTGCCGGTAGAAGGCCTCGGGCATGCCGGCGAAGCGCCAGACGATGTCCAGCGCCAGGTCGATCGCGTTCAGCTCGATGTGCGCGAGCGCGTGCAGCAGCGCGGCACGCCCCTGCGGCGTGTATGCCGAGCGCGGGCGCAGTTGCGTGTGCGCGACCAGCCGCGGCAGCGCCGGCCGGCCGGGGATGCCCGGCGGCTCGGCGATGGCCTCGTGCGCATCGACGGGTGCGGCGGGGTCGAGCGCGCGCACGCCGCGCGCCTTGGCGTCGGGGTCGGTGCAGCCTAGCCAGTGCAGCGCCTGGCGGCGGGTGCTGGTCATCGGACGGTCAGGGGCCGCGCCGGCTCTCAGCCGAACACCGCGACGACCTGATAGCCGTAGGCGGCCAGCGTGCCGTCGGGCGCCCACAGCCGCGCCGCGTGGTTGACGTAGCCGCCTTCGGCCAGCAGCGATTCGCAGTCGGCGCGCCACCAGCCTTCGCCCGGCGGCGTGGCCGGCGGCCGCAGCTCCAGCGCCCACGACACCGAGCTGTTCGCGGTGGGCGCGCGCAGCTGGCCGACCGCCGGCGTGGGCGGCAGGTCGGCCAGCAGCACGGTCTGCAGCTCGGCCGCAAGCGCGGCGGCCTCGCCCGGCTGGATGCGCAGGTGGATGCTGCTGGTCCAGCCGCTGCCGCCGCTGAAGGGCGGCGCGCCGTCGGCCCAGCGCATGTCGAAGTGCTGCAGGAACACCGGCACGCCCGGCCACCCGCGCGGCGGCGCCGGCAGCTCGTGCGGCTCGCGCCGCGCCGGCGGCCGCTCGGGGCGGCGCGGCGGCAGGCTCGACGGCCGCTCGGCGCCGAAGGTGCCCAGCAGCGCGGCCGCCACCTGCCCGCCCTGCTGCACCAGCGCCTGCACCTGCGCGACGTGGCGGCCCTGGCGCAGGCGCAGCACCTGCACCTGCACGGCGCCCGGGCTCACCGGGCCGACGAAGCTGGTCTGCAGCGCGCGCAGGCTCACCTCGGGCGGCCAGCCGCTGCCGGCGATCTCGCGCATCGCCTGCGCCGCCAGCGTGGCGATCAGGCCGCCGTAGCAGGTGCGGCCCTGCAGCCAGTCGTCGCTGATGTCGAAGTGCAGCGCATCGCCGTCGGCGCGGCGCTGCGCGAGGATCCGGGTCAGGCTGTGGGTGGCATCCATCGGCGGGATTATCCGGCGGGCGCTGGTGCCTGCCGCCCAGCGGCCGCCGCGCGCGGCGGCCATCGGCGGGGCCCGCAGCGCTGCACCGCATTGCGCACCGGCGGCAGGCGGTTGGCGGCGCCGCAGCCCGGCGGCCGCGCTGCGGGTGGCATCATGCCGGCCGCACTCCAGGCCACGATCCATGGACCCGCGCACCACCCTGCTCGACAACCCGCTGCTCGCCCCCTGGCGCGCACCCTTCGGCCTGCCGCCCTTCGAGGCGATCACCCCCGCGCATTTCGCGCCGGCGCTGCACGAAGCGATGCGTGTGCACCGCGCCGAGCTCGACGCGATCGCGGCCGATGCGCGCGCGCCCGATTTCGACAACACCGTCGCCGCCTTCGACCGCTGCGGGCGCTTGCTGGCGCGCGTCGAGGCGGTGTTCCACAACCTGAGCGCGTCGGCGACCTCGCCCGCGCTGCAGGCGGTGCAGCGCGAGCTGGCCGCGCCGATGGCCGCGCACTACAGCGCCGTCTACATGCACCAGCCGCTGTTCGCGCGGATCGACGCGCTGCATGCGCGCCGCGCCGGTCTCGGGCTGGACGGCGAAGCGTTGCGCCTGCTCGAGCGCGTGCACCTGGACTTCGTGCGCGCCGGCGCCCGGCTCGAGCCCGACGCGCGCGCGCGCTATGCGCAGCTGATGCAGCGCCTGGCCGAGCTGCACACCGCGTTCGCGCAGAACGTGCTGCACGACGAGGCGGCGTTCCGGCTGCCGCTGACGACGCCGGCCGACTTCGCCGGCCTGCCCGAATTCGTGTGCGCCGCCGCACGGCAGGCGGCGGCCGAGCGCGGCGCCGCACAAGGCGGCGTGATCACGCTGGCGCGCTCGCTGATCGTGCCCTTCCTGAGCTTCAGCACGCGGCGCGACCTGCGCGAGCAGGCGTGGCGCGCGTGGGCCGGCCGCGGCGAGCACGCGGGCGCGCACGACAACCGGCCGATCGTGCGCGAGATCCTCGCGCTGCGTGCCGAGCAGGCGGCGCTGCACGGCTGTGCCAACTACGCCGACTACGCGCTCGTCGACACGATGGCCGGCGGCCGCGCCGCGGTGCACGCGCTGCTCGACGAAGTCTGGCCGCGTGCGCTGGCGGCGCTGGCGCGCGAGCGCGGCGAGCTGCTGGCGGTGCGGGCCGAGACGGGCGACGCCGATGCGCAGGCACCGATCGAGCCCTGGGACTGGCGCTTCCTGGCCGAGCAGGTGCGCCAGCGCCGCTATGCGCTCGACGACGCCGAGATCAAGCCCTACTTCGCGCTGGAGCGCGTGGTGCAGGCGGCCTTCGACTGCGCCGGCCGGTTGTTCGGCCTGCGCTTCGTGCCGCGCACCGACCTGCCGGTCTATCACCCCGACGTGCGCGCCTACGAGGTGCAGGATGCCGCCGGCGCGACGGTCGCAGTCTTCTTGCAGGACAACTACGCGCGGCCCAACAAGCGCAGCGGCGCGTGGATGAGCTCGCTGCGCCAGCAAAGCCGCAACGAGCCCGACGGCCGGCCGGCGCTGCCGGTGGTGCTGAACAACAACAACTTCGCCAAGGGCGCGCCCGGCGCGCCGGCGCTGCTGTCGCTGGACGACGCGCGCACGCTGTTCCACGAGTTCGGCCACGGGCTGCACGGCATGCTGTCCGACGTGCGCTTCGAGCGCCTGGCGGGCACCGAGGTGCTGCGCGACTTCGTCGAGCTGCCGTCGCAGCTGTTCGAGCATTGGCTGACCGAGCCGGCGGTGCTGAAGGCGCACGCGCGCCACTGGCAGACCGACGAGCCGATCCCCGACGAACTGATCGCGCGCATGCGCGCGGCCCAGCATTTCAACCAGGGCTTCGAGACCGTGCGCTATGCGGCCAGCGCGCTGCTGGACCTGCTGGTGCACTCGCTGCCCGCAGCCGAAGTGCCGGCCGACCCGGTGGCCTGGGAGGCGCACACGCTGCAGCAGCTCGGGTTGCCGCCGGGCGTGGGGCTGAACCACCGGCTGGTGCACTTCCAGCACCTGTTCTCGAGCTCGGGCTACGCCGCCGGCTACTACGTGTACCTGTGGGCCGAAGTGCTCGACGCCGACGGCTTCGAGGCTTTCCGCGAAGCCGGCGATCCCTTCGACCCGGCGCTGGCCGCGAAGCTGCGCCGCCACATCTATGCCGCCGGCAACAGCGTCGAGCCGGGTGCCGCCTATGCCGCCTTCCGCGGCCGCGCGCCGGTGGTCGAGCCGCTGCTGCGCAAGCGCGGGCTGGTGCCGGAGTTGGTGCCGGAGTTGGTGCCCGCGCCGGTGTCCGCCTAGACGCCCGGCGTGGCGTTCAGCAGCAGGTCGAGCAGCCGGTCGAATCGATCGAAGTCGAGCGGCTTGGTCCAGTAGTCGTCGAAACCGGCGCGCAGCGCGCGCTCGATGTCTTCGGGCAAGGCGTTGGCCGACAGCGCGATGCACGGGATCGACGTGGTCAGCGGCTCGGCGCGCAGCCGGCGCAGCACCGCGTGGCCGTCGCCGTCGGGCAACTGCATGTCCAGCAGGATCAGGTCGGGCGGGGCCAGCATCGCCTGGCGCAGCCCGGCCTCGCCGTCGGGCGCGCTGGCGAAGTCCAGGCCGCTGCGGCGCGCGGCCAGTTCCTGCACCAGCACCACGTTGACCGGGTTGTCCTCGATGTAGAGCAGCCGCGGCGGCCCGGCGCGGCTGCGCCGCAGCCGGCGGGATACCGGCTCGGGCGGCACCCAGGGCCGGGCCTGCGCGCCGGCCGGCGGCCGGGCACACGGCAGCTGCCCGGGCGCATCGGCGGCCGCCAGCCACAGCTCGAAGCGGCTGCCGCTGCCGGGGCTGCTGCTGGCCTGCAACGTGCCGCCCATGCGTTCGACCAGCGAGCGCACGATCGACAACCCGATGCCGGTGCCTTCGATGCCCTCGGTCTCGCGGCCCAGCCGGTTGAAGGGCTCGAAAGCCTGCTGCAACTCGGCCGGGTCCATGCCGCGGCCGGTGTCGCTGACGGCGATCACCACCTGGGCGCCGCACGCCTGTGCGTCGATCCGCACCTGCCCGCCGGGCCGGTTGTACTTGACGGCGTTGCTCAGCAGGTTCAGCAGCACCTGGCGCAGGCGCAGCGGATCGGCCTGCACCCGGTAGTCGAGCGTGCCGCTGCTGACCCGGACGTCATGCCGCTGCGCGAGCACGGCCACCAGCGGCAGCGTCTGCTCGACCAGCGGCGCCAGCGCCGCCGGCTGCACCGCGATGCGCACGCCGGCTTCGACGCTGGACAGGTCGAGCACGTCGTCGATCAGCGTCAGCAGATGCTGCCCGGCGATCTCCACCTGCTCCAGGTGGCGCCGGCGCGTGTCGGCGCCGATGCGTTCGCCGCCGTCCAGCAGCAGCCGGGTGAAGCCGAGCACCGCATTCAGCGGCGTGCGCAGCTCGTGGCTCATGCGCGACAGGAAGCGCGACTTCGCCTCGCTGGCGCGCAACGCGGCTTCGCCTTGCTCGCGCGCGCGCTGCGCGCTGCGCGCCTCGGTGACGTCCCAGTTCACGCCGAAGCGGCGCAGCGCGCGGCCGGTGTCGTCGTGCACCAGCGCGGCACGCGCCGCCAGCCAGTGCCAGCTGCCGTCGGGCCACTGCACCCGGAACTCGGCGGTCGAGGGGCGGCCTTCGTCGGCTGCCCGTGCGGCTTCGGCCAGCATCGGCGCGCGGTCGTCGGGGTGCACGATCGCCAGCCGCTCGGCCAGCGGCGGCGGCTCGGGCTGCGGCTGCAGCCCGCGCAGCCGCCACATCTGCTCGTCCCAATGCACGCGGCCGGTCGCGAGATCCTGCTCCCAGGTGCCGATGCCGGCACCGCGGGCGGCCAGCGCGGCGCGCTCGCCGGCTTCGCGCAGCGCCGCCTGCGCGGCGCGCTGATCGGTTACGTCCTGCAGCACGCCGTAGATGTCGGCACGCCCGTCGGCGCCGCGCTCGCCGCGCGAGTGGCTGAGCACGCGGCGCACCGCGCCGTCGGTGCGCACGATCTGGAATTCCATCTCGAGGAAGGGGTCGCCGGCGCGCAACCAGGCGCGGATGCGCTCGAGCACCTCGCAGCGGTCGGCCGCGTGCACGAAGCGCTCGAGCCAGGCCCCGATCGACAGCGCCGGCCCGTGGGGCGGCAGGCCGTGCAGCCGGTACATCTGCTCACTCCAGCGCGGCACCTGGCTGCTGCCGACCGCGCTCCAGTAGCCGATGCCGGCGGCGCGCGCGGTCAGCTCGAATTCGCGCATCAGCTGGTTCTGCCGGCGCATCGATTCGATGCGCGCGCTCAGGTCGATGCCCACGCCGATCATCGCCAGCGGCGCGCCGGCGGCGTCGCGCAGCAGCCGCCGCCGCGTCAGGAACGGCCGCCAGCGGCCGGCGGCGTCGCGAAAGCGCAGCTCCATTTCGACCTGCGCGCTGCCGGCCAGCGCCTGCTCGAAGCTGGCGCGCGATGCCGCCCGGTCGTCGGGGTGGATGCGTGCGCGAAACGCGTCGATCGGGATGCAGGCGTCGTCGGAGGGCAGGCCCAAGATCGCCGATGCCCCAGCGCTCACGTGCACGCATCCGCGGCGCAGATCGTGGCGCCAGGCCACCATGTCCACCAGCTCGGCCGCCTGCGCGAGCTGCCGCTCGGCCCAGGATTCGGCGCCTTCGCCATCGGCGCCGGCCGGGCGCGCGCCATCGGCCGCTGCGCTTGAAGCGGTCGCGTCCTGGACAGGGGAGGGCAATGCGCCCGGCGCGGTGGCGGCCATGCAAGCGGTCGGCGGTGCGCAAGTGTAGCGACCGGCCCGGCGCGTGCGGCGCGTGCACGGCGCGCCCGGCGCTGGTGCCGTGCAGAGTTGCTCGGGCACAATGCCGGCCCCGCATCAGCCGCCACGGCCCGGCCATCGATGGACACCTCGCCCCGCAACGATCTCACCCGGGTCACGCTCGGCGTGCTGTTCATCGGCGGGCTGATCTTTGCCGCGTTCTGGGTGCTGCGGCCGTTCATCGCGGCGACGATCTGGGCGGCGATGATCGCGGTCACCACCTGGCCGGTGATGCGCTGGTTCGAGCAGCGGCTGTGGGGCCGGCGCTCGCTGGCGGTCGCGGTGATGACGCTGCTGCTGCTGCTGCTGCTGGTCGCGCCGCTGACGCTGGCGGTCGGCACGATCGTCACCTATGCCGACGACATCATCGCCCAGACGACGGCGCTGACGCGGCGCGGCCTGCCGCCGCCGCCGGCCTGGGTTGCCGACATCCCGCTGGCCGGCGACGAAATCGCCGCGATGTGGAACGATGCGCTGGCGTCGGGGGCAAGCGGCCTGGTGACGCGCCTGGCCCCCTACGCCGACGACATCGCCAAGTGGTTCGTCGCGCAGGCCGGCAGCTTCGGCTTCGCGTTCGTGCAGTTCCTGCTGACCGCGGCGATCACCGCGGTGATGTGGGCCGGCGGCGAGGGCGCGGCGCGCGAGCTGCGGCGCTTCGCGGTGCGGCTGGCCGGGCCGCAGGGCGACGGCGCGGTCACGCTGGGCGGGCAGGCGATCCGCGCGGTGGCGCTGGGCGTGGGCGTCACGGCCGTTGCCCAGGCCAGCCTCGGCGGCATCGGGCTGGCCATCGCCGGCGTGCCCTTCGCCGGGCTGCTGACCGCGCTGATGCTGCTGCTGTGCATCGCGCAGCTCGGGCCGCTGCTGGTGCTGGTGCCGGCGGTGGCGTGGATGTACTCGAAGGGCGACCACGCCTGGGGGACCTTCCTGCTGCTGTGGTCGCTGATCCCGGTCACGATGGATAACGTGCTGCGGCCGTGGCTGATCCGCAAGGGCGCCGACCTGCCGCTGCTGCTGATCCTCGCCGGCGTGATCGGCGGCCTGCTGGCCTTCGGCCTGATCGGCCTGTTCATCGGCCCGGTGCTGCTGGCCATCGCCTACAAGCTGCTGGAGGACTGGATCGCCGCCGGCACCGCTACAGCGGAAGGATCCAAGGCACCATCAGCACGGTGACGGCCAGCACGATCAGCGTCAGCGGCAGGCCGATGCGGATGAAGTCGGCGAAGCCGTAGTTGCCGGCCGACGCCACCAGCGTGTTGATCGGCGAGATCGGCGTCATGAAGGCGGCCGACGCTGCCAGCGCGACCGTCATCGCGAAGGGGTAGGGCGACGCGTGCAGCTCGTCGGCCACTGCCAGCGCAACCGGGATCATCAGCACCGCGTTGGCCGTGTTGACGATGAACAGGCCCAGGACGATGGTCACGCCGAACAGCAGCGCCAGGATGGTGCGGTTGCCGGAGTCGCCGCTGAGCGCAACCAGCGCGCGCGCCGCGATGTCGACGCCGCCGGCACGCTCGAGCGCGAGCGCGAAGGGCATCATGCCGACGATCATCAGCAGGCTCTTCAGCTGGATCGAGCGGTAGCCCTGATCCAGGCCGATGCAGCCGAACAGCCCCATCATCAGGCAGCCGATCAGCGCCGCCTGCACGTTGGGCACGATGCCGGTGGCCATCAGCGCGACCACGACGCCCAGCGTCAGGATCGCCAGGGGTGCCTTGTCGGCTGCGGGCGGCAGGTCGCCGAGCTCGTGCGGCAGGTTCAGCACCAGCACGTCGCGGCTGTCCTGCTGCAGCCGGCGGATCGCCGGCCATGGGCCGGCCATCAGCAGCGTGTCGCCCAGCTTGAGCCGGCGCTCGCGCAGATCGACGGGCTCGCGCACGGTCTTGCCGCGGCGCACGCCCACCACCGCGAGCGCGGCCTGGCCCAGGCCTTCGGCCTCGGCGACCGTCTTGCCGGCAAAGCGCGAGTCGTCGGGCAGCACGACCTCGACCATGCCGACGTCGCGCGAGCGGTCGACGAAATAGCGGCCGGTCAGCGGCAGCGGGTCGAGCCGGTATTGCGCGCACAACGCCGCCGCATCGGCGACCGGGTGGTCCAGGTCGAGCAGCAGCACGTCGCCGGCCTGCAGCCGCAGCCGCGGCGAGCGCGGCAGCGGCTGGCGGTTGCGGCCGCTGCCGCGCTCGACGAGCACCAGCCGCATGCCGAACCGCTCGCCGAAATCGAGGTCCTCGATCGGGCGGTGCAGCAGCGGCGAGCCCGGCAGCACGCGCACGCGGAACTCGCGCTCGGCCAGCCGGTAGCGGCCGACCCACTTCTTCAGCTTCGGCCGGCTGGGCAGCACGCCTTCGTCGAGCGCGTCGGCGCGCAGCCAGCGCCGCGCGGCGTGCAGGTAGAGCATGCTCAGCAGCAGGATCGGCACGCCGAAGGGCGTGAAGGCGAAGAAGGCGAAGCCCTCGGAGCCGCGCCGGATCAACTCCTGGTTGATCACCAGGTTCGACGAGGTCGCCACCAGCGTCATCATGCCGCTGATCAGCGCCGCATAGGCCATCGGCATCATCAGCCGGCCGGGCGCGACCCGGCTGCGCTCGCAGATGCGCAACACGACCGGAATGAACATCGCGACCACGCCGGTGGAGCTCATCACCGCGCCGAGCAGGCCCACCGCCGCCATCAGCAAGCCGAGCTGGCGCCACGGGCGGTCGCCGCCGTGCGTGGCCAGCCAGTCGCCGACGCGCTGCGCGACGCCGGTGCGCGCGAGCGCCTCGCCGATCACGAACATCGCGGCGATCAGCACGATGTTCGGATCGGCGAAACCGGCGATCGCCTCGCCGACGTCGACCACGCCGGTGAAGGGCAGCGCCGTCATCGCCAGCAGCGCCACCGCGTCGGCGCGCGGCCGGTTGACGGCGAACATCACGATCGCCGCGGCCAGCAGCAGCAGCACCTTCAGCAGGTCGGCGTTCATCGGGCGCGCCGGCGCGCGGCGCGCCGCGGCGTTCGAGGCGGCGGGCGGCCCGGCCGGCTCATCCGCGATGCGGTCCGGCGGCCGCGGCGCCGGGCGCTGCAGCCGGCCCCAGCCGCGAGCGGTGGTATTCGATCTGCGCACGCACCTGCGCCGGCGCCGTGCCGCCGGCCACCTGGCGCGCGTTCATCGAGCCGTGCAGCGTCAACGCTTCGGCCGCGTCGGCGCCGATCAGCGGGTGCAGCGCCTGCAGTGCGTCCGGCGGCAACTCGGCCAGGTCCACGCCCTGGCGCAGCGCGAGCTTGACCGCGTGCGCGACGACTTCGTGCGCGTCGCGAAAGGGCAGGCCCCTCTTGGACAGGTAGTCGGCCAGATCGGTGGCGGTGGCGTAGCCGCGGCGCGCCGCGCGCTCCATCGCGTCGGGCTTGACGACGATGCCGCCCACCATCTCGGCCAGGATGCGCAGCGTGTCGCGCAGCGTGTCGACGCTGTCGAACAGCGGCTCCTTGTCCTCCTGGTTGTCCTTGTTGTAGGCCAGCGGCTGGCCTTTCATCAGCACCAGCAGCGCCGTCAGGTGGCCGACCACGCGCCCGGTCTTGCCGCGCGCCAGCTCGGCCACGTCGGGGTTGCGCTTCTGCGGCATGATCGACGAGCCGGTGCAGTAGCGGTCGGCCAGGTCGATGAAGCCGAAGGCCTGGCTCATCCACAGCACCAGCTCCTCGGCCAGGCGCGACACGTGCACCATGCAGATCGACGCGAAGGCCGCGAACTCGAGCGCGAAGTCGCGGTCGCTGACGGCGTCCAGGCTGTTGCGGCAGATGGCGTCGAAGCCGAGCGAACGCGCGACGCGCTCGCGGTCGAGCGGCCAGCTGGTGCCCGCCAGCGCGGCTGCGCCCAGCGGCAGGCGGTTGGTGCGGCGGCGCACGTCGGCCAGCCGCTCGGCGTCGCGCGCGAACATCTCCACGTAGGCCAGCAGGTGGTGCGCGAAGCTCACCGGCTGCGCCACCTGCAGATGGGTGAAGCCGGGCATCACCGTCTCGGTGTGCTGCGCCGCCAGCTCGACCAGCGCGCGCTGCAGCCCGGCCAGCAGCTGCTGCAGGCCGTCGATCTCGGTGCGCAGCCACAGGCGCACGTCGGTGGCCACCTGGTCGTTGCGGCTGCGGCCGGTGTGCAGCCGCTTGCCCGCGTCGCCGACCAATGCGGTGAGCCGCGCCTCGATGTTCAGGTGCACGTCCTCGAGCTCGAGCTTCCAGTCGAAGGCGCCCGATTCGATCTCCTGCGCGATCTGGGCGAGGCCGCGGCGGATGTCGGCCAGGTCCTGCGCGCCGATGATCTGCTGCGCGGCCAGCATCTCGGCGTGCGCGAGGCTGCCGTCGATGTCGGCGCGCCACAGCCGCCGGTCGAAGCCGACGCTGGCGGTGTAGCGCTGAACCAGTTCGCTCATCGGCTCGCTGAACAGCGCCGACCAGGCCTGGGCCTTGTTGTCGAGGGGATTGGTGGCCATCGGCTGGGTGCGCCGCGTTGCGAGGCGGCAAGGGTCGCAAAGGGGTAGTCCGTATTATCGGCGGCGCATGCGGCGCAATCCCGGTTCCGAAACCCCCGACGCGCAACCCGGCGGCGCCGCGCCGGCCGCGCCCGCCAGCCTGTGGCCGGCGCAGACCCGGCCGGCCGAACTGGACGACAGCGGCGTCGCCCCCGGCCGTCCGGACCCGACGCCCGGCGCGCAGCCGGCCGCCGGCATGCGCCCGCGTGCCGCGCTCGAGCTGTGCGCGCCGCTGCTGGCGCTGCGCGTGGTGCTGCTGGTGCAGGCGGCGCTGGCGATCGGCGTGCTCGCCACGGCCGGCGGCGCGGGCGACTGGCCGGCGCGGCTGGCGGCGGCGATGTACGCCGGCATCGCCGGCAGCATCGTCTGGCTGGTGGCGGCGTGCGCGGCGCGCGCGCCGCTGGCGCGGCTGGGCGACGGCGCGCGCGCGGCCTGGCTGATGGGCCTGGGCGCGGCCGTCGCGCTGCTGGCCTTCGGCGCCTTGCAATGGGCCGGGCTGGGCGGGGCGGCCAACGGCGTGCGGCTGGCCGGTGTCGCCGCCGCCGGTGCCGCGCTGGCCGGGCTGGTGTGGGCCTGGCTCGACCAGCGGGCGCGGCTGTGGCAGCCGGTCGATGCGGGCGTGCGGCTGGCCGAGCTGCAGTCGCGCATCCGGCCGCACTTCCTGTTCAACACGCTCAACACCGCCGCGGCGCTGGTGCGCGTGGACCCGGCGCGCGCCGAAGGCGTGCTGGAAGACCTGGCGCAACTGTTCCGCGTGGCGCTGGCCGAGCCGGGCGCTTCGGTGGCGCTGGACGAAGAGATCGAGCTGGCCCAGCGCTACCTGGCGATCGAGCAGCTGCGCTGCGGCGCGCGGCTGCAGCTGCACTGGGACATCGACGAGCACGTCGGCGCCGCGCGCGTGCCGCCGCTGGTGCTGCAGCCGCTGGTCGAGAACGCGGTGCGCCACGGCATCGAGCCGGCGGTCGGCGGCGGCCACATCTGGGTGCAGGCGGCGGCGCGCCGCGGCCAGGCGGTGGTGCTGGTCAGCAACACCGTGCCCGAGGAACCTTCGCGTCCCGGCCACGGCATCGCGCTGCACAACGTGCGCGAGCGGCTGCGGCTGCTGCACGACGTCGCCGGCCAGTGCGACGCCTGGCGCGAGGACGGGTTGTTTCGCGTGCGCGTGATCGTGCCGCTGTGACGCCATGCCGCACGCGCCGCTGCAGCTGCTGATCGTCGACGACGAACCGCTGGCGCGCCTGCGGCTGGCCGCGCTGCTGCGCGAGATCGACGAGCCGGCCGCGGCGGCAGCCGGCGAGGCGGGCGATGCCGACGTCGCGCTGGCGCTGCTGCGCACGCGCGCCTTCGACGGCGTGCTGCTGGACATCGGCCTGCCGGGCCGCGACGGCCTGAAGCTGGCCGCCGCGCTGCGCGGCCTGCCGAAGCCGCCGGCGGTGATCTTCGTGACCGCGCATGCCGAGCACGCGCTGCGCGCCTTCGAACTCGAGGCGCTGGACTACCTGAGCAAGCCGGTCGCGCGCGAGCGGCTGCGCACCGCGCTGCGCCGGCTCGCGCAGCGGCTGCGGCCGGCCGAGGCGGCGCCGCCCGGCGCGCCGGTGATCGTGGTCAGCGACCGCGGCCGCGTGCTGCGCGTGCCGCGCGGCGAGGTGCTGTACCTGAAGGCCGAGCTGAAGTACGTGACGCTGCGCACCGCGACCCATGCGTACGTGCTCGACGATCCGCTGGCCGAACTCGAGCAGCGGCTGGGCGACGGCTTCGTGCGCATCCACCGCAACGCGCTGGTGGCCAAGGCGGCGGTGCGCGCGCTCGAGCGCCGCGCGGTCGAAGGCGGCGACGGCTGGGCGGTGCGCGTGGCGCCGGTGGACGAGTGGCTCGCGGTGTCGCGCCGCCAGCTGCCGGCGGTGCGCGACGCGCTGCGCGGCTGAAGCCCGCGCGCGCGGCGGGCGGCCCGCCAGTGATCTCGCTGATGCGCCGCGCGATGCGCTCGGCTGCGCGCGCGGCCGACGGCCCGCACGTCAGCCGGTGTTGCGCAACCCGGCGGCGATGCCGTTGATCGACAGGTGGATGCCGCGGCGCACGCGCTGCGCGCTCGGGTCTTCGGCCGCCGCATCGGCGCCGAGGCGGCGGTGGCGGCGCATCAGCTCGACCTGCAGGTGGTTCAGCGGGTCCAGGTACGGGAAGCGGTGCTCGATCGAGCGCGCCAGCGACGGGTTCGACGCGAGCCGCGCCGGCTCGCCGGTGATCAGCGCGAGTGCGTCGTTGGCGCGCTGCCACTCGGCGCGGATCAGGCCGAAGATGCGCCGGCCCGCGCGCCGGTCTTCCACCAGCTCGGCATAGCGCTCGGCGATCGCCAGGTCGCTCTTGGCCAGCACCATGTCCAGGTTGGACAGCAGCGTGCGCAGGAACGGCCACTGCCGGTGCATGCGCTGCAGCAGCGCCAGGCGCTCGTCGCGGCCCGCGCCGGTGCCGAGGAAGGCCTCGATGCCGCCGCCGAAGCCGCACCAGCCGGGCAGCGCCATCCGGCACTGGCCCCAGCTGAAGCCCCAGGGGATCGCGCGCAGATCCTCGATCGAGCGCGACGCGCCGCGCGACGCCGGGCGCGAGCCGATGTTCAGCTCGGCGATCTCGCGGATCGGCGTGGCCGCGAAGAAGTAGTCGGTGAAGCCCGGCGTCTCGTACACCAGCCGGCGGTAGGCGGCGCAGCTGGCGCGGCTGATCGCGTCGGCCGCCTCCAGGAAGGCCTTGGGCGCAGCCTTCGTCGGCCGCAGCAGCGTGGCCTCGAGCGTGGCGGCGACCAGGGTCTCGAGGTTGCGCCGGCCGATCTCGGGGTTCGCGTACTTCGAGCCGATGACTTCGCCCTGCTCGGTCAGCCGGATCTGGCCGTTCACCGTGCCCGGCGGCTGCGCCAGGATCGCCTGGTAGCTGGGCCCGCCGCCGCGGCCCACCGTGCCGCCGCGCCCGTGGAACAGCCGCAGCCGCAGGCCGTGCGCCTGTTTCAGTGGCTCGAACAGCTCGACCAGCGCGGTCTCGGCGCGGTACAGCTCCCAGTTGCTGGTGAACACGCCGCCGTCCTTGTTGCTGTCGCTGTAGCCGAGCATCACGTCCTGCTCGGCGCCGCCGCGCAGCAGCAGCGGCAGCACGCCGGGCAGCGCGTAGAACTCGCGCATGATGCGCGGCGCGTGGCGCAGGTCGTCGATGGTCTCGAACAGCGGCACCACGATCAGCTCGGCGCGCGCCGCGTCGTCGAGCGTGCCCTGCAGCAGGCCGCATTCCTTTTGCAGCAGCAGCACCTCGAGCAGGTCGCTCACGTCCTCGGTGTGGCTGATCACGTAGTGGCGCAGCGCCTGCGCGCCGTAGCGCCGGCGCATCTCGGCGGCGGTCTCGAACACCGCCAGCTCGCGCCGCAGCAGCGGCGTGTAGCCGGCGCCGCGCACGCGCAGCGGCCGCGCGTCGTTCAGCAGCTCGAGCAGGCGCGTGCGGCGCTCGAATTCGTCGAGCGCGCCGTAGTCGGGCTCGACGCGCGCCACGCGCAGCAGCTCGGCGACCACCGCCTCGTGCTGGTCGGAGCTCTGGCGCAGGTCGACGGTGGCCAGGTGCAGGCCGAAGACCTGCACCGCGCGCTGCAGCGGCGCGAGCCGGGGCGCGACCAGCGCGGCCGCGTGCTGCGCGCGCAGCGACGCCTCGATCACGCCCAGGTCGGCGGCGAAGGCGGCCGCATCGGGGTACGGCGGCTGCGGTGCCACCGGCTGCGGCAGCGCTTCGGCGCCGCTGAGCGCGCGCAGCGTCGCCGCCAGCCGCGCATAGACGCCGATCAGCGCGCGCCGGTAGGGCTCGTCGCTGCGGTGCTCGCTGGTGTCGGCCGACGCCGCGGCCAGCGCCAGCAGCTCGGCGCTCGGCGGCGCGAGCATCGCCGACATCGACAGCTCGGCGCCCAGGCGGTGCACCTCGCCCAGGTAGTGCCGCATCGCGACTTCGGCCTGGCGCGCGAGCGCGCGCCGCAGCGTGTCGGCGCCGACGTTGGGGTTGCCGTCGCGGTCGCCGCCGATCCAGTGGCCCATGCGCAGGAAGGCCGGCAGCGGCTCGCCGCCGAGCGCCTGTTCCAGCTCGCGGTACAGCTTCGGGATCTGCGGCAGGAAGGTGCCCGGGTAATAGCTGAGCGCGTTCTCGATCTCGTCGGCGACGCTCAGCTTCGCGGTGCGCAGCATGCGCGTCTGCCACAGCTGGGTGATGCGGGCGCGGATCGCCTCCTCGTTGGCCTGCAGCTCGGCTTGCGCGTGCAGCGCGTCGCGTTCGGCGATGAAGCCGGCGATCGCGCGCTCGGCGTCGAGGATGCTCTGGCGCTGCACCTCGGTGGGGTGCGCGGTCAACACCGGCGAGATGTACGCGTGCTGCAGCACCACGGCGATGTCGGCGGCGCGGTGGCCGGCCTTGTGCAGCTTGTCCAGGCAGAACGCGAGCGAGCCTTCCTGGCGGTGGCCCAGGCGCTCGTGGTGCAGCCGGCGGCGCACGTGGTGGCGGTCCTCGGCGAGGTTGGCCAGGTGCGAGAAGTAGCTGAACGCGCGGATCACGCTGACCGTCTGGTCGGCCGACAGGTTCTTCAGCAGCCGGTCGAGCTGGCGCCCGGCGCCGGTGTCGCGCTTGAGCCGGTAGGCCACCGACAGCCGGCGCACGCGCTCGATCAGCTCGTAGGCGGCGCGGCCCTCCTGCTCGCGGATGACCTCGCCCAGGATGCGGCCGAGCAGCCGGATGTCCTCGACCAGCGGCCGGTTCTTGGCGGCGGCGTCCTGCGCGGCGCGCCGCGGCGGCGCGGGCCGGCTGCGGGTCGGGGTGTCGTTCATCGCGTCGCGCCTCCTTGCCGGCGGCATCGTAACAACCGGGTGCGGCCCGGGGGCTGGCGATAATCGACGCGCCATGTCCGAAAGAGCCGAAGCTCCCGCCCGCACTGCCGGCAATGCCGCCGTCGTCATCGCCACGCGCGAAAGCCGCCTGGCGCTGTGGCAGGCCGAACATGTGCGCGGCCTGCTGCAGACGCGCCTGGGGCTCGCGGCCGAACTGCTGGGCATGACGACGCGCGGCGACCAGATCCTGGACCGCGCGCTGTCCAAGGTCGGCGGCAAGGGCCTGTTCGTCAAGGAGCTGGAAGCGGCGCTCGAAGACGGCCGCGCGCAGCTCGCGGTGCATTCGCTGAAGGACGTGCCGATGGAGCTGCCCGCGGGCTTCGTGCTCGGCGCGGTGCTCGAGCGCGAGGACGCGCGCGACGCCTTCGTCAGCCCGCGCTTCGAGCGGCTCGACGCGCTGCCCCGGGGTGCTTGCGTCGGCACCTCGAGCCTGCGCCGCGCGGCGCAGCTGCTGAGCCTGCGGCCCGACCTGCGCATCGAGTCGTTGCGCGGCAACCTCGACACGCGGCTGCGCAAGCTCGATGCAGGCACCTACGACGCGATCGTGCTGGCCGCTGCCGGCCTGGTGCGCCTCGGGCTGGGCGGGCGGATCCGGATGTGCTTCGACCCCGGCGAGATGACGCCCGCGGCCGGGCAGGGGGCGCTCGGGCTCGAATGGCGCGCCGATGCGGCGGCGCTCGGCGCGCAGCTGGCGCCGCTGTCGCACCGGCCGACCTGGCTGGCCACGACGGCCGAACGCGCCGTGTCGCGCGCGCTCGGCGGCAGCTGCAGCATGCCGCTGGCCGCGCACGCGGTGTGGCAGGGCGCGCAGCTGCAGGTCGATGCGATGCTCGGCCATCCGCTCGAACCGGGCCGCCCGGTGCTGCGCGCGCGCCGGCAGGCGGCGGTGGTCGACGACGCGGCCGCGCAGGCGCTGGGCGAAGGCGTGGCCGCCGCGCTGCGTGCTGCCGACCGTGACGGCTACCTGCTCGCTGCGCAAGCGCTTCGCAACGCCTGAGCCGCGGGGCGCGCCGCACATGCGCTGCATCGTCACCCGCCCGCGCGCGCAGGCGCTGCCGCAGGTCGAGCGGCTGCGCGCGGCCGGCATCGACGCGGTCGCGCTGCCGCTGATCGAGATCGCGCCGCCGGCCGACCCGGCGCCGGTGGCGGCCGCGTGGCACGCGATCGGCGACCGGGCGCTGGTGATGTTCGTCAGCGCCAATGCGGTCGAACGCTTCTTCGCCGCGCAGCCGGCAGGCGTGCGCTGGCCCGCGGCCGTACGCGCCGGTGCCACCGGCCCGGGCACGACGGCGGCGCTGCACGCCGCGGGGGTGCCGGCCGCAGCGATCGACGCGCCGGCCGTGCCGCCCTTCGAGACCGAGGCCCTGTGGCAGCAGTTGCGGCTGCGCGACTGGGCCGGACGGCAGGTGCTGGTGGTGCGCGGCGAACAAGGGCGCGACTGGCTCGCCGCGCAGATGCGCGCTGCCGGGGCGACGGTGCGCTTCGTCGCCGCCTATGCGCGCCGGCTGCCGCAGCTCGACGCGGCCGGGCGGGCGCTGCTGGCGCAGGCGTGTGCCGAGCCGCGCGGCTGCGCCTGGCTGTTCAGCAGCGCCGAGGCGGCCGCCAACCTGGGCGTGCTGGCGCCCGCTGCCGACTGGTCGGCCGCGACCGCGCTGGCCACGCACCCGCGCATCGCCGCCGCCGCGCGCCGCCTGGGATTCGGCCGCGTGCTCGATGCGCCGGTGCTGTTGCCCGAACTGATCGCGCAGGTGCGCTCACTACAATCGGCGCCGTCGTGACCGATTCCAGCCCCGCGCCCGCCCTCCAGCCCAGGCACGGCGCCTCGGATGCGCACCTGCTGCCGACACGCTGGATCGTGGCCGGTGCGCTGCTGCTGGCGGTGCTGTCGGCGGGCGCAGTGGTCTACGCGTGGAACACGCAGCAGCGCGTCAAGGGGCTCGAGCAGCAGCTCGTCAAGCGCCAGCAGGACAGCGCGGAGCAGTCTGCCGAAGCGCAGCTGCTGGCCAAGCAGGCGCAGGAAGCGGCGCGCGAATCGGCCGCCAAGGTGGCGCTGCTGGAAGCGCGCGTCGCCGAAGTCAGCGTGCAGCGCACGCAGCTCGAGGCGCTGATCCAGACGATGTCGCGGTCGCAGGACGAGAACCTGCTGGCCGACGTCGACGCGGCGATCCGGGTCGCGGTGCAGCAGGCGGCGATCACCGGCAGCGTGGAGCCGCTGCTGCACACGCTGCGCCACGCCGACGAGCGCCTGGCGCGGCAGGACCAGCCGCGGCTGCAAGGCGTGCGCCGCGCGCTGGCGCAGGACATCGAGCGCGTGCGCGCCGCCGGCCGCGTGGACCTGGCGACGCTGGTGATGCGCATCGACGAAGTGGTGCGCACGGTCGACGAATTGCCGCTGCTGGCTGCCGCCGAGCGGCGCAGGGGGGCATCGCTGCCCGCACAGCCGGCGCCGGAGCCGGCTGCGCCGGCCGCCGCTGCTTCGGCGCCCGCCGGCACCTGGGCGGGGCTGCGGCAGTCGGTCGCGGCGGGCTGGGATGCCGTTGCCGGGCGCATCTGGAGCGAGGCGCGCAGCCTGATCCGGGTGACGCCGATCGAGCATCCCGAGGCGATGCTGATCGCGCCCGAGCAGGCCTGGTTCCTGCGCGAGAACCTGAAGCTGCGCCTGCTGAATGCGCGGCTGGCGCTGATGAGCCGGCAGTTCGACACCGCGCAGGCCGACCTGCACGACGCGCAGGCCGCGCTCGACCGCTACTTCGACCGCAACTCCAAGCGGGTCGCCGCAGCGGGCGATGCGCTGCGCCAGATCAGCGGCGAAGCCCGGCAGCTCGACGTGCCGCGCCCGGACGCGACGCTGGCGGCGATCGCGGCCGTGACCGGCGGCCGCTAGCGCGAGACGCAAGGCGGGGCACGGCGATGCGCAGCATCATCTGGCTCGTGCTGCTGTTCGTGGCGGCAGTGGTCGCGGCGATGACGCTGGGCCGCAACGACGGCCTCGTGAGCCTGTATTTCGGCCACTGGCGTACCGACCTGTCGCTGAACCTGTTCGTCGTGCTGGTGCTGCTGGCCTGCGCGCTGCTGATGCTGGCGGCGCGCTCGATCGCGCGCCTGCTCAGCCTGCCGCAGCGCGCGCACGAATGGCGCCAGCTGCGCAACGAGCGCGCGGCGCAGGCGCGGCTGCGCGAGGGTTTCGCCGAGTACTTTGCCGCGCGCTACAGCCGCGCGCACCGCGCGGCGCAGCGCGCGCTGGAGATCCAGGACGAGACCGAGGCGCTGCGGGCCGACGCCGAATTCCGGCTGCTCGCGCACCTGCTCGCGGCGGCCAGCCTGCACCGCCTGCAGGACCGGCCCAGGCGCGACGAGCTGATGCAGCAGATGGCCGGCCTGCTGCGCCGCGGCTCGGCGGCGCGGCCGATCGACGAAGGCGTGCGGCTGCTGGCGGCCGAATGGGCGATCGACGATCGCGACGCCGCCGGCGCGATCGCACAACTCGGCGAACTGCCCGGCGGCGTCGCCCGGCGTACCCAGGCGCTGCGGCTGCGGCTGCTGGCGCAGCGCCTGACGCAGCAACCGCTGGCGGCGCTGCAGACGGCGCGGCTGCTGGCCAAGCACCAGGCCTTCTCGCCGGAGGCGGCCAAGAGCCTGCTGCGCACGCTGGCGCTGGAGGCACTGGAGGCGGCGCGCGACGCCGACACGCTGCGCCGCACCTGGCAGCAGCTCGATGCGGCCGATCGCCGCGATGCGGCCGTCGCCGCGCGTGCGGCGATCCGGGCCGCCGGCTTCGGCGTGCCGGCCGACGGCCGCGAGTGGCTGCGCCCGTACTGGGACCAGATCGCGCAATTGGCGCCCGACGAGCGCCGCGCGGTCGCGCTCGCGCTGCTGGAGTGCCGTGAAGGCATCGGCTCGGACTGGCTGGCGCCGCTCGACGCCGCGGCCGCTGCGCTGCCGAACGATCCGGCGGTGGCGGCGGCGGTGGGTGCGGCGCTGGTCGAGCGTCAGTTGTGGGGCAAGGCGCGGCGGCCGCTGGAGCAGGCGGCGCAGGCCCAGACGCTGCCCGCGCTGCCGCGGCGGCGCTCCTGGCGCGCACTGGCGCAACTGGCCGAACAGGAAGGCGACACCGAGCGCGCCAACGCCTGCGCCTGGGCCGCGGCGCGCATCGACTGATATAATTTCGCGCTTCGCGGCTGTAGCTCAGCTGGATAGAGTACTTGGCTACGAACCAAGGGGTCGTGGGTTCGATTCCTGCCAGCCGCGCCAGTTTTTCCTTCTGAATCAGCGGCCCAGACGCGCGAGCGTCTGGGCCGCTGCCGTTTGCTGCGGGACTCTT
>Ga0209310_1000118_pt1 | contig 129129 bp, 92 predicted proteins | sample AD_UKC030_MetaG_FD_184415 | JGI IMG/M metagenome (GOLD analysis project Ga0209310, IMG submission 184415) | Active sludge microbial communities of municipal wastewater-treating anaerobic digesters from USA - AD_UKC030_MetaG (SPAdes) (version 2) | ecosystem: Engineered > Bioreactor > Anaerobic >... | reverse complement strand
TCGCAGTGGCGGACAATGGCGGCTAAAGAGGCTTTTGACATGCGGCGATGGAAACAGAACCGGGCGCGGCTGCAAAGGGGGAAGTGGGGGCGCGCGGGGAGCGAGGCGCAGGCGTCCGGCGGGGCGCTTTTCTGGGCCCAGCACCCAGCGCCCGCCAAATTATCCGTCCCTGGTATTGAATTCTCCCGGCCGCGCCCTATAGTGCGCGGGAAAAATCCAATGCCACCCAAAACTGAACCGCCCACTCCCGCGGGGCCGCCGGGCCGGAGGCCGTAGTTTTCCGCCGCCCCGCCCGTACTAGCCTGCGCATGTCTGAACTCGTTTCCAAAGCCGAACTGCTGCGGTCGCTGGGGCGGCTGGTGCGCGGGTTGTCGGCTTTGTTCTGGGGGATGCCCCTGGCGTTGATTGTATGCGTGCATACGGCCAAGGCGGATTCGCTGCAACCGTTTGGCGTGGTGCCGCCACTGGCGGCGACGGCGTTGCTGGTTTTTGGCGTCTGGCAATTGGGTGATTTCCAGAAGCAGGAGCGCGTCTGGGGGGCCGCGCTCGGGCGCGTGCGCGTCTTCAGCCTGATCAACTTCGGGCTGAGCCCATTTCTTTATTGGTGGAATAAAATCCCGGCCAACCCGTTCTTTCTGGTCATGGTCATGCTCATGGCCCTGTCGGCGCTGCTGTTTCTGGCCAGCCTGAACCTGGCGGCGCGGCGCCTGAGCGCCATGCTGCCGGACGAGGCGCTGCGCCTGGAGACCCGGCAGTTCACCACGTTCAATCTCAACCTGCTCCTGGTGGCGTTTCTCCTTGCGCTGCTGTATATCGGGCTGAGCCTGTTTTCCACCCTGCCGCTCTGGCTGCGGATGGTGGGGGACGTGCTCGAGCGGAGCAGCCTGTGGTATTTGATCCTGCTGCTGCTCCTGCCCCTGGCCCTGACGATGGCGCTGCTCTGGAAGACCAAGGAAGTCATCTTCGAGAGCGTCTTCCACGCCCATCCCTGAGCGGCGCGGCGGCGGCGGGAGGGTCGGTCAGTTCAGCAGCCGGTACCAGTTGTCGCGCTGGTGCGGTTCGTAGCCGAGGTCGGCGATGAGCCGGCGCATCTCGGCGACGGTCATGCGGAAGGCGGTGCCGGCCTGCGCGACCACGTTCTCCTCGATCATGATGCTGCCGAGGTCGTTGGCGCCGAATTTCAAGGCGACCTGGCCGATGGCCGGCCCCTGTGTCACCCACGAGCTTTGCACGCTGGGGAAGTTGTCGAGGTAGATGCGCGCCAGCGCCTGCGTGCGCAGGTATTCCTGCGCGCCGGCCATCGGGGCGCGCAGCCGCGTGTGGGCGGCCTGGAAGGTCCAGCCAATGAAGGCGGTGAAGCCCCCGGAGCGGTCCTGCTGCGCGCGCACCCGTTCGAGGTGCTCGATCCGGTCGGCGCGCGTTTCGACGTGGCCGAACATCATCGTCGCCGAGGAACTCAACCCCAGCCGGTGGGCGGCGTCCATCACCGCCAGCCAGTCGTCGGTCATGGCCTTGCGCGGCGAGACCTGCCGGCGCACGCGGTCCACGAGGATTTCGCCGCCGCCGCCCGGCAGCGAGCCCAGGCCCGCGGCTTTGAAGTCGGCCAGGATTTGCTCCAGCGGTTCGTTGAACAGCTTTTGGAAGTGGACGAACTCGCTGGGGCTGAACCCGTGGATGTTGATTTGGGGGAACCGGTCCCGGATGTGCGCGAGCAGGTCCAGGTACCACTGTTTGCCCAGCCGGGGATGGTTGCCGCCTTGCAGCAGGATTTGCGTTCCGCCCAGCGCGAGGGTTTCGGCGATCTTTTGATCCAGCTCGGCGCGGGTGATGACATACGCGTCGGGCGCCCGCTCGGCGCGGTAGAACGCGCAGAACGCGCATCCGACGTTGCAGATGTTGGTGTAGTTGATGTTGCGGTCAATGATGTAGGTGACGATCTGGTTGCCGCGTCCGTCGTAGGCCGCCGCCCGCGCGATTTGGCGGCGGCGGTCGGCCAGGGCGCCGAGTTCCGCCAGCGGCAAATCATAAAGCCGCCGCGCCTCGGCGGGGGTGATCCGCCGGCCCGTCCAGACGCGGTGCCGCAGGTCGTCCAGGGAGGAATCGTGATTCATGCGGGGGCCGGGTCAGCCCTTGAGCAGCGCCGCGGCGTGCTTGCGGGCGGCGTCCGTTTGGCCGCCGAACATGCGCGCCAGCTCGGTCACGCGGGCCGCGGGTTCGAGGCGGGTGAGGGTGGAGATGGTGCGGCCGCCCTGCACCTGCTTGGCCGCCACGTAATGGGCCGCGGCCGGGGCGGCGACCTGGGGCAGGTGGGTGATGCACAGGACCTGCCGCTGGCGGGCGATCTGCCGCATCTTCTCGCCGACGGCGTTGGCCGTTTCGCCGCCGATGTTGGCGTCCACTTCGTCGAAGACCAGGACGGGGATCTGGTCGGCGGCGGCCAGAACGGTTTTCAGGGCGAGCATGACGCGGGCCAGTTCGCCCGAGGAGGCAATGGCGCGCAGGGGGCGCGCCGGCTCGCCCGGGTTGGGGGCGAACAGGAATTCGAGGGTGTCGAAGCCCTGTGACGGGGTGCGGCCGGGTTGGCGCGCGAAGGCGGCTTCGTCGAGGGAGGTGAAGGCGATGTCCAGGCGGCTTTGGCGGAAGCCCAGGTCGGCGAGTTGCCGGCCGGCGGCCTGGGTGAGCGGGGGGATGACTTTGCGGCGCGCGGCGGAGAGGGCCTGGCCGGCGCGCCACAGCCCGGCGGTGAGCTGCTGGAGCGCGGTGTTGAGGCGGTCCAGCTCGGCCGTGCGCTGTTCCAGGGTCTGGAGCTTGCGCCGGGCCTCGGCGCCGAAGGCGATCACCTCGGCCAGCGTTGCGCCGTATTTGCGTTTCAGGGAGTGGAGCAGGTTGAGGCGTTCTTCCAGCGGCGGCAGGGCGGCGGGGTCAATGTCGGCCTTGCCGGCATAGCGGGACAGCTCCGCCTGCAGGTCGCGCAAGCCCGCCGCGGTTTGCTCGTGCAGGGCCAGCAGCGGCGCGGCCGCGGCGTCCAGGCGCTGCAATTCCTGCAACGTCCGTCCCAGCAGGCCGGCCTGGGTCAGCAGGCAGGTTTCGTTTTCGCTCAGCAAATCCAGCGCGGTCTGGCTGAGCTGCAGCAGGCGGGCGGCGTTGCTGGCCCGGCGATAGTCCTGCTCGACTTGCGCCTCCTCTTCGGGGTGCAGGCGGGCGGCGGCAATTTCGTCGGCCTGGAAGCGGAGCAGGTCCAACTGCCGGGCATGCGTCTGTTCGTCCACAATCAGCGCGGCCTTCTCGGTTTCGAGCGCGGCGCGCCGGCGGACGAGTTCGGCAAAGGCCGCGCGCGGTTGTTCCAGGCCGCCAAAGGCGTCGAGGATGGCGAGTTGGCGCGCGGGGTGGAGGAGGGACTGGTGTTCATGCGGGCCGTGGATGTCCACAAGCCATTCGCCCAGGGTGGCGAGGGTGGCCAGGGTGGTGGGCGAGCCGTTGATGAACTGGCGGTTGGCGCCGGCGGCGGTGAAAGTGCGCTTGAGGAGGAGCTGGTGATCGGCGCACGGCTCCAGCCCGTTTTCCGCCAGGAAAGCCGGCAGCGGGGCGGGCAGGCGGGCGACGTCGAAGACGGCCTCGACCGTGCAGCTCTCGCAGCCGCCGCGGATGAGGGTGCGGTCGGCGCGTTCGCCCAGGGCGAGGTTCAGGGCCCCGATGAGGATGGACTTGCCGGCGCCGGTTTCCCCGGTGATGACGTTGTAGCCCGGCTGCAGTTCCAGCGTCAGGTCGGCCACCAGCGCCAGGTTCTTGATGCGCAGCGTTGTCAGCATGTCTGGTTGCAGGTTGAATTTGGCGTTTACCCCGCCCGGGGGCAAAGGAAAAGTGGGGCGCGGCGCCTCCGCTTGCGCCGGGGAAAGATGCGCGCTGGAGGCGGGCTTGACGCCGGCTGTTGGACCTGCGACGTTGCGTCGGCTTGACGCCGGATTCCCCCATCGCCGCGGCAAGCGAATTATTCGCTCGGATGCTGGAAACTCCCGCCGTGCGCTCCCTGGCGCGGCGCCTGGAGCAGGGAGGCGTGTTGTCGCTGGCGGGCATCAGCGCGGGCGCGCAGCCGTTCCTGGCGGCGGTGGTGCGGCAATTATTCCCGCGCCGCCCCCTCGTCTTCATCACCGACGGGCTGCGGTCGCAGGAAAGCGCGCAGCAGGACCTGACAACCTGGCTGGCGGCGGAAACGGAAGCCCACGGCGCCGAAGCCGCCCCCGCCGACCCGCCGGCGCCGCGCTCCGCCCCCCTGTTCTATCCCGCCTGGGAAGTCCTGCCCCACGAAGCGCGGCTGCCGCATGTGGATGTCATCAGCGAGCGCCTGGAAACCCTGGTCGCGCTCCTTTCGCCCGCTTCCCCCGGCGTGGCGAGTTCGCCCCTCATCGTCACCCGCGTGGCCGCGCTGCTGCAGCGCACCTTCGCCGCGGCGACCCTCCGCGCCGCCACCCGGACGCTGGCGCGCGGCGACCGCTTGGATCCGCTCGAGGTGGTTGAATGGCTCGAGGCGCGGGGCTACGAGCCGGAAGCGCGGGTGACGCAGAAGGGCGAACTGGCCCTGCGTGGCGGCATCCTGGATGTGTATCCCCTCACCAGCCCCTGGCCGGTGCGGCTGGAGTTTTTCGGCGACGAACTGGAGTCCCTGCGGCAGTTTGATCCGCTGACCCAGGTCTCGCGCGAGGAGATTCAAACCGTCGCGCTGGCGCCCGCCGGCGAGCTGGGCCTGCTCCGGCAGTCGCGGAGCGAAACCGCTTCCCCCGCGGCGTCCAGCCCGCCGCCGGCGCCGGGAATCTTGCTCGATTACCTGCCGCCGGAGACCGTGCTGATATTGTGCGAACCGGAAGCGCTGGCGGAACGCGCCGAGGAATACGCCGCGCAGGTTCCCGCCGCCGACCCGCTTTTCCTTCCCTGGGCCGGGTTCCTGGAGCAGGCGCGGGCGCGCGGGCTGACCCTGCTGGAAGTGCGCGAAGCCGACTTCCCCCGTTCCCCGGCGCCTGATCCCGCCGCGCCGCCGGTCGCGCTGCGTTGCGGGAGTCTCGACCCCTTTCGGCCGCTGGTGGACCGGGCGCCCGAGCCGGCGGTTGCCGAAACCCAGCGGCGCGAGTTTTTCGCCCAGCTTCACCGTTGGCTGCGCCAGGGCTGGGCGGTGCATGTGTTTTGCAATAACACCGGCGAGCGCCAGCGCTTCGGCGAGCTTTGGGAGGAATATGGCCTGGCCGCGGACGGCGTCCCGGCCTGCCCCGCCTCCGCCGGGGCGGCCGCGCCGGAGCCTGCCGGCGGGCCGGCTCCCGGCTTCAAGCTGCGCGCGCATTTAGGCTCGCTCGCCCGCGGTTTTTTGTGCGACGACGCCCGGCTGGCGGTGGTCACGGACGCCGAGATTTTCGGCCGCTACAAGGTGCAGCGGCCGCGCCGGCTCAAGTCTCCCCACGCCCAGGCGGCCCGGTCGGCGCTGGACATTGATTTCACCGAGCTGGAGGAGGGCGACTACGTGGTTCACGTCCAGCACGGCATTGGCCGCTACCTCGGTTTGCAAGTTCCGCCTCCGGGCGCCGGCACCCGGCCGATCAACGGCCCCGGCGTGGCCGCGCGCGCCCGCCCGGAATGCCTGGTTCTTGAATATGCGCCGAACGAGCCCGGCCAGCAGCCGCCCCGGCTGTTCGTGCCGGTCACCGAAGCGCATCTGGTCAGCAAATACGTCGGCGCGGGCAAAGCGCGCCCGCCGCTCAACACGCTGGGCGGCACGCGTTGGGCCCACGCCAAGGCCCGGGCTGAACAGGCCGTGCGGGATGTCGCCAGCGACCTGCTCGCCATCCAGGCCGCCCGCGAGTCCCTGCCCGGCCACGCCTTCGCGCGCGACGTTCCCTGGCAGCGCGAGTTCGAGAGCGCCTTCCTCTTCGAGGAAACGCCCGACCAGGCGCGCGCCATCGCCGAAACCAAAGCCGACCTGGAGCGCCCCAAGCCCATGGACCGGCTCATCTGCGGCGATGTCGGCTTCGGCAAAACCGAAGTCGGCATCCGCGCCGCGTTCAAGGCGGTCATGGGCGGCAAGCAGGTCGCCGTGCTGGTGCCCACCACCGTGCTGGCGCAGCAGCACTTCAACACCTTCCGCGAGCGCATGGCCGATTATCCCATCCGCCTTGAACTGCTCTCCCGCTTCCGCTCCCGCCGCGCCCAGCAGCAGGCCGTCCGCGGCCTCGCCACCGGCGCGGTGGACATCGTCATCGGCACCCACCGGCTGCTGCAGAAAGACATCCGCTTCAAAGACCTCGGGCTGGTGGTCATTGACGAGGAGCAGCGCTTCGGCGTGATGCACAAGGAGAAGTTCAAAATGCTCCGCCACCTGGTGGACGTGCTCACCCTCAGCGCCACGCCCATCCCCCGCACGCTTTACCTGGCACTCACCGGCGCGCGCGACCTGAGCACCATCCAGACACCCCCGCACGACCGCCTGCCCGTCGAAACCATCGTTGCCCCCTACGACGAGCGCCTCATCCGCGAGGCCATCCAGCGCGAGTTGAATCGCGGCGGCCAGGTATTCTTCCTCCACAACCGCGTGCTGACCATCAACACCATGGCCGCCCGGCTCCAGGCCCTGCTGCCCCAGGCCCGCATCGTCGTCGGCCACGGCCAGTTGCGCAGCGACGACCTGGAGGAAGTCATGGCCCGGTTCGTCAACGGCGAGGCCGACGTGCTGCTTTCCACCACCATCATCGAGAGCGGCCTGGATATTCCCAACGCCAACACCATTATCATTGACCGCGCCGACCGCTTCGGGCTCAGCGACCTTTACCAACTGCGCGGCCGCGTGGGGCGCTACAAGCACCAGGCCTACGCCTACCTGCTGCTGCCGCGCCACGGCGGCCTCCTGGCCGACGTGCGCAAACGCCTCGGCGCCATCAAGCAATACTCGACCCTTGGCAGCGGCTTCAAAATCGCCCTGCGCGACCTGGAAATCCGCGGCGCCGGCAATCTCCTGGGCGCCGAACAAAGCGGCCACATCACCGCAGTCGGCTTCGAGTTGTACTGCCAGTTGCTCAAGCAGAGCATCGCCAGCCTCAAAGGCCAAAAAGCCCCGCCCCGCCTCGAGGTGGCCGTGCGGCTGGACTTTCTCGCCCTCGGCCCGGCGGACGAAACCGCCCCGCCCGCCCGTGCGTCCGCGCAACCTCTTTCCGGAAATCCCGCGCCCTCCGCCGCCCACTTCGCCTGCATCCCCTTCCGCTACATCGCCGACTCGCGCCAGCGCATTGAAATCTATCGCAAGCTCGCCCAGGTGACCGACCCGGCCGGGTTGACCCGCCTGGCGCAGGAACTGCGCGACCGGTTCGGCCCGGTGCCGCCTCCCCTGGCGCTGCTGCTGCAGTTGGCCGAACTCAAAGTGCTGGCGCGCGACCTGGGCATCTCCGCCATCGAGGTCCAGGACGACAAGCTCATGCTCACCCGGAATGCGGATTATATCATGAGCGGCAGCAAATTCCCGCGGTTGACGCGCAAACAACCCAGCGCCCGGCTAAAGGAGATCAAGAAATTTCTGCTGACCCTGGCGGCCACCGCCTCTCCGGCTCCGCTTCCGGGGGCGTGAACATTCACGAACCGTCCCGCCTGAATAAAGGGGCACGTCCAAGGTGCGTGGAGAGTGGCGGCAGGAGGAGTATTGCCGGGACGGGCGGATGGTTGGGGCCGGTTTGGGTGCTGGAACAGGGGTAGATGGGCTGGATTCTCGGCTGTTTTGGTGGACAGCCGTGCGGAGCCCACGCATAGTAAGGGAAAGCTCGATAAAACTATGTTTAGTGCCCGCCAACTTTTCGCCCTGCCTCGTATGATTGGGAGGGGGCTTGCCGGTTTGGGGCTGCTGCTGCTGGTTTCAGCGGCTTTGGGGGGGGGAGAGATTCCGCCGCCGGTCATTTCGGCCGCCAGCAACCTTGAGGCGCAGCATATCTATGTCTGCATGCTGTATTCGCCGGATCGGTCCGGAGTTGCCGGGCTGACAAACTATTTGAAACAGATTGGAGCCCGCGGCTCGGGGGCTTTGTGGACTTATACCCACCCGTTGCTGAACCAGATGACGGTGATTCATGTGGTCACGGATTTTGAGGGGATCAAGCGGGCGCTTTATACCGAGGGCGCAAATGTGCTGATTCTCGGGCATTCCAATTTTGGTCTGGGCGGAGTGTTTGCCACGGCGAAGGAACTGTCCGCGCAACAGATTAAGACGCTGTATTATATGGACGATGATCGGCTGATGGTCTGGTCGTCACCCTGGGTGTCGGTGAATGTGCCGCGGATTCGCTGGCACCAGAGCTTTCCGAATTGGTGGCCGGACTTTCAGGACGGCGCCAGCGCCATTATGCCGCTGGATTTTGGTGATCCCCGCGGCGCGCCTCCTTTTAATTATTATCTAACCTATCAACTGCCCGGGGACCCCATCCATTACAAGATTGAGTCTGTGGCCAATAGCGCCCTGGAGCGTTTTCCCAGCAGCGGGAAACCGGCCTGGTATTCGCCGGATGGCAGCCTGCCGGACCCGGCGAACCCCGCGCATCGCCAGTATTTTCTGACGGCCACCAATACGGCGTTTGAGACGGTCGGAATCTGGGTGGGCACGAATTTCCAGAGCGGCTATTATGGCCAGGATTACCTGTGTGTGCCGGGGGGCACGGGGCTTTGTCAGGCGGGGTGGTTCTTTTCGATTCCGGCGGCCGGCAATTATACCCTCTCGGCAACCTGGCCCGGCGGGCCGCTCAACACCACGGGGGCGTCCTATATTGTGGCGCATGCGGGCGGGACGACGACAGTGAAGAAGAACCAGAAGCTGAATGGCGGGAAATGGGCCAAGCTGGGGGTTTTTGCTTTTGCCGCCGGCGAATATGCCGTGGTTTTGACGGACAAATCCAGCAGCCAGTCCCTGGTCATTGCCGATGCGATCCGGATTACCTCCGTCGCCAACCCCGGGGCGTTTGATCAAGTGGTGGATAACGGCCCCTGCCCGCCGACGCACTATGGCAAGCGGACGGTTCTTTTCCGCCGCGGCCTGGATATTGATCCGGATCAAATGAGCTATCGCCGGCTGTTTTATGAAGGCTGCAATTCCGGATTTTATTATCTCGATACCTTCCGCCGGGGGGTGGTTTTTTATACCCTGCACGACTCCGACGGGAGCGGCGCGGCCACCTACCTGCGGTCCTGCCTCGAGGGCCGAAGCGATGAAGAAACATGGGCGGCACTGCAGCGCATCCAGGCGATCTATGACTATTATGATTTCACCAAACCGCCCTCCGAACAGGGCGCGGCGGGGGCGGCTGCCGTTGCGGCGCCGCCGGCTTCCGCCGGCAGTCAAAAGCAAAGGGTTGCGGAGTTGAGCCAGTCATCGGCCGCCCAGGCTTTTGCCGGACTGCAAGAGGAGGAGTTTATCAGCGATGAAGGCTCCGCGGTGCAGATGGTGGCTGGCGCGTTTGGCCGAAGGCGGGCCGAAGGGATTGCCCTGGCGCTGAAGCAGTTGGCTGTTCCCGGGACGGGAGGCGCCGCGGCGCGGGCGCCGAGGGGTACGCGCGGCTTCGTCGCAGCCCGAAGAATCCTGGCCGCTTTCCCGGACGAATCTGTGCCCCGCCTGCTGGAGTTGTACGACCGGGGCAACGCGATCACACGCGGCAACGTGGTGCGGGCGGCGGGAGGGATGCCGGGGGATGCCCGGGTGCGCGATTTTTTGCGCGCCGCGCTCGAGGATAAGAACGTGTGTGAGGCGGCAAGCCCGGAGGAACTGGGAGAACCGCTGCGCGTATGCGATGTCGCCTATAACCAGTTGGTGGTCGGTTTGGGCGTGAAAGGGGTGCTCCGCACGATTGGCCCCATCCATTCGCTCGCAGCCCGGGAGTACCACATCGGCGTGCTCAAAACCAGACTGTAGGCGGATTGTCCCTCGGGCGCGCTCCCGCCCGCCGGCCTGAACGGGTCACTCCGAAAACGTCAGCACGCAGACCTTCTGTTCTGCGGACTGCGGACAAACGCCCCCCCCGCAGGCCTGCGGCCCGTGCGCCGACAGACTGGCTTTTCGCGTGAAGCGGGAAGGTTTGGGCTAGTAATCCAGGCCGCGCACACACCGGAAGCCGATTGTATTCAATGCGGTCTTTGGTGTGCGATTGTCGCGGGCCGAGCACTTCTGGGCGGGTGCGAGGGCTTGCCAGGAACCACTTCGCACAACGCGCGCAGTGCCGGTATTGGGCCCCTGCGGGTTGTCAACCGGGTTGTTGATGGTGGTGTAGTAAGAGCGGCCGTACCAGTCCCAGCACCATTGCCCCACATTGCCCGCCATATCATACAAGCCGTACGCGTTGCGTCCGGATTTCAAATCCCCTACCGGGCTGGTATAGGGCTCATTTCCTGTTTTATACGAACTGTGGAAGCCATCCGGTCCCTCGTCATAGCTGTAAGAAGCGGTATTACCGAAGTAATTTGCCCGGGTCTTGGAGATTTTGTCGGTGGCCCAGGGGAAAAGGCGTCCGTTGGTTCCGCCCCGCGCGGCCCGTTCCCACTCGGCTTCGGTTGGCAGTCGGTAGCCATTCGCAGCCCAGTTAACGTGGTCGTTCCCCAGGTTATATACTCCGGTGCGGTAAACATCCGCAGTGTTCAGGCTCGTGCTGACGTAATAGCAAGGGGTCAAGCCGTCCTTTTCCGAGCGTGCATTGCACCATTTCACGACATCATACCAGTCCACCTTTTGCACGGGGTGGGTGGCTGCTTTGCCCGCTCCGGCATGGCTGAAGCTGTAGCCGTGGTTTATCGCCCAGCGATAGACATTGGTCCAAAGCGTGTAGCTAACCAGGTTCGAGTCCATGAGGAACGCATTGACAAAAACCGAGTGTTCGAGCGCAACGCCAGCGGTTGACCCGGGCACCCCCATCAGAAAGACTCCTTCCGGGATGGCTACCATGCCCGCTGCTGGCGCGGGGGGCGGCGGCGGTTCGTTAGTGGGGGCAATATTTACGACCTGGTAATACCGTTGCGGTTCGGAAGCGGCACTGACATCAAAGAACCAATACGGACTCTGTGTCACCACCAGGTTTGTCAGCACCGCCCAGTGGTTTCCCGTCAGCTTGTTTGTATATTGAATCTGGTTGGTGTAGCCCACTTTGCTTTCGATGGTGAGCCACGGCACGCGGGAGATGTTCCGGATGATGGGCTGTTCCGCCGCCAGCGCAGACACGCCAACTGTCAGGGCCAGGGCGTACAGGCCGATTTTTATTCTCGGGAAGAGGTTTTTCATGCTTGCAATTCTGTTCTTTATTTAATGCGAAGTTTTATGATGTACAACGGTTTGAGTTGTTTTAATCCTTTTTCTACCACCAGGGGCGCTGGATAGCAAGGGGGCATTCAGAAGGAAGTCCAAAGTGTTTAAGTCGGCGGGGATGTCTGTGTGCCGGTGCGGTGGGGTTTTGTTCCTGGCCGGGGGCAAATTGAAACTTGCCTCCGGGGCGAGTTCCGCGCAGGCTGGCCGGGCATGATGAAGCAATATGCAGTCGGGTTTTTGGCGCTGATGGCCGGGCTGGCGCCGATGGTCGGGCGCGGGCAGGTCGGGGAACCGGCTCCGCCGCTGATGATCAAGGAATGGATTCAGGGCCCGCCAGTGGAAGTGAAGCCCGGCACAAATCTGTATGTGATTCAGATTTTTACTACCACCAGCCTCACCAACCAGCAAAGCCTTACGAATTTGAACGCGTTGCAGACCCGGTTCAAAGGCCAGGGATTGCTGGTTGTTGGCGTGAGTGATGAGCCGGTGGAGAAGATCCGGGAGTTTATGGCCCACGACGGGAAGGTGATCAAGCATGCCATCGCGGCGGATGACCGGCGAAAGACCGCGCTCAGCTATATGCGGGCCATCCGGCAGCGGGGCGTGCCCCACGTGTTCGTGGTGGGCAAGGACGGCCAGATGCTTTGGCACGGCCATCCGCAGGACGGGGTGGAGGAGGTGCTGGAGCAAGTGGTGGCGGGCCGTTACGACCCGGCGCCGGCGGCCCGTCTGGATGTCGCGCATATCCAGATTGACCAGTATCTCACGCTGGCGCGCCAGAATGATAAACGGGTGCCGGCTGCGGGCCGGCAATTTTTAATCCTCTGGACCAATGACGTGGTGCCGTTGTGTGATTTGACGCTGGCCATCTCGGCCGACCGCGCGCCCCGGAAACGCGATCTGGAACTGGCGGCCGAAGCGTTGGTGCGCGCGGAGGAACTGGTGGCGACCAATTCTGCGCGGGTAGCCGAGGCGCAGGCGAGCTACCTTTTTGCCACTGGCAAAAAGGCCGAGGGATTGGCCCGGGCCAAAGAGGCGGTAGCTTTCGCCCAGGGCCCCCGGGAAAAGGCGCGTGCGGAAGCCTTTGTGCATCACCTGGAGACGCGCCGGGCGGACGACGTCCGGAAGCAAGTGGATCAATATCTTTTGCTGGCGCGGCGGAATGATCCAGAAGCCGCGGCGGCGGGCCGGCGATTGCTGGGGGGATTGACCAATGACGTCGCGCCGTTATGCCACCTGGCAGTTCAAATTGCCAGCGATCCGCGGATTACCCGGCGGGATCTGCCACTGGCCAACGACGCGTTGAACCAGGCGGAGAAGCTGGCGCCCACGAATTCGACGCGCCTGGCGGTGAGTCGGGCTATTGTTCTTTTCGAGACCGGCAAAGAACAGGACGGTTTGGCGCGGGCCAGGGAAGCCCTGGCGACTGCTCAGGGGGAAAAAGATAAAGCCCTGGCCGAGAAATGCCTCCGCACCATGACGGCCGCGTTCGAATCGGCCCGGACAAACCAGGCCAAGACAAATCTGCCCCCAAGCAAGTAGCCAAGCCCCCAAGTGAGGTTGCAGCAGCGTTCACTCGCCGCGCCTCTCGCCCTGCGTGCCGGTGCATCTCAAAGCGATGACATCTTTCAACCCCGAGATGCGGAAAACGAGCGGCCAGGGTTGTCCCCGCATTTTGGCCGAGCACCCGCTTTGTTGTCGGTGGAGGTATGCCTGCCGACGGAGACCAGTCCGTGATCCGGTCGTTCGACGACTCCGAATTGGCTGAGGCAATGGGGGCGGATGCTGCGCCCCATTCGTTGTCGGTTTTCGCGCCCGGAATTGACAATGCCATCACTGGATGCTAAACCGATAGCCAGTCCCGTCCGAGGTGCGGTCGCCTTGGCCCGGACCAGGGCGCAAAAAGCCGCCTTAAAAAAAGCCCAAAAAAATGGGGATAAGAGTTGACGTTCGGTCAGCGGTATTATAAAAGGGAACAAATGAAGCGCCCTTGGCGGGGCGTTTGGGAAGGAACAAATAACGAACAGAATCGAAAATAACGACAGAGAAAAAAAGTGAGAAAAGCGGTTGACGCCTGCCGGGTGCTGGTGTAGAACTGCTTGAGTGAGCTACCCGAGTGGGGCGCGCATTAGATAGAACAATGCACAACTGAACAAACAGAACCACATAAAAACCGAGACATATGAAAAGAAAACTACTAGCAGCAGTAATCGCATTGGCATCCTGCGCGGGAACACAAATGTTCGCGCAGAATGTCAAAGAGGGCGTGATCACATTCGCGCTGACTGAAACCTACCAAACCAGCGTTAGCACGAGCACCAAGGCCAACCAGGGTTCCTGGAGCCAGCAGCCGGGCTACTACAAGACGGCGCAACGGAAAGTTACGGAGCGCACTATTCTGGACTGCATCGGACAAGTGTTGCACGGCAGCCCGAACTACTACAGTCGGACGGGGACCAGCTCCAAGCCGGCAGCCCGCCTGATCCTGACGCAGGGAGAGTTGGGTGGCTTCTTTAATATAGTGCCTGAGCTCGCCGATGCGGACACCGAGTTTTCGGCGGAAGGATACAACAGCGGGTACGCTGAGGACGCCGGACTCGCCAGCACGATTGAGGGCACCTTCGTTCGCCTGGCGACGGGTCGGCATTTCCTGGCCGTTCCCGAAGGTTATGCAACCGAAGGCAACTGGCCTCCGGGACACCACCAGCCGTGGGGGCAGATCTTCGTGAAGGACGCGCAGAAGAATCTTTGCGATAACGTGACCTTCTTCTTCGCCATTACTGTGCAGGAATGCTACGACTGCTTCTATCTGAACAGCTTCGTGACCGATACCAAGTTCGTGCTCAAGAAAGGCACTGAACAACAGGAAGGCCCGCCTTGCTGCAGCACCTACATTGAATCTACGCTTACGGGCAGTGGCATCGATCGCTACTACATGAGCCTGTCCTTTGATAATACCTTCAACAATCCGTATCTTAATGACGAAAATGAGGCATGGATTGGTGTGTGGGATGGACCGTACCCGGGAGTGCGGGGATATCTGAAGGACCAACTGACGGGTGACGGAACGACTCCGGATCAGCTTCCGTATGTTGATCGGATCATCTCCAATCAGGGAACGCCGGCTTGGTATGCTATGCGGTTCACGCTGAACGGCATCCTTACCTACAAGTGGAAGCTTGCGAAGTTTAATGCCAATGATCTGGTGTTGGATTTCATCCAGAACGGTGCCGCCGCCACCTATGTGGCCAATGGTTACAGCTTCCATGCGCTGTATTGCGGCCTGTTGACCGGTTCCATGAAAATCAATGAAACGCTGGTCAACAGCGGCAAAGCATTTTGCTGTGACAATATTTGGTGGGATGATAGCTGGTATGGGGTTGGCTGGAATAGCTGGCAGTATCCGTGGAGTGATTACTGGGAATCGCCGGTTAATGTGCCTGCTTCGCTGAGCTTGCACGTGGGCGTGAACGAGTTCTACCAACCGCGCTGGCAATGGCCGCAGAGCAGCCCGGAACCGAACCCGGCGCTCCCTGACGAGACCGTGGAAAACCTCCGTGGCGCGGGTGAGACCTATATCCCGGGCACCCGGTGGTATTTCCTTCAAGGCGGTGGGATAACGCAGGTCAGATATTAGTTTTCTGACGCTTAATCGTTAAATTATCAACGCAACCCAAGGCGGAGGCCGCAAGGCGCCCCTTGGGTTGCGTTTCTTATAGTGGGACACGGAGATATTATGCGACCGAAGATAGTGATATTGATTTTGGTGGTGGCGGTCGGCTTGGTGGCATTGGCGGCGGTGTTTAAGGGGATCATAAACCGACCGAAAACCCCGGAACCTGGCGATGCAGCGACGATGCCGACTACGACGAACTCACCTATAGGAACGGCGCTGGCGCCAACTCCAGGATCGAGCCCTGAGAGCAAAGGAGAATCGCCATCTGGCGATGAGGTCGAGCGGGAATTGCAGGAGATCACCGCTCTGAGCCTTGCCGGAAGCGGTAATCCTCATACGGCGGGATTATTGGCTGGCAAGCTGACACATCGGGAAAAAGAGGTTCGCGCGGCTGCCCTGGACGCTTTGATTCACTTGAATGACACCAACATTATTCCCACGTTGGAGCAAACCGTGGGACTCATTGAAGATCCGCGGGAGAAAGTGGCGTTGCTGGATGCGATTGCTTATCTAAAGCTTCCTGAAGATGCGGAGCCTCCACCAGTGGTGTCTAAAGATGCTCCTGAAGAGTCCATCCCGCCGTCCAGTGTCGTTCGGTCCAAGGGGGAATCAGGCCAGGACAAGCAAAGAATGTCAACTCCGAAATCACCGCGACGAGTTCCAGGCAAAACCCGGCGTAGTGCGATTCCTCCGGCAGCGGGAGCCCAACAACTCGCGCCTCCGGCTCCCGCCCCGGATGCCGCTCCGCCGCCTCCGCAATAGCCAGGAGCAATCTCGAATCAGGGTTGGCTTCCTATCCAGTCTCGGGTGACCAGCCTGTGGTAGAGCCACAGGCAAGGAGTGCGCCAGGGTGGAGGGAAACTGGCCATGGCATGTCCCCGGCAGATTTTATGAACGAAACCCACGGTTCCACTAATTCAGCGATGCCTGCGGCTTCCGTGACGCCGGCATGGGTGTGCTGGGTGCGGGGACTGCTGGGGGTGGCCCTTGTGGGGGCGGGTTACCTGGCCTGGGTTTCCATTCATAACGGCCCGGTAGCCGGTTGCGGCCCGACCTCCGGGTGCGGCCAGGTGCTGCAAAGCCCCTGGGCCTATTGGCTCGATATTCCAGTCAGCGTGCCTGCGCTGCTGGTTTACCTGGCGCTGCTTGGGACCACAGTTCTGTTGCAGAAACGCCCGGCGCCGGACGAGGAGCGCGGGGCATGGGCGGCAATCATCGCATTGGCGGTCATTGTAGCCGGAGCCGCGCTCTGGTTTGTCGGCCTGCAGATTTTCGTCATCAAGGCCTACTGCAAGTTTTGCATGATTGCCCATGCCTGCGGCCTTGCCGCCGCCTTGCTTTGTCTCCGGCATATTCCCCTGGCGCGCGACCCCGCCACGCCCATGTGGGCCACGGGCTCGGGGCTGCGGGGCGTTCCGCGCGCGGGAGCGGCTTCGGTGGCGGCGATTGGCCTGGCGGGCGTCATGGTGCTGGCAGGAGGTCAACTGCTGGTGCCCCGGAAGCTGAATGTGGTGAAGGACCTGCGGCCGGCGGGCCGCCCGGCTGCCGGACAACCAAACGCGGTCAGCGGCGTCCCCGGCGGGGGGAATTCCGCGGCGCCCACGCCCGCGTCCCCTCAGCCCCGCCTCATCGCGCCCCGGCAGCTTTCGCTTTATAGCAACGCCTTCCTGCTCCAGCTCGACACGGTGCCGATGATCGGATCGCCGGACGCCACGAACGTAATTGTTTATGTTTTCGACTATACCTGCTCGCATTGCCGGGCGCTGCATCCCATTTTGATCAGGGCCCAGCGCCGGTTCGGCCCGCAACTGGGAATTGTCAGTCTGCCCATGCCGATTTCAACCAACTGCAATCCCTTTCTGCCGCCGCAGTCGCACTCGATTGCGAACGCCTGTGAGTATGCGCGGTTGGGCCTGGCCGTCTGGCGGGCCAAGCCCGCGGTCCACGGCCAGTTCGAGGAGTGGATGTTCGCGGGCGCCCGCCCGGCGCCGGTGGCGCAGGCAAAAGAATATGCCGCGCAGTTGGTCGGCCCGGACGCCCTGGAAGCCGCGCTTAAGGATCCCTGGATTGAGCAGCAGCTCCTGCTTGATTGCCGGCTGCATCACATCAACTGGATGGTCAGCGAGCAGCCGGTCATGCCCCAGTTGATTATCGGCAATGCCATCAGCACGGGACCGCTGAATTCAGTCGAGCACCTGGCGCTGTTGTTGAACCGCTACCTGGGCCTCGCCGCGCCGCCACCGCCGGTATCCGGGGGACAAGGCGAGGCCAGTTTCTGACGTTGACGATACGTTTTATGATACGAAGAGTAAAAATCTGTTCCAGGCTGCTCGCTGCAGCCCTGCTCCTCTCCGGCTCCGCCCGGGCGGCTTCGCCCGCCCCGACCAACACGGCGCCCGCATCCCCGGTTTCCGCCACCGCCACTAATAAAGTGGTGGCGCGCGGCAAGGGTTGGGAAATCACGCGCGGCGAACTGGATAAGGGAGTCACTGCGGCGCTGGCGCAGGCGGCGTCTCGCGGCCGCCGGGTCACAACCGCGCAGGTTCCTGAAGTGGAGCGGCAGGTGCTGGAGCAACTCATCAATCTTCGTCTCGTGCTGGCCCGGGCGACCCGGGCCGACCGGGAGGCCGGCAAAGCCGCCGCAAATAAGCGTTATGCGACCGCCAGGGCAAACGCCGCCTCGGAGGAGGCGTTCAAGCTGCAGTTGAAATTCCTGGTGACAACCCCGGAGGAATTGCTGGCCAAATGGACTGATGCGCTAACCTCCGAGGCGGTGATGAAGCGGGAACTCAAGATCGCCATTTCAGACGCGGAGGCCAGGAAGTACTATAACGAGAATCCGAAGCAATTTGACCTTCCGGAGCAGGTCCGCGCCAGCCACATCCTGATTGCCACGAGCGATCCCCGGACGGGTGCCGGGCTGTCGGACGAGGAAAAAGCCGGGAAGCGCAAGAAAGCGGAGGCGGTGTTGCAGCAGGCCCGGGCCGGCGAGGATTTCGGCAAGCTCGCCCTGGCCTTTTCGAACGACGCCGGGTCTCGCGCCCGGGGTGGTGAGGTTCGGTTTGCCCGCGGCGAGATGCCGGCGGAGATAGAGGCCGTGGCATTTTCCCTGAAAACAAACCAGATTAGCGACCTTATCACCACCACCAACGGCTACCACATCATCAAGCTGATCCAAAAGATTCCCGCCCGCAAACTCAAGTATGCCGACGCAGCCGCCGACATTAAGAACGGTCTGACACAGGCCGCAATCGAGGAACAATTCCCGACCTACATTGCCCGCCTGCGGGCCGCAGCGGACGTGGAAATCCTGGAGGAACAGTTGCAGCCGCAGGACCCGGCGCGCACCGGGTTGTCGCTGCCCGGCCCCGGCACGCCGCCGAAGCCTGCGGGCGTAAAGTAGGCGCTTTGCCGGCGATCATCCGCGCCCGGGCCTGGCGCGCGCCATGCCGGCGGGACGCAGGACCAGCGACCGGGTTCTTATCAGGGTTGATTTGCGCTGGTCGTTGGCGGTATTGATTTCCCATTCTTATGCCATTGAAAGTTGTTGTCATCGGCGGCGTGGCCGCCGGCCCCAAAGCCGCCGCGAAGATTATGCGGCTGGATCCCACCGCCGAAGTGACTCTGTTGGAGAAGGGACAGTTCATCTCCTTTGCCGGCTGCGGCCTGCCCTATTACGTCTCGGGGGTGGTGAAGGAACAAAAAGATCTGATGAGCACGCCGATCGGAGTCCGGCGCGACCCGGCGTTCTTTCAGAAGGTGAAGAACGTCAAAGTCCTGACGGAAACGGAGGCCCTGGAGATAGACCGCGCGCGCAAGCGCATCCGCGCCCGCCGCAATGGCGCGGCGGAGGATTTCTGGCTGGATTACGACAAGCTGGTGCTGGCCACCGGGGCTCGCCCCGTCATCCCCCCCGTCCCCAACGCAACGCTGGCCAACATCCTCACCCTGCACAGCGTGGCGGATGCGGATGCCATCAAGGCCCGGCTCGCCCGGAACCACGGGCGGGACGTGGTGATGATCGGCGGCGGCTTGATTGGCGTGGAAACCGTCGAGGCGCTGGTGCAATGTGGCTGCCGGGTGACGGTGGTGGAACGGCTGCCGCAGATTCTGCGCATGCTGGATTGGGAAATGGCGCGGCTGGTGGAGCAGCACATGGAAGCTCACGGCGTCCAGGTGATGACCCATACCGAGGTCCAGGCGTTCGAAGGGCCGGGGCAGGTGACGGGAGTCGTGACGAACCGCGGACGGTTGCCCGCGGACCTGGTGGTCCTGGGCATCGGCGTGAAGCCGAATGTGGAATTGGCCCGGCAGGCCGGGCTGGAGATCGGCCCCACCGGCGCGCTGCGGGTGGATGCCGGACTGCGCACCTCGGACCCGGATATCTACGCGGCGGGCGATTGCGCGGAAAGCACCGACCTCATCACGCGCCAGCCCTGCTACGTGCCCATGGGCTCGACGGCCAACAAGCAAGGCCGCGTGGCCGCCATCAACGTCTGCGGCGGGGAGGACCGGTTCCCGGGCGTGCTGGGCAGCACGGTCTGCCAGGTCTTTGACTTCTGCGTGGCGCGGACGGGCTTGACCGAGGCCGCCGCCCGGCAGAGCGGCTATGCCCCCGTCACGGTGCTGGTGCCGGATGCGGACCGGGCCCACTACATGCCGACGGCCCGGCCGGTGATCCTCAAGCTGGTGGTGGACGAGCGCACGCGCAAGCTCCTGGGCGCCCAGGCGGTGGGGCCGGGCGCGGGCGACAAGCGCATGGACGTGGCGGCGATGGCGATCACGGCGGGAATGACGGTGGACCAGTTGTCGAAGGTGGACCTCTGCTACGCGCCGCCGTATTCGCCCGCCCTGGACAACCTTATCCTGGCGGCCAACGTCGCCCGCAACAAGCTGGATGGCCTGCTGCACGGCTTGACGGCCAGCGAAGTCCAGCAGCGGCTCGAAGCCCGGGCGGATTTCGTCCTGCTGGATGTGCGCAGCCCGGCGGAGCATCAGCAGGAGCGGCTGCCCGGCTCGACGTTCATCCCCCTGGGGACGCTGCGGGCGCGGCTGGACGAATTGCCGCGCGACAAGGAAATCGTGACCTTCTGCAAAGCCTCGCTACGCGGTTATGAAGCCGCCCGAATCCTGCAAGGCGCGGGATTCCCGAATGTCCGGGTCATGGACGGCGGCCTCGCGGCCTGGCCTTTTGCAAAGCTGTCGGGCTAAGCCCCGCGCGCCCGGCGGCGGCGGGGCCGGGGCGGCCGGCTCCGGGCCCGCGGATTCAGACGCCCCCGCTTTTGTCCACCGCCTCCAGAATGGCTTGAATGGCCTCGCGCCGGATGGCGCCCAGTTGATGGTTGTCCCGCGTGGGATGGACGGCATTGGTCAGCAGCACCAGGTACATTTTGCGGCTGAGTTCGATCCGCAGGTAGGTGCCCGTGAACCCGTTGTGGCTCAGGACCCGTTTCGCGTCCCGCTCAATCCCCCACCCCAAGCCGCGCCCGGAATCCGGGGCCAGGTTGTGCGGGCGGGCGAATTCCGCCAACACCGCGCGCGTGAGCCACTGGCTTTGGCCGGCGTCCGCGCGCAACAGTTCGGCCGCCAGTTTGCCCAGGTCTTCGGCGGTCGCGAACAGCCCCGCGTGCCCGGTGAGGCCCTCGCCGGCGCGCGCGTTCTCGTCGTGAACCACCCCATGCGCGAAGCGCTCCTGGTCCGGCAGTTTCTCCGTGGGGGCGATGCGCGGCCGGAGCCCCGGCGCGGGGTTGCGCAGGGTATTCGTCATTCCCAGCGGCCCGAAGACCAGTTCCCGCTCCAGCGCTGCCAGGGGTTTGCCGCCCGCGCGCGCGGCGGCTTCGCCCGCGAGGAACAGCCCCAAATCGCTGTAGCGGGTGCGCGCGCCCGGCTCGCTCTCCAGCGGCGTCGTCAGGATGGCGCGGAGCATGGCCGCGTAGTTGGTGTGCGAGCGGTAGTAAGGTTTCCAGGCCGTCAGCCCGGCGGTGTGGGTCAGCAGGTGTTCGAGGGTGACCCGCTGGCGCCGGGCTTTGTCCTCGGCGCTGGGTGCCAGCGCAAGGAACTCGGGGATGAACCGGCTGACGGGATCGGTGATGCGCACCTTGCCGCGCTGAACCAATTGCATGAAAACCGCGGTGGTGCCGGCAACCTTGGTGACCGACGCCAGATCGTAGAGCGTCTGCGTCGTGACCGGCGCGCCCCCGGCGTAATCCAGGCGCCCAAACGCCGCCGACCACAGAACCTTGTCCGCCGTGCCCACGACGACCGTGCAGCCCGGAAAGGCGCGCTCCTTGATTCCGCGCTGCAGTATGGCTGCGGCCGGGGAAAAGTCCGGCGTGCTGGCCGCCGGGCCATCCAGGGCGCCGAAGAGCAGGCCAAGGAGACACAGCATCCCCCCGGTTCGAAGCCCGCCGCGAACGGCGGCCCGGGGATGGTTCCCAGGTTTCCCGCAGGCCGGGGTACGGCGGGGCCAGGCCGGGAGGACGGAAGATTCAGGAGTTCGGCAGTTCATAAAGCACTTTGCGCCCGCAGTCTGGGCGGGTGCCCGCGGAAAAGCCAGCCGCATTTATCCGTCCCGGCGGAGGCTGGATTTTGGCGGCCCAACCCCACCGCCTGCCGCCCGCCGCCGGGCGCTATTCCGCCTGTTGCGCCTGTTTGGCGCGCTTGCTTTCCTCGATGATCTTCTGCTCCGCCTCGCGCGGCATCTCCTCGTAATGGCTGAACGACTCGGAATGCGCGCCGCGCCCGCCGGTCAGCGAGCGCAGGGTGCTGGAATAGCGATAAAGCTCCTTGGCCGGCACATGCGCCTTGATTAATTGGATGCCGCCCTCCATGTCCATGCCCTGGATTTTGCCGCGGCGGCTGGAGAGGTCGCCCATGACCTTGCCCATGCAATCATCCGGGATGCGGATTTCGACCAGGTGAATCGGCTCCAGCAGGCAGGGCCGCGCCTTTTCAAAGGATTCCTTGAACCCAAAATACCCGGCAATCTGGAACGCAATGTCCTTCGAGTCCACCGGGTGCATTTTGCCGTCGTAAAACTCAATCTTCACGTCCACCACCCGGTAGCCGGCCAGGATGCCCTCTTCGCACGCCTTCATGACGCCCTTCTCGACGGAAGGCACGAATACCCGGTCCACGTTCTGCCCGGTGAGCGTTTGCGTGAACTCGACGCCGGTATCGCGGGGCTTGGGCTCGATGCGCATCCAGACCTCGGCAAACTGGCCCGCCCCGCCGGTTTGCTTCTTGTGGCGGTATTTCGAGTCGCCCCGCCCCTTGATGGTCTCGCGGTAGCGCACGCGCGGCTCGATCAGCTCGACATGCACGTTGTAGCGCCGCCGCAGGCTCTCGGCGATGACCTCCAGGTGCAGCTCGCCCTGCGCGGACACGATGGTCTGGCGCAGCTCCGAATCCACCACGTATTGAAACGCCGGATCCTCATGGTGCAGCGCCGCCAGCCCGGACGCCACCTTGTCTTCCTCGCCCTTGGCGCTGCTCTTGAGCGCGGCATGGATGCTCGGCTTGGGATATTCCACCTTCGGCAGCGAATAGAGCTTCTTCCCGCCATAAAGGGTATTGCCCGTGTGGGTGTCCTTGAGCTTGACCACCGCCCCGATGTCCCCGGCCACGAGCGCGGGCACGCTGGTGCGCGTCTTGCCATTGAGCTGGTAAATCTGGCCGATCTTTTCCGTGCTGCGGCGGTCGGCGTTATAGACTTCGCTGCCGAACTTCACCGCGCCGGCATAGACGCGGAAAAAGGAAAGCTCGCCGAACTGCGCCTCGCTCATCGTCTTGAAGATATAGAGCACCGGCTCGGGATCCGTCAGCTTGACCGGCACCGGGTTGCCGTCCGCATCCGCCGCCTCCACCGCGGGCCGATCCGCCGGCGAAGCGCCATACTGGGCAAGAAAATCCATGAACTGGGCGACGCCGACATTGTTTTCCGCCGCCGTGCAGAACAGGGGGGTGAACACCTGCTTCTGGAACGCCGCGTGCAAACCCGCCCGCATCTCGGCCTCCGACAGCCCGCCTTCGGCAAAGAACTTCTCCATCAGCGCGTCGTCGGACTCGGCCACGTATTCGACCAGTTGGTTGTGCAACTGGCTGGCCTTCTCCGCCAGGGCCCCGGCGGGGGGCGCCTCGGTGTATTTGCCGCTCTTGTCGCCCGCATAGGTCATCACCTTCTGGCGCAGCACGTCCAGCAACTGGTTGAAGCCCGGGCCGGCGTTGACCGGCAGCGTCAGCGGCAGCACGCGCTCCCCGAAATGCTCGCGCAGCTGCGCCAGCGTCGCGTCGAAATGGGTCTCTTCCCGGTCAAAAGCATTGACGACAATCACCTTCGGAATGCCGTTCGCCGTCGCGCTTTTCCACACCGTGTCCGTGCCGACCCCGGGGCCGTGGTTGGCATGCACCACCACCACCGCCTGGTCGCTGACCCGCAGCGCGCCCAGCGCCTCGCTGATGAAATCCGCGTAGCCCGGGCAATCCAGGACATTGAACTTCTTGCCCTGCCACTCCAGGTGCATGAGCGTGGTGGAGACGGAGATCAGCCGCTGCTGCTCGCTCTCATGGTAGTCCGAGACCGTGGTGCCGGCGGGGATGGTTCCCATGCGGTTAATCACGCCGGCACAGGCGAGCATCGCCTCGCTCAGCATGGTTTTGCCGCACGAGGCATGTCCCACTATCGCCAGGTTTCGAAGGTCAACAGCCTGATATTCTTTCATAAAGTGTCACGGTCCATTTCGCCAATCCCTTTTCAAGCCAATGCTCAAAGGGACCTACAATGTAGAGAACGACCCGCCGCCTGCAAGCCGAGAAATCAGCCGCCGCGAAAAATCTTCGCCGGCCCCGCGAAGAACGGTTGACAAATCCCGCCCCTTGTGGCTGAATACGCTCTCGCCCTATTCGGGCGGCCGTGGGTAGGATACTCAAGCGGTCAACGAGGGCAGACTGTAAATCTGCTGGCTAACGCCTACGAAGGTTCGAATCCTTCTCCTACCACCACCTCCCCAGCCCCCTCCCCCGCCCGGCGGCGCCCTTTTGCCCGAACGCGCGCCCGCCGCCCGCCGCCCCGCCCGGCGCGCCGCGCGGCGGCGTTGACAAAAGCGCACGGGCCAGCCAAAAGAGGAAGCACAATGCAAATTATCCGCTACGAAGATCCCCAGGGCGCCGTGCGCTATGCGGCCCGGCAGCCCGATGGCTCCGCCCGCCAAATCGCCGGCGACATCCTGGGCGCCTACGAAGTCACCCCCACCCCGGCGCGGGTGAAAAAACTGCTCGCGCCCGTGGCGCCGGTGGCCCTCTTCTGCATTGGCCTGAACTACCGGCGCCACGCCGAGGAAGGCAAGGCCGCCCTCCCGGCCTTCCCGGTGCTGTTCATGAAATCGCCCGCCGCCGTGCAGAACCCCGGCGATCCCATTGAACTGCCGCGGCACCTGCGCAGCGACAAGGTGGACTTCGAGTGCGAGCTGGCCGTCGTCATCGGCCGCCGCGCCAAAAACGTGTCCCGCGCGGACGCGTTGGACTACGTGCTGGGCTATACCTGCGCCAACGACGTCAGCGCCCGCGACTGGCAAGGCCCCTGGGGCGGCAGCCAGTGGTGCCGGGGCAAGACCTTCGACACCTTTGCCCCGCTGGGGCCATGCCTGGTGCTGAAGGACGAAATCCCCGACCCCGCCGCCTTGAAGCTCCGGACGCTCCTCAACGGCCAGGTGATGCAGGACTGGCGCTGCGACGACATGCTGTTCGACGTGCCCACGCTCATTTCCTTCCTGAGCGGCAGCACCACGCTGCTCCCGGGCACGGTCATCCTCACCGGAACGCCCCACGGCGTCGGTTTTGCGCGCAAGCCGCCGGTGTTTCTCCAGCCCGGCGATCGCGTCACCATCGAGATTGACCGCATCGGCGCGCTGACCAATCCCGTGGTCGAGGAAGGCGGAGAGTTCCCCCCGCCGCGCACGCCGCGCCGCGACCCGGCGGGCTAGGGCCGGTACGTGAAGATGGCGCTGGCCCGCGCGGCGCGATCCGTCTTCAGCCGCGCCCAGTGGGCGGAATAACCGGCGGGGAACCGGTGCTTGAGCGTCCGGCCGGGCGGGACCACCAGCTCGCAATACCGGCTCCACTCGCCGTTGGCGGCAAAGTCCACCTCGATCGTAAAGGCAACCGGCTGCGCGGCCCGGTGCGAAAGCGCCAGGGACTTGGTCCGATACCCCGCCATGAGATAGGGATCGCTGGGTTCGTTGGCCGCCACCGCCGTATCCTTCCACGGACCGCCCACGCCGGCGGGCGCGCCCAGGCGCCAGAGATCGTCCACCTCCCCAAACCACACCGCCGCCGCGCCATCGGCGGAGGGATGGCAATGCCCGTCCGGCCGCGCGCCGGCCCGCACCCCCGTCAGCACCAGCAGGCCGCGCCAGGCCGCAAAGTCGCGGATGCGCTTGTGGTGCGTGGTGATGGGGCGCAAGCGCTGAAACCCGCCCGCGTCCGCGCGCGGCACTTCGTAGATCGTGCCGTGAACATTGAAGAGGTTCCGCTCGGTGACAACCTCGCGCAGAGCGCGCGGCCAGCCGGTGGGGAAAGGATCGTCATAGACGGCGGCCGTCCGCGGCAGCCGGTAGCGCTGGCCGCCGTGGGTGACCACCACCGAGGCGGCCTCGACGGCCAGGGCCGGCCCGGCGCCGGGCGGCGCGCGCAGCGCCGCTTCCTTGTCCGCGTCGTCCAGCGGCCGCCATTCCAGCCGGCCGTCCATGACCCAGCCCCGCCGCTCTTTCACCCGCGCGCCTTCGTAGAGGTTCGCCGCCAGAATCAGCCGGCGCGCATCGCCCGCGTCGGGCTTCACCAGCCCATCAATGACCGGCCCGCGGTAATCCGCGTCCGCCAGGGCGGCGAACCGGGCGGGGTCCGGCCGGCGCGGCGGGTTGCCCAGGTGAAAGTACGCGCTGGCCCGGCGGGCGGCCTGGCCGGCTCGCACCCGCACCCAGCCGGCCTTGAGCTCGCGGCCCAGCACGCGAAAGGCGTAGCCGTGGGCGGGCACGGACACGCCGGCCACCGGCCGCCACTGGCCGCGCCCGGCGGCGTCAGCCTCCACGGTAAAGTCCACCGCGCTGGCGCTGTGATGCTTCAGGTGCAGCGTTCCCTCGCGGAACCCGGCCACCAGGAACGGCGGAGAAACCGCGCCGGCGGCGAGGTCATCGTTGAGCCAGGGCCCGCCCCACCCGGCGGGCGCGCCGAGACCCTCCAGGTCCGCCCAGCTCCCGAACCAAAGCGCCGAGTGCGACTGGCCCGCCAGTTCATTCTGCATGATCGAGGCGTCGTCGCGCGCCATGACGATTTGCCCCCGCCAGGCGCAATAATCCACCGGCATGCGCGTGTAGGTGGAGAGCGCCCGCAGCCCGCCGTAATGGGCCGTCCCGAAGGTGGGCGGGAAGTCATAAAACAGCCCGTGCATGTGGGCGAGCCAGCGGCCTTCGGTGACCTCGCGGATGCGGGGCCATTCGGTGTACCAGCCGTGGAGGGCATCCTGGGTATAGCTGCCCTTGGGCAGGCGGAAGGTGTGCCATTGGCCGCCCTCCCGCAGCTTGAGGATGACCGAGCGCTTGTCCCAGCCCAGCGCCCACAGGCGGTCGTCGCCCGGCGCCACCCCGCGCAAACCGCCCGGGCCGGCAACCTCGGTGAACGGCGCGCGCTCGATGACCCGCCATGCCTGGCTCCAATCGCGGCCATCCGTCTCCGCCAGGCAGCCGGCGGGACCGTCGAAGCCCGGGTCGCCGTCGTAGCGCCAGCCGCGCTCGCCGTTGTTCGCCACCACGAGCCGGCCCGCGCTGGTGGCCGCCCCCTTGCCGTGGGCGCCGGGATAAGGCCCGCCGAGCAGGCCATAGATCCGGTTCGCCGCCAGCGTCTTGACCTCCACCTCATACAACTCACGCTCCATGCCGACGAAATACACCTTGTCGGCGGGCGCGACGAGGTGCCGGGCGTTGCCCGTAATACGCAGGGGCATGCGGGCCAGGTCCACCGTACGCACCCGGCCGGCCTCGTCAATAAAGTGCGGTCCGAGGATAAGCTGCCGGGATTCGGGGTGGATCATGCGGTTGGCGTGGGTGCCGCCGACGCTTTCCGGCCGCATCTCCAGCTTCAGGCGCGAGTCCACCGTGTAGAGTTTATCCTGGCTCCCCTCGGGGGCATGGGGCGGATAGGTGATAAACCAGAGCTTGTCCGCCCAGGGCGCCACCGCGCCAATGCCGCACTCGCCGTAGGGATTGAAAACCGCCAGGTGCGGGTAAATGCCACTGATGCAAACGACCTTGTTTTCGGGATCAGGCGGCCAGACCTGGCCAGCCGTTTTGGGCGCCGCCGCCGGGGCCGCAACCCGGCCACCCAACGCCAACACGCTTAAACCGACGAGCAGGTAAGAAAGAAGGCAGCGCACCCCCAAGTCTCTAGCACATCCTTATCCGCCGAGGCAATGAACAATACAATGCCGCCCCATGCTCCTGAAAACACCCTCCCACTCCCAGCCCAAGCATCTCCCCACCTCCGCCCACCCGCTAAAAAAGCCGAAACTAAGCCAAAACCCCACCGCTTCAGCCCCCAAAGTCAAAACTTTTCATCTTTCGCCTATCCACATCATTTCCAGCTACTTCCACCCTGCCATCGAGCCGTGTACAAGGGGTGTACAAGGGATGCTCACCGGATGCTCATCAGATTTTACCATGAGCACCCGATGAGCATCCCTTGTACACCCCTTGTACACGGCTCGATGGGAGCTATGGAAGATGCTGAAAGGACGTTGGTTGAGCGAAGTTGGGAGGGGTGGTTGCCGGGGAGCGAAATTGGGAGACCAGGCGGGGGGAGAGAGCGTGTCCAATAATTGGACAGTTTGGGGATGGGAGCGGTTGGTGGCGGGACGGTTATTGGGGAGGTGGCTTGAGGTTGGTTCGGATGCTTTTAGCGGTCTTGTGGGTGGCGGGCAGGGAGGGAGAGAATGAGGGGGGGCGCCTTTTTGTGCTTATGCCGGAGGAATGGAGCCGGGGACAGGTTTGGCTATTGAAGTTCGGCTCCGGGTCGGTTAGCCTGCCGTAGTCGTATGACCTTAACAGAGAAAGTATTGGCCCGCGCGGCGGGCAAGGCCCGGGTGGCGGCCGGGGACAACATTTGGGTGCAGGCGGATGTGCTGATGACGCATGACGTTTGCGGGCCGGGGACGATTGGCGTGTTCCACCGTGAATTTGGCAAGGGAGCGAAGGTGTGGGATCGGCACCGGGTGGTGATCATTCCCGATCACTACATATTCACCGCGGATTCGAAGTCGAATCGGAACGTGGATATTCTGCGCGAGTTCGCCCGGGAGCAGGGGCTGGTTTATTTTTACGATGTGATTGACGACCCGAACGGGCATTGGGTGTTTGACGCGAGCAAGGGCATGCTCAAGCGGCAGTATGGGTCGCGTTATGCGGGGGTATGCCATACGGCGCTGCCGCAAAAGGGCCACACCCGGCCGGGGGAGGTGTTGTTCGGCACCGACTCGCATACCTGCATGGCGGGGGCGTTCAATGAGTTTGCCACGGGCATCGGCAACACGGATGCGGGGTTTGTCATGGGCACGGGCAAGCTGCTGGTCAAAGTGCCGGAGACCATGCATTTCCGGCTGGAGGGCAAGCTGCCGCCCGGGGTGATGGCCAAGGACATCATTCTGCATTGCATTGGCGAAATTGGTTTTGACGGGGCGACGTATCGCGCGATGCAGTTTGACGGGCCGGGGGCCGCCAGTTTGAGCATGGATGACCGGATGACGGTGGCCAACATGGCGATCGAGGCGGGGGGGAAGAATGGGATTTTCGAGTTCGACGCGCAGACGCAAGCCTACGTGGATTATCGCTGCAAACTCAACGGGACGAAGGCGGGTTATGAGCCGGTCGAGCGCGATCGGGAGGAGAAGTTTGTGTATGAGCTGGTGCTGGATCTTTCCCGGCTGGAGCCGACGGTGGCCTGTCATCCCAATCCGGGGCAGCGCAAGCTGGCGAAGGAGCTGGGGCATATCCGGCTGGATCGCGCCTACATTGGCTCCTGCACCGGCGGCAAGACGAGCGATTTTCTGGAATTCGCGCGGGTGGTGCAGGGGCGGCGGGTGGTGATTGACACTTTCGGCGTGCCGGCGACGCCGGAGATCGTGCACGATTTGCAGACGGCGCGCTGGGGCGAGCAGACGGTCTGGGAGATTCTTACGGCCGCCGGCGTGCTGATGACGGAAAACGCCGGCTGCGCGGCGTGCCTGGGCGGGCCGGTGGATACGTTTGGCCGCATGAACGCGCCGCTCAAGTGCATCAGCGCCACGAACCGCAATTTCCCCGGCCGCATGGGGCATAAAGATTCGCAGGTGTTCCTGGCGTCGCCGGCCACCGTGGCGGCCAGCGCCGTGACGGGCCGGATTACGGATCCGCGGGAGCTGCTGCCCCGGGCTTGATGCGGCGCGAAACGCTGGATACCTGGTGCGAGCGGGGCATCCTCGGCCTGGTGCTGGTGGTCCTGATCTGGGGGCCGCTGGCGATGGGAGCGGTGCGTCCGTCCGAGTTCCTCGTGATCCAGGGGGCGACGATGGGCGTGCTGCTGCTGTGGGGGGCGCGGTTGTGGCTGAGCCCGCGGCCGCAGGTGCTCTGGCCGCCGATTTGCTGGGTGGTGGCGGCTTTTGTGGGGTATGCCCTGATCCGCTATCATTACGCGGAGGTTGAGTACCTGGCGCGGCAGGAGCTGATCCGCCTGCTGATCTACGCCTTTCTGTTCTTTGCCCTCCTTAATAATTTGCACCGGCAGGAGTCGTTGCAGGTCATCAGCAGCACGCTGATCACGCTGGCGATGGTCATCGCGGCCTATGCCGTGTATCAGTTTCTGACGCGCTCGGACTGGGTGTGGCGGTACCGGGTCGGGTTTGATTATGGGGGGTCGGGGACGTATGTGTCGCGCAATCACCTGGGCGGTTTTCTGGAGATGCTCCTGCCGCTGGGGCTGGCGTACACGCTGGTGAGCCGGTTCAAGCCCGTGAGCAAGGTTCTGACGGGGTATGCCTCGCTGGTAATTCTCGCCGGCATTGTGGCCACCGTGTCGCGCGGGACTTATCTTTCGACGGCGGTGGCGCTGGGGTTGTTTTTTGGCGTGCTGCTGTTTCAGCGTTCGCACCGGCTGCCGGCGTTTCTGTTGCTGGTGGTCGTGCTGGCGGCCGGGGCGTATTTGCTGCCCCGGAACATTTCCGTGCGGCTGCGTTTCCAGCAGTATTTGACCGAGCCCGGCCCGGATCCGCGGGCGGAGGACGGCAAGCGGTCCGTTTTCTGGGATCCGGAGGATGCGCGCGTGATTCTCTGGCAATCGGCGTTGCGGGTGTGGGAGCAGAATATCTGGTGGGGCGTGGGGCCGGCGCATTATGACGTGCGGTTCCCGGCGTATCGGCCGTTGGCGATGCAGCTGCATCCGTATTTTGCGCATAATGATTATTTGCAGTTTCTGGCCGAGTGGGGGCTGGTTGGCACCGGGCTGGGGGCGGCGGCGTTGGTTTTGCTGGGCTGGGGGGTGGTCGGGAGCTGGCGCTACGTGCGCGGCGCGACGAGCGATCTGGGGCATCCCCGGAACAGCAGCAAGTTCGCGTTTGTGCTCGGGGCGGTGATGGGGCTGGTCGCGATTTTGGTGCATTCGGTCGTGGACTTTAATTTGCATATTCCGGCCAATGCCATCCTGGCGGTGACGCTGGCGGCGTTGCTGAGCAGTTGCCTCCGCTTCGCTTCGGAGCGGCATTGGCAGTCGCTGAAGTGGTGGGGCAAGGCGCTGGGCAGCGTTCTGGTGCTGGCGGGCACGGTTTACCTGGGGCAGCAGGGGTGGCGGAATGCGCGGGAGTACGCCTGGCTCCAGCGCGCGGATCGCGCGCCGCTGTTCACCATGGCCCAGGTGGATTGCCTGAAGCGGGCTTTCGCCGCCGAGCCGATGAATGCCGAGACGGCGTATGCCATCGGCGAGATTTACCGCGTGAAATCCGCGGAAGGCGGGGACGATTATCAGGAACTGGCGGTTCAGGCGCTGGAGTGGTTTAAGCGCAGCCTCGAGTTGAATCCGTGGAATGCCTACGGGCATCTGCGCTATGGCTGGTGCCTGGACTGGCTTGGGCGGTTCGCGGAGTCGCCGCCCTTCTTTGCGCGCGCGGCCCAGCTTGACCCCAATGGCTTCGAGGTGGCGGCCAATGCCGGGCTGCACTATGCCCAGGCGGGGAACTATGCCGCCGCCCGGACGTGGTTCGAGCGCTCGCTGCGGCTGGAAAGGAAGTCCAACCCGATTGCCAGCAGCTACTTGCCCATCGTGACCAGCCGGTTGCTGGAGGCGGCGACTAATGAGTTTAGCGCCGGCCTTCGGTCGGCGTCACCATGAGGGCGGCGCGGCCCGAAACCTGCTGGCAAATGCCGGTCGGGGCATATTTTTGGGGCGCCTGGCCGCGGTGAGAAAAATTGAAAATATTCCGTTGACAAAGCCGGGCCAACCGCTAATATTAGCCCGTGATTGATGCAGCCTAGTTTGCAGGAGCAAATATGAAAACGATACAAAGCTTGATCTATAAATTGCTGGCGGGCGGGGTGGTGACGGCGATGGCTTTCACATTGGCGGCCCAAACGGCTGACCAGGGGATGGCCAAGGTGGTTCGTCTCAAGGGTGCGGCCCGGTATGTCTCGGGGAGCAAGGAAGGGCAACTGCTGAAGGTGGGCGATTTGATTCCGCCGGGCACGGCCATTCAAACCGCGGAAAAATCCCGGGTGGATTTGGTTTTGGGCGAAGGGTCCGCCCCGGTGGGAGGTCCGCCGGCGGCGGGAGATATGCTCACCTACACCCCCACCGTTGAACAGAATGTGGTGCAGGTCTGGGAGAACACCCTGTTGGGCATAGACAAATTGAATATTACGCGGACCGCCGGGGACGAGGTGACGGAGACGCAGCTCGATCTGAAGGCGGGCCACATCTTTGGCATGGTGAAGAAGCTGTCGGCGGCCTCCAAGTACGAGGTCAAGATTCCCAATGGCGTGGCCGGCATCCGCGGCACGGTTTATGACATCAGCGCGGAGGGCGTCATCAAGGTGCTGTCGGGTTCGGTGGTGCTGGCCTATGTCGGCGCCGATGGCCAGGTGCAGACCCAGGTGGTCATGAGCTTGCAGGAGTATGACGCGCCCAGCAATACGCTGAAGCCGCTGGCGGACATCAACAAGAGCGGGATGGAGAAATGCATGCACGGCTGGCCGGGTCGGCCGCCGCCGCCGCGTCCGCCGCCGCCGCCGCCGCCACCGCCGCCGTCGCGCTGGAAGCCGGGGCACGGGCATCATCACGGGCACCACTAAGAGTGCCGGCGGCCCGGTTGCAACCGGGAGGGCTTTAATCAACCAGAGCAGCCTTGTGTTGCTCTGGTTTTTTTGTTTTTTTCTCCGAAGTGAAGCGGTTGCCGATCAAGCGTGTTCCAGCCCTGATTACCCTGGGCGTCATTGTTTTGATCAGCCTGGTGCGGGGGTGGCAGTTTAACTTTCTGGAAAGCCTGGAGCGGATGACCTATGACCTGCGGGTGCGGGCCGCGCTGCGGCACGCAGCGCCGCTGGCCACCAACCTGGGGTTTGTTTTCATTGATGACGCCAGCATTGCCTTTGTGCGCACGAACACGACGCTCGGCTATAATTATGGGCTGTACTGGCCCCGGCAGGTTTATGGGCGCCTGGTTCAGGAGTTGGCGGCGCAAGGCGCGCGCGCGGTGGCCCTCGATGTGATTTTCCACGAGTTGCGCCCGGATCATCCGCCGGTGCGAATGGCCGACGGCAGCTTTCCGGAGTCGGATGAATTCTTTGCGCTCCAGATGCGGCGGGCGGGCAATGTCATTCTCGCGCTGCCCGAGGATTTGACATTGCCGGCGCTGTTTCAGACCAATGCGCTGGCCCTGGGCGACATCTCGACGCATAAGGACCATCCCGAGGGCGTTTTGCGCCGCGCCCAGGCGTTTCGCGTCCGGCGGCATTGGCACTTTGCCTTTCAACAGGTGGCGGCGGACCCGGAGTTTGGGGTGGATTTGCGCCGGGCGCGGGTGGAAGGCCGCCAGGTGGTTTTGCCGCGGTCCGGCGTGGAGGATATCCGGGTGCCGCTGGACGCGGAGGGCTGTTTTGATTTGGCGGATTTTGCCGGCGATAAATTGCCGCCCGGGGTCGCCCGCAGGGCCAAGCCGTTCACGGAGGAGCGCATCTGGCACATGGGCATCGTGCTGGCCGCGGTGGAACTGGGGTTGGACCTGGCCGGGGCCGAGGTGCGTCTCGACCAGGGGCGGATAACTTTGCAGGGCGCGCACGGTGTTCGCCGGGACATTCCGGTGGATGCCGACGGGTATTTCTACATCAACTGGGCCTTGCCGCCCAACCATCCGCAACTGGCGCAGGAGTCCATTCAAGCGCTCCTGCAGCAGGACGGCCTGCGCTTGCAGCAGCGGACGAACGAGTTGCACAACCACTGGCGCGGCAAGCTGGTGGTGGTGGGGTCCAGTGCCACGGGCAACGATTTGACCGACCGCGGCGCCACGCCGCTCAAGGCGGACACCCTGCTGGCGAGCCAGCATTGGAATGTGGCCAACTCCCTTCTGACCGGGCGATTCGTCCGGCGGGCGCCGTTGGGGGTGGAGTGGGCGCTGGTGGCCTTGCTGGCCGTGGTGGCGGCGGTGGTGACCTGGAAAATGCGCGTGCTCGTGGCGTCGGCGCTGCTGGTTTTGCTGGGAGCGGCTTATGTTGGTTTGGGCTTTGTTCTGTACGCGCGGACCTGCTACTGGCTGCCCCTGGTCCTGCCGGTGGCGGGTTCTCTGCTGCTGACGCATCTGGGGCTGGTCACCTGGCGGGTCGTGTTCGAGCAGGCCGAGCGCCGCCGGGTGAGGTCCATCTTCGCGCGAATCGTATCGCCGAAGATCGTTAATGAGCTGCTGGCGGCCGAAAGCTTTTCGCTGGGCGGGGTGCGGCGTGAAATCACGGTGTTCTTTGCGGACGTGCGGGGGTTTACCGAGTTGACGGATTCGAGCCAGGAACGCGTGGCGGCCCTGGTGCGCCGCCATGGCTTGACCGGGCAGGCCGCCGAGGATTGCTTTGACGAGCAGGCCCGGGAAACGCTCAGCACCATTAATCTTTATCTGGGCCTGGTGGCCGATACCGTGATTCGGCATGATGGCACGCTGGATAAGTTCATCGGGGATTGTGTCATGGCGTTTTGGGGAGCGCCCACTCCCAATCCCCGGCACGCGCTGGCGTGTGTGCGGGCGGCCATCGAAATGCAGCGCGCGGTCGAGCAGTTGAACCAGCAGCGCGCCGCGGAGAACGCGCGGCGCGAGCGCGAGAATGTCGAACGCGCGTCCGCGGGGCTGGCGGAGAAACCCCGGCTGCCCCGGCTGCTCCTGGGCACGGGAATTAACACTGGAATGGCGACCGTCGGGTTGATGGGATCCGCCGCCGAACTGCAGAATTACACTGTGTTTGGCCGGGAGGTTAACCTGGCCAGCCGCCTGGAAAATGCCTCGGGGCAGGGCCGCATTTTTATTGGACAATGCACGTACGAACATCTGCGGCGCGATGATCCCGCCCTGGCCGCCACCTGCACGGAATTGCCGCCGCAAGACCTCAAAGGATTTCGCTCGCCGGTTAAGGTTTATGAAGTCCCCTGGCGCTCCGCGGAGGCCGTTCCGTCTGCGGCGGGTCTTGCGCGCCAGGATTCCTCCGCCTAATCCCGCTTGCCGGGCTGTCGCCGCGCGGCGGCGGACGCGTCGCCGGCGGGGCGGGGCCGCGGCGGAAGTTGGATTTCCGGCTCGTCATTTGCGGCGCGCATGCTAGAGTAGGAGGGATGCGTACGGCGATTTATCCGGGAAGTTTTGACCCCGTCACCAATGGGCATCTGGATGTGCTGCAGCGGGCGACCAAGCTGTTCGACCAGGTGATTGTGGCGGTGGCCAGGAGTGAGAGCAAGCGCCCGCTCTTTTCGCTGGAAGAGCGCGTGCGGATGGTGGTGCGCGCGACGCAGCATCTGCCGAACGTGGAGGTGGATTCGTTTGAGAGCCTGCTGTTGACTTACGCGGAGCGCCGCTCCGCCCAGGCCGTGGTGCGCGGCTTGCGCGCGGTTTCGGATTTTGAGTTTGAATTTCAACTGGCCCTGATGAATCGCAAATTGAATGATCGGATCGAGACCATCTTCATGATGCCGAAGGATACTTATACCTTTCTCAGCTCGCGGCTGGTGAAGGAGATGGCGCAATTGGGCGGCGATGTCAGCGCGTTTGTGCCGGCGCATGTGCGGGAGGCCCTGGCCGCCCGATTCAGTTCCCGGCCGGCCTGACGAGGAGCTTATGCCGCTGGTTGTAAATCTGCGCCACCTGGAGGCGCATAACGTGCGCCTGCAAGGCCAATTATCGGTGGCCGAGCTGGATATTGACACGCGGGACGAGGTCATCCAGGTGGCCCATCCATTGGACTACGCGCTGGAAGTGCAAAAATTGGAGAATGGCGTGCTGGCGCAGGGCCGTTTATCCCTGAAACTGGAGTGCCAGTGCGTTCGCTGCCTCAAATCCTTTCAGTACCCGCTTGAATTGAAAGAATGGACCTGCCATTTGCCGTTGCAGGGGGAGGATTGCGTGGCGGTAGTTAACGATTGCGTGGACTTGACTTCATTCGTGCGAGAAGACATGCTGTTGGAGTTCCCGCGGCATCCCTTGTGTGACCCGGGGTGCCGCGGGTTGCCTGGAATATCCAGGGGCAAAGCAAAAAATACCCGCCGCCCAGGTGAAAGCGAAAGGGATCAGTCGGTCTGGGCCGAGTTAGATAAACTGAAATTTTAAAGAATTATGGGTGTACCCAAACGAAAGCCATCACGCAGCCGTCAACGCATGCGCCGCGCTTACAATAGCGCGATGACTCTGCCGCAACTCAGCACCTGTCCGCAATGCGCGGCTCCTTATGTGCCGCATCGGGTTTGTCCTGCTTGCGGATATTACAAGGGGCGCCAGGTCATCACGGTGACGGCCGGGGCCTGACCGGTTTTACGCCCCAACCGGGTTTTCGCTGCTTTCGGCTTCAGTATGCGAATTGCAGTGGATGTCATGGGTGGCGACCACGGTTGCGGGGTCGTCATCGCGGGCGTCAAACGGACTTTGCAGGCGGATTCGAGCATTTCCGCCATTTATTTGGTCGGCAATCGCAGCGAGATCCATGCGGCCTTGCCGCCGCGCGGTTTTCGGGACCATCGCGTGCGGGTGGTGCATGCCAGCGAGGTGCTTACGATGGCCGACAAGCCCGCCGCGGCATTGCGGCGGAAGAAGGACTGCTCGATCGCCCGAGCGATCGAATTGGCCCGCGAGGGCAAGGTTGACGCGATCGTTTCCCTCGGCAATACGGGCGGCATTTTCGCCGCCGCGACGTTTAAGCTGGGCCGGATTCCCGGGGTTGATCGGGGCGGCATTGCCACGGTTATTCCCACGCCGGAACATGCGTTTGTGTTGCTGGATTCCGGCGCCAATATCGAATGCAAGCCCCTGCACCTGGCCCATTACGCGGTGATGGGCAGCATCTACGCGCGCGAGATTCTCGGCTATAAGAATCCCCGGGTTGGCATCCTTAGCATTGGCACCGAAGACAGCAAAGGCAACGAATTGACGCGGGAGGCGTTTCGGCTGTGCAAACTGCTGGATTTGAATTTCATCGGCAACGTGGAGGGGCACGATTTATTCAATAACCGGGTGGATGTGGTTGTCTGTGATGGCTTTGTGGGCAACATTGTTTTGAAAACGTGCGAGAGCCTGGCCTCGGCCATGTTTGCCATGCTGAAACGCGAGTTGACGGCGAATCCGCGGCGTCAGTTGGGCGCTTTGCTGGCGCACAATGCCTTCCGCACTATCAAGCGTCGCATGGATCCCGAAGGCTCCGGCGGGGCGCCGCTGCTCGGCTTCAACGGCACGGTCATGAAGGCCCACGGTTCCGCCCGCGAGCGCGCCATCGCCAGCGCCATCCGCGTGACGGCTACGAACGTCCAGCATCATGTGAACCAGATCATTGCGCGCGAAATTGCGCGCGTGAATGAGCGCCTGGCCGCCGATGAGGCAACCGCCGCAGTCCTCCAGGCGCAAAACTAGCGCGATTATGCCAATTCAGCGATCAGGAAGCGAGTGGCGGGCGGCCGCCTTCACAACCCTCCAGCCGTTAATGGCGATTGCGCCGGATGCCGCCCGCCTGGGCCGCTCCTGGTCAAGGTTTATCATCGGCTGATCTATTTTTAAATGAACCCGTCAACTCCTCCCTCTTTCAAAAACCCAAGGGCCAAGTATAATTTTCAGGGCCGCACCTGCTCCATCACGGGCGTGGGCTCCTACGTTCCGTCCCGAGTTCTGACCAACGCCGAATTGGAGAAGATGGTGGATACTTCGGATGAGTGGATCACGACGCGCACGGGCATCAAGGAACGGCGCATTGCCGGCCCCAACGAGTTTACTTCCGACCTGGGCGCGCAAGCAGCGCTCCGCGCGTTGCAGCATGCCGGGGTCAGCCCGGAGGAGGTCGAGTTAATCATTGTGGCCACGATAACCCCGGACATGCCGTTTCCGGCGACGGCCTGCCTGGTGCAACAAAAAATCGGGGCCCATCGCGCTGCGGCGTTCGACCTGGAAGCCGCGTGTTCGGGGTTTATTTACGGCCTGGAAGTTGCGCAACAATTCATTACCTCGCGCACGTACGACACCGTTTTGGTCATTGGCGCGGAGAAACTTTCCACGATTGTGGATTGGAAGGATCGCAATACCTGTGTTTTATTCGGCGATGGCGCGGGCGCAGTGGTGCTGCAGAATCGTCCCAACTCGCATGGGCTGTTGACCGCGGTAATGGGGGCTGATGGCCGAAAAGCGGACCTGCTTTTCGTGGCGGGCGGCGGCAGCCGCTGCCCGGCCAGCGCAGAATCCATCGCCGCGGGCATGCATTACCTCCGGATGGAAGGCCGGGAAACCTACAAGAGCGCCGTGCAGGCGATGGAGACTGCCGCGGAAGAAGCGCTGCGCCGCTGTGAAATAGACATCTCACGCATCAAGTGCATTATTCCCCACCAGGCGAATCGGCGCATTATTGACGCAGTCGTAGAGCGTCTCGGGGGCAAGCCGGAGCAGCTCTTTGTTAATTTGCATAAATACGGAAATACTTCCGCCGCGTCAGTGGTTATCGCCCTGGATGAGGCGGTTGCTTCCGGGCGCATCCAGCGCGGCGACTTGGTTTTGCTGGTGGCTTTCGGCGGAGGATTGACGTGGGGTGCGGCTGTTATTGAGTGGTAGCAGCCGGTCTCCGGACTATCGCTGGCTAATTTGACGATTCGTTTAGGTGTGCTATTCTAATACTGCAGTATGAGTGCTAGAAGAAGTGCCAACAACGGGTCGGCCACCGAAGTGAAAGTCGAGGCGGAGCAAACGTGTTTGACACTTTCCCCTGACGCGGTCATTGCCCACAAGAACGGTATTGAATTTCGCAGTTCCCGGCCGTTTGCGGTATGGCGGGAGATGACCATGTCGTTGCAGTCCGCCGGTGGCGACAAGGTCTGCTGCTCGGGCGTCGTTATTTCTTGCACCGGCAACAAACACACCGGGTATCACGTCTCAATGGTTTTGACCGGCCTATCGCGGCAGGCGCAAGCGCGCCTGAGCGCGATGGTCTATGCTCCCTTCAATAGTTTTTGATTTCGTTAAAGAAAAAATCACTCCGCCACCTCGAAAGAAGTCCCCAGGTCCTGATTGCGCAATCAGTGCGCTGGGAAGCTGTGAGGAAATAGCGTTTGGAGCCTGCGGCGTATAGGCGCCACCCAATCTGCAGCCATCGGCAGGGGCCTCCGGGATACACCCGATCAAACGCCGAAATACAATTCGGGAAAACCATCGAAAAGCGGGATTGCGAGAACATCTGGACGCCCGGAAGAAAATTGGCTGCTCTGCGCCCTGAAAACAACCGGCGTGAGGCGGCGTTGGTTTTGCCGGATCAAAACCTGGTCCCGGTTCTTTTCGTCCTTGGCTTTCCGAGCCTGTTCGTTATTTTAAAAGCGTGGAAATATTTCAGCGTATTTTGAAGACGGCGGTTGACGGCGGAGCTTCGGATGTTCATCTAAAGATTGGCACCCCGGTCATCTTTCGCATCAATCGCCAACTCATCGCTATCGAATGCCCGTTCCCGACTGAGGAATGGATGGGCAATGTGGTGCAGCAGATTACGCCGCCTCATTTGCGCAAGCGCGTAGAGGAAGAACGCGAGGCGGACTTTTCGTACTACGTGGCGGGCATAGGGCGGTTCCGCACCAATCTATTTCAGCAGCGCGGCCAATGGTGCCTGGCCATGCGCTACGTGAAGACCCGGGTTCCCAGTTTCGAGGAGTTGGGACTCCTGGAACAGGTGCGTCGGATCGCTGAATCTCCGCGGGGCATTGTTTTGTTGGCCGGGTCCACCGGTTGCGGAAAGTCCACGACGCTCGCCGCGATGATCGAGCACATCAACGCCAATTTCAAGAAGCACATCATCACCCTGGAAGACCCGATCGAATACGTGTTTGAAGATAATCAATGCGTGATTGAACAGCGCGAGGTGGGGTTGGACACGCTGTCCTTTCACCATGCCCTGAAGCATGTGCTGCGGCAGGATCCGGACATCATTATGGTTGGCGAAATGCGGGATTCGGTTAGTTTCACTTCCGCCATGAGCGCGGCGGATACCGGCCATCTGGTGCTCTCAACCCTGCACACCACCAATGCCTCGCAATCCATCAGCCGCATCCTTGACTTCTTCAAAGCTGATGAACGCGAGCAAATTCGCCGTCAGCTTGCCGGGACCATGCAGGCGGTTATTTGCCAACGGATGGTAGCCACTTTGGCTGGGGGCATGACCCCGGCGCTTGAAATCATGATCAACACGCCCACAGTTAAAAAGTTGATCGAGGAAAACCGGCTGGACAAGTTGGCGGCCGCCATCGAGACCGGCACCGAAGACGGCATGATCAACTTCAACCAGGCCCTGTTCAATCTGGTGAAGCAGGGAAAAATCAGCGAACAAGAAGCCTTGAACAAAGCCAGCAATCCGCAAGCCTTGGAAATGAATTTCAAGGGTATTTTCCTGGACGAAGGGCGCCGGATCCTGGCGTAAAGGGGCGGATAGGCGTGGGACGGGCGGAATCCCCGCCTCCTTTGCCGGCGCACCCGCTGTTTCGGATAAAACCAAGGAATAATGTTCTCTGGGCTATCCGCAGGTACCATAGGGGAGATGGAAGCCTGCGCGACAGGCAGGGAATGAAGGCTTCCCGGACGAGTCTTTAACGGGGGACAGCCGGTTCTGGTGGTGCGTTTGTCCCGGCAGGCACGGCATTGGTCTCGGGCGGTTCGCCCAACTTGGAGCGCAGCACTGCCCGCACTTCTGCCGGTTCGCCGCCCTGGGGATCGAGCATGAGTTTTCGGATTTCCTGGTCGGTTTCCGCAAAGGGCCGCAGCCCAATCGCGGCCAGTCGTTGCTTGGGCATCTGGCTTTGGTAAGCCTCCCAAACGCGTTGCGCCAGCAATCGAAAGCCAGCCGCCGGGCCGTCTTCACCCAGCGCCAGGCTGCGATAGGAACTCACCAGCAATCCTTCCACAATCCCCTGGGTACGATCGCGGCCGCCGCTGTCGCTCACATCTTCTTGCACGCGCGCCACGGCATACTGGTCAAGCGTCAGGGTGGCAGGCAAGGAATCGGGTTTGCCCTCGAGCAGCGGTTTATTCGGATACTGGGTGGACAGGTATTTGTACCAATGAGCCGCGTCGGCCAGCCGATTATAGGTATAAAGGAAGTAAACGGCATCGCGCAGGAAATTGCGGTGCGCCTTTTTAATATGCTCGCGGTTCTGCTGGTCCTCCTCGGCGGCTTGCTCGTAGGCAAAATTCACCTTGGGAATAATCGCCAGGTTGGGGCCAAACTCGTAGGCCTGCGCAAAGGGATTCAAAATCAGCCGTCCGCGGTGAAAACTCAGCAGCATTGACTGGTAAATGACCCGGCGCAGGGTGATCAGGTCGTCTTCCTTGATTCGGGTCGGGTTCTCCCGGGCCTTTTGCAATCCCAGCGCCGCCCAATAAACCGCATGCGCCTCCGGCAAGCGCCACTCCAGCGGCCCGTATTGCTCGTCCACGGTCTTCATGAACTCCGGGTCCATTTTGTAGGTCTCGCGCAGGAGTTTGGCTCGGGCTTGCGCTTCTGCGGTTTGCGGATGGATCAACTCGTCGAGATTAGGCGTTTTCTTGTCGAAAACCCGGGCCATTTCATCGGCCCACTGCTGTTTGTAATACGAGCTCGCGTCATCGAGGTTGTGGCCGAGCTTATGCTGGAAGAACCATCCCAACTCGCGGTAGAGCAGCGTTTCGTTGGGGTTAAAGCGCAAACCATCGTCGCGCAGCAGTTCGATGCCGGCCTTGACCCAACGCCACCGATCGGGAAACTGGCCCGGGCTGGTTTCCTTGAACTTGACCGAGATGTTGTAGGCCATATTCCAAGCCTGCACGAGCCAGACGTGAACGAAATGCGGTTCGAGCTTGGTGATCCAGTCCGCCAGTTGCGCCATCTCAAAGAACTTGTCCTGGTCCTGCAAATCGGTGGCGCGCATCCACAGTGCGTTGGAAATCAACCCTCGGAAGCCGCCCAGCGCAACCGTGGTGAAGGCGAGCACGGGCGGTGCGTTTTCGAGTGGCTGCACTTGAGTCAGACCCAGCAGATCGCGGTCGTGGTTGATCAGCCGTTGCGTCCAGCCGGCGCCCGCCAACAGCGCGGCGGCAAGCAATAACAGGAGAATCCTTTTGAGCGGGAAGCTCATTGGGTTTGGGCGGCCGCCAGTTCGCGCCGGGTAAAGATCAGGATTCCAATCAAACCGATGCTTCCACTGAGCAACAGCACGATTTGCCCAAACGCCCGGCCAAGCTCGCCCCAGGCGACGCTCCGGCCTGTGCTGAGCGAGTCAATGGGGGAAAAATCCTTGGCCAGGTTGATTGCTGCCAGCACGGTCCGAAAGACCGGGATGGCCACCACATCAACGGAAGAGTGCCCCGCCTGGCCATGCTCCGAATCAAAACCTCCCAGGGTCCCCTCCTCTACCGTGCTGGCGATGGTTCCGCTGGATAGCGCCAGGGTCAGGATGGCCAGCGAAAAGAACGCCGCTACCGGGAAGGAAAGCAGGCTGGCTGAGGCCAATCCCAGGGTGGCCAGCAATGCCATCCAGCAAAAGATGATTCCCAGCCCGCGCGCGTAGTTTAGGCCAAATCCGCCCTGGCGATAGAGCACCTCCAGGCCATCCTCGAGCGGGAACAGCAGCGCCGTTTCGTTCAGGTTCACAAAACTTACCGTCAATATGCCCTGTTCGTCATAGTATGCGGGGACCTCGAACTCATGGAAAGTATCCGGCGCCAAACTCATGGCGTCACTGTGCCATAGTGAGGTCTTTCGCGGCACTCCCACCAACCATCGCCCCTCGAAAGTTCCGGAAGCGCTCTTGTTTGCGGCGTTGAATTTGATCCGCAAGTGAACCATCTGGCCGGGCGCTATGCGTCCGGCATTGCCGAGGTCCACCTCCCAAATGTGCATATACCCCGGCGGCACCACCTCATATCCGGCTTTGACTTGTTCCAGGATCTGTTTGCGCGCTTCGGAAATATTGGCCAGAATATCGGGGTACTTCTGCCGTCGTTCCCGGAGCAACCGATCCGCCTCCTGCGCAATTTGCCGGTCAAAGCTCGGGGGTTTGATCGAGCCGCGCGCCACCAGAACCTCGTGGCGAAGGATTTTCTGCTCGTCCACCGGCAGCCGGGTGGCGCGCCATTGCAGCAGGCCATAGACGCTGGCGCCGGACAGGGCCAGCAGGGCGGCGTTCAAGGACATGATTCCCAGCCACTTGCCCAGCCAGATTTGCCACCGCGCAACCGGTTTGGTGGCGACGACTTGCAGCGTGCATTCCTCAACATCCCGCGCCAGGGTGCCGCAGGCCAGCCAGAGCGTGGAAAGCCCGAGCAGCGCGGTAATCGAGCTGAGCGTGTAAGTCAGAAGGATTTGCGTGAATCCGCGCGCGGTGCCATCATCCTTGATCAACAAAGGCAGCCCCACCACCGAACCCAGCAGCAAGCCGGCCACGACCAGAAAAAGCCGGAACCGGAATGCGGCTTTCCAGGTCAATCGAGCAATGGCCAGCAGGGGCTGCATGAATCAAGAAAGCCGCGGCGGCGGCCCGCAATTATTCTTTCTGTTTTCGCACCAGGGACGCCAGTTTTTCATTGGCTTGACGCAGCTCTTCCGTGGTGGACGGCTTTTCCGCTGCCGGCGGAGGCGGCGGCGGAGCCGCGGGTTCCGACGGCTTGATCAGGGCTTCCAGTTTTTGCCGGTCCACGGTTTCGTCGGGTTTCGGCGCCGGAGTGGGCGCGGGCCGGGCCGGCGGCGGCGCGGCAAGCCGTTCCAGGATTTTGTCCGACGCAGGCGCGGCTTCAGCCTCGCCGCGCAGGTAAGCGGCCACCCGTGCGCCGGATACGGCGCCGGAAGTTTCGGCCTCCGCCAGCCGCGCGTTTTGCACCACTTCGAGGAAGTAGCGTTCGAGATTTTGCGTCGGCGTATCAATGCTGATCCGGGATTCCGCCACGTCCTGGCGGATGAAGGCGAGCACGCGCTCGAGGGTTTCGCGGGGCAGAGCGGGCAAGGTGAGGCGAATCGCATCCGGCGCGGCCAGCAACTCCTTCAGCGAGCCCATCGCCTGAATCCTGCCGCCATAATAAATGACCACCCGGTCGCAAACATCCTCCACGTCCGCCAGCAGATGGCTGCTGAGAAGGACGGTCTTGCCGCGGCGCGCCAGGGCCAGGATCAAATCTTTGACTTCGCGGCAACCGATGGGATCGAGCCCGGAAGTCGGCTCATCAAGGATCACCAGATCGGGGTCATTGATGAGCGCCTGCGCCAGGCCGATGCGCCGCTGCATGCCCTTGGAGAACTCGCCCACCGCCCGCAGCCGGGCCTGGCTCAAGCCCACCATTTCCAGCAACTGTTCCGTCCGGTCGTGGCGATCATGGCGGGGCAGGCAAAAGAGGTTGCCGAAGAAGTCCAGCGTCTCGCCGGAATTGAGGTAGCGATAAAGATACGATTCCTCCGGCAGGTAGCCGATGCGAGCCTTGGTCGCCACGTGGCTGGGGGAGTGTCCGAAGACTTCAAGGTGTCCTTTGGTGGGATGGAGCAAACCCAGAATCAGCTTTACGGTGGTGGACTTGCCGGAGCCGTTGGGTCCCAGCAAGCCAAAGACTTCTCCGCGCCGCACATCGAAATCAACATTGTCCACGGCGCGGGCCTTGGGCCGGCCCCAGAAATCTTTGAAGACCTTGGTCAGGCCGCGGATGGAAACCACCACCTCGCCGGTGGCTGGCCGCGGGCCAGGGTCTGCTATGGTCGTGCTCATGCCAATTACCTCGGGCTACGGCTCCCGAACCGCCAACTCCACCGCTTCACGCCATTTGAGGCGCCAGCCCCGGGCGGGTGCCGGGTGCGGCCGGTTGCTTTGGTCCCGGCGCGGCGGGTTCGGGCTGGTAATGCTCGAGCTCCTCGCCCTTGCGCACGAGGCGCGCGCTGTTGAAGACCACGATCAGGGAGCCAGCCGTATGCATTGCCGCGGCCAGCACGGGCGGCACGTAGTTCATCGCCGAGAGCGCCATGCCGCCAATAATGAACACCGCGCCGAACAGGAAGTTCTGATTGATGACGGCGCGGGTGCTGCGCGAGAGTTTCACCAGAAACGGCAGCCGGCGGAGGTCGTTGTTCATTAGCGCGATGGTGGCGCTATGAATGGCCACTTCGCTGCCCGCCGCGCCCATGGCGATACCGATATCGCCGGCGGCCAGCGCGGGGGCATCGTTGACGCCGTCGCCGACCACCGCCACCTGATAGCCCTTGGCCTTGATGCTGCGAACGAAATCCACCTTGTTCTGCGGCAGGCACTCGCCCCGAACCTCCTCGCAGCCAATTTCACGCCCCACGCGAAGGGCCACGGGCTGCCGGTCGCCGGAAATCATGGCAATGCGCCGCACGCCGCTGGCCTTCAGTTCCTGCAGCGACTCACGCGCCTCCGCGCGCGTCTGATCCTGCAATCCCACCCACCCGATGCACCGGCCATCGCGCGCCACGAAAATAAGGCTCCAGCCTTCGGTTTCATTGAGGTCCACCGATTGGAGAAAATCACCCTTCACGCCATTATCGTGCAGCCATTGCGCCCGCCCGACCAATACTTGCGCGTCGCCGACGCGGGCCTTGATGCCGCGCCCGGCGGTTTCCGCAAAATCTTTGGGCTCGGTCAGCGGCACGCTCGCCTCGACGGCCAACTGCATCAGCGCCTTGGCGGTGGGGTGATTGCTGTAGCGTTCGGCGGACGCCGCCACGCGCAGCAACTCGGCCGGCGTGACCCCGTCCAACGGCGCCAGTCGGCTCACAGCCAGTTCGCCGGTTGTCAGCGTGCCGGTCTTATCGAAAACAAAGGCATTGAGTTTGGCCGCCAGCTCGATATCGGCCACGTTCTTGATCAGGATGCCCAGCCGCGCCGCCGCCGAGAGTGCGGCCACCATCGCGGTCGGCGTCGCCAGAATGAAAGCGCAGGGGCACCCGAAAATGATTACGGAGATGACGTTGTCCAGATTACGCGTGAAGGCCCAGACCAGCGCCGCAATGACCAGTACCAGCGGGGTGTAAAACCCCATGTACTGGTCCACAATCTTCATAATCGGGAGCTTGGTTTTTTCCGCCGCCAGAATCAGCTCGCGCACGCGGCCCAGGGTTGTGTCGGTGCCCGCCCGGTTCACCTTGATCTCCAGAACGCCGGTCAGGTTCTGGGTGCCGGCAAAGACTTCGTCGCCCGGTTTCTTGTCGGCGGGCAGCGATTCGCCGGTGATGGTGGCCTGGTTGAACGAGCCCTGCCCCCGGAGGATGACGCCGTCGGCCGCCACGTTATCGCCGGGGCGGATGCGGATGACGTCGCCGATGGCCAGGTCTTTGGCGGCGACCTCCTCCTCGCCCTGCGGGGTGATGCGGCGGGCCTTGGTGGGCGTCAGCTTGATGAGATGCTCAATGGAGGCGCGGGCGCCTTCGGCGGTGCGGGTTTCAATGATCTCGCCCATCAACATGAAAAAGGCCACCACTCCCGCCGTCTTGTATTCGCCGGTGGCGAACGCGGCCAGCACGGCAATGGCGACCAGTTCGTTGATGCTCAGGATGCCGCCGCGGAGGTCCTTGATGGCGGTCAGGACGATGGGGTAGCCCAGAATGACGGCGCCAATCAAACCGCTGGCGCTGGCAACCGTATGCCCCTGCGCGAAGAACCAATCCACCAGAAACGCGTTGAATACGAAGACGAGCCCGACCAGCGTCTGCCAGAGCCGCACCGGGGTATGCTCATGGTGGTGGCCGCATGTCGCGCACGATTCATCGTGCTCGTGCCGGCTCAGGAGAGAAGTGATTTGCATGGCATTAACGAAAGCAACGCCGGAGGCGGCGGGCCGCGCCACTCATGGCTTGGCCTCCTCCGGTTTGGGTTTGGGAACCTCGCGGTTTAGCAGCAGCCGCAATTCTTTGGGTTTGCCCGCGGCCCCCTCGGCCAGGAAGATTTTATCCTGCACGTTGGTGAGCACCCGGCCAAGCGTTTCGGTCAGGCGCTGCTCCTCGAACAGGGCGGGGTGCCGGCGGTACTGGGCCAGAATCTCCTGGAAGCGTTCCGCCTGGGCTGAAGTATCGCTCACGAGGCGGGCGCGGTCGGATTGGGCCAGGTTGACCAGGGACTCGGCGTTGGCGCCGGCCTTGTTGGTGACCTGGTTTTCGTAGGTGCGCGCCTCGTTAAGCAGCTTGCTGCGCATGACTTCGGCCTTGAGCACATTGGCGAAGGCGTCTTTCAACTGGCGGGGCGGCACGCTTTGCACCACGCATTGCTCGACCACCACCCCCAACTCCTGGAGTTCCAGCAGTTGCGTGGTTCGCCGGCGCGCCATTTCCTGGAAGCTGGCAATATCCCGGGTGAGGATATCGTCCACGCTGAACCGGGCCGCCGCATAGAGCAGGCCATTGTCCAACGCGCTCTGAACCGCGTTCGAGGCGGCGACGAAGCCAAAGACGTACTGAATCGGGTCCTTGATGCGATAAGTCAGCGTGGCGCGGCTGTGAATGATATTGGTGTCCGCGGTCAGCACGTAGCCATCCACGATGGGGTTGAGCGTGGCGCCCGCCGGCGGTTCGATGCCCGCCAGCAACTGCTCGGGGGTCACCGCGTACCAGCCCACGGTCGAGCTGACCTGCTGCAAACCGGAGATCGAGACCTTGATGCTTTCGTCTATGGGATAGGGGAACGACCAGTGCAGCCCCGGGCCGAGCAAGGCTTTTTCGCCTTCGCCCCGGGCCTTGCCAAAGCGCAGAATGATCGCCCGTTCCTGGGGACCCACCGTGAAGAAGCCGGACGCAAGGAAGAGCAGCACCAGCAGCACCATCACCACTTTGACGATGACAAAGCTGCTGCGCAGGGCTTCCGCCAGCGCCTGCGCTCCGGCATCCAGCGGCATTTCCGGCGGCGGGGCGGGCTCCGGCGGCCGGTCGTGGGAATGAGCGTGCGGATTCATGGCCGGGTCATGGTTGGAGCAGGTTGGTCGCGGCGCCCCGGAACAGGTCAAACGGCGGCGTATGCTGATCAAAGATAAGCACCGAGCGCTCCTTCAGCGAATCTTCCAGGGCCGACAGGCGGAAGATGAACCGGGCCAGGTTGGGGTTTTGCTGGAAGACCTTCAGGGACTTGGCGGCCTCCGCCTCGCCCTTGCCCTTGATTTCCGTCGCCTGCCCTTCCGCGTCGGCCAGCATCTCCGCCGCCCGCCGATCGGCATCCGAGCGGATGCGCTGGGCTTCGGCTTCGCCCTCGTATTGAAAGCGATCGGCAAGGACCTGCCGCTCCGAGGTCATGCGCTCGAAGACGGACTGGGTCACGCTCTCCGGCAGTTGCAGCCGTTTAAAGCCCAGGAAGACGATCTCCAGTCCCAGGTTATTGGTGCGGAGTTGGGATTGGATGGCCGCCAGGATCTCGTTTTCAATGGCGACAAAGCTGGCGCCGCCATCGCTGGTCGAAACAAAGTCCGCCAGCGGATGCCGGCCGACGACCGCGGTCTTGGCGTTGCCCAGCCACTGGTCCAGGAGCGTTTCGGCCGCCCCAATCGGGTTGGCGCTGTCGGCGAACCGGGGGAAGAAAGCCGCCGGGTCTGACACCTGCCAGCCCACATAAACCGAGGTCAGGAGGTTGAAATTGTCCTGGGTCAACCCCTCGGTGAGCCGATCCTCGAAGTTCTGGACGCGCTTGTCAAAAGACCAGACCTTTTGAATAGGCCAGGGCCACTTCAGATACAAGTTGGGCTCGGTCAGGGGGCGCGTGGGCTTGCCGAAGGTGGTCACGACGGCAACTTCGGTCGTGCGCACCTGAAAGGTGAACAGCAGCAGCCCGAAGATCAGGATCAACACCAGGCCGATAACGAGGGTCAAAGGATTGCGTTTCATGAAAATTACTGGGTTTTGGGCGCGGGCACGCTCAGGTTCAGCAAGCTCTGCGCGATGGATTCCTGCAAATCAAAGGTAATCACGTCCTGCGTGTTCGTGGTCAGCAAAAGGTATTTCCGCGCGGGGGCCGTGGCACGGACGAACGTCTGCAAGTAAGCCCGCTCGGTGTAAACCGACGGCGCCGCTTCAAACGCGGGAATCTGGTTGGTGAACAGCGCCGCCTGGGCCAGCGCGCGGATTTCGCGCGCCCAGCGCTCGGCGCTGGCCTGGTTGGTCAGGCTGACGGTTTGCCCCCGCGTCAGGGCGTTGGTCCGGATGTCGTCCGCGCGCGCGGCCAGAATCTTCGCCTGCTTCGTCTGGCTGGCGGCGACGACTTTCTCATACTCCGGCGCCACTTTGATGGGCGGATGCAAATCGCCCAGCGCCACCGCGATAATCCGGACGCCAAGCCCGCGTTCGTTGGCGGCGGCCTGGATGCGTTCGTTCAGGTCCTGGGCCGCCGGGCCGCGGCCCTGCGACATAATGTCGCCCATATCCACGCCCACCAGGTAGCGCAGCACCTCGCGCGTGCTCAGATGCTCCAGCAGCGCGGGGGCGTCTTCGTTGCGGTAGGCCCAATCCACCAGGTTGGTGATCTGGTAATAGATCGGCACGCTGACGGTTAGCAGGCTCACCGGCGGCGTGCGCTTGCCGACGGCCGGGGTGACGGCGGTATGCGAAAGCTGCTCCCGGTTGGCCACCAGAAAGTTCGTTTCCACCGAGTGCCCCTGGCCCCACAAGACAAACCGGGAATTTTCCTTCGCCGGGTCGGGCAGGGAACCGATGGTCAGGCTCTGAATGCGCTCGGTCTGAAAGCGGTAAACCCGGTCAATGGGCCACGGCCATTTAAAGTGCGCGCCGGGTTCCAGCGGGGAGCGGCTCTCCACCCGCCGGCCGAAGCGCTCGAGCAATCCCTGCTCCCCCGCCTCGATAAACACCACGCACGTGGACAGCAGCAGCGCCCCCACTTGCAGCAGAATGAGCCAGCCCAGCGCCCGCTCAAAGAAGCGGTAGAACCAGGTTTCGGAAACCTTGAACCCGAATTGGTAATCCATCGCCTGCGCGGCGGTGGTCACCAGCCCCTCCGGCTGCCCCAGCAACCCCACCAGCCGGCTTTCATAAAGCGGCTGCCCGACTTTGCCCCGGACCCGGGGACGGTAGATTTCCAGCACCAGTTGCACCAGGGTTTCCAGCGCGATCAGCCCCAGCAACCCGCACAGGGCGCGGGCGACATAGAAATCCGTCTGCGCAAACCCGGCCCAAACGCCGACAATGCCCAGCGCCACCACCAGGCACAGCACCGCGTTGCAAAGCAAATAACTGGCCCCTGGCCGCAACAGGCGGTGACGCTGCAGGCGGGCGACCGTGGCGGAAAACCGGCCCAGCAGGAACAGGATTAGCGCGAAGAGGCCAAACAAGGCCAGCCCGGCAATCGGCTCCTTGAGCTCGATTTTCGTGGTGCTGCGCGACAGCCAGCGCCACAGGAAATAAGCCCCGCCGGCCTGCGCCGCAAACAGGACCGCCGTGAACGCCGGCACGAAGAACCGCTCGAACTGCTCGCGCGCACGCTGCGCCGGAAACAGTTCCGCCGTCTTGGCCTCAAACATGGCCGACGCGCTGCGGGTCCGGGCCAGTTCGTCCAACTCGAGTTTCTCCAGCCGCTCCCGCTCCTCGAGCCGCATCTGGAACCAACTGACCAGCGCCACCAGCGCCCCCAGGCCCAGATACAGCGCGCCCACCTGCCCCGCCAGCGAGCCGGCATACCGCGCCGCCAGCACTCCCGCGGCCCCCGTCACGATCAAGGCCAGCAGGTTGATCAGCCCGTTCCTCTGTAGGGTCTTATCCATGAAGAATTAACTCAATTCGCGTTGCTCAAATAACAGGACCGCCAATACCAGCGCGGCGCCCACATAGGCGGCCATGTAAGCGAACGCCTTGCCGGCATAGCCCCAGTGAAAGGTGCTTTTGCCCTCGGTCAAGGCATCCGCCAGCCAGAAAAGCTGCCAGTTTGGCGTCGCCGTGTAAAGCACCGACGCCCACCATGCCCCCCCCAGCCCGGCCTGCCGCAGGCGCGCCCGGTCCGGCTGGCTGATTCGCTTCCGCTCCGCCAAATCGAGCTGGTCATTGTGATCCACGTCATACTTGGCTACGGTCTCCCGCAATAACACCTTTTGTTTCTCCGTCCAGCGGCCGCTGTGGAGCTCGGCCGCCAGGTCGCGCCGCCAGACCGGTTCCGCCCGCCGGCCAAACAGGTAATCCGACATGAGCCCCAGGAGAAAGGCCGCGGTGCAAATCGCCAGCGTGGGCACCATGTCCAGCCGCGTCGAGCAGGCCAGCGCCAGGCTCGCCAAAATCCAAAGCGCAAAGAGAATCAGCAGCCCCGCCGGCACCAGCCGCCAGTCCACCGAGCCCGGCTCGTTCACGGACCGCAGTTGGGTCGTGAACTGAAAGATCACAAACGCCGCCAGCGTGACCGTGATCAGCAGCGCAAAAACAGCATCGCTCACAAAAGGCCGGCGCAGGAAGAAATTGCTGAAGCCCCCCACCGCGTAGGCGGCCACCACCCCGGCGGCGAAGATGCCGACCGCCGACAGGTCAGTTTTGCCATAGCTGTCAAACGTCATCCGGCTGGCAATCAACGCCGCCACCAGGTTCACATACGTCAGCACCGCCAGCGCCGCCGCCAGACCCACATACTTCGCCAGCAAAAACTGCGCCCGCCGCACGGGCTTGGACAGCACCGCCAGCGCCGTGCCCGTGTGAATCTCCCGCGCCAGCGAAGCCGAGGCGCTCAACACCGCCCCCAGCAACCCCGCCAGCAGCATCACCGCCAGCGTGCTGTTCTTGACCAGCCGTGGTTCGTCCCCAAACGCAAAATAGTAGGGCGTCGCCAGGAAGATCTCAAAGGCCGCCGAACAGGTCATCAGCAGCAGAAAAATCGGCTGCCGGACCAGCTCCATAAACCCGTTGGACGCTATGGTGACGAACTGTCGCATCAGTCTTAATCAGTCGCCCATTCTAACCTTTTGGCATATTAACGCAAATGCTTCTTGAGCCCCGGTTTCATGCCTTCATCCCTGGGGGCGCCCCGGTTTCTTCCGGTTCCGCAAAACCGGGGAGGGCGAGCTTCCAATTTCGGGTTCATCCGGGAAGTTTGGGCATGGCAGGATATTTCGGGTTGCCGGGACGCACTGATGTCCGCCTGGGAGCACCGCCCGAACGCACTGTCCCTGGCGACTCGGAGCGTGGAATCGGCCCCCCCAAGCCGCCGTGCGCCGCCTGAAACGACTCAAAGCCCACCCCTGTTGCCCGGAAAGCCCGGGTTCGCCGCCCCGCCGCCGCCCAGGTGCCATTAACGTTAACGCTCTATATGCATATATCGGGCTTGCCACAGGCTATCCACTCGCGGGCGGCGAGGGCGGGTAGCGGCAACGGACTGGGGCAGAATGGCGGGTCCGAGATGGCCCAGGCTGGGGGCTGGCTCTCTGGAGCTTCTTTCTGCGCTCACCCTTCCAGGCAGCCCGGTCCCCCCAAAAGGACAAACTTCTCGGATGAGCCCGATTTCCTTGGCAGCCACGAAGCCGTGGAAACCGGTTGTAGGAACGTTTGGCTGAGGTTTGGCTTGCGTGATTTAAGGAATGCAAAATCTCCGATCGGGTCTCTGGATAACCACCGTCCCGTGCTCGCGTTGTAATACCGATAACCGTAATACAGCAGGTCCGTTTCGCCGTCTTGATACTTGGTGGAGAACCGGAAGAGATTGGCTTTGGCCATCGGCCCAGTCGCGCGGAGGACCTCCCCGAAGGGGCCGTATTCGTATTGCGCGGTCAGCCCAGAGCCATCTGCTTTCACCAAGGCGGTCACATTCCCATTCCCATCATACGCGCAAAAGTGCGAACCCTGGCGAGCGTCGGTGATGGCCAGCAACCCGCCCACGCCGCCCGGCACGGTGCGGCTGGTGGATTGGTTCAACAACTTCATGCGTGAGTGCTTCTTGCCCATTTCAACTCAAACCAGCGAAACATTCAACCTAAACTTCGCAGCACCTAAGATGCGCAGCAGGCGCGGGTGGTCGACCAACTCCGGCGCAGCCTGAGCGCCGCCAGATTCCTTACACCTTTTGGCGGGACAGCCGGGCGTTCAGTTTCTTCCTTGCAGCGGCACAGCAATAGCGTTGGAGGCGAATAAAGCATTCACAGCTTTTACGACATCCGGTTTTAACGAGTATTCAGATTTCCATGCCGCGCCAGTCTTGGCGTCCAGCTTCTCCACACCAGCAATCACAAAGGCAACGAATTCAGAACGTGGCACGGCGTCCATCCTTGCTTTCTCCTGCACGCGCTTGTGTCGCTCGTGAGCGAGCGACAGTTCTGCATAAGCCGAATCCACTTGGCCCGCACACAGCAGCATGTAGCCAAGCTTTACCCGCGCAATGTAGAGCAACAGGTCAACGTCACGATATGTCTCCACCCTGTGCTCGGTTCTTTCCAGAAAGCCAATGTAGCGAATCAGTGTGTTTGTGACTTCACCGAACGGCCGGCTCGTATAGCACCCGTAGGCGTCCTGCATCTGGTGGTCGATATCCTGCACCAAACGCTCGGACGGAGACGGTCGGCAAGCGTTGAACGCCAAGATGACGACACAGGCGCTGAGAATAGCCGTGATGCCGATCGCCCTCCTACTTGTTAATGTACTTTTCTGGATGCTCAAATTCATCGGCATGCTCTGTTTGACACCTCGGCGCTGCTCCCTCCGCTGTAGCACGGTCTTGGAATGCGGATGGATTCAGCGGATGAGCTTCTGCACCTGTCGGTTTGCACTGTCTCGGTTCAGTATTCCCCGGTGACCAGTGGTACTGGCTGCACGTCCCGCGAAGCTGCTTGATCTTTCCGCCGAGTCCACCGCAATGCCCTTTCATGCATATCCGATATGCCAAGACGGTGTACAGCTTGATGCCATTCTGGTACTCCCCGAGATCCTTTGCGGTCTTTGTTGTGATGGCCAACACGACACCTCCCACTTGACCAACATAGCTTCCTTGCCGCTTGCAGGCCCACAGCGCCTTCTTAATTTTCTTGCTCATTTCATCAACGACATTGGGATCACCAATATTCTGTTCACCTGGGAGCAACACCGAGGCGTATTCTCCAGTCAGCTCCGTTGCTCCCTCCTTATCGCATGGGTGGTCGCAACACGGCTTGTCCGAAGCATCCAGTCCCAAATAGTCAAAAAGGTTGAGCGGAGTGTTGCGGACAAACCCATACAAGTTCACACCGCCCCTTTCCCCGGTGGGATCTCTACTGAGCCACCTTCCCGTGCTGGAATTGTAATACCGATAGCCGTAGTAAACCAAGTCGGTTTCATCATCCTGGAACTTGGTCGAGAACCGGAAGGGATTGGCCTTGACCATGGGGCCGGTGGCGCGGAGTAGTTCGCCGAAGGGACCGTATTCGTAAGTGGCGCAGTTGGTGCCGCCGGACAGGCTGACCAGGGCCATCACGGTTCCGTTGCCATCGAATGCGGGGGCCGAATAGCCGATAGCAGAACCGGCGTCTCGCAGAAACAGCAAGCCTCCTACACCGCCAGCACCTTGGATGGTGCCGGAAAGGTCGCGGCCCCAGACGTAGGAGCGAAGGATGGCGTTGTTGGTGGCATTGAACTCCGTCAAGAGGTTCCAGCCGTCGTAGAGGAACTTTACGTCGTTGGTCGGGGTTCCGCTCCAATTGTTGTTGGGCCAGACCTGCTTGCGGATGCGGCGGCTTTGCCAGTCGTATTCGAACTCAAGCGAGATTTGCGGGCCGAGGCCGGTATTGGGCGTCATCTTCACCAGCCGGTTCTCGGCATCCCACGTATAGGTCCAGCGGCCGTCATTGGTTAAATTGCCGTCGGCATCGTGGTAGAAGAGTTCCTGCGTCTTTGGCACGAAGGCGTTGCCCGTGACCGCTTCCAGACCGGCGGCGTATGTCAGAATTTGGCCGAGGTGCGTGTGGCCGGTTTGACCAAACTGATTCTCAATCAGAACCAGCTCGCCCTCAGGAATAGTCTTGCACACGATGTCGGCGCGGAAGTCTCCGACCGCTTCTTCGGGGGGACTGAAGTTCAAGGCGCAGCCCAATAGCCGCGCCAAGGAGCGGAAGGTTCTCCGGCGATGCGAGCCAAGGGGTAAAACCTTGCGGTTCAGCGGGCCAGCCCTCGCGGATCGGGACTTGCTGCAAACGAGAGCGTGCGGGTATTGGCATATAGGTTCCCGTCTATGGCAACTTTACTTGCTGGCGGCTTCAAGTCCATGAAATTCTCCGCGCCTTTGTCCCGAGGCCGCCGCGAGCACCCCCGCCTGGCGTCGCGATCTTGCAGCGGCTGGCTTTGCGCTGACACCTTATTGCCCTGAGAAGAAAAGATCGCCAGGTCAGTGGGATCAACGAGAGGGAGAAAATCATCTCGCGGTGTCAGGGGTGTCATCTCGTCCTCTCTGACCCCCATGACAATCCTTACGCCTCGGCCCTTAATTTCGGCTGCCAGACCGGCTCACCACCAGTGCTTTTCTAATTCATCCGGGAAGTTCGGCCGCCGCCCAAGCGAACGGGGCCGCGGAACCTGGTTTAGGCCATAACGATTCAGTTGGGGAGTTCAGCCGCCCGCCCGTGTTTCAGTGGAGTCCGGGCGGGCCTTACCATCCAAGCCGCAGCCTCGGCGAACTCCTGGTTTCGCCAATTCAGGGGCATGATTGCTGAATCCCAGGTCTTTCGCCGGTAAAATCAAGGATTTAGGCATAGAGAGGGGTAAAATAGGCCCAAAACCTGGATTCTGTCAGTTTCGACACACCCTGAACGTCCCTTGGATTCACCCTGCCCCCAGGCCGTGTACAAGGGGTGTACAAGGGATGCTCACCGGGAGTTCATAGGATTTTAGCTGGTACACCCGATGGGCATCCCTTGTACACCCCTTGTACACGGCCTGAAGGCAGGGTATATCCACGGTATCTGGATAATGGGGCTGGGTGCCTGGAAAGGCCGAAACGACAAGAGAGAACGGGGTGGCGAGTAATAAGTTCAGCAAAACCAGTTAGTTATACATCTGAGGCTGGCGGAAGAGGGGTTTTCAAGGGCGGGAGGGAGTTCGGATGGCTTTTGGCTTCGCGAATTGCTTGCCTGAAACGTTGACGTGGCATGGTTCAGCCGAACGACCTCGTCCCATTGGGGCCGGGGCGGTTCTGGCAGGCCAGCGGGTAGCCACAACGAACCTTTTGGCTGGTGGATTCAACGGGTTGGCCACCGGATTCCGAGTGTATTTCGCTCTTAAAATTGGCAAAACCCTCCGAAGGGGTGAGCGGGCGGCGGATGGCGAGGCGGGCGGGGGTTCGCCGGGTGCGCCGGTTGGTTGCGGTGGCGGATGACCTTGGCTAAGGTGAGGGGAACAATGTCATTTACTTTCGTCTTTCTGGGTTCGGGCACTTCGCAGGGCGTGCCCGTTATTGGCAAGGAGTATCCACCCGCGTTTCTCGCCAATCCCAGGAATCACCGGACCCGGCCTTCGTTGTATGTGGCGACGGAACAGACCCGGCTGGTGATAGATACCACCCCGGAATTCCGCCTCCAGATGCTGCGCGAGAAGATCGCCTGGCTGGATGCGGTGCTCATTACGCACTCGCACGCCGATCATATCATGGGGCTGGATGATTGCCGGCGCTTTTGCGACCTGCGCGGCGGCCAGGCGCTGCCGGTGTATGCGAGCGAAGCCACGATGAACGATTTAAAACGCGTCTTCCGCTACGCCTTCGAGAATGGGCCGCGGCCCCGGGGCTACTTCACTCCCGAACCCCACGTCGTCACCGGCCCCTTCACGCTCGGGGATCTCGAGGTGACGCCGCTGTCCCTGCCGCATGGCCGAACCACGACCTATGGCTATCTTTTCGTTCAGCGGGGGCGGAAGCGGCTGGCCTATATGAGCGATTGCAAGGAGGTGCCGGCGGAAGTCGTCGCGCAGGTGCGCGGGGCGGAAGCGGTGGTGCTGGACGCGCTCCGGCCCCGGCCGCACCTGACGCATATGTGCCTGGACGAGGCCCTGGCCGCGGCCCGGCGCATCGGCGCGGGGCGGACTTACTTTACGCATTTGACGCATGACTACGACCACGACGCGGCGCAAGCGGAGCTTCCCCCGGGAGTCGAGCTGGCGTATGATGGCCTGCGTGTGGCCGGCGGCGCTTGAACTAATCCGGCGCGCGGATGTCCATACTCATAGCGATGATGAAGAGATTATTGGCGGGGCTGATGCTGCTGGCGGGCGGGGGCGTGGGAGCCGTGCGCGCGGCCGGCCCGGGGGACGAGGTTATCATCGTGTATAATACGCGCGTGCCGGAATCCCGGGAGGTGGCCAGCTACTACGCGGAGCGGCGGCAGGTGCCGGCCAGCCAGATTTACGGGTTCCCCCTGTCCACGAACGAAGAGATGTCCCGGGTGGAGTATCGCAGCGCGCTGGCCGAGCCGCTGGCGCGGAAGCTCAAAGAGCAGAAGCGGTGGGAGATTGGCCCGTGCATTATCAGCGCCACGACCAACCAGCCGGGCCGGGTGGAGTGGAAGCCCCTCACCTCCGCCATCCGCTACGCCGTGCTCTGCTATGGCGTCCCGCTGCGCATCCAGCGGGACCCGCACTTGAAGGAGGAAGGCATGGCGGGGCTGCGGCCGGAATTGCGGCGCGACGAAGCCGCCGTGGATAATGAACTGGCCCTGCTGCCGATGACGGTCGAGAAGCTGCCGCTGTTTGGCCCGCTGCGCAACCCGGTCTATACCACCACCAACGCCGCGACGCTGAGCCCCACCAACGGCGTGCTGATGGTCGCACGGCTGGATGGCCCCACGGCTGCCATCGCGCGCGGCCTGGTGGATAAAGCGCTGCAGGCCGAGGCCGAAGGCCTCTGGGGACGCGCCTATTTTGACCTGCGCAACATCAGCGACCCCGGCTACCGGGTTGGCGATGAGTGGATTCGCGCCAGCGCGGGAGTCTGCAAGCAGTTGGGCTTGGAAACCGTGGTGGATGAAAATGCCCGCACCTTTGCCGCGGGTTTTCCCCTGAGCCAGGTCGCCTATTATCTCGGCTGGTACGATGAGCATGTCTCGGGGCCTTTCGCGCAGCCGGAGGTCGAGTTCATGCCCGGCGCGTTCGCTTACCACCTGCATTCCAACAGCGCGGGGACCTTGCGCGCCGCCCACCGGCACTGGGTCGGCCCGCTGCTGGCCAAGGGCGTCACCATCACCATGGGAACCGTCTGCGAGCCTTACCTTTCGGGCACGCCCGACCTGGCGGCGTTCACCGCGCGCCTGGTTTACCTCGGGTTCACCTTCGGCGAAGCCGCCTACGCGGCGCAATCGGTCCTGTCGTGGCAAACCACCGTGGTGGGCGACCCGCTTTACCGGCCGTTTGGCATGGATCCCGACCGCCGGCACCGGGATTTGGAGGCGCGCGGCAGCAAGCTGATCGAATGGTCGTGGCTGCGCCTGGCCAATCTCAACCTGGCCGTCGGCAAGCCGGTGCGGGAGGTCGTCGCGCTGCTGGAGCAACTGGAGGCGACGCGCCAGAGCGCCGTGCTGACGGAGAAGCTGGGCGACTTATACCTGGCGCAGGGCAAACCTTCCTCGGCCGTCCATGCCTACCGCCAGGCGCTGCCGCTGGCCTCCTCGCCTCAGCAGAAAATCCGGCTCCTGCTCACGATCGGCGAACGGCTGTCCGCCCTGGGGCGCACGGAGGAAGCCTACGCCGATTACCAGCAACTGCTGCAAGACTTTCCGAATTACCCGGAACCGCTCGCCCTTTACCAGAAGCTGCGGCCCCTGGCCCTGAAGCTGGGCAAGCAGGCGGAGGCCGAGAAGTACCAGGCGGAAATCAATCGCCTGTCTCCCCCGCCGCCCCCGGCGCCCGCATCCCCGCCGGCGGAGAGCAAGCCCGCGAAGCCGTAAGCCGCGCGTCATCTGGATTTACAGACCGCCGGGTTTGCGCTTTACTGGGGGAAATGCGCGCGAGAATGGAGCCCGGGTTTCTGGTCACCGCCAGCCCGGCCGATTGGCCCTGCGGCCTCCCGGAGCGGGAGGCGGCTGCCGGGGCGCGCGCGCTTTTCGCGCCGGCGTCACTCCCCAATCCCCGGGAATCCCGATGACCCGCCTTCCGGATACGCTGGGCATCATCGCCGGCAATCGTTCCCTGCCGCTCCTGCTCGCCCGGGAAGCCCGCCGCCAGGGAGTGCGGCGCCTGGTCGCCGTTGCGGTCGAAGGCGAGACCGATCCGGCGCTGGCAGCGCTGGTGGATGAGATCGTCTGGCTCAAGGTCGGCCAGCTTTCCCGGATGATCGCCGCCTTCACGCAGCGCGGCGTCAGGCACTGTGTGATGGCGGGCCAGGTTGCGCCCCGGAACCTTTTCGATCTCCGTCCCGACCTCCGCGCGATGCGCCTGCTGTTGCGCCTGCGGGAAAAAAATGCCCACACCATCTTTGGCGCCATCGCGGAGGAGCTCCAGCGCGACGGCGTCGAGCTGATCGAAGCCACGCCGTGGCTTCAGCCGTTGATGCCGGGCGAGGGGTTCCACCTCGGGCCCCGGCTGTCCGACGCTCAGCGCGCGGATGTGGAATACGGCTTTCGCATCGCCAAGGAAGTATCCCGCCTGGAGATAGGCCAGATTGTTCTCGTCAAAGGGGGCGCCGTGCTGGCGGTCGAGGCCTTCGAGGGGACGGACGCCTGCCTGGCCCGCGGCGGCGCGCTGGCCGGGCCCGACGGCGGGGCGGTCGCCGTCAAGGTGGCCAAGGAGCGGCATGATTTCCGGTTTGATATCCCCTGCCTCGGCCCGCAGACCCTCGAGACCTGCGCCGCCGCGCGGGTGGCGGTGCTGGCCTTTGAGGCGGGGCGCTCGCTGCTCCTGGAACAAGAGACTTGCGAACGCCTGGCCCGCGCGCATAAGATTTCGGTCGCGACGATTGGCGCTGCCCCTCGTCCACCATGTCAGAACTGAACCAGTAAACCCGAGTCACGCTGTCATCCGTTAACACGCTCGATCCAAACCGCCCCGCATCCATGCTCTCCGCCCACGAACTGCTTGGTTTCATGTCGCCGTCCCTGGCGATGGAAATCCTCACCTACGCCTACGAGAACGACAAACCCATCTACCGCGCCACCCTGAATGCGGTCGCGGAGGCGCGCAAGCTGCGCCCGGTGTATTTCGAGCGCCAGCCCAAGCCGCAGCGCCATGCGGCCATGCTCGTTTCCTTGGCCCGCCCGGCCCTCGACGCGGTGACCAGCGGCCTCATCCGCGCCTGGCTCCTCAAAAAGCACAAGGCCATGCTCACCGACTTTCTGGACGCGCTTGGCATCAAGCACGAGGACGGCGTGGTGGACGACTTGCCGCCGGCGATGGACGACGCCAAACTTAAGGCCGCCGTGGAAACGCTCCTGGCCAAATACCCGCCCGAGACCGTCGCGGTCTATCTCCACTCCTTCAACGAAATGAATGAGCAGGAATGGCCCAACCTCGCCACCCTGCTGAACGCAGACGCCCGCCTCCAGTTGGGCGCCGCCTGACCGGCCCTCCGGCGGTTCCCGGCCGGCTGCCGCGAGCCGTTACGGCTGGCGCACGCGATAAAACTTCCGCGGCTGCGTGGCGTAGCGCACGTCGGTATCCGTGAACTCGAAGGGCACCGCCGCCGGGTTGGTGGTGAAGAGCGCCTGCCAGTTGGTCGCCGCCTTGAGAAGGGACGCCGCCTCAAGGGTGAACGGCGTGCCGAGCGCGCCCCCCTCCACGCGCAGCATGTACTGCACGTTCGGCAGCGAGCAAAAGACCCGCAGCCCCTTTTCGTCGTTCGCCACGTAAACCCGGTTTCCGGCCACCGCCACTCCCCGCGCCGTTCCGCGCGTGGGATAGCTGCCCAGCCGCACCGGGCTGGCGGGATTGCTTACATCAATCACCTGCAGCCCCGCTTCGCCGTCCGCGACATAAGCCCGCGCGCCCGCCACCGCCACTCCCCGCGCTATCCCGCCGGTGCCGCAGCCGCCCAGCCGCACCGGGCTGTCGGGGTTGCTCACGTTAATGATTTGCAGCCCGGCTTCGCCGTCCGCGACGTAGGCCACCGCGCCTGCCACCGCCACGCCATACGCCGTTCCGCTGGTGTCGTAGCCGCCCAGCCGCACCGGGTTGGCGGGGTTGCTCACGTTGATAAGCTGCAGCCCGGCTTCGCCATACGCCACGCAGGCGGTCGTGCCCGCCAGCGCCACGCCCTGCGCGACCCAGTTGGCGGAATAATAGCCGCCCAGCCGCACCGGGCTGGCGGGGTTGCTTACGTTGATGATTTCCAGTCCCGCCGGGCCATCCGCCACATAAGCGACCGAGCCCGCCACCGCCACGCCGTTGGCGTAGGAGCAAAGGTAGCCCCCCAGCCGCGCCGGGCTGTCGGGGTTGCTCACGTTGATAATTTGCAGCCCGGAGTCGGAGCAGGCCAGGTAGGCGGTCGTGCCCGCCACCGCCACGCTTTGCGCCAGGCCGTTGGTTTGAAAACCGCCCCGCCGCGCCAGGGCGAGCGGGTCGCTCACGTCAATGATTTGCAGCCCGGCCGCGCCGTCCGCCACATAGGCCAGCGAGCCCGCCACCGCCACGCCATACGCCGTCCCGCCGGGATTAAAGCCGCCCAGCCGCACCGGGTTGACCGGATTGCTCACGTTGAGGACTTGCAGCCCGGCGGCGGCATCCACCACGCAGGCGGTGCTGCCCGCCAGCGCCACGCCCGCCGCGCCGCCGCCGGTGTCATAGAAACCCAGCGGCATGGGGTTGGCCGGGTTGCTGACATTGATGATTTGCAGCGACGTCAGAATATCGGCCACGTAAGCGGCGCCGCCTGCCACGGCCACCCGGTTCGCGTTCCCCCAGGTGAGGTAGCTGCCCAGCAAAGACGGGCTGGCCGGGTTGCTGACGCTAATAATCACCAGCCCCGCCTCTCCGTCGGCCACGTAGGCGATGCCGCCCGCCACCGCCACGCCGTTCGCATACCCGCTGGTGTCATAGCCGCCCGTCCGCACCGGGTGGGCCGGGTCGCTCACGTTGATGACCTGCAATCCCGCCGGCCCGTCGGCCACGTAAACGTAGTTGCCCGCCAGCGCCACGCCATTGGCATATCCGCTGGTGTCATAGCCGCCCAGCCATACCGGGCTGGCCGGATTGCTCACATCAATCACCTGCAGCCCCGCCGTGCCGTCGGCCACGTAGGCGAGGTTGCCCGCCACCACCACGTCCTTTGCCTGGCCGCTGGTATTAAACCCGCCCAGCCGCACCGGGTGGGCCGGGTTGCTGATGCTGATAATCTCCAGCCCCGCCTCTCCATCCGCCACGTAAACATAGTTGCCCGCCACCGCCAGGCCGCCCGCCTGCCCGTCGGTATCGCAGCCGCCCGTCCGCACCGGGTGGGCCGGGTTGCTCACGTCAATCACCGCCAGCCCGCTGGTTCCCAGGGCCAGGCAAGCGTAGCTGCCCGCCATTTTGACATCCTCCGCCGCGCCCCGCGCGTAAGCGGGCCATTGGCCTTGCGACAGCGGCGTCAGCCGCGGCGGCGCCGCGCCGGCCGGGAGCGCCCCCAGCAGCAGGCTCAGCCCCAGCGCCAGCCCGCCCCCGCCGCTCGTCAATCTCGTCAGTTGCATGAAGATCCTTTGGTCATGGATTGTTCGGCGAATATAAAGTCTCTGGGCACATCCCCCGCTTTCGCCATGCCGCGGGGCGGAGGCAGAGCGGGTTGTCGGCCCTGCGCATCATGGTTATAGTCTGCCCAATCAAGCCGGAATCGTCAAGCTCGGCCCCTTGCCCCGCCGCGCGGCTGGCCCGGGTCTCGGGGCGTTGGGAGAGGCCGGATTTGCCGGGTTTCCCCCGCCGTTTCGGTCCGGCCCGGCAAAGCGGGCGGTGGCCGGAAGAAAGGGCTTGCCAGCGGGCGGCGGTTTTTCGTTCACTAAGACCTAGAATACGCCTTTAGCTTATGAAGAAAAAAAGCGCCAAGATTCGCTCCGGTCTGCTTGCCGGGGGCAACTGGATCATGGATCAGGTCAAGATGATTGACGTTTACCCCCAGCCCGAGCAGTTGGCGAACATTCGCAGCCAATCCCAGGGCACGGGCGGAGCGCCCTTTAACGTGCTGGTGGACCTCGCGCGGTCGGGCACGCCGTTTCCACTTTATGCCGCCGGCCTGGTGGGGCGGGACCCCCTGGGCAAAGAAATCCTGGAAATCTGCCGCCACTACAAGATTGATGTCCGGCACCTCGGCGCCACCCCCAAGGCCCCCACCTCCTACACGGACGTGATGACCGAGCTGGGCAGCGGGCGGCGGACGTTCTTTCATGCCCGCGGCGCCAACGCGCTTTGGGACGGCGCCGATTTGGATTTCCAGAAGCTCAACGTGCGGATCTTTCACCTGGGATACCTGCTGCTGCTCGATGCGCTGGACAAGCCCGACGCCCGGCTCGGCACCCAGGCGGCGCGCCTGCTGGCCCGCGCCCAGGCCGCCGGCGTGCGGACCAGCGTGGATGTGGTGAGCGAAGACAGCGACCGCTTCGCGCGCATTGTCAACCCGGCGTTAAAGCATGTGGACTACTGCATCCTCAACGAAATCGAGGCGGGCAAGACGACCGGGTTCAAGATTCGGCTGCCGGACGGGAAACTGGACACGGTGGCGCTGCGCCACGCGGCCGGCGCCCTGCTGCAACAGGGCGTGCGCGAGCTGGTGGTGGTGCATTTCCCGGAAGGAGCCTTCGCGCGCACGCGCAAGGGGGATGATTTCTGGCAGCCCGCCCTCAAATTGCCGCCCAAATACATCGCCGGCACCGCGGGCGCCGGGGATGCGTTCTGCGCCGGGGTGCTGTATGGCTTGCACGAAAGTTGGGACTTGCAGCGGTGCCTGCTGACGGGGGTTTGCATCGCGGCGGCCTCGCTGGCGGACGCCACCTGCACGACGGGGGTGAAAGCCTTGAATACTTCGCTGGCCCTGGCCCGCAAGTTCGGCTTCGGCGCGCCGCTGGACGGGGCGGATTAAGGCGCGGATTCTCCCGGAAAACGCCACGACCCGCCGCGCGGGCGGGCCGGGGAAGCCGGCGGTGGAACCGGGCCGCAGCGGGGTCGCCTACGCCCGCTCCATGTATTTGCCGGTGCGGGTATCTACTTTAATCTTCTCGCCGGTCTTGATGAAGAGGGGGGCCTGGATGGTGATGCCGGTTTCCAGGGTGACAGACTTTTGGACGTTATTGGCGGAATCTCCCCGGATGCCCTCGGGCGCATCCGCCACCGTCAGCACCACGCTGGAGGGCAGCTCAATCGCCACCGCCTTGCCCTCGACGAACGTGACGGTAACCTGGCCGTTTTCGACCAGGAAATTCCGGGCCTCGCCAATCAATTCCGGCGTGAGCATGACCGTTTCGTAGGTTTCGGGATCGGAGAAGACGTAATCCTGGCCGTCCTTGTAGCTGAAATCCATCTTGCGGGTCATCATCGGCACGACCTCGATCTTCTCGGTCGAGCTGAAGCGCACATCGGCGGAGCGTCCGCTGCGAATGCTGCGGAGGCTGGCCTGCACAAAGGCGCGCAGGTTCCCCGGCGTCCGGTGCTGGGTGTCCAACACCACGCAAATATCACCGTTATAGTTAATCGCCATGCCGCGGCGAAGGTCGTTCGCAGATGCCATATTGATCGAATCTAAGTTATTATTGTCCGCGAATCCACGCGGGCACCATAAATGTTGCTGGAGCGGCTTTGAAACGCAAGCCCGCATTCACGTTAAAGATTGGCCTCGGGGCAGGCCCGCACTTCGGCCTGGGCTTCGGCCAGGTCGCGCTGGAAGGCCGGGCTGGCCAGAAACTCGCGCGCGATGGCCTGTCCCAGCGTGCGCGCGGCGTGGATGTCGGTCGGGAAATGCTTGCCGATGAGCACCCGATCCCAGCCTATCTGCCGGCCAATGGCCAGGATCGCCTCCCGCTGCTTCGGAAACAACTCGGCCAGCAGCAGCGCCTGAACGGTGCCGCGCGTGGAATGTCCGCTCGGGTAGCTAAAGGTGGTCTCGGGCCGTCCCAGGGCCAGTTGCGGATCCAATTCATACGGCCGCCGCCGTTTCCAGTGCTTCTTGGTGCGGTCCAGCGGCGCGGAGATATCCTTCCGCACCTTTTGAAACAGCGCCTCGACCTTGGGAAACTTGCCCGGCTGGAAGAACGGCCCAATCGCCGGCGCATACAGGAAGATCGAAAGCGAGGCGCTCTTAAACGCATGCTCCTTCTCCGCTTCCGTCCGTCCCTGGAAGACCGTGCGCACCGTCTGCAGGTCGGCCGTTTCCTCCGCCGAGCCGGGAAGCGGCGGCGGCGCCAACAGGGCCACCCCGTCCGGCCGTCCGTCCGGGAGATAATAGCTCTCCGCCAGCAGCGGCAAGGCCGCCAGCCAAAGCAGGCACAGGACCAGCACCCCGCCGCCGCCCTTCAGTCCGGGCCGCCCGCCGGGCGCGTTCACTTTCCGGTTCCAACGACTATCACGCATAGCGGGTCATTCTAAAGCACCGAAGGGGTTCGTCAATTAACGGTTTCCCCCGGCTTTGGCCGGCGCCGGGCGCGGACCGGGGCGAGCCGCGGGGCGGGGCGAACAGGCCGGGCCTAACCGCGCGGCCGGTTAAGCGGGCAGGGACAACAGCGTGCCTTCTTTCACCAGCCAGCGCCGCGCCGTGCGCCCGGTTTCCACGGGCCAGTTGGCTTCGGTCGCCGTCATAAAGACCTGGCCGCGCGACTGCTCGGCTCGATCCAGCAAAGGCAGGAACCCTCCGCGGCGCTTCGCATCCAGCTCGCCCATGATGTCGTCAATGAGCAGGATCGGCGGCGCCCCGTGCAAGCCGGTCAGATATTCGGCCTGCGCCAGCTTGAGCGCGATGGCCAGCGTGCGCTTCTGGCCCTCGCTGCCGAACGCCGCCGCCGGGCGGTCGTTCAGCCGCAGCTCCAGTTCGTCGCGATGCGGCCCGACCAGCGTCGCGCGGTACACCCGTTCCCGCGAGCGGGATTGCGCCAGTTCGAGGGCAAAGTCGCGCTTCACACTGGGCCGATAATCCAGCCATAACTCCTCGGCGTCGTTGGAAATACGCCGATACGCCAGCCGGGCCAGCGGCGAAAGCTTCGGAACCAGCTCCCGCCGCCGCCGCATCACCTCGTCGCCCGCCTTGATCAGCTCGCTGGAAAACCCATCCAGCGCCATCGGGTCGGCCCCGGCGGATTTCAGCAACGCGTTGCGCGCGCGCAGCGCCCGCGCATAACGCTGCAACAGCGGCAGATAGCCCGGATACGTCTGGGAAAGCAGCAGGTCCAGAAACCGCCGCCGCGCCCGCCCCGCCCCCTTCACTAATTGCAGGTCTTCCGTGCAGAAAATCACCGTGCGCAGCGCGCCCAGGTAATCCGTCAGCTTGCGCACCGGGCGGCCATTCAGGCTCAGGTTCCGCTCCGCGGCGGACCAATACATTTTGATGTTATGCTCGCCCTGCCCGATCACCTTGCCCCCGACGAAATAGCCTCTCTGCCCGTGCCGGATCATCTGCGCCCCGCCCACGCCGCGAAACGAGCGCAGCGTCGCCATGAGATAAATGGCCTCCAGGATATTCGTCTTGCCCTGCGCGTTATCGCCCAGCAACAGGTGCAGGCCGGGGGCAAAATCCACATCCAACCGCGCGTAATTGCGGAAGTCTCGAAGGCGCAAATGGGCCAGATGCATGCCTCCAGCATGAAGCCTATCCGCCCGCCGGGCGAGCGTTTTCCGTGACCCGGAATCCCGCCGGGGAGCGAACCCCCAGAGCCGGGGATAAGCAGCAGCCGTTTTCGACGCGGCAAACGCCGGCGGCGTCTCAAACTCCCCAATTATGCGGCAGCGCGTTCTTAACTATTGATTTTATAGTGCTTAGTGCGTTTGGCAGGGATTTCCATGCCGATTTTCCGCCTTAAACAACGGTTCCAGCGCTTTTCCGGCCCAATTTCTCCCCATAACCACCGTCCTTGAACCTGCCTTGCATTTACCCTGCATTTACCCTGACTTCAGGTCATATACAAGGGGTGTACAAGGGATGCTCACCGGGAATCCATGAGATTTTAGCTGGTACATCCGTTGGGCATCCCTTGTACACCCCTTGTACACGGCGTAGGGATAGGGTATTTCCACGGTATCTGGATAATGGCTGTGGATGTCCGGAAAGGCCGGTTTTTGGGGATTCCGTCATGAATTCAGGATTTGGAGGATGTTTTCCCGGCAGGCGGTGCGCCTCCAGGGGGCGTTCGAATATGAGGGGAATTGGGGGGCGAAGTTGGCTGTTTAGGCCGATTTTTCGACTTTGCCACGGTCCGGTATCGTTAACGGTGCCTGAGTGCGACTGGATTTGGGCGGAAGCAGGCGGCGGAAACACGGGTATTTTTGCCCGTCGTCAGGCGTAGAATTGTGGGAACGGGCAGGAATGCCCGCGCGTGCTCAAGCCCCGCTCAGCAGGCTTCGAGCCCGGGCCAAGGCTTCGTCGAGCTTGCTTGTGTCCTTGCCGCCGCCGCGCGCGTTGTCCGGGCGTCCGCCGCCTTTGCCGCCCACCAGGGGCGCGAGGGTCTGGATGATTTTGCCGGCCGGGTATTTGGCGGCGTAGGCGGGCGCCACCGCGGCTACGAGGGAGACGGCGCCCTGGGCCACGCCGCCCAGGATGATGACGCCCTGGAACTGGCCTTTCAGTTCGTTGGCAATCCCCTGGAGCTGCTCGCCGTCGGCGTCGAAGCGCGCGATGAGCGCCGGGGTGCCGTTGAGCGTCTGCGCCTGGCTCAGGAGGTTGCGGGCGGTCTGCGCGGCGCGTTCCTGGGCGATCGCGAGCAGTTGCTTTTCCAGGGCTCGCTGCTGGGCCAGCAGCGCTTCGATTTTCTTTTCCAGTTCGCCGAGGGGCGAGTTGACCTTGTCCGCAATGGCCCGGAGGAGCTGCCGTTCCTCGGAGGTTCGCCGGCACGCCTCCAGGCCGGCGAGGGCTTCGATGCGCCGGATGCCGGCGGCGATGGCGGATTCGGCCGTGATGCGGAACAGGCCGATTTCGCCCGTTGCCCGCACGTGGGTGCCGCCGCACAGTTCCATGGAGTAGCCGTTCAGCGCGCCGGGCTGGCCGCCGACCTGGAGCACGCGCACGACGTCGCCGTATTTCTCGCCAAAGCACTGCCGGATGTCGGGGCGGTTCCGCAAATCCTGGTAGCGGGCTTCGGTCCACGTGACGGGCGCGTTTTCGAGGATGCGCTCGTTGACCGCCTGTTCGAGGTCGGCCACTTGCCGCGGGGTGAGCGGGGCGCCGTTGAAGTCGAAGGTGAGCTTTTCCGGGCCGACGAAGGAGCCTTTTTGGACGGCGTCGGGGCTGACCACCTCGTGCAAGGCCCAATGCAGCAAATGCGTGGCGGTGTGATGCCGCTGGATGGCGGCGCGGCGTTCGCGGTCAACCGCCACCCGCACCGCGGCGCCGGCGGGGGGCGCGTCGCGGCCCGCGAGGTAGTGCAGCCAGGCGTCGCCCGCTTTCTGCGTGTCCGCGACGCGCCAGGTTTCGCCGCCGCGTTCCAGTTGGCCGGTGTCGCCCACCTGCCCGCCCATCTCGGCGTAGAGCGGGGTGCAGTCCAGGATGACGGCGGTTTTATCCTTCACGCCGACCACTTCCCGCACGGTGGCGGCGGTTTCCCACTGGTCGTAGCCGACGAACCGGGTGGGGGTTGTGGTCGTGATCCGGGAGAGTTCGATGACCTGCTTTTTCTGGGCGGCGCGGGCGCGCGCCTTTTGCGCCTCCATGAGCTGGTGGAAGCCGGCGACGTCCACCGTCAGGCCGCGCTCGCGCGCCATCAGTTCCGTCAAATCCAGCGGGAAACCCTGTTCGTCATACAGCCGAAAGGCGAAGGCGCCGGAGAGGGGCGCGCGCGCCGCGGACGCGTCGGCGGCCCGCGCCGCCACTTCCTCCTCGAAGAGCGCCAGGCCGCGGTCCAGGGTCTTGTTGAAGGTTTCCTCCTCGCGCCGGATGACCTGCGTGATGCGTTCCTGGCGGGCGCGGAGCTCGGGGAAGGCGGAGCCCATGCTTTCCGCCAGCGCCGCGACCAGCGGGGCGAAGAACGGCTGGCGGAAGCCGAGCGCGCGGCCATAGCGGACGGCGCGGCGCAGAATGCGGCGCAGGACGTAGTTGCGGTCGGTGTTGCCGGGTTCGATGCCGTCGGCGATGGCAAAGCTCAGCGTCCGGACATGGTCGGCAATGACGCGGAAGGCGATGTCCGCCTGCTGCGTTTCCGAGAGCGCCGGGGCGCCGGGGGCGGGCAGGGTGGAGTGGTATTTTTTCCCGCTGAGGCGTTCGAGCTGGTCGAAGAGCGGCCGGAAGAGGTCGGTGTCGTAGTTGGAGATGATGCGGTTGAAGTCGGTGAAGTTGCGCGTGTTTTGGATGATCCCGGCGACCCGCTCGAAGCCCATGCCGGTGTCCACGTGCCGCGCGGGCAGCGGCGAGAACGTGCCGTCCGGGTTGGCGTTGAACTGGATGAAGACGAGATTCCAGATTTCGATGCAGCGCGCGTCGCCCTGGTTGACCAGGCGGCCCTGGCTGTCGCCCCGGGGGGTGAGATCCATGTGCAGCTCGCTGCACGGGCCGCAGGGGCCGGTGTCGCCCATCATCCAGAAGTTATCCTTCCGGTTGCCGTTGACGATGTGGACCTGGGGGTCAAGGCCGGCGGCGCGGAACCGGGCCGCCCAGGCGTCGCGGGCTTCCTGGTCGAACTCGGCGGGGTCGCCCCGGGCCGGGTCGGGCGCATAGACGGTGGCGTAGAGCCGGGGCGGGGGGAATTTCCATACTTCGGTGATGAGTTCCCAGGCCCAGTCAATGGCCTCCCGTTTGAAGTAATCGCCGAAGGACCAGTTGCCCAGCATTTCGAAGAAGGTGTGGTGGTAGGTATCGAGGCCGACGTCCTCCAGGTCGTTGTGTTTGCCGCCGGCGCGGATGCATTTCTGGGTGTCGGCGGCGCGGGTGTCGCGGCCGGGGCGGGCGCCCGCCCATTTCGAGACATCCGGGGCGCGCTGGCCGAGGAAGATCGGCACAAACGGGTTCATGCCCGCGTTGGTGAACAGCAGGTTCGGCGAGTCGGGCAGCAGGCTCGCTGAGGGCACGATGGTATGTTCCCGGGACTGGAAAAAGTCCAGGAACGATTGGCGTATCTCCGCACTGGTCATTTCCGACATTAGTCATTTCGGGGGCGCGGAAACAAGCCACCAATGGCGGCGGCCACAAATCAGTTGCCCTTCCGGCCCCGGCCCGGCATTTCTGGAGGATGCGTTGCATCAACCGGCTTTGGGGAATCCTGGCGCTGGCCGCCGCCGCGGGTTTAAGCGGTTGCGCGCCGCGCGCCCTTCAAGTGACCACGGGCGAATCGGTCGTTTTGGCGGGCCAGGCGCCGGCGACGCTGATTTCCGACCCGTCGCCGGCCCGGGCCGTTGTGGTTCGCAATACCTACCGCGACGGGCTGGCGCGGACGATTCATTACGAGGCGGGCCGCGATTACCGGCTGGAGGCGCCCAACCGGATTCGGCGGACCCCGGAGTCGCGCATTCCGGATTTTGGGACCAACGTTTTGTATGGCCGGGAGGATTTCCGGCATGAGCAATTCCCCGGTTTTGGCAACGGCGCGTTCTTTGTGTATGTGGACTATGCGTATGCGGGGCGGCGGGAGCGCCCGCGCGGGGCGGCGGCGTTCGGGGCGGCGCGGCTGCCGGCCACGCGCCGGAAGCTGCGCGCCGGGCAGCCGGTGCGGATGGTGGCGTTTGGCGACAGCATCACGGCGGGCGGGGACGCCTCGGAGCCGGGGTTGATTTTTTGGGAGCGCTGGGCGGACGCGCTGCGGGCCAAGTACCCGCGGGCCCGGATTGAAACCCGCAACGGCGCCACCGGCGGCGACACGACGGCGCAGGGCCTGCAGCGGCTGGAGGAGAAGGTGCTGCGGCAGCAGCCGGATTTGGTGCTGATCGGTTTTGGCATGAATGACCATAACCGCGAGGGGTTCGGGGTGCCGCTGCCCGCGTTTGCGGCGAACTTGCGGAGCATGGTCCGCCGTATCCGGGCGGAGACCGGGGCGGAAGTGATTCTTTTTTCGGCGTTTCCGCCGAATCCGAAGTGGCACTACGGCTCGCATAACATGGCCGCGTACGCGGCGGCAACCGAGCGCGTGGCGCGGGGAGAGCGCTGCGCCTTTGCCGATGTGTATCACTGCTGGCAGCGCGCCGCCGCCCGGAAGAAACCGGAAGACCTGCTGGGCAACAATATCAATCATCCCAACGATTTCGGGCATGCGATTTATTTGCAGGCCTTCGAGGCGCTGGGGTTGTGAGCGGCGGCGGGGGCGGGCGGGAGTGCCAGCGGCCCGCACCCAGATTAGGCGCCGAGAACAAAAGACCCTGCCGGGCGCGGAACGGCGGGTTAAATCGGGATTGCCAGCCGGGCGCGGCAGCGGCGATGATGCGGTGGATGAACAACCAATCGCTTACGGTGATCGCGCAAATCCAGGCTCAGCCGGGCCGGGAAAGCGCGGTGCGGCAGGAACTGCTGGCGCTGCTGGTTCCCAGCCGCGCGGATGCGGGCTGCCTGAATTACGACCTGCACCAGGGGCTGGATAATCCCGCCCTTTTCCTGTTCCACGAGACCTGGGCGAGCCCGGTGCACCTGGAAGCGCATTTGCGGAAGCCGGACCTGCAGGCCGCGCTGGCCCGCATCGGCCCGTGGCTGGCCGCGCCGCCCCAGGTGACGCGGTGGGAGAAGATCGGTTAGCGGCGGGCCGCGGGCGGCGTTACCGCGCGCTCACCCGCAAGCCGTATTTCGCCGGGGCTTTGGCGAATGACATGATTCCCTTTTCCGCCGTGGCGCCCACGTAGGGGTCGTTGCTGATGAGGATGTTGCCGTCCAGGTCGAGATAGTCGCACAACTCGGCCAGGTGCGCGGCGGCGCTGATCAGGATGCTGCTTTCGATCATGCAGCCCAGCATGGTCTTGAGGCCGGCTTTGCGCGCGGCGGAGAGGGCCTCGAAGCCGCCGCTGATGCCGGCCGATTTGGCCAGCTTCACGTTGACGGCGTGGAAACATTCCCTGGCCTGCGCCAGGTCCTTGATGGTGTGGTAGGATTCGTCGCCCATGATGGGGAGCGGCGAGCGTTCTTTGAGCCAGACCCAGTCTTTGACCGGCGTGGCGCTGGGCATGGGCTGTTCGATGAACTCGATATGCCCGTCCTGGGCCAGCCATTCGATCATTTCCAGCGCGTGCTCCTTGGTCTTCCAGCCTTCATTGGCGTCCACCCGGACCGTCTTGGTAGGGGCGATCTCGCGCAGCGCTTTGACGTTTATTTTATCGTCGGCCACGCCGACCTTCATTTTCAGCACCGGGTAGGGCGCCGCTTCCTGGACTTTTTTGCGGATGACGTCCGGCTTATCAATGCCGATGGTGAAGGAGCTGACGTGGTGATTCTCGCGGAAGCCCAGCCCCAGGTAATCGTAAATGGGTTTGTTGGCCAGCTTGGCCGCCCCGTCAAGCAGCGCGATGTTGAGCGCGCACTTGGCCGACATATCGTGCGGCGAGAGCGTGTCCAGATACACCATGCTCCCCTCGACATCCTTGAAGGAAAGCCCCCGCGGGTCCACCCGCTTCAGGAAAGCTTCCACGGTGTCCAGCGATTCGCGGTAGCGGGCGATGGGCGCCGCTTCCCCCCAGCCCACCGTGCCGTCCGCGCCGGTGAGTTCGACCATGACGGTTTGGGCGGTGGTCGAGCCGCCGCCGCGGGCGATGGCCCACAAGTGAGTTAATTGCAGATTGAGCCGCTTAAAGTTCAGTTTCACGCTGAAAAGGGAACCTTAAAACCGCCCCGGTGGCAATACTCTTCTTGCGCCTGAAACCGAGATGCGTTTGCCATTGCATTTCCGGCCATTCCGGGCACCTTAGGGCCACGATGGTTCCTGAATCGACACCCGACGCAACGAACGAGACCCCGCAATCGGCGGCGGACACCCGTCCGCACCGGCGCGGGCGGCGCGGCGGCCGCGGCCGGCGAAGCCCCGGGCGGCGCCCGGATCGTCCGGCCGAGCAACCCCCGGCGGCGGCTTCGGCGGAAGCTCCCGCACCGGCGCCCGCGGCGGCGCCTTCGCCGGAGGCAGCGGCATCCACGGCGCCTCCACCCGCTCCGCCGGTGACTAAGCTGGGAACCGCTCCGAAGGCGGACGCTTCCCGCGAGCCGTCTGCCAGCGCAAAGCCGGAACCCGGCCCAAAACGCCTGCCTCCGGCCCGTGCGGTGTCCCCCCCGCCGCCCAGCCCGCGCACCCCGGCCCGGCCGATGGCGGTTCAGGAGGCCATTGAAGAGGTCACCCGCATTATTGCCACGCTCCGCGCTACGCTCGAGGATATGGACGAAGTGCTGGAGACCCTCGAATTGGCCGAGCGGCAGAAGATTGCCGACGAGCAGGAAATTGAAACCCTGCGCCGCGGTTTGCGCCAATTGCAACGGCCCCGGGAGGACGGCGCCTCTCCGGCGCGGCGCTGAGCTGCGGAGTTGTTGCGCCGGGGGGTATGGGGTTTCCGTCTTTGCCGGTTCGCTTGCCGGCCCGGGGCGGCGGTGACGGATTCAGCGCGGGGGCGATGTGCGTCCGGCCCGGCGGGGCCGGGGTTTACATTCCCATGATTTGGTAGCCGCAGTCCACGTACAGGACCTGCCCCGTAATGGCGGCGGCCCCGTCGCTGGCGAGAAACAGGCCGGCTGCGCCCAGTTCCTCGGGCAGGACATTGCGTTGCAGCGGGGAATGGGCTTCGTAGTGCCGGAGCATTTCGCTAAACCCGCCGATGCCGCGGGCGGCGAGGGTGTTGACCGGGCCGGCGCTGATGCAGTTGACGCGGATTCGCCGCGGCCCCAGGTCGTAGGCCAGGTAGCGCGTGCTGGCTTCGAGCGCGGCCTTGGCGACCCCCATGACATTGTAGTGCGGCACGACTTTCTCGGCGCCGTAGTAGCTCATGCCGATGATGCTGCCGCCGGCGGTCATGAGCGGCGCCGCAGCCCGCGCCAGCGCCACCAGCGAGTAGGCGCTGACATCGAGCGCGATGCGAAAGGCCGCGCGGCTGGTGTTGAGGAACTGGCCCTCGAGCGCGTCCTTGGGGGCAAACGCGACGGAGTGCAGCAGCAGGTGCAACTGGCCGAAGCGGTCTCCCACCTGTTGGAAGACCCGGGCAATTTCCTCGTCGCGCGTCACATCGCAGGGGAGAATGAGGGTATCGCCGCCGAAGGTGCCTGCGAGTTCTTCGACGTTATCCTTGAGGCGCTCGCCCTGGTAGGTGAAAGCCAGTTTCGCGCCGGCGCCGTGCCAGGCCTGCGCGATGGCCCAGGCGATCGAGCGCCGGTTGGCCACGCCGAAGACGATTCCTAATTTTCCTTTCAGCAAAGACATACGTTTGTTTAAGCCGGTTGAACGGCGGCCCGCGCTTGACGCGGCACGCTCACCAGTAGGCCAAACCGCCCCGGCGGGCAAGTTAATTGGTGCCGCCGGCGCGCCCGTTCCGCCAAATGACCAGCAGGCCGCCCAGCCCCAGGAATAACAGGCCGCTGACGGCCAGCGTGCCGCTTTGGGCATAGTGAGAAAAGTAATGAAGGGAGAGGGCGCCGACCGCCGGGCCGACAAAGTTGCCCAGGCCGATGGCCGCTTCATGGATGCCGCCATGCTCGCCCTTGGTGTCGCCGAGGTCCATCGAATAGAACAGCGACGAGTAATAGATCAGGCCGGCGGCGGCGCCGAAGGCCAGTTGCGCCAGGATCAGCAGGGCCAGGCCGGGGGCCATCACGATGGCGGCAAAAGTGCCGGTCAGCGCCAGGTAAGCGGCCAGCAGCCAGCGAAACCGGTAATGCCAGCCGCTCCAGCGCCACAGCAGCAGAAAGGTTCCCACCCGGGAAAAACACCACAGGGAACAGCAATAACCGGCGATCATGGGCGAAAGCCCGAGGCGCCGGGCCACGTCCGGAATCACTGCGATGAGGGTGTTGATGGCGATGTAGGCGAAGGGGTTGGCCAGCCAGGCCAGCCGCAGAAATGTTCGCGAGCGGGCCACCGCGGGCGGCGGTGCTTCGGCTTCCGTGGCCGGCTCCGGCGGCCGGGCGGGAGGCGTCGTCGCGGTCGGCGTCTGGCGGGCCAGCCGCTCCAGCCAGAGCGTCAGCAGGAGCTGTCCGAACACCATCAGCGCCGGCACGTAGAACATGCTGCGGGGGCCGAGCTTTTCGAACATCGTTCCGCCGATGAAATAAGCGAGGGCGCCCGTGCCGGACCAGATCAGATTGTAGATGCCCACCATGCGCTGCACGCCGGCCGGGGATTCGCCTTCGCTTACCAGCGCTTCCAGAGTGGGCCAGGTGAAACACATGCCGGAGACCGCCACGCACATCACCGCGATATGCACGCCGGGGGAATGGAACTGGCTGCCGATGGCCAGCGCGCCGATCATCAGGCCAAAGCCCAGCTTGAGCGCGAGGTAATAGCCATACCGCTGGGCGAACTTCCCGCCCTGCCAGGCCATAACGGCATAGACGACCCCGTTCAACGCCGCCAGCGCCAGGTTGGCTTTGTTGCCAAAGCCAAACTCGGTCTGCATGAAGAAATAGAAATAGTAGAAGTAATAGACGGTCGCAAAGGAGTTCAATCCTTCGAGCGTGAAATATCCAGCTTTCAGGCGGCGGGAAAACATAGCGAGCCGGGAGTGGGGGAGGGAGATGCGCGGGGATGCGGCGGCCGGATTTCTCAGGCCTTAACGATGTCCCCCGGGCCGGGATTTCGCCGCGCCCATGACCAAAGATGCGGGGCCAGGCGGCTGTGGGAGGCCGCCCGGAATGGCGCGGAATAAACGCGGGCCGGTCGGGGCCAGTGCCCAGGGCGCCCCGGCACTTTCCCCGCGGCGGGCCGGTGCGTCAACGGTGCGTTTATGCAATGCGGTTATCAAAGGCCCGGCTCAATAATCGTAAAGGCCGCTGTCGCGCGTGTAGCCGCCGCCAGGCCCGCCGCCCATCCCTCCCTCTTCATCGGGGCCGCCCAGGAAACCGTCGAGCACGTCGCCCATGTCCTCTTCAATCTTCTCCGGGTCTTCCCCGGCTTCGAGGCGTTTGATGGCCACATCGAGTTCTTTGGGCACACTGCCGGCCGGCATGAAGTCCTTCATCTTGCGCATCATGTGGGCCATGTGGCGGGGGTTGTTTTCGTCCAGGTGCTCCATATCGCGCTCCATCTCCAGCATGGCGCGCTCCACGCGCGGATCGTCCATATCAGGGATCGGCGATTCGTCCGTCGGCGCGTCGGTTTTTGGGGTGGGCTCCTTCAACCCGCGCACGGCAGCAAACCGGCTGATCTGTTTGGACAGGTTTCGATTGCCGCATCGGGGACAGACCGGCGAACGGTCGGGGTTAACCCGTTTGGACAGAAAGTTAAAGATCACCCGGCATTTCGGGCAGGCATATTCGTAAATGGGCATAGTTCGCTAACTAACTTCTTGCTGCAGCTTAACAGAATCCTCGTTCCGCGCAAAGAGGCAACCGTAGCCCTCCGAGTGTGGGTTCGGGCGGCAGAGGTCGAAGCCTTGGGAAGGCGTCAGGCTCGTCTCTGATGGTGCGGGAGGTGCCAGGCCCGGCAGGACGCGCCCCGGAAACGGGTTCGGGAAGTAGGCTGCGGGAGGGCTTCCTTCATCCCGCCGCAGAGTTCCAGGCGGGAAAACCGATACTTCGGGGTGAGAAGTGCCGCCGGCCCGGCGGCCTTACGCCGCCCGCCTCCCGGGCTGGCTTGCGCCTCCTCACACTCGCTGTTTTCCCGGAAGCCTTGGGCGTGGCTTGGCCACACATCGAAGCGGGTGCGCGCAAAACCCGAGGGAAATTGGGGTTGCTGGAGCGCAAAAACGAAGAGGCGCCCGGACAAGGTTTGACAGGCGGAGGCGGGCCTGGTCTAATGTTGCCTGGTTCGAATAAGCGCAACCCAGCAAAGGATTCCAATGACGACCCCGCAAACCCCGCACGGAACTGACAATGCCACTCCCTTTACGCGCCGCCGGTTTTTGGCCGGAACCGGGGCTTCTGTCCTGGCCTTTACGGTCCTGAAGCCGGGACTGGCTCGCGCCGCGGGGGCGAACGCGAAAATTAACCTCGGCCTGATCGGCTGTGGCAAACGCGGCAAATGGATCGCGGAACTCTTTGAGCAGCATGGCGGCTATCACCTTGTTGCCGTGGCGGATTATTTTCAGGAGCGCGTGGATGCGGTGGGCGAGCAACTCCAGGTGGGGGCCGCGCAGCGTTTTACCGGGCTGCAGGGCTACCGCCGGTTGCTGGAGCAGCAACTCGATGCGGTAGTTATTGAAAGCCCGCCTTACTTTCACCCGGAGCAGGCGGCGGCGGCTGTCGAGGCGGGCAAGCATGTTTATATGGCCAAGCCGGTTGCGGTGGATGTTCTCGGGTGCCTCAGCATTGACGCCAGTAGCCGGGCGGCTACTGCAAAGCAGCGCTGCTTTCTGGTGGACTTCCAGACGCGCGCCAACCCGCTTTACCAGGCGGCGGTGCAGGCGGTTCGCGCGGGGGAGATTGGCAAACTGATTTTTGCCGAAGCCAGTTATCATTGCGGGCCGACCTGGGATTCGATGGACCAGCTCTTGCGGCAGGACCCGAAGAACCCCGAGGTTCGCCTGCGCGCCTGGGGCGTGGACCGCGTGTTGTCCGGCGATGTCATCACCGAGCAGAACATCCATGCGTTGGACGTCGCCTGCTGGATGCTGGGGGCCGAACCGCTGCGGGCCTGCGGCGCCGGCGGTCGCAAGCGCGAGTTTGTCGGCAATTGCTGGGATCACTTCGCGGTGATTTACCATTTCCCGAACGACCTGGTGCTGAGCTTTAATTCCCGCCAGTCGGGCTACGGTTATGACGATATTTTGTGCCGCGTTTATGGCTCTCAGGGCACCGTCGATACGCATTATTTTGGCAATGTCACCGTCAAAGCGAAGGAGTTCCATAGCGACGGCAAGGTTGGCAACCTGTATCACGACGGGGTGGTCGCAAATATTGCGACCTTTCACGACTGCATCACCCGGGGTGATTGGACCAACCCGACGGTTGCCCCCAGCGTCCGCAGCAACCTCACCACCATCCTGGGCCGCATGGCGTCCTATCGGAACGGCACGGTGACCTGGCCGGAAATGATGCAGGCGAAGGAGAAACTGGAGGCCGACTTCAAAGGGTTGAAGGCCTGATGTTGGCGAAGTGATCCGCCGGGCGCGGAACGGCCGTGGCGGACCCGGGGCGGAAACTGAACGGATGGCCCGGTTGCCCGCGCGTGCCGTCGGCGTCGGTGGAAGATTGGCGGCGTTCCTTTGCGCCGTTGCTTGCAACGGCGGATTGGCGCGGCCGCGGCAATTGCAAGTACAATCAGGTTTGGGATGAAAAATATTTCCCGCGGCACGGAAACATTCCTGTTTACAGCCTTGGACAGGCTGCTAAGCTTTCCCTGATAGAGAAGAAGCAGCACATGAAAAAGATCGAGGCCATCATTAAGCCGTTCAAGCTGGAGAGCGTGAAAGAGGCTCTGTCGGGTCTGGGCGTCGAGGGAATGACGGTTTTGGAAGTCAAGGGATTCGGACGACAGAAGGGCCACACCGAGATTTATCGCGGCAGCGAATACACGGTGGACTTTCTGCCTAAGATAAAGATCGAGGTGGTTTTGCCCGATGGCCAGACTGCCGCAGCGGTCGAGGCGATCGTCAAAGCGGCCAAGACCGGCAAGATTGGAGACGGGAAGGTCTTTGTCAGCAATATCGAGAACGCAATTCGCATTCGGACCGAAGAAACCGGGGAGCGCGCGGTTTGATTTTCCGGGTCGCTGCGAGCGGCGAAAAGAAGAGAAATGGCTTGATTTTATTGAGGGAAATCAGGCTGTGAATAACTCGTTAATAAGAGTTAATATCTTGTTCTCGTAGGGTTTAGGCGCGTTGCCTAAAAGCATCGGTCAGTTCGCCAAATTGGTTTTTGCATGTGGGGCGGCGAAAGCATCGAATAAAGAGCATTTGTGAGTTTTGGTTGTAAGTTATTGATTTAAATGGATTTATAGAGTGCACTGAATTTAAACAGAATGGAGATTTCCTTATGAAACAGCGATTTTTGAAAGGCGAGGCTGACGGGATGGTGCAAACTGCTATCGAAGGCGGCATTTAAGCGGGAACTGGCGGCTAAGTGAATAAATTGCCCGAAAAGCGGGTTTGGGGGCCAAAAATGCAAGCTTCCGCAGATAAAATCTGGAACGTGGCACGCGCGCAACTTCGCACGATGTTGAGCGCGGATCAGTTCAACCTCTGGTTTGAGCCGCTGCGCGTTTGTTCGCAGGAGAATGGCACCCTCACCCTCGAGGTGGCGAATGACTTTTGCGAGGTTTGGCTCAAGGAGAACTACCTTGATCTGCTGCAAGACACGGTAGCGGCAGCGTCCGGACAGCAGCTCCAGATTAACTTCAAAGTGGCCGGGACCAGCGGCAGCGAAGCGCCGGGATTGTCGTCGGCTTCCACGGCGGCCACGAAGAAGAAAGTCGCCGAGCTCGCGCTGGATCGAGGGCAGGGCAACCTGGAGTTGAAGGTTAACCCGAAGAACACGTTCGACACCTTCGTGGTTGGCAGCAATAACAATTTTGCCTACGCAGCGGCGCAGGCGGTGGCGCAGACGCCCGGCAAGGCGTATAACCCGCTGTTCCTGTATGGAGGGGTCGGCTTGGGCAAGACCCACTTATTGCATGCCATCGGGCAGCACGTGACGCAGCACAAGAAAGGCGCGCGGGTCGTTTATCTTTCGTCTGAGAGGTTTACCAACGAGTATATTGAGGGCATTCAGAACAACCAACTGGCGCGCTTCCGCAAGAAGTACCGGCAAACCGATGTGCTACTGATTGACGACATTCAGTTTCTGGCCGGGAAAGAGCGGATTCAGGAGGAGTTCTTTCATACCTTCAATGCCTTGCATGAGGCGCACAAGCAGATCGTGTTGACCTGCGACCGACCGGCCAGCGAAATCCAGAATCTGGAGCACCGGCTGGTATCGCGCTTCGAGTGGGGGCTGGTCACGGATTTGCAGCCGCCGGATGTCGAGATGCGCCTGGCGATTTTGCAGAAGAAGGCGCAGCTCATGAGCGTCCAACTGCCGGAAGAGATCATGCAGTTCATGGCCAACCGGATCCGGTCCAACATCCGCCGCCTGGAAGGTGCGCTGGTGCGCGTGGCGTCGTACGCACGGCTGACCGGCAAGCCACTGAGCCTCGATACGGTGGAGGGCCTGTTGCGCGAGATTCTCGCCGAGGAAGGCCTGGGCTCGATTAGCATCGAAATCATCCAGAAGAAAGTGGCCGAGTATTATGATATTCGCCTGGCGGACATGACCAGCCGGCGCCGACCGGAGAGCATCGCGTTTCCGCGGCAGGTGGCCATGTATTTGGCGCGCCAGCTCACGGATGCTTCCCTGAGTGCGATCGGCGAGGATTTCGGCGGGCGCGATCATGGGACCGTGCTGCACGCCTGCCGGTTGGTCAAAGATCGCATGGAAGTAGATGCCAAGGTTCGCCAGGTGGTCGGCTTCCTGGAAAAGCAGCTTATGCGCTGAGGTTTCCCCGGGAAATGGGGTGGCGGCGCGCAGTCAGCACCGGCCACGGTCCGCGGGAGGAGACACGATCACAGTGCCGCCGGATTCATGACGACGCCGATCATCGAGGTAAACAACCTCACCAAGGTTTTTCGCACCTACAAAAAGCAACCAGGCTTTGCCGGCGCGGTGCGGGGTCTGTTTCGGCGGAAGTATGAACCGACGCTGGCCGTTCGGGACGTGAGTTTTGCCATCCAACCGGGGGAACTGGTGGGGTTCCTCGGCCCCAACGGAGCGGGCAAGACCACCACCCTGAAAATGCTTGCCGGGCTGCTCTACCCCACCAGCGGGTCCGCGCGGGTGCTGGGGTATGTGCCGTGGCAGCGCCATGACGGTTACCGCCGGCAATTCGCGCTGTTGCTGGGGCAGAAGAACCAGCTTTGGTGGGACCTGCCCGCCCGGGAATCGCTCGAATTGAACGCCCGGATTTACGGCATCTCCGCAGCCACCCTGGAGCGCACGGTTGCCGAAATGAGCGAGCTGCTGGCCGTGCGCGATAAGCTCAATGTGAGCGTGCGCGAACTTTCGCTGGGCGAGCGCACGAAAATGGAACTGATCGCATCCTTGCTGCACCAGCCCAAGATGCTGTTCCTGGACGAGCCCACCATTGGCCTGGACGTTGTCTCGCAGAAGATCGTCCGCGAATTTCTGCGCCGGCACAATGCCCGGCAAAAGACGACCATCCTGCTGACCAGCCATTACATGGATGACATTCAGGAGCTTTGCGAGCGGGTGATTATCATTGATCACGGCACGATTTTCTTCGATGGCCAGCTCGGCGACGTGGTGGACCGCTTCGCCGATTCCAAGCTGATCACTATTCAATGCCAGGGGGGCAGCCAATGTGCAGGCGAGCAACTGCGCCCCTACGGCGAAATTGTGGCCCATGCGCCGGGCAGCTTCCAGCTCAAGGTCAAGCGCGATCGCGTAATCGCGGTTTGCAAAGCCCTGCTTGACGAACTGCCGATCAGCGACATTGATATTCAGGAAGAGCCCATCGAGGATGTCATCCGACGTATTTTCGCGCGCTGAGCGCTTGCGCGGGGCGAAAGCGTCTCGGCGTCGGGGCGGCGGCCTCCCGGCATCCCGGCGGCGCGGGGGGATTTGCCGGCCCCGCGGTTCCGTCTGGCCAGACGCCGGAACTCTGGCAAACTGGGGGGGCTATGAAATCGCTCACCGAGCATCTGTGGTTCGAGACTCCGAACCGGCGCGACTACCTTAACATTACCAACACCGTCGAAGCACTGGTCCGTCGCAGCGGTGTGAAAGAGGGTTTATGCCTCGTCAACGCCATGCACATTACCGCCAGCGTTTATATCAACGACGCCGAAGACGGCCTGCTGCATGACTACGACGTGTGGCTCGAAAAGCTGGCACCGCACGCGCCCACCTCCCAATACCACCACAACCGCACCGGCGAGGACAATGCCGATGCCCACATGAAACGCCAGATTATGGGGCGCGAAGTTGTGGTGGCAATCACCAAAGGCAAGCTCGACCTCGGCCCGTGGGAGCAAATCTTCTACGGCGAGTTCGATGGCGGCCGCCAAAAACGTGTGCTCGTAAAGATCATCGGCGAATAAACCCCGCGCGTGCGGCCTGCGCCGTGCTTGCCAACGCCTTCCGCTTTGCGCTCGCGGCAGCCGGGAGCAAGTGGCAGGGGCAACCGGCATGGGGGCGGGCCAGGTACGCCGTGGGTTGGCGGCTTTTCGTGGCGGCCAACGCCAGGGTGAGCCGAACAGTTCGAGCATTCGCAATCGCATCGATCGTCACCGCACTTTGCGCCGGCGGTTTTCATTAAAGTTGACCTCGAATAAACGCCCCGCTAGCCTGAGGCGTCAGTTTGTGGTGACAAAGTATTGTGAACGACGCAGTCCAGCAGGCACCGCCTGAGGCCAAGGGTGCTGCCAGGCAGCCTTCGCCGGTAGCAACCGGAAGCACGCACGTTCCGATAATGCTGACGGCCTGGCTTATCTTCAGCGCGCTATGCAGTTGTGCCGGCTGGGTTTTATCCGCCGTTCATCAACTCAACGCCGTCGGCTATGGCGGGGTGTTTTTGGCGAGCCTGGCCGTGGCGTGGGTGTTGCGGAAGCGCTTGTTTCCGGGGAAATTCCGTGGCTGGAGTTTGCGAAAAGCGCGGCGGCGCTTTCGCCGGTCGTTTCCGCTGGCCTTTCTGCTTCTGGCGCTGCTGGCGATTTTGGGTGGCCTAATTCACGCCCCCAGCAACTATGACGCGCTGGCATATCGGGTCCCGCGCGTATTGCACTGGCTGGCGGATGGGCAATGGCATTGGATTCATACCGACTTTCAACGCCTGAACACCCGCGCTTGCGGCATCGAATGGCTCTCGGCGCCCTTGATGGTCTTCACCCAAACAGACCGCTGGCTGTTTATAATCAATGCGGCATCCTTTTGCCTTTTGCCGGGGCTGGTATTCAGCTTGTTCACGCGGGTTGGGGTGAGACCTCGCGTGGCTTGGCACTGGATGTGGCTGCTGCCCACGGGGTATTGCTACCTCTTGCAGGCGGGCAGCATTGCCAACGACATGTTCAGCACGATGTATGCCTTGGCGGCGATAGACCTTGCCCTGCGAGCGCGGAAATCCGGGAAAGCCTCGGAAGTCTGCCTGTCGGTGCTCGCCGCAGCACTGCTGACCGGAACCAAAGCCACCAACCTGCCTCTGCTGTTGCCCTGGGCAATTGCCTTCGTGCCGACATGGCGAATATGGTTCATGCGTCCACTGCCAGTGGCGGTTGCCATCCTGTTCGGTTTGGGAGCGTCTCTGGTGCCGATTTCAGTGCTCAATGCTAAGTATGTGGGGGATTGGACGGGATGGACTGCGGGAAACCTGGTGATCGGCTCTGGGCCGGCCTGGCTGCATCTATTCGTTAACAGCATCAACTGGACTCTTAACAATCTGACTCCACCCGTGTTTCCTTTCACTTCTGCCTGGAGTCAAATCGCCAATATCATGACTCCCGCCTCGCTGACGGCACTGCTGGAGCAGCATTTCGAGCCGGGGGCGGCGCACTGGCGGTTACTCGAACTCCAGGTCGAGGAAGAGGCCGGCATGGGCTTCGGATTAACCACCCTGCTGGGCTTGAGCCTTCTGGCGATGGTCATTGGGCGCGAGCGGATCGTCCGGTCCGGGACGGCTCAGCCGGGCGATTGGGTGAAACGACTGGTATGCTTATCCGCGTGGATCAGCCTGATCTTCGCGATGCGGAAGCTGAACCTGAGCGGCGGGCCAAGGTACTTGGTGGGCTATTATCCCCTACTGGTGATGGGGTTGCTGCTAAGTCCTGTGCATTCGGGATTGGTCCGGAGAAACTGGTGGCGGTCCTGGGCGTTTTTTGCGTACGGGCTGGCCGGGCTGTTGCTGGTCATTTCGCCAGCCAGGCCGTTGTGGCCGGCAGGCTGGTTTTTGCAGCAATACGGCTCCGGGCTGCAGTCCAGCCGGCTGGGCTCGCGCCTGCTCAACGCTTATACCACCAAAGGCTCGCGAGCAAATGTGTTCGCGCCAATCGTCGCTGCGTTGCCGGCCGATGCCTCCGTCCTTGGGTTCTATGCGAACGACTATCCGGAATCTTCCCTCTGGAAGCCTTTTGGAGCACGCCGCATCCTGCATGTAAAGCGTTCGGATTCTCCTGACGCAATCCGCCAGCGCGGCATCAAGTACCTGCTTTTGACAACGGACAGACTCCAGGAACCATGGCCGGAGTGGCTTCAGCGCATGGACGCGCGCGAGCTGAAAATGGTCAAGTTAAAGATACAAGGACACCTTCCTCCGCTTGCCTGGCACCTGGTCGAGCTCAAGCCGCATGGCCTCAACCAGAATCACCCAAATCCTGAGCTAAAGCATTCGTATGAGCCTTGAACCAAAAAGGAAAGCCCCGCGTCCCAGTTGGTGGAATCGCCTGCCGCGCCCCTTGAGTTGACCATTGTTATGCCCTGTCTGAATGAGGCGGAAACGCTGGCTGCCTGCATCCAGAAAGCCCGCCTGGGCCTGGAACGGGCGGGCGTCCGAGGGGAAATCCTGGTTGCGGACAACGGCAGCACCGATGGATCCGTCGCCCTCGCGGAGAAGTTGGGTGCGCGCGTGGTGCATGTGAAGGAAAAAGGGTATGGCAGCGCGCTGCGCGGCGGCATTGAGGCCGCCCGGGGCAAATGGATTATTATGGGCGATGCGGACGACAGCTACGACTTCTCCCGCATTGAAGGGTTTGTTCAGAAGTTTCGCGAGCAGTACGACCTGGTTATGGGATGCCGGCTGCCCAGCGGTGGCGGCACCATTCAGCCGGGGGCGATGCCGTGGAAAAACCGCTGGCTCGGCAACCCGGTTCTTTCCCTGATCGGGCGGGTGTTTTTCAAATGCCCGGCACGGGATTTCCACTGCGGGCTGCGCGGGTTCACCCGGGAAGCCTACCACAAGATGGAGTTGAAGACCACCGGAATGGAGTTCGCGTCGGAGATGGTGATCAAAGCAACCCTGAAATCCCTGCGCATCGCCGAGGTCCCCATCACTTTGCATCCGGACGGGCGCTCGCGGCCGCCGCATTTGAAGCCCTGGCGCGACGGATGGCGGCACTTGCGGTTCATGCTGATCTACTCGCCGCGGTGGCTGTTTCTGGTGCCGGGATTGGTGCTAAGCGTGCTGGGAGGAGGGGTTGGGGCGGTGCTGGCGTTGATGCCGATTCACCTGGGCCGCATTGAGTTGAGCATCGGCACGCTGGCTGTGGCGGGAGCCTCGGTGGTGATTGGTGTTCAATTGGTTGCTTTCGCCTTCTTCTCCAAAGTCTTTGCCATTGGCGAAGGGCTCCTGCCCCAGGATCCGAAGCTCTCGCGGATGTTCAAAGCCTTTACCCTGGAAAAGGGAATATGCCTTGGCCTTGTCATCCTGGCCGCGGGGCTGGGGTTGCTGTTGCATGCCGTTTGGATTTGGAAACAGGCCGGCTACGGGGAGTTATCCTACGGCGAGAACATGCGGCGGCTGATCCCGGCGGTCACGTTGATTATGGTCGCGGTCCAAATCTGCTTTTCGAGTTTCTTTCTAAGTGTGTTGGGGTTGAAGACCGATACGCGGCAACCTCCGAAAATATGAAATCCCTTGATCGCGTCTTGCAGCGTTGGCGCATTGCCAAAGCGCGTCCGTTCATTACTGACGGCGCCCGGGTGTTGGACATTGGCAGTTCGGATGGTGCGCTCTTTCAGCAGCTTGGGAGAAGGTTAGGGGGTGGCGTAGGAATTGATCCCACGTTGCGTCAAAATGGGCGGGTGGACAACTTCTCTCTGATTGCCGGCCGATTCCCCCAAGACATGCCTTCGGTGCCGGCTTTTGATGTGATCACCATGCTGGCGGTGTTGGAGCATTTTCCTCAAGCCGGCTACGCCAGTTTGCGTTCGGGCTGCTCCCGATTTTTAAAGCCGGGCGGCCACCTGATCATCACGGTGCCCTCACGCCAGGTGGATTTCATCCTCAAAGTATTGCTGGCCCTGGGCTTGATTGATGGAATGTCGGTAGAGGAACATCATGGCTACGACGTGCGGGAGACAGCGAATATTTTCCCGCCACCGGAGTTTAAGCTCGTGAAGCGCCAACGCTTTCAATTGGGCTTGAACAACCTGTTTGTGTTTGAGCGACAGGGGGAAGCGTAAAATGGCCCGCGTGCGTGCGCTCAAGGTCAGACCGCTCTCCCGCATTTTCGCGCGGGCTTGCGGCAGGCATTGAAACTGCGGCCTCAGCGCGACTGGCCCGGCAGGCGCACTTTGGCCAGGTAAATCGAGGTCTGGCCCTCGTGGCTGGAGTAGTAGCTCGTCCAGAGCAAGCCGTCGTGCCACACCAGGCCGGGGTAGCTGCAATCGCCGCCGCTCGGCAGAATCAGTTCCGCCCGGACCGATTCCCCATTCATGCGGCCGATAAAGGTTTTGTCCGTGGCGGGTTTTGATTGGTACAGGCGGCCGCCGGCGATCATCGTGCCGTCGGGCAGGACCAGAAAATTGGGCCCTCCGATCTGCCGGCCGGCCGAATGCCAGCGCCAATCGGTGTACGGCGGAGCGCTTTGGCCGATCCAGGCATCTTTATCCTGATCCGGGGCCAGGCCCTCGCGGCGCACCAGGGCAATACAATCGTCATTAGCCAGAAAGCGGATCGTGGCTTCGTTGGGCCGGCCCGGCACGGCGAGTTTCGCCACCGGGCGCCAGTCCACGCCATCCGGGCTGGCCACCAGGGTAATCCGCCATTCATTCGTGGGCAGCAGGCCGCCGGCGATGTTGTAGGCGATGCCGTAGGCGCGGTTTTGGTGCCAGGTGACGCGCCAGAGCCAATCGTTTTTCCCGAGCACGCGCCGCGGCGCGGTCCAGGTGCGGCCATCCGGAGAGAAGGCCACGCGCGGCTGGCGCTCCTTGAAAACGCGGCCTTCGTACACCGAGCCGCCCAGCACCAGCATCAGGCGGCCGTCAGGCGCGAGGGAAAACTTGGGGTCGCGCAAATCAATGCCTTCCTCGCTTAGCATCGCGGCGGAATCCCATTGCCGGCCATCCGCGGAGGTCAGCACGCGGATTTTGCCCTGACCGCCCACATGCGCCGGCGCCTCGCGAAAGGTGCAGAACCATTTTCCGGCATGCCGCGCCAGGTCCGTGAACGCATTGTGCGGCGCGGCATTCCAGATGCAGTTCACGGAGACCAGTTGCGGGGCGCCATCCGAAGGCTGGGCGAGCACGGGACCGCCCCCGAGCGCGGCCAGCAAAAGCAGCCACGCCCCGCGCCGCCGGGCAAGACGGGGGCTCATGTCAGCCGCCGCCCGCACCGGGCTTTTTGTCCGCCCATTTCCCGGTGGGCGGGTGGTTGAAGCGGGCAAACCGGTCGAGCAAACGCTCCATCGTGGCCTCGACAATCAGTGCCTCGAAGTGCTCGGGCCGGAGAAAACGCTGGCCGCTTACGTGGGCCAGGAAGTCCACCAGCCGATCATAAAAACCCGCCACGTTCAGCAGGCCAACGGGCTTGTGATGCAAGTCAAGCTGGAGCCAGGTAAACACCTCGAACAGCTCTTCCAGGGTGCCAATCCCGCCCGGCAGCGCGATAAAGGCGTCGGCCAGCTCGGCCATCTTCTGCTTCCGCGCGTGCATCGAATCCACGGTGATGAGCTGCGTCACCCGCTCATGCCCCAATTCGCGCGCCATCATCCGGTGCGGGATCACGCCAATGACCTCGCCGCCCGCCGCCAGCGCCGCATCGGCCAGGATGCCCATCAGCCCGACATTTCCGCCGCCATAAACAACCGTCACTCCCCGCGCCGCCAGGGTCGCGCCGCAATGCCGGGCTGCGGCGGCATATTCCGGCCGCGCCCCGGGACTCGAGCCGCAATAGATACAGATTCGCCTCATCCGGGAGGGAAAGATTGCCCGTCAAACACGCACCCGTCCGCACATCCGGCCCCGCCCCCCATCTCCGCCGCGGCGCGGTCCGGGTCCCTTCCCATCGCCGTCTCCGGGGCCGTTTTTTCGCCGGGCAAGCGGGCCGCGTTTAGAACTTGTTCTTGCGGTAAGCGCCCAAAGCCGGGGCGTCGGGATTCACTTCCGGGCCGAAGTAGCGGAGGCAGACCAGCGGCTCGGTTTCGCTGGTGTTCTCGAAGATGACGCCCGCCCGGGCGCCGTCCTCGGTGCAGAAATATTCATCCTCGGTCAACTCGCCAAAGCGGATGAGCTTGGGACTGTTGAGCGGCTGGCCGTTTATCTTGCCGACGCCCTGGACGCAGATCAGGCCGTAGGCGCCCCGGTCTTTGATCGTGCATCGCACGCCGGCCTCGACGGTGAGTTCCTTGGCCGAGAAAAGCTGCTGGCCGTCAATCTTGCCATACACGATCCAGCGGTCCACATAGCCCTCTTTGCGGGTATCGGCCACCGGCACGGGTTCGAGGTAATGGTGGTCTTTGAACTTCGGGTCCACGTTGGCCTCCCAATCGAGCTGGTCCACGATGAAGTCCAGGTCCTTATGCTTGTTCCGGGGCATGTCTTTGACCAGGAGCGACCACGGCACGTAGCGGCCTTCGACCATGCTTTGGTACATGCCGAAAACATCGCTGCCCCACTGCGGCTCGTAGGTGCAAAGCGAGCCGGGAGCGTGCAGGATGCAGGGCCCCACCAGCCAGCCCGTGCCGGGTTTGAGCCGGTAGGCCTTGGAGAGATCAAGAATGCCGTTGTCGCCCTTATTCCAGTCTTCCAGGCATTTGCGCACCTGGGCCTTGGTGGTGCCGGGCTCCAGGCCGAAGAAGGTGTAGGGGAAATTGTTGCCGACGTTGTTCTGCTGCGGCGGGAAATAATACGACTCGGGCTTGCCCTCCTGGCCGACCAGCCGGGCCTGCCGGGCGTTCTGGTGCATATGCAGGGGGATGGGCCCCATGTTATCAAAGAACTTCGAATACACCGGCCAGCGCCCATACTTCTTCCAGATGGCCCCGCCCACGAGCGTGGCGCCGCATTCGGCCACCGCCTGGCGCAGGGTGAACCGCTGCCGGCCCGCGACGCAGTAGCTGAGCCCCTCGTCGGGCACGCGGCCCTCATTGGCGGCCTCGGTGGTCGAGGCAAACCAGCGCTCGTCAATGCCGCCGCGATGGGCGCCATAGGCGTAGGTGTCGTCCGGGTGCAGCTTGATGCGCAAGCCGGGCTGGAGGAAGGAGCGCGGAACCCAATTCGGCGCGAGGCGCAGCAGGCCGCCGCTCTCTTGCAGGGCGGCTTCCGCCAGGGCTTTCACGTTCCGGCTGACCATTCTAAGCGAGGAGACAGTTTTCATAAGGAGGTAGCAATGTGTTAATGGCGTTGAATCTATGAAACAGCGTTCATCGGTTGCGGAGAGCAGCTTACGCCAGCCGGGCGCGGCCTGGCAAGCGTTCGTTGCCGGCGCCGCCGGCTTTTTCCCGCCTCAGTCCCGGGCCTCCGCGCGCACGCGCTTCAGCCAGTCCTCCGCGCCCAGCAGGACGGCGCGCATCATCTCCCGGCGAAACTCCGGATCGAGCATCTTCGCCTCGTCCCCGGGATGCGTCATGAAAGCCTGCTCCACCAGCACCGTGGGCATCCAGGTGTTGGCGCGCAGCGGGTAGTAATTGAAGTTGCCCACATTCCCGAAATCATTGAGGCGGGTGATCTCCAGCAGCCGGGCGTGGATGGCCGCGGACAGATCCCGGCAAAACGGCCATTTGTAATAGGTGCTCGTGCCCGACACGCTCAAGTAGCCGCGCGCGTGGCCCGCCGCATTGGCATGCACGCTGATGAACAGGTCGGCGTCGGCGGCCACCGCCCGCCGCACGCGCGCGCCCAGGGAAAGAGCTTCGTCCTGCGGGCGAACCATCACCGTCCGCGCGCCCGCCGCCTCCAGTTGCCGCGCCAGCTCCTCGACGGCCCACCGATTGATGTTCTTTTCCTGGCTGCCGCTGACGCCGCGCGCGCCGGAATCGCTGCCGCCGTGGCCGGGCTCCAGCGCCAGGACCAGGCCCCGCAGCGGCGAGCCGGGCGCCGCGGCCAGCTTCGGCGGGCGCCGCACGCGCAGCATCACCGCGTCATTGGTCACCCCCCACTGGTAGCCCCACAGTTGCGCGCCGTTGAGCTCGACACTGACCCGGAGATGCCCGGCGGCCACCTGCTGGACCGTCACCTCGCGAATGACCCGGGCGGCCGGGCGATGGCTGATCCACGTGGCCGCGTGATGCGCCCCGTAGAAATCAATTTCCAGCGCGGCGCGCCCCGCGGCGCTGCGCGCGGGCGTGACGGCGAACGGCACCGGCGCGGAATAGGGGATGGCCACCAGGTCCGCCGCCTCGTTGCCGCCCACCGAGAGGCTGGTAAACGACAGGTGCGGCGGCGGCGTGCCCGGGGGCGCCCATTCCACGGCCCGGCGGGCAATCCAGCCGTCCTGGCCCGGGCTGAGCCGGACATGATAATTCCCCTCCCGCATCCCCGTGACGCGCAGCAGCGTGCCGGCGGGCAATTCCGCAAGGTAGGGGCCGCCGAGGCGCACCTCGTGCAGCCCGAAGCTCAGGCCCGCGCCCTCCTCCGTCACCCGCACCAGGCGCAGCCGGGTCTCGTCCCACAAGTCCACCGTTGCCCGGCCCGACACCTCCACCACCGGCTCGCCGGTAACCCGGATACCGTCCGCCTCGTTCGGCCGGGCCCGGAGACGGAAGCGCACCGGCGCATTGGTCGTGTCCGCCGTTGCGCCGGCCACGAACGCCGCCCGGTAAAAGCCGGTCGGCTGGCCCGTGGCCGCGTCGCGCGTCTCGTGCATCGGCTGCCAGGCGCCGGCCGACAGGCAATATTCGGCCTCCTGCCCGGGCGTGCCGCGGAAACTCAATTCCAGAACATCCCCGCGCGACAGGATGCAGTTCTGCGCCGGCTCAAGGCTTTCCGCGTCAATCGCCAGGCGGCGCTCCTTCGGCTCCGGCGCCGCGGCGGCTTCCGGCTCGCGCTTCACCCGCACGACCTGCTCATGCTTTTGCCCGTCCGGCGTCGTTGCGACCACCCGGAGCTGGTTTTCCCCCAGTTGCAGCGGCACGTTGTCGCGGGCGAATATCCCGGTCGCAAAGACCTCCGCCGCCTGGCCCTCCACCCAGACCTTCGACCCGGGCGCGATGCGGCCCAGCACGTGCGCCACCGCGCGCGTGGTGGTGGTGCTCTCGCCGCGCGGATCAAGAATCCGCAGCCCCGCCTCCGGGTTCGCTTCGGCCGCCGCCGCCGCGGCTGCCGACGCCGGCGCCCACCCCAAAACGCCCAGGGCCAGCAGCAGCCCCCACCGGGCTCGCCGGGGGACGGGCAGGATGGCGGCGGCACTACGGGCGAACGACAGATTCGGGATCGCAGTCATGGCGGCAGCATAGGGCATGGTTCCGGCCGGTGTCCATCGCATCCACGGGGCGGCTCCCGGGGGCATTGGCGGGCCAAAGACCCGCGCGCCCGCCGGTGAGCCTTTGGCGCGGCGTCAGCTATCCCCGGGTTAGCGGGGAGGCGGGGCCGGCTCGTGATACGGTCGGCCGGCGCGGTAGAGTTCGAGCAGTTGCGCGTTCCGTTCCGCTATATTGTGCTGCCCGGCGGCGGTCGCGAGGGCGCGGGCCTGCTCGGCCGTCCGGATGGCGTCGTCGAACCGGGCGGCTTCGGCGTAGGCGGCGGCGAGCGTGCCCAGCAGGACGGGCTCGCGGCGCTGGCTCAGTTCGCAGGCGCGTTCGGCCAGGCGCACGGCTTCCGCGCCCTCGCGCAGCGCGGCGTCGGAGCTGGCGGCGCGAATCCAGGCCAGGTCATTGAGGGCTTCCACCATGTCCGGCTGCAAGGCCAGCGCCTGGCGGTAGCGGTCCACCGCCGCGCGCGGGTTTCCCTGCGCGGCCAGGACGCCCGCGTAGAGGTAGAGCAGTTGGGGATCGGCCGGCGTTTCCTGGAGCATCCGCTCGTATTGGACGGCGGCTTCGTCCGGCCGCCCGAGCGAGGTCAGCGCCAGCGCCAGCAGGCGGCGGGCCTCGGGCCACTGGGGCTTGAGCGCCAGGGCCAGGTGAAGGTGGGCAACGGCCCCGGGCAGGTCGCCCGTCTCGGCCGCCGCGCCGGCCAGCAAATGATGCAGCGTCGGGTTGAAGGGATCCACGCGCAGCCCTTGCCGGCAGGCGGCGATGACCTGCCGGGGCTGGCCCATGAAGGCCAGGCAGGCGGCGAGCTGCTGGCCCGCCGTGGGATGGTCGGGCGCTTCGGCCAGCGCCTGCCGCAGGTGTTCGACGGCCTCCGGGTAGCGGCGGTCCAGGCTCAACAGGAGCGCCGCCTGCGTGTGGGCCGCGGCGGCGCGCGGGTGCTGCTGGAGGGCCAGCGCCGTTTCCCGCTGCGCGTCCGCGTAGCGGCCCCGGCGGCGGCAGGCCTCGGCCAGGCCCACCCGCGCCGGCAGGGAAGTCGCCTCCAGTTGCAGCGCCCGGGAAAACGCCGCCGCCGCCTCGTCATAGCGCCCGTCATCCGCCAGGCCCACCCCCCGCACCGTGTGGGTAAAGGCGTTGCCGGAGCGAATCCAGAAAGCCGTATAGACCGTCAGGGCCCAGGCCAGGACCCCCCCGCGCAGCCAGGGCCGCAGGGCCGGCCATCGCCGGGCCGCGAAATCCCAGCCCACGGCGGCCACCGCGCAAAGAGGCAGCAACGCGGGCAGGGCGTAAAAGGCTTTCACCTGCGCGTAAGACGCCACGCGCAGGCTCATCCAGCCGATGCCGGCGGCAAACGCAAAGAGCAGCCCCAGCATCAGGAACCATTCCGGGGTCGGCCGCCGGAGGAACCGGACCAGGGCAACCAGGGTTCCGGCGGCGATCAACGCCGTCGTGAGCAGCGCCAGCAGGCTGCCGATATTCATCAGGTCATAGTTCCACGGCGGGCGAAAGTTCATCAGGGCGGAGCCGCTGCACAGACCGTCCCCCCAGAGCGTGGCGTAGAGGCCGTCCGCGAACCCGTGGATGCCGCTGAACAGCGGGCAGGTCAGCGCCTCGCCGCAGCGCTGATACCACGCGGCGGTGTGCGCCCCGGGATCCTGCCACCACGCAAACGGCAGCCGGGGGTCCCAGTTGCCGATGAGCGGCGTGCCGAACCGGTGCCAGACCCGGGCAAAATGCCAGCCGCAGACCGCCAGCAGGCTGACCAGAAAAAGGCCCGCCGCGGACCCCGCGGCCCGCGCCCCGCCCGCCGCCCCGCGCCGCCAGGCCAGCGCCGCCAGCAGAAGGGGCGCCGCCAGCACCGCCGAAAACTTGGTCAGCAAGGCCAGGCCCAAACCGGCCCCCGCCGCCGCCGCAAGCCCGGCGCCGCGCGTCCCGGCCGGCGGCGGCCGCAGGACGCCATAAAGCGCGGCGGTGACGAACAAGGCGGCCAGGCCCTCATTGGTGATGTGGTGCGCCAGGCAGAGGCTCATGGGCAGGAACCCGGCCAGCAGCAGACCGGCCACCTGCGGCCGGGGCCGCTGCGGAAACAGTTGGCGCAGGCACAGGTAGATCAACAGCAGGTGCGCAACCCCGACCAGCGTGGAAAACGCGCGCAGGGTCAGGATGGCCGCGTCCGCCGAGGCCGTCCACCCGAACGGCCCGATGAGGGCGGCCGCGGCCAGGTAATACAGCGGCGGCTGGTACATCTGCCAGCCGTCGTCGGCCAGCGGCAGCGCCCGCTGCTGGAGGATGAAATCAATGTACTGCTGATGGCCGTCCCGGTCGAACCCGAAGAGCGCCGCCAACTGGGGCAGGTTGTTGCCCAGGAGCGCGATCCACGCGAGGAGGATCAACCCCAGCGCCACGGCGGGAGCCGGCGGAAAGCGGGAACCCCGCGCCCGCAGAACCCGGTGGCCGGCGACGAGCGCGGCGGCGAGCGCCAGCAGCAACAGCCCTTGCGGCCAGGCCCGGCGCAGCGAGTCGGCCGTCCGCTCCCGGTCAAACAGGGGATTGCCCGCCCGAATGGCCGGCGGGCGCGACGCCGGCACGGCCGCCTCCCAGGCCGCGTCCACCAGCGAGACCTGCCAGGCGGCGTCGCTGTACAGCGCCGGCCCGGCGCCTTCCAGCGCCAGCCAGAGCGCGGGCAGGCCGTGCGCGTTGGAAACCGTCACGGAGATTTCATTCTCGCCCGCCTTGAGGAAGCGGGCCACGTCGGCGGCGCGGCGGCTTTTCCAGTCCGCCCCATGCAGCGCCAGGCCGTCCACCGGCTGCCCGTTCACGCGCACCGCGCCCTGCCTGAAAACGCGCACGGCGAGGGTGGCCGCGGCGGGTTGGGCGGGGAGCGTGAAGGCGCGGCGGAACTCGGCCCAGAGCGGCACCGCGTGGTGCGGCGTGGTGTCGGGCGGTTTCGGATAGACAATCCACTCGGCCGGGCCGGCCCCGGGGAGGAAGGGGATGCGGGGATCGTGCCGGCATTGCCAGACAATTCCGCCGCCGCCGAGCAGCAGCGCGCCGGCGATCAGCCCGGCCAGCGGGCGGTTCCAGGAGCGCGGCCCGTTCATGGGGAAACCGCCCGGCCGGGGGCGCGGACGGCGGGCGGGAGGTTATTCGGGTTCATGGTACGCCTGGCCGGCCCGGTAAAGTTTCAGCAGCTCCTCGTTGCGTTGCGCGACGGCGGTCAACCCGGCGGACTGCGCCAGCGCGCGCGCCTTTTCGGCGGCGTTGATCGCCTCCGGAAAACGGCCCGCCTCGGCGTAGGCGGCGGCGAGCGTCCCGATCAGCAGCGGCTCCTGGTAGGCGGTGATTTGGCAGGCGCGTTCGGCCAGCGTCACCGCCTCCGCGCCGTTGCGCACGGTGGCGTCCGCGCTGGCGGCGAGGATCCAGGCCAGGTTGTTCAGCGATTCCGGCCAGTCGGGCTGGGCCTTGAGCGCGAGCCGCAACCGTTCGACGGCGGCCCGCGTTTCCTTGCGCCCCTGGTGCAGGAGCGCGAGCTGGTAATGCGCCAGCGCGTTGGTGGCCTGGAGCCGGGTGGCCTCGCGGAACTGGGCCGCCGCGTCGTCCGCCTGGCCCCGGTCGGCCAGCAGCATCCCCAGCACGGTGCGCGCCTCGCTGTCCCCGGGCTGAATCGCCAGCGCGCGCTGCAACTCGCCGATGGCCTCCTCCGGCCGGCCCTGGGCGATCAGGACATTGCCCAGCAGCCGGCGCGGGGTGAACAGCTTGGGATCCAGCGCCAGCAGGCGGCGATAACACGCGGCGGCTTCCTCCAGCTTGCCCTGGCCGTGCAGCGCCGTGGCCAGGCTGTATAGGGCCGGCAGGTGCAGGGGCGCCAGCCGCAACGCTTCGCGGCACGGCGCTTCCGCCTCGGCGAACTTGCCCTGCTTGACCAGCGCGCTGCCCAGCCCGTTGAGCGGGTCGGCATACAGCCGGTCGCCCTCGGCCGCCGCCCGGTAGTGGGCGATGGCCTCGTCGTACCGGGCCAGCGAGGCGTAAACGTTGCCCAGGGTGTTATGCGCCTCCGGGTAGTCCGGAGAAATGGCCAGCGCCTTCTGGCACCACGCAATGGCCTCGGTGGGCTGGTTCTGAATGGCGAATTCATTGGCGATGGCCGCGTAGGCGACGAAGTTTCGCGGCGTGACCCGGGCGGCATGCTGGAAGAGCGTGGCCGTGTCACGCCAATGCGCCACCTGCCGGGCCGTGAGTACCGCGCAGGCGCCCAGGACCAGCGCCGCCGCCGCCGCGGGAATCCCGCGCGGCCACGGGCGGCGGGCGATCACCGCCGCGGCGCCCCAGACCACGAGCAGGAACAGGCCGATGTGGGGCAGGTAAGTGTAGCGATCCGCCATGGCCTGCTTGCCCACCTGCACCAGCCCGATCACCGGCACCAGCATGCCCAGGAACCACAGCCAGCCGACCTGCAAGGCGCGCCGCGGCGGGCGGGCGCGCCAAATCCCGGCGGTCACCGCTGCCAGCAGCAGCCCGGCGCCGGCGGCCGCCCACGAATCAAGCCGGAAACCGGCATAGGGATAAAAGACCGCCAGGTCAGTGGGCCAAAAGGTCTTGCCCAGGTAGCGCGCATACGCCACCAGCGCATTGGCCAGGCGCAGTTCGAAGGGGTTATGCGCCAGCGACATCACCGCGCCGCTGGCCCGCTGCGCCTGAAAGGTCACCAGGCACGACAGCGCCGAGAGCGCAAAGAAAGGAACCTTCTCCAGCAACACCCGCCGCAGCGGCGCCGCGGACCGCTGCCCGGACGCCAGGGCGAGCCGCTCCAGGGGCCACCAGTCCAGCAGCAGCAGCACGCACGGCAGCGTGACCAGCATCGGCTTGCTCATCAGCCCCAGCGCAAAGCAAAGCAGGGCCAGCAGATAAAACCACCCGGCGCCGCGCGGAGCGGCGGGGGAGCGGCGGGCCGTCTCCGCGCTCGCTCGCGCTTTGCCCCCCGGAACGGCTCCCGCTTCCGCGGGCGGCGCCGGCTCTCCCCGGGCGGAAGGGGAGGACGGCGGGAGCGGGCCGCCGCCGGGGTCGTGCGCCTCCCGCGCCGGCGCGGAGGGCCGCGCCCCCGGCTTCCGGTTTTCCTCGTCCGCCGGCTCGCGCCGCCCGGCATATCGCGCATACGCCCACAGCGTCAGCAGAAAGAAGAACGCGCTCAGCACGTCCTTGCGCTCCGCGATCCAGGCGACGGATTCCACATGCAGCGGGTGCAAAGCAAACAGCGCGGCCACCAGCGCGCTGCGCCAGACGGCGCCGGTCAGGCGTTGCCACAGGCCGAACAGCAGGAGGGTGTTGGCCAGGTGCAGCAGCACGCTCGTGAGGTGATGGCCCCACGGCTTCAGCCCATAAAGCTGGCAATCGAGCATGTGCGAAAGCCACGTCAGCGGATGCCAGTTGCTGGCATGGAAACTCTGGCCCGCCCACGCGAGGTTTTCCAGGGTCAGCCCGGATTGAACCCGCGGGTTGCCGCTGACGTAGTCCGGGTCGTCGTAATTGATGAAGCCGAACTTGAGGACCGGCCAGTAAACCGCGGCAATCGCCAGCGCCAGCAGCAGGCAAAGCAGGAGGGTCCGCCGGGGGGCACCCGCCGACGTCCACTCAAACTTTCGGCCTTCCGCCATATCAGGCATGATGTTGCCGCCAGCCCATGCGGCGCAAGCGCCAAAACGACCTTAAGTCATTGGTGAACGCCGCTTGACACTGCCGCCGCAACCGAACTGTGCCAAATTGGCACACCCATAGCCAGCCGATGGCATCCTCCCGCCAACCCCATCGCCCCTGGCAAAATAACCGCCAAACAATGCCCGCAACCATGCCAATTTACCCCTCGCAACAGCACTCCCGAGTGTCCAATTATTGGACACTCCCCGCAATATCCGCCTGCTCAACCCTTTTTTTCCCACGAACCGCATCTCCTCCTTCTTTACGCATTTTCCGCCATTTCCCGCCCATTCCTGGCTACCAGCCCGCCGTGTACAAGGGGTGTACAAGGGATGCCCACCGGATGTTCATCAGATTTTCCGATGTTCATCCGGCGAGCATCCCTTGTACACCCCTTGTACACGGCTATTTGGGAGGGAGGCGGGACGGAGAGGAGGGGCTGAGGCGGGCATCGGGTTGCGGGGGTGGGGGTCGGGCGGTTTGCGCGCGATCCGGCTTTTCATGCGATTTGAAGGGTTGATGGGGTTGAATTGGGCGGCGGGTTCGGCAATGCTGGCGTCATGACTGGGTTAACCGATGTGCTGCAGTTGCGCGTTCGTTATAGCGAGACGGACCAGATGGGGACTTTTTACAACTCCCGCGCGTTGGAATGGTTCGAGTGCGGGCGGACGGAGTTGATGCGCCGCCGGCTGGGGATGTCTTATACCGTGCTGGAGGCGCGGGGGGTATTTTTGCCGCTGGTGGAGGCGCACCTGGAGTTTCTGGGCGGCGCCCGCTACGACGATTTGTTGGAAGTCGTTTCCACGGTGAAGCTATCGGGCCGGGCCCGGCTGCGGTTTGAGGTGCAGATTCATCAAAGCGAGAGCCGCCGGCCGGTGGTGCGCGGCTACACGGTTCATGCCTTCACGGATCGCCAGGCCCGGCCCCTCCGGCCGCCTCCCTGGTTTCTCGAAATGCTGGCCGGGGCGATGCCGGCGCCGGGCGCGCCGCCGTCATAACCAGGGATTGCCTCGCCGCCGTCCCATCGGCTAGGATGGGGCCATCGCTAGAGGCCTAAAGTTTATGAGCAAACACGCGAAGAACTCAGAGAGAAACTTCCACCCGCTCAGCGCGCCGGATTTTCTGCCGTTGCCGCGGTTGCGGGACCTGCAATTCCAGCGGCTGAAAGCCACGGTCCAGCGCGCCTACGACCGCGTCGCCTTGTTCCGCCAGCGCATGGAGGAACGCGATCTGACTCCCCGGGACGTGCAGTCGCTGGACGACCTGGCCAAGCTGCCGTTCACCGGGAAGAACGATTTGCGCGACACGTATCCCTTTGGCCTGTTTGCCAGCCCGATGCGGGAGATCGTGCGGCTGCACGCCTCCAGCGGCACCACGGGCAAGCCCATTGTCGTCGCCTACACCCAGGAGGATGTGCAGGTTTGGACCAATGTCATGCTGCGCAGCCTGGCCGCCTGCGGGCTGCACGAGGGCGACATCATCCAGAATGCCTATGGCTACGGCCTGTTCACCGGCGGGCTGGGCGCGCACTACGGCGCCGAGGCGCTGGGCGCAACGGTCATCCCGATTTCCGGGGGCAACACGCCCCGCCAGTTGATGGTGATGAAGGATTTTGGCGTCACGGCCATCTGCTGCACCCCCAGCTACTTTCTCCACCTGATTGACCAGGCGCCGGAGGCGGGCATCCAGTTCAAGGACCTGCCCCTGCGCGCCGGCATCTTTGGCGCCGAGCCGTGGACGGAGGCCATGCGCCGCCGCATCGAGGCTGACAGCGGCATCAAGGCCTACGACATTTACGGCCTGTCGGAAATCGTCGGGCCCGGCGTGGCCATGGAGTGCGAATGCCAGGCGGGGCCGCATATTTTCGAGGATTACTTCTATCCCGAGATCCTCCATCTCAAGACCGGCAAACCGTGCGCGGACGGCGAGGAGGGCGAGCTGGTGCTGACCACGCTGGGCAAACAGGCCATGCCGATGATTCGCTACCGCACCCGCGACATCACCGCGCTGGCCTCCGAAACCTGCGAATGCGGGCGCACGTTGCGCCGCATCAAGCGCATCGGGCGCCGCGCCGACGATATGTTCATCATCCGCGGCATCAACGTGTATCCCTCCCAGGTCGAGACCGCCCTGCTCAAGGTCGAAGGCGCCCTGCCGCATTATCAGATTGTCCTGACCCGCGAGGAGGATCTCGATGTCATGGAAGTGCAGGTCGAGGTCACGCCGGAGGTCTTTAACGACACGGTGGGCGCGCTGGAAGCCCTGCGGCTCAAGCTCACCAAGTCCCTGGAAACCATCGTCGGCGTGCGCGCCAAGGTCCGGCTGGTCCAGCCACGCACCATCCAGCGCAGCGAGGGCAAGGCCAAGCGCGTCATTGACCAGCGAAAGATGTAACCCGGAGGAAAATCCCCTATGAAGGTAAAGCAACTCTCATTATTCCTGGAAAACAAACCCGGGGCGCTGAGCCGGCCCATCAAGCTGCTGGCCAAAGCCCGGCTCAACATCCTGACGCTGTCCATCGCCGATACCCAGCAGTTTGGCATCCTGCGCTTTGTGGTGCGCGACTGGGAAAAGGCCAAACGGCTGCTGGAAAAGGAGCAGTTCGTCGTCAAGGTCTCCGACCTGGTCGCCATCGAAGTGGCCAACGAGCCGGGCGGCCTGGCCGGCATCCTGCTCGCGCTGGAGCGGGCCCGGGTCAATGTCGAATACATGTACGGGTTCACCCTCCGGGCGGAAGGCAAGGGGGTGCTGGCGTTTCGGTTCGATGACCCGGACACCGCCATCGCCTCGTTGCTGGGCGCGGGCATCAATCCCATTCGCCGCGTGGACTTGTTCAACCGCCTCACGGGTTGAGGCGCCGCCCCGCTGCCGGCAAAGATCCGTTTCGCATGCCGTCCGGGTGGCGGGCTTGCCCGCCGCGCGGGAGCTTCCGCGGGGCGCGGCGCGGTGGAAAATATTCCGCATATTTTCCTTGCCCAAAGCGCTGGCGCGGTGCTTTAATACAAGCTGATTAACATAGCCGGAGTGCATGCGGACAGGGTATGCCGCAGGCTTTCGGCAAAACGAAAAACCAATACCTGACATGAATACGATGAAACCCATCCTCACGCGACCAACCCTGCGCGGTTGGCTATTGGCGCTGGCAGCCCTCGCGCTGTCCAGCTTGATCGTCCACGCCGTCCCGTATGCCACGGAGGTCGTTAAAAACGGCGATACCGTGAGCTATATTCTGAACCAAAACGCGGCGAGCGTGGAAGTGCTGCGCGATGGCGGCAATGCGCTCCATCCGGGCACCAACGCCGGCGCCTACAACTTTGATATGACCGGCTACACCACATTCCAAATCAAGGTGATCGGCAACGATGCGCCCGGTTGGGTCCAGTACGTTCCCGATGATAAGGACGTCACGGGCTTTGAATACCCGTACGGGGTGTCCGTCAATAAGAATCCCCAGAGTCCCAATTTTGGCAAAGTGTATGTGTCCAATTCCCGGGTGGGCACGACTGGGCTCGGCCGTAGCTGCACGACGGCCATTTACATGCTGCACGCCGACGGCTCGGATGCGGGGTTTTCGGATGGTGGCGTTTACTGGACACCGACCGGTTCCGGCCCATACAAGAGCTGCATCGGTCCGGATGACCACCTTTACGTGGCCGATCTTTCCAACGATTTGGCCTATGAGTTCAGTGATGATATGAGCACGGCTACGCCGTTGATTGATTCGTCCAACCGGACGGCGGACCAGTACGTCCATAGCATTTATGTGGAAGGCACTCAGGCGGCTGGGAATCGCAAGCTGTACCTGGTCAATGGCAATATCAACGATGCGGCTCGCAAGGGCCTCATTCAGTACGACCTCGGGGCCAATGCCGCTGCCACCGCGTGGGACACCGGCACCCAGATTATCGGCCCCACGTACTGGGGAATCTACTATAGCTATGATGTTGCGCGTGACAGCAATGGCGACTGGTACATGCCCTCCTACCGGGCTAATCCGAACCAGCGGCCGGCCATCACCAAGTTCGACGGATCCCAAACTCCGCCGCTTGATAATTACGTCCTTTGGGAGACGGATAAGTCGCTTTATCTTTACTCCTTTGGCATAGACATTTGCGAGCTTAACGGGCTGGCCGCCTATGGCCATGCCAACAACGGCAATGTTTACTTCTTCAAAATGACCGACGGCTCCTTTGTGGAAAACTTCGATGCCGGGGGGGCGATCCGCGACCTGGCGTTTGACGCCGCGGGCAACATGGTGACGGTGGATAACGCGGCCGAGTGGGCGCGGTTCTGGTCGCCGGGGGGCTACACGGTCGCCACCACGACCTTTGATGGCTCGCAGACGACGTTCCAGGTTACCCGGCCGCCGGCGCAGGTGAGCGTGACTGCCAGTCAGGCGACGGTTCCCGAGGCCGGGCCGGCGGTTAACTTCATCATCTCCCGCGTCGGCAGCGTTGCCGCGGATTTGACCGTCTATTACACGCTGAGCGGCACTGCGGACAACGGGGTGGACTACACCACGTTGTCCGGCAGCGCCGTGATTCCCGCCAACGCCAACTCGGTGAATGTGGCCCTGGCGCCGATTGACGATGCGGTGGCCGAGTTGAGCGAGACGGTGATCCTGACCGTGATGGCCAACTCGAACTACTCGGTCGCCCTCCCCACCAGCGCCACGATTTCCATTCTCGATAATGAAACCCCGGAAATCTCCTTCGCCGCGGCGCCGCCCCGGAAGCTGTTGGAGAGCTACGCTCCATCGCGGGTGACGCACCAGGTGGTCCGCAAGGGGTTGTTGACGCCGGAGCTGACGGTCAACCTGTCCTACTCCGGGACCGCCACGCGCGGGGTTGACTACAATGCCCCGGCTGCCGTCACGGTTCCGGCCGGAGCGGCAACAGCCAACCTTGTCTTGACCCCCATCAACGACCAGGATTACGAGGGCGATGAGACCGCCACCGCCAATATCGCGGGCGGGACTGGCTACACGATTGGAACCCCCAGCTCGATTGACGCCACCGTGGTGGACGATGATCCCCCGCCGGGCACGGTCCTGTTCAGCGATAATTTCGACACGGACAGTTCGGCCCTGTGGGAGGTCAACCTGTATGATCCGTCCGATGCCTCCGTTGACTTCGCGTGGGATTACAGCACGGTGGGCATCCCCGCCGCGCCGGCGGGTGGCGGCACCAAGGGGCTGCGCATGCGCTGCGGCAACACCCAGCTCATCTTGAACGGGTTGAGCGTTTCGCCGAAGAACAAGAGCTTTACCGGCGATTACCGCCTCAAGTTCGACATGTGGATTAACTACAATGGCCCGATGTACGATGGCGGCCCCGGCTCGACGCAGAACTTCGACGCCGGCGTGGGCACCTCCGGCCAGATCCCGGTCTGGTTCTGGGCCCCCAGTCCCGACGACAGCGTGTGGTTCACCGTCGCGGGTGACGGGGCCTCCGGCTTCACGGTGGGGGATTACAACGCGATGATTGGGGCGACGCTCCTGAATGATGACTCGGGCGTTTACGCCGCGGGCACGGGCGCGCCGAACAGCGGCATCCGCGATGCCTCGAATGCGTATTACGCGTTGTGGGGCGGCCAGGCGGCGCCCGCGGCGCAACTGGCGATGTATCCGAATCAGACCGGGAACGCGAATATCGGCAACGCGGGCATGGCGTGGCACACGGTCGTGATTACCAAAGAAGGCGACGTGGTGACCTGGGTGATGGACGGCATCACGATTGCCACCGTGACCAATACGGCCCTGCCGTTCGGCCCCAACGTATTCGTCGGCTACCAGGACCTGTGGGCGAGCGGGTCGCTGTCTGACGTTCCCGAAATGTCCTTCGGCCTGGTGGACAACCTCAAGGTCATGACCCTGGCGGCGCCCGCCGACATTGTCATTACCGGCATCCAGTTGATCAATGGCCAGGCGGACGTGCAGATTGACTTCACTGCCGGGGCGGGCGATGCTCCGTCGGACTTCACGCTGCAGGCCACCGCCAACATCGCCTCCGCGCCCGCCGATGTCGCGGCCAACATTACCAGCACCGGCCCGGGCCAGTTCAAGGCCGTGCGGGCGGTTGCGGGCACCGCTCAGTTCTACCGGCTGCGCCGGAACTGAGCCGCGCAATTAAACGTTCAGGCGAGGCACCTGCGCGCGCGCAGGTGCCTCTGCTTTTTGGCGGGGCGGCTTTCCGCCGCGGCGGCCCGGCCCGCCGCTCAGTCCGGAATCTTCTCCGACTTCCGATACGCCAGGCCCTGGAAGACCGCCACGAGGTCGCCCGCGTCGTCCTTTACATCCACCGTGTAGGAGCCGAGCTTGAAGTTGCGCGAAAGCTCCCGGGCCTCGGCCCAAAGCGTGCCGGCGCGGCCGGCCTTCATAAAGGTGATGCTGACATTGGCGGCCACCGCCACCGTGCCGTGCGAGTTGGACGCCGCGGCAAACGCGAAGTCCGCCAGGGTGAAGATCGCCCCGCCCTGCACGGTGCCGTAGCCGTTGAGGTGGTGCGGGCCCAGCGTCATCCGGGCGCGGGCATGGCCGGGCGACACCGCGAGCAGCTCGATGCTGGCGTGCGCGGCGAATTTATCCCCCAGGAAGAAGCGCCGGATGCGGTCGAGCGCGCCGTCAGGATGCGCCGTCGGAGAGGAAGCGGGTGGGTTCATGTCATTTTAAGTTCGGGCTGGCTTGTTTCTGCGCTTCGCGCCCGGTGAGGAAGGCCTGCCGGTTGCCGGCAAAGAAGTTCTCGGCAAACCCGGCGCGCAGGGCGGCGAGCCATTGCTCCTCGGTCATGGGCAGGTGGGCGCTTAAGGCCCCCAGCAGCGCCACGTTGAGCGTTTTCCGGCTCGGCAACTGGTCCGCGCGCACGGCGTCCGGCGTAATCAGCACGCCCCCGGGCCGCAGCATGTGCTGCTGGGGCGCCACCTGGGTCGGCTCGAGCACCAGCAGGAAATCCGCTTCGCCCGCCGCCACCATCGGGCTGAAGACCTGCCCGCCGAACCGCACGTCGCCGGTGACCGAGCCCCCGCGCTGGCTCATGCCTTTGATTTCGCTTTTCTTCACATCATAGCCGGCGCGCAGGGCCACGTCCGCCAGGATGTCGGTGCCGCGGAGCACGCCCTGGCCGCCGAGGCCGGCGACGACAACATTGGTCACTTTGGTCATAAGAAGGGATGCGGGTTCCGGGCGGGCTCAGGGGGAAGCCGGGCTGGCCGCGGCGGCGCACTCGCAGCGCCGCGCTTCGTATTCTTTGAGTTGTTTGGCGATCAGGATGCACGGCCGCCGGGCGATGATGACGGCCAGCTCGCCGCTGGCGAGGCATTCGTCCAGCACGCGCTCGAAATCGCCCGAGCCGAGCCGCGGCTCGACCACATGCACGCGCCGGATGCCGAGCGCGCGGGCCAGGTCTTCGAGCACCACCTGGCCCGTCGGCTCGTGGCCGAGCGTGCGGCCGGTGCCCGGGTGCTCCTGGTGGCCGGTCATGGCGGTCGTGGAGTTATCCAGGATGATCAGCACATGGCCCAGGGGCGGCGGGTTGTACACCATCTCCACCAGCCCGTTGATGCCGCTATGCACGAAGGTGCTGTCACCAATCACGCTCACCACCCGCCGCGCCTGTTCGGGCGGCAGCACGTGGCGCAGGCCCAGCCCGACCCCCACGCTCGCCCCCATGCAGACGCAGGTGTCAATCGCCTCGAAAGGCGACAGCACTCCCAGCGTGTAGCACCCGATATCGCCCGCCACGATGCAATCCTTCCGGCGCAGCGCCTCGAAGACGATTCGATACTGGCAGCCGTCGCAAAGCTGCGGCGGCTTGCCGGGCGGCTTGGACGGTTCGGGGCTTTCGTCCCGCTGGAGAATGCGGCGCACGCGCGGCACGTCCAGCTCGCCGAACCGGAACCGGTCCGCCTTGCCTTCGACCGGGATGCCCGCCGCGCGGATGGCCTCGACCAGGAAAGGGTCGCCCTCCTCGACCACCAGGCAGCGCTCCACGCCGCGGGCAAACTGCGCGATGCGCTTCAGGGGCAGCGGGTGCGTGAAGCCCAGCTTGAGCACGCGCGCCTCCGGGGCGGCTTCGCGGACGTGCATGAACGAGATGCCCGACGTGATGATGCCCAGCGCCGGGGCGCCGTCCACCAGGCGGTTCAGGGGGCTGGCTTCGTTCCACTCCCGCAGCTCGGCCAGCTTCTGGCGCAAGCGCCGGTGGGCGGGCCGGGCGTAGGCCGGGATCATCACCCGGCCCTGAACGTCCTTTTCGTAGTTCGCCGGCCGGGGCGCTTCGGTTTGCGCGCGCGGGCGCACCACCGTATAGCTGTGGCAGACGCGGGTGGTGACCCGGAACAACACCGGGAGCTTCCAGCGCTCGGAGATTTCCACCGCCGCGAACAGGAAGTCATACGCCTCCTGCGAGTCGGACGGCTCCAGCATGGGCAGCCCGGCGGCCACGGCATAGTGGCGGTTGTCCTGCTCGTTCTGGCTCGACGCCATGCCCGGGTCATCCGCCGAGACGACAATCAGCGCGCCGGTGACCCCGGTATAAGCCGCCGTGAACAGCGGGTCCGCCGCCACATTCAGGCCGACGTGTTTCATCGTGCACAGCGCCCGGGCGCCGCCGAACGCGGCGCCGAGGGCCACTTCCAGCGCCACCTTTTCATTGGGCGACCACTGGGCGTGCCCGCCCAGGGCGTGGAAATGCTCCAGGATTTCCGTGGACGGGGTGCCGGGATAGCCGGCGCCCAGCGCGACCCCGGCATGCCGGGCCGCCAGGGCGATCGCCTCATCGCCGCTTAAGAGAAGTCGGTTGGACTCATTCATTCGATAAAATGCGCGCCTGCTTAATAACCCATTTCCGGGCCGCGGGACAACACATTCCGCGCCGCGCCGCGCGGATTTCCGAACTGGACAACGCCCGGCCGAACGGTGTACACCCCTTTGCGCATCATGTTCTGGGATCAAGCATCAGAAACACTGGCCCGGCCAACGCTGGAACACCTGCAAATCAAACTCCTGCAGGAAACCCTTCACCGCGTGAGGGAGCGCGTGCCCTTTTACCGCCAGCGGCTGGCCGAGTTGAACCTTCAGCCCGCGGACATCCGCACGCTCGCGGAGGTCCGGCGGCTGCCCTTCACCACCAGCGACGATCTGCGCGCCATTTATCCCGATGGCCTGCTGGCGGTGGACCGCGCCGAAGCCGTCCGGCTGCACACCTCCAGCGGCACCACCGGCAAGCCCAAGGCCATCTTCTTTTCGCGCGCGGACGTGGATAACGCCGCCGAACTCATCGCCCGGTCGCTTGTCTCGGCGGGCATCACCGCCGCGGACGTCTTCCAGAACATGATGAGCTACGGCCTGTTCACGGGCGGCCTGGTGATGCACTACGGCGCCGAGAAGGTCGGCTGCCTGGTCATCCCCGCCGGCCCCGGCACCTCCGAACGGCAGCTCATGCTCATGCAGGACTTCCGCACCACCGCCGTGCATATCCTGCCCAGCTACGCCCTCTATTTCGCCAGCTACCTCGAACAAAAGGGCCTGCGCCCGCGCCAGGACCTCACCGTGCGCAAGGCCTTTGTCGGCGCCGAGCCGCATACGGAGGAAACCCGCCGCCGCATCGAGCAGATCTTCGGCTGCGACGTGTATAACTCCTACGGCCTGACCGAGATGAACGGCCCGGGCGTGGCGTGCGAATGTGAATACAAGGCCGGTATGCACCTTTGGGAGGACAACTTCCTGCTGGAGATCATCAACCCGGTCACCAACGAACCCCTGCCCGACGGCCAGACCGGCGAACTGGTGCTCACCACCCTCCGGCGGGAAGCCATGCCCATCCTGCGCTACCGCACCCGGGACATCACCTCGGTGGTCCCCGAGCCCTGCCGCTGCGGCCGCACCCACCGCCGCCTGGCCCGCTTCGTCGGCCGCGCCGACGACATGCTCATCATCCGCGGCGTGAACATCTTCCCGCAGCAAGTCGAGCGCGTGCTCATGTCCTTCCCCCAGGTGGGCCGCAACTACCTCATCATCGTCGAGGGGCTGGACGACCTGACCATCAAGGTCGAGTTGACCCCCGCCGCCTTCGACGGCCAACTGGAACACCTCGAAGCCCTCCAGCAGCAGATCATCGAGAAGCTCCGGGCCGAAATCTGGATTCGGCCCAAAGTGGACCTCGTGCCCGCCGGGTCCCTGCCCGTCGGCGAAGGCAAAGCCAAGCGCGTGGTTGACAAGCGTTCCCTCTAACCGCCCCATCCCCTCCTGTTTTAGCTTATGCGCGTCGTAAACCTGTTAGCCGTCTTTGTGGAAAACAAACCGGGCCAGACCGCCCGGATCGCCGGGCTGCTCGCCGAGGCCGGGATCAACCTCTCCTGGCTGACCATTGCCAACAGCGGCAGCTTTGGCGTGATGCGGTTCCTCGTGGACCAGCGCGACACCGCCGTCCGCGCCCTCAAGGATAAAGGAGTCATGGTCTCCCTGGTCGAGGCGCTGGCCGTCGAGGTGCCCGACCAGCCCGGCTCCCTCCAGGCCGTGGCCGACCTGCTGGGCCGCAACCAAATCAACCTCGATAATTGCTCCGGCTTCGTCGTCCGCGACCGCGCCATCCTGATCATCGAAGTCCACCAGATTGCCCAGGCCGGCGCCATCCTCGAACAGCAGGGCTTCCGCCTGCTCGGCCAGGAGGAAATGCTGCGGCTTTAAGCCGCCGGGCTCACGCCCCGCCCGGGCGCGGCCTCCCCGCGCGCCCGCTATTTGATGAGTTCTTCGGCAATCTGCACGGCGTTGAGCGCGGCGCCCTTGAGGAGTTGGTCGCCGCTGACCCAGAAGCAAAGGCCGTTGTCCAGGGCGCAATCCTGGCGCAGGCGGCCCACCGCGCAATTATACTTGCCCGACAGGTAAAGCGGCAGCGGGTATTCGCTCTGGGCGGGATTATCAATTACGTCCAGCCCGGGCGCCTTCCGGAGCACCGCCAGCGCGGCCTCGACCGTCACCGGCCGCTCGAACTCGGCGCTGATCGCGATCGAGTGGGCGCGATAGACCGGCACGCGCACGCAGGTCACACTCGCCCGGAACGTGGGATGATGCATGATTTTGCGCCCTTCGTTCTCCATCTTCATTTCCTCCCGGGTATAGCCGTTCGGCAGGAAGGAATCCACGTGCGGCAGCACGTTAAAGGCAATTTGATGCGGGTAAACCTCGCGCGTCACCGGCTGGCGCTGCACAACCTGCTCCACCTGCCGCTCCAGCTCCGTGATGGCTTTGGCTCCCGTGCCCGAGACGGCCTGGTAGCTGGAGGCAAAAATCCGCCGGCACTGGAACGCGGCGTGCAACGGATACAGCGCAATCAGCGTGATCGCCGTGGTGCAGTTCGGGTTGGCGATAATGCCCTTGTGCCACTTCAGGTCGGCGGCGTTGATCTCGGGAATCACCAGCGGAACGCGGTCGTCCATGCGAAACGCGCTCGAATTATCAATAACCACGCAGCCGGCCTGGGCGGCCGCCGGGGCGTATTCCTTCGAAATACTGCCGCCGGCGCTGAAGAGCGCGATGTCTATGCCGCCAAACGAATCCTTCTTCAGCTCCGCGACCGCCAGTTCCTGGCCGCGATACTTGAGCTTTTTGCCCACCGAACGCGCCGACGCCAGCAAAGTCAGCTTCCCGGCCGGGAAGTTGCGCTTTTCCAGCGTCTTAATCATCTCGATGCCAACCGCGCCCGTTGCGCCGACCACCGCCACATGTGGATTGCGATTCATATAAGGAGCCAGAATATAGTATTCATGGGCCAAAAATGTCAATGTCGGCCCGTAGCCCCGAGCGGGGCCGGGCCTCAATCCCAGCCCCAAGCGCCTTAACTCAGCCCGTCCGCCAGCCTTTCCCAACCTAAATCCACGCTAAATATCTCTCGTCACGCGGTTTATGGCCATTGCCGCTCCGGCCATAACCCCCTGAAATACCGCTTCCAACAGGCCATGTACAAGGGGTGTACAAGGGGTGTACATCGGGTGCTCACCGGGTGAGCAAGGGAAAATCCGATGGACATCCGGTGAGCATCCCTTGTACACCCCTTGTACACGGCGTCAGGCGAGGGGGGAAGGACGGCGGCAGGCTGCCGGAACGGGGGCGGCTGGAATGCGGGGATTCCGCGGATCAGGCGGCGGTTGGCGGCAAGGCGGGGTAGTCGGTATAGCCTCCGGGGTCGGAGGCGTAGAAGGTTTCAGGAACCGGGGTGTTGAGGGGGGCGTTGAGGGCAAACCGGCGGGGGAGGTCCGGGTTGGCGATGAAAAGCTTCCCGAAGGCGACGGCGTCGGCCTCCCCGGCCTGGAGTAATTGCTCCGCCGTATCACGGGTATGGGCTTCGTTGGCGACGTAGAGGCCGCCGAACTGCTTTTTGAGCGCGGGGCCGAGGCGGTTGGGGCCGATGGACTCGCGGGCGCAGATAAAGGCGATGCGGCGTTTGCCAAGTTCCCGGGCGACGTAGCCAAAGGTGGCGGCGGGGTCGGAATCCCCCATGTCGTGGGAATCGCAGCGCGGGGCCAGGTGCATGGCGACCCGGTCCGCCCCCCAGACGGCGATGATGGCGTCGGTGACTTCGAGCATGAGCCGGGCGCGGTTTTCGATGGGGCCGCCGTAGTCGTCGGTGCGGCGGTTGGTGCTGTCCTGGAGGAATTGGTCGAGCAGGTAGCCGTTGGCGCCGTGGATTTCGACGCCGTCAAAGCCGGCGCGCTGGGCATTTTGCGCGGCCTGGCGGTAGGCGTCCACAATGCCGGGGAGTTCGTCCGTTGCCAGCGCCCGCGGGGTGGCAAAGGGGCGTTTGGGGCGGAGCAGGCTGAGGTGCCCCCGGGCGGGGATGGCGCTGGGCGCCACCGGCTGCGCGCCGCCGAGGTAGCTTGGGTCGGAAATGCGGCCGACGTGCCAGAGTTGGAGGAAAATCCGGCCGCCGGCGGCGTGGACGGCTTCGGTGATCGTTTTCCAGCCTTGCACCTGTTCCGGGGACCAGATGCCCGGCGTATCGGGGTAGCCGACGGCCATAGGCGAGATGGCGGTGGCCTCGCTGAGGATCAGGCCGGCGGAGGCGCGCTGGACGTAGTAGTCGCGCATCAGGAGGTTGGGCACCCGCCCGGCGGAAGCGCGGCAGCGGGTCAGGGGGGACATGAAGACGCGGTTGGGCAGGTCCAGCCCGCCTAACCGGATCGGTTCGAGGAGTCGAAGGCCATGGTTCATATTCATCTCTTTGCCAGGTTCGGCGTTTGGTAAAGTCATCGGCGACAGTATAGGCCAGGTTCCGGGAAATACGAGCCGGATTATCCGGGCTGTCTTTTCTCCTTTGCGTTTGCGGGCGGCTCGCGTTTAAGCTCCGGCCATGAAGATTGTTTTAGCGTATTCGGGTGGATTGGACACGTCGGTGATTCTGTCGTGGCTGAAGGAGACGTATCAGGCGGAGATTATCGCCTATTGCGCCAATATCGGGCAGGAGGAGGAGTTGAAGGGGCTGGCGGCCAAAGCCCGGCGCACCGGGGGTTCCAAGTGCTGCATTGCGGATTTGCAGGAGGAGTTTGCGCGCGATTTCATCTTTCCCATGATCCAGGCGGGCGCGGTGTATGAGAGCCAGTATTTTCTGGGCACGAGCATCGCCCGGCCGCTCATCGCCAAGGGGATGGTGGAGGTGGCGCGCAGGGAAAAGGCGCAGGCCATCGCCCACGGCGCCACGGGCAAGGGCAACGACCAGGTGCGCTTCGAGCTGACGGCCGCGGCGCTGGCGCCCGAGCTGGAGGTGATCGCGCCCTGGCGCGACGCGCGGTTCCGGGCCGAGTTCCCCGGGCGGGCCGAGATGATCGCCTATTGCGCGAAGAAGCGGATTCCCGTGCAGGCGTCGGCGAAAAAGCCGTATTCGATGGACCGCAATCTTCTGCATATCTCGTTTGAGGCGGGCATCCTGGAAGATCCGTGGCTGGATGCGTTCGCGCCGGGCAACAAGGACATGTTTGTGCTCAGCGTCGCGCCGGAAGACGCGCCGGATAAGGCGGAATACGTCACGCTCGATTTCCAGCAGGGCAACTGCGTGGCCGTCAACGGCCGGGCGTTGAGCCCGCTGGGCGTCATGCGAACGCTCAACCGGCTCGGCGGCAGGCACGGGGTGGGGCGGGTGGACCTGGTGGAAAACCGCTACGTGGGCATGAAATCCCGGGGCGTGTATGAAACGCCCGGCGGGGCGATTCTGCAGTTTGCCCATCGCCAGATGGAAACGCTGACGATGGACCGCGAGGTGATGCACCTGCGGGATTCGCTGATTCCGCGCTACGCGGAGCTGGTGTATTACGGCTATTGGTTTTCGCCCGAGCGGCTGGCGCTGCAGGCGTTCGTGGCCGAGAGCCAGAAGAACGTGACCGGCACCGTGCGGGTGAAGCTCTACAAGGGCAATATCCTGTGCGCCGGGCGGAAGTCGCCCGTGAGCCTCTACCATCCCGCCATCGCCACGATGGAGGCCGACCCCACCCAGGCCTATAACCAGGACGATGCCACCGGCTTCATCCGGCTCAACGCGCTGCGGTTGAAAGTGGCGGCGCGGGTGCAGCGGAAGCCGCGGCCCGCGGCCCGCCGCGGCTAGCCGCCGCGCGTCACGTAGCCGTTTTGGCGAAACCACGCGACGGCGTCGGCGAGCGCCTGCCGCGGGGGCGTTTGCGGCAGGCCCAGCTCGCGGATGGCCTTGGCCGGGTTGAAGAACATCTTGTAGCGGGCCATCCGGACCCCGGCGAGCGGCGCTTTGGGGGGGCGGTGCGTGAGCCGGGCCAGGGCTTCACTGATGCCGGCCGCGCCCAGGGCCACGGCGTGCGGAATCCGCAGCCGGGGCGCGCGGATGCCGGTGATTTCCTCCAGCACGGCAAACGCCTGGCGCATCGTCCAGTTGCCGTCGGCATGGCCGAGAATGTAGCGCTCGCCGATGCGGCCGCGTTGCGCGGCGAGGATGTGGCCGGCGGCGACATCGCGGACGTGGACATAGTTCAACCCGGTGTCGAGGTAGGCGGGCATTTGGCGGTTCAGGAAGTCCACAATGACCTGGCCGGTGGGGGTGGGCTTTACGTCGCGCGGGCCGACCGGGGCGCTGGGGTTGACGATGACGACGGGGCAGCCGTCGCGGGCCAGGCGGAGGGCCACTTGTTCGGCCTGCCATTTGGATTTCTTGTAGTGGTTGACCATCTGGCTTTCGCCCGCCACCGCGGTTTCGTCAACCGGCGGGGTTGGCCCCGCTCCGGGTTCCGGCAGGGCCAGGCAGCCCACCGTGCTGGTATAGACGATGCGCTGGCAGCCGGCGGCGGCGGCGGCCTGGATGACCGTGCGGGTGCCCTCGACATTGGCGGCGTACATGGGCCGGTAGTCCCGCAGCCAAAGGTGGTAGCTGGCGGCGACATGAAAGCACCATTCGCAGCCGCGCAGGGCGGCGGTGAGCCGGGCGGCATCGCTCAGGTCGCCCTCGAGCCGCTCGAACTCCGCGCCCGCCAAACCCCGGAGGTCGCAGCCCGGCCGCAGCAGCGCTTTGACCCGGTGCTGGCGCGCCGCCAGTTCATGCACCAGGTTCGCTCCAATGAAGCCGGAAGCGCCGGTAACGAAGCAGTTCATGGCCGGAGCTTAGGATTTTCCACCCCGGCGAAGAAGCAGAAAACCCGGCGCGGTCCCAAGGCTCCGCCCGAACAAAAACCGGGACGGCGGGGGGCCGTCCCGGTTGCGGGAATGGGTAAGAAAGGGATTACGCCCGCGCTTTTCGGGCTTTCTTTTCGCCGATCGGGCCTCTCTTTTCCCGGGCGCGTTGCATCATTTCCTCGCGCTTCTTGAACTGTTCATCGGTCAGGATGGCCTTGAGTTTCTTGGTTTCCTCTTCGCGCAGGGTTTTGATTTTGGCGGGGCGCTCTTCCGGCTTCAGTTCCTTTATTTTCTTAGCCGTTTCCTCCAGCACGGCCTTGACTTTCGGCTTTTGGGCATCGGTCAGCTTGAGCTGGGTGGTCATGCGCTCCAGGCGCTGCTCGAGGTTGGGCGCTTCACGTTTTCCGCCTTTCCAGGCGGGGTTTTTGGCTCCGCCCTGGGCGGGGGCCGCGTTGCACGCGATCAGCGCACCCAGGGCCGCGGCTGCGATCAGACTAAGTTTCTTCATGTTGATGATCCTCAATTTTCGATTGTATTGTTGCCGGCCTCCGCTTTATCGGGCGGCAGGCCGATTGGTTATCTCAAGGAACTAAGACGTGTGGGAAACCGGATGGTTACACCGAAATGCGCCGCCCGGTTTTCCGGGGCGGGCGGCCGGGGCGCGCCTTTTCCGCCCCGGGGTGGGCCGGGGCGGGCGGAAGGCGGGCGGGAGGAAAGCTTCAGTGGCCTTTGCGATTTGGCGAATTCCGGGCGTGACTTGGCCGCCGGTTTATGGGAAGTTCGATGCGTTTATGAAGATAGCGACGACATGGTGTGCTTTTAGTCTGGCTTTGGGGTTGGTTGCGGCCCAGGGCCAGGGAACCAATAACCCAACCAAAGCGGAAACCAAGCCGGCGGAGCAAGCCGGCACTCAACAAAAGAAAGACCCGGTGAATACAAAAGAAGTAGCGGTGATTAAAACAACAGAAGGCGAAATGGTCATCGAGTTTTGGCCGGACGTGGCTCCCAGGACGGTGGAGAACTTCAAGACGCTGGCGAAGAAAGGGTTCTACGACGGCACGTGTTTTCACCGGGTCATCAAGGGTTTCATGATTCAAGGGGGAGACCCGCTGACCAAGGATCCGGCCCTGGAAGCCCGCTGGGGCACCGGGGATCCCGGTTACAAGATTAAAGCCGAATTCAATGAGCGCCACCATGACCGCGGCGTGATCTCGATGGCCCGCTCCCAGGACCCCGATTCCGCCGGCAGCCAATTCTTTATCTGCCATGGCAACCCGCGGTTCCTCGACCGGCAGTACACGGCCTTTGGCAAGTTGATCAAAGGCGACGACGTGCTGGAAAAGATTGCCACGACGGCGACGCATCCCCCGGATCGGCCCAACCAGCGCATGGGGATCGAGAGCATCAAGATTGTTGCGGCGGACTCCGTAAAGTAGCGCCGGGCGGGCCGGAGACCTTGCCTGGCGGCCAACGCCCCGCGGGGCGCGGGCAACGGTGCTTGCGTCGGCCGGCTGTTGCCTTTATTAAATAGCGGTGGCTGCGGCGTTGTCGTGGCCGGGGTTGGTAGCTCAGTCGGTAGAGCAGCGGCCTTTTAAGCCGTTGGTCCTGGGTTCGAGTCCCAGCCAACCCACCATTTTCCGCCCGGCTGCGGGCTGAGGCCCCCAGGGGCGCGGCTGGCCGGCTTGACGGGGGAGAGCCCCGCCACAACCTTTTTCCCGGTGTCAGACAAAACAGCGTCGGCGAACTCCGTTCCCGGGCCCGCGCCCGGGGGAGGGAGGGATTGGGCGTCGGGCCCGGCTCGGTTCGGGTGGGGCGGCGCGGCTCGTGTTTTCAGGCGCGCGCTTCCCTGGCTTGCGGCCGGGCTGTTGATGCTTGCCTTCCTGAAGTTTCCTCCCTGCTCGGAGCCGGATGAAGAGCGGGCCTACCGGGCCGATCCTTCCCAGACGGCCGTTTTATTCTATGCCCAGCAGCACGGGCTGCAGTTTGGCAAGGACATTGCCTATACCTATGGCCCGCTGGGCTTCCTGTTGATGGATTACTTTTATCCCTGGGCGGCCTGGCTGCGCCTGGTGGTGGAGGTGGGGCTGGATTTCATGGTGGCGCTGGGGATTTGCCTTGTGGCGTGGCGGTTGCACTGGGGGTGGCGATGCCTGCTGCTGGGGGGCTGCGCGTGGGGCGCCGCCAATATCTTCGCGGGGGATATTCATCCCCGGTGTGATTTGGTCATCAATGCCGGGCTTCTATGCTGGGGGTTGCTTGGCTTTGTGGAATCCGGGCGCCGCCTGGCGTGGGTGACGGCGGCGTTTGGCGCCCTGGCCGTGTTCTGCGCCCTGGCAAAGGTTTCCTATCTCTTTCTGGCCGCGGGGCTGGTGCCGTTGCTGAGCGGCGACTTGTGGCTCCGCGGACGCCGGCGCCTGGCGCTGGGATTGGGGGCGGGTTGCGCCGGGGGTTTTCTTCTGGGCTGGAAGCTGGCCGGGCAAAGCCTGGCGTACTTGGCGCCGTTTTTGGCCAATGCCGTGGCCATGGTAAGGGCTTACAATGCCGCGCTGGGCTTTGAGCCGCTGCTCTGGGCCCGGAACCTGGGGTGGGTTCTGGCGCCGTTGTTTTTGGCGCTCCTGTGGCTCCGCGCCCGGAGCGCCTTTGACGGCCCGGCCGGGAGAGTGTGGGGCCGGCGCGGGTTCTTGCTGGCGTGGTTGCTGTTGCTGACGTTTGCCGCCTGGAAACACGGGTTCGTGCGGGCCTATGCGGGCTACCTGACGCTGTGCTTCTTTTATTTGGCCCTGCTCGCCGTGGCGCTGGAAGTGTTCGCCGCCGGAAAACCGGGGCGCGGGCGCGGGGATGCGCTGCTGAGCGGCGTCTGCTGGTTCTTGCCGCTGGCGGGGGCGCAGGCCCTTTCCTTTCCGGCGTTTCCGGGCTCGGTGGCTGTGGCGGTCCGCGCGGCCGGCGCCAACCTGCCGGCGTTGCTGCGGCCGGGGGAGTATTTGCGGCGTGAGAACGCCGCTTTTGCGGAGAACCGCCGCCGGGCGCAGTTGCCCAGGTTCCGCGAGCTCATCGGGAGCGCCCGCGTGGACGTCTTCGGCTATCGCCAGGCGTTTGCCATCCTCAATGACCTCAACTATCGCCCGCGCCCGAATTTCCAGAGCTACGGCGCCTGCAACGCCGATATGATGCGCTTGAACGAGCGGTTCTACCTTTCGCGCGCCGCGCCGGAGTATGTGCTGTTCGAGTTTCTGCTCCTGGACCGCAAATGGCCGTCGCTGGAAGACGGATATGTGCTGCGCCAGCTTCTGATGAATTATGAGCCGGTCGCCACCGAGCAGAACTTCATCCTGTTCCGGGCTCGCGCCGCCGCCGCGCCCCGGCTGACGCTGTTGCGGGAGGGGACCGCGCGGCCCGGCGAAGCGATTGATCTGAGCGTGGGCGGCGGCGCAAACCTGTGGCTGGAGATAGACTTGCGGCCCTCGTGGAGCGGGCGTGTCCGGCAATTGCTGGCCCGCCCGCCGCCGGTGCGGCTGGCGGCCTGGCGCGAGCTGCGCCGGGGGCTGCTCCTCCGGAAGCGCGCCCCGGCCTCGATGCTGGCGGCGGGTTTCCTGGCCAGCCCGCTGCTCCAGCGCAATCCAGACCTGCTGGAGCTTTATGCGGCCCATGCGGTCCCCCGGCCCCGGGCGTATTCCGTGGAGTTGCTCCCGGGCGATGAACGGTTTTGGCAAGCCCCCTTTCGCTTTCGTATTTACCGGATCGAGAATCCGCTGGGCCGGAGAACGCCCAATCCCTGACCCGCCCCGGGGCGTGGATGCCCTTCCCGGCTGGCAAGCCCGTCGAGCGCTGAATTAGGGGCTTGCCAGCCGATGGAGCCCGAATAGACTGCCGCCATGAGAGCGAAGAATTGGTGGAGAAGGTTGCTGTTACTTTTGTTAGTCATTGGGGCGTTTCAATTGCCAGCTCAGCAAAGTGAGACGGTCCGCAAATGGCTGGCTGAGGTCCGCGCCAAGGCGGAAAAGGGCGATGCTCAATCCCAGTGTGTGTTGGGTGTTTCGTTCTATTTGGGAGACCTTGGCGTGGCGAAGGATGAAGTGGAGGCGGTGAAGTGGTTCCGCAAAGCCGCGGCGCAGAATCACGCCGAGGCTCAATTCAATCTGGGGGTTTGCTACGAGAAAGGCCATGGCGTGGCGAAGGACGAAGCGGAGGCGGTGAAGTGGTATCGGAAAGCTGCGGAGCAGAATCACGCCGAGGCTCAAAACAATCTGGGAGTTTGCTACACTAATGGCCGAGGCGTGGCGAAGGACGAAGCGGAGGCGGTGAAGTGGTATCGGAAAGCTGCGGAGCAGAATCACGCCGAGGCTCAAAACAATCTGGGAGTTTGCTACACTAATGGCCGAGGCGTGGCGAAGGACGAAGCGGAGGCGGTGAAGTGGTATCGGAAAGCTGCGGAGCAGAATCTCGCCAAGGCTCAATTCAATCTGGGGATTTGCTACGCTAATGGCCGAGGCGTGGCGCAGGATAAAGCGGAGGCGGTGAAGTGGTTCCGCAAAGCCGCGGCGCAGAATCTCGCCGAGGCTCAATTCTATCTGGGGGTTTACTACGCTAATGGCCTTGGCGTGGCGCAGGATGAAGCGGAGGCGGTGAAGTGGTTCCGCAAAGCCGCGGCGCAGAATCTCGCCGGGGCTCAATACTTTCTGGGGGTTTGCTACGCTAATGGCCGAGGCGTGGCGCAGGATGAAGCGGAGGCGGTGAAGTGGTTCCGCAAAGCCGCGGCGCAGAATCTCGCCGATGCTCAATTCAATCTGGGGATTTGCTACGCTAATGGCCGAGGTGTGGCGCAGGACTATGAGGAGGCGGTGAAGTGGTTCCGCAAAGCCGCGGCGCAGAATCACGCCTCGGCTCAATGCTCTCTGGGGGTTTGCTACGTTAATGGCCGAGGCGTGGCGCAGGATGAAGCGGAGGCGGTGAAGTGGTATCGGAAAGCCGCGGAGCAAAATGAGGCCCAGGCTCAATGCACTCTGGGGGCTTGCTACGCTAATGGCCGAGGCGTGGCGCAGGATGAAGCGGAGGCGGTGAAGTGGTATCGGAAAGCCGCGGCGCAGAATTTCGTCTTCGCTCAATACCTTCTGGGGATTTGCTACGCTAAGGGCGAAGGCGTGGCGAAGGATGAAGTGGAGGGCTATAAGTGGCTTCTGCTGGCGGCAGGCCAGGGGGATGAGCAGGCAAGAAAACTGGCGTCCTCACTGGAAAAACGCATGACGCGGCAGGAAATAGCAGAAGGACAAAAGCGGGCGCGCAATTTTAAACCGCGAGAGGCGCCCTCTTCCGGGAGCGATATTTCCATCCCGCGTATCTTCGAGACACGCCCGGAAGGTTCCGGCACCGGATTCTTCATTACTGAGGATGGATATCTTATTACCAATGAACATGTGGCCGGGAACGGGGCGCTGGTGCGGGTGGTTGCCCAGGATGGGATTCTCCCCGCCAGGGTAGTGAAGGTGGATTCGGCCAATGACCTTGCGTTGCTCAAGGCGGAGGGCAGATTTGCGCCGTTGCCGCTGGTGTCCAGCCGCGACGTGAAGTTGGGCCGCACGGTGGCCACGGTCGGTTTCCCTAACATCGGCCTGCAAGGGTTCGCGCCCAAGCTGGCCAAGGGTGAGATTGCCGCTCTTTCCGGGGCGCAGGATGACCCAAGGTATTTCCAGATAAGCGCTCCGGTGCAGCCCGGCAATTCGGGCGGTGCGCTGGTGGACGAGCGCGGCAACGTGGTCGGTGTGGTGACGGCCAAGCTCAGCGCGAAGGCGACCCTGGCGACCAGCGGGGCGCTGCCGGAGAATGTGAATTACGCCGTCAAGAGCAGCTTCCTGCTCAGCTTCCTCGAATCCGTGCCGGAAGTGGCCGCCCGGCTCCGGGAGCCCAACCTCAAAGACCGCAAGTTCGAGGACGTGGTAAAGGCCGCCGAGCAAGCAGCGGTGCTGGTGTTGGTATATTGACCGGGCGCAGAATGGTTGAGGGCGGTTGAATGGTGCGCGCTGCGCCCGGGCAGTTTGTGGGAGGGGAAACCACCTTGCCGAGCGGCGGGCTTATGCGAAAAACCGCTGGGGGAGGATTCGGTTTGGGGAAGGACGCGCGCCGGGAGGCGTCCCCGCAAAGATTCCTGCCTTCGCGCTTTACTCGACGGAGGAGTTGGGATTGTATGTGGCCATAATGACAGGCAAGCACTTCAGAAGGCCGGGGCATGCGTAAGGGCGCGGCGGTAATCGAGGGGTTTCTGGCCAAGTTCACCGTACTGAAGGGCGCTTCGCGCGAGTTGTGGATTACCTTCGCCGTGAAGTTCCTGGGCGTCATCGCTTACAAAGTGACGGTGCTGACGCTGGCGCTCTGGTTGATGGCCGATTTCGGGTATGGCGACGCGGACGCGGGGAGCCTGGTGGCGGGGTGGTCCATTTTGATGACGGTCGTCACGCTGCTGGTGGGGTCGCTGACGGATGCCATTGGGTTGCGGCGGACGTTCTTTTTGGGTGTCTGGCTTAGCGTGGCGGCGCGGGCGGTGATGACCTTTACGACGATTAAGTGGCTGGCCCTGGCCGCCGGGTTGTTTCCACTGGCGGTGGCCGAGGCCCTGGGCACGCCGGTGCTGGTGGCGGCGGTGCGCAAATACTCGACCACGAAGCAGCGTTCCATTTCCTACTCGCTGTTCTACACCATCATGAACCTGGGGTTCCTGCTGGCGGCGTTTCTGTTTGATCACCTGCGCCAGAGCCTGGGCGAGCAGGGCCGGCTTACGCTGCCGCTGGTCCACTGCCAACTGACCACGTATCGCACCCTGTTCTTTGCCTCACTGGGGATACAGCTTGCCATTCTGCCGGTGATTTACTTCATCCGGCGCGATGTGGAAGTCACCGACGAGGGCATCCGGTTCCAGCCGGCCGCCAGGGGGCCGGTGGGGCTGGGCTTCTGGCGGGTCTGCTGGCAAACGGTGCGGGACAGCGCGCGGGACACGGTGAAACTGTTTGGCGGTCTGTTGCGGCAGGCCGGGTTTTATCGCTTGCTGGCGTTTCTGATGTTGATTTCGTTCCTCAAGCTCATCTTCATGCAGATGGACTATGTCTTTCCCAAGTTCGGCATCCGCGAACTGGGCGAGGGGGCGCCGGTGGGGCGCCTGGTGGCCATCAACAACATTCTGATCGTCTTTTTGGTGCCCCTCATCGGGGCGTTGACGCAGCGCTTTACGGCGTATCGCATGGTGATCGTGGGCGGCCTTATTTCGGCGGCCTCGGTTTTTATCATGGCGCTGCCCACGCTCTGGTTTCAACCGCTCGCGAACGGCTGGGTGGGGCACTGGATCGGGCATGGTTACCTGCGATTAACGGGCGAAGTGCACCCGTATTATGTGATGATTACGTTCTTTGTGATCCTGATGTCCTTTGGCGAGGCCTTTTATTCGCCGCGTGTGTATGAGTACGCCGCGGCCATTGCGCCCCGGGGGCAGGAAGCCTCTTATGCGGCGCTTTCTTACATTCCCTTTCTGCTGGCCAAGCTGATCGTTGGCACGGTTTCCTTCCGGCTGCTGGCCCGGTACTGCCCGGAGGTCGGGGTGCGGAATTCGGGGGTGATGTGGCTGGTGATCGGCATTATTGCCGCGGTTGCGCCGGTCGGGTTGATCCTGCTGCGGCGTTTTATTCGCGTGCAGGAAGCCGGACGGGAGGGTTGACGACTCCCGGGGCGAAGCCCGGGCGGAGGCGGAGTGGTTTTGCGCGGGCGGGGCGCTAACTTACGGCCGCTTCGGTGATGACCAGGTCGCCCCGGAGGGCGTCGAGGGTTGCGCGCACGCCGAGCGGCAAGGTGGCGTTGTGGGAAACGTGGCCGAAAGGCAGGCCCATGACGAGGGGCACCTTGAGCGGGAGCAGCCGTTCCCGGAGCACATCTTCCAGGGTCTGGCGGTATTCCCGGGTGCCTTTGGCTTTCGGGTCTTTGCAGTCGGCGTTGACGCCAATGGCGATGCCGGCAACCTGTTGGAGAAAGCCGGCGTTAAGCAGTTGGGTCAGCATCCGGTCAAAGCGGTAGGGCGCTTCCTCGACGTCTTCCAGGAAGAGAATGCTGTTTTTGACGGGGGGCTGTCCGGGAGTGGCCAGGGCGGCGCAGAGCAGGCTGAGATTGCCACCCACCAGCGGCCCGGAAGCGATGCCGCGGCGCAGGATGGTGACGGTTTTGCGCCGGTAGCCGCGGCAAATGCTGCCGGGGGGAGACGGCTGCATCAAGGTTCGGAGGAAGCCCTGCCGCGTGAACGAGGGCAAGTCCGGCTTCACGAAATCCGAGTTGAGCATCGGGCCGTGAAAGGAGACGAGCCGGGCATGGGTCAGGAAGGCGCAATGGAGCGAGGTAATGTCGCTGTAGCCGACGAAGATTTTGGGATTGGCGCGGATGAGGTGGTAATCGAGGAGCGGCAGCAGCCGTGCGGAGCCATAGCCGCCGCGAACGCAAAGGATGGCCTTGACCTTGCGGTGAGCGAACATGCGCATAAGGTCGCTGGCGCGGTCGCGGTCACTGCCAGCCAGGAAACCGTGGCGGCGGCGGACGTTGGGGGCGAGTAGGGGCTTGAAACCCAAGTGTTCCAGGGCCGCGGCGGCGCGGTCAATGTTTTTCGGATCGGGCGGCGCGCTGGCGGGGGCGACGACCCCAAACGTATCGCCGCGGGTTAGACGGTCTGGCTTGATCAGCATGGGCGCGCGGGCAGCGGTTATTGGTTGCGAAGGGAGAGAAGCTGGGCCCTGGTCTGGGTAAAAACAGAGTCGAGTTCCTGGACCAAAGCGGGGACGCCATGCATATTCCGGGCGCGGCCAAGATCTTCCAGCTTCTGGGAAATCTCGGCGAGGCGGGTGGCGCCCAGGTTGAGGGCGCTGCCTTTCAGCGCGTGGGCATGAAAGGTCAGCATCGGGCCATCGTTAACGGACTGGTTGATTTGGATGATGCGCTGGGGGGCGTTCTGGAGAAACAAGTCCACCAACTCCTGAAATACGCCGACGCTGCCGGTGGCGGGCAGGTTGCGCAATTCGGCAATGAGGGCGTAGTCGAGCAGCTTTTCGCTCGGGATGACGCGCGCGCGGGCCAGCAGCGTTGTATCGCTTCTTTTGGGGCGGGTGGGGCCCCAGCGTTCAATCGCAGATTGCAGATCGCCAACCCGGACCGGCTTGGAGATGTAGTCGTCCATGCCCGCCTGCAGGCATTTTTCGCGATCGCCCACGAAGGCGTTGCCGGTCATGGCAATGATGCGCGGGCGCTTGTCAGCCGGCCAGCGCTGGCAAATCTGGCGCGCCGCTTCCAGACCGTCCATCTCCGGCATTTGCACGTCCAGAAACAGAAGGTCGTAGGGCTTTTGTCCGAGCGTTTCAAGCACCTCCCGGCCATTGCTGACAACGTCGGCGCGGTAGCCAAGCTTGCTCAGCACGCTCAGGCCGACCTTTTGGTTGATGGGATTGTCATCGGCCAGCAGCACGCGCAGGGGCAGCTTGTGGGCGAGGGTGGGGTCGAGCGTCGGGGTCGGCGGTGGTTTTTTCTCACGCAGGGTCTGGACCTTCAAGGCGTGGCACAGGGCCTCCAGCAACTGGGCCGGCCGGATGGGTTTATGAATGGCAACAGCCATTCCCTCGCGCACGGGGTGGGCATCCTCGCCGGACGGACGCATGGCCGAGAGCAAAAGCAGGGGGACGCAACGCCCGGAAGGCAGCTTCCGAATCTGCTCGGCCAGCGCCGGCCCTTCCTGTCCCGGCAGTTCCCAGTCGAGGATTACGGCATCGAACAGATCGCCTTGCGCGAGCAGGGCCAGGGCTTCGCGGCGATTGTCGGCGGTTTGAACTTTCATGCCCCATTGCTGCCCGCGATGGGAAATGATGCGCCGGTTGGTCGGGTTATCTTCGATAACCAGCACGCGCCGGCCCGCAAGTTGCGGCTGCGGGTTTAACCAGGCGGGCGGGGTGGCGGCGGCGGGCGCCCGGGTGGAGATGGTGAAGTGAAAGGTGGCGCCCTGGCCGGCCTCGCTCTCGACCCAGATCCGGCCTCCCATCAACTCGGCCAGGCGTTTGGAAATCGCCAAACCCAGCCCGGTGCCGCCGTAATGGCGCGTGGTGGCGGCATCCACCTGTTGGAAAGACTTGAAGAGCCGGCTCTGGCGATCCAGCGGAATGCCGATGCCGGTGTCCCGCACGGAGAAATGGAGCAGCCAATGATTGGGATGGCGGAGAAATTCCGTGTCCGGCGCGAAGCCGGGAGGCAGGCTGCGCGCGCCGTGTTCGTCGGGGACCACCTCGACGACGACCTCTCCCTGCTGCGTAAACTTGACGGCATTGCCGATCAGGTTGACCAGGATCTGCCGCAGGCGGGTCACGTCGCTGACCAGAATCCGGGGAATGGCATCGTCCACCAGGCAGGCCAGGTCGATGTTCTTCTGGGCGGCCCGGGGAGCCAGCAGCTTCATGACCTCCTCCAGGCAGGTGCGCAGCTCGAAGGGGCGGTATTCCAGTTCGAGCTTGCCCGACTCGATCTTGGAGAAGTCCAGGATGTCGTTGATAATCGTCAGCAGCGCCTCGGCGCTGTTGCGGGTGGCTTCGACGTATTCGCGCTGCTCGTCGGTTAGCTCGGTGTCCAGCAACAGGCCGGTCATCCCAATGATGCCGTTCATGGGGGTGCGGATTTCGTGGCTCATGTTCGCCAGGAACTGGGACTTGGCCGCCGTGGCATCCTCGAGCTGGTGGTTGAGGGAAATGAGCGCGGCGTTGCTGGCGATGAGCTGCTGCTGGCTCTCGCGCAGGGCCCGGTAGGCTGCGTCGCGCTGCGACAGGTTGAGGCAGGCCTGCGCGTGGTGCCGAATGCGGGCCGCCAGCTCAATCTTATCGGGCAGCTTTACGAGGTAATCGTTGGCACCGAGGGCAAAGGCCCGGCCTTTGACCTGCGGGTCCTCGTTGGTGGAGAGGACAATGATGGAAGTGTCCCGGGTGGCCGGGTTGGCGCGGAGCTGCTCCACCAGCGCCAGGCCGTCCGCGCCCGGCATTACCAGGTCCTGGAGGATCACGCAGGGCTTGATCCGGCTGGCCATCGCGAGGGCTTCGCGGGCATCGGCGCAGTAGTGCAGGTCCAGGTTCGGCTGGCCGGCCAGCGCGCGCCGAATGGCCTCGAAGACCAGCACCTGGTCGTCCACAAGCAAAACCGCCACGCGATCCCCGGCGGGAACCTTCGGACGCGCCGCATCCGGGCGGGCGGTGTCTTTGTTGAGCTCGTCGGTCATGTTTTTTAGCCAGCGACGCTACCCTAATAGGTAGTGCAGCGGCTGATTTTGTCGAGTGTTAAAATCTTTGCGCGGCGCGAGGGGTTCGGGCGCGCGCCGCGGACGGCGCTGGCGGCGCGCCCGGGCCGCCGCCCGTCCGCCCGGGACCTCAGGCATCGGGCGCGCCAATCAAATCCGCCACCGCCTGCAGGAGCGCGTCATCCCGATAGGCGCTCTTGGTCAGGTAGAAATCGGCGCCCGTAATCCGGCCGCGCGATTGGTCCCGTTCGCGGTCCTGGTTGGAGATGATCATCACCGGCAGGGACTTGAGCTGCGGGTCCTGCTTGATCAGCGAGGTCAATTCGATGCCGCTCAGGCGGGGCATGTCCACATCGGCAATGACCAGGTCGTACTGGCTGGCGCGCACGGCGTTCCAGCCGTCCAACCCGTCCGTGGCGCCGTCGGTCAGGTAGCCGCGGCTGGCCAGCAGCTTCCGCATCAGTTCGCGGACGATCAGCGAGTCGTCCACCACCAGAATGCGTTTTCGCCGGCGGCCGGCCGGCGCGGGAGGCTGGGGGGGAACGAGCTTGAGGGGCTGCCCGGCCGCCAGTTTCCCCAGGGAGCGCAGCAGGTCGTCCACGTCCACAATCAGGACGGGCGCGCCGTTTTCCAGGAGCGCGGCGGAGCTGATGTTATTGACCTTGCCCAGGCGGGCATCCAGCGGCTGCACCACCAGCTCGCGTTCTCCCAGGAAGCGGTCCACGAGCACGCCATAGCTCGCGTTGCGATTGCCGAGAACCACCACCGCCCAGTCGTCGTCGCGCGGTTGGGGAGCTTCGGCGTCAAAGACCTGGTGGGCGGTCACCAGGGCGACCTGCCGCCCGGCGAAATGAAAATGATGGCGGCCCTCAAGGGTTTCCACCGCCGCGCGCGGCAGCCGCAAGGCGCGCGTGATCTGGTTTAGCGGGAAGGCGTAAGGTTCGCCATCCACCTCCACCAGCAAGGCGCGGAGCACCGAGAGCGTGAGCGGCAACTGCAACTGAACCTGCAAGCCCTGGCCGGGCTGGGTGCTGATACGCAAATGGCCGCGCACGCCGCGGACCATGTTCTGCACCACGTCAAGCCCGACGCCGCGCCCGGAAATCTCCGTCACGGTTTCCTTGAGCGTAAAGCCGGGCAGGCAGAGGAAGTCGAGCAGTTCGGGGGCCGTGAATTTTTCGGCCGCGGCCGGGTCGGCCAGGTTTCGCTGGCGGGCGGCTTCGCGCACGAGCTCCAGCGGAACGCCGGGGCCGTCGTCGGCGACCGTGACCAGCAACTGGCCGGCGCTGTGGCGCGCTTCCAGTCGGATGGTGCCCTCGCGGGGCTTGCCGAGGCGGCGGCGTTGCTCGGGCGTTTCGCAGCCGTGATCCACCGCGTTGCGCAGCAGGTGGGCAAGCGGGCTTTCCAATCGCTCCAGGAGGTCCCGGTCCACCGGAACGCTCTCGCCGATGATTTCGAGCCGCGCCTTTTTGCCCAGGGAATGGGCCAGGTCGCGAACCATGCGCGGAAACCGGCGGACGCCATCGCTGAAAGGGCGCATGCGCGTGCGCAGCACTTCGAGGTACAGGCGCTGGGAAAGCTGCGCGGAACGGCGGTCAAACAAGTCCAGCTCCTGCAGCCGGTCCGCCAGCAACTGCTGGCACGCGGCGGCCTTGTGGGCCAGTTCGGCAAGCTGGTGCCGCGTCCGCGCGGGCAGGCCCGCTTCATCGCCGTGCCGGCGCAGTTCTTCGAGTTGCTGCCCCAGTTCGTTTTGCTGGCGTTTGAGGCGCTGGAGGGAGTCGGCAAACGGGCGCATCCAGCGCGCTTCCACCAGGGACTCGCCGGCCAGGCCAAGCAGCCGGTTCAGGTTTTCGGTGGTGAGCCGCACCACGCGCTCGGGCACGCCCGGCCCGGGCGGGACGCTGGCCGGAGGGGGCATCTCTTCGGGGGCGGGCGGCGCGGTGTCCGGGATGGCGGGCGGCGGCGGGGCGGCGGCGGCCGCATCGCCGGCCTGGGCCAAATCCGCCAGCGCGCGGAGCAGCGTTTGGGTTTCGGCGGCCGGCGCGGATTCCCCGCCGGCGCCCGGAGTCTCGGCCTGCCGGGCGAGCTGGAGCAGCTCATCCGTGCCGCGGAGCAGCAGGTCAACTTCCGGCTGGCGCAGGACCAGTTTGCCCCGCTGGGCCAGGACGAAGCAATCCTCCAGCGCATGCGCGATTTGCACCGCGGCCTCCAGCCCCACGATGCGCGCGGCGCCCTTGAGCGAGTGGGCGGCGCGCATGAGCTCGGCCAGGTGTTCGGACGTTGCCGGTTTCTGTTCGAGCTCGAGCAGCCCGCGCGTGAGAATGGCGACCTGGTTTTCGGCTTCGACGCGGAACAATTCCCGCATCGAGAGATTCGCCAGATCCTCGGGAGGGTCCGTGCTCACGCCAGGCTCCGGTTCAGGGACGAAAAGACGCGCTCGGCATCGAGCAGGCCGACCACCCGGCCCTGCCAGGGAAGCAGGCCCCGGGTATAAGCAAGCCCGGATTTTGCCAGCGTGGCCGGCGGTTCGGTCAATTCCGCGGCTTGAAACTTCTGGATGCCCCGAACCTCGTCCGCGGGAAAGGCATAGCGCTGCCCCGCCCAGTTGGCCACCAGCAGCCGATCGTAGGCCGCCTGCCGCGCTTCGGGTCGCGGGGGTTCGTCCCGCCGCAGCAAACGGGCGAGCGAGACGCAAAGCAGCAACTCGCCGCGCACATTCACCAGCCCCAGCACGATCCCCTGGCGTCGATGGGGCAGCGAATGAACCGGGCGGCGTTCGGCCACTTCCTGGAACACCTGCGCCGGCAAAGCGAGCCATTCGGCCTGGAGGCGAAACAACAGCACGGCCATTGACGCCGGGGCCGCCGGCGTCTGCGCCTGCGCGAAATGCTCCGTCCAGGCGCGCCGGTAGTCCGGGGTCAGCGGGCGGTCCAGCAACTGCCGCGCGGCGGCGGAAAAGACCGGGCAATTGCGGCAGCGAATAACCTCCGCCAGCTTCGGGCAGGTGCCATTGCCCTGCCCGCCGATTTCATTCCAGCAAGCCCTGGGGTCCAGGACGGCGGGGGGCGAGGCTGGCGAATCGGGAGTCTTCACCGGAGTGGGGCGTCTTCCCGCCGGAAATCATGGCCGCCTGTCCCCGCTTTTGGGACGCCACCCAAAACGCCGGTCCTCCCCGGTCAGGCGGATTTTCGCGCTTCCTTGGCCCAGGTATCCTTGAGCGCGATGGTGCGGTTGAACACCCGCCGGTCCGGCGTACTGTCCTGGTCGAGCGTGAAATAACCCAGGCGCTCAAATTGATAGCGCAGCTCCGGGCGGGCGTCCTTCAGCCCCGGCTCGCATTTCGCCGTGACCACCTCCAGCGAGTGCGGGTTCAGGTGCTGCTTGAAGTCGCCGCTGGCGTCGGGCACGGGCACGGTAAAGAGCCGGTCGTAGAGGCGCACCTCGGCGTCCATCGCATGCGCGGCGCTGACCCAGTGAACGGTGCCCTTGACCTTGCGCGCGGCCGTCGGCCCGCCGGTCTTGCTGCCCAGGTCCGCCGTGCAGCGCAATTCCACCACCTGGCCGGCGGCGTCCTTGATCACCTCGTCGCACTTGATGATGTAGGCATACTTGAGGCGCACCTCGCCGCCGGGCCGCAGGCGGAAGTATTTGGGCGGCGGCGCTTCCATGAAATCCTCGCGCTCGATGTAAAGCTCGCGGCTGAAGGGGACCTTGCGCTTGCCCGCGCCCGGGTCTTCGGGGTTGTTGACGGCCTCGAGCTCCTCGACCTGGCCCTCGGGGTAATTGGTGATGACCACCTTGAGGGGGCGGAGCACCGCCAGCCGGCGCAGCGCGCGCCGGTTCAGGTCTTCCCGGATGCAATACTCCAGCACGGAGACATCGGTGATGCCGTTGTACTTGGTAATGCCGATATTGTAAGCGAAGTCGCGCAGCGCCTCGGGCGTGACGCCGCGCCGGCGCAGGCCGCTGATGGTGGGCATCCGGGGATCATCCCAGCCGGAAACGAGGTTCTCGTTGACGAGCTGCATGAGCTTGCGCTTGCTCATCACGGTGTAGCCCAGGCTCAGGCGGGCAAACTCATACTGGTGCGGCAGAGGCCGGGGCAGGTCAAGTTGTTCGAGAATCCAATCGTAGAGCGGGCGGTGCACCTCGAACTCCAGCGTGCAAATCGAATGCGTGATGCCCTCGAGATAATCGCTCAGGCAGTGGGCGAAATCGTACATGGGGTAAATGACCCACTTGGCGCCGGCGTGATGATGCTCCGCGTGGCGAATGCGGTAGAGCACCGGGTCGCGCATCCAGACATTCGGCGACGTCATGTCAATCTTCGCCCGCAGCGTGCGCGCTCCATCCGGAAACTCCCCGTTCTTCATCCGGACGAAGAGATCCAGGTTTTCCTCAATGGAACGGTTGCGGAAAGGGCTTTCCTGCCCGGGGCGATCCGGGGCGCCGCGATACTTGTCGGTGTCTTCCGCCGAGAGATCGTCCACATAGGCAACCCCCTTCTTGATGAGCTGCACGGCGTATTCGTAGGTCTGGTCGAAGTAATCACTGGCATAAAACGGCTCCAGCGGAACCTCCGACGCCCCGGTCACCGGCCCCAGGTAAAAATCGTTCTTGCCGTTGACGGTCTGGGCCACCGGAAACTTGCCCTTGGGCTTGAGGCCAAGCCGGTCGTCCGCCCACCCGCGAATGAGCCACTTCACGTCCTCGATGATCGAGTCCACATATTCGACGTCTTCCTTGGTCGGGTTGGTGTCATCCATGCGCAGGTTGCAAACCCCGCCGAATTCCCGGGCAATGCCGAAGTTGAGGCAGATGGACTTGGCATGGCCGATGTGCAGGTAGCCATTCGGCTCGGGCGGGAAACGCGTATGGATCCGGGGGTATCTCTTTTCCGCGACGTGGGCAATCACGATGTCGCGGACAAAATCCGACGGCGTGTTCGGCGCACCGGTTGCGGCGGCAGGTTCAGAAGCTTTGTTAGCCATATTCATTTTGTATGGAACGAAGAATAACAGGACGGCCGCTCAATGTCCAACACGTAGCCGTCCCCCATTCCATCCCTCCCGATTATGGGAAATAAACCCGGAATCCCCGCCCTTTCGAAACCCCAACCGCTGGGTCTTTTGAGACCGCGAATCCGGCAGCCCTGGCACCCCGGCCAGCCGATAATCATCATGGAGCCCCAATGCCAAAACTAATAATTGCAACCCGCGTTGCCTTTCCGATCCAGTTGTGTCCGTCAAGTTCAGCAAATTGGTTATCATGGTTTCCACTCAAGGTGTTTCTTGGCTTGCCCCCTGCGGCGGCGCCGCCGCAGGGGGCAAAATCGCGCGCTACGCCGCCACCGCGAGCGCC
>Ga0209310_1000117_pt1 | contig 130967 bp, 124 predicted proteins | sample AD_UKC030_MetaG_FD_184415 | JGI IMG/M metagenome (GOLD analysis project Ga0209310, IMG submission 184415) | Active sludge microbial communities of municipal wastewater-treating anaerobic digesters from USA - AD_UKC030_MetaG (SPAdes) (version 2) | ecosystem: Engineered > Bioreactor > Anaerobic... | reverse complement strand
TCGGTGACGGTCGTGGCGATCGCCGCGCCGCCGTGGAGCAGGCGGACCGTGACGCCGGTCACGCCGGGCTCGCCGAGGTCCTGCAGGCCGTCGCCGTCGTTGTCGTACCACACCCGGTCGCCGATCTCGCCGCTGGCCCAGATGCCGAAGTCCACCTCGCGCACCTGCATGCCGGCGGTAAGCGTGATGGCCTCGGTGAGCCCGGTGAGAGGATCGGCATCGCTGTTGCCGGCGTCCAGCAGGTTGCCCGTCTTGATCGTGGGATGATGGCGCGGCGGCAGGGAGGTCAGGTCAAACTGCACGCGATACGTCCCCGGAGCCAGGTTCTCGAACAGGTAGAGCCCGTTGGCGTCGGTGAGATTCGTGGCGATGATGTTTTCGCCGGCGTCGAGCAGGAAGACCCGGACATTTTCAGCGCCGTTCTCGCCCGGGCCGCCCTGCTGGCCGTCGAGGTCAAAATCAAACCAGACCTTGTCGCCGATGGACGGCGGGCGGGCCAGGCCCAGGTCCCAGGACAGGTCCTGCTCCGACTCGCCGAGCGCGATGGTCTCGGTCAGGTCTGTCGCCGGGTCCGGGTCGCTGTCGTCCGGATCGGAAGACCCGGTCGGGCCGCGAAGGGTTGCGCTGTATCCCGCCGGATAAGTGCCATGGACAAAGGCCAGTTGATAGTCGCCGGCGATGAGGCGTTCGAAACGGTACTGGCCCAGGGCGTCCGTCACGTTGGTGGCCACCGCCATCCCGTCGCGGTACAGGACGACCTGGACGCCGGCCACCCCGTCCTCGCCCGCATCCTGCTGCCCGTCGCCGTCGAGATCGTCCCAGACGCGATCGCCCAACACCCCGTTCGTCGCGACGTCGAAATCCGCCTCGACCAGGTTGAAGTTCTCGTCTGCCCGGGTGAGATGCGACTCCCCCCAACTGGAAACGAATTCGGGCACGTTGGTGGAGTCGAAGAAGCGGATATAGAGATGGTTGACGACCACCTCGGTGTCGTCCCAGGCGATCTGCATGTCGGACAGGATCGTGCCCAGGATATCGCCCCCACCGCCGCTGTAATACGGCTGGCCGACGATCGCCATGCCGAGCAGGACATCGTCGTTCTGAACGGAATCCGCGACGAAGCTGTTGCCCACCTGGGTCATCCCGTCGTTGACGGCATCCGCGCTGCCGAAAATAAGGACGACCGAGCCTTCGGGCAGCGGGTTATCCTCCGGGTCCTCAAGCGACATGCTGACGTAGGAGAGCAGGCTGATGATGTCGGCCTGCGCCGCGCAGACGAGCGCCATCATCACGCAGCACGCCAGGAGAATATGTTTTCTGCAATCCCAATGATGGCAGGCCATGCTTCCTCCACCTGTTTTCGCGCAGCCTGACTACACCACTTCTCCGGCCCTCCCAGACCGGGAGACACTCCTCCCCCATCGATCAAATCAGGATTCTGGTATTTTTATAGGCCGCGTCGCCTGGGGTGTCAACGGGGAAGTGCGCCGCGCAGGCCTTTTTTTTTGGATGTTGCGCCCCGCGCGGCAACATGTTTTCGTAGGGGGCGAATGACCCGGGATGCCAACCAAGAAAGGCCCTGCATGAAGATCCTCGCCTGCACCCTGATGGCGCTGCTTGCCGTTTCGGCCGCCAATGCGCTTGAAACAGGGGAAAAAGCCCCGCCCCTCAAGGTTGATCTGTGGCTGAACGGCGACGCCGTCAACCCCGCCGAGCCGGATGGTGAAACGCTTTACGTGATCGAGTTCTGGGCCACGTGGTGCCCCCCTTGCCGGAAGTCCATCCCCCATCTCAATGAACTCCAGGCGAAATGGAAGGACCAGAAGGTGGTGATCGTAGGCATTTCGGACGAGCCGGAGGAAACAGTCCGTCCGTTCGCGGAGAAGATGAAGATGTCGTACCACGTGGCCATCGACACCAACCGCGCCACGGTGGATGTCTACATGAAGGACGTTTCCGGGATCCCGCATGCGTTCGTCGTTAACCGCGATGGCGTCGTGGTGTGGTCCGGCCACCCGATGTCCGGGCTGGAGGAAACGGTCGACCAGCTGCTCGCGGGCACGTTCAACATGGAGGATGCAAAGGCCCTCCAGCGCACGGAGGACGAACTCCAGGAACTCATCATGGGCGGCGAGTATGAGAAGGCCGCGGAAAAGGCGGAGGAGCTGATCAAACAGGCCGGCCCCAAGATGGACTACTTCCAGATGCTGCTCGGCCTGCTGGCCCAGACGGGCGACAGCGCCCGGTTCCCTGAGATCTACGGGCGCATGCAGCAGGCGTTCGAGAACGACGCCGACTCGCTGAACACGCTGGCCTGGATCGCCTGCACATCGCCCTTTTCCATGTGCGATCTCGAAATCGCCGCGCGGGCCGCCGCCCGGGCGGTCCAGCTCTCCGAGCGCAAGGACGCCTCCCACCTCGACACGCTCGCGCGGGTCCACTACGCGCTGGGCATGCTGGACGAGGCCATCGCCGTGCAGCAGGAAGCCGTCGAAGCGTCGTCCGGCGAAGAGGAAGAGCGGGCCGACCTCCAGGCCACCCTGGCCTACTACCAAGCCGCCCGGGACACGCGCACCAAGCTGGCCGGCGAACTGGCGCCCGCCCCGGTGCACTGACGGGGCCGCCCGCCCGCGGGCTCACAGCCAGCGGAAGCGCTTCATAAGGTACAGCAGCGCCGCAACGATGGCGAAGGCGGCGGCCCAGAAAATCGGCATCCACCCAGGCATACCATCCCTCGGTGTCCGCTCCGGCCGCGCCCGGCATGCCCGCAAGGTAAGCCGCCGCAACGGCCCGTCAAGTCGCCTGGTGCACCGTGAGCTGCGGGAACGGGATATCCCACGCCCTTTCGTTGCAGGCCTCGACGAGGATGCGCTGGATCTCGCTGTGCAGGGCCCCGGCCTGCGGCGCGAGCTCGCCCTTCACGTCGACGCGGATCTCATAATCCAGCGAGGAGGCGCCCGCCGCCTTCAGGGAGACCTGTGCGTCGAGCACCCTCTCCCGGCCGAAGTTCTTCACCAGTTCGCTCTCGAGCCGCTCCCGCATCGCGCGGGGGACCTCCGTCGTCGCGATGGCCTGGTGCCGGTAGCCGATCCCGAAGGTCTCGACGACCCGGAAGTTGGTGCTCAGGTTCCGCGGATTCAACTGCACGAACGCCGCCGTCGGGTACACGGTCTGCGCGCCGCCCAGCGCCACCAGCTGCACGGAGCTCGGGGTCTGGTAGGCGACGCGCCCGGCCTGTCCGTCCGACAGTTCCACCCAGTCGCCCGGCCGCGTGGGGAACCATTCCTCCCGCTCGCCGGGGGGGCGCGAATAGCGCCCGACCAGGGCCAGCACGGGCAGCATCTGCACGCCGCCGTCCAGCAGCGGGTTCACCAGCCGCGCGGAAAACCCAAGCGCGTCCACGCGGTAGGGTATTCCCTCCCACTCCAGGCGATGGCCCTCCCGTACGGTGCCGATGTTCAGCGCGAGTTTCATCATTTCCATGTGCTGCGGCAGCGTGCGGATCCCCGCCCAGCCGATGCCCAGCAGGAAGATCACGACGAGGCCGAGCAGGAACCAGTCGCCGACCATGTTGAAGACCAGCAGCATCGCCAGCAGGCCGCCCAGAATGCTGGCGAGGTGCAGGACCAGCGCCGCGAGGCGGGAGCGGAAGTTCTTGGCTTTCTTGCGCCGGCGGGAGAACGCCGCCAGCCCGCGCAGCCCGAAGAAGACCGCGCAGAAGGCCCCGATCCCGTACACGAGGTTGAGGCCGCGGGTGCGCACGAAGTTCTTGGCGTAGCCGGTGGTGGAGTCGAGCAGCGACTTCTTCTGGCCAAGGCGGTTTTGCAGCTGGAGTTGCAGCGCCTTGTGCTCGTTGGCCGCGTTGTCGCGCAGGCGCGTCCAGTAGGTCAGCCGCTCGTCGAGCCGGGCCTGGAGCGCCGGGGACTCCGCCTGGCCGCGCAGGCGCTCGATGTTCGCCACCGCGGTTTCCGCCAGCGCCAGCCGCTCGCCCACGTCGGCGATCTTTTCCCGCAGCATGCCGATCGCGCGGGTTTCCGCCGTCGCGGCCTCGAACTCGGCCATGATCGGCTTGAGCAGCTTGCCCAGTTCCTGCTGCCAGTCAAAACCGGTCTTGGCCTCCTCCACGAAAGGCGACAGGTCGATGTCCACGGCGAACCGCTCGAACTGGCGGCGTGACTCCTCGACTTCCGCGCGCAGTTCCTTCAGGCGGTCCGCGAGTTCCTGCCGGGTCACGTCGTCCGGCGCCGCGATCAATTGCTGCTGGACCCGGGCCGCCTCCTGTTCCTGGCTCAGGATGGTCTGCAGCAGGGCTTCCAGGGACTGGACGGCGCCTGCCTGGGAGTCCACGGACTCCGTTGCCGTCGGCGCATCGGCCTGTCCGCGGCCGACAGGAACCGGACCCAGCGCAACGATCCCAAACACTCCCAGCCAAAGAATACGTTTCATGCGCCCCCCCCTTCACCAAGCCTTGTATGTCCGCAATTAAGCACACCGCTCCCTGCAAGTAAATCCATCACTGCCGACACGGCTCCCTTTCTCCATGCTTGTCTTGCGCCGCGCCTTTCGGCAGTTTTCCGCCATGAAGGCCCTGTTATTCCCCGGCATGGCGCGGCGGCTCCTCCTTGCATCGATCGGACATGCCGGCGCTTTCCCCGTGGCTCCGGCCACGCGAACCCCGCCCTCGCCCCACGCTCGAACGGCTTGTTCCTGCTGGTGTACACCGAAATCCGGTCTGCCGCTGCTTTACGCCGCCAACTGCGTCCTGTTCCTGGCCGGGGCCTTGATGACGCGCTCCTGGCTCTACACGATCCTCAACGGGGTATTGCTGGTCCTCGTCGCGTTGACGGGGGTCTCCCTGCTGCGGATGAAGAAGCCGTTGCAGGCAGGTTTCGCCCCCGCCCGCTTTGCGCATCAAGCGCCGGCCGTCCGCGCGGCAAGGCAGGTTGGCCAGTCAAAAAACGAACGCCCCTTGATGGATGATATCAAGGGGCGTCGCCGTTCTTCAACGGATACGGGAATCAGGCCTTGGCCTTCGACTTCTCCGCGGCCTTTTTCTCGGTTTTCTTGTCGGCCTTCTTTTCCGGGGCCTTGGCCTCGGGCTTTTCGCCGGGCTTTTCCTTCTTGTCCTTCTTCTTGGCCTTCGGCTGGGGCACGAAGTTCACCCATTCCAGCAGCGCGGTCTCGGCGCCATCGCCCAGCCGCTGCCCCAGGCGCACGATGCGGGTGTAGCCGCCCTGCCGGTCCTTGAACGCGGGGCCGAGCTGCTCGAACAGCGCGGCCACGGCGTCCTGATTGTGCAGGCGGGCGACCGCCGCCCGGCGCGAGGCCAGGGTGTTGCGCTTGGCCAGGGTCACCATCCGCTCCGCCAGCCGCCGCGCGGCCTTGGCCTTGACGACGGTGGTCTGGATGCGCCGGGCGAGGACGAGGTGGCTGACCAGGCTGCCCAGCAGTTCGTCCCGGTGGGCCGCCGTGCGGCCCAGTTTCAACGTGTCTTTGCGATGTCGCATGAGAGGGTCCCTTCCCGTCCGGCCTTACTCGGCCGGCTCTTCCTTGACTTCGACTTCCAGCGGCTTGAGGACGTCGGCATCGAAGCTCATGCCGAGCGTCAGGCCGAGTTCGCTCAACTTCTGCTTGATCTCGTTGAGCGACTTGCGGCCGAAGTTGCGGTACTTGAGCATCTCGGCCTCGGTCTTCTGGGCCAGCTGGCCGACCGTCGTGATGTTGGCGTTGTTCAGGCAGTTCGCGGCGCGCACGCTCAACTCGATCTCGTTGACGCTGATGTTCAGGCGCCGGCGCAGCTCCTCGCGCTCGGGGTTGATCTCGGGCGTCGCCTCGGCGATCTCGATCTCCTCGTGCTCCGGGCTGACGAAGACGTCGAGGTGATGGCGCAGGAGCGCGGCGGACACGGCGAGCGACTCGTCCGGCGTCTGGCGTCCGTCCGTCCAGACCTCGAGGATCAGCCGGTCGTAGTCCGTGCGGCGGCCGACGCGGGTGTTCTCCACCGTGTACTTCACGCGGCGCACCGGGGAGAAGAGCGAGTCGATCGGGATCAGGCCGATCTCCTGCTCCTCCTTCTTGTTCCACTCGGCGGGGCAGTAGCCGCGGCCGATCTTGATCTCGAGTTCCGCGTCGAACTTGCCGTCCTTGTCCAGCGTGGCGATCTTGTGGTCGGGATTGAGCACCTCGACCATGCTGTCCACCTGGATGTCGCCGGCCTTGACCTCGCCAGGGCCCTTGACGCTGATCCGCAGCTTGCGGGGCGCGCGGCTGTACATCTTGAGGAGCACCTGCTTGAGGTTGAGGATGACGTCGGTGACGTCCTCGACCATGCCGGGCAGGGTGCTGAACTCGTGCTGGACGCCCTCGATCTTCACGGACGCGATGGCCGCGCCTTCGATCGAGGAGAGCAGCACGCGGCGGAGCGAGTTCCCGAGGGTCCGGCCGTAGCCGGCCTCGAAGGGCTCCGCGATGAACTTGCCATAGTTGGGGGCTGCCGCGGCCTCGTCCTTGACGATGCGCTTCGGCATTTCGAACCGGGCCAGACGTACGGGCATGACTTTCCTCCCAGGGCCGGGCGTTAGCCGGCCCATATGGTGTTAACGGACCTGCTTACTTCGAATACAACTCGACGATCAACTGCTCGCGGACCACCGGCGCGATCTCGTCGCGGGTGGGCGCGTGCAGCACCTCGCCGCGGGCGTTGGCGCGGTCGAGCGCCAGCCAGCCGACGATGCCGCGGCTCTCCGCGACCTCCATGTGGCGGTTGGCGTACTCGCGGCTCTGCGCGCGGTCGCGCACCTGCACGATGTCGCCCGCCTTCAGCTGGAGGGACGGGATGTCCACCTTGTTGCCGTTGACCTGGATGTGGCCGTGCCGGACGAACTGCCGGGCGGCCCGGCGCGACGGGGCGAAGCCCAGCCGGAAGACGACGTTGTCCAGCCGGCACTCGAGCGACTGCAGCAGGGTCTCGCCGGTGACGCCGCGCTTGCGGAGCGCGCGGGTGAAAAAGAGGTGGAACTGGCCTTCCTGCATGCCGTACATGCGGCGGAGGCGCTGCTTCTCGCGCAGTTGCACGCCGTAGTCCGAAAGCTTGCTGCGGCGCTGGCCGTGCATGCCGGGCGCGGAGCGCCCCGTTTCGATCGGGCACTTGGCCATGAAACACCGGTCGCCCTTGAGGAAGAGCTTCATGCCCTCCCGGCGGCACATCCTGCAAACGGGTCCCGTATATCTGCCCATGAACTCTGCCTCGCTTTCTCGGAGAACTTCCTACACGCGCCGCCGCTTGGGCGGCCGGCACCCGTTGTGCGGGACCGGGGTGATGTCCTTGATGACGGTGATCGTCAGGCCGGCGGACTGGATGGCGCGGATCGCCGATTCGCGGCCGGCGCCCGGGCCCTGGATCCGCACCTCGACCTCGTGCATCCCGAAGCCGATCGCCTGTCGCGCGGCTTCCTGGGCGACGACGGTGGCGGCGTAGGCCGTGCTGCGGCGCGAACCCTTGAAGCCACAGCGGCCCGCCGTGCTCCAGCAGACCACGGCGCCGCGCATGTCGGTGATGGTGACCATCGTGTTGTTGAACGTCGCGCGGACGTACACGACCCCCACGGGGACGGTGCGCGCGCCCTTGACGGCCTTCCGCTTGACGGGTTTGGCGGCCTCGCCCTCCGCCGCGGGCGCGGCGCCCTCGGCCGGGACGGCCCCCGGAGCGGCGGCTTCCGCCACGGCCGCTTCCGCGGGCGGCGCCTTGACTTCCTGCTTCTCTTTTTCGTCTGCCATACGCACCTTGTCCTTTGAAATTACTCTTTATCCGACTTGACCTCGGACCGGGCTTCCTTGCCGCGGACCGCGCCGACCGTCTTGCGCGGGCCCTTGCGCGTCCGCGCGTTGGTGCTCGTCCGCTGGCCGCGAACGGGCAGGCCCTTGCGGTGCCGCGAACCCCGGTAGCAACCGATGCCGATGAGCCGGCGGATGTTGGAGGCCACCTCGCGGCGGAGGTCGCCTTCCAGGTTGTAGCCCTGGAGGGCGTTGGAAATGCCGGTGATCTCCTCGTCCGTCAGCTCGTCCGCCTTCTTGGCCGGGTTGATCCCGGCCTGGGCGACGACCTGGCGCGCGCGCGTCAGCCCGATGCCGTAAATGTACCGCAACGCGTATTCGACCCGCTTCTTGCCGGGTATCTCGATGCCGAGCACTCTGGGCATGTCTTCCTCCGTTAACCCTGGCGCTGCTTGTGACGCGGATTATTGCAGATCACGCGCACCACCCGTTTCCGGCGCACCACTTTGCACCGCTCGCAGATTCGCTTGACTGAACTTCGTACCTTCATCCGTTTTCCTCTTCCCTGAAAACCAGCCGCCCCCTCGACATGTCGCAGGGCGACAATTCCACGCGCACCCGGTCGCCGGGACTCACCGCTTCCGCCCGGGCCTTTTCGGCGCGGGCCGCGTAGGCCACCAGGCCATGCCCGTTGGCCAGTTCGACCCGGAAAACCGCGTTGGTTATCACAGAAACCACCCGCGCGTCCAGCCGAATTATTTCGGGCCCGGCCATGTCAGCACCTCGGCCGCCCCTTCCCCGACCGCGATCGTGTGCTCGAAATGCACGGACAGGCTCCGGTCCCGCGTCCGGACCGTCCACCCGTCGTCCATCACCTCGACCTCGTGCCCGCCGCGGTTGATCATCGGCTCGATCGCCAGCGTCATCCCCGGCTTCAGCCTCGGGCCGCGCCCCGGCGGCCCGAAGTTGGGGATCTGGGGATCCTCGTGCATCGCCTTCCCGACGCCGTGGCCCACGAAGTCCCGCACCACGCTGTACCCGGCCGCCCGGGCCGTCGACTCGATCGCGTGCGAGATGTCCGAGAGCCGGCCGCCGGCGACCGCCATGCCGATGGCCGCCTCCAGCGCCCGGCGTCCCGTGCTCACGAGCTGCACGACCTCGGGATCGCTGACGCCGACCATCACGGTTGTCGCGGTATCGCCGACGTAGCCCTCGTAGACCACGCCGACGTCCAGGCTGACGATGTCCCCCAGCCGGATCCGGCGGGGACCGGGAATCCCGTGCACGACCTCGTCGTTGATCGAGATGCACGTCTGTCCGGGGTAACCCCGATATCCAAAGAACGCGCTGCGGCCGCCGCGCTGGGCCATCAGCTCCCGGGCCAGATCGTCCAACTCCTTCGTCGTCACCCCGGGCCCTACGCGCCGGGCCAGCTCCTCGATCACCTCGGCCGCCAGGCGGCCGCTGACCCGCATCCGGGCCAGGTCCTCTGGGGTCTTGATGACGATCATGTCCCGGCCGCCGGCTTCCGCAGGGCGGCCAGGATATCGGCCTGGACCAGCTCGCGGTTCCGACCGGCGTTGATCCTGACGAGGACGCCCTTCTTCTCGTAGTACTCGATCAGGCTTTCCGTCTGCTTCCGAAATACTTCGAGGCGGTTGAGGACGGTTTCCTCGGTGTCGTCCGCCCGTTGGTAGAGCTCCCCGCCGCAGGCATCGCAGACGCCGGCGACGCGCGGCGGGATGTTGCGCACGTGGTAGACCGCGCCGCAGCTGCGGCAGATGCGCCGGCCCGCAAGGCGGTCCACGAGAATATCCCGCGGCACGTCGAGCAGGAAGACGCAGCGGACGCGCGTGCCGTGCTTCGCCAGCACCTGGTCCAGCATGCGCGCCTGCTCGGGCGTCCGGGGAAAGCCGTCGAACAGGTAGCGCGCGTCCTTCGACCCCACGTCGAGCCGCTCGTTGACGATGCGGATGATGACGGCGTCGGGGACGAGCTCGCCCTTCTCCATGTAGGCGCGGGCCTCGAGGCCGACGGGCCGACCGGCCTTGACGGCCGCGCGGAGCATGTCGCCCGTGGAGACGTGCTCGTACCCGGCCTCGGTCTTGACCATGTCGGCCAGCGTGCCCTTGCCCGCGCCCGGCGCGCCCAGGAAAATGATGGCTTCCATGTCGGTCTTCCTACCGCCGCGAACGCAGCTTGCCTTTCTTGAGGAACCCGTCGTAGTGCCGCGTGATCAGGTGGGCCTCGACCTGCCGCATCGTGTCCAGCATGACGCCGACGATGATCAGCAGGCTCGTGCCGCCGAAGAACGAGGAGACGATCCAGGGGATGTTGAACTGCTGGGCCATGATGCTCGGCAGCACGGCGATGACGGTCAGGAAGATCGCGCCCGCCAGCGTGATGCGGGTCATGGTGCGGTCCAGGAACTCGGCGGTCGGCCGGCCGGGCCGGATGCCGGGGACGTAGCCTCCGTACTTCTTGAGATCGTCCGCGATCTGGATCGGGTTGAACTGGGTCGCGACCCAGAAGTAGGAGAAGAAGAGGATCATCAGGGCGTACAGGACGTTGTAGAGCGTGCCGCCGACCTGCAGCGCGTAGGCCAGGCGCTGGAAGAAGTCCATCTTGATCATGCCGAAGAGCTTGGCCGGGAACATCAGGATCGCCTGGGCGAAGATGATGGGCATGACGCCGGAGTAGTTGACGCGCAGCGGCATGTAGGTGCTCTGGCCGCCGTAGACCTTCCGGCCGATGACGCGCTTGGCGTACTGGACGGGGATCTTGCGCTGGGCCTGGGTGACGGCCACGACGCCGGCGATCACGAGGAAGAGCATGATCAGCATGCCGACCAGGTGGAAGACGCCGAACTGCGCGACGCCGTCCACGGGCTTGAACATGGCCAGGCCGGCCTGGACCGCCCCGGGCAGGCGGCTGATGATGCTGATGGTGATGATCAGCGAGATGCCGTTGCCGATCCCCCGCTCGGTGATCTGCTCGCCCAGCCACATCAGCAGCATGGTGCCCGTCGTCATCGTCAGGACGGCGAGGAGCCGGAAGCGGAGGCCGGGGATCATGACGATCTGCCGGTTGATGCCGAGCCCCTCGGGGTGCTCGAGCGCGACGGCCATCGCGTAGCCCTGGACGATGCAGAGCGCGACGGTCAGCAGGCGCGAATACTGGTTGATCTTCTGCCGGCCGGTGTCGCCCTCGCGCGCCAGGCGCTCGAGGGACGGGACGACGGCGGTCATCAGCTGCATGATGATCGACGCGCTGATGTTGGGCATGATGCCCAGCGTGCCGATGGCCACGTTCTCCAGGGCGCCGCCGCTGAACAGGTCGAACAGCCCCACGAAGCCCCCGCCCGCCGTCGCGCGGACCTGCGCGATGAACTCCCGCAGGGCGACGGCATCCACGCCCGGCGTCGGGATGATGGACAGGATCCGGACGACGAAGACGAGGCCGAGGGTATAGAATATCCGGGTTCGCAGGTCCGGGATTTTCAGGCTGTTGACGAAGGCGGAGAACATGAGGGATTCCTGGCGTTAGGCGTAGGGGACGATCTCGCAGGCGCCGCCGGCCGCCTCGATGCGGGCCTTGGCGGAGGCGCTGAAGGCCTGGGCCTTCACGGTCAACTTGCGGGCCAGTTCACCCGAGCCCAGCACCTTGACGCCGCGCACGCCGGGGCCGCGGTGGGCCAGGCGGGCGGCGCAAAGGGCCTCCAGGTCCACCACGGCGCCGTCCTCGAAGCGCCCGAGGGCGCCCACGTTGACGGCGATATAGCGGTCCTTGCGGCCGGTGAAGCCGCGCTTGGGCATGCGCCGGACCAGGCGCATCTGGCCGCCTTCGAAGGTCGGCTTGCGCTTGTGGCCGGTGCGGGACATCTGGCCCTTGTGGCCCTTGCCCGAAGTCTTGCCCTTACCGGAGGACCGGCCGCGGCCGACGCGGAGACGGCGGTGCCGGGACCCGGGGGTGCTGGTGAGGTTCGAAAGAGTCAGGCTCATGATACGCTTTCCATTTGACGCAGCGCCGCGACTTCCTCGCGGGAGCGCAGCTGCTGCAATCCGTTGACGGTGGCCTTGATGACGTTCAGGGCGTTGGTCGCGCCGAGCGACTTGGCCAGCACGTCGCGGACGCCCGAGAGTTCGAGGATCGCCCGGACGCCGCCGCCGGCGATGACGCCGGTGCCCGGCGAGGCCGGCCGCAGCATCACGCGGGAGGCGCCCATCTCGCCGACCACGGCGTGGGGAATGGTCTTGTCCTTCATGGTCACGGGGAACATGCTGCGCCGGGCGGCTTCCGTGGCCTTGCGGATGGCGTCCGCCACCTCGTTGGCCTTGCCCAGGGCGTAGCCCACGTGGCCCTTGCGGTCGCCGACCACGACCAGCGCGCTGAAACTGAAACGACGGCCGCCCTTGACGACCTTGGCGCAGCGGTTGACGTTCACCACCCGCTCTTCCATGTCCGAGGGCTCTCTGACTTCCTGCCTGGCTGGCTTTCTCACGCGCTGTGCTCCTTTTTCAGAACTTCAACCCGGCGGCGCGCGCGGCGTCGGCCAAGGCCTTCACGCGCCCCTTGTAGGCGAATCCGCCGCGATCGAACACCACGGCCTCGATACCCTTCTCGCGGGCCGCCTTGCCGGCGTACGCGCCCAGCTCCTTGGCGGCGGCGACGTTGTTCTTGCCCTTGACCGCGTCCCGGACGGCGGGGGTCAGGGTCGAGAAGGACGCGAGCGTGCGCGCCTGGGCGTCGTCCACGAACTGGACGCGCATGTGCTTGTTGGAGACATGCACGCACAAGCGGGGGCGCTCGGCCGTTCCGTTGACCTTCCGGCGCACGCGCAGGTGCCGCCGGACCACGTAATCGATTCGGGTTTTCAATTTCATGTTATGCCACCGTCTTGCCCACTTTGCGCCGCACGTACTCGCCCTTCAGGCGCACGCCCTTGCCCTTGTAGGGCTCCGGCGGGTAGAAGGAGCGCAGCCGCGCGCTGACGTCGCCCACGAGATGCTTGTCGGCCCCGCTGACGATGATGTTCCCTTCCTCGACCTTGGCGGAGATGCCGTCGGGGAGAGGGAACTCGATCGGGTGGGAGTAGCCGAGGGTCAGGACCAGTTTCTTGCCCTGCAGGGCGGCGCGGAAACCGACGCCCTGGATCTCGAGCGTCTTGGAGTAGCCGTCCTTCACGCCGCGGACCATGTTGGCGATGAGGCTGCGCGTGGTCCCGTGGGTCGCGCTCCCCTGCTGGTCCTTGCGCTCGCAGGCGATCTCGACCTTGCCGTCCTTGACGGCCGCCGAGACGTAGGGGGCGCATTCCCAGGCCAGTTCGCCCTTGGGGCCTTTCACCAGGACCTTCCGGCCCTGGACGGTCACGGTCACCCCCTGCGGGATGACCACCGGTTGTCTTCCGATTCTGGACATGTCAAATCCTCGCTTTCACCAGACGTAGCACAGCACCTCGCCGCCGAGGCGGTTCTGCCGCATCTCGCGGTCCGTCATCAGTCCCTTGGAGGTGCTGATGATGGCGATGCCCATCCCGCCGACGACCCGGGGGGTCTTCTTCAGGTCGGCGTACCGCCGCAGGCCCGGCTTGCTGATGCGCCGGAGGCCGCGGATGACGGGGGCGCGGCCGGCCCCGTACTTCATGTACACGCGGAGCTGCTTCTTGCCGCCCTGCCCCTCGCTGACGTAGTCGGCGATGAAGCCTTCCTTTTTCAGGATGCGGGCGATTTCGCCCTTCAGCTTCGAGTGCGGCATCTCGGCGGTCGCCAAGCCGGCCCGGCCGGCGTTGCGGATCCGCGTCAACATATCTGAAATGGGATCACATACGCTCATGGTCTTTTCTTTCCCCCGGCTCCTACCAGCTCGCCTTCACGACGCCGGGGATCTTGCCCTCGAGGGCGAGTTCCCGGAAACAGATACGGCACAGTTGAAACTTCCGCATGTAGGCGCGGGGCCGGCCGCACTTGCGGCAGCGGCGGATCGTGCGCGCCGCGAACTTCGGCTTCCGGTTCGCCTTGACGATTAACGATTTCTTAGCCAACGCGTCCTTCCTTTCCCGCGGCCGCGCTCGCGAACGGCACGCCCAGGAGCTTAAGCAGCTCCTCGGCCTCGCCGTCCGTGGCCGCGCTGGTGACGATGGTGATGTCCATGCCCTGGGTCCGCTTCACGTGGTCCGCCGGGATCTCCGGGAACAGCGTCTGCTCCTTGAGGCCCAGCGTAAAATTGCCCCGCCCGTCGAACGTCCGCGGCACGCCGCGGAAGTCACGGATGCGGGGCAGCACGGCGGCGATCATGCGCTCGAGGAAATCGAACATCATCGGCCCGCGCAGCGTCACCTTGGCCCCGATCGGCATCCCGGCGCGCAGCTTGAAATTCGAGATGCTCTTCCGGGACTTCGTGATGACCGGCTTCTGGCCGGTGATCTTCGCGAGGTCCTCCGCGACGTTCTTGAGGACGTCCTTCTCCTCCGTGGCCTTCACGCTCATGTTGACCACGATCTTGAGCAGCCGCGGCACCTGCATGGGGTTGCGGTATCCCCGCGACTCCTTGAGGGCCTTGACCACTTCCGTTTTATAGCGTTCTCGCAAGCTCGACATGATTCACCGCCTGGCGTCGTGGGTTACTTCGCCTTTTTTTCCGGACGCGCCGCCGGGGCCTTCGCCGCGGCCGCCTGCCGTTTGAGTTTCGACACGTGGATGGGGGCTTCCTTCTTGACGATCGCGCCCTTGGGATTGTCCTGGCTCTTGCGCAGGTGCTTGGTCACCAGGCGGACGCCCTCGACCAGCGCGCGGCCCTGCTTCGGGAGGATCTGGAGGACCTTGCCCGTCTTGCCGGCGTCCGATCCGGAGAGGACCAGGACCGTGTCGCCGCGCTTGATGTGCATCTTGAATTTTTCCGGGCTCTTTTTCACTAGATGACCTCGGGTGCCAGGGAAATGATCTTCATGAAGTTCTTTTCGCGCAGCTCGCGGGCCACGGGGCCGAAGATGCGCGTGCCGCGCGGGTTCATCTGCTCGTCCACCAGGACCACGGCGTTGTGGTCGAAGCGGAGCAGCGAGCCGTCGGGCCGCCGGATGCCCTGCTTGGTGCGGACGATCAGCGCGCTATGCACCTCGCCCTTCTTCACCATGCCGACGGGCTGGGCCTCCTTGACGGCGACCTTGATCAGGTCGCCGATGTGGGCGTACCGCTTGCGCTGCCCGAGCACGTGGATGCACTGCACCCGCCGCGCCCCGGTGTTGTCCGCCACGTCCAGGTTGGTTCGCATCGCGATCATGGGGCCGACTCCACGGGCGCCGCCGCCGAGCCGCGCCGGACGATCTCCAGCAGCCGCCAGCGCTTCAGCTTGCTGATCGGGCGGATCTCCTGGATCCGGACCACGTCGCCCTTGTGCGCTTCGTTCTTCTCGTCGTGGGCGTAGAACTTGGCGTGCTGCCGGATGACCTTGCCGTACACGGGGTGGTGGTACCGACGCTCCACCCGGACGACGATGGTCTTGTCCATGGCCTCGCTGATGACGACGCCCTCGCGTTCCTTGCGTACGCTCTGCCTTGTGCTTGCCATAATCACCTGCCCGCCTTCTGCCGTTGCTGCAGCAGGGTCAGCACCCGGGCGATATCCCGCCGCAGGGTCTTGAGGCGCGAGGCCTTTTCCATCTGGCCCGTCGCCTGCTGGACGCGGAGGTTGAACAGCTCCTGCTGCGATTCCTCCAGCCGCTGCCGCAATTCGTCGGCGGTCAATTCCTTCAGTTCGCTTGTCTTCATGCCGATTCCATCCCCGGCGTTACCGGCCGCGCCGGATAAACTGCGTGTAGATCGGGAGCTTCGTGGCCGCCAGCCGCAGGGCCTCCCGGGCCTGCTCCTCGGAGATGCCGTCCACCTCGAACAGCACCCGGCCCGGCTTGATCACGGCGACCCACTTGTCCACGGCCGCCTTGCCCTTGCCCATGCGCACTTCCAGGGGCTTCTTCGAGATCGGCTTGTCGGGGAAGACGCGGATCCACATCTTGCCCTTGCGCTTCAGCTCGCGGTTGATCGCCACGCGGCACGCCTCGAGCTGGATCGCCGTGACCCAGGCGCGCTCCAGGGCCTTCAACCCGTACTCGCCGAACTCCAACGTACACCCGGACTGCGCGAAGCCCGACCGATTTCCCCGCTGCGCCTTGCGGTACTTCACCCTTTTAGGCATAAGCGGCATGGGTCTTCTCCTTCACCGTCTCTTCTTCTTCCTTCTTGCAGATCCAGACCTTGCAGCCGATCTTGCCCGTCACCGTGTGCGCCTCCGCAAACCCGTATTGGACGTTGGCGCGCAGTGTGTGCAGGGGGACCTTGCCCTCCTTGTACCACTCGCGCCGCGCCAACTCGGCCCCGCCCAGGCGGCCGCCGACGTGCACCTTGATGCCCAGCACGCCCAGCTCGATCGCCATCTGCACCGCCCGCTTCAGCGCGCGGCGGAACGACACCCGGCGCTCCAGCTGCAGCGCGATGTTCTCCGCCACCAGCTGCGCGTTGGTGTCCGGGCTCTTGACCTCGCGGATCTCGACGTAGATCTCCTTCTTCGTCGCGTCCGCGATCGCCGCCCGCACCTGCTCGATGGCCTCGCCCTTGCGCCCGATCACGATGCCCGGCCGCGCCGTGTAGATCGTCACGCGCGCGCGGTTGGCGTACCGCTCGATCAGCACTTCCGGGACGGCCGCATCCTTCAGCTTTTTCTTGACCAGCTCGCGGATCAGCAGATCCTCGTGCAGCAGGTCGCCGAACTGCCGCTTCTCGGCATACCACCGAGAACGCCAGTCCTTGTTGACGCTCACCCTGAACCCGATGGGATTGACTTTCTGACCCACTCCCGGTCTCCTTTCCAGCAAAAGCCGCTTTATTTTGCCGACGGTTTTTCGTCCGTCAATACAATCCTGATGTGACTCATCCTCCGTAACACGGGGCTGACCATGCCGCGCGAGCGGGGCCAGAAGCGCTTCATCGCGGGCCCCTGCTCGACCGCCGCGTCGCGGACGTACAGCTTGTCCGCTTCGAGCTTGGCGTTGTTCTCGGCGTTCGCGATGGCCGATTTCAGCGTTTTTAGCATGAGGACCGCGCCCTTGCGCTGGCTGCGCGCCAGCACCTGGATCGCCCGGCCCACGGGCTGACCGCGGACCGCGCGCGCCAAGTCCATCGCCTTGCTCGCGCTGATCCTCGCAAATTTCGTCTTAGCTGCTATGTCCATGGCATCTCACCTCAAGCTCATGCCCGGCCGCGCCGGGATCACCCGGTCGCCGGTCTCGGGCTCCATCCCGTCCCGCGACTCTTCCACCACGGCCCCGGCCACCGCAGCCCGGGCGTCCACGACGATCAGCCGGGCCACCGGCCGGTCGCCGCGCAACACGAACATCGTCATCCCGTTCCGCAGCCCCTGCTGCGCCCCCCCGTCCACGACCACCATCCGGAGGTCCGGGCTGGCCTTCATCACCTTCCACTCGCCCGCCAGGTCGGGGGCCGCCGGTTCCGCCGGCTCCAGGCCGCCCTGGTCCAACCGCGCCCGGTACTGGTCCGCCTCGATCCGGACGGCCGCCAGCGACTCGGCCAGCTGCCGGACCTGCTTCCGCAGGTCGTCCCGCTCACCCCGCAGGGCCTCGTTCTGCCCGGCCAAGGCGAGGGCGGCCAGCCGCGCTTCCCGGCTTTCCACCGATTCCGCGGCGTTCGTCACCGCGGGGCGGGGCCTTCTTTCCGGCGCCGCCTTTTTCCTGCTCAAAGAACAACGTTCACTGCGTCCCAGCCACCACCCGCCGGCCCCGGCCAGCGCCGCGACCAGCAGGCCGCCCGCGATCCACCACCCCGCGCCCCGCCCCGGCCCTGTGGCCCGCCCCTCCAGGGTGCGCCTCGCCTACTTCAGCGCCACGGTCTTGTCGGTGGCCGCGCCGTGCTTGCGGAAGATCCGCGTGGGCGAAAACTCGCCCAGGCGGTGTCCGACCATGTTTTCCGTCACGAAAACGTTCACGAACGTCTTGCCGTTGTGCACGGCAAACGTATGCCCGAGGAATTCCGGCATGATCATCGAGCGGCGCGACCAGGTCTTGATCGGCGTCTTCGCGCCGGACCGGTTCAGCAGTTCGACCTTCTTCAGCAGCCGGGCCTCGACGAAGGGCCCCTTTTTCAGCGATCGCGACATGGCTTATTTCCTCCGCTTGAGGATCATCCGGCTCGACACGCGCCGGGGGTTCCGGGTCTTCTTGCCCTTGGTCAGCTTGCCCCACGGCGACACGGGATGCCCGCCGCCGGAGGTCCGGCCTTCGCCGCCGCCCATCGGGTGGTCCACCGGGTTCATCACCACGCCGCGCACCGTCGGGCGGATGCCCTTCCAGCGCTTGCGGCCGGCCTTGCCCAGCGAAACACTCTCGTGGTCCAGGTTGCCGACCTGGCCGACGGTCGCCATGCAGCGGATCGGGATCTTGCGGATCTCGCCGGAGGGCAGCCGGATGTGGGCATAGTCTCCTTCGCGGGCCATGATTTGCGCCGCCATGCCCGCGCCGCGCACCAGCTGCGCGCCGCGGCCGGGGACCATCTCGATGCAGTGCACCGGCACCCCGAGCGGGATCTCGACCAGCGGGAGGGCGTTGCCCTCGAGCGGCTCGGCGCCCGGCCCGGAAACCACCGTGCGGCCGACCGCCAGGCCGAGCGGCGCGAGGATGTAGCGCTTTTCGCCGTCCTTGTAGTGCAGCAGGGCAATGCGCGCCGACCGGTTGGGATCGTACTCGATCGCCACGACCTTGGCCGGGATCCCGGCCTTGTCGCGCAGGAAATCCACGTGCCGCAGGAACCGCTTGTGCCCGCCGCCGCGATGCCGGATCGTCACCCGGCCCATGCTGTTGCGGCCGGCGCGCGACTTGCGGAAGGACCGCAGGCCCTTCTCGGGCCGCTTCTGGGTCACGTCGTCCCGGCTCAACAGCGAGGTGAACCGCTCGCTGGGGGTGACGGGTTTATGGGATATCAGAGCCATGACATCAATCCTTTCAACTGAATTCGATCTTGTCGCCTTCCTTGAGCGTCACGATGGCGCGCTTGGAATCGGCCGTCCACCCGTACTTCATGGTCCGCAGCCGCTTCTGCTTGCCGGACCGGTTCAGGGTGTTGACCTTCGTGACCTTGACCTTGAAGAGTTTTTCGACCGCCAGTCGGATTTCGATCTTGTTCGCGTCCGGGCTCACTTCGAAAAGGTACTGGTTCTCCTTTTCCTTCATGGCGGTGCCCTTCTCCGTCAGCAGCACCTTCCGAATGATCGTGCGCGGGTCCTTCATGGCGCGTCTCCAAGCCGTTTCTGCATCCGTTGTTCAATCTGCTCGAGGGCGGCGCGGGAGACCACCAGCATCGGGGCCGCCATGACCTCGTAGGTGTGCAGCGCGGCAGCCGTGGTCACGCCCACGCCCGTGATGTTCCGGGCGGCGCGCGTCACGTTCGCGTCCGCGGTGTCGAGCACCAGCAGCGCGCCCCGCTCCGCCTTCAACGCTTCGAGCATCGCCTGCACGTGCTTCGTCTTCGGCTCGGGCACCGCGATGCGGTCCAGCACGGCCACCTGGCCGGCGGCGGCCTTTTCGGCCACGGCCCGGCAGAACGCCAGTTGCAGCACCTTGCGGGGCAGCCTGATGCCATAATCCCGCGGATGCGGGCCGAACACGATGCCGCCGCCGCGCCAGATGGGCGACCGGATGGAGCCCGCGCGGGCGCGGCCGGTGCCCTTCTGCTTGTACGGCTTGGCGCCGCCGCCCGCCACGGCCCCGCGCTTCTTTGTGGACGCGGTGCCGGCGCGCAGCGCGGCCAGGTGCGCCGTCACGGCGTCGTGGACCGCCTGTCCGCCCTTGCCCTTCGGGAGCGCGTCGTCAGCCAGGCCGACCTCGCCCACCCGTTCGCCCTTCATATTAAGGAGAGGTAGTTTGCTCATGATTTCTTCGCCGCCTTCGCCGCCTTCTTGACGGCCTTGCGCACCACCAGCAGGGCGCCCGTCGGACCGGGCACCGCGCCGCGCACGAGCAGCGCGTGGTCCTCCGGACGGACCTGCACGACCTTCAGGTTCTGCATGGTCACCTGGACGTGGCCCATGTGCCCGGGCATGCGCTTGTTCTTGAAAATACGGGCGGGCCAGGTGCGGTTGCCGATGGCGCCGCTGCGCCGGTGCATCATGGACCCGTGCGCCGCGCCGCCGCCGACCATGCTGTGGCGCCGGACGACGCCCTGGAAGCCCTTGCCCTTCGTCACGCCCTCGACGTCCACGTAGGAGACGCCGTCGAAGATGGAAACCGTCAGCGACTCGCCGGGCTTGAGATCCTCGCCTTCGTCCAGCCGGAACTCGCGCAACACGGCGCTCGGCGCCTGGCCGGCCTTCTTGAAGTGGCCCTGTTCCGCCTTCGTCAGGCGCGATTCCTTCTTGCTGCCCAGACCGACCTGCACGGCCTCGTAGCCGTCCGCGGCCTTGGTCTTGCGCTGCACCACGACGCAGGGCCCCACCTGGAGCACCGTCACGGGCACGTGCACGCCCTGGTCGTCGAAGACCTGGGTCATTCCGATTTTTCTCGCGAGTAATCCGTTCATAATAGGCCTTATAGGTCGTAGAGGGCTTATATCTTGATGGTAATGTCCACGCCGGCCGGGAGGTTGAGCTTCTTGAGCTCGTCCACCGTGCGGGCCGTCGGGTCGATGATGTCGAGCAGCCGCTTGTGCGTCCGGATCTCGAACTGCTCCATGGATTTCTTATCCGCGTGGGGGCTGCGGTTTACGCTGTAGCGCTCGATGCGCGTCGGCAGGGGAATCGGGCCGGCCACCCGCGCGCCCGTGCGCTTGGCGGTCTCGACGATGTCCCCCGCGGACTGGTCCAGCACCCTGTGGTCGAATCCCTTGAGTCGTATACGTATGCGTTGTCCGCTCATGCTTGTCTCACCGGTTTAAGATATCCTTCTGCAGCGAATCCGGAACGATCTCGAAATGATATGGCTCCATCGAGCAGCTGGCGCGCCCCTTGGACAACGAGCGCAGTGACGTCGTGTACCCGAACAACTCCGCCAGCGGCACCTCGGCGCGGACGATCTGCACGCCCTCCCGCGCCTCCATCTCCCGCACCTGCCCGCGCCGGCTGTTGACGTCGCCGAGCACGTCGCCGAGGAACTCCTCGGGGGTGATGATTTCCATCTTCATGATGGGCTCCAGCAGGGTCGGCTGGGCCTTCTGGGCGGCCTCGCGCAGCGCGAGGACCGACGCCGTCCGGTAACCGACTTCGCTGGAATCCACGGGATGGAAACTGCCGCCCACCACCCGGACCTGGACGTCCGTCAGCGGGTAATTGCCCACGACGCCGGTCAGCAGGCCGTCCTGCAGCCCCTGCTCCACCGCTTCGCGGAACGGGGCCGGGATGTCGTTGGCGGAAACATCAAATTCAATCGCGTTGCCGGCCGCGCGGGCCCTCGGCTCGATCTCGATGACCACGTGCCCGTGCTGGCCGTGCCCGCCGATCTCGCGCTGGAAGAGCTGCTCCGCGCGGGCGGGCGCGCGGATGGTCTCGCGGTAGGCGACCATCGGCTTGCCGGCGTTGGCCTGGACCTTGAACTCGCGGAGCATCCGGTCGCGGATGATCTCGAGGTGCAGTTCGCCCATGCCCTTGATGAGGGTCTGGCCGGTCTCCGCGTCCGCCGTAACCTTGAAGGTCGGATCCTCCTCGGACAGCGAGGCCAGGGTCTCCGCCAGCTTCGCGCGGTCCGCCGCCGTGCGGGGCTCGATGGCCATGGCCATGACGGGCTCCGGGAACTCGATGCGCTCGAGGGCGATCGGCTGGTGCTCGGCGCACAGGGTATCGCCCGTCGTGATCTGCTTGAGCGCGGCGACGCCGCCGATCTCGCCGGAGTACAGCGCGTCGACGTCCTCGCGGTGGTTGGCGTGCAGCAGCACGAGCCGCCCGATCCGCTCGCGGGTCCGGGTGCGCGGGTTGAAGACGTTCTGCCCTTTCTTGAGCATCCCCGAGTAGACGCGCACGAAGGCCAGCCGGCCGACGTAGGGGTCGGTGGCGATCTTGAAGGCCAGGGCGCTCAACGGGACGAGGTCGCTGGTCTCGCGGGTCTCGGCCTCGTTCGAGCGCGGGTGGTGCCCCTGGACGGCGGGCACGTCGAGCGGGGAAGGCAGGTAATCCACCACGGCGTCGAGCAGGGGCTGGATGCCGCGGTTGCGGAGGGCGGCGCCGCCGAGGACGGGGACCAGCGCGCCCGCCAGGGTCGCGCGGCGGAGGCCGGCGCGGAGCGTCTCCGCGGGGACGTCCATGTTCTCCATGAACGCCTTCATGACCTCCTCGTCCCTGTCGGCGACGGCCTCGACGAGGGCGAGGCGCGCCTTCTCGGCGGCGGCGGCCAGCTCGGCTGGAATGTCGCACTCGCTGACCTTGGCGCCGAGCGAGTCCGCGTCGAAGTCCAGCGCGCGCATGCGGAGCAGGTCCACGAGCCCGCGGAAGGACTCCTCGCGGCCCCACGGGATCTGCACGGGGACGGCGGGGGCGGCCAGGCGCTCGCGCATCTGGCGGACCACGGCGTCGAAATCGGCGCCCGGGCGGTCGAGCTTGTTGACGAAGGCGAGCCGGGGCACGCCGAACTTCTGGGCCTGGTGCCAGACGGTCTCGGACTGGGGCTGCACGCCGCCGACGCCGCAGAAGACGCCGATGGCGCCGTCGAGGACGCGCAGCGAGCGCTGGACCTCGACCGTGAAATCGATGTGGCCGGGCGTGTCGAGGATATTGACCTGTTGGTCGCGCCAGAAGCAGGTGGTGGCGGCGCTGGTGATGGTGATCCCGCGCTCCTGCTCCTGGATCATCCAATCCATCGTCGCCGTGCCCTCGTGCACCTCGCCCATCTTGTAGACGCGGCCGGTGTAGTAGAGCATGCGCTCGGTGACCGTGGTCTTGCCCGCGTCGATATGGGCGATGATGCCGATGTTGCGGAGCAGGGGCAGGGAGCGGCGGCGGCCCGGCGCCTCGCGCCCGGCCTGCTGCCCCTTCCGGTCTCTGGACTGTTCGACCACGGTGCCCATGAACTTGTTGCCGATCCGTTTCTACCAGCGGTAGTGCGCAAAGGCCTTGTTGGCCTGCGCCATCTTGTGCGTGTCGTCGCGCTTCTTGATCGCGTTGCCCTGGTTCTTGAACGCCTCGAGCACCTCGAGGGCCAGCGCGCGGTTCATCGGGACGCCCTTGCGGCCCATGGAGTAATCGATGATCCAGCGCAGGGCGAGGCTGACCTGGCGGTCCGGGGCGACCTCGACCGGGACCTGGTAGGTCGCGCCGCCGACGCGGCGGGACTTGACCTCGAGCCGCGGCTTGACGTTGTCGATCGCCTGGGTGAAGACCGCCAGCGGGTCCTCGTTGCCGGCCGCGCGGATCTGCTCCAGCGCGTCGTACACGATCCGCTCGGCGACGGAGCGCTTGCCGCGCTCCATCAGGCTGTTGATCACCGTCGCGACGAGCAAGCTGCGATACCGGGGATCCGGTAGCGTTTTCCGTCTCTGCGCCCTGCGCCTTCTGGCCATGGTGTCGTCCCCTACTGTTTAGGTGTCTTGGCGCCGTACTTGGAACGGCCGCGCCGGCGGGTGTCCACGCCAAGACAATCCAGCGTGCCCCGGATGATGTGATAGCGGACGCCCGGCAGGTCCTTCACGCGGCCGCCGCGCACCAGGACCATGCTGTGCTCCTGCAGATTGTGCCCGACGCCCGGGATGTAGGCCGTGACCTCCTCGCCGTTGGTCAGGCGCACGCGGGCGACCTTGCGCAACGCGGAGTTGGGCTTCTTGGGCGTCATGGTTTTCACGAGCAGGCAGACCCCGCGGCGCTGCGGGCACTCCCGCAGGGCCGGCGACTTGCTCTTGAACTTCGGGGGCCGCCGCCCTTTCTTCACCAACTGATTGATCGTCGGCATACTTCCTGTTCCTTCTTTTTCCGTTGGCACGAGCGCGGCACGATAGCAGACGGGCGCGCTTCTGACAACTGAATCATGTCGATGTCGTCGTCTCCGGAGTCTTCTTCGGTCCAAAGATGTCCTCGCCCCGCCACTCCTCCACCGAGATCGGCTCGCCGAGCGGCACCAGCTTGAGTTGCCGGTACATCCCGAAGCCCGTGCCGGCGGGGATGACGTGGCCCATGATCACGTTCTCCTTGAAACCGCGGAGGGCATCCACGCGGCCCAGCGTCGCGGCGTCCGTCAGGACGCGGGTCGTGTCCTGGAACGAGGCGGCGGAGATGAAGCTCTCCGTTTCCAGCGAGGCCTTGGTGATGCCGAGCAGCACCGGCGACGCCTCCGCCGGGCGCTTGCCCTCGGCCACGGCCTTCTGGTTGACCTCCTGGAACGAGTGCTTCTCCACCTGCTCGCCCCAGAGGAAATCGGTGTCGCCCGGCTCGGTGATGCGGACCTTGCGCAGCATCTGGCGGACGATGATCTCGATGTGCTTGTCGTTGATTTCGACGCCCTGCAGCCGGTAGACCTCCTGGACCTCGTTGACGAGGTATTCCTGGAGCTCCTGCGGGCCGCACACCTCGAGCACTTCCTGCGGGACCACGGGGCCTTCCGTCAGCTGCTGGCCCTTCCGGACGTGGTCGCCCTGGAAGACGACGACGTGCTTGCCCATCGGGATCAGGTGCTCCTCCTGGTCGCCCGTCGCCGGGTCGCGCACGATCAGCTTGCGGCGGCCGCGGACCATGCCCGCGAACTCGACCAGCCCGTCGATCTTGGCGATCTCGGCGGCGTCCTTCGGTCGGCGGGCCTCGAACAGCTCGGCCACGCGCGGGAGGCCGCCGGTGATGTCCTTGGTGCGGACGACCTTCCGGGGCGTCTTGGCGAGCATGGCGCCGGCGACGACCTTGTCGCCCTTCTTGACCATCACGTGCGCGCCCGACGGGATGGAGTAATAGCTCAAGATCTTCTCGCGGTTGTCCGGGTCGCGCAGCACGAGCTGCGGGTGGAGGTCTTCCTTGTGCTCCATGACCACGGTGCCCTCGAGCTTCGTGGACTCGTCCATCTCGCGGCGCACGGTGACGCCGTCGATGAAGTCGTGGAAATCCACGGTGCCCGTCTGCTCGGACAGGATGGGCACGCTGTAGGGGTCCCACTTGACGAAGCTCTGGCCCTTCTTCACGGCCCCGCCGTCCGCGACGGCGATGACCGCGCCGATGACGACGCTGTAGCGCTCGAGCTCGCGGCCGTCGTGGTTGTAGATGCTGACCGCGCCGTTCTTGTTGAGGACGATGAAACTGCCGTCCAGCGCCTGCACGGTGCGCAGGTCGCTGTAGCGGATCACGCCATCGTGCTTGGCAATCAGCTGCGGCTGCTTGAACACGGAGCTCGCGGTGCCGCCGATGTGGAAGGTCCGCATCGTCAGCTGCGTGCCGGGCTCGCCGATGGACTGCGCGGCGATGATGCCGGCGGCCTCGCCCAGCGCGATGGAGCGGCCCGTGGCCAGGTTGCGCCCGTAGCAGCGGGCGCAGATGCCCTGCCGCGATTCGCAGGTCAGCAGGCTGCGGATCTTAAGCTTCTCCAGGCCCGCCTGCGAGATCACCTCGACCGCGCGCTCGTCGATCTCCTGGCCCGCGGCGACAATGATCTGGCCGTCGCGCGGGTCGCGCACGTCGTCGACCGCCGTGCGGCCGAGGATGCGCGCGGCCATCGGCACGAGTTCCTCGTCGCCCTCGTAGATCGAGGTGACCTCGATGCCGTTGAGCGTGTTGCAGTCCTGCTCGACGATGATCATGTCCTGCGCCACGTCCACCAGCTTGCGCGTCATGTAGCCGGAGTCGGCGGTCTTCAGGGCGGTGTCGGCCAGGCCCTTGCGCGCGCCGTGCGTGCTGATGAAGTACTCCAGCACGCTCAGGCCCTCGCGGAAGTTGGACAGGATGGGCTGCTCCATGATTTCGCCGGAGGGCTTGGCCATCAGGCCGCGCATGCCGGCGAGCTGGCGGATCTGCTGGCGGTTGCCGCGCGCGCCGGAGTCCACCATCATGAACAGCGGGTTCACGTCGTTGCGGCCCTCGTTGAACTCGATGGCGCGGAACATGGCCGCGGACGTCTCGTCCGTGGCGTGCGTCCAGATGTCGACGATCTTGTTGTAGCGTTCGCCGTCGGTGATGATGCCCTTGCGGTACTGCACCTCGACCTCGGCGATCTGCCGGTGCGCGCCCTCCACGATCGCCGCCTTCTCCTTCGGCACGATCATGTCTTCCATGCCGATGGAGATGCCGGCGAGCGTCGCGTGCTCGAACCCGAGCGCTTTCAGGCGGTCCAGCACCCGGACGGTCTCCTCGTGGCCCGCGATCTGGTAGCAGCGCCAGATGAGCTCCTCGAGGCGCTTCTTGCCGACGGGGTTGTTGTAGAAGCCCATCGACTCCGGCCAGACCTCGCTGAAGAACACGCGACCGACGGTCGTCGTGATGACCGACTGCTTGGCGTTGCCATAGCGCGTCTCCCGGCGGTAGTCCGGGTTGCGGAAGCGGATGCGGTCGTGGATGCGCACGGCCTTCTCGTCGTAGGCGGTGTGCACCTCCATGGCGTCGCTGAAGATGGGCAGGTGCTCGATCTCCCCGGCCGGCGCCGGCCGGCGGGCGCGCAGGCGGTCCTGCTGGGACTCGATCGACAGGTAGTAGCAGCCCAGCGTGATGTCCTGGGTCGGCGTCGTGATCGGCTTGCCGCTGGACGGCGAGAAGATGTTGTTCGGCGCCAGCATGAGCAGGCGCGACTCCAGCTGCGCCTCCACGGACAGCGGGACGTGCACGGCCATCTGGTCGCCGTCGAAGTCGGCGTTGTAGGCGGTGCAGACCAGCGGGTGGATGCGGATGGCCTCGCCCTCGATCAGGACGGGCTCGAAGGACTGGATGGACAGCCGGTGCAGCGTCGGGGCGCGGTTGAGCATCACCGTGTGGCCGCGCGTCACCTCGTCCAGGATGTCCCACACCTGGTCCACCTCGCGCTCGATCATCTTCTTCGCGCTGCGGACGGTGTGGACGACGTTCATTTCCTTCAGGCGGCGGATGATGAACGGCTCGAACAGGACGAGGGCCATCTTCTTCGGCAGGCCGCACTGGTGCAGGCCTAGCTCGGGGCCGATGACGATCACGGAGCGGCCGGAGTAGTCCACGCGCTTGCCCAGCAGGTTCTGGCGGAACCGGCCCTGCTTGCCGCGGAGCATGTCGGACAGCGTCTTCAGGGGGCGGTTGCCGGCGCCCGTGACGGCTCGGCCGTGCCGGCCGTTGTCGAACAGGGCGTCGACGGCCTCCTGCAGCATGCGCTTCTCGTTGCGGATGATGACGTCCGGCGTCTTGAGCTGGAGGAGGTTCTTCAGCCGGTTGTTGCGGTTGATCACGCGCCGGTACAAGTCGTTGAGGTCGGAGGTCGCGAAGCGGCCGCCCTCCAGCGGGACCAGCGGGCGCAGGTCCGGCGGGATCACGGGCAGCACTTCCAGGATCATCCACTCCGGCCGCGTATGGTTGCCCCGGAAGGCCTCGAGGACCTTCATCCGCTTGGTCAGTTTCTTGCGGGTCTGCTTGCTGCGGGTGCCTTCCATCTCGGCCTCGAGCGCGTCCAGGGCCTCGTCGAGGTCCATGCGCTTCATGAGGTCGCGGATGCCCTCGGCGCCCATCTTGGCGACGAACGCGTCGCCGTACTTGTCCTGGGCCTCGCGGTACTCCATCTCGTTCAGCAGCTGCTTTTCCTTGAGCGGGGTGTTGCCGGGGTCCACCACGATGTAGTCCTCGTAGTAGAGCACGCGCTCGAGCTCGCGGCCCGTGATATCCAGCACCAGGCCCATGCGGCTCGGCGTGCACTTGAAGAACCAGATGTGCGAGACGGGCACGGCCAGCTCGATGTGCCCCATCCGCTCGCGGCGGACGCGGGCCTGGGCCACCTCGACGCCGCAGCGGTCGCAGATCACGCCCTTGTGCTTGATCCGCTTGAACTTGCCGCAGCTGCATTCCCAGTCCTTGCTGGGCCCGAAGATGCGCTCGCAGAACAGGCCGCCCTTCTCCGGCTTGAAGGTGCGGTAGTTGATGGTCTCCGGGTTCTTGACTTCGCCCTTGCTCCAGGAGCGGATGACCTCGGGCGAGGCCAGGTGAATCGTCGCGAAGTCAAACCCGGTGGACGTCTCCGGCCCCAGCAGGCCGCCGATGTTCGTGTTCTGAACCATGGAACTCCTTTGCTCGTCGCGCATGTGCTACTCCTGCTTCCGCTGGACCCGCACGTCGAGCACCAGACTCTGCATTTCCTTCATGAGCACGTTAAAGGACTCCGGCATCCCCGCCTCGAGCGTGTTCTCGCCCTTGACGATGGACTCGTAGATCCGCGTCCGGCCGAGCACGTCGTCGCTCTTGACCGTCAGCAGTTCCTGCAGCGCGTAGGCGGCGCCGTAGGCCTCCATCGCCCAGACTTCCATTTCGCCGAAGCGCTGGCCGCCGTACTGCGCCTTGCCGCCCAACGGCTGCTGGGTGACCAACGAGTACGGGCCGACCGCGCGGGCGTGGATCTTGTCGCTCACGAGGTGGTGCAGCTTCATCATGTAGATGTTTCCGACCACGACGCGCTGGTCGAAGGGCTCGCCGGTCCGGCCGTCGTAGAGCACGCTCTTGCCGTCGGTCGGCAGCCCCGCCTCGTTGAGCATTTCGCGGACCCGCTTCTCGGGCACGCCGTCGAAGACCGGGGTCTCGACGTGGTAGCCGAGGAGCTGGCACGCCCGGGCCAGGTGCGTCTCCAGCACCTGCCCCACGTTCATGCGGGAGGGCACGCCGAGGGGGTTGAGCACGATCTCCACGGGCGTCCCGTCCGGCAGGAACGGCATGTCCTCCTCGGGCACGATCCTCGCGATCACGCCCTTGTTGCCGTGCCGCCCGGCCATCTTGTCGCCCACGGACAGCTTCTTCTTGCTGGCCACGTAGACCTTGACCTGCTTGATGATGCCCGCGTCGAGGTCGTCGCCGCTCTCCAGCCGGTCCTGCGCCCGCTCCTGCTCGAGCTCGAGGTCGGAGAACTTGTGGCTGAACTCGTTGATGATGCTCTGGATCTTCTGCTGGATCGGGCTCGGGTCGATCTCGATGTGGTTGCTCGCCGCCGCCAGCTTGCGCAGCAGGGTCTTGGTGATCTTCCGGTTCGCCGGGATGATGACCTCGCCGGTCTCCATGTTGACCACGTCCAGCGGGATTTTCTCGCCCAGGAGGATGTTGCTCAAGGCCTCGGTCAGGTCCTCGGTCAACTGCTGCTTCTTCTCCTTGTACTCCTCCTGGATGCCCTTCATCTGCTTGCGGCGCTCGCCGGGGGTCAGCTTGGTCCGCTGGATCTCCTTGCGGGCCGACACCTTGACGTCCATGACGATGCCGTACGTGCCGCTCGGGACGGTCAGCGACGTGTCGCGCACGTCCGCGGCCTTCTCGCCGAAGATGGCGCGCAGCAGGCGCTCTTCGGGGGCCAGTTCCGTCTCGCTCTTGGGCGTGATCTTGCCGACCAGGATATCGCCGGGCTTGACCTCGGCGCCGATGCGCACCACGCCGTCGTGACCGAGGTTCTTCAGCGCCTCCTCGCCCACGTTCGGGATGTCGCGCGTGATTTCCTCGGGCCCGAGCTTCGTGTCGCGCGCGCCGCACTCGAACTCCTCGATGTGGATCGAGGTGAAGACGTCCTCGCGGACCAGCTTCTCGCTGATCAGGATGGCGTCCTCGAAGTTGTAGCCGCACCACGGCATGAAGCCGACCAGCACGTTGCGGCCGAGGGCCAGCTCGCCCTGGCAGGTGGACGGGCCGTCCGCGAGGACGTCGCCCTTCTTCACGGCCTGACCGAGCTCGACGATCGGCTTCTGGTTGACGCAGGTGCCGGCGTTCGAGCGCATGAACTTGCGCAGGTCGTATTCCTGGTACTCGTCCTTCGGCGTCTTGCGGGTCGGCATCTCGCCGTCCCGGGAGACGACGATCTTCTCCGCGGAGACGTAGGCCACCTTGCCGCGCTCCGTCGCCAGCATCATCACGCGCGAGTCGCGCGCGACGCGCTCCTCGATGCCCGTGGCCACGTACGGCCGCTCGGTGACGAGCAGCGGGACCGCCTGGCGCTGCATGTTGGAGCCCATGAGCGCGCGGTTGGCGTCGTCGTGCTCGAGGAAGGGGATCAGGCCGGCCGCGACGCTGACGAGCTGCTTCGGCGAGACATCCATGTAATGGATCTTCTCCGGAGGCACCTCGATGAACTCGCCGCGGTACCGCACGGACACGGAGCCGGCGGTGAACCGGCCGTGGGCGTCCAGGGCCGCGTTGGCCTGCGCGATGATGTAGGTCTCTTCCTGGTCGGCCGTCAGGTAATCCACCTGGTCGGTGACCCGGCCGCTGACCACCTTGCGGTAGGGGCTCTCGATGAAGCCGAACTCGTTCACCCGGGCATACATGCTCAAGGACGAGATCAGGCCGATGTTCGGGCCTTCCGGCGTTTCGATCGGGCAGATGCGCCCGTAGTGGCTCGAGTGGACGTCGCGGACCTCGAAGCCCGCGCGCTCCCGGCTCAAGCCGCCCGGCCCGAGGGCGCTCAAGCGCCGCTTGTGCGTCATCTCGGCCAGCGGGTTGGTCTGGTCCATGAACTGGGAGAGCTGGCTGCGGCCGAAGAAGTCGCGGATCACCGCGGCCAGGGCCTTCGGGTTGATCAGCTTCTGCGGCGTGAGCTTCTCGGTCGAGGTGTCGAAGATCGTCATGCGCTCGCGGACCAGCCGCTCGGTGCGGGCCAGGCCCAGGCGGCATTGGTTCTCGATCAGCTCGCCGACCGTCCGGACTCGACGGCTGCCGAGGTGGTCGATATCGTCCACCGTCCCCTCGCCCTTCTTCAGGTTGATGAGGTAGCGGATCGCGGCCAGCAGGTCCTCCTTTTCGAGGATGCGGGCATCCCGGTCCTTGTCCATGCCGAGCTTCTGCTGCATCTTGTACCGGCCCACGCGGCCCAGGTCGTAGCGGCGCGGGTCGAAGAAGATGCGCTTGATGAGCTGGCGGGCGTTGGACACGGTCGGCGGATCGCCGGGACGCAGCTTGTGGTAGATGTCCTTCAGCGCGTCCTCGTTGGAACGGGTCGTGTCCTTCTGCACACTCTTGAGGAAGATCCCCTCGTCCCACGAGACGTTCACAACGTCGACCGCCGTGAAGCCGGCCGCCTTCATCTGCCGGACCAGGTCCTTGGTCACGGGCTCGTAGCGCCGCGCCAGGATGGTCTTCGAGTCGGCGTCGATGACGTCGTCGTGCACGACGCGGTTCGCCAGCGCGGCCTCGTCGGGCGTCTCCTTGAGCGACAGCTTCTCGAACGTGTAGAACAGGCCGAGCAGCTCGTCGTCCGTGCCGTAGCCCAGCGCGCGCAGGAACGTCGTGGCCAGGAACTTGCGGCGCCGCTTCTTGCGGTCCAGGTAGATCTGGAGCAGGTCCGACGTGTCGAACTGCACCTCGATCCATGAGCCGCGGTCCGGGATGATGCGGAACGAGTACAGCACCGAACCGTTCGGGTGGATGGTCTGCTCGAAGCAGATCCCCGGGGAGCGGTGTAACTGGCTGACGACCACGCGCTCGGCGCCGTTGATGATGAACGTGCCGGGCTCGGTGATCAGCGGCACCTCGCCCATGTAGACGTCTTCCTCCCGCATCTCCTTGCTCTCGCGGAGGCGGAACGTCACGTAGAGGGGCGCGGAATAGGACACGCCCTCCCGCAGACATTCCAGGGGGGACGTCTTGGGATCGGCGATCTCGTACTTGACAAACTCGATGGCGATCTGCCCGTCGTAACTCTCGATCGGGAAGACCTCCTTGAACACCGCCTGCAAGCCTACGAGCTTGCGGCGGGTCGGCGGGATGTCCTTCTGGAGGAAGTCCCGGTACGAATTCGTCTGGATCTCGATCAGATCCGGGAGATCGATAACGCTGGCCAGCTTGCCGTATTTTATTCGTTCAGCCATGCCACACCTTCCGACGCCGTGCGCCACGGGCCCGCCCCCGCGGACGGGCCCCTACAAGGGGAAAACAACGCGAGCGCGACTACTTGATTTCCACCTTGGCGCCGGCCGCTTCCAACTGGGCCTTGATCTTGGCCGCCTCGTCCTTGGAAGCGCCTTCCTTGACCGGCTTCGGCGCGCCTTCCACCAGGTCCTTGGCTTCCTTCAGGCCGAGGGACGTGAGGGCGCGGACTTCCTTGATGACGGCGATCTTGTTCGCGCCGGCGGCCGCCAGCACGACGGTGAACTCGGTCTTCTCTTCCGCCGGGGCCGCCGCGGCGCCCGCGCCGGCCGGGCCCGCCGCCATGGCCACGGGGGCCGCCGCCGACACGCCCAGGCGCTCTTCCAGCCCCTTCACGAGCTGGGACAGCTCGAGGACCGTAATGCCCTCGATCCACTTCGCGAACTCCTCCGCCTTGCCTTCCAGTTTCACGCCCGTCTCCTTCGCTTGCTCGGTTGCCTGTTCTGACATGTTCGTTCTCCTTATATCCGTGGGTAGTTATGCCTTTTCCTTCTTGTCCTGTATGGCCTTCAGCACATACAAAATGCTCGCCGTCTTGGCCTGCAGCACGCCGACCAGCCGCTGCATCGGGGCGGCCAGGAGGCCGACCAGCTGGGCCAGCAGCGCCTCGCGGGGCGGCAGCAGCGCGATCGCGTCCACGTCCGCCTTCGAGAGCAGCGCGCCCTGGAGGGCGCCCAGCTTGATCGCCGGCATCTCGTTTTCCTTGATGAACGTGCGCAGCACCTTCGCCGCCTGCGACAGGTCGCCCTGCCCCCAGACCATCAGGGACGGCCCGACGAGCCCCTTCTCGAAGCCCGGCGGGGTCAGGTCCTTGCCCGCGATCTTGAAGAGGCGGTTGGGCACCACCTGGGCCTCGGCGCCCACGCCGCGCAGCTGGCGGCGGAGGGTCTCGGTCCGGGCGACGCTCATGCCCCGATAGTCGGCGAGGATGACGTACAGGGCCTTCTGCAGCTTGCCCCGCAGCTCCTCAACGATGGTTACCTTTTCCGGTCTCATCGATAGACTCCTTCGCGGCGCGTCAGGCCGCCGCTTCCTTGAAATCCAGGCGCAGGCCGGGGCCCATCGTCGAGCTCACGGTGCACCGCTTGATGAATATCCCCTTGGCCGTCGCGGGCCGCGCCGCGCTGATCGCCGTCAGCACCGCCCGGCAGTTCTCCGCCAGCGCCTCGACGCTGAAGGACAGCTTGCCGAAGGGCACCAGGACGTTGCCGTTGCGGTCCATGCGGAACTCCACCCGGCCGGCCTTGCACGCCTTCACCGCCGCCGCCGTGTCGTCCGTGACCGTGCCGGTCTTCGGATTGGGCATCAGCCCGCGGGGGCCGAGCACCTTGCCGAGCTTGCGGACTTCCTTCATGGCCTCGGGCGTCGCCACGGCCACGTCGAAGTCCGTGTAGCCGCCGGCGACCTTGGCGACGAGTTCCTCGAACCCGATCTCGTCCGCGCCCGCTTCCTTGGCGGCGTCGGCCGGCGGGCCCTTGGCGAAGACCAGCACCCGGACCTTCTTGCCCGTGCCGTTCGGGAGCGCCACCGTGCCGCGGACCATCTGCTCGGACTTGGCGGGGTCCACGCCCAGCCGGATCGCCAGCTCGGCGGTCTCGTCGAACTTGCTGGCCTTGTTGTTCTTCAGGAACTCCAGGGCCTTTTCCAGCTCCCAGACGGCCGCCGGGTCCAGCTTCTCCCGCACCGCGCGATATTTTTTTCCGTGATGGGCCATGATCACTCCACCTCGATTCCCATGCTGCGCGCCGTGCCCGCGATGATCTTCACCGCCCGGTCCAGCTCGCGCGCGTTCAGATCCTTCTGCTTGGTCTTGGCGATCTCCAGGACCTGCTGCTTCGTCACCTTGCCCACCTTGTCCCGGTTGGGCTGCCCCGAACCGGTGGCGATGCCCGCCGCTCGCTTCAGCAGCGTCGAGGCCGGGGGGCTCTTGGTGATGAACGTGAACGACTTGTCCTGGTAGACCGTGATGACCACGGGGATGATCAGCCCGGCCTGGCTCTGCGTCGCCGCGTTGAACTGCTTGCAGAACTCCATGATGTTGACGCCCTGCTGGCCGAGCGCCGGCCCCACCGGGGGCGCGGGGTTCGCCTGGCCCGCCGGGATCTGCAGCTTGATGATGCCTGTGACTTTCTTTGCCATAGTCCGACTCGATGTTCAGTTTTCTGTGTTCAGGGTCCGGGGGCTCGGGCTGAGGCTAGGCCCGCTCCACCTGCCAATACTCCAACTCCACGGGGGCGGTCCGGCCGAAGATGGACACCGAGACCTTGAGCTTGCCGCGGTCCGGGTCCACCTCTTCGATCACCCCGCTGAAATTCAGGAACGGCCCGTCGGTGATCTTCACCGTCTCGCCCGGCTCGAACACCACCTTGGGCTTGATCTTCTCTTTCTTCTCCTCGATCTGGTGCAGGATGATCTCGACCTCCTGCGGGCGCAGCGGCACCGGGCGGTCGCCGCCGATGAAGCCGATCAGGCCCGGCGTCTCCTGGGTGAAGTACCAGGTCTTGTCCACCAGGCGCTTCTCCTCGTCGTAGAGGCGCATGTTCACCAGCACGTAGCCCGGGAAGAACTTCCGGGTCGTGGTGGTCTTCCGCCCCTGCTTGACCTCGGAGACCTTCTCCGTGGGGATCAGGACCTCGCCGATGTAGTCCTGCATCTCCTCCTGGACGATGCGGCGCTCGATGTTCTCCTTGACCTTGGCTTCCTGGCCGGAGAGCGTATGTAATACGAACCACTGTTTTTCCATGACCGCCACCTGTCCCCTGGGCTCTACCGGATCACCATGCGCATCACGCTCATCAGCACCACGTCGCTCAAGCCGACGAAAACCGCCATCAGCACCACGGACACGATCACCACCATCGTCGACTCCGACAGCTCCGAACGGGTCGGCCACGAGCACTTCTTCATCTCGGCGCGGACTTCCTCGATGAACGTCCTCGCCGCCGTGATCCCCTGCTGTATCTTGCTCACCGGATTTCTCCCGTCGGAAAAGTTGGCAGGCCAGGAGGGACTTGAACCCACAACAACCGGTTTTGGAGACCGGTGCTCTGCCAATTGAGCTACTGGCCTGCCGGTTCGACCTTTGCTACTTGATTTCTTTGTGCGCCGTGTGCTTTCGTTCGAAGCGGCAGTACTTCTTCAGCTCCACCCGCTCCGTGGTTTTCCGCTTGTTCCGCGTCGTCGTATAGTTCCGCTGCTTGCACTCGGTGCACGCGAGCGTAATGATTTCCCTGGGCATGCTGGGCTCCGTCCGCGGGCGGCTCGGGCGGTCCGCTCCAAGCGGCCCGCCCCGGCCCCCGCCGTGTTACGCCTGTCTTATTCGATGATTTCCGTCACGCGGCCCGCGCCCACGGTCCGGCCGCCCTCGCGGATGGCGAACCGCATGGTCTTCTCCATGGCGATCGGCGTGATCAGCGCAACGCTCACGCTGATGTTGTCGCCCGGCATCACCATGTCCACGCCGGCCGGCAGCTCGATGTCGCCGGTGACGTCGGTGGTGCGGAAGTAGAACTGCGGGCGGTACCCCTTGAAGAACGGCGTGTGACGGCCGCCCTCTTCCTTGCTCAAGACGTACACTTCCGCCTTGAACTTGGTGTGCGGGGTGATGGACCCGGGCTTGGCCAGCACCTGGCCGCGCTCGACGTCCTCTTTCTTGAATCCGCGCAGCAGGCAGCCGATGTTGTCGCCGGCCTGGCCCTGGTCCAGCAGCTTGCGGAACATCTCGACGCCCGTGACGACGGTCTTGACCGTCGGACGCAGGCCGACGACCTCGATGTCCTCGCCGACCTTGACGATCCCGCGCTCCACGCGGCCCGTCACTACCGTGCCGCGGCCCTCGATCGAGAACACGTCCTCGATGGGCATCAGGAACGGCTGGTCGATCGGGCGGGTCGGCTCCGGGATGAACGAGTCGATGGCGTCCATCAGCTCCTGGATGCACTTGGCCTCCGGGGCGTCCGGCTTCTCCGCCTTCATCGCCGCCAGCGCGGACCCGCGGATGATCGGGGTCTTGTCGCCGGGGAACTCGTACTTGTTCAGCAGGTCGCGGATTTCCATCTCGACCAGGTCGAGCAGCTCGGGGTCATCCACGGTGTCGACCTTGTTCAGGAAGACGACGATGGCCGGCACGCCCACCTGGCGGGCGAGCAGGATGTGCTCGCGGGTCTGCGGCATCGGGCCGTCGGACGCGCTGACCACGAGGATCGCGCCGTCCATCTGCGCCGCGCCGGTGATCATGTTCTTGATGTAGTCCGCGTGGCCGGGGCAGTCGACGTGCGCGTAGTGGCGCTTGTCGCTCTGGTATTCCACGTGCGACGTGGCGATCGTAAGGATCTTGGTCGGGTCGCGGCGTCCCTGCGACTCGGACGCCTTCGCGACCTGGTCGTAGGAGACGAACTGGCTCAACCCCTTCGCCGCCTGGACCTTCGTGATCGCGGCGGTCAGGGTCGTCTTGCCGTGGTCCACGTGACCGATCGTGCCGACGTTCACGTGCGGCTTGGTTCGTTCGAATTTTTCCTTGGCCATGGTTTCCTCCTGCCTGTGCTTCTTTCGGTTTTCTCTTTCTTCTTACAGTTCTCGGTCCCTGCAAAATCGTTTCCGCGCCCCGCGCTGGGCCCGTACGCCGGCTTGCCAGCCGGAGCCGACGAGCGCGGCTGGGCCACATGTCCGCCTCCGCTCCTCACTGCGCTCGTCGCGAAGGCTGGAGCCCACGAGCGGGATTGAACCGCTGACCTCGTCCTTACCAAGGACGTGCTCTACCAACTGAGCTACGTGGGCGCCGTCTTCCGCTTCCCGCCAACCGCCCACTGCATTGCATCCCGCCGGATCCCGATAAAACGCAAAACCCGACAAAATACAAAAACAGACTATAACACTCCCCTATCTTCCTCTTTTCCCTTAACAAACCCGGAAAATAGAAGTGTCCGTCTATACTACTATTTAAGATACCGGGACTTCCCGGAATCTGTATATCTCCGACGAAAGTACCCAAAAACGAAACGACGTCAACAGTTTTTTGAAAAAAAACTTCGGGGCCCCTTCCCCGGCATGCCCCGCGGGGGCGAGACTACTTCTTGAGCTTGGCCGGCCGTTTCAGCATCGCCCGAACGGCGGCGGCGTCCAGCTTGGCCACCTTGTCCGCCGGCACCCCCAGCGCGATCAAGCGCTGGCGATGCACTTTTTCGCGGCGCCGCCGGGCCCGGGCTTGTTTGCGCGGCCGGTTCAGGTTCTTGTCTCGAAGACTTAAGGTCTGGCCCATGTGTTTCTCTCCCTCTTTTTAAAAAGCCGCGGCAGCTTATAGGGCCGGAGGCCGGGGTGCAAGCGTTATTCAGGGCGAGCCGAGAAAACGAACTTCGGGGACCAGGTCGAACCCGAACCGGCGGCGCACCGCTTCCGTCATCTCGCGGGACAGGGCCGCGACGTCGGCCGCGGTGCAGCCGGGGTCGGCGACGATGATGTTCGCGTGCTTCTCGAAAACGCGCGCGCCGCCGACGCGCATCGCCTTGGCCCCGGCCTGTTCCAGGAACCAGCCCGCCGCCTGGCGCGGACCGGCGGCGGAGGTCGGCTCGATGTTGCGAAAGAAGCTGCCCGCCGTCGGCGTCGACCGCCAGTCCGGATGGCGCTCGCGGCGCAGGGCGAGGATGCGCTCCCGCTCCGCGGCCAGTTCCGGCCGCGGGCCGAAACGCAGATCGAACACGGCCGACAAAACGATTTCGCCGCTCTCCTGCAGCCGCGAACTCCGGTAGGCAAACCGAAGATCGGCGGCCGGCACTTCCTGCTCGCGGCCCGCGGGATCCACCAGCCGGACGCCCGCCAGCCCCTCCGCGACGGAGCGGCCGAAGGCCCCGGCGTTCCCGGCGATGGCCCCGCCGACCGTGCCGGGGATGCCGGACAGGAACTCGAGGCCGGCCAGCTCCTGCTGGACGCCGTAGGCGGCGAGCGCGTCCAATTCCGTCGAGCCCGACACGCGCAGCCGGACGCCGTCCCGCTCGATCTGCGGGATCGGACTGACATAGCGGACCGCAAAGGCGTCGAGCCCCGCGTCGGCCACCAGCAGGTTGGACCCGCTGCCGATCACCACAAAAGGCTCGCCGGCAGCGCGCAGGGCCGAGATGGCCTGGACGGCCTGCCCGGGCGTGCGGCAGGAAAGGCAGGCCCGGCACGGTCCGCCCAGCCGGAAGGTGGTGACGTCCCGCAGCACGGCGCCATCGGTTATTTCGACGCCGGCCTGTTCGAGGGCCGCCCGGTTCATTCGGCGCTCCCCTCCTCCGGCACACGCCGGGGAATAGACGATGTCTCCTCGCTGCGGGCGAGCAGCCAGAGGTAATCCGAGAGCCGGTTCATCCAGACCTGCATGCAGGGATTCCGGCACCAGCCGTCGCGGCACAGGGCGGTGACGCGGCGCTCGCAGCGGCGCGCGACTGCGCGGGCATGGTCCAGGTGCGCCGCGGCTGGCGTCGCGCCCGGAACCACGAAATCCTCCGGCAGGCGGCGCAATCCCTCGAGGACCAGGCTCTGTTTCTCCAGCTCCTCGATGGATTCCGGGCCGGCGCGCGCGGGCAACGCCTCCGCCTTTTCGGGCGAGGTCGCCAACTCCGCGCCCACGTCGAACAAACGTCTCTGGAGCGAAAGGAGGGCCTCGCGCGTGGACTGGCGGCGGGAGTGCAGGCGCGCCAATCCCAGCAGGCAGCCCAGCTCGTCCAGGTCGCCGAGGGCTTCCAGAGGCGGGGCATCCTTGGGCACCTCTTCGCCCGAATAGAGCCGGGTAAGGCCCCCGTCGCCTTGTCCCGTGGTGATGCGCGCCCGCGGTTTCATCTCCGGGAGAGCGTGGCTCAAAGCCGCGGGCTTGTCAACCGGCGCGGGCGTCGTCAGCCGATAACTTTCTTCATGACCTCCGCGCAGGCGCCGACAAAGCCGTCCATGTCGTCCCGATTGCACCACGCGGGCGTCCCGGTGCGGAACGGGATGTCGCCGGGCGCCGGGCGGTTGGTCTCCGGGTCGCGGTTCGGTATGCACAGGTCGAAGAAGTCCGCCGCGTCCGGATCGGGCGGACGGGTCAGCCCCTTCAATCCGGTGCCCCCGCAGCCGACGTGGTAGCCGGCGGCTTCCATGCCCGACTGGAACGCGCGGGCCACGTTCGGGTCGCGGCGCTGCGCCGGCTCCGGGAGCGGGTTGAAGGCGACGATGCCCGAACGCAACTCGGGGTCCCGGCACGGCTGGACGATCGCCTGTTCGCCGAACGCGGCCGCCAGCGCAGCGCGCGCGTAGTCGGCCAGCGCGAGGATGTAGTTCTGGATCCGCTCGCGGCCGATCTCGTCCCAGAACTCGCAGACCTCGCCGAGCGCCCGCCAGTCGGCGGACTCGGGAAAGCCGTAAACGCTCAACGCGGCGCCGAGGTCAAATCCTTCCGGCCGCGAGCCGTCGGTCGGGGCATCGAGGTCGCCGGATCGGACAATATGAAAGCGCGGGAGCGGGTTCGGATTCGCGGGCCACCGGGCGTTGCGGGCGTATAGGATCCCGGTGCCGCCGGGGCCGCATTGCCACTTATGGCCCGAGATGCCCCAGAAATCGATGCCGGTCTCGTCGAGGCGCGGGACGAACATGCCGCCATAGTGCGCGCCGTCCACGACCGTGGTGATCCCGTGCTCCTGCGCGAGCCGGGCCAGCCGGCGGACGGGCATGGCCACGCCGCTGGGATGGGCCGGGCACGAGAAGAACATCGCCTTCGTCTTCCCCGGCGCGATCCGGCGGCGCGCGGATTCCACGATCTCCTCCGCGGAAAAGTCCGGCCGCGACGGCACGCCGAACTGGCGGATGGCCAGCCCGAAGCGCCCGGCCACGCGCCGGACCGTGGCGACGCAGTTGGGGTACTCGAGCGTGGAGCACAGGATCTCGTCACCCGCCCGCCAGTCCAGCCCGTGAAGGATCTGGCTGATCGCGTCGGTCGTGTTGCGCGAGATCGCGATCTCGTCCACGCGCGCGCCGTAGCCTTTCGCGATCTTCGCGCGCGTGACGGCCGAGGGCTCCAGGTAAACGGGGAACGGGTCGCGCGCGATCCGGTCCAGCCCTTCCTTGAAATGCCGCAGGATCGGGATGGGCATGGACCCCTTCTGGCTGGCGACCAGGTACTTGTGCTCGTCGGCGATGGTGAAGACCTTCGCGAAATCGGCGAAGTACGCCTCCTCCGCGGCCAGAAGGTCATCGGACGGGGTGCCGGGCGCCGGCGGCGGAGCCGCGGGCACGGCGGACTCGGCGCGGAGTTCATGCCACAGCGCCAGCGTGGCCAACGTGCCGGCGCCCAGTTTCTCGATGAACCGGCGCCGCGTGATGGGGCTCGAAACGGATGGAACGGAACAACGGCGTGAAGCGCTACGCATGAGGACCGTCCTCCCGGGTTGCAGAATCTGTTTCCAAGCCCGCATGATAATCCCTATCCTCGTGGAATTGAAGCCGGAGCGCGCGTGAACTGGATCGGCCCTTACATTCACCGGATTGATCCCGTCCTGGGGACGGCCGGCGGGCTATACCTCTGGTGGTACGGGGCGAGTTTCTCCCTGGGCTTCCTGAACGCCCACCTCTACATCCGGCGAAAGCGCCGGGCGCTGGGCCTTTCACTGGGGGCGGTGTACACCTTGAGCCTCTTCCTCGCGATAGGCGTGCTCTTGGGCGGGCGGACCGTCGAGGTGCTTTTCTACGAATGGCCGTTCTACAGCGCTCATCCGCACCTGATCCCGGCGGTGTGGCTGGGCGGGATGGCCACGCACGGGCTGCTGTTCGGCGGGCTGGCCGGCGTCTGGCTCTTCTGCCGCCGGCGGCGGCTGTCGTTCCTGCGCGTCACGGACGTGCTGGCGATCCCGGCGGCGTTCATCCTGGCCATGGGCCGGATCGGCAATTTCATCGACGGCCAGATCGTCGGGCGCGTGACGGATGCCTGGTGGGCGGTACGGTTCCCGGATGCCGAGGGATTCCGGCATCCCGTGGTGCTGTACGACGGGCTGAAGAACCTGCTGCTCATCCCGGTACTGCTCCGCGCGTCCGCCCGCCGCCTGCGCCCCGGCGCGGTCACCGGCCTGTTCCTGCTGCTCTACGCCGGGCTGCGCGTGCCGATCGACGTCTTCCGCGAGTACCCCACCACCCTGCTCGGCTTGGCGACGGGCCAGAGCCTGAACCTCCTCATGGCGACCGGGGGACTGATCTTGCTGATCCTGCGATGGCGCCGCGAACCGGAGGCGCCGCCGTTCACTCCGGGGATCGTCGTCCGACCCGAACGGCTGGTGGCGCGCCCCCTGCTTTTCGCCTTGCTGATCGCCCTCGCGCCGATCATCCCGAGCGATTGGACCCAGGACATCCCCGCGCGCTACGGCAAGCGGCACCCGGGCATGAAGCACTCGGCCCTTTACCCCGTCCTAGACACGGCGCCGCCGGATTGATCAGGGGGGAAAGATTACCGGACCGATCCGGTCCAGCGTGCGCGCGCCGGCGCCGGCCTTCTCGCGGACCAGGCGCGCCGCGCGCGCGCCGAGTTCGACCCGGCGGACGGGATCGTCCAGCAGCCCCAGGATGGCCATTTTCAGGCCGTGGGCGTCGGGCACCTGGAGGATCGCGCTCGCCTCGAGGAACTCGTCCATGACCGCGGCGAAGTTCTTCATGTTCGGCCCCACGAGGACGGGCTTGCCCCACCACGCGGGCTCGATGACGTTCTGCCCGCCCTTCTGTTCGGACAGGCTCTTGCCCACGAAGATGATCGTGGCGCAGGAATAGAAGTTCATCAGCTCGCCGGTGGTATCCACCAGCAGGACGTCCGGCCGCGCGGCCGGCGCCGCGGCCGGCCCGAGATCGGAGCGCCGCCGCACGGTCAGCCCCCGCGACTCGATCTCGGCGAGCACCGCCACGCGGCGCTCGACGTGCCGCGGCACGAGCATGAGGACCAGGTCTTCCCGCTCGGCCTTCAATTCCTTGTACAGGTCCAGGAGGATCGCCTCCTCCCCCGGCCAGGTCGAACCGCCCAGCAGCACGGAACACCCCTCGGTGATCCCGGCCGCCCGCAGCACGGCGCGGGCCTGCTCCGCGCCCGCCGGATCCGGCTCGCCGAGATCGTACTTGGCGCTGCCGACCACGCTGATCCGCTCCGCCGGCGCGCCCAGGTCCCGCAGACGCTGCCCGTCGCCGGGGCCTTGCACGCAGAACCAGTCCACCATCGGGAGGAGCCGCCGGGTGAAGACCCGCAGCTTCCGGTAGCCGCGGTACGAATGCTCGGAGATGCGGCCGTTGACCAGGACCACCGGGATGCCCCGCGCCCGCGCGAGCCGGACCAGGTTGGGCCACAGCTCGTTTTCGACCAGGATCAGCGCCGCGGGCCGGATCGCGTCCAGGGCCCGGCGCGTGATGAACGGGAAGTCGGCCGGGAAGTAGATCAACACGTCGTCGGAGGGCAGTTTCTTCTCGGCGATTTCATGGGCGGTGGATGTCGTGGTGGACACCACGAACTTCGCGCCCGGCCGGCGGCGCCGGATCTGTTCGATGAATCCGAGGGCCAGGTTCATCTCGCCCACGCTGACGGCCTGGATCCAGATGCGCCCTCCCTCCGCCAGGCGCGCCGCGGCGTCGGGCTCATACCGCGCGATGCGCTGCCAGAAATGCCGCGCGTAGCCGCCCCGTCGGCGCATGCGCAGCAGGAAGTGCGGCAGCAGGAGCAGGAAACCCGCGGTGAAGAGAAGGTTGTAAAGGAACCAGATCATAAAGAGGTGTTTAGGGGTTTAGCTTGCGAATTAATTAGCGTTCATAGGGCGAGAAGTATTTCCTGGCACCTGAACCCCGATCCCTTCCTATGCTCTCGGGTGCGCTTCCTCGTACACCCGTTTCAGCCGCTCCACGCTGACGTGCGTGTAAATCTGCGTCGTGGACAGGCTGGCGTGCCCCAGCAGCTCCTGCACGCTGCGCAGGTCCGCCCCGGCATCCAGCATGTGGGTGGCAAAGCTATGCCGAAGCGCGTGGGGAGACAAGCCCGGATTCAGCCCGGCCGAGATCGCGTACTGCTTGAGCAGGCGTTCGACCGAGCGCGAGGTCAGGCGGCCGCCGCGCCGGTTGATGAAAAGCGCCGCAGGCTTCCCGCCCGCCGCGCGCGTGGCCAGGAACCGGTCGCGGGCCTCCACGGCCGCGCGCAGCGCCCGGTGCGCCGGGCGGCCGTACGGGCAGAGCCGCTCCTTCTTTCCCTTGCCGCGGACGCGCACGACGCTCGCGAGCCAGTCCACCTGTTCGTCGGCCAGCCCCGTCAACTCGCTCACGCGCATGCCCGTGCTGTAGAGCAGTTCCAGGACGGCCGCGTCGCGGAGGGGCGAGTAGTCGTTCCAGGGCGCGGAGCGGGTCCGCCCGGCGCCCTTGAGCGGCGCGGCCAGCAGGCGGTTGACCTCGCCAATGCCGAGCACGGCGGGCAGTTTCCGGGCCCGCTTCGGCAGCATCAGGCCGCTGAACGGGTTCGCCTTCACCAGGTCCTCGCGCATCAGGAACCGGTAGAACGAGCGCAGGCTGGAGATCTTGCGGGCCGTCGTCGTCGGCGCGCAATTCTGCTTCTGGAAGCCGACGAGGAAGCCGCGGGCGGCGTAGCGGTCCGCGCGGTCCCACGGCAGGGGCGGGTTCGGCGAGGTCTTCCAGAGGAAGGCGGCGAACTGGCCGATGTCGCGCCGGTAATTCGACAGCGTATGCGGCGAGGCGTTGCGCTCGGCCTCGAGGTAGCGGAGGTAACGGCTGACCGCCGGGTCGGCCGCCCGGGTTGGCGGCTCGGCGGTCATTCGGCGGCGGTCTCCGGCGCCGCGGCCTTCCGCGTCTTGATCAGGCTCGCCAGATTGTACCGCTCGGAAAGCGCATCGAAGCCCGCGATCTGCGCCCGGTAGCGGGCGGCCAGTTTCTTCAAGGACAGCACCTGCCGCGGCGAGAGGTGCCGGTGCTCGGCGTGCTGGCCGGACAGCGACTGGAAGAACGCGTGATCGTCCCAGGTGCGCCGCCCGCGCTTGACCGGCGGCTTCCACTCCGCCACCGTCTTCAGCGCGTCGATCAGCGGCCCCACGTCCTCCATCGCGTGCGGGCCTTCCTTGTGAAGACCCAGCTCGGCCGCCAGGCTCTCGAAGTTGTCCATCTGCGAGGAATATTTCATGACGAGCCGGTCGAGATAATGGACCTGGTTTTCCGAGAGCGCGCGGCCGCTCTGCACCTGCCGGCGCAATGAATCCGCGAAGACCTTGTCGTCGTACGTCTTCTTGCCCACCTGCCGCGCGGGCTTGAATTCGACCTTCTCCAGCAGCTCCAGCTTGCGCCTCGTCTCGGGCGATGGCGGCAGGACGGGGGTCCTGCTCTTTTCCGCCTCCGCGACCAGGCCGAGTCCGTCCAGCACCCGCGGCAGGTCCGGGAGCTGCTCGCGGTAGTGGAGCGCGAGGCTCTTCAGCGCCTCCAACTGGCGGTCGGAAACGGGCTTGTCTTCCGCCAGGTGCTGGCGGACGGACTCGACAAACTTCCGGTCGCTGTAGGTCCGCTTGCCGCGCTTGTTCTCCGGGGCCCATTCCCTGACCCCGTCCAGCACGTCCAGCAGGGCCTTCACCATCCCGGGATCGGCCGGCGGGCCCTTGGCCGCCGCGAGCCACTGCTGGAACCGCCCGTAGAAATCGCCGAGCATCTTCGTCCACTCGACGCGGCCCTCCTCGATCTCGTCGAGCGATTCTTCCATGCCGGCCGTGAACTTGACGTCGAAGAGCTCGCCCAGGTGCGCCACGAGGAACTCGCAGACCTTCATGCCCGTTTCGGTCGGCGAGAGCGTGCGCTTCTCGCGCGTGACGTAGCGGCGCTCGGCGAGCGTGGAGAGGATCGAGGCGTAGGTGCTGGGCCGGCCGACGCCGTTTTCCTCGAGCGCGCGGACCAGCGCGGCCTCGGAGTAGCGCGGCGGCGGCTGGGTGAACTTCTGCTGCTCGAGCCATTCGATACAATCCAGCCCCTCGCCCACAGCCAGCGGCGGCAGCGTGTCCACCTCGTCGCCGTTTTCGCCCGCCCCGGACTCCTTTTTGCGCGCCTCGACCCCGCTCGCCTTCATGTAACCGGGGAAGACGACCTCGGAGGCCGTCGCGCGGAACAGGTAGGTGGAGGTCTTCTCCGGCGGCGGCACGGCCTCGATCTCCACCGTGCGCTGCGCGATGCGGGCGGGGACCATCTGGCTGGCGACGAAGCGCTGCCAGATCAGGCGGTAGAGCCGCAATTCTTCGGGCTCCAGCACCGAGGCCAGCGAGTCCGGCGTGCGCTCGACATCGGTCGGGCGGATGGCCTCGTGGGCCTCCTGCGCGCTGCCGCGGCTGCGGTAGAAGTTCGGCTTCTCCGGCAGGTATTCCGCGCCGAAATGGGTCCCGATGTAGCGGCGGCACGACTCCAGCGCGCCGCCGGCGATGTGGAACGAATCGGTGCGCATGTACGTGATCAGGCCGATCGGTCCCTCGCCGAAATCCTCGCCCTCGTACAGCCGTTGAGCGAGCTTCATGGTGTAGGCTGGCGCGTAACCCAGCACGCTGGAGGCGGCCTGCTGGAGGCTGCTGGTGATGTACGGCGGCATCGCGCGCTTGCTGATCTCGCGGGGCACGATGGCCGCGACCCGCAGGGGGCGGCCCTCCAGGTCCGCCTTGATCGCGTGCGCCTGCTCCGACGCCTTGATCTCCGCCTTCTCGCCGTTGATCCGCGCGAGCCGGATCTCGAAGGGATCCTTCGGCTCGACCTGCTTGGCGACCTTCGCGCCGAGCAGCCAGTACTCCTCCGGCTTGAAGTTCCGGATCTCGTTTTCGCGCTCGCAGACCAGGCGCAGGGCGACCGACTGCACGCGGCCGGCGCTCGTGGCGCCGCGGATGCGCCGCCACAGCAACGGGCTGACGCGGTAGCCGACCAGGCGGTCCAGCACGCGCCGGGCCTGCTGACTGTCCACCTTATGCAGGTCGATCGGGCCGGGCTTGCCAAAGGCCTCGCGGATCGCGGGCGCGGTGATCTCGTTGTAGGAAACGCGCAGGAAGCGGTCCTCCGGCACGGTCCCCTTCAGGGCGGTCTTCAGGTGCCAGGCGATCGCCTCGCCCTCGCGGTCCGGGTCGGGGGCCAGGTAGACCGTGTCGGACTTGGCGGCCACCGCCTTGAGTTCCGCCAGCACCTTCTCGCGGCCCTTGATGGCGACGTAGCGGGGCTTGAAATTTTTCTCAATGTCGATGCCGAAGTCTTTCTGGGGCAGGTCGCGGACGTGGCCCATCGAGGCCTTGACCGAGAACTCGGAACCGAGAATTTTGTTGATGGTCTTCGCCTTGGCCGGCGACTCGACGATGACGAGGTGTTTGGTCATGGGGAGGGTTCAGGGTTTAGGGTTCAGGGACATTCTTCTCGCCCTCATTCTCGTCCTCGAACAACTCGCACAATGGCCTCGATAGAACACCATTTGCATTTTCACTCCCGCCGCAGCCCCTCGGCCAGTTCCACGAGGCGACCGGGCAGCATACGCACAATCCGCTTCATTTCCAGTCCGATCAGCAGGGAGCTGACCTCATGGCTCTTCAGGCCGGACCGGCGGGCCAGCGAATCCACGTCCAGCGGCTCCTCCCAGAGGGCCCGGACGATTTTCTGTTCCAGGTCGCTCAAGACCACAGCGGGCCGGCTGTCCAACTTGTCTGCCGCGTCCTTCTTTTCCGGCGGGATCAGGAACTCGAATTCCTGGAGAATATCGTCCACGTCCTCGACCAGCCGGGCCCCGTTCTTGATCAGCCGGTGCGGGCCCTTCGAGGTCGGGTTATCCACACGGCCGGGCACGGCGAACACGGTCCGCCCCTGCTCCAGCGCCTGGTCCACCGTGTGCAAGGCCCCGCTGGTCGCCCCGGCCTCGACCACCACCACGCCCATCGAAAGCCCGCTGATCACCCGGTTGCGATAGGGAAAGGTGGTCCTATCCGGCTCGCGCCCGAGCGTGTATTCGCTGATCACGGCGCCGTGCTGGACGATCTCCTCCGCAAGTTTCTCGTTCTCCGGCGGATACAACCGGTCCAGCGCGCTGCCGATGATGGCGATCGTCCGGCCGCCGGCCTTGAGCGCGCCGCGGTGCGCGGCGGTGTCGATCCCCCGCGCCAGGCCGCTGATGACGGTGAAGCCGACCTTGCCCAGTTGATAGGACAACTTGTCGGCAACGCTCAACCCGTAGTGCGTAGCGTGCCGGGTGCCGACCATGGCGATCGCGTGCCGGTCGGTCTTCTCCAGCGTGCCGCGGACGTACAGCGCCAGCGGCGGATCATATATTTTGGAAAGCGTCTCGGGGTACTCGGCGTCCACGGGCGTAATGATCCGCGCGCCCAACGCCCGCGCTTTTTCCTCCTCGGCGGACGGATCGACGGTGGCGCGTTGGTTCAAAATGGACTCGGCCAAGTCTTCGCCGATGCCCTTTACGGCGAGCAACTGCGCCCGGTCGGCCGCGAAAACCGCCTGCGGCGAACCGAGCGCTTCGATCAGGGCCCGGACGCGGACCGGCCCGATCTTGTCGGTCATGTTGAGCGCAATATAGGCTTCGCGTTCGGTCATTCCATGCACCCGTGTTCCCTTGCGGGGGCGGAGAATGGGCGAGGCCCGCCCGCCTCGTCAAGCGCAAAGGAAAGCCGGATCCGCGCCCAAATGCGCGGCGGACTATCAAGCCACCCGCGACCGGCCGTACGGATCCGGCGTGCCGAACCGAGCCGGCTGCCTTTGGAAATTAGTTGTGTTGGCGGGCGGCCGGGAGCATCCTGTGAACGGTAGCTGACCGTAGCGTTCAAACATAAGGAGGTTTGGATGAAGACATGGTTACTGCTGATTCCCCGCGCCCTGTTGAGCCTGGTCGCCGCCTCCCTGATGGCGGGGTGCGAGGACAGCGATGACGACAGCCCGGACACGGTGGTCGTGACCAACAACGTCGGCGGGGACGCGGACGCTGACGCGGATGAAGAGGCCGTGGACGAGGATGAGGAGGCGGACGGCGAGGAAGCGGAGCCCGAGGAGCCGGCCGCGCCCGAACCGCAGGTCATGTACGACGAAACGTTGAGTCTCAACGGCGTGGCCGACCCGCTGTTCCGACAGACCAGCAGTTGCGTGCCCCCGGCCAGCGGGACCATGACGGCCACGATGACATGGGACGACGGGGGGGAGGTTCATGCCTGGCTCAACCGCAGCGACGAGTCGGAGGCGGAAAGCCAGGACACCTCGCCGATCGTGCTCACCCATACCACCGGGCCCGGCCAGGATTGGTGGGTCGAGATCCGGAACGGGAGCAACGACGGCATCCAGAAACGCGTCAACGTGACGATCACGTACACCCCGGACGAATAAATCCGGCAGGAATTCCTACAGGCCGGCCGCGGCGCCCGCCGCAGCCGGCTTCTTTGCGGGATACCGGACCGCCCAGCGCAGGAAGCCCAGCGTCGCCAGGGCGGCGGCGAGGCCGTAGACGAGCCCGTACACGCGCAACAGGGTGAAGCCGAGCGTCCGGATGTATACGATCAGGCTCCAGTAGTCGCACGCGAGGTAGCAGAGCGGCCCGATGAACAGGGCGATGGCGAGCAGCCGGAATGTCCAGAGGCCCCGCCGCGAGGTCCGGTCGCCCAGCCAGCGCGCGATCGCGACGTGGACCATGAGCAGCGCCGCGATCATGGTGAACCGCCAGAACCCGCACTGGAGCGTGGACTGGTCCAGGCACCAGCCGACCCAGCTGTGATCGAATTTCTCCGCGAAGAGCGAGCCGGTGACCACGGCCCGGATCGCCCCGCTGAAATACAGGACGGACGGGACCAGGGCCAGCAGCAGGAATCCCGCGATCCAGGCCCATCCCAGCGCGGTGGCCGGAGGGAGGGCGGCCAGTCGCGGCACGAAGCGGACCGGCCATCGCGGGCCCAGCATCAGGAGTAGAACAAGCGATGCCCATTCCAAGAGCAGGATCAGGCCGGCATACATCAGCAGCGCCTTGAAGTGGTACCCCTTGTGCAGGGCCAGCGGCAGCAGGGCCAGAACGACGAGGATGGCGGCCGCCAGGACAAATCCCCAGCGCAGACGGCCCGCGGGTCTGGCCTGATCCAACCAGACTTCCTCGCGCCACGGCGACAGGATAAAGAGGAAGGCGCAACCCGCCCAGGCCCAGTGCCGGAAGGAAACCGCCAACCGCCCCATATCGTCCATGTTGACGATCCGCCAGAGCGCCCGCGGCCAGCAGTCGCGGGCGAAGGACAACCACGGTACGGCCAGGATCAGCACGAGGACCGCGAACAGCGCGCGTTTCAGCCGGCCGCCGCCCGGCGGCGGGCGCGAAGCGAACAGCAGCAGCGGCGAGGCGAGCGCGAGGAACGGGGCATGCCATCGGCCACCCGGCCTACCAAACGCCAGGGTGCCCGCGAACAACAGGATCAGCCCGACCCCCGTTGTTTTCGCCACCGCCGGCCAGTAGAAGAAACTATGCATCGGCTGGAAGGCCGGCAGCGGCACGGCGGCCAGAACCATGGCCACACCCACGATCAGCCAGAAGGGGCGCGGCGTGGAAATCCCTTCCCGGCGGTGCACGAGCCATAGGGCCGCGGCGGCGACGGCCAGCCAGACCGCCGGCTCCCAGCCGCGGTCGCCTGCCAGGAAAAGGGGGATGAAGCCGTCGTGGACGGGCATGAGCCACGTCCCGAGCAGGCCCAGCAGGATCACCAGGGCCAGGCGGAATACGGGACGCGGGGTCATTTGCTGTCTTCAGACACCGGGCCCGAGCCGGCGTTCAAGGTTCTTCGAGATGAATGCTCACCTCGTAGTCGTCCCAGTTCCAGTCGGAAGTCCGGATCTCGACGACGGTGAGTTGCCCGACGACGACGTCCACGTCCCAGGCGCCGTAACGGTCGTTGTCCTTGCCGTCGAGGATCACGCGGTGGACGCCGCCGGTCATGTCGTAAGCCTCGTCCTCGTAGTCCTTCACCTCATTGGTCTCCACGCCGTCGATATAGACGTGGATGTCGTCGGGCGAGTAATTGTCGAGGATGATGCTCCCCTGCCCGTCCGGCGGAACGTGGTCGTAGTCCTCGTCCTCGCACCCGGTCACCCCCAGCGCCAGCGCCACGGCCAGCACGCCCAATCCGCAACGAAAGTTCATGGTGCTCATCCTTTCCCCATCGCGGGCTCCTGTTCGAATGGTAGAAAACCCCGCCCCCGAATGCAAGAACCGCCTGCTCCGCGCGGCCTCACGGGGACTGGTACACGCCGGTCAGGACGGGGCCCTGGCCCCGCTGAACGAGCTGGGTGACGGGCGGAGGGGTGATCCAGCCGCTGACGTCCGCCCACTCGACGGTGTACACGCCTTCGGGAACCCACTGTGAGGCCTTCGCGTTCCAAGCGCCGCCGTTGATCCGCCATCGGGCGCCGGCCGCGCGCATCGAACCCGGCGAGAAGGTCAGGGTCAGGACGCCGTTGGTGGCGGCGGCGGGGATCCGGAAGTCCGTTCGCTTGATGAGCAGCAGGACCGGCTGGTCGCCGGCGTAATCGAAGTTGGTGCTGTACGCGGAGTAGTCGCGCCCGCCGATCGCGTTCGGGCCGATGCCGCTGTTGGTGACCGGCAGCATGCCGTCTCCGCCCACCTGCGAAATGTCCTTGATCGCGAAGTAGACGGTCGTTCCCGCGGTCAACCGGGCCGTGTCGCCGGTGGCGGCGAGTTCGAAGGGCGCCCAGACCGCCTGGTAGTACGGGTTGAACTTCTGGAACTTCCCGTCGGCTCGCGCCTGGATCCCGAACTCGGCATTGGTGAGGATGCGCGCCGCGACGGCGTTGGACCAGCCCGCGTTCCCGATCGGCTGGAAGGCGTAGCGCAGCTCGTACGTAGAGTAGCTCTTCCCGTTGTCCTTGTACTTGTCCATGAAGCCGATCTGGAAGTTGGTCGACGCGGGGAAGTAGGTGATGGACGGGGAGCAGATGGTCTCGTTGTTCTGCGGCTCCGGATCGTGCAGGAACTCGACCTGGTCGAACCAGGCGTCGTACGGCGCGTCGGCGATCCCGGTGTAGGGCTTGAACGTGACGTACCAGCGATACCAGTTGGTGAAGTACGCCTCGCCCATGTCGCGCAGGCTCTTGCTGGGGTACGGGTAGTTGGTCGCCGCCCACGCATTGTTGTGCTGGGGATGCCCGTCGCACAGCGCGTGGGTCCAGCCGCCTCCCTCCGTGCAGAACTCGTGGTACCAGTGGCCGCCGATCCCGTTGTACGGGCCGATGTTGACCGTGGCCAGCGGGCGCGCCTCGTCGTCGAGATTGGTCAGCGAGGCGGGCGCGTGGAAGTACGCGCTGAAGCGGTTCGCGCGCGCGGCTTCGGGGAACGGGACCGGCGTCTCCTTCGGGCTGGTGTTCGCGAAGTAGAGGTAGGGATGCCCGATTCTGACGCCGCCGGCGATCGGATCGACGCCCAGGTTCAGGCTGTTCGTGAAATGGGCCTTGGCGGTGACGAGGACCCCGTTCGTGCCGTTCGCGTTGACGCCGCCGGTGACCGTGTAGCGCAGGCTGCGGCCGGAAAGGGCGTTCCCGTCGTCGATCTCCAGGTAGCCGTGCGTGCCGAAACCCATGTGCACGCTGTTGTCGGTCGTGTAGTAGAGATAGAACATGGAGAGGGTGTTTGTCTGCGGCCCGTACGCGTTCGTGTTGCGCCAGCCCGCGCGGTCGTAATCCGTCATGGGGGTGCCGGCTAGCGGGTTCTCGGTGGCCGTCGTGTAGAGCCAAGGCGCCGCGGAGCCCGGCTTGCCGAGCCCGGCGGTGACCGGCAGTCCGTCGAAATCCATGAAGAGGGTCTGGATGACGGCGTTGGAGGGCGGCGCCGCCCGGATGCGGAAGAAAGCGGCCGCCTGCGGCGGGGCGGCCGTCCAGACGATCGCCACGATCGGCCACTGGTCCGTCGGCGCCCACGCCGTCCAGTCCTGCGCCGCCAGCGATTCCGTCCATTCGACCGTGTAGCCCGAGTTGCTGTACGAGGCGTTCCACTGCAGGATCAGGCCGCTCCCGCCGTCCCGCCGGATGCCCGCGCACCAGACCGCCGGGTTCGTGTCCATCGTCCGCCAACCCTGGACGGGGCCGCTGGCCGGGCTCGCGCCCGCCGCGTTCGTCGCCATGACCCAGTAGCAGTACACCTGGCCCGTGGCGGCCGAGGCGTCGTCGTGGACGTTCGTGGTCAGCGCCCCCCCGATGCGCGTCTGGGCGCCGGTCGCGGACGGCGCGCGCCAGAGGACATAGTGGTCCGCGAACGGCGCGTTCGACCAGGCGACCCGCACGAAGTTAGAATAGGTCCCCTGCGAGGCCGCCAGGCCGTCCGGCGCGGGGGGCGCGAACGTGTCGTCCTCCACGCGAAGGCGGTAGCACGTCTCGCGCACGACGATCTCGACGTTCGTCAGCCACTCGGCGACGCCCGCGGCGGCGGTCATACGGCCGGCATAGAAGATCAGCGTGTTGGTCGCCGAGGAGGGCAGGTCCTCGTACTGTTGCGGCTCCGTGGTGGTGAAGTAGTTGCCGAACTCGTCCACGTACGACTTCTCGCCCACCGCGATCGCATGGGTGAACACCTCGCCCGACTGCATGAACGGCCCCAGCAGATACTCCAGATCGTTGCTGAAGGCCCCCGTGTCGCCTTCCGTGAAGTGCGGGTTGTAGCTCGGGTGGCCGCCGAAGCTGTTGATCACGGAGGGCAGGTTGGTCCCGGCGAGGATGTCGCGGAGGGTTTGCAGGACCTCGAGCACCGTGAAGCTGTCGCGCGAGAAGACGTTGCGCTCGATGCCGTCCACGCGCTGCGTGAAGAGGTGGATGGTCATCATGTCCGGTTCCGCGTAGCCCTTGAGGCGGAGGAGGAACGGGGAGCCCGGGCCGTTGTGCGCGATCTCCATTCGCCCGGTCAGCAGGCCAGTGACCTGGGGCCGGAAGATGACGCTGAAGGCGCCCGTCTCGCCGGCGGCCAGGGACGCCGGCCAGTTCACGACGGAGAACGAAGCGGCCCCGTTCCCACTGGTGGTCACCCCGCTGATCGCGAGCGCCATGTCGCCGGTGTTACAGATGCCGAACGTGTTCGTCGCCGACCGCCGCAGGGCCGTCAGGGTGGGATACTCGGTGCCCTTCGCCGTCGACGGGGCTTCGTCGCTGGCGAGGACGGCGCCGTTGGTGCCCCGCATCGAGAGGCGTCCGGCCATGTACAGCGCGTCCACGTTGGTCGTGGCGCCGGCGGTCACGGTTACGGGCCTGGAGGCGGGCGCCTGCCAGCCGGCGATGTCCAGGAACTCCATGGAGTAGCTGCCGGCGTCCACGGCCTGCGTCGAGGCGCCGGCCTGCCAGTTCGTGTCGGCCCAGCCGGCCAGCCGCCACGCGGCCCCGTCGGCCACGGCGCCGGGCGGGGCGATGGCGCAGGCGACCCAGCCCGTGTCGGCCCGCGCGACGAGGCCCCGGCCGGCCAGGCACGCGACGATGATAAAAGGAATGCCGCTTCGTGCGCTCATCGGGTACTCGGGTTCCCCTTTTCCTCCCCGGCACGCCGCCCTCTCCGGAGCCCGGATGGACGGCATACCGCTCAACGGCCAGCCTACCCGGGGCTTGCGCACAGGGCAAGCGAGGAGCCGGCCCGCCCTGATCTTTTTTCCGTGCAGTTCCTGACGCGGCCGATATCCTTGGGGCGGAAAGGGCTTTTCAGGAGGAACACGACGATGGGCGGCATGCGGCATGGATGGCTGGCGCTGGCCGTCGGAATGGCGCTGGGCGCGCCGGCGGCGACGCTGGACTATGCCTCGCATCTCGGCGGTTCGGACGTGGAGTACGCGGGAGGCATCGCGGTCGGGCCCGCGGGCAACGTGATCGTCGCCGGCGAGACCGGGTCGTCGGGCTTCCCCTCCACGATGGAACCTTGGAGCGGCGACCGGGATCTTTTTCTAGCCAAGTTCGGCACGACGGGCAGCAACCTGATCTACTCCACGCTGTACGGCGGAAGCGGCTTCGAGGGGCTCGGCGGCATGGCCTTCGCGCCGAACGCCAAGATCTACGTCGCCGGCTCGGTCGCGGGCGCCGGCGGCTACGACATCCTGGTGGTCTGCTTCAGCAACAGCGGACACGTGTGCTACAACACAACGGTCTCGGGACCGGAGGAGGACATAGCCCGCCACATTGCCGTGGACCCGGATGGCTACGCCTACATCGTCGGAGAAACCGGCGGCGGCCTGCCTGTGACCGGCGTGGCGGCTTACGGGCAGACTTACGGGGGCGGCAATTACGACGGGTACCTTCTCCGCCTCGATCCGACCGGCGGCGTCAATCTCTGCGCCTATCTCGGCACCACGAACAATGACGCCGGGTACGCCGTGGCGCTCGACGCCTCCACGAACGTGTACGTCGCCCTGAATGTCGGGTATGCCAGCCGCGAGTCCGCCTACCTGGTCAAGCTGACCAGCCGCGGCTCCAACCAGCAGTTCATGGCGCCCCTCTACCGGATTTATACGAGCAACGACTTCGCCCGCGGCCGCGCCCTCGCCGTGGACGGGCGGACGAACTGCTACGTCGCGGGAGAGACGTACACCACGAATTTCCCGATCGCCGGGCCCGCGATCCAGCCTAAGCCGGGCACCGGCTCGGATGGCTTTCTCGCCATCGTCGACGGGGCCTCCGCCGGGGGCACCGTCACCTACTCCTCCTACTTCGGCGGCGCGGAGGACCAGGCCGCCACCTCGATTGTCCTCGACGGGCAGACCAACATCGTGGTCGCGGGAGAGAACTACTTCTTCAGCCCGTTCAGCGACATCTTCGTGGCGCGGCTGAACAGCGCGGGATCCACGCTGCTGAACACCGTCACGATCAGCGAACCAGACCACCAGTTCTCGCCATGCATCGCCCTCGACCTCTCCAGCAACGTCTGGATCCTCGCGGAAACGATGGATGACATCCTCCCGACGACCAACGCCTACGACAGGACCTTCGCCGGCGGTTTCCGCGACGCGATCCTGATGCAGCTGAATTGGAACCGCGGCGCCACGGTGACCGTGAGCAGTGTCGCGGCCACGGAGGGGACGGGAGGGACCAGCAATTTCACCTTCAAGGTCACGATGGCGCCGACCTTCGGCGCGGGGTTGGCCTACAACTACGCGGCCTCCAACCAGTCCGCCGTCGCGGGCTCCGACTTCAGCGAGAACCGGGGCACCAACCTGGTCTTCACGCCCGGGATCGCCACGCAGGCGGTCACGGTCCTGGTGACGGGCGACGCCTCGGACGAGTCCAACGAGACGTTCACCGTCAATCTCTTGCAGGTCCGGAACGCGACCGTGGCGGCAGCCCAGGGGGTCGGCGCCATCAACGACGACGACCCCGCGCCGTCCGCCTCCATCGCCGACGTGACGGTCACCGAGCGGGACCTCACCCAGAACACCAACGCGAATTTCGTCGTGAGCCTGTCCGCCGCCAGCGGGCTGATCGTGACCATGAACTGCGCCACGGCGAATGGAACGGCCGTCGCTCCCGGCGACTACACCAACCGGCCCTCGACCAAGCTCTCGTTCAATCCCGGCGAGTCGGCCCGGACCGTGACCGTCGTGGTCGTCGGCGACGTCATGGACGAGGACAACGAGACCTTCGTCGTCAACGTGAGCGGACCCGGCAACGCCACCCTCGCGGACGCCCAGGGCCAGGGCACGATCACCGACAATGACCCCGCGCCATCCTTCACGATCGGCAATGCCTCGACGAACGAGCTCGATGCCGGCCAGACGGATTCCGCCGTCGTCCGGGCGGCGCTGTCCCCGCCCAGCGGGAAGACGGTGACCGTCCAGTGGGGCACGGTGAACGGCACGGCGACGGCGGGCGCGGACTACGCCAGCGGCAACGGCACGCTGACGTTCACCGCCGGGCAGACGAACCAAGCCATCACCCGTCCCGTGTACGGCGACGACCTGGACGAGTTCAACGAGACGTTCCAGGTCACCCTGCGGACCCCCACCAACGCGGCGCTGCTGGACGGCACCGGCGTCGTGACCATCGTGGACAACGACTCCCCTCCCCATTTCATACTGCCCGATTCGAGCACGAACGAACTCGACGCCGGCGCCAGCAACAACATGGCCTTCACGGTCCAACTGTCGGCCCCCAGCGGCAAACCCGTCTCCGTGAACTGGGGCACGAGCAATGGCTCCGCATGGGCCGGAACGGACTATGCCGCCGGGGCAGGTCTCCTTTCGCTCACGCCCGGGCAGACCAACGGGACCGTGACGCGGCCGGTCCTGGGCGACAACCTCGACGAGTTCGACGAGACCTTCCTGCTGACGTTCCGCACGCCGACTAACGCGTCCATCGCGGACAGCAACGCCCAGGGCGCCATCCTGGACAACGATCCGCCGGCGGCTGCGAGCTTCGTGGACGAGTGGCTCTACCCGCTCGAGGGCGACACGGGCTCGACGACCGTGAACCACCGGGTGATCCTGTACGAACCCAGCGGCAAGACGGTGACGGTGCAGTACGCGACCTTTAACGCCTCGGCGCTGGCCGGCTCGGACTACACCGCCGCGGGCGGCGCCCTGGTCTTCGCGCCCGGACAGACCAGTTTCCCCGTGGCGTGCACCGTCCTCGGCGACACGGTGGACGAGACCAACGAGTATTTCACCGTCCGGGTCACCAACATCGTCAACGGGGGCCAGGACATCCTGGAGGAGCGGGTGATCATCGTGGACGACGACGTGGACCTGGCCCTGCTGAACACGCTCTTCGCCGCCGCGGACGGCACCGTCCGGCTCTCCTGGCCCGCGTTCACCGGGAAGACCTACCGCGTGCAATATCACACCAATCTCTTGAGCGGGACCGACTGGGCTCCGCTGGGTGACGATATCGTTGCGGTGCAGACCAACATCAGCACCAACTACCCGGCGGGAACCATCTCCCGGCGGTTTTACCGCGTGATCCAGCTGATTCCCTGATCAGCCTTCCCGGGCAGCGACATCCTGCGCACAACACTCCGTCCGCGCCGTGATGTGTCCTGCGGGCGCCTTCGATCCCTCTATGTCAGGCTTCACAAGACCCGATGCTTCGGCTAGCATCTCGTACTGCAAAGGAGGCCCTCATGAAGCGCGTTTTGACGATCGTGACCGGCATCAGCGTGGTCGTCTTTTTTCTGCTCCATCCCCTCTGCGCGCGGGCCTCGGAGGCCAACTACCAGCAGTACCTGCTCGGCGACCGGGGGGCCGGCATGGGCGGCGCGGCCTGCGCGATCGCGGAAGGCGTGGAGGCTTGCTATTACAATCCGGCCGGCCTGGCGCGCACGCCGAACAACACGCTGTCGCTCTCGGCCAACCTCTACGGCTTCCAGCGCCTGACACTGGATGACGCCCTGTTCCCCGGCGAGGATTTCGAGGCCGACGCGTTCCAGACCGTGCCGTCCTCGGCGGGCGGCACGTACCGGCTGGGCACGAATCTCGTCGCGGGCTTCGCGGTGTTCGCGCCGAAGAAGATGTCGTACTTCGAGACCCTGGCTTTCCCCGAGTCGCAGCACTACTACACGTTGAGCCAGGACCACCAGGTCCTGTGGCTCGGGCCGTCGGCGGGCTGGCAGGTTTCCCCGAAGCTGTCCGTCGGCGCGTCCGTGTACGGCGTCTACAGCACGTTCAACTCCCAGCAGGACCTGTACTGGGGCGATTTCGGGCAATCGTACGCGGCGGGCTACGAGTACAGCAGCCTGTCCCTGCTCGGCGTGGCCGGCCTGCAGTACCGGTGGAATCCGCTCTGGAGCCTCGGCTTCCGGGCGCAGACCCCGTCCGCCCTGCTCTTCAGCGACGGCAAGGCGCTGGAGCATATCGTCGGCGTGATGGACCGCCAGTTGCGGCGGGACGTGTCGTATGCCGACGACGTCGACGTGGACAACATGACTCCGGCCTGTTTCACAGTCGGCGTCGCGCGCGAGCTCCCGAAAGCCTGGACGGTCGGCGCGGACCTCTCCTGCCATCTCGCGGAGGACTTCACGCGGCTCAAAGGCACCGACCAGAACGGCCAGCCCTTCGAGGTGCCCGTGGAGCGCGAGCTGGTCGTGGACGCCGCGGTCGGCGCCGAGTACGTGCTCTGGAAGAAATACCCGCTGCGCGCCGGGTTCTTCACCAGCCGGTCCGCCGCCCCCGACCCGGACGTGGACGATCCCTACGCGCTGACCCAGACCGACCTGTACGGCGTCAGCTTCAGCGCCGGAACGCGCACGCGGAACAGCGCGGTCAACATCGGAATCAACTACCTCTTCGGCGACGGCACCGACATCGGCTGGGCCCAGGCCGGCGGCCGCCTCGAGCAGGTCCTCGTGGACGTGCGGGAGGAGTACCTCTACTTCACCTTCAACACGTCGTACTACTTCTGACGTATCCATCAGGCCGGTATAGACGCGCCCGGTCTCGCGGGAGCTCGACCCTCCACCAAGCACCGGGCCAGGTACGCCATGGAGGGCGGAGCTCCGCGACGCCGTTTTTTCAAGCGACGTTCACGAAGGCTCGCATTACCGGTCGAGCCGCAACCGGCAGAGCGCGCCGGTGAACCCGGTCTCCCCGCCCGCGAAGTCGCTTTGCGCGGCGAGCGTTTCCATTTCCGCGGCGCTGTAGAACGGCTCCTCGAACGAGTGCAGCCACATCAGCGTCGCGCGGAACCGCCCGTATTCCGCCCGCACGCGGCGGGCGACGTCTTCCGGCATCTTGCGGACCAGGTCGTAGACCAGCGCGCGCCCGCCGGGTGTGAGGACGCGCCGGATCTCGTTCAGCCCCGCCACGGGATTCTTCCAGTGATGGAGGGAACCGGTGGACACGACGACGTCGAAGGAGGCGTCGGGATACGGCAGCGCCTCCGAGCCGGCGCACTTCAGTACAATGCCGCTCCCCGGCAGGTTCTTCTCGGCCTTGTCCACCATCGCCCGCGAGATGTCCGCCCCGTGGAGCGACGCGCCCGGCAGCCGCTCGCGCAGGCGGAGCAGCAGCCAGCCCGGCCCGGTCCCGATGTCGAGAACCGACGCCGGCCGCAGCACGGCGACCTCGTCCGCCACCAAGGCATAGTGCTTCTGGAAGGGCGAACTCCGGCTCAAGGCGTTGTAAAAACAGGCGCCGGGCCAGGGGATGCCCTCCAGCTCGATCCGGGACAACAGTCTGCGCCAGGGCGTGCGCATGCCGCTCCCGGCGGTTGCTACCGCTCTCCGGAGGCGTGCCGGCCCTTCTTGAACAGGTCGAGCTGGGCGTCCTTGAGCAGGTCGTGTTTCTTCAGGATACGCAGGAGCTGGAGCAGGTCGGATTTCTCGTAGTTTTTCTGCGCGTCCACGTGGGCCGCGAGTTCCAGGAGCATCGGGCGGAACAGCAGCACGCCGTCGATCCCCTTCTCCCGCAGGACCTCCAGGGTCTTCGACACCATCGGGCGCGCGGCCGGCAGGTCAGGCAGGCAGAGGATGCGCGCGACGGGCCCCGGCCCCAGGTCGCGCAGCGCGGATTTCAGCGCCTCCGCGTCGGCGAACCGGACAAGTTCGGGCATCCGCGCGACCAGCTTCGGGCTGATGCGTTCCGTGTGCCAGCCGCGCACGCTGACGACCGCGCGAGCCACCTGCCGGATCTCCGGGACGCCCCACAGGACATCCTCCGCGATGACATGCCCCGAGGCCTTCGGGTTGACGACCAGCAGGTCGATTTCCTCCTCGGCCTGCTTGGGCCGCGCGGAGACCTGGTACTTCGACGGCTGGCGCACCAGGAAGCCCTGCGCCTCGAAATATTCACGGACGATCCATTCGCTGACGGCGGACATAGCTCACCTTTTCTTCGGCTGACGTCCCTCGGTCCAGACTTCCTCCAGCACGGCATCCGGCGCTTCGACGCCGGGCCGCGCGGCGCCGATCCGGTCGGCCAGCACGAATTTCAGCACCCGGTCCTGCGTCTTCTTGTCCAGCGTCATGGCCCGGCGCGCCGCGGACCAGTCGAGGTCCGGCCGGTCGACCGGCAGGCCGAGAGCCCGCAGCAGGTTCTCGATGCGTTCCGCCTCATCCGCGGGCAGGCCGGCGAGACGCGTCGAAAGCCGCGCCGCGAAGGCCATGCCCAGGCTGACCGCCTCGCCGTGCAGGTAAGTCCCGTAGCCGGTGACCTGCTCGAGGGCGTGGCCCAGGGTATGCCCGAAATTCAGGATCGCGCGCAGGCTGCGCTCGCGCTCGTCCAGCCGCACCACCTCCGCCTTGATCCGGCAGCAGTGGGCGATGACGTCTTCCAGCAGCGCGGGCTCGCCCGACCGCAGCCCGGCGAGGTTCGCCTCGAGGCGTGCGAAGAAAGCGGCATCGCGGATCACGCCGTATTTCACCACCTCGGCCAGCCCGGCAGCGTACTCGCGCGGCGGAAGCGAGCGCAGCGTGGTGATGTCGGCCGCGACCAGGACCGGCTGGTGGAACGCGCCCACGAGGTTCTTGCCGCGCGGCAGGTTGATGCCCGTCTTGCCGCCGACGGAGCTGTCCACCATCGCGAGCAGGCTGGTCGGGACCTGGACGTAGCGGATGCCGCGCAGGTAGCTGGCCGCAAAGTAGCCCGCGAGGTCGCCCACCACCCCGCCGCCGAGCGCGACGACAAAGGCCCGGCGGTCCAGGCCGCGGTCCAGCGCCTCGTCGTACAGGCGGAACAGCCGGGCCTCGGCCTTGGACGACTCGCCCGCGGGGACGGCCACCCGCCCGACCTGGAACCCGGCCGCGCGCAGGGACGACTCCACCGCCGGGCCGTACAGCGGATTCACGTGCTCGTCGGAAACGACCAGGGCGGAGGGGCCCAACTCGAGCTCGCGGCACAGCGCGCCGACCTGCGCCAGCACGCCTTCCCCGACGCGTATTTCGTAGGAGCGCGCGCCGAGATCCACTTTGATTTTACAGGCCATCAATGATGAGCAAATAGGGCCGGGGCTGGCCGGTGTCAACATCATAGAGCCCCTCTTCCCTGTTGCCACCGCGCGGGTTCCGCGCTACCGTGCCCCCATGCACATCGCGCGCTACCCGCTGGTCCTGCTCCTGGCCCTCGCCGGGGACGTTTTCCCTGAAGACACCCCGATGCCGACGGGCCCCTCGGCGGAGGAATCCGCCCCCGCCCTGGCTTCCAACGTCGTCGCCCGCGTCGGCGACTTCGACGTGCCATACGACTGGTTCCTGCACGAGTTCCGCTCCTCCTTCTTCCGCCACACCGGCGAGCCGGACGTCCGCGAGGCGGTCTTCCAGCCGTTCCTCGAGCGCATGACCCTCTACGCCCTCGCCCGGCACGAGGGCCTCCCCGAGAACCCCGCGCTGCGCGCGCGGATCCGGGAGCGCGTCGACGGCATGCGCGCGCACATGGATTACCAGTTGGCCATGGTCGAGGTGGGCATGGTCGTGCAGGCGTACCTCGAATCCCGCGGCCTGACGGGGGATTCCATCCAGGTCGGCGACGAGGACCTCCAAGCCTTCTTCGACCGGCACGTCAAGGGGAAGCCCGGCGCTCCGAAAACGCTGGGCGAAGTCCCGGCGGAGATCCGGGAACAGATGCGCCAGAACATCGCCATGACGAAATACGCCGAGACCGTCAGCGCCGCCCTGGCCGGCTGGAAAACGAACGTGCCGGTGACGGTCAACTCGAGCCTGATCCAATCCGTGCCGCTTCCGGAGATGGACGGCGCGCAGCCGGGCCTGCCCTTGCCAGCGGCCGACGCATCAGGGCCCGCGGTTGAAGAGTGACGCCCAGTCCAATTCCGTCTCGCGGTAGATCCGGTCCACCTCGTCGAGGAACGCCGCGATCTCCTGTTCGCTGTCGTAGCCGGCCTGCCGCGCCAGGTCCTCGATCCGGTTCCGCCGGTGCGCGGCGCCGAGGGAAATGATGGAGCCCATGACCTGCTGCATTTCCGCGCGCAGCGATTCATTTTCCTCCGGCGCCGCGCTTTCGGCGCGGGCCCGGATCTCGTCCAGCTTGAGCAACTGCTCCTTGAGCCGCGTCACCACGTCCTGCTCGGCGGCGTTCGCCGGCGCCGCCGCCCGGCCGTCCAGCCGGTCGAATTCCCGGTCCATCGCCCGATCGAAATTCTCCAGGTCGCGCGCCGCGTGTTCCGGCAGCGGCGGGGGCGCCGGCGCGGCGGGAGCCGCGGGCGCCACTTCCACCCGCTGCACTTCGCCGCCGGCGGCCGACACCGCCACGGGTACCGGCGCGACGTCCGGCACGGGCGGCGGCTGTTCGACCGGAGCGGCCGGCGCGGGAACGAACACCGGGGCCGCAGCCCGCAGGACACGGATTTCCTCCCTGCATTCTGCGGCCTTCCGCAGCGCGAGACCGGCCGCCAGCAGCGCGGCCAGGGCCAGCAGGCCCAGGCCCATGGCAAGCTTGTTCATGCGGCCTCCCATACACCATCCGCCCCGGCCTGCCAACTCAATCCGGGCGCCGCGGGCCCGGCCGATTCGCTGTTGACCGGGCGGGGGCGGGTGTTTATGTTTCGGCGTTTCGTACCAGGTTCAGGGTAGACAGAAAGGGCGCGTGCGATCATGGCCATGCTGATTACCAAGTTTCACAGTCTGATCCGGAACCGCCTGCTGTGGGCGGGGTTCCTCGTGATCATCGTCTTCACCTTTGTCATCTGGGGGACCACCACCTCGGGCGGGAAGGACCAGGAAAACGCCAACTCGGCCGGGAAACTGGACGGCGAGTACGTGCCCATGGAGGAATTCCAGCGCTCGAACTTCAGCACGTACATGTCCATCGTCCTGAACGTCGGCCGGCCCCTGAACGTCACCGCGGAGCTGGACAGGGAGATCAAGCAGGCCGCGTGGCGCCGGCTGGCGGCGCTCCGTCAGGCCGAGGCCCTCGGCCTGATCGCCAACAACGACGAGGTCATCGCCACCATCCGCGCGCACCAGGGCTTCCAGTACGAGGGCCAGTTCAGCCCGCAGCACTACCAGGCCTTCGTCCAGAACGTCCTGAACCGCCTGGGCTTCTCCGAGATGCAGTTCGAGGAACACGTCCGGCAGGAGATCGCCCTCCAGAAACTCCAGTACATGCTCCAGCAGGCCGTCCTGATCACCCCCTACGAGATCAACCGGGCCATCGCCACCTTGAGCGATTCCTTCGAGGTCGACTACGTGGCGATCGGCGAGAAGAACGTCGAGGACGAGGTCAAGGTCGGCGAGGACGAGGCCCGCTCTCTCTTCCTGAAGGATCCCGCCGCGTTCACGATCCCGCCGAAGGTCACCCTGCGCTACGTCGCGCTGCCGCTGTCCGGCTTCATGACCAACGTGACGGCGACCGAGGAGGAGGCGCTGGTTTACTACGATGATTTCATGGATTCGTTCGTGCGCACCAACCGCGTCCGCGTCGCGGAGGCCGGCGCGCCCGAGGGCACGAACACGGAGGCCGAGGCCGCCTGGTCCAACGAGGTCGTGCAGCTGACCTTCGACGAGGTCAAGACCAACATCCTCGAGCGGATGACCCGCGAGCGCGCCCGGGACAAGGCCGTGGAGGCCGCGACGGAACTCGTGATCCAGCTCGCGCCCGACCGGGAAGGCCAGGCCCCGGCGTTCGAGGACGTGATGGCCAAGGCCGGCATGGAAATCCGGACCGCCGGGCCCTTCGCGGAAAACGAGCCCGTGGAAGGAGTGGACGCCGGCCTCGACTTCAATCGGGCCGCCTTCGCCCTGCGCAAAACCTCCGACGAGTACTTCAGCGACGCCATCGCCGGCAGCAACACGGTGTACGTCTTGGCGCTGACGGAGCGCACGGAGTCCCGCGTTCCCGAATTCGAGGAAGTGGCGAAGGACGCGCTCGAGGCGGCGCGCCGGCAGGCGATCAGCGAGGCCATCACGAAGAAGGCGCAAGCCGTCCGGGAGGTGGCGCTGACCGCGAAGGAGGCCAAGGGCCTGACGTTCAGCGACGCCGCGCAATCCTTCAAGCTGGAGCCCGTTCATGTCGGCCCGTTCAGCTTGACCGACGGCCTCGAGGAGACGAACGAGTACAACGAGGCGCTGCTGAAAACGGTGCTCCAGCTCAACCAGGGCGAGGTCAGCGAACCGGTCGCGGCCGAGGACGCGGTCCTCGTGATCCACGTGGCGAAGCGGGGCCCGGGCGACGCCGCCGGCCTCGAACCCATGCGCGACCAGATCGTCGACTCCATCCGGCGCCAGCGCGGGCGGACGCTGTTCGGCGAGTGGGAATCTTATCTCCTCCGGAAAGGCCAGCTCGAGGACCGGATGCAGGTGCCGGACGAGGAGGAGCCGTTGGAAGAGAACGCCGAGCCGGCCGAAGAGAACGTTCCGCCGGACGCCGACGCCTGATCCTCCTTCGCCCGGCGGCCGGCCCCTACGGCCGCTCGACCCAGATCGGCGAGGACCAGGCCCGTGAGGTCCCGCCGGAGGTATCTGGTCCCCCCGTCGGTGGCCATGCTGCTCCGCGGGTCCGGGTCGCCCGGCCCGCTGCCCTTGGCGGGATGGTGCGGGATGCACCGGTAATGCCCCGCCGCGATTGTTATGAAATACAGCGGCGATTTCGGCGAAAACCGCTCTTGTCTTCACGGGGACGAAGTGGCATAAGTCACGCTTCGTCTATGAGCAAGCCATTGCGCATCGCCGTGGGCGCCGATCACGGCGGCTACGAGATGAAGGAAGCCCTGGCCGCCTGGCTCAAGGGCCAGGGACACGGGATCCAGGACTGCGGCACCCACAGCAAGGACGCGGTGGATTACCCCCGCATCGCCGCCGCGGTAGCCCGGCTGGTCTCGTCCGGCCAGTGCGACATCGGCATCATGATCGACGGCGCGGGCATCGGCTCCGCCATGACGGCCAACAAAATTCCCGGCGTGCGCGCGGCGGCGTGCTACAACGAGGCCCTCGCCCGCAACTGCCGCGAGCACAACGGCGCGAACGTCTTGACCCTCGGCGCGGGCCAGAATAGTCTGGACCAGGTCAAGGCGATCGCGGACATTTTCATCCACACCGAGTGCACGGCCGAACGGCACCTGAAGCGGGTCCAGATGATCGCGGACCTGGAGAAACACTGGGCCGGCGGCCCGGCCCGGAACGAAAAGGAGAACGCCTTGGACCTCTCGCCTGAAGATATTGCGAAGATCACCGCCCGCGTGAAGGATATCCTCGCCGGCGCCCCGGCCGCGGTCCCGTCGGCCCAGCCCGCGAAACTGGCGCCGAAGGATCTCGCCAGGATGATCGACCACACCATCCTCAAGCCGGACGCCTCGACGGCGGACGTCCAGAAACTCTGCAACGAGGCCCTGAAGCACGGGTTCTTCTCCGTCTGCGTGAACTCGGGCTACGTCAAGCAGGCCGCCGCCCTCCTGCGCGGCTCGCCGGTCAAGGTCTGCTCGGTCGTCGGGTTCCCGCTGGGGGCCCAGCCCCCGGAGATCAAGGCCCTCGAGGCCCGCCGCGCGATCCGCGAAGGCGCCAGGGAAATCGACATGGTCATCAACATCGGCGCCCTGAAGAGCGGCGACGACGCGCTGGTGCTCAAGGACATCCGCGCCGTGGTCGAGACCTGCAAGGAATCGCGGGTGCTGTGCAAGGTGATCCTCGAAACTGTTCTCCTGACGAACGACGAGAAGGTCCGCGCCTGCGAGATGAGCATGAAGGCGCGCGCCGATTTCGTGAAGACGTCCACCGGCTTCAGCACCGGCGGCGCGACGGCCGACGACATCGCCCTGATGGCGAAGACCGTCGCCCCGAAGAAGCTCGGCGTCAAGGCCTCCGGGGGCGTCCGGACGTACGCCGACGCGATGAAGATGATCCGCGCCGGCGCGACGCGCATCGGCTCGAGCAGCAGCATCAAGATGTTGGAGGAAGCAGCCGCCGCCCAGTAGGCGGGAAAGGAAGACAGCCATGGCCGAACTAAGAACCTACGTATTCCTGGACAGCCTGCAGCCGCAGTTCGCGTCGTTCCAGGCGACGGTGTCGCAGGGGTTCCTCCCCCGCCCGGGGCAGGCCGCCCTGTTCGTCGAGATCTCGCCGGGCATGGAGATCAACCGCGTCACCGACGTGGCGCTCAAGGCGACCAACGTCACGCCCGGCATGCAGATCGTCGAGCGGTTGTACGGCATGCTCGAGATCCACTCCGACGAGCAGGCGGACGTCCGCGCCGCGGGCCGGGCGATCCTCGAGTCGCTGGGCCTGAAGGAGGAGGACCGGATCAAGCCCGAGGTCACCACGAGCCAGGTGATCCGGCGTATCTCGGACTACCACACCCAGCTCATCAACCGCATGCGGCACGGCAACATGATCGAGCCGGGCCAGACGCTCTACGTCATGGAGTGCGCGCCGGCCGGCTACGCGGCCCTCGCCGCGAACGAGGCCGAGAAGGCCGCCCGCATCAACGTCCTCGAGGTCCGCGCATTCGGCAGCTTCGGCCGCGTCTACCTCGGCGGCGAGGAGCGGGACATCGACGTCGGCTACCGCGCCGCCGAGCAGGCGATCGCGGACATCACCGGCCGGCCGGCGAAGGGCGGCGGGGGCTGATCTGCGCTCGAGAACAATGTTAAGCAAACCGTACGAAAAAAGGAGAAGAGAACATGGCAGATGCATTGGGCATGATTGAAACCCGTTCGTTCCCGGCGGTGGTCGAGGCGGCCGACGCCATGGTCAAGGCGGCGAAGGTCGAGCTGGTCAGCTACGAGCGGACCGGCGGCGGCTACGTCAGCGTGATCGTCCGCGGCGATGTCGCGGCGGTCAAGGCGTCCTGCGACGCCGGCCAGATCGCAGCGAGCCGGGTCGGCGAGGTGGTCGCCGTCCACGTCATCGCGCGCCCGCACGTCAACGTGGACGCGGTGCTCCCGCTGGGTCGCGCGGCCGAAGCCAAGGCCAAGAAGTAAGCCCGCCGGCGGCCGGCGGAGGAGATGGTTGATAGTGAATGGTTGATGGCTATCCGACCATTCACCATTCACTACTCGCCATTCACACGGGAGATACGCATGAACCTGGGCAGAGTCATCGGCACGGTCGTGGCCACGCGCAAGGAGCAGAGCATGGACGGCATCAAGTTCATGCTCGTCCGGCACGTGGACCCCGAGGGCAAGGAGACCGGGAGCTTCGTGGTCGCCGCCGACGCGGTCGGCGCGGGGCCGGACGAGCTGGTCCTGGTCGCCACGGGCAGCTCCGCACGGCAGACCGTCGCCACGGACAAGCGGCCCTGCGACGCCGTGATCATGGCCATCGTGGACAGCTGGGACGTGGACGGGACCGAGAAGTACAAGAAGTGACGGGCCGCGCAAGGAGATTGAGTCATGGCAGCGCTCTCCGCTCAAGATATTGAGATGATTGCCCGGCAGATCGCCCAGCAGTTGGGCGGCGCCGCCGCACCCGCCGCCGCGGCGCCCCGCAAGGAGGAGCCGGCCGCGACCGCGCAGCCCGAACTGGGCGTGTACGGCGGCATCGACGACGCGGTCAAGGCCGCCCAGCAGGCGTTCCCGAAGTACGCCGCCCTCTCGCTCCAGGCCCGAGGCAAGATCATCGCGGCGATCCGCAAGACCATGCTGGAGAACGCGACCGCCCTCGCCAAGTCGGCCCACGAGGAGACAGGGCTCGGCCGGTTCGAGGACAAGATCATCAAGAACCAGCTCGTCGCCGAGAAGACCCCCGGCGTCGAGATCCTGACCCCCGAGGCCGTCACCGGCGACCACGGCCTGATGCTCACCGAGCCCGCGCCCTTCGGCGTCATCGGCTCGATCACGCCCTGCACGAACCCGACCTCGACGATCATCAACAACGCCATCGCCATGATCGCGGCCGGCAACACGGTCGTGTTCAACCCCCACCCGTCCGCGAAGAAGTGCTCTGCGGAGACGGTGGCGCTGCTGAACAAGGTCATCACGGCGAACGGCGGGCCGTCGAACGTCGTGGTCTGCGTGGCCCAACCGACGATCGAGAGCGCCGGGGCGATGATGAAGCACCCGGGCATCCGCCTGCTCGTCGTCACGGGCGGCGGCGGCGTGGTCAAGGCCGCCATGGCCAGCGGCAAGCGGGCGATCTGCGCCGGGCCGGGCAACCCGCCGGTGGTCGTGGACGAGACCGCGGACATCGAGAAGGCCGCGCGCGACATCGTCCGCGGCGCCTCGTTCGACAACAACATCATCTGCGTCGAGGAGAAGGAAGTCATCGTCGTCGCCTCCGTCGCCGACCGGCTGATCAAGGCCATGCAGCAGCACGACGCCGTGCTGATCGACAAGGCCCGTCTGCCGCAAATGGAACAGACCATCTTCACCAAGATGGCCGGCCCGCGCGGCCACGCGGAGATCAACCGCGCGTTCATCGGAAAGAACGCCGAGGTCATCCTTTCCAAGATGGGGATGAGCGTGCCCAGCACCGTCCGGCTCGGTATCGTCGAGGTCGAGGAAACCCATCCCCTGCTCTGGACCGAGCAGATGATGCCCATCCTGCCGATCACGCGCGTCCCGACCGCGGACTACGCGATCGACCTGGCCATCGAGATGGAGGGGCATAACCGCCACACCTTCATCATGCACTCCAAGAACTTGGACAACCTGAGCCGGATGGCCAAGGAGTGCAACGCCAGCATCTTCGTGAAAAACGGCCCGTCGCAAGCGGGCCTCGGCTTCGGCGGCGAGGGCTGCACCTCGTTCACCATCGCCAGCCCGACGGGCGAGGGCCTGACGACGCCGCGCAGCTTCTCGCGCTGGCGCCGGTGCGTGCTCGTGGACCACTTCCGGATTGTCTGATGAAGAAATACCCCGCCATCGCCATCGTCGAGTTCCGGGACATCGCGCCCGGGATCCACGCGACCGACGCCATGCTCAAGAAGGCGCCGATCTCGGTGATCAAAAGCGGGATGATCAGCCCGGGCCGCTTCCTGACCCTGATCGGCGGCACGACGGCCTCCGTGGACGAGTCGCTGGAGGAGGCGCTGTTCTGGGCGCGGGACCACATCGTCGACCACGTCATGCTCCCGGACGTGCACCCGCAGTTGCACGACGCCGTGCTCGGCCGCCGGTTCAAGGCCGAGGGCGGCTCGATGGCCATCATCGAGACGCCGACCGTCTCCTGCAACGTCCGGGCCGCCGAGCTGGCGCTCAAGGGCACGCCGGTGAGCCTGACGGAGATCCGCCTCGCGGACAGCTGGCTGGCCGGCAAGGGCGTGAGCCTCTACCGCGGCGAACTGCACGACATCGAGGCCGCGGTGGACCTGGCGGTTTCTTTCCTGCAGCAGACGGGGGTGCGGCCCGTGCACCGGATCATCCCGGCGCCGCACGAGGCGCTCGGCCTGCAGGCGGACGCCGGCCCCTATTTCCCGGATACGGCGCCGACGGAACTCGAAGGGGAGAACTTCTGACATGCTGCTCGGCAAGGTCATGGGTCGCGTGGTGCTGTGCGAGGCGTACAAGGGCCTCGAGACCGTGCCCATGCTCTGGATCCAGCCGCTAGACAAGAAGGGCCAGCCCAAGGGCAAACCCGTCGTCGCGGCGGATTCCACGCGCATGGCCGGACCCGGCGAATTCGTCTACTACGAGGGCGGCCGCGAAGCCGCCATGACCCTGGACCCATGGTTCGTGCCCGTCGACCACGCCGTCGTGGGCATCGTGGACAACCTGCACCTGGCCGACGACAAGGAACTGGCGCCGTGATCATCGGCCGCGTCATCGGCGAGATCCACGCGACCATCCAGCACCCGTTCTATGCCGGGAAGAAGTTAATGGTCGTCGAGAAGATCTCCCCCGAGGGCAAGCCCCTCGAAGATTACGTCGTCGCGGTCGACTCGGTCGGCGCCGGGCCCGGCGAGCGAGTGCTGATCGTCGACGAAGGCAACAGCGCCCGGCAGATCGTCCATTCCACGACCGCCCCCCTCCGCTCCATCATCGTCGGCATCATTGACGAGATCACAACCGCGAATTGACGCGCATTATCGCTAATTCGGCCGGATTTCCCATTCGCGTTAATTGGCGTCAATTCGCGGTCCTCTTTGCGCTCCTCGTGCCTTCTGTTATATTGTCGTTATGAAAATTATCCTGATCGTCCTCGATTCCATCGGCATCGGCGAAATGCCGGACGCGGCGAAGTACGGCGACGTCGGCTCGGCCACCCTGCCCCACCTCGCGAAGGCGGCCGGCGGACTGAAAGCCCCGGTTATGCAGTCCCTCGGCCTGGGGAATATCCAGGCGCTGCTGCCCGGGGGCAAGCCGATCGACGGCGTGCCGCCCGCGGGGAAACCGCTGGCGTCGTGGGGCGCGATGCAGGAGGTCTCCGACGGCAAGGACACGGTCACGGGCCACTGGGAAATCGCGGGGCTGGTCACCATCCCGGGGTTCAGTGTCTTTCCGCCAAACTACCCGTCGTTCCCGCCCGAACTGGTCGAGGCGTTCGAAAAGCGCACCGGCCGGAAGATCCTCGGCAACAAGGCGGCCAGCGGCACGGCGATCATCGACGAGCTGGGCCCGGCGCACATGAAGACCGGGAAGTGGATCGCCTACACCAGCGCGGACTCGGTCTTCCAGATCGCCGCGCACGAGGAGATCGTCAAGATCCCGGAGCTCTACAAGGCCTGCGAGATCGCGCGCGAGTTGTGTGACAAGTACAAGGTCGGCCGGGTCATCGCCCGCCCGTTCGTCGGCAAGCCCGGCGCGTACATGCGCACCGAAAACCGCCGTGACTTTGCGTTCAAGCCGGAAGAATCGACCGTGATGGAGCGGCTCGTGGCAGCCGGCGTGCCGGTCTATGCCGTCGGCAAGATCGAGGACATCTTCGCGCACCGCGGCATCTCGGAGTCCAACCATACCGGCAACAACCAGGCCTCGCAGCAGGCCGTGACGGCGTGGACGAAGGAGAAAAAGAAGGGCCTGATCTTCGCCAACTTCATCGACTTCGACATGACCTACGGCCACCGGCGCGACGCGAAGGGCTACGCCCGCTCGATCGAGCAGACCGACCAGTGGCTGGCCTCGTACCTGCCGCTGCTCGGGAAGGATGATGTGCTGATGATCACCGCGGACCACGGCAACGACCCGACGTACAAGGGCACCGACCACACCCGCGAGTTCGTGCCGTTGCTGGTCTACCGGCCCGGCGCGCTCGCCCTCAACCTGGGGATCCGGCAGGGCTTCTTCGACATCGCGCAATCCATCGCGGCCTACTTCGGCCTGCCTCCCCTGCCGCGGGGGACGAGCTTTCTTTCTTGATGGGCGCCGGCGGCACAGCGCGAGGTCGATGCCTTCGGCCCCGCCGCCCGTGTATCACAGTTTACAAACTGTGATACATGCCTCCTCGACCCCAAGGCGGAGTTTCCTTGTTGCCCTCGGTACAGCCGTCGATCATAATGCAGTCAACCGGGGCGTAACTCCCGGCACGAAAGGGGAACACGACATGACGGGTAGAATGGGACTGACTGCAGCGGCTGTTCTGTGTGTCTTCGCTGTCGCGGCGAGCGCCGAGTGGGAGCGGACCATCTTCGCGTGGGATACGCGCCTCCCGGCCCAGGGCAAGTTCCAGGCGTCCCTGTGGGGCGACTACTACGCATACGAAGTCGGCGATGCGGACGCCACCACGCTGGACGGGGTGCTGTACCTGACCTACGGCATCGCGGACAACTGGTCGGCATGTGTGGCACCCTCGTTCACAAGTTGGGACGTGGACGACGGCGACTCCGAGAGCGGGATTTCCGACACGCTTCTCACGACGACCTACCGCTTCATGGAGGAAAAGGACTCCGGGGCGGACGTGGCCATCCTGGGCCGCGCGAGCCTGCCGACGGGCGATGACGACAAGGGCCTCGGCAGCGGCAACGTGGAGCCGGGCTTCCTGGTCCTGGCCGCCAAGACGCTCGGACCGATCGTGGCCGTCGCCAACGCCGGCGCCACCGCGATCCTCGACGCGGACGACGGCGAGGAGGATTTCATCCTCCGCGGCTGCATCGAGGGCATCTACCCGCTGAACGAGCAGTTGAACATCAATGCCCTCCTGTCCGCCGAGACCGCCCGGGCGGACGGCGCGGACGACGATGTGGAACTCGGCCTCGGCACTCGCTTCACGCCCGTGGAGCAGTTCTTCGTGCTGGGCGCCGGCTACGTCTGCCTCACCGACGCGTACGACTGGGGCGCGACGCTGGCCACAGGCTACGAGTTCTAACCGCCGCGCGACCGGCTGATGATGAAAGAGCCGCGGGCTCCGCGCCCGCGGCTCTTTGCGTCCTTACTCGCCCGTGCTCATTCCTTGACTTTACCTTCCCGGATCAACAGGATGCCCCATTATGTTACCCCAATGGATTATTGAGAAGAAACGCGATGGCCAGGCGCTTTCCGAGGAGGAAATCCGCTGTTTCATCGAGGGCTACACCGTCGGCCGCATCCCGGATTACCAGATGGCCGCCATGGCCATGGCCATCTACTGCCGGGGCATGACCGCCGCCGAGACCGCGGTGATCACCGATGCCATGATGCGCTCCGGCGATCTCGTGGACACCTCCTCCATCAAGCGCCCCAAGGTGGACAAGCACTCCACCGGCGGGATCGGCGACAAGGTCTCGCTCATCCTCGCGCCGCTCGTGGCATGCTGCGGCGTCGCGGTGCCCATGATTAGCGGGCGCGGCCTCGGCATCACGGGCGGGACGCTGGACAAGATGGAATCCATCCCCGGCTACCGCACGGACTTGAGCGTGAAGGAGTTCGTCAGGGTCATCCAGCGGTGCGGCTGCTCGATCATCGGGCAGACCGGCCGGCTGGCCCCCGCGGACAAGAAACTATACGCCCTGCGCGACGTGACCGGCACCGTGCCGTCCATCCCCCTGATCACCGCCAGCATCATGTCCAAGAAGCTCGCCGAGGGCATCGACGCGCTGGTGCTGGACGTGAAGTGGGGCAAGGGCGCGTTCATGCGCACGATCGAGGACGCCCGCGCCCTGGCGCGGAGCATGGTGAATGTCGGCACGCACATGGGCAAGGGCATGGCGGCGCTGATCACGGACATGAACCGCCCGCTCGGCCGTTGCGCCGGCAACGCGCTGGAGGTTATCGAGTCCGTCCAGACCCTCAAGAACGAAGGCCCGGCGGACCTGGTTGAAGTGACCCTCGCCCTTTCCGCGCGCATGCTCCTGCTCGCAAAGAAGGCAAAGAATGAAAAAGATGCGCGGGCCCAATTGAAGAAGCACCTGGCCTCCGGCAAGGCCTACGAGGTGTTCCAGGAGATGGTGCGCTTGCAGGGCGGCGATGCCGGCTCGCTTGAAAAGCTGCACCAGATTCATGCCGCCAGCCTGCAGGAGCCGATGCCGGCGACGGCGGCGGGAACCATCGCGGCCGTGGACGCGGAACGCGTCGGCAAGGCCTGCGTCATCCTCGGCGCGGGCCGGACGAAGACCGACGACAAGGTAGACTTCGCCGTGGGCGTCTCCGGCCTGATGCAGGTCGGCGAGAAGGTGACCAAGGGCCAGCCGCTCGTGGTCATCCACGCCAACGACGAGAACCGGCTGGAGGAGGCGCGCAAGCTGCTCGACGGCGCGTTCACGATCCGCAAGGGCGCGGTCAAAGAGCCGCCGCTGGTGTACGAAACAATCCTGAAATAACGAAAAGGAACAGAAGGCGCCAAGCTCGCAAAGGTGATGGACACGAACTTGGCGATCTTTGCGCCTCCTGTTCAATGATCGGGGGATCCGTTATGGACCAAAAGAGGCTGGATAAAGCCCTGGCATTCGTGAAGTCGCAATGGCCCGCGGCGAAGCCGAAGGTTGGACTGATCTGCGGCTCCGGCTGGAGCGACGTGGTGGCGGCGTTCAAGGAGAAGGCCTCCCTGTCGTACGGAAACATCCCCGGCATGGGCTCGCCGGGCGTCGTCGGACACGCGGGCAAGCTGGCGTGGGCCGGGCTCTCGGGCATCGAGACCTTCGTGTTCCAGGGCCGGCGGCATTGGTACGAGGGCGAGGGCTGGACGCCCGTCGCGCTACCGGTTTACCTGCTGAAGCAGCTCGGCGCGAAAGCCGTGGTCCTGACCAACGCCGCGGGCGGGGTCCGGGCCGACCTGACGCCCGGCACGCTGATGATCATCGAGGACCACGTCAACCTGATGAACGCCAACCCCCTGCTCGGCCCGCACAACCCGGCTTGGGGCCCGCGCTTCCCGGACCAGTCCACGGTGTACAACAAGGAACTCCGCGAGGCGCTGGAGCGCGCGGGGAAGGCCGTCGGCCAGAAGCTCGCCAAGGGCGTCTACCTCGCCGGTTCCGGCCCGCTCTACGAGACCCCGGCGGAGATCCGGGCCTGGCGCGCGCTGGGCGCGGACGCGGTCGGCATGTCCACCGTGCCGGAGGCCCAACTCGCCAACGCGGCCGGCATGAAGGTGCTCGGCCTTTCGTGCATCACGAACCTCGCCGCCGGCGTCAGCAAGAACCCGCTGACCCACGAGGAGGTTACGGCCACCACGAAGGCCGCCATGGCGGGGATGAAGACGCTGATCGTGCAACTGTGGAAGGAACTCGCAACGGCTGTTTAGCCGGGAGAAAGCCATGAGCGACATCAACAAGGACGTCCAGTACCACATCAACATGAAGCCCGGCGACATCGGGCGCTACGTCCTGCTGCCCGGCGACCCGGGCCGCGTGCCGAAGATCGCCTCGTTCTTCGACGACGCGAAGGAAGTCACCTTCAACCGCGAGTACCGCACGTACACCGGCACGGTCGCCGGGATCAAGGTCTCGTGCACGTCCACGGGCATCGGCTGCCCCTCGACCGCGATCGCCATCGAGGAGCTGGTCAAGATCGGCGCGGACACGTTCATCCGCATCGGCACCGCCGGCGCCCTGCAGCCGGAGATCAAGCTGGGCGACCTGTGCATCACCACGGCCTCCGTGCGCGAGGAAGGCACGACGCGCCAGTATGTGCCGTTGAGCTATCCCGCCGTGGCGAACCTCGACGTCACCGTCGCCCTGCGCGAGGCGGCGAAGAAGCTCGGGTTCCGCCACCACTGCGGCATCGGGCACTGCAAGGACGCGTTCTTCATCGAGGGCGACGAGGGCCTGCCGCTCGCGGCCGAGAACAAGAACAAGTGGGACGCCTGGTACAAGTCCAACGTGCTGTCCACCTCGATGGAGGCCGCCGCGCTCTTCGTCGTGTCCTCCATCCGCCGCGTGCGCGCGGGCGAGGTCCTGGCGATCATCGGGCTGACCTACGAAGACAAGCCCATCGTCGCCAAGGTCGGCATCGAGGACGCGATCAAGACGGCGATCGAGGCCGTGCAGATCCTGGCCCGGCAGGACGGGGTCGCGAAGTGAAGCCGTGCTCGCTGGCGCAGCTTCCCGAGCCGGAGCGGCGGCTGGTCCTCGAGGCCGTCGCCGCGCGCCGGAAGGCGTACGCCCCCTACTCCCATTACAAGGTCGGCGCGGCGCTGCTGGACGAGAAGGGCGCGATGCATTCCAGCTGCAACGTCGAGGGCGCGGACTACACGCTGACCACGCACGCGGAGATGGGCGCGATCAACGCGATGGTGCGCTCCGGGGTGCTCCGCCTGAAGATGATGGCCGTCGCGGTCCAGAGCGGGATCGGCTGGGGCATGCCGTGCGGGCTGTGCCGCCAGAAGATCCGCGAGTTCGCCGCCGGGACGGACGTCCCGGTGCTGGGGATCAAGCTGGACGAGAAAGAGGAGATCTTCGAGATCTGGGCCTCCTCCTTGGAGGAACTGCTGCCGTACTCGTTCGGGCCGGAGCACCTGTAATCGCCGGCCAGGCCACATCGGGCTACAGAATTTCCACGCCGATATCGTTCTTCGCCGCCTGCGTCACCGGCTCCGCCGCGACCTGCTTGTAGGTCGGCAGCACCCGGTAATAAACCTGGAGCGACAGCGCCGCGAGGGTCGTGCTGTAAACCGGGCCCAGGTGCGCCTCGCTGCCCGCGCCGCCGCGCACGCCGGCCGGCGAGGTCCAACTCCCGTCCTCGTTCTGGTGCCGCACCAGAGTCTTCGAGAACTGTCCGTTCCACCGCGACCAGGCCATCCCGCCCTCGTGGAAATGGGTTTGCGTCAGGTAGTACCAGGCGTACATCGGCCACTCGCCCGGTTTCTCCCAGTCACATGCCGCCTGCCCCATCGCGCGGAAAGCGGAGTCCACGGCCCCGGATCGGCCGCGGCCCAGTAGTTGCAGGCACAACGACGCGATCGCGGTGATCGAGTCGGTCTTGTGCGATGTACGGTCCGTGTAATAGAACCGTCCGGTCTCGGGATCGCGAACAGCCAGCAGGTCTGCGGAGGCGCGTTCGAGAGCCTCCGCCAGGCCCGGTGTTTCCGCCCCCGCAATCCGGGCGGCTTTCAGCGCCTGAATCTGCCAGCCGGCGACCGACGTGTCGCGCCGTCCGGCTTTCGCGTAGCGGTAGTCCCAACCGCCGCCTGGCTGCTGGCCCGTGACGATCACCCCGACGGCCTTTTCCATCACCGGGCGCAGTTGGGGGACGCGCATCATGCCGTAGGCCTCGCTGACCGCGTAGGTCGCGATGGCATGCACGTAGGGCGCGGCCTGTCCGTCGGTGCTGTGGAATTGCCCGGCCTCGTTCTGCTGGGTCATCAGGAAGCGCACCGCCCTTCCGACCGTCTCCCCGTAGGCGTCCGAGGATAGCGTCTCACCGTGGGCGAGGAACGTCAGCAGGCCCAGGCCGGTCATCGCGGGCTTGTTCGGCCCCCAGGAGCCGTCGGGGGCCTGGTTCTTTTTCAGCCACTCCAGCGCCTTCACCACGGAGGGTTCCGAATAACCGCCGCCGGCGTAGCTGGCGATGCCGTTCATCCGGCCCGCGGTCGTACGCTGAATGTATCCCACAGGAAGGATCGCGGAACTCCGCACGTCATCCAGTATCGGCGGACCCGCCAGTTCCTGTGGCCCGCGGGCCATCCAATCGTCGGCCTTGAAATCCGGCGGCGGCTCGGAAGACGGCACATCCGGCTGCACCGGCATGTCCACGGGCGTCGGCGGCAGGTCATCCCAAGGCTTATTATCGGGTGGGTCGAAAGCGTCCGGGGGCGGCGGGACGACCGGCAGGTAAGTGATGGTAAATTCCTCGATCTTGCGTGGCGGCTCGCCCACGACCAGCTTGAACAGCAGGAAAACGACCAGCAAGTGTAACAGGATGGACCCCGTCGGGCCCCAGACATGGCTGATGATTCTGCGAACGAGTTGCCGGGTTCGATGGTTCATGGCATCCTCCGCTGCTCCTTGATACGAGCGGCGGACGCGGTCGGATGACAAGGATTGGAGCCGGGACGCCCCCGTCCCGCAACGCGCCGCGAGGGCGCGGCGGCTCCATCCGACACTACTTCACGGTCGCGAGCCGCTTCTTGATGAACGCCCTGACCGCGGGCAGCTTGGCGTTGACGTATTGCCGGATTTTCGCGGACGGGCGGATCCGGTTGAAGGCGAACAGGCACGAGGGCTGGAGCGCGACCGGGGGCAACCCCTCCTCCGCCGCCATCCGGGGCACGTCCGCGTCCGTCGCCTCGTACAGCGGGTGGGCGTACCGGATTTCGAACGAGCGGGCCAGGCGCCCGGCGGGCGTCATGTATTCGTCCGTCTGTTCCGGGTAGTAGATCTGTTCGCGCCGGAACCCGTCCGCCAATTCACGGAGCCCGCGTTCGCGGCACAGCAGGATGGCCTCCGCCAGCATCGCCAGCTTGCAGCCGCAGCAGACCAGCGTGCCGTATGTCTTGATGTCGGATTCCAGATGCTGGATGGCCAGCCGGTGGAACAGGTCCTTGACGTCGCGCTGCTCCCACGCGACCAGGCCACGGAACCTCTTCTGGAGCAGGCCCGCGCGGTGTTGCGCGTGCTCCATCATGCTCTCGGCGCCGTTATAGCAGGTCAGCAGCGCCACGGGCCGCCCCCGGCGCAGGTAGTGGATCGCGACGGCCATGCTGTCCGCGCCGCCGGAAAAGAGAATGGCTGCGCCGGGTCGTTTCTTCATGCCGTCTCCATGCCGATACAAGCCGCACGAAACGGTCTCGCAGGAGCTCGACCCTCCAAGGGTTTGACTACGCCGTGGAGGGCGGAGCTCCGCGACGCCGCGTCAGGCAGGCAAGTTCTTGAGGTCCACCAGCTTGCCGTGGCTGATCACGTGCAGCGGCTCGCGGTGATACCATAGGGCCTCGTATACGGTCGGGGCGTCGAGCACGACGAGGTGCGCGGGGGCGCCTTCCTTGACCGCGAAGTTCTTCACGTTGATCGCCTTCGCCGGCGCCGTGGTGATCATGTCGTAGATCTTTTCCATCTCCGGGAACGTGGTCATCCAGAGCAGGTGGACGTTCAGGAACGCGACCTCCAGCATGCTGTTCTGGCCGAACGGGTAATACGCGTCCGCGATGTCGTCCTGGCCGAGGCACACGAGGTTGCCTTCCGCCAGCAGCTCCTTGACCCGGGCGTGGAGCGGGCCCGTGTGCGGGTCGCTGACGACGCCCATGCCGGCCTTGCGCAGCAGCGCCGCGACCTTGCGGAAGTACGGCTCGGGATACATGCACATCGCCCGCGCGTGGTGCGCCAGGGAGCGGCCGATCCGCCCGGTCTCAATGGTCTTGAGGGCGAGCATCTCCAGCGTCCGCAGCCCCGGATCGCCCGCGTCGTCCACGAGCATCGAGAGGTCCGCGTCGTAGGCCTGCGCGATCTTGGCCATCTCGTCCACGTGCTTCTGCGAGTCGGCGTTCGTGTACTCGATCCACGGGATGCCGCCGACGACGTCCGCGCCGAGGTCCATCGCCTGCCGGATCAGGTCCGCCGTGCCCGGCTCGCGGACGACGCCGTCCTGCGGGAACGCGACGACCTGGACGTCCACGATGCCCTTGAACATGTCGCGGGCCTTGATCAGGGACTTCACGCCGATCAGCTTGGCCTTCGAGTCCACGTCCGCGAACGCGCGGATGTGCGTGTTACCGTTGCGCGCCGCGTGCGCGAGGGCCTTGAGGACGTTCGGGACGATCCACTTCTCGTTGTACTTGTCCTTCACGCGCGCGGCCAGCTCGATGGCGGTCATGGCGGCGCCCATGCTCTCGCCGTGGTAGGCGGACAGCGCCTTGGTGTCCTGCAACGCCAGCGTGTAGACCTTGCACAGGTGCAGGTGGGTGTTCACGTACGATTCCGTCACCAGCCGCCCGCCGGCATCGATGACCTTGCCCGCCCGGCCCGCGATCTTCGCGGCGATCTTCGCGATCACGCCCTTCTCGATCGCGATGTCCACCAGCCCCTTCTTCCCCCGCAACTGCGCCTTCCGGATGATCAGATCGTACGCCATGGTATTCCTCCCTTTTCTTGTTTCGTTGTTTAAGCTTTTGCCGCTTTCTTCAGGTATCCCCGCGCCAGTTTGGCGCCCTCGAAGATGGCCTCGTAGCCCGTGCAGCGGCAGAGGTGGATCTCGAGGGCGTCCACGATCTCGTCGTCCGTCGCGTCGGGCTTCTTACCGAACAGCGCGTAGAGCCGCAGGACGATGCCGGGCGTGCAGTAGCCGCACTGGACCGCGCCGGCGTCCACGAGCGCCTGCTGGATCGGGTGCAGTTTCCCGACGCCGCCCGAGAGGCCCTCGATGGTGACGACGTTCCCGTCCTTGTACTTGGCCAGGCCGGTGATGCAGCTCTGCACGGCCTCGCCGTTGAGCACGACGGTGCACGCGCCGCAGGTGGCGTCGTCGCAGCCACGCTTGGCGCCGGTGAGGTCCAGCTTGTCCCGCAGGACATCAATCAGCCGTTCCCAGCCCTCGATCTCCACGGTTCGCGGCACGCCGTTGACGGTCAGGTTGATTTTTTCAGCCATGGTCGTGTCCTCTTTTCAATTCGTTTTCCCACAGGTAGGGCGGCTTGGCTCAAGCCGCCGTTTACGCGGCGCGTTCGGCGAACGCGCCCTACCGGCCCTCCAGCGCCTTCTTGACCTTGTCCGGCGTGACCGGCAACTCGGTAAACTCGACGCCGATCGCGTCCTGGATCGCGTTGAGGATGCAGGGCGCGACGCCGACGAGCGGGTGCTCGCCGATGCCCCGCGCGCCGAACGGGCCGACCACCGCCGGGGTCTCGACGCAGACCACCGTCTGCTTCGCCGGCCGGTCCTTGATGGTCGGGAACCGGTAGCGGCCGAAGAACGGGTTCAGGCACTTGCCGTCCTTGTCGAACTTCAGCTCCTCGTGCAGCGTCGAACCGATCGCGATCATGACGCCGCCGACGATCTGCCCGCGGATCTGCTTCGGCTGGATCACCCGGCCGACGTCGAACGACGAGGCGAAGTGGTCGATCAGGACCTTGCCCGTCGCCTTCTCGATCCGGATATCGCACGCCTGCGCGCCGAACGTGTACTCCACACCCGCGCTGCCCTGCCCGGTCTCCGGGTCGAGCCCCGAGTAGCGCGGCAGCCGGCAGTCCGACGTGGTCTGGACGACCTCGCCGATCGTGATGCCGTCGCCGGTGATGTAGCCGTGGATCAGCCGCGGCACCTCGACGCGGACGCCGGGGTCGGACTTGAGGAAGACGAACTCGCCGTCGTAGTCCAGCATGTCCTCGTCGCACTTCAGCACCTGGCCGGCCGTGCGCTTGAGGATGGCGATCGCCTTCTCGGCGGCCCGGACGATCGCGCGGCCGCCCTGCGTGGTGAACATCGAGCCGATGGTCTGCCACTCCCACGGCGAGAACTGGGTGTCGATCTCCGTGTAGACCCGGATGCGCTCGGGCGGGATCTTCAGCGCCTCGGCGGCGACCAGCCGGACGACGTTGCGCAGGCCCTGCCCCACCTCGGCGCCGCCCATGTTGATGCAGACGCTGCCGTCCGAGTTCATCTTGAGGTAGCAGCCCTTCGAGGAGAACGGCGCGCCCTTGGGCGACTTCATCACCGCCACGAACCCGCGGCCGTAGTAGAACTGTTCGTCCTCCTTCGGCTTGGGCGAGTCGAAGACGGCCTTCTTCACATTCGCCACGCAGGCGCGGACGTCGCCGTTGGTCTTCCACAGCTTCTCGCCCAGCGAGGTGGTCTTGCCCTCGCCGAGGTAGTTCTTCTCGCGCAGGGCGAAGGGCGACATCTTGAGCTTGCGCGCGAGCATGTCCATCAGCCGCTCGACGCCGAACTGGCCCTCCTGATGGCCGTAGCCGCGGAACGCGCCGATCGGCGGCGTGTTGGTGTAGGTCAGGTACGACTCCATGAAGCAGTTCGGAAACTCGTACGGCCCGGTGCAGTTGTGCGTCGCGCCGATGCAGACGTGGATGCCCGTGTCGGCGTAGGCGCCGGTGGAGTGGTACAGCGTGGCCTGGATCGCCGTCAACGTGCCGTCCTTCTTCGCGCCGAGCTTCATCTTCGTGCGGATGCCGTGGCCCATCAGCGTGCTGACCAGGTCCTCCTTGCGCGTGGCCACCCACTTGACCGGCCGGCCCGGCACGAAGCTGGCGATGAACGCGATGGTCTGCTCGACCGTGATGTCGGACTTGTAGCCGAAGCACCCGCCCACCTCGGGAATATGCACGCGCACGTCGGAGATCGGCCGGTCATAGACCCGCGCGACCTCGTCGCGGATGACGAACGGGCAGATGGACGACGACCAGATCTCGATCAGCCCGTCCTCGTGGAACCACGCGATCGCCCCGTGCGGCTCGATGGCCGAGCAGGAGCCGAACGGGTAGTTGAACTCGCCCTCGACCGTGACCTCGGCGTCGGCGAAGCCCTTCTTCACGTCGCCCTTCACGAGCTTGTAGTAGTTCGCGATGTTCGTCCCGGCCTTCGGGCCGAGGCCCGGCAGGTGCCAGAAGTCGCCGCTGTCGGGATGGATCAGCACGGCGTCGGGCTTGAGCGCGTCGCGGGCGTCGACGTAGACCGGGAGCGGCTCGTAGACGGGCTTGATCTTCTTCACCGCCTCGCGGGCGTGGTGGGCGCTGTCCGCGATGACCGCCGCGACGGCCTCGCCGATATGGCGGACGCGATCGCCGGCCATCGGGGTGAAGTCGCGGATGTTGTCGCCGTAGCGGTAGTTCTGGCCCTGGGCCGTGACCACCTTGACCACGCCCGGGCACTTCTCGGCCTCCGACGTGTCGATGGACACGATCTTCGCGTGGGCGACCGTCGGCCGCAGGATCGCGCAATGCAGCATCCCCGGGAGCTTGAGGTCCGCCAGGAACTTGGCCTTGCCGGTGATCTTGGCCGTCGCGTCCGGCCGCAGGATATCCTTCCCGATGTACTTGAATTCCATGGGACTCCTCCAGGCTTTATCAATAGGTTTGGAGATAGTACCCCACGCCCGCGGCCCGGTGAATAATAAAACGGGCCTTTTTTACATTTCTGGCCGGTCCGGGTACTGACTTGGACATGGGGAGTTCCCGGCTTGCCGGGGCAAAACCGGTGGCCTAGAATTACACAATATGACCCGTACAACCTGTCTGTTCACGCTGGCCGTGTGCGCCGCGCTCGGCCTGTCCCTGCCCGGCCGGGCCGTCGCCGGAGACCCCAATCCGGCCACCCCGGAAGACGAGAGCGCCAACTGGACGGTGACCGACCCCGTGGACCAGGATTTCTCGGAAGGGACGCCGGCGCCGGCGTCGCGGGAGGCCGCCCCGGCCGTCCTGCCCGTATCCATCCACCAGGCCGAGGCCGAGTACTACAAGCAGTTCCGGGCCGTCACGGAAAGCGACTGGGACGCCGTGCGGCGCGACCTGCGCGAGAAGGAACTCGGCGCCGCTCCCCGCGCGCTCACGGGCGCCTCGACGCCCGGGCCGTTCACCCTCCAGAAGGAGGTCTTCGGCTGGTACCCGTCGTGGGAAGGCTCCAGCTACACCAACTTCGAGTTCACCCTGCTCTCGACCGTCGCCTACTTCAATTACGAGGTCAACGCGGGCACCGGCTACGCGGTCACGATGAACAGCTGGTCCAACACGCCGCTGGTCTACTGGGCGCATTCCAACAACGTGGACGTGGTCCTCTGCGCCACGCTCATGTCGAACCACGCCGCCTTCTTCGGCAGCGCCGCGGCCCAGAGCAATCTCATCAACGAGCTCGTCCGCGTGGTCCAGTTGCGCGGCGCGGAAGGCGTCAACATTGATTTTGAGGCCATCGCCAGCGGGTACGCCGAGGAACTGACGTTGTTCATGAGCAACCTGACGGTCAGGATGCATGCCCAGGTGCCCGGCTCGCAGGTCTCCATCTGCCTCCCCTCCGTGGACTGGAGCAGCAATTTCGACGTCGCCGAGTACGAGGGGTTTCTCGATAAGTGCATCATCATGGGCTACGATTACTCGTGGAGCACGGATGATCAGGCCGGGCCGGTCGCGCCGCTCAAGGGCAGCGCCATCTTCAGTTCGTGGTGCGTTCAGAAATCCGTCACCAACTACTTGGACCTCGGGCTCTCGCCAGGGAAGCTGCTCCTTGGCTGCCCGTACTACGGTTACGACTGGCCGACGGTCTCCCACGCGATGCACGCCGACACCACGGGCGACGGCACCGCCCGGCAGTACCCCAGCGCGGAGTCGTACGCCGGCACCTACGGCTACAACTGGGACACGAACTCGCTGACGCCCTACGTGCTCTACGGCAGCTACCGCCAGCTCTGGTACGACGACACGAACAGCCTCGGCCTCAAGTACGACTTCGTCAATATGAAGGAGCTGGCCGGCATCGGCATCTGGGCGCTGAACTACGACGAGGGCACCTCGGATCTCTGGGACCTGCTCGCCAGCAAATTCGCGGGCGAGGCCGACTGGCAAAGCCAGGACCCGGGGACGACGGCCTCCTTCTACGGCGTGGACGCCCTGAACGGCCAGTGGGCCGCCGTGGGCGCGGGCGGGGTGATCTCCACCTCCGGCGACGACGGCCTGAACTGGACCTCGCGCGTCTCCGGCACGGGCAGCCTGCTGCTGAACGTCGTCGGCGGGGGCGGCCTGTGGGTCGCCGTCGGGGACACGGGCACGGTGGTGACCTCGTCCGGCGGGGCGACCTGGACGACGCGCTCCACGCCGACCAACGCCATGCTGCGCGGCGCCGCCTACGGCAACGGCGCGTACGTGACGGCCGGCGCCGGCGGCGTCATCCTGCGCTCGACGGACGGCTCCACCTGGGCGCAGCAGGTCTCGGGCACAACGAACACGATCCAGGGCGTGAACTACGTCGGCAGCCTGTTCATCGCCACGGGTGAAAACAGCGTCCTGCTCACCTCCTCCGACGGCATCTCCTGGACCTCGCGCACCTCGAACGCGGGCGGCTGGCTGCTGGACGCCGCGTACGGCAACGGCGCGTACGTGGCCGTGGGCATCGGCTCGCGCGTCGTGACCTCGCCGGACGGCACGACCTGGACCCGCCAGACCAACGACCTCCCCTCGGCCAGCGCGAACCTCTACCGCGTGGCCTTCGGCAGCGGGCAATTCGTGGCCGTGGGGCAAGGCGGCGTCATCTGGGGCTCGACGGACGGAAGCAACTGGACCGCCGAAGTATCCGGCACGACGAATTTCCTCCGCGGCGTCGCGTTCAGCAACGACCTCTTCATGGCGGCGGGCTACAACGGGACCATCCTGACCAAGGGCGCGGGCGCGCCGTCCGTCGAGATCGCGACCGCGGGCGCCACCGTGCCCAACGCCACCTCCAGCCAGACCGTCACCGGCGCGGCCAACGCCTACGTCGTGGGCACGATGCGCTGGACCAACAGCCTGGGCGGCAGCGGGACGTTCGCCGCGGCGACTCCCTGGTCGTTCTCCGCCTCGCTCTCGGTCGGGACCAACGTCCTCACCGTCACCGGCACGAATACGGCGGGGTCGGCGGCCAGCGACAGCGTGTCCTTCATTCGGCAGGCGGCGGAGGGCGGCGGCGGCTCGGGATCGGAAACGACGGCCGCGGCGCAGCCGGGCGGCGCGTTGAGCGACGTCGTCGTCTTCACCAGCGCGGGCCACGGGTTCACGTACAACAGCACCTATGGGTGGATCACGGGCCGCGGGTTGGACAACCAGGTGGTCGAGGACATCGGCAACATCGACCAGCTCAACTATTTCGCCGAGTACTGCTTCAAGGCCGGGGCCACCGTGGTCCCCTTCCGCCCCTTGGGCCAGCAGACCAACGAGGTGGTGCTGGACAACACCAACTCCGCCCGCGTCACCTTCGGCGGGACCTGGAGCAACAGCACCTCCAGCACCTACTACGGCGAGGCCGGCGCCACGCCCTACCGTTACGCGTACATCAACTCGACCGCGACCACGGCCTGGGCCATCTACCGGCCGAACCTTCCCGCCGCCGGCTTCTACCCGGTCTACGCGTGGGCGCGCAGCGGGTCGGACCGCGTGAAGCAGCTGTACCGGGTCTACCACTCCGGCGGCGTGACGGACGTGCGGGTCAACCACCGGCGCGTGGGCCTGGGCTGGGTCTGGCTGGGCACCTACTACTTCGACGCCGGGACCAACCATAGCGTGAACATCTCGAACTACGCGCCCGACGGGTACCTGGCCACGGACGTGGTCATCGCCGACGCGATCCGGTTCGGCAACGGCATGGGCAACATCGACCGCGGCGCCGGCGTGTCGGGCCTGGAGCGGGAACTGGAGGCCTCCCGGTACTGGGTGCAGTCCATGGTCGGACAGGGCATGAGTTCCACCCTGTACGACAGCGCCGGCCTCGACGACACCGACGACAACGTCGGCGCGCCCAACCGCATGGCGTACGAGATGAACCGCGAGTCCGACGGCGGGTATTTCGACCGCATCTATCTCGGGTTCCATTCCAACGCCGGCTCGGGCGCCGGCCGCGGCCCCATGGGCCTCTACGACACGCGCTTCTCGGCGCCGTACAGCGGCATGCAGCAGGTCTACGCCACGAAGGTCGCCGCCGAACTGACCAACGACCTCGGGTACGGCGACCTAGGCGTCTGGTTCCCCGACAGCTTCACCAACAACACGGCGAACCTGTACGGGAGCATGTACGGCGAGATATTCGGCGCCATCGTCTCGAACGAGATGAACTCGACGATCATCGAGGTGGGCTACCACGACAACCTCCATGACACGTATCTCCTCCGCTGCCCCTCCGCGCGGCGCGTGATGGCCATGGCTTCGTACCAGGCCATTGTCAAGTACTTGAGCGCGAGCAATGCCGCTGTTTCCTCCGTCCTACTGCCCGATCCGCCCACCGACGTGAGCGCGGTCAACGACGGCGCGGGCGCCGTGACGGTGGCGTGGCAGGCCCCGGTAACCAACAAGGCGGGCGGTTCGGCGGCAACCGGGTACATCGTCTACCGCTCAACCAACGGATTCGGATTCGGCAATCCCGTCACGGTGCCCGGCGCGGCCACGCTGTCGGCGACCCTGACCAACATGACGGCGGGGCAGATCTACTACTTCCAGGTGTGCGCGACCAACGCGGGCGGCGAGTCGCTGGCTTCCAAGACCGTCGGTGTGCGCGTTTCGCCCGCGGGCTACGCGACGCACTTGGTCGTCAACGGGTTCGAGCGCAACGAGCGGCGCCTGACGCCCACGCGCTACTACGCCTACAACATCGACGGCGACGTCGCGCGCGTGATCCAGCGCACGATCAACTCCCAGGATTACGTCATCCAATACGGGACCGCCCTCGCCGCCGCGGGCCGCTACTTCGACTCGTGCGACAACGACGCGGTCGCCGACGGCGACATCGACCTCACCGACTATTTCGCCGCCTACTGGATCCTCGGCCGCGAATCGACCGCCGACGAGACCATCTCCGACGCGGAACAGGCCCTGGTCACGGCATTCCTGAACCAAAGCAACCGGCTGTTCGTTTCGGGTACTGAACTCGGTTGGGACCTGCAACAGTACGGCGCCGCCTCGGATAAGAGCTTCTGCTCCAACTACCTCAAGACCGCCTACGTGGCGGACGATGCGGGAACCAACGTGGCCGCCGCCCGCGCCAGCGGAGTATTCGGCGGTCTCGCGAACCTGGTGTTCGACTACACCGGCACGGGCCCCGTCTACCGGGCCGCCTACCCGGACACGCTGGCCACGGCCGGCTCCCCCGCCTCCACGGCCGCGCTGGTCTACGGGACGTCCGCGGGCGGCGCCAGCGTGGCGGCCATCTCTTACAGCAACCAGTATCGCCTCGTGGTCATGGGGTTCCCGTTCGAGACCATCCTGGACGCCTCCGCCCGCACCAACCTGATGAGGCGCACGCTGGACTTCTTTGGCAGCGCGCCGGCGGACAGCCCGGTGACGGACATCACCAACGGCAACGCGTCCGTGGCCAACGCCGTCGGTTCCATCGTGATCGGCGGCACGAACAACCCCGCCGTCATCGGGCAGATGACCTGGACCAACAGCCTGACCGCCGGCAGCGGCTCCTTCGCGGCCGCCGCGACCTGGTCCAGCGGAAGCATCGGGCTCAACGTCGGCACGAACGTCATCACCGTCCGGGGCACGAACTACCTCGGCGACGCGAGCAGCGATTCGGTGTCCATCATCCGCGAGCCGGCTGCGGGCGGCGGGAGCTACGTCTTCGAGGACGACTTCGAGGACGGCGACCTGGCCGGCTGGACCGAGGGGACAACGGGGCACTGGACCAACACGACTTCCGGCGCCATCACGGGGACGCGCTCGCTGAAACACAATCTCTCCAGCGTGGAAACCACGAGCTGCATCTACGCCCAACCGGTCTATTCGCTGGCCGGGACGCAGACCCTGTGGCGCTTCAACCTCAAGGGCGGAAACTGGGATCCGTCCGCCGACAACCGGTTCTGGGTCTACCTCGCAGCCAACGAGGCTGACCTGGGAGGGGCGACTGTGGACGGCTATGCCGTAGGCGTGAACCTGGCCGGTTCCTCGGACACTGTGACGCTCTGGCGCGTGGCCAACGGCGCGGCGGCGGCTACGATCATCCAGTCCGCGCTGGATTGGAGCGCATACACAACGGGAGGCATCCAGGTCTCTCGGTCCGCGGCCGGCGTGTGGGAACTCGAGGTGGACTCCAACGGCGGGTTCGACAACCTCGTCTCCGCCGGAACGGGGTCGGACACGACCTACACGGACACCTCCTACTTCGGGCTGTTCTTCGACTTTACCGCGACGCGCGCGGGGTATCTCTGGATGGACGACGTCCGCATCTGGCAGACCAACAGCATCGGCGAGGACGCCGACTCGGACGGCATGGCGGACTGGTGGGAGGCCATGTACTTCACCAACGGCGTCTCCGCCCTGCCCGGTGACGACGCCGACGGTGACGGTTCGCCCAACTACAACGAGTTCATTGCCTACACCATCCCGACCAACCGTGGCTCGGTCTTCGAGCTAACAAGCCCCTCCAACGCGGCGGGCGGCGTATTCTACTTCACATGGCCCAGCGCGACGGACCGGCTGTATACCGTGCGCGTCACGACCAACCTGCTGAACTCCTTCAGCGACTGGTCCAACAACATCGCGGCCACCCCCCCGGCCAACATCTTCCGGGACGCCGTTCACACGAACGACATCCGCCTGTTCTACAACGTCAACGTCGACTACCCCGGCGCGCCCTGACGGTTCCTGAAAATAGCTTGCATCCTGGCGGGGGTCCTGTACATTCCTCGCCCTGACTGCGGGGTGGAGCAGCCCGGTAGCTCGTCAGGCTCATAACCTGAAGGTCGTTGGTTCAAATCCAACCCCCGCTACCAACTTTGCGGGCCTGAAATGATGAATTTCAGGCCCTTTTTCGCTGACCGGCTGAAAGCCGTGGCGTTACGAAGCGCGGCCGGACGATTCGAGGAGGGCGGCCATCGCGAGCCCGATGAACACCCCGATCAACTGCAACAGGGGCAGGACTACGAAGACGAGCCCGCCTTGGGGATCCGGTCGAGTTACACATGATCCTCTCCCGGGTTCGCCGCCCGCGAGCATGAAGAACGCGGTGTAAAAAAAGGCCAGGACCAGCAGCGCCCAAATGGCTCTACCGATCGTGCGGGCGTTCCCGTTCATGGCAAGGCCCTGGTCAGGGATGCATCGACAGGATATTCAACCGGGTCACCACCAACCAGAGCAGAAAGAGGATGGCCAGCACGCCGAGCCCGGCCAGCACCAGCATGCGAAAAGCACCCGCGCCTGACGACGTGAGCGCGGTACCCGATCCCTCCCCGGCGCCGCCTTGCTCCCGGCGCCAGTCCCAGAGGCTGACCAGCAGGTACACGGCCGCCGGCACGAGGGCCAGGGCGCGGAACCCGACCTGCATGCCGACGACAATGAAGAACAGCGAGCCGACGACGGCGGCCGTGGCATTGACGGCCCAGCACCAGGGCAGCAGGGCCGGTTCGAGCCGCGCGGTCCGGGCGAAGAACACGGGAAAGTACGTGCCCATCAGGAAGAAGCAAGGCAGCACGAGGAAAGCCGAGGCCACGATGCGGACCGGCAGGGGCCAGGCGAAACCCAGCAGCCACGCGGAGGGCACCGCGGCCAGGCCCACGACCACGGACGGCAGGATCAGCCTCAAGAGCAACAGCCCGGTCCGGGAGAGCCGGCGGACGAACACGCCGGTCGCCATCGAGCCCAACCCGGTCCCCACAAGGGAGAGCGGCAATACCACGAAGGTGTTCGTCACGGGATGCTCAAGGAAAAACTCCAGCTTCTGCAGGACGAGGGTCTGCTGCAGCGTGTAGGCAAACCCGATACCGCTGAACGCGGCCAGGCAGGACAGACCGTCGGCAAACGGCAGGCCGGCGCCCTTCCCCTTTCGCCAGGCGCCCCGGAGGCACAGCGCCAGGCACAGCACGGCCGTCGCACCCAGCAGCGGATTCAGCATGCGGTGGTTCCACACGAAGAACCGCCGCGACGTGAGCGGCACCTCCGTGTCGTTGTGCAGGAACGGGTTGTTGTCGGTCAGCAGGATCAGGGAACGGCCCGCCTCGATCTCCCGGGCGCTCTGCATCTGCTCGACCTCGCGCACCTGCTCCTTGATTTGCTCCGCCTCGGCCGCGGTGAAAGGGCGTCCCTTGCGGGCCATGACGACGAAGCGCGACATGGGCGATTCGGCATCCTGCGCGAACACCGCCACCTGCTCCGGCGCGGCCCCCGGCTCGACGGCGAGCAGCGCGTCGAAAAACGCCCGGGCGATCTTCGCGCGCAGGCGCTCGCCCCCGAGGTGGTACGCCGCCACGATCCCGCCCTCGTCCACCAGGCCCAGGTAGTCGCGCACCGCGTCCCGCGTCATCAGGTAGGTGTGGGTGAACACGTGCCCCGAGGATCCGAACACGGTGGCCAAGGTGACGTATACCAGGTCGAAGCGGGTCCCGGCCTTCCGCAGCGTGGAGACCGCGGCCCGCCCCTCCCCGACGATCAGCCGCGTTTTCGGATCGCGGTACGGATTGACGTGCTCCGGCAGCGCGCCCTCCATGAAGTCCGTGATGAGGCCGTTGATCTCGACGGCGGTCACCTGGTCGACGCCGAAGGCCAGCGCCTGGCAGACGTTCTTGCCGCCGCCGCTCCCGAGGATCAGCGCCCGCTTGAGGCCCAGGTAGAACGGGATGGCGCTGGCATCGCGGCGGAAGCGCCGGGCCAGCGGGGCATAGCCGTCGAGCAGCACGCTGGTGCCCGCGTTGACGCCGCCGGTCTTGATGTGCAGGAGGGTGTCGCTGTCGCGGATGACGTCGATCCGGGTGAAGGAGTTGCTGCGGGAATACAGGTTGTCGGGATGCGCCCGCCGTTCCAGGAAAGGATAGAGCACGAAGCCGGCGACCGCCGTCAGGACCCCTACCCCGCGGATCAGCCCGGCGACGCGCCCCGCGCAAGAAGGAGGCAGCCAGAGGAACGCCAGCAGGGCGGACATCGCGGCATAGGCGACGATATCGCCCCAGACGTGGCTCAACACGAAGCTGGCCACGGCGCCCAGCGCCGCCCCGAGCAGGCTGGCGCCGTACAGAAGGGAAACCCGCTGGGACTGCTCCTCCATGAGCGCGAAGACCGGGATCGCCGAGCAGCCCATGACGAGGAAGACCGCGGCCGCCTCCAGGCCCAGCCGCGTGAAGACCGCGCCCAGGCGGCCCAGGGACTGGGGCGACGAGAAGAACACGATGCCCGAGAGGAGGATCAGGACGGGCAGCGCCAGGAGCGACCGCTCCAGCACGGCCGCGCGCCGGGCGGACCAGACGTGCACCAGCAGGCCGGCCGCGCCGATGCCCAGCATGGCGACGCCGACGACCGCGATCGAGAACGTCCCGAAGTCGTAGCGCGCCAGCTTGATGAACAGGATCTCCAGCCCCACCTGGAGGGCCGATATCAGGCCGATGGTATACGTTATTCTTTTCATGCTTTTTCCGCGAAAACCGGCGTTCCGCCGCCCGGCCTCACATGCGGAGGCCGAGCGGCACGAATTCGGCCGGCACCTGTTCGAGCATCTTCCGCGCCGACGACAAGATGGACTGGTTTTCCTCGTAGCGCACGCGGTACTCGTCGAGCGCCCGGCGCGCCTCGTCGAAGACGGCCTTCGCCGATTCGCTGCACAGGAAATCGGGCAGGTCCTGCTTCGAGCGCTTATACGCCTCCTCCAGGCGCGCTCCATAGTTCGTCGCGCTCCGGGACACCCGGACGGCCCGCGGGTACGGCCCGTAGCTGCCCTTCCACCCACCGCGCAGGCGGCCGGGATTCCCGCGCGTGTCGAGTTGCAGGCGCTCGAACGCCCGCCCGTACTCGGGGTCGCGCTGCCCGTAGACCACGCGGCGGACGCCGGTCATCGTCATCATGCCCGCGCACTGGGCGCACGGCTCGAGCGTGACGTACACGGTGTACCCCATGAGGTTGTAGACTCGGGCGGCATCCAGGTAGCCCAGCATAAGCCGCAGCTCCGCGTGCTGCGTGGCGTTCTGCAGAAGGACGTTGCAGTTCCGCGCCCAGAACAGGGCGTTCGAGCCCGACGAGTCGACCAGCACGGCCCCCACGTTGAACCCGCGCTTGGCGGGCCCCTCCACCTGCCAGCCCCTTGCCGCGACGGCGTACGCCAGCAGCATGTAGATCTCGTCGCGCTCGATTTGCGCCCCGGAGGGAGCCTTCCAGGTCGACCGCCGGCGCGCGTCCGATGCCGGTCGGTGGACGCCAACGTACAGACCCGCGCCGAGAATCGCGGCCACGCCGACCGCCCACGCCGCCACGACCAGCCGCTTCTTCCAGGGCCGGGCAGAAGCAACGCCGTCGTTCATCGCAGGGGTCGTCATGGCGGTTGCACCCGGAGCCCGGACCGGACCATGTCCGCCTCGATGCGATCCAGCGCCTGCCGGAACCGCTCCTCCTCCGCCGGGCCCGGCGCCGGCCGCAGCCACAGGTAGCAGGGAAAGTAGTCCGTTTCCCCCTGGCGATCGGGCGGGATCTGGTCCGGCTCGAGCGAGCAGTACTGGAAGGGCGGAACGTTTGTCTGCGCGGCCAGTTGGTTCAGGGCATCCATTGTCACGACGCCCGCCATGTCGGCAGACAGGATACCGACCACCTCGTTCGTCGGCAGGCCGTAGGCCCGGAAGGGCCGCACTCCGCAGGCGGCCAGTTCCTGCCGGATGCGATCCCGCCATTGCGCGATTTCTCCCGCGGCCGGCTCCAGCAGAGCGGCCGACCAGCGGGCCGCCTGCTGCTCGATGGCTTCGAGGGCCGCCTCGATCTGCATACGCTCGCGACTGCCGTACGAGCGGCTGCCTTCGGCGACGATGGGTTCGAGGGCGGCCTTGAGCGCGGCGGCCTCCTGTGCCAGCGCCGGCGGCCCGCGCTTTTCGAACCGGGCCAGGTTCAGGAGAATCTGCCGCAGGGTCCGGGGCAGGTCGCCCGAGCCGGCGTAGAGCCGGCGCAGCCAGGGCTCGTCGACAGCCACCGCGGCCTGCGAGGACAATTCACGGATATCCTCGCACAGCAGCACGTCCGGATCCTGAAGGTGCCGGCGCAGAAACGGCCGCAGGCCCGCAAAGGCGTCCGGGTCGAGCATCGGCTCCAGGAAATCGTAGGACTGGTGCAGGCGCTTGAGGGCCTTCATGGGTTTCTGTTCGTCCAGGTAGCGCGTCACCTGGCTCAACAGGTCCGCGCCCACGTCCACGCGGTAGCGCACCCAGCGCGCCGGGTCGGAGGCGATCTCCGCGCGCAGGAACGCCGCGGACTCCGCGCCGGCGGGGGCCATGCCGATGAACCCGTTACGCATGTCCAGCACCCGCCCGGAGGAATGCAGCGGGTTGACGGGCACGTTACGCCGCGTGACCGGCGGCCCGTCCGGCCCGGGATACACCAGGTCGCAGTAGAAGCGGAAGAGCACGCCCACGCCCCGGATGCCCGCGTACATCCGGGGGCCGTACTGGACCCGGTTGGACAGCAGGCTGGCCAGGAGGTCGGTCGGGAGGCTCAACTCGCCGGCCGCCACGCAGCAGGGGACCCGGCGGCCCTGCTCGCCGTCGAGGAGGAAGCACCGGGGGCGGCCGTCCCGGAAAGCCGTGAGCGACTCGGCCAGGTGTTGCTGCACGCGGGACCGGTTTCGCAGCCGGTCTCCGCGCATGTCCGGCCACTGGTGCATCGCCAGGTCGGGGCCCGCCTGGTCGTGGACCACGCGGTAGAACAGCCCCAGGTAGCTCTCGATGCGGGTTAGCAGGTCATCGGCGGCCTGGACCGGATCGGCGAGGTCGGTTGCCAGTTCGCCGAGATGAACCGTGATCATGTAGTCGAAATCGTTGCCCACCGTGTTCTCGCGCAGGAAGCCCGACCCGCACCCGGCCTGGAACACGTGCCGGAACCGGTAGCCTCGGTTCCGGCCGGCCAGTTCGATGTCGCGCAGCCGGTAGTCGATGGCCTGGACCATCGGGACCAGGTAGGGAAAGGGGCCGCTCCCGGTGGCCGGATCCGTCGCCAGCAACCCCACATCCGACTCGGCCAGGCTGGCTTCGTCCGGCAGCAGCGGGAGCGGCGGCGGCGGGGGCGGCTCCCGCCGGTTCCATACGAGCACGGCGGCGGAGGCGAGGACCAGCAGAAGGACGGCGGCCGCCATCCCGCGTTTTTTCCAATCCCGGCCCTGGAACAGTCCGATCTTCATCGTGCGTCTCGCGTCAATCGTCGAACAGGATCTTGTTTGCGCCCACCAGGGGATCCATGTCGCGCTCGGTGTCTTCATCAACCTTGAGCGCGCGGGGATCCGTGGAGGCGGCCATGATCATGATCAGCACCCCGCCCCCGATGACGGCGGCCCCGAAGGCCAGCGGGCCCCACAGGTCCATGAACACCCCCGTGCCCAGGACGCCGACTACGGCGCCGAGCCCGGCCCAGAAGGAAAGGTGCGCGATGACGTTTTCCGGCTCGGGGTGCCGGCAACTCCACACCGCCTGCCCAAGGTCCCGCGTCGTCGAGAATCCGCCGCCGATCACAAAGACCATGACCATGAGCCACGGCAGCCCGGTGACGGGGGCCACCAGCGGGATTGAGGCGGCGATGACGACCAGCATCACCAGCACCAGCATGCGGCCGTGCCCGAACCGGTCGCCGAGCCGCCCGATCGGCACGCTCAAGATCACGGCCCCGGCGAAGGCGACGGCGAGCAGCAGGGCGCCGTCCTCGGGACGGAACCCGATGCCGGTCGCATAGATGGGGAGGAACGTGAAGAAGGCCGCGCGGCAGGCCCCCGCGCAGAACGCCAGGATGACCAGCGTGCCCAGGGCGAAAGGAGAGACCTTCGCGCACGCGAGCGGAGACCGCTGCGGGCCCAGGCCGCCCTTCGGTGCGCCGTTCCGGAGACTCGCCAGGAGCAGCAAGCCGAGGCCGACGCTCATGCCGGCGAGGAGGAAGGGCCCGTAGCCGTCGATGCCGACCTGCCGGACCATGGCGGAGCCCAGGGCCTTGGCCCCGGTGGCCGACGCCGTGATGACGCACAGCGCGGTCCCGTGGTTCTCCTTCCCGCTGGCCACCACCGAGCCGGTGATGCACGCCAGGCACACGAGGGTGGTCAAGAACCCGAGGGCGAAGCGGAGCGGGAACAGGAACGGCGTCGGAAGCAGGGGCGGCGTGGCCAGGATCAGGAGCGGCAGGAGGCTCAGGCATACGGCCAGCAGGGTGCGCTGTCCCCACCGGCGGAGGCCGCGCACCAGCAGGAGGGCCGCCAGGAAACAGCCCAGTTCCCACATCACGCCGTTCGCGCCGATATAGGTCTTGGTCAACCCGGCCCGGTTCAGGTTCAGGTCGATCACCGGGCGCAGGATGGTCGTCCCGAGCACCGTGAAGAGCATGATCGAGAGCAGGGAAATGGAGGAGGCGAAGCTCGAGCCATTCCGGCCTGCGGAGTGCGCGCTCATGGACGCGCTCCCATCCGCGGCGGCGCATCCAGCGGGAAGACCTGGCGCGGGAAGCTCGACAGCAGCGGTTCGCAAAACGCGGCCTCATCGCCCGACACGGCGGCGCCGCCGTCCAGCGCGCGCCGGTAACGGATCAGGCTGCCCGCCTCGGGGCAGGCCGATTCGATCAGGGGCAGGAGCCCGAGCCGGTCCAGGTCCTCCACGGCCAGCGGCCACTGGTCGCCGGCCCGCTGGATGGTCTCGCCCAGCCGCGCCAGGATGACCCGCCGCGCGTGCCGCGACTGCAGGTGAAAGCGCGCCGCGCCCCGGCCGCGCCGAAGCCAGCCGACATAGGCCTCCATCTCGCGCCAGGATCCCTCGTCGTAGGAGGTCCCCGCGAATTGCCGCCGGATCGAAACCATCCGCATCACGGTGCGAATCGACAGCGCGCCGCAGCCCGCGATGCGGACCCGCCGCTTTTCGATGTCTTCCAGGGTCTGCGCGTCATAGGCGAAGACCTCCCCCTCCGGCGAGAGGGCCACGAGTTCGAAGGACGGGACGCGATTCTCGGGAATGATCTCCCCCTCGGCCGTGACCAGGACCCGCTTGGCCCGCTCCACGCGCACGCCGCGGAAGCTGGCCGTCCCAGGGAAAAGCCCTTCCGGATTCTCCAGCACGCCGTCCCACAGCAGCGGGGCCCAGTCCGGCTCATGGCGCGCCTGGATTCCGCGCATGGCGCACCGCATCGCCAGGGAATAGAGCAGCCCGCCCCACGGCCAGCGGAAGCGGGCCAGGCGGCGGATACTCCCGATCCGCGAGCGCTCGGCATCGGTCAGCCGGATGCGCATCTGCAGGTCCACGTCGCAGCGGCTGCTGACGGCGAGGAGGCGGTCCCGGGCCGCGCCGCCGAGGATGACCGTGTCCGCCAGCCCGCGCTGCCGCAGGATCTGGAGGAGCGCGTCCCCCGTCCTTTCCTCCGGCCGCTCCGGCGTCGGGGCCATCCAGCCGGCCACGCCGGCGCACGCGAGTTCGGCGCCGCGCTCCGCGTTGTTCGAGAGAGGGGGGGATGCCTCCCGGGCACCCGGGACCAACCGCACGTCGACTCGGTCGCACCTCGTTGGACCACCCATAGGCGCAGGATACAGCACTCGCGCCGGCCGGTCAACAGGCGCGCGACCTCCGGCGCTTGACAATCCTTCCCCCGTGGCAGCATTGTTTCGACAAGCGGAGGAGAAAGCTTCCATTTGTCATGCCGCAGGACGCGACACAGCCAACCGGGGAAACGCAGGACCGTGATCCGGCGGGCTCGCCGGACGCCGGGGCCCTGGGCGGGCGCATTCGGCGCGCGTGGGAGCGCATCCCCGCCCGCTTCAAGAAAGCGTTCGCCCTGGCGTTCGGTGTCAACGTCCTCGTTTTCGCGTACCTCCTCCTTCAGCATCCCCTCGGCAACCACGACATCTCCCGGCTGCCCTGGGTCGAGTACCGCAACCAGGTTTCGGTGGGGCGCTGGTTCTGCTTCTTCCTCTACCTGCTCGTGGGGCACGCCCAGCTGCCGGTCGTCAACCAGCTCTGGGCCATCGTGTTCCACGTTTCGAGCGGCATGGCGGCCGCCGTCTACTGGCGGCGGGCGGGCGGCGCGTACCCGCTGACGGTCGCGGCGCTGATGGCCTCCCTCGTGCCGTTTGTTCTTGCGTACTTCTATTACAGCTACCAGTCGCTCTGCTTCGGGGCGGCGCAGTTGCTGGCCATCGGGGGACTGATCGCGGCGGCGCGGGCCACCCGAAGCGGCGTGGCGCTGGGAGCGCTGCTGATCATGTGCGCCCTCGCCTCCTACCAGCCGGCCCTGAACGTCGCCGCGGTCGCCTTGATGCTGCGCGCGCTGCTGGCGCTGTCGGACAGCCGCGCCCGGGGTGAGACGCCCGCCATGGGCCGATTCCTCCGGACAACCCTCGGCCCCGGCGCCCTCGCCCTCATCGCCGGCGGCGTCCTGTACCGGTTGAGCCTGGCCCTCTGCCGTTGGCTCGGGCTGATCGAGTGGAACGCCTACCAGCTCCGCGAAGCGTCCCTGGGGCACCTGCCCTCGCGCCTGGCGCGCAGCCTGGAGGCGGCGTTCGCTCACCTGGTCATTCCCCAGCCGTACATGCTCTGGCCGGTCAAATTGATCCTGCTCGCGCTGCTCGTCATGGCCGCGTGGGTCGCGCTCCGCCGGCTCGGGACGGGGCCCGGGACGCGGGCGCAGCGCATCCGGTACACGGCCTGGGGCCTGCTCCTGCTCCTCGGCGCGATCTGGGCCACGAAGAGTATCTTCGCGGTGAGCCCGATCCGCTTCTATTATGCCTTCCGTCTCGCGGGCGGGCTCACGCTCCTGTATCTGTTCGGCGCGCTGCTGGCGATGGAGGCGCCGAGTCCGCGGGGGCGCAGCCTCGCCGCCGCGCTCGCGGGCGCCGCCCTGCTCCTCTTCGCGCACCAGGACCTCGTGCACTCGGGCCTGATGGTGCGCAGCAACCAGCACGACCTGCAGATGGCCAACCGGATCCTCGACCGGATCGAGACGCTGCCCGGCCTGGACGCCGATGAGACCTACAACCTGATCGTGATCGGCGACTTGCCGCGCTACGCGATGCAGCGGTACACCGAGCGCACGCGGCGGTTCGAAGAGCCGGCCGACTACATGGACGAGCACTCTATGGTCCCGCCGTGGGAGCCCGAACTCGTTTTCGCCATGCTCGGGTCGTCGGTGTCCCTGCAAACCCCCGGGAGGGACCGGATCCAGGACGTCCGGCGGCAGCAGGGTTACCGGTACGCCCTGCAGCACGCGGCCTGGCCCGCGAAGGACTCGGTGGCCCTGCTGGACGGCGACCTGGTCGTGGTCGTCCTGGAGGGAGACGTCGCCGAACTGGCCAAGGGCTACGCCCAACTCGCGCGCCGGCTGCGTTCCGTGGACGATTCGGATTCCGCCCGCGTCGCGGCCGTGCACGCGGACATCGAGGAGCGGCTCGGGCAGTTGTACACGCGCCTGGAATACCGGGCCGGGCGAAAACTGGGCTGGATCGAACGGCAGGCGGCGGCCACGCAGGCCGGGTGGGAGGAAGCCGCGGCCGACGGGGCGCAGCCGGATCCGGGAATCGAGCGCCTGCTGCAGCAAGTCGACGAGGGCATCCGGTCCGCCCGGGCCCGGCTCGATTCGACCATGGCCCATACCAACGCGAGCACGGCCGTCCGGCTCGAGACGCTGCAGGAACTCTGCAACGAAGTCCTGCCGCCCTTGCAGCGCGCCCTCCGTCATGCGCGGGAAAGCAACCGCCCGGCCCTTCACGACGGCGGCTGAACCGCAGGGCGGACGCTCGCCGCCCGGCGGTTCAGGACTTGGCGCAATGCCGGGCCACGAAGGCGCGGGTGATGTCGCCGAGGCGGGGATCGAGGATGGCGTAGGCCTTGTTCCGGATGGCCGGCGGGACGCCGCCGTAGAAGGCCTCGGCGATGCCGCCCGTGATGCAGGCCAGCGTGTCCGTGTCGCCGCCCAGCGAGACGGCGGTGCGGATCGCGTCCTCGAAGTCGGTCGAATCAAGGAAAGCCCGGATCGCCTGCGGGACGGTCTCCTGGCAGGTCTCGTTGAACGCGTAGGCCGGCCGGATCTCGTCCACGTGCCGGCTCAAGTCGTAGCCGAAGTTATCCTCCACGTACGCCCGGATGTCGTCCTTCGTCCTTCCCGCGCGCCCGAGGAAGATCGCGGCGGCCGTGGCCTGCCCGCCCTTGATGCCCTCCGGGTGGTTGTGCGTCACCGCCGTGAACTCGCGGGCCTTGTCGAGCACCTCCTCCAGCGTGTCATAGGCCCAGCCCGCGGGGCTGATCCGCATCGCGGCCCCGTTGCCGAAGCTGTGGTACGGCTTGGAATCCTCGCTGCTCGCCCAGCGCGCGAACCCGCCGCCGTACCCGCGCTTCGGGTAGAGCAGGAAGAATTTCTTCAGGTTCTGTGCGTAGGGCGTGCCGGTGAGGATCGCGTCCGCCAGCGCCACGGTCAGCACGCTGTCGTCGGTGAAGAAGCACTGCGGCGAGAACAACGGAAACTGCTTGGTCTTGATGTTGTTCCACTCGTAGACCGAGCCGATGATGTCCCCCGCCAGCGCGCCGAGCATGATCGTCCCTCCTTTTTGTTATGTATACGACTCTCCCCTGCGCTTGGAAAGACGCTTCACCGCGCGCCCGGCCGGATCACGCGGGGGAATGGGGAGGAAACCACGGAGGGGAGACGGAAAAAGGAGGGAGAGAGTCCTTTCCCGGCACGGTCCGCGGGCTGTACGGCCTCACGGCAGCGAGATGTTGAAGCCCATGAACTGGGCCGCGAGGAACAGCGCGTAGAGCGCGATCATCACCACCGCCTCCGACCGCACGAACCGGCGGCCGGTGGTGACGAACATCTGCAGGAGCACGCCCGCGACGATCGTCAGCGGCAGATCGCGCTGCACGATGATCGGCTCGACGGACAGCGGCAGCGCCAGGCACAGGGCGCCCGCCGCGGCGAGCGCGGTGAAGATGTTCGAGGCGTAGATCTCGCCCAGCGTTACGTCGGCCTGCCGGTGGATCACCGCGCCCAGCGCGATCGCCAGCTCGGGCAGCGAGGTCCCGAACGCGTAGAACGTCACGCCGATCAGCAGGTCGCTCATGCCCAGCCGCCGCGCCATGACGGTGCCGTGCTCCACGATCCAGCTCGAGCCGAGGATGATCAGCCCCACCCCGCCCAGGAAAAAGACGATGTCGATCCATGGCCGCGCGACCCCGGCCGGCGCTGCGTGCTGGCGCTCGCGCCGCGCCTCCACCAGCGTTCCGTGGAAAAAAGGCACGTAGGCCGCCAGCAGGATCAGCCCGTCCAGCCGGCTGATCCGCCCGTCCATCGCCAGCACGAGCATCAGGGCCGCGGAAAGGATCATCCAGCTCGACTCCCGCTCGCGGATCGCCGGGCCGACGACGATCGGGCGCCACAGGGCGCAGAGGCCGGCGACGAACGTCAGGGTGACGAAATTCGAGCCGACGATGTTGCCCACCGCGGCGGCGGCCTGCCCGCGCAGGGCGGCGAAGAACGACACGCAGAACTCGGGCAGCGAGGTCATCACGGCGACCAGCAGGATGGTCACCACCAGCGGCGAGACGCGCAGCCACGCCGCCAGCGTCGGGATGCGCCGCAGCACCATCTCCGTGCCGACCCACAGCAGCGCGATGCCCAGCACAAAGAGAAGGATGGACAGGATCATGCCCGCCTTTCTAGACCAACGGCCACCCGACGGGAAGCAATTAAAAGCGGCCCGCCGGAAGAGGAATCGGCGTTGATCGAGCCGCCGGTCCGCTCACGGGGCGGCGGGCGGCTTGGATTCCTGCATGATGGCGTTGGCCATGCTGCCGGCGAAGATGCCGATGAACGCGATGCCGAACACCTGGAGGATGCCGGCGAGCAGGCGCCCGAGGCCCGTCGCGGGCTGGAAATCCACGTAGGCGACGTTGGTGAACATGTTCAGCGACCACCAGAGGCTGTTCTGGAAGGTCGCGAAATGCTCGCTATGGCGCGACTCCGCGGCAAAGGCCGCGACGGCGCCGAGCAGGACGATCACGGCCGCGACGGCCACGAGCGAGCCGGCCTGCGACCGGCGGTACACGCGGGCGATGAAGCCGGACACCCGGCGCAGCCGGAGCCCCACGCTCACGACCCGCAGCAGCCGGATCGCGCGGACCAGGCGCAGCAGACGGACGCCTCGGACCAGCGAGATGCCGCCCAGGCCCGTGATCATCCCGCCGGTGATCGGGATCATGCTCGGCAATTCCCACCAGCGCCGGGCCAGGAAGGCCCGGAAATTGCCGGCCCGCCGGGCGGACAGCACGAACTCCGCGATGAAGACCACGACGATCCCGAGGTCCACGTAGTCGAGGGCCGTCATGCCGGGCGCGGCCCCGGCCTGCCCCAGCTGGTAGAGGCCGATGCCGATGCTCACCAGCGCGAGCGCCGACATCCACAGGTCGCGCTTGAATTCCCGGTAGGATTCGTCCTGGTTTGTTGCGGGGTCCATGAGTGGTTGCCGCGCTTATACCGGATTCGCGGCGGCGGTTGAAGCCGGAAAAGGACCAGCGCTTTACGGCCCGACCAGGCGCACCCGGTAGAACACGCGGGACTCGCCGGCCGCCGGGTCGGTCGCGCCGCACACGCCGCCCGTCGCCGTCAGCGGGCCGGGCAGATCCAGCCATACGCCGCCCGGGGCGAGGTCGGTCCGGTACTGGATCCGGTACTGCCGGCCGGGCACGGACTCGAATTGCAGGTCGCACGCGCCGTCCCGCGGGACGGGCCGGAGCATGACCAGCGCGCTGGCGGGGTCGGCCGCGTCGGTGCCGGCCAGGGTCTCGTGCAGGTCGGTCATGCCGTCCAGGTCCGAATCCGCGCCGGGCAACCCGACGCGGCGGCCGGTCAGCGTGACGAAATGGAACCCGAAATTGCCGTACGCGTCCAGCTCGCCGGCCGCGGATTCGCCGAGAAAACGGGCGGAGAGATAGCGGTCGTTCCCCGAGACGCTGTCGCTGGCGATCACGCCCGACACGTGCAGCGAGCCCAGCGAGGCGGCGCCCAACGCGGCGTTCAGGCTGGTCCACGGGATCGCGACTTCCCAGCGATCGGTCAGCCGGTTGGCGTCGTCATCGGACGTCCCCGTCGGCGTCGCGCCGCTGCCGTCGAACTGCGACAACCGGGCGCCGGGCACGGGCTGGAACATCGCCGCGCCGGAGGACAGGTAGAACACGCCTTGCCCGAAATCGTAGCCGTTCCCGAGGTTGAAATGCGGAAAGGCGCCGTCGCCGTACTCGTCGCCCAGCACGATGGCCACGTTTGCCGCGGGGGCAAACCCCAGGTTGTGGAGCCGGTCCAGCCCGGCCGGCGCGCCGCGCAGGTTCCACAGGTTCGCCACGCCGTCCGCCAGCGATCCGACCGACAGGAACAGGATCATGCCGTTGTTGTCCCCGGACAGGTCGCATCCCGTCGCACCGAGGTAGAGGTTCGTCGCGTCGGCATTGACGTACACGCTGCCGAAATTCCCGAAGCCGGCGGCCGCCGAGGTTGTGAGCGCGCCGCCCGAGGGATCGAGGTCGAGGGATTCCCCGGCGCTGTTCTGGCCCGTGGCGGAACGTTCCGCGATCGCGGGCGAGCCGGGCGCGCACTGGACGGGCGCGAGGGCCACGGGAAACGCGGATCGGATCGTCAGCGACCAGTCAGCGCCGCTGTTGTCGTCCCACAACCCCTGCCCGTCGGTGAAGGCGAAGTCCAGCCGGCGCGCGCCGTCTGGAACCTCGATGGCGCAGGTCCAGGCCAAATCGCCCTCCCGCGTCATGGCCAGGTCGCGCACTTCCTGCCAGCCGTCCCGACCGATGTGAATCTGGAGCGCGGCCGCTTCTCGGAAGGCGTTGGTACCGGGGGCATAGCGGAGCGTGATCGTCGTGTTCTCCGCGGGATCGCCGGGCGAGACGCCGACCGAGCCGGCCGGGTATGTCAGGTTCGCCCCCGGCCGGACCTTGGACAGCCGCCCGGCGAGCCGGGTCCAGACCGTGACGGAACCCGACGGATTCCGGACGCGGTTGGGCGCCGGCCACTCGAGCGCCCGCGCGGCGGAGAGGTATTCCTCCACCTCGCCCATCGTCGCGTACCAGACGTCGCCGCGGTCGCCCAGCGTGGCGCAGAGCGCGTCCATGTACGCCCAGCTGTTGTTGGAGAGGTTGTAGTCCAGCTCGTAGCTGTGGCCCCAGATGAAAAGCAGGGCCATCCGTTCCTCCGCGCGCGCCGCGAACGCCTCGGCCAGGCCCTGCGCGGCCGAATGATGGCAGGTCGGGTGCCACTTGAGCGGGTTCGGAGGGAAGTACTCGAGGGTGTACGAGTCCAGCGTCGTCCGCGCGCTCTTCACGCCCAGGCCGGCCAGCAGGGAGATCACGCGGTTGTTGAACGCGCCGAAGGGGTACGAGAGGCTGCGGATCGTGTACCCGGCGGCCGCCCCCAGCGTGGCGCGGTCCGTCCCGACCTCCCACTGCACGCCGCCGTCGTCGAGGCCGTCGAGGTACGGATGGTGGACGGTATGCGAGGAGACCTCGTGCCCGGCGTACAGCGACGGGATTTCGGCGGTCGTGACGAACGTGTCGGAATTCAGCGAGCCGGAATTGAGGTGAAACGTGCCGCGGATCCCGTGCGCGTTGAAGATCCCGACCAGGCCGCGGTCCTGCACGTGGCCGTCGTCGTAGCTCATCACCAGGGCCTTGCACCGGCCACCGGGAAACGCGAAGCAGGCCGGGTCCAGGGCCGGGACCTCGCGCTCCGCCACCCCGTTCACGCGCACGGCGCCGGCCTGGTCCACCAGCGTCGGCACGGGCCCCGCGTCGATCTCGACCGTGTTCGCGGCGCCCTCGACCAGCGCGACGCGGAAGTTGCCGTCGTTGGAATTGAAGTCCGCCTTCACGGCGCGCTCCGACCACGAACCCGGCGCCACGAACTGGAACGCCGCGTTCGCCCCGTCCGGCTTGTCCGACCAGTCCGAACCGAGCGCCGGCAGCGATCCGACGTCCGCGAACGTGTACACCAGGCGGCCCCCCGTCACCGTCGCCAGGGTCGAGTTGTTGTTCCAGCCGTTGAGCGTCCCCGCGAGCGCCACCGACCGGCCCTCGGCCGTCGAACCGGAGGGCGGCAGGTTGGTGATGGTGATGGTCAGGCTGGTCCCCGCGGCGCGATTTGCGAACAGCAGCCAGACCGGGAGCAGCCAGGGCAGGCCGGGCAGGAAGTGTTTCATGCGCGCCACCCTACGCCCGCACGGGAAATGCGTCAGTGACGTGCATCACCGAATAGGTCAGAACGGCGCGTCGCGATACTGGATGCTGGCGGCCAGGTCCTTGTCCCGCACCACCCGGTCCAGCCAGGCGCGGTCAATGATCGGGTAGCCGCGGTTGAAGTCCACGACCCCTTCGGCCTTGAGCCGCGCGAACAGGCGCGTGACATGCTCGCGGCTCAAGTTCAGGAGCGACGCGACTTCAGGCTGATGCAACTTTTTGCGGATGAATATTTTGCCCATCCTGTTTTCTCCGCACTCGCCGCTCAAGGCCTGAAGGTACAGGGCCAGATCGTTGAGCCCGCTGCCGCGCGCGGCCTTGTCCACGAGGTAGCGCGCGATCTTCGAGAGGGCCCGCACGACCTGTACCCGGAAGGCGGGCACGGCCAGGAACCGGCGGACGAAATCATCCCGGCCGATTTCGAGGAGAATGCAGGCCGTCGCGGCGCCGGCGCTGGTGTAGTAGGTCTCGAGCATCGCCTCGCCGAAGCCGAACATCTCCCCCGCCCGGACTACGGCCAGCCGCACCGGCTCGCGCGTGCCGTCACCCAGCTTGTGGAGGACCACCTCGCCCTTCAAGACCGCGTGGATTTTCCGGGACCCCTCGCCCTCGTTGTAGATCGGCTGAAACTTGCGATACGAAACGCGGCGGCACAACGGCGCGAGGTCGCGGAGCTCCTGCTCCGTGCAGCCGGCGAAGAACTCGATCGCCTTAAGATCCGCCGGGTCCGCCATCGGGCGCTCCTTCAGCCGGGAGTGGCCCCTTGAGTTCGGCCACCTGCCGGCGCAGGTCCGCCACCTCGGCACGGAGCGACTCGACCTCGGCCCGGAGTTGCGCGAGCGGATCCGCTTCCGGGGTTCCCTCGATCGAGGCTGGTTCGGGTGGCGGCGCGGCGACGGCTTCGGGCGCGGCCGGCGCTCCACCGAGGAGGTGGGCAAAGCGCTGCTCCTTGTGCCCGGTCTGGCGCGGCAGTTTCACGACGAGCGGACCCTGCGGCCGCTCGGACAGGCCCTGGAGCACGGCCTCGACTTCGGCCTGGTCGGCGAATGGATGGAGCCGCGCGGCGTGGGCGCGGAGTTGGGCCGCCGTCTGCGGGCCACGGAGCATCAGCTCGCCCATCACGGCCATGTCCTTGCTGTCCAGACCGATGGTTTCGACGAGCAATTGCCGGAATTTCGGCACGCGGTTGGACGTCCCCGTGACCATGGCGACGAGGCGCTTGTCCCGGAGGCCCTCCAGCAGGCTGTCGGTCATGCGATCGTCGAGGGCCACGACCGGGAAGCGGTTGGACTTCTGGTTGCAGGCGTTGGTCAGGGCGTTGAGCGAGAGCGGGTAGTACTCCGGCGTCGTGATTTCCTTCTCGATCAGCGCGCCGAGGATACGGACCTCGTCGGACGTCAGCGGCGGTTGCATGCGTCCATCTTGTCACGAACGCCGGCGGATGACAAGGCGGGCCGCGTCAGTTCAGCGCGACGATCCCGGCGTTCAGGTACGTGGCGAACAGGACCCAGAGCAGGTACGGCGCGAGGAGCGCGGCGGCGAGGCGGCTGGCGCGGCGGAAGAGCAGGATGACCGCGACGAGCGACACGTCGAGCAGCACGATGTCCGCGAGCGCCAGGCCGGGACGCTGCAACCCGAAAAAGAGGGGCGACCACGCGAAATTGGTCAGCAGGTGAAACGCGAGGACCACCGTGGTCACGAGCCGGCCTTGGAGCGGGCGAGCCCGGTAGTAGACGACGATCGAAACGGCGATGAGCGTGTAGAGGATCGTCCAGGCCGGGCCAAAAACCCACGAAGGCGGCGTCAGCGGCGGCAGGGTCAGCGAGGCGTACCAGGCGTTCATGGCGCATACCATACACCGCGACGGGCCGGGGGCAAGGGAAGGGTTCAGGGCAGCTTCACGCCCACGCGATAGAAGGCGGCAGGGAGCGGGTTGGTCACCGACAGGGTCACGGCGCTGCCGTCCGCCGCGCCGGCCAGGTTGAGTCCCGCCGGCGTCCATGTCGCGTCGCCCGCGAGATTCGTCGTCCACCAGGCTTCGTACCGGCGCTGGGCGGACGTCGGCACCGGCGAGCGCAACTGCATCACGCCGCCCGCCTCCGCGATGGCCTGGACATACGAGCTGAAGCACGAGGCGGCGTTGGTCGGCACGGTGTCGGCGACATATTCCTCGAGGTTGTCCAGCAGGTCGCCGTCGGAATTGGCGCCGGCCGTGGCGTTCGTGAAGAAGCCGAAGTACAGCGTCTCCCATTCGTTGGGCAGTCCGTCGCGGTCGCTGTCCCCGCCCGCGTGCGCCGCCAGCCGGAACGAGACGGCGCCGATCTGGGAGGTGCGCCCATTGCCCTGCAGGTCGCGGGTGACGAAGGAGAAGATGTAGTTCGTGTGCATGTCCTGGAAGTCGATCGTGAAGTTCACCGTCTCGCGCGCCGGGTCGTTGGGCCAGTTCGTGGCGATGGTCTGGAGCACGAGGTTGGAATACCGCGCGGGGACGATGGAAATCGTGTGCGTCAGGCCGGTGATAAACGCATCGTTGTCCCAGAAATCCTGGTAGCGGAAGGTCAGGCTCAAGTTCGAGCCCAGGTCGTAGGTCCCGCCGCCCGGCCCGGCGCTGATGGGATTATCCGCGCGGAAGGGCACGACGTCGTCGCCGCTGCGCTGGAGGAACGCCAGGTCGAGGAGCTGCAGCTCCTCGCGGTCCAGCTCGTTCACGGGCGCCAGGGTCGCGTGCGCCGTGCGCAGCATCGCCACCAGGTTCGTGAAACGCCGCTGGCTGTGTTCCAGGAAAGGATGCGAGACGGCAATGTTGAAGATCTTCGTCCGCCCGCGCACGTCCACGCTCTCTCCGCTGACGCCCAGCGAGCTCATCAGCGCCGGGTCGCCGTAGCGCGGCGTGCCATCCACGACGGTCAGCAGCACGCTCGACGGCCGCGCGCGGATGAGCGACAGGTAGGGATCGGCGGGATCCCCCTCGATCACCGCCAGGCCCGCGTTGAACCCGGCGGCAATCTGCCCGTACCGGTTGGTCAGGCCCGCGCACCGGGCGTTGTTGATCGTCACCATGTCGCACAGTTCCCGCGCCGTGAAGGCGTTGCTGAAGACGGACTGGTTCAGCTCCCACGCGTAGCCCAGTTCCTCGAGCAGGTTGAAGCAGCCGCTGGGCGTCCAGTCCGGGGAGAGGCCGATCACCACGCCGGCCTGCTTCGCCGCCCGGATGTTGGCCGTGCCGGCGTAGAGCTTCATGTTCGACATGGGCGACCAGATCAGCTTCGCGCCGGCCGCGGCCATCTGGGCGAATTCGTTCGTGCCCAGCGCCGCGCCGTGAATGATCGCCACGCTCGAATTCAGCATGCCCCAGCCGCGCCAGGTGGCGAACTGGGCGCGGGCGGTGGTGTCCGTGCCCTCGGACAGGTGAATCATGGCGGCGTTGACGGCCCCGCCCGCGATGCGGAGCAGCAGGTTCGTGCGCTCGGCAATGCCCGACGTGTTCGTCATGCGCCACGGGAAAATATTGCACCATACCCGCGACGGGAATTCCTCGATGTTGTACAGGATGACGTCGGGATGGGTGTGCTCGGGATCGTTGTTGCTCTGGCCCTGGATGGCGACGCAGCCGGCCATGAGTTCCAGGCACTCCCCGTACTTGGTGATCGTGTCGTTCGTGGAATCCCCTTCCGCGGTCCGAAGCGCTATGCGCCGGTTTTTCCAGTCGTCGTATTCCGCATCGTCCTCACCCCACTGGTCCCGGTGGCCGAACGGGAAGTTGTTGAACATCAGGGTCGGGAACGAGTTATAGGCCGGGTGGTTATGCACGTCGAGCAGGCCCGGGAAGATGATGCCCCCGGTGTCCACGGCGGTCACGCCGGGCGGCGCGGCGGACGTCACGGCGACGATGTCGTCGTCGCGCACGTGCACGTACCAGTTCGTGCGCGGGCCGCCCGGGGTCATCACCAGGCCGCGCAGGGCGTACTCGAAGACCGTCCGCCCGACGAGGTCGTCGTCGGAGCGCGGCGAGATGGAGTTGGTCGTGCCGACGGAAAAGACCACGCCCTGGATTGCCGACAGCACCTGGTTGGAAACCCAGACATAGCGGTACGGCACGCGCGTGGCGACGTAGAAATTGGCGGAGGTGTCGCCCGCCTGCCAGTAGGTCTCCGTGCCGCGGACGTTGATGTTCCGCACCGTGGCGTTCGTCACGCGGACCAGCACGCCCTCGTACGCCTCGTTGGTCACCTGCCGGCCGGGCATCCAGGTCGCGGCGACGGGCGCGCCCGTGGAGGTCAGGCTATAGGAAGACACGTTGGTCAGCACGGTCATGTTGCGGGATTCGCGGACGGTGCCGCCGAGGGTCACGCGGTCCCCGGGGTTCGGGCGGTGGAACGGGTCGTTGATGTAGACGCCGCTCCACGGCCCGCCGCCGGCGTCGGAGAGCGTGTAGCCCTGCGGGTCGGCGTACACGGCGACGCCGCTGACCGTGACGCTGCTGCCGCTGTACGGCGAGGCGCCGCCCGCGGCGGTCGTGTACTGGACGTTCGATACCGTCAGGGCCGTCGCCTCCCCCGCCGCAAGAAGAAACAGAAGATAGCCGGCCGCCGACCGTCCGGGGAAACCGCTCACCGTGAAAAAGCTCCGCACATGGTCCGCGTATAGTACCGGATTGGGGCGGTCTTGTATAAGGCTATCCGGTCCGTTCGGGTCGATCAGAGGACGCGCTGGAGCGCCTGCTTCAATTCCTGCGCCGCCGGCGCGGCCATCTCGAATACGTCCTCGGCGCGCCGGAAGTCCAGGATGTCCACGCCGCGGACGGCCGGGCGGATGTACAGATCGGGCGGCGCGCGCCGGAGCTTCTCCGCGATGATCGACTTCTGCATGATGTCGAACGTGCCCAGCACGGCGCGGAACAGGTTCGGGACCGGCGGCCCGGCGGGGTCGAGGTCCCCCATCACGTCAACCGCGACCACGAAATCGCAGTCGTCCAGCACGTCCCACGGCACGGGGTTGACGCCGCCGCCGTCGATCAGCACGCGGCCTGCGCGCGCGACGGGCGTGAAGACGCCGGGCAGGCCCATGCTCGCCTTGATCGCGTCCGGCAGGCTGCCGGAATCGAGCAGGACCTGCTCCGCCGTGTTGAAATCCGTGGCCACGACGCGCAGCGGGATCTTCAGTTCCTCGAAGGTCCGGACGCCCATCTTGCCGTAGAGGAACTCGATGAACTTGTCGCCCTTGAGCAGGCCGCGGCGCCCGAACTCGAGGTCCAGGAAGCCGAACCACTTGAGGGCGTCCGTCTTGCGCAGGGCCTCGCGCAGGGTATCGCGCCGGCTGACGACCATCTTCCGGACGCCTTCCCGGATGCGGGCGCCGGACAGGCCCGAGGCGTAGAGGGCGCCGACCACGGCGCCGATGCTCGTCCCGGCAATGCGGTACGGCCGCACGCCCAGTTCGTCGAGGATCTCCAGCATGGGGACGTGCGCCAGCCCCTTCGCGCCCCCGCCGCCCAGCGCCAGCCCGATTTTTTTCATGGTATTCGCTCCGGTCATGGCTTACCGCGCCGCCGGCCGGCCCGCAATCCGAAAGTCGCGGCGCGGCTTGAAGAAACGGCAGGGCGGCCCTATCTTTACGCCATGCTCTACCGCCCTTTCGGACAGACCGGCAAGCGAGTCTCGGTCATCGGCGCCGGGTGCATGCGGTTCGAGACGCCGCAGAACGACCGGGACATCGGCCGGGCGGCCGAGACCCTGCTCCACGCCCACGCGCGGGGCATCAATTACTTTGACACCGCGCCCTATTATTGCGGGGACCGGAGCGAGGACATCGTCGGCGCCGCAGTCCGGCAGTTGAAGCCGGGGACCTTCTACCTGTCCAGCAAGTGCGACAAGGCGGATGGCGCGGCGTTCCGGAAAGGGCTCGAGCGCTCGCTGCAGCGGCTCGGCGTGGATCGCATTCATTTCTTCCATATCTGGTGCCTGATGAATCCCACGCAGTGGGCGGAGCGCAAGGACCGCGGCGCGGTGCGCGAAGCCCTCCGGGCCAAGGAGGAAGGCCTGATCGAACACCTGGTTTTCTCGTCGCACATGGACGGCGAGGAAACGGCCGCGGTGATCGCGGAGGGGATATTCGAGGGCGTGACGCTCGGGTTTAACGCGGCCAACTTCCGCTTCCGGCGCTCGGCCCTCGAGGCCGCGGCCCGGGCCGGCCTGGGCGTGGTCACCATGAACCCGCTCGCCGGCGGCCTCATCCCGGCCCATCCGAAGCGTTTTGATTTTATCCGGGAAAAGAACGACCCGGACGTGGTCACCGCCGCCTTGCGGTTCAACCTCTCGCACGCGGCGATCACCTGCGCGCTCGTCGGCTTTCGGAACCCGGCCGACGTGGACAGCGCCCTGGCCGCGCTCGACGAATTCGCGCCGCGGACCGACGCCGAGATCGCCCGCGTGGAGCGGCACCTGGAAGAGGGCTTCGACGGCCTCTGCACGGGCTGCGAGTACTGCCTCCCCTGCCCCGCGGACATCCCGATCCCCAGGATGATGGACTCGTACAACATGCTCATCCTCGAGGGCGAGAAGAAGGCCGTCCAGGAGCGGCTGCACTGGCAGTGGAGCCTGGACCAGACGGTCGCCGGCCAGTGCACCGAATGCGGGGCGTGCGAGGAGCGCTGTACGCAGCACCTGCCGATCATCCGGCGGTTGAAGGAAATACGCGCCTTGTAGAAGGATTGTATTTGCCGGTTCACGGGGGACCGGAATTGGAGTATGCTCACAATGAGTTTGATTCATTAAATGGAGGCGTATCATGAGTAAGCGCATGGCGTTCCTGGCGGCGGGTCTTCTCCTCGGCGCGGCAACGGTTCCCGCGCAGGCCCAGCAGAGCCTGCAGGCCCTGGTCAACAGCGCGACCGGCAGCGTGATCGAAGTGCCGGCGGGCGAATACCAGGGGCCCGTCCGGCTCAAGGAGGGCGTCCTCCTCGTCGGCGCCGGGGCCGACCGCACGATCCTGAACGTGCCGGACGCCGCGCCGGGCGTCATGGGCGAGAACCAGTCGGGCATCATCGGCTTCACGATCCGCGGCGGGCAGCACGGCGTGCGGACGCTCGGCCGGTTCATGGGCGTCTTCGAGTGCCGGCTGGAAGGGCAGGCCCAGGCCGCCGTTCTTTTCGAGGGCGGAAGCGGCGTCGCGGTGAACAACGCGATCGTCGGCTCGCAGACGAACCAGGGCGTGATGATCCTCCGGTCGAATCCGCTGGTGTCGCGCAACGTGATCGCGTACCACGATGTCGGCGTGCACGTAAGCGGCGAAATGATCCCACCCGTGCAGGACAACCTCTTCATCGGCAACCGCACCGCCGTGCTGGTCGATCCCGGCTCGAAGGCGCTGCTGGCCCGCAACCTCTACGACCGCAACGGCGTCGCCGTGCAGGGCGCAGACCTCGGGGCGGACGACCGGATCGAGCCCATCGCGTGGGACGGCAAGGTGCCGGCGGCCGGCGCCACGACGGCGCAGTACCGCGACCTGATGAACGTCGTCTTCGAAGAGGCGATCAACGCTCACCCGGTGGTCGTGTACGGGCTGGGCGAGGAGATGGGTGCCTTCGACGTGGTGATCCTCTCGCCCTCCGCGACCTTCAGCATCGGCGCGTCGGCCGTGGACACGATCATCTCCAGCCACCACGCCTACGACTCGGCCACGCAGGACGCGCTTGCTTCCACGCTGCGGGTCGCGGAGCGGCCGTTCGTGGACGTCGTCAACCCGCTGGTCAAGGACCTGGCCGTCGACCGGTACGTGCTGGAGAACCGCTACCGGCACCCGGCATCGTACGGGGTGAACGAAAAGGGACAACGGGTCTTCCGGCGCATGACCAACATGAACCGGGCCGAGATCTTCTGCCCCGCCGGCTGGCTGCCCGTCGGCGTGAATTATCCCGCGTCGTTCGACCGCGTCGGGAACCAGGTCGTGATCAAGATCACGCATCCGGGCGTGACGAACCTCGAGATTGCGATGGAGCCCGACGCCGCCTCGGCCGATCCGCTAGGGGTCCGCGCCGCGCTCGCAGGCGAATGAAGACCCACCAGGAGGAAATCCGCCTGGAGACGGCGGGCCATCGGGACACCCACGACCTCACGGATGCCGTTGCGGCCGTCGTCGGGCGCTCCGGCGTGACGACCGGCCTCGCGCATATCTTCAACGTCGGCAGCACGGCCTGCGTAGGCATGCTCGAGTTTGAACCCGGCCTGCAGCGGGACATCGGCGAAGTGCTCGACCGGCTGATTCCGCCGTCGCGCGCCTACGGGCACGAGCAGGCCTGGCACGACGGCAACGGGCACTCGCACCTGCAGGCGACGCTGATGGGCCCTTCGCTGACCGTGCCGGTGAGCGGGGGCCGGCTGCGGCTCGGCACCTGGCAGCAGATCTTCCACCTGGAGTGCGACGTCGAGCCGCGCTCGCGCGTCGTCGTGGTCACCGTGACGGGCTGACCCGGCCGGGCGGAACGCACGCGGCAATGATCGCGCAAACGGCCTCACCCCATCGCGCCTGCTTGTGCTCGCCGATGCCGGGGATGCCAACGAGGTCCTCCACCCGGCCGGGCCGGGCGCGCGCGAGCTCGGCCAGCGTCGTATCGTGGAAAATGACATAGGCGGGGATCCCCAGCCGCTGGCATTCCTCCTGTCGCCAGCGGCGCAGGGTATCGAACAACTCCATATCCACCCCTTCCATAGACTTCTCCCCGCGCGCCGTGCGCTTGCGCAGGCGCTCCTTGGGCTGGAACAGCCGCACCGCGCGTCCACCCCGGAGTACGGCCGCGGAAGCCTCATTCAGTTTAAGCACGGGCCGGTCCCCCTCCGTCCGCGTCAGCAGGCCCTGGTCCACCAACTGGTAGACCAGCGCGGTCAGGGCGCTCGCGGTGGAGTCCTTCAGTAATCCGTACGTGCTTAATCCGTCATGGCCCGCGCGGCGGAGGGTCTCCGTATCCGCGCCCAGCAGGACGTTCACGACGTGCCCCACCCCGAACCGCTGGCCGACACGGGCGACGCAGGAGAGGATCTTCTGCGCCAGCACCGTGCCGTCGCCGACCTCTTCCACCTCGTCCAGGCACACGTCGCAGGCGCCGCAATCCGCGCGGTCGTAGGCCTGGCCGAAGTATTCCGACAGCGCCTTATGCCGGCACCGCGCGGACGTGCAATAGCGCTGCATGCCGCGGAGCAACTCCAGTTGGATCTTCCTCGCCGCCTCGAGGTCCGCTTCGGTTCCCGGCTCCGGCGCCTCCGCCGGCGGCTTGTTCATGATGCCTTTCCAGCGCATGACGTCGGCGGCGGAATAGAACAGCACGCACTCGGCCTCGAGGCCGTCGCGACCGGCCCGGCCGGTCTCCTGCTGGTAATGCTCGATCGTCTTGGGCAGCGAGGTATGGATGACACACCGCACGTTGCTGCGGTCGATCCCCATGCCGAACGCCACCGTGGCCACGACCACGTCGAGCGACTCGTCGGCAAAGGCCTCCTGCGTCCGGTGCCGGTCCTCCGGTTCCATGCCCGCGTGGTAGGCGGCCGCGCGCACGCCGCGGGCCTTCAACCAGGCGGCCAGGGTTTCCGTATCCTTGCGGCTCAAGCAGTAGGCGATCACGGCCTCGCCGGCGTGCCGGGCGATGGCTTGCGCGGTCTGCTCGCGCACGTCGGTCTTCGGGAGAACACGGTAGATCAGGTTCGCGCGGTCAAAACAACCCACCAGCAGGGCCGCGTCCTTGAGCTGCAATTGCTCGACAATGTCCTCGCGCACACGCGGTGTGGCCGTGGCCGTGTACGCGTGAAGGCTTGCCGAGGGGAAATGCTGTCGCAGGACGGCCAGTTGACGATATTCCGGACGAAAATCATGGCCCCACTGGCTGATGCAATGCGCCTCGTCGATGGCAAACCGCCGCACCGCCAGTTGCTTGAGGTCTCCTAGAAAATCCTCCATCATCAGCCGCTCGGGCGAGACGAACAGCAGGCGGATTTCCGCGGCGCGCAATGCGGTCTCCACGATCCGGCGTTCGGCCGCCGTCATCCCGCTGTGCAGCGCCGCGGCGGGATAGCCGCTCTCCCGCAGGCCGTCCACCTGGTCCTTCATCAGCGAGATCAGCGGCGAGACCACCACGTCGAGCGAGCCGTCCAGCAGCGGCGGAACCTGGTAACATAGCGACTTCCCGCCGCCGGTCGGCAGCACCGTGAGCGAATCACATTGCGCCATGGCGCACGCGATGGCCTCCGCCTGGAGCGATTTCAGCGATTCGTATCCCCAATACCGGCGCAGCGCCATGTTCACCTGTGCGAGCGCTTCCGGGGACAACGACGGCTGACTCGTTGCAGGCATGTAGATAGTTATTGTACCAGGCCTCGGACTACAAGCAAACCCCCTCGCGCCGGCGGCCATCGCCGCTAGGACTGATTCACGAGTGAGGTTATGTCCCATGGAACAACGGGATGTTTTTTCCATCAAAAGAAGCTGCGGATAGGGCGAGACCGCCGGCTGAGCAGCATCCCATGGCGCGGCTCACCCGGAGGGTTCGCCCTACCGAGAAAAACCAACGCTCGAGTTTTCAGCACATTGCGACGGCAGATGAATCAGTCTTGCATCGCCACCGCTTCTTACGAAAAAGCATGGAATCAAGCCGTCCTCTTTCCTTTCTAGTAATAGAAGACATCACTTGGGCCCTTTTACTCGGGAGGTGAGTATGAGGTAGAAAACTCGACGGCATACAATCCAATGCTTCGCCGGAGGGCGGCCAGCTCTTGTTCGCGTCCGCCCGCCAGGGTGCCCACGCACCGCATGTCCCGCAGCAGAGGGACATGCGGTAGAGAGTGAGGCAGAGGGTTAGGCAAGCCCTGAACCCTGTCGGCGCGGCCTGTGTTGGGCCAATCTGTGCTGAACCGACCCATCTTTAGCCGGTAGATGTTTGGCCGGCTGGTATTTTGGCGGGCCGGTGTTGAGCCGACGCGGGGAGGCGGGGTACGGATGGAGGATCCCGGCGTGAACGGACGCCAAGTGGAGGTGTCCAACAAGCCGGGAAGGGAATCCATCATGCGACTACGCTTCGGGCTCGTGGCGGGATTGCTCGGTGCAGTAGCGGTCCTTTGCGTCTCTTGCGTGCGCGAAACGCAGCGCACGGTCGAGATCAAGGTGCCCGGGATGCAGACCGAGCGCGACGTGCGGATCGTGACCAACGCGGCGCTGAACGAGGCCGTCGGGCGCGCGACCCTGCAGCACGGGTACGACATCTGCGTAGACAAGGGCACGATGTTCTACTACGAGGGTGCGCGGCTGCTCTCCCGGGAGTACCAGCGGCATATCCTGCGCTGCCTGCGCGAGATCGGCTACGAGGCGCGGATCGTCGAGGTGCGGCACTGGCCGGCGCCGGCCATGCCCACGCCCCGCGGCTGGCTCCAGGCTTGGCCCGACCGGCACGCCGCGGCGATCTCGATCCCCGCGATGAAGACCGGCGTCGACGCGCACCGCGTCGTCGGCGCCATCGCACGGGCGCGCGCGGGGGACGATCCCCTGCGCGTCGCGCCCGACCCGGCGGCCCATGCCATCCGCGTGACGTACGACACGAACCAGCTCGCGCTGAAGAACCTCGAGGGCGCCATCGCCAACGCGGGTTACCAGGCCAACGACACGCCACCCAGCATGGGCCTTCCGGACTCGTTCCCGGTCGGCTGGACGCCGATCTGGATGTACTGACCGCTCGCCACAGGAGAATCCTCGTGAAAACTGAGCGCAGACCATGCAAGGCCCAGGCCGCCCGGATATGGAAAGCCTGGGGCCGCGATCTCGCTGTCGTGCTCGGGATCATGATCCCCTTCCGATCTTCGGTCGCGGACTGGAATCATGTGCCCTCCGGCTCCATGAAGCCGACAATCCTGGAATGCGAGCGCATCCTGGTGAACAAGCTGGCTTATGATCTGAAGGTGCCCCTCACGACGTGGCACGTGGTGGAATGGGGACAGCCCGCACGCGGCGATATCGTCGTGTTCAATTCCCCGAGAGACGGCGCACGCCTGGTCAAGCGGGTGATCGGATTGCCGGGCGATACGGTCGAGCTTCGGAATAACCGGTTGATCATCAACGGGGAGCCCGCTCGCTATGCTCCGCCGGATGAGCCGACTGGGCCCACGGCGCCCGACGCCGAAATGGCCGGATGCGAACTGGCCCGCGAGCGCCTGGGCGGACTCGACCATGCCGTCATGGCGATCCCCGGCACACCCGCCCTACGCTCGTTCGGACCGGTAGTCGTCCCCGCCGGCCGGTACCTGGTGCTGGGCGACAACCGTGACAACAGCGCGGATTCCCGCTACTTCGGGTTCGTGGAGAGACGCGCCATCGTCGGGCGGGCGAGCACGGTGGTCGTGTCATTCGATCCCGACCGGCACTATCGGCCCCGCTTCGACCGGTGGTTCACCGCCTTGCACTAATCTCCGCGCGCGGCGGAGAGAGTAAAAGAAGGATTGAGAGTCGGGCCGGCACCCGTCAATATCCCGGCAGACTTGAAGAATGAGCGGGCCCGAATTCAAGACCCTCGAAGAAATGGCACAGGCCACCGCGGCCCGCCTGTCGCAGGCGGCCTCTCATGCGGCGTTCCACCTTTTCCAGGACAAGCGCTTCCGGGAACTCGCGGAGTTCGGGACGATTTCGCAGGAGGAGCAGGACCGCATCTTCAACGAGCTGGTGCTGGCCTTCCTCGTGATGATCATGCTCGTGCTCGAGGCGCCCGACCTGCGGCTGCCCGACGACATCCGCGACCACCTGGATGGAATCAAGGATCGCCTGCCCCGCGCCTACCTCGACCAGTTAAAAGAAATGGGCGTCGAGGAGCGGTTCATCGCGGACTGGGACAAGCTCATCGCCCTGCGCTACGAGGAGTACGCGCGGGACCGGCACGACGTCCGCGCCGCGGCCATGCAAATCGAGTCCACGGGAAAGGACTTGAGCGAGCACGACCTCGCCCGGATACAGCTTCTCGTGCCGGTCCAATCTGCGGCCATCGGGAGCCACCACCACGTCTGCCGCGGGAAAACCGACGGGCGCGACGAGTTGTTCAAGACCATGCTGCGGGCCCTATCGCACTTCTACGTGGAGTTGCGCACGGCGCTGGAAATCGGCAAGATCGGTCCGCTGGCTCGCGCGCGGAGAAAGCTGGCCCGGTTTTTCCGCGCATGAATCGCCAATGGACGCCCATGCCATGAGTGATAGCCTTCCTTCCTCGGTCCGCTGGTTCAAGGAAATGGTCCCGCACAACCTCGCCTACGCCAAGGAGCAGAAGGCCGCCGGACGAAAACTCGTGGGCATCGCCTGCGAGTACGCTCCGCGCGAACTGATCCTGGCCGCGGACGCCATGCCGGTCTGCCTGTGCGGCGGCTTCGAGGAGATGATCGCGCCCGCCGAGAAGATCCTGCCCGCGAACCTCTGCCCGCTCGTGAAATCCACGTTCGGCTTCCACCTGGAAAAAGCAAATCCGTTCCTGGAAATGGCCGACCTCATCGTCGCGGAGACCACCTGCGACGGGAAGAAGAAGATGTTCGAGCTCATGGCGGGGACGCGGCCGCTCCACCTGCTCGAACTGCCGCAGAAACCGGACGAGCCCGATGCGCTGGGCCGCTGGATGGCGGAATACATCAAGTTGCGACGGGTGCTGGAGCATCGTTTCGGGGTCCGCATCACCGACGAACGGCTGCGCGAGGAGACGCGCCGGATGAACCGCGAGCGGAAACTGAAGCGCGATCTCGCCGCCCTGATGAAGGCCGACGAACCTCCGCTGACCGGACGCGAATTGCTGGACATGAAGAGCCTGATCGCCTGCATCCCGGCCGACCTGGACCAGTACGAGCAGGCCCTGACGGAACTGCCGGGCCGGAAACTCGACCCACCGGCCGGCGGCCGCCTCCGTGTGCTGCTGACCGGCGTGCCCCTGCCGCACGGCGCGGAACGGGTGATGGACGTGATCGAGGGACATGGCGGCCTGGTCGTCTGCCAGGAGAACTGCACCGGGCTCAAGCCGATTCTCGACGATGTCGACGCGGATGCGCCGGATATCCTGCGCGCCCTGGCGGAGAAGTACCTGCGCCTCCCCTGCTCCATCATGACGCCGAACGCGCGCCGCCTGGATTCGCTGCGCCGGCTCGCGGCCGAGTACCGGGCGGAATGCGTGGTCGAACTGGTCTGGCAGGCCTGCCTGACCTACGACGTCGAGGCGCACCGTGTTCGACGGCTCGCGACCGAGGAACTGGGGCTTCCATACCTGCGCATCGAGACCGACTACTCTCCGTCCGACTCCGCCCGGATCGCCGTACGGATCCAAGCGCTCTTCGAAACAGCCCGGCGCGCATGATCACGGCCGGGATAGACGCGGGTTCGCGGATGATCAAGGTGGTCCTGTGGGACGCCGGGAGGGGCGCCATCCACGCCTCCGCGCAGGTCGAGCAGGGCGTGCAACAGGCGCAGCGGGCGCGCGACGCGTTCGACGAGGCCCTGCGCCGGGCGGACCTGGCCCCCGGCGACATCGCGCGCACCGTCGCCACGGGCTACGGACGCAACGCCATCGAGTGGGCCGACACGACCCTGACGGAGATCACGTGCCACGCCCGCGGCGTGCGGCGCCAGACACCCGAGGCGCGGACGGTGATCGATATCGGCGGACAGGACAGCAAGCTGATCCGGCTCGACGCCGACGGGCGGGTCCGGGACTTCATGATGAACGACCGGTGCGCCGCGGGAACGGGCCGCTTCCTGGAGATCGTCGCGCAGCGGCTGGAGCTGCCGCTCAATGAACTCGGCGCCGCGGCCGGCCGGGCGCAGCGGCCCTCCGTCATCAGCAGCATGTGCGTGGTCTTCGCCGAGACGGAGATCGTCGGGTTGCTCTCCGCGGGCGAGCGGCCGGAAGACATTGTCGCGGGTGTCCAGGCCGCGATGGCCTCGCGGGTCGCCTCGATGGCGGGCCACCGGCTGGACGAACCGGCGGTCTTCACGGGCGGGGTGGCGCTGATCCCCGGCATGGACCGGGCGCTGGCGGACGCCCTGGGCCGTTCGGTCCGGGTCGCCCCCGATCCGCGCCTGACCGGCGCCCTTGGCGCGGCGCTGCTGGCCGCGGAGGAGTGGAGCCGTTGTTTACCGCAGAGGACGCAGAGGGACACAGAGGGAATGCCTTCTATTCCCTGATTCTCCGCGGCCTTCGTGCCCTCGGCGGTTCAACCCCTTTCTTGCCTGGCCGGATTCTCCTGATAAAGTGCCCACGGAGACAGGATCATGCCCACGGTTACCCGGTTCAGCGTGTCGTTGAGCAACGAGTTGCTGGAGCAGTTCGACGCCCAGATCAAGCGCGAGGGGTGCCCCACCCGCTCCAAGGCCGTCGGCGACCTGATCCGGAAGAGCCTGGTCGAGATAGAGTGGCACGAGGGCGGCGAGGTCGCGGGGGCGATCGTCCTGGTCTACGACCACCACAAGCCGGACCTTGTCCGGAAGCTCACCGGCGCCCAGCACGACTGCCATGACGCGATCATTTCGACCCAGCACATCCACCTCGACCACGACAACTGCCTGGAGATCGTCGCCGTCCGGGGCAAGCCCCGAATGATCTCGGCCATCGTGCAACGGCTCAAGGCGGTCAAGGGTCTCAAGCACGTCTCCCTCGCCGCCGGCACCACCGGCCGGCGGCTGGCCTGACGGCCGCGCCGCTCCTTCCCCTTTTTTCTCTTGCGCTCGCCCGCAGTTGTGTTACGTTTTTTGCATTCGTATTAACTCGCCGGGCGTGGTCCGGCGCAACCCTGAAGGAAAACCACATGACGACTCGCCTGCTGGTTGTACCCGCTGTCGCCTTCCTTTTTGTCGCGCCGGCCCTGGCCGGAAGGCCCCTGTCCGTCGACGACGCGGATCCCGTGGCCCCCGGCCTCATCGAGGCCGAGGCGGGCGCCGGCTACACCAAGGAAGGCGGCATCAAGGCCTGGGACATGCCGGTCGGCCTGACCTACGGCGTCCTGGAGGGCCTGGAAGCCGGGATCGGATTCGGGGGCCAGTACGTCGAGGCGGGCGGCGAGGACGAATCCGGCATCCGCGACACGGCGATCGGCGCGAAGTGGCAGTTCCTGCCCTCGTGCCCCCTCGGTGCGCGCCACGCGCTCGCGCCGTCGGTGAAGCTCCCCACGGCCGACGAGGACAAGGGCCTCGGCAGCGGCGAAACGGATTTCGACCTGACCTGGATCATCTCGCGGACGCTCGGGGAGAAGGCCGGCGCGCACGTCAATCTGGGGTACGCCTGGATCGGCGGCCCGGAAGACGACGTGCTCCATTACGGCTTCGCGCTGGATTACCAGGCGACCGAGACCATGCAGGCCGTCGGCGAGGTCTTCGCGGAAAGGGAAACGTCGGGCGGCGCAGATACCGTGGGCCAGTTCAACCTCGGGCTGCGCTACAGCGCCACGGACGCGCTGGCCCTGGACCTGGCCGCCGGCTCGCGGATCGGCGACGACGGGCCGGATTTCACCGTCACGGCGGGCCTGACCTGGGTGTTGGAATGATGGACCGGAGGGCGCCGCGTTGTCGGCGCCCTATCAAGCGGCGATGACACGCCGCCCTCCGGAAGAGCAATACGCGAAAGGAAGATAAAGACATGCACATGGCCGATGCGTTGATTTCCCCCGCCGTGGGCGGGACGATGTGGGCCGCAAGCGCCGGGCTGCTGGCCTGGTGCGCGCGCAAGATCCGGCAGACGCTGGACCACCGGCTGGTCCCGATGATGGGCGTGCTGGGCGCGTTCATTTTCGCCTCGCAGATGATCAACTTTTCGATCCCGGGCACGGGTTCGAGCGGCCACCTCGGCGGCGGGCTGATCCTGGCGATCCTGCTCGGCCCGCACGCGGCGTTCCTCGTCATCGCGTCCGTACTGACCGTGCAGGCGCTGTTCTTCGCGGACGGCGGCCTGCTGGCGCTGGGCTGCAACATCTGGAACCTGGGCTTCTACCCGGCCTTCATCGCTTTTCCGTTCATTTATAAGCCGCTGGCCGGCGCCAACCGCGCGACGCCGCGCGCCTGGGCGGCCGCAATCCTGGCCGCCGTGATCGGGCTGCAGCTCGGCGCGTTCAGCGTGGTGCTGGAAACAACCGCCTCGGGCATCTCTGAGCTGCCGTTCGGCTCGTTCGTGCTGCTGATGTCGCCCGTCCACCTTGCCATCGGGATTGTGGAGGGATTGGCGACGGCGACGGTGGTCGCTTTCGTCGCCCGGGCGCGGCCGGAGGCCGTCCCGTCGCCGGCCGGCTCGGCCAGCCTCAAACCCGCCTTGATCGGGTTGGGCATCGCCGCGTTGATCGTGGGCGGCGCCGTTAGCTGGTTCGCCTCCGCGCACCCGGACGGCCTGGAATGGTCCATCGCGAAGGTCAGCGGCCGCGAAGAGGTCGGCGGCGGCGCGGCCCTGCATGAAAAACTGGCCCGGGTCCAGGAGAAAACGGCCTTCCTGCCCGATTACGGTTTCCAGCCCGCGGAGGAACCGGCCGCGGAAGGCGAGCCGGGCCCTGAACCCTGGCCCGCGGTCAGCGCCGGGACAACGGTTTCGGGCGTCGTGGGCGGTCTGCTCGTGCTGCTCGTGGCCGGCGCGGCGGGGCTTGCGCTGCGCCCGCGGCGCGTGGCATCCTGAATTATCTTATGGCCATGGCACACGGCGGGACGGTCCAGCGCATGGATGAACTGGCCGCCTTGGAGTCGCCCGCGCATCGCCTGGATGCGCGCGCGAAAGCCGTGGTCACGTTTGCGTTCCTTGTCGCCGTGATGTCGTTTCCCCGGCACGAGGTCGTCGCTCTGGCCCCCTACGTCCTCTACCCGGTCGCGCTGCTGTCGCTCGGGGGGATCCCCGCGCGCTGGATCCTGAAGAAGCTCCTGGTCGCCGCGCCGTTCGCGCTGTTCATCGGCCTGTTCAACCCCCTGCTCGACCGGCAGCCGGTGGCGCTGCCCGGCGGGCTCTTCGTGGCCGCCGGCTGGCTGTCCTTCGCCTCCATTCTCGCGCGCTTCGCGTTGACGGTCAGCGCGGCGCTGGCGCTCGTGGCCTGCACGGGCATGGACCGGCTTTGCGCGGGCCTGGAGCGGCTGGGCCTGCCGCGTGCCTTCGCCGTCCAGCTGCTGTTCCTCCACCGGTATCTTTTCGTCATTTCGGACGAGGCTCGGCGGATGCGGTACGGGCTGGCGCTGCGGACCGCCGACGGCCGGGCCCCATCCCTGCGCGTCTACGGCTCGCTGCTCGGCCACCTGCTCCTGCGGTCCATGGACCGGGCGCAGCGGATCTACGGCGCCATGCTCGCGCGCGGCTTCGACGGGGAGATCCGCATCCTGGGAACAGCGCGCTGGACGGCGCGCGACGCGCTCTTCACCACGGGCTGGCTCGCCTTCTTCGCCGCCGCCCGATTCTGGAACCTGCCTGAGTTCGCGGGCCGCCTGCTGACCGGAGAGCTACGATGAGCCATCACATCGTCGAGGCGCGGGACGTCCACTACACCTATCCCGGCGGGCACGAGGCCTTGCGGGGCGTATCGTTCCGGATCACGCATGGCGAGGCCGTGGCCGTTGTGGGCCCCAACGGCGCGGGAAAATCCACGCTGCTGCAGCACCTCAACGGCACGCTGCTGCCCGCGCGCGGAGAGGTCCGGATCGGGGACGACCCGGTCACGCGGGATACCGCGCCCCGGATTCGCCGCGCGGTGGGCATGGTCTTCCAGGACCCGGACGACCAGCTGTTCATGCCGACCGTGCTCGAGGACGTTGCGTTCGGCCCGCTGAACCACGGGCTCGCGCCGGAAGCCGCCGCGGAGCGGGCCCGCGCGGCCCTGGAGCGGGTGGGCATGAGCCACGCGGCCGACCAGCCGCCCTACCGCCTGTCAGCCGGGGAGAAGCGGGCGGTCTCCATCGCGGGCGTGCTGGCCCTGTCGCCGGACGTGCTGGTGATGGACGAACCGTCGTCCAACCTCGATCCGCGCGGACGGCGCCGGCTCATGGAGCTGCTGAAATCCTTCGAGCACACGAAGATCATCGCCACGCACGACCTCGAACTCGTCGTCGAGGTCTGTTCCCGCGTCATCCTGTTGGACGGCGGGCTCGTGAAAGCCGAAGGGCCCGTCGTCCAGGTTCTGAACGACGAGCCCCTCATGCTGGCCCACGGCCTTGAGCGGCCGCACAGCCTGCGGCACCGGCACCCGCATTGAATCCGCCTCCGCGCAAGGCTACGGCGGACAAGCCGGGCCCGCGGGCCACACCACGCCGATTATTTTACTTCGGGCACTTTTTCAGGCACATGAACCAATCCAGGCATTTCACGTCCGGATCGGCCTTCTCCACGCGATCCTTGGCCACGCCGCAGGAGCCCGGCGGCGGCACGATGACGTCGTCACCCGGCTTCCAGTTCGCCGGCGTGGCGATGCCGTGCTGGTCCGAGGTCTGCATCGCGATCAGCAGGCGCATGACCTCGTCCATGTTCCGGCCGTTCGAGAGCGGGTAGTAGAGGATCGCCCGCACGATGCCCTTGGGATCGATGAGGAACACCGCGCGGACGGCCTGCGTGGTGCTCGCGCCCGGCTGCAGCATGCCGAAGGCCTTCGAGACCTCCATCTTCAGGTCCTCGATCACCGGGAAAGTGACCTCGACGCCTTTCATATCCTTGTACTGGATCTTCTCCTTGATCGTCCGCAGCCACGCGATGTGGGCGTAGATGCTGTCGATGGACAGGCCCAGCAGCTTGCAGTTGCGTTTCTCGAACTCCGCCTGCATGGAGGCGAACGTCATGAACTCCGTCGTGCACACCGGCGTGAAATCCGCCGGGTGCGAGAAGAACACGACCCACTTGCCCTCGTAACACTTGGGGAAATCGATCTCCCCCTGCGTCGTCCTGGCCTTGAACGACGGCGCTTTTTCCCCGATCAGGGGCAGACTCCTCGGTTGCTCGCACATAGGCACTCTCCTCCGTGGTTACTTTTTTGCTCCCGACTTCAATAACGTCTGCAGGTCCTCCATCTCGGCCTGGAGGTCCTCCTCGTGCTCCACCTCATCCTGCAGGATCTGGAGGACGATGTTGTACGTCACGGGGTCCTTGCCCATCGTGAGGTTAACGAGATTCTTGTAGGTGACGATCGCGCACTGCTCGCCCTTGATGTTCTGCTCCAGGACCTCCCGGACGAAGGGATCCGCCGGCGCCTCGTAGCCGCAGTTGGAATGCCTGTACCACTCCTTCGGCTCGTTCACCGGCGTGCCGCCGAGTTGGATGATGCGCAGCGCGAGCATGTCCGCGTGTCGCAGCTCGTCCGCCGCGTGCTGGGTCAGCTCGGCGATGACGGCCTCCTTCATCGGGCCCTTCACCACCTTCGCGCCGATCCAGTACTGGAAGTACGCCAGCCACTCGTCCGAGAAGGCCTTGTTCAGCAGGCCGACGAGTTTCCTGACGTCCATATCCACGATCTCAATGCCTTTGGTGCCCATGATGCTCCCTTCCTTTTCTTGTGCTTGAACCCCGACGCCGGGAGGGCCGCCCGGAAGCGACTCCTTCCCACGCCGGCAGATTATACTACGGAGGCGGCCCTTTCGAGACCAAAGGCGACTCGCCCGCCGCATCCCACGGCTCCCGGCCTGGCCGTCTTAATCAGTAATAGGTATTTTTTAGTTATTATTACTATATTAGGGCAAGAAAAAAACTACCCTCGTTTCCGCTTCTGCTGGCAGGCCCGGCACACGCCGCGCAGTTCGACGTGGATGGAATCCACCCGGCCCATCGTCCCCGCTTCGACCGGCGGCGGGAACGTGTCCAGCGCCTCGCAGTGGAAGTCGCCGACGAGCCCACAGCGCGTGCAGACAAAATGATGATGGCGCTCCGTGTTGGCGTCGTACCGCGCGCGCTCCCGGATCGTGCCCATGCGCGAGACGATTCCCCGCCCTTCCAGCATCCGCAGCGTCCGGTACACCGTGTCCAGGGAGAGGGACGGCAGCCGCTTCCGCACCCGGCGGTACAGCGTCTCGGCGTCGGGATGCTCCTCCGTGCGCGCGAGTTCGCGGTAGATCTCCGCGCGCTGGGGGGTGGTCTTGAGGCCTGCGCGGCGGCAGGCCGCGGCAAAGGCTTCCACGCGCGAGGCCACGCTGACCGGATCAAGGGGCATGCATCATCAAGTAATAATTATTACTTGTTGGAAAGATAGGGTTCCGCGGCCCCGGTGTAAAGGGCTTTCCCCGCCAGGCTTGGCTTGACCGCGGGAGGCCCCGCTGTCATGATGCTGCTCTCATGGTCCGCAAACTCATTCGACGCGTCCTGCACTCCCTCCTGGGAAGGAAGAAGAAGCCGGCTGAATCCGCGCCCCCCGCGCCGCCGGCGCCCCACGCCAAGGGACATAAGCCCCCCGACCGGCAACCGCCCAGGCCCCGGGATCGCCAGGGGCCGCGTCCCCACGAACCGCGATCCCACGCGCCACGGCGCGCTCCGCCGGCGCCCTGGGACCCGGCCTCCTTCGACGTCCCCGCGCTGGAAGGAAAGACCCGGTTCCAGGACCTGGACCTGCCCGTGGAAATCCTCCACGCGGTCGCCGACCTCGATTTCAAGTACTGCACGCCCATCCAGGCGGCCATCCTTCCCCCTACGCTCGCGGGCAAGGACGCCTTCGGCCGCGCCCAGACGGGCACGGGCAAGACCGCCGCCTTCCTGGTCGCCGTGTTCACCCGGTTCCTGCGCCGGCCCGCGAAGGAGCCCCGGCCCAAGGGCACGCCGCGCGCGCTGGTCATCGCCCCGACGCGCGAACTGGTGATCCAGATCGAGAAGGACGCCCGCGAACTGGCCCGCTACCTGCCCTTGCGCGTCCTGGCCGTGTACGGCGGCATGGACTACGACAAGCAGCGCCGTGAATTGACCAGCGGCTCCGTCGACCTGGTCGCGGCCACGCCCGGCCGCCTTCTCGATTTCAAGCGCCGGGGCGATATCCATCTCGACCAGGTCGAAGTCCTGGTCATCGACGAGGCCGACCGGATGTTGGACATGGGCTTCATCCCGGACGTCCGCACGATCGTCCACAGCACGCCGCCCAAGAGCGAGCGCCAGACCCTGTTCTTCTCCGCCACGCTGACGCCGGAGGTCACGCGGCTCGCTTCCCAGTGGACCACCGACCCGGTCCACATCGAGATCGCTCCCGAGCAGGTCGCGGTGGACAGCGTGGACCAGCGGGTCTACATCGTCACGCTCCGCGACAAGTTCGCCCTGCTCTACCACATCCTGAACCGCGAGAACGCCACGCGCGTGCTGGTGTTCGCCAACCGCCGGGACCAGTCCGAGCGGCTCATGGAGAACCTCCGGCGCTACGGCATCGACTGCGCCCTGCTCACCGGCGCGGTGGACCAGCGGAAGCGGCTGCGGGTGCTCGAGGATTTCCGCGAGGGCAAAATCCGGGTGGTCGTCGCCACCGACGTCGCGGGCCGCGGCCTGCACGTCGAGGGCATCAGCCACGTGATCAACTACAACCTGCCGATGGACCCAGAGGATTACGTCCATCGCATCGGTCGCACAGGCCGCGCGGGCGCCAGCGGCATCTCGATCTGCTTCGCGGACGAGGACGACGGGCACTACCTGCCGCAGGTGGAGAAATTCATCGGGCGGACCCTTTCGTGCACGCACCCGGACGACGACTGGCTGGTCCTGCCGCCGCCGCTCTACGAGGCCCGGGAACCGAAGTATTCCTCGCGCCGGCCGGACCGGCCGGGCCGGTCCTTCGGCCCCCGGCGGGGCGGCGGCCCGCGCCGCGGCGGCCGACGGACGCATTGACGGAGTTCACCACGCGTCGAAGGCCGCGGCGCCCTTGTTCGCCACGTCGCTGCGCGCGTTGGCCGAAATCGTCTTGCCGCTGGAATCGATGATCACCAGGGTCGGGATGCCCTGGATATTGTACTTCTTCTTGAGCTCGTCCCGGTTCTTGTCGGGGAAGCGCACCGCGGTCCAGGGCATTTCCATATCCTTCATGTAGCGGTACATGTCCGCCTCGGTCTGGTCGCTGGACACGAAGACGATCTCGAACGGTTTGCCCGCCTTCCGGAGTTCGTTGTAGACGGTGACGAGCTGGGGCGTGAACGCCCGGCACGGCGGGCACCAGTGCGCGGAGAAGTAGATGCCGATCTTCTTGCCGTCGAGAACGGCCGGCGACACCCGCTGCCCCTTGGCGTTCACCAGACGCGTGCCGAAGAGGGCCTCGATCGCGGGGGGAATGGGCGTCTCGGCCGAGGCGCCCGCGGGGGCCGCCTGCATGGCCGCGGTCCGCAGCGAGCCGACGTATATCTGGTCCTCGCGGCTCAACCGATTCATCTGGATCTGGATGGTCTTGCCTTCCGCGTTGCGGAGGATCACCTGGTCCAGGCGCTGCTCGACGAACTCCGCCTGCATCGTCGAGCCGCCCGCGCTGGTCCACGTGCGCATCTCGCCGGCCGGGGCGAGTCCGGCCCCGAACGCCATCGCCAAGCCGATCGCCGCCCATCGCCCCGCCGTTCCATGCCCGTGCTTCATGTCCTTCCTCCGTCTCCCGAATGGGCCCGACGATAGGCGCGCCGCGCCCGGAATTCAACGGGAATCGCGGCGGGAGGGCCGCCCTACAAATATATCTTGCATGACCATGTACCTTACTATACAAGGTAGCGTGACGGACAGGATGGGTCTCATGGACTACCTTGAAAACTGGATCGTGCAGGCCCGAAAGGGCTTCCTGGAGCTGTGCATTCTCAATGCGCTCGAAGGCGAGGAGCGCTACGGCTACGACCTGGTGAAGTCGCTCGTCGATACGCCCGGCCTCGGCCTGACGGAGGGGACGCTCTATCCCCTGCTCTCCCGCCTCCGTCTCCAGGGCCTTGTGACCACGCGGCTCGAGGAATCCCCTGAGGGCCCCGCGCGCAAATACTACGCGCTGACGGCCCGGGGCCGGAAGATCGCTAAGCAAATGAACGAACACGTGGAGCAGATGCTCCAAGGAAGCCGGGGCCTGCGAGCCCGGAAGGAGTGAGCCATGCTGGAGTGGACGGTATCGGCGGAAGCGGAACTGGAGCGCTACCTCGCGGAGGCGCGGACGGCGGCGTCCGTCAGCGGGGCGGACCCGGAGGAGGTCGAGGGCGACCTCCGTCGACACATCGAGCAGCACCTGGCGGACGCGGGCGTCCGCCGCGCGACCCGGGACGACCTGGCCCGAGTGCTCTCCCGGCTTAGGCCGGCCCGGCCGACGCCCGCGAGCGAGCCCCCGGAGGCGATCGCCAAGCCGCGGCGCATCTCGCTCGGTCTGATCATGGCCTTCGGCGTCGTGCTCCCCGTCATCACCCTGGTGTTTGAAGCGTTCACCGGCCTCTGTGGCGAACTCTTCGTCAATCCCATCCCGACGCTCTGGCACGTCCTGCTCGTCGCCACCGTACCGCTGGCCAACGCCCTGGCCTGGTCGCGGCTTGCCTTCGGACGGCCCGCGAGCCTGAAACTCGTCGGCCTGTTCAACGGATTCGCCATCGGCGTGGCGCTCTACTACACGTTCGTGTTCCTGCCGGTCACGCCGTTCGCCGCGATCGGCATCATCTACTTCGGGATCGGCCTGCTGCCGCTGGCCCCGATGCTGTCGCTGATCATGGCGCTGGCCGCGCGCCGCATCCTGCGGCGCTACGACCGGCCGGTCGGCGCCCTGCCGCCCGCCGGGCGGTGGGCGCTGGCCGCGCTGGGAACGATCGCCCTGCTCGCCACGCCCACGATCGTGACCCAGGCCGGCCTGCAGTGGGCCACCACCGAATCGCCGGCCACGCGCGCGCGTGGAGTCGGACTGCTCCGCGCCCTCGGGAACGATGATCTCCTGCTCCGGAGCTGCTATCGACGCGACCGGGCGGTCGGCAACATGGTGTCGTTCCTCTTCGAAGGCCTCGGGCGGCGCATCACTTCGGAGCAGGCACAGCAGGTCTACTACCGCGTCACCGGCACGCCGTACAATGCCGTGCGCCCGCCGGAACTGCGCGGGCTGCGCACCCGGGCGCTGATCAACGCGGAGGATTTCGACTGGGACCAGGGCGGCGACGCGGTCGCCGGCCGACTGCGGGGGTTGAGCCTCCGCGAATCGCGGCTCGACAGCCGGATCGAGGCCGACAGCGGCGCCGCGTACACCGAGTGGATCCTCGTGTTCCGCAACGACGCGGAGCGCCAGCGCGAGGCGCGGGCGCAGGTCGCCCTGCCGCCCGGCGCGGTGGTCTCGCGGGTGACGCTCTGGGTGGACGGCGAGGAGCGCGAGGCGGCCTACGCCGGGCGGGCGAAGGTGAAGGCCGCCTACCAGCGGGTCGTCCAGCAGCGGCGCGACCCGGTGCTCGTCACCACCAGCGGGCCCGACCAGGTCCTGGTCCAATGCTTCCCGGTTCCCGCGAATGGCGGAACCATGAAGATCAAGCTCGGCATCACGGCGCCGCTCGCGCCGGAATCGCGGGAGGCCGGACTGCTTCGTCTCCCCTATTTCCGGGAGAGGAACTTCTCGGTGCCCAGGGAAGTGAAGCATTCGGCCTGGATCGAATCCCCGCAAACGGTCGCGGCTTTGCAGCCGGAAGACCAGGTCCTCGCCGAGCATCCTTCGGAGCGGGTGTACGCGCTGCGCGCGGAGTTGGAAGACCGGGCGCTTTCCCGGCCCTTTGCCGTGCGGGTGGCCATGGCCGGCCATCCCGCCTGGGCCGCGCTGCGGGAAGACGAAAGCCGTGTCGTCCGCCAGGTCCTCGATGAGACCCCGGTGGACAAGCCCGGCCGGATCGCTTTCGTGTTCGACGGTTCCCGATCCATGAGCTCCGAAGCCGCCGCCTTCGGCGAGGTCTTGAAGTATCTTCCCGCCGGCGTCGAGACGGCCGTGTTGCTGGCCGGGGATCGTCCGCTGACCGTCCGCGAAACAGCCCCCTGGGCGCCCGAGGCGGCGACCGATGTGGTGAAGGCGCTCTCGGAAGCCCGATATCGCGGCGGCTGTGACAATGTGTCCGCCCTCGCGGAGGCCTGGGACCTGGCCGCGGCCGTTCCCGGCGGCACGGTGGTATGGATTCACGGCCCGCAGCCTGTTTCGTTCGAGGGCGAGGAGGCACTGCTGCAGCGCATCGAGCGCCGGCCGAACGGGCCGGTCATCCTCGACCTGCAGGTCGGCGCCGGGCCGAACGCGGTGGCCGTCATGCTCAACGGCAGTCCCGCGCTGCGCGCGGTGGCGGATTTCGGCGATCCGGCGGCGGCGCTGGCCCGCATCCTGGATGCCTGGGCCGGCCGCAAGGCGTTCTACCGATTTGAGCGGACGCGTGTTCCGCGCAGCGACATTGCCGGGGATATTCCCGAGGGTTCCTCCCATCTCGCCCGTCTCTGGGCGTTCTCCGAGATTCTTCGGCTCGGCGCCTCGATCCACGAGGCCGACAAGGAAGAAGCCGTGGCGTTGGCCGTGCGCTACCGCCTGGTCACGCCGGTGTCCGGCGCCGTCGTGCTCGAGACCGCGAAGCAGTACCAGGAAAGCGGGCTGGAACCCGCGGCCGGCGACACGGTCCCGCGGGTCGTGCCGGAGCCGCAGACCTGGATGCTGCTCCTGATGGGCGGCGGTCTGGCTGCCGCGCGGGCGTGGAAGCGGAGGCGGGCGCGTCCTTCATGAGCAGCCCGGTCAGGCCGCGACGCTGGCCGGGCTGAACTTCGACCGCTCCCAGAGGTGCGCGAGCGCGTCCAGGGCGGTCTTCAGAAGCACCAGCAGGGCCAGGCCGGCCGCGGGTGAACCGAACTGCTGGAGGAGAAAAGCGCCGCCCAGGATAGCCAGGTGGAGGACCACGACGCGGCCGTAGGGTTGAAACATCAGCCGCCCGACGTCGGCGCGCCGGCACTCCCCTCCCGCCAGGTAGTTGGTCACGAAGGAAAACAGGTGGCTGGCGGCCAGCGCCAGCAGCGCCCATCCCAGCGCGGCGCTTTCCGCCGTCTGCCGCACGCCCTCCTCCACCGGCTCTGCTGCGCCGACACTGACCTGCCCCCGTTGGCGGTACCAAGTTCTATGTTAGTTTGCCCCCTTGTGGTCCTCTCCCAAAAACTGGACAGGCTAGACCTTTAGGATTTCTCCCTTCAACGGCCACATTCTCTCTTGTTTCCGGGCTCTTTCCGCATACTCATTTGGCGTGAGTTGTCCTAAGGATCCATGAGGTCGGTTCTGGTTGTAATCGACCTGCCACGCCACCAACTTCTCCTTTGCATCCTCGATTGTCCAGAATAGATGCACATTCAGA